>Ga0228702_1000005_pt1 | contig 476746 bp, 437 predicted proteins | sample McNCre217_Aug_MG_2_FD_178018 | JGI IMG/M metagenome (GOLD analysis project Ga0228702, IMG submission 178018) | Freshwater microbial communities from McNutts Creek, Athens, Georgia, United States - 20-17_Aug_MG | ecosystem: Environmental > Aquatic > Freshwater > Creek | place: USA: Georgia... | reverse complement strand
CCTCTTGAAACCCCGCCAGACGCCCCCAACTGTGGGGCGTTTTGGTTTTTTGATCTTTTGTTTTTTTACCTCTTGAATCGATATGAGCAAGCAAACCCATGCCTTTCAGGCCGAAGTCGCACAACTGCTGCACCTGGTGACCCACTCGCTGTATTCCAATCAGGAAATCTTCCTGCGCGAGCTGATCTCCAACGCCTCGGACGCCTGCGACAAGCTGCGCTTTGAAGCGCTCAACAATACCGCCCTCTACGAAGACGCACCCGAACTGCAGGTGCGTTTGTCCTTCGACAAAGCCGCGAAGACGCTGACCATCACCGACAACGGCATCGGCATGACCGCGCAAGAAGCGATTGACCACCTGGGCACGATTGCCAAGAGCGGCACCAAGGACTTCATGAGCAAGCTGAGCGGCGACCAGAAAGCCGACGCGCAGTTGATCGGCCAGTTCGGTGTGGGCTTTTATTCGGGCTTCATCGTGGCCGACAAGATCACCGTCGAAACCCGCCGCGCAGGCGCTGCAATATCGGAAGGTGTGCGCTGGATCAGCGGTGGCACGGGCGACTTTGAAGTCGAGACCATCACCCGCGCCGAACGCGGCACCAGCGTGATCCTGCACCTGCGCGAAGACGCACTGGAATACGCCAACACCTGGAAACTGAAAGAAATCGTCGGCAAATACTCTGACCACATCAGCCTGCCCATCCTGATGGAAAAAGAAGAGTGGAAAGACGGCGAGCTGATCGACCCCAATGACGAAAACGGCGGCCGGCAACCCGGTGCCATGGTCAAGACCGGCGAGTGGGAAACCATCAACCAGGCCAGCGCTCTTTGGACCCGCCCCAAGAAAGACATCACCGACGAGCAGTACCAGGATTTCTACAAGCAGATCAGCCGCGACTTTGAAGCGCCGCTGACCTGGACGCACAACCGCGTGGAAGGCAGCACCGAATACACCCAACTGCTCTACATCCCGAGCAAGGCACCACACGACCTGTGGAACCGCGACAAGAAGGCGGGCATCAAGCTGTACGTCAAGCGCGTGTTCATCATGGACGAAGCCGAAGCGCTGATGCCCAGCTACCTGCGCTTTGTGAAGGGCGTGGTGGATTCCGCCGACCTGCCCCTGAACGTGAGCCGCGAACTGCTGCAGGAAAGCCGCGACGTCAAAGCCATCCGCGAGGGCAACACCCGCCGCGTGCTGTCGATGCTGGAAGACCTGGCCAAACACGACAAGGCACCTGAAGCCTCGGCAGACGTCACTGATGTTTTGAGCGAGGAAGACAAAGCCCAACTGGGCCAGTACACCAAGTTCTACGCCGAGTTCGGCGCGGTGCTCAAGGAAGGCCTGGGCGAAGACTTCGGCAACAAAGACCGTCTGTCCAAGCTGCTGCGTTTTGCATCCACCACCAGCGACACCGTGAGTGTGAGCTTTGCCGACTACAAAGCCCGTATGAAAGAAGGCCAGGACGCGATCTACTACATCACCGCCGACACCCTGGCTGCCGCCAAGAACAGCCCACAACTCGAGGTCTTCAAGAAAAAAGGCATCGAAGTGCTGCTGATGACCGACCGCGTGGACGAGTGGGCACTGAACTTCGTGCACGAGTTCGACGGCACCCCGCTGCAAAGCGTGGCCAAGGGCGCGTTTGACCTGGGCAAGCTGCAAGACGAAGAAGAAAAGAAAGCCGCCGAAGACGCGGCCGAAACCTTCAAGCCCATGCTGGCCAAGCTGAAAGAAGCGCTCAAGGACAAAGCCGAAGACGTGCGCGTGACCAGCCGCCTGGTGGACAGCCCCGCCTGCCTGGTGGTGACCGACGACGGCATGAGCATGCAACTGGCCCGCATGCTCAAGCAGGCCGGTCAACAAGCGCCTGAAGTCAAGCCCGTGCTGGAAGTCAACCCCGAACACGCGCTGGTCAAAAAGCTCGACGGCTCGGTCCACTTCCACGACCTGGCCCACATCCTGTTTGACCAGGCCCTGCTGGCCGAAGGCGGCTTGCCTGCAGACCCTGCGGCTTATGTGAAGCGGGTGAATGCGTTGTTGAGCTGATCGGCATAAACCAAAAAAAGGGGCGGCACCTGTGGGTGCCGCCCCTTTTTTCTTTGCAACTGCGAAAGTCAGGACTTCAAGGCGTCCTTGTAGAGCGAGTTCACCGGCTGGGCCATCACCTTGCGCAGCATGGGCGCGAAACTTTCGATGGGCAAGGTGTCGTAGTTCGCATCAAAGGCCGGGTCGTCGTAGAGCGCGATGAATTCCTCGGTGCGGGCGTAGTGCGGATGGCCTTTGAACATGTCACGCATGTGGCGGTCCATGCCGATGTGGTGGAAAAAGTTGTAGCCCTGAAAAATGCCGTGGTTCTGCACCATCCACAGATTGGCTTCAGACACGAAGGGTTTGAGGATGGCGGCGGCGATGTCGGGGTGGTTGAAGCTGCCTAAAGTGTCGCCGATGTCGTGCAGCAAGGCGCACACCACGTACTCGTCATCGCGCCCATCGCGCAGGGCCCGCGTGGCGGTTTGCAGGCAGTGGGTGTAGCGGTCCACCGGAAAGCCGCCGTAGTCACCGTCGAGCAGTTTCAAATGCGCCATCACCCGGTCGGGCAGCGTCTGCGTGAACTGCATGAACTCGCCTGCGATCAGCTGCCAGTCCTGCTGGGTGCTGTCCTGCATGCGGGTGAATTGGGCACGGTCGTTCATGGGTGCTCCTGCATCAAAAAATGCCAGCGTACAGCCCTCTGCATGCGCCCGCTGTCCACTACATGACTGTGTTTGTGCCCGCTTTTCCACTTGAAGCGTGGGCAGGCACGCGGCTCAGACCACCAGCGCAGGCTCCTGCATCGCGTCCACTTGGTCCTGCAGCATCAGCACCTGACCGCGCCAGTAATCGGGTGTGCCGAACCACGGGAAGTTGATCGGGAAGATCGGATCCTCCCAGCGCCGCGCCAGCCAGGCGCTGTAGTGAATCAGACGCAAGGTGCGCAGCGGCTCGATCAGACGCAACTCGGCGCGGTCAAAGTCGCGCACCTGCTCATAACCGTCGAGCAGGGCCGACAGTTGCAGCGTGCGCTGCCTGCGCTCGCCCGACAGCAGCATCCACAAATCCTGGACGGCCGGCCCCATGCGGGCGTCGTCCAGGTCCACAAAGTGCGGGCCACCACTTGGCAGCTCGGCGGGCGTCCACAAAATGTTGCCAGGGTGGCAGTCACCGTGCAGCCGCAGGGTCTGCCGCTGCGACGCGTCTTTGGCAAAGGCCTGCTCGATCAACGCCAAGGCCTGCTGGAACACGGTGCGCCACTCGCGCTCGACCTCCAGCGGGATCATCTGGTGCGTCTGCAACCACTCGGCGGGTTCCCGCGCAAAAGTCTGCACATCGAGCGCCGGGCGGTGCCTGAAAGACTGCGCGGCCCCCACGGTGTGGATGCGGGCCAGAAAACGGCCAATCCATTCGAGCACATCCATGTCATCCAGTTCGGGCGCTCGCCCACCGCGCAAAGGGCTGACCGAAAAATCAAAGCCCTCGGCATGGTGCAGAGTTTGACCTTGCACACGCAAGGGCGCCACCACAGGCACCTCGCCCACCACCAGTTCGGCGGCAAAGTCGTGTTCTTCCTGAATCTGCTCGTGGCTCCAGCGCCCCGGGCGGTAAAACTTCACCACCACCGCGCTGTGCCCTTGTTCGGGCTCGTCCAGGTGCACGCGGTAGACGCGGTTTTCGTAGGAACTGAGCGCCAGCAGTCGGCCATCGGGCCACATGCCCAGGCCGGACAAGGCATCCATCACTTTGTCAGGGGTGAGTTCGGCGTAAGGATGGCGCGCAGTTGAATCGTGGGTCATGCGCCGATTGTGGCGCAGCCGGGCGCTTCAATCACCCAGCAGTTCAAAAGGCAGCGTCTGTTTGACGAGGATCACCGTACAAGGCGCGTCCATCGCCACCTTGATCGGCACCGTGGCCACAAAGCGCTGCATCTGCAGGCCGTGCGTGGCCGCGCCCATGATGATCATGCTGACCGCGTTGCCTTCGGCGTACTTGACGATCGCATCGGCCACATCGCCCGCTTCGAGCACATGGAAGGAGGTCTGGTGGTCGGTCAGATCCAGGGGCTGCGCCCACTGCTGCAGACGCGTGAGGTGCCAGCGGTGCACGGTCGTCTCGCTTTGCGCGTTGTCGGTGGCATTGGTGTCGCCAGGCGAGATGACAGTCACGCATGCCAGCCGCGCCCCAGGGCGGATGCCCAGCGAACGCGCCACCGCTTCGCGCAGGGAATACAGCGTGGCATCGGTCACGTCCTTGTAGGGCACCGCCACCATCACGATGGGCACCTGCTCGATCTGCTGCGAGGGCAGCGGACTGGGCTGGTACTGCATGCCCGCCGCGCGCAGCCAGCGCTTGAAGTGGGTCCAGAAACCCGTGCCCTGCACACGACGCCCCCGGTCGGTGATGCGAATGTCGTCGGGGTGTGTCAGGTCAAACGCCAGATGCGCCGCCGACGGGTAGCGCTGCGCGGCCACAGGCTCCAGGCATCGCAGGATGACCTCCTGCAGCCACTCGGGCAAATCGGGGCGGCGCTTGCGCGGCGGCACCGGGTCCATCCACAGGCGCTGTCGCATGCCCGCGGCCGTAGCGGGTTCGCCAAACGGCGTCTCGCCCGTGGCCAGCTGGTACAGCATCACGCCGATGGCAAACACGTCGCTGCGCGGGTCACCGCGCACGCCCACCACCTGTTCGGGCGCGATCCAGATCGGCGAGCCCACCGCCTTGCGCAAGGCCTCGGCCAGCAGGTCGGGGTAATGGGCGTGGCACGACAAACCAAAGTCCAGCAACAAGGCCGAACCACCGGGGCGGACCAGCACGTTGGCGGGTTTGAGGTCCAGATGGCACACGTTTTGCCGATGCAGGCTGTGCGCGGCCTTGGCGATCGCTGCGCCCAAACGGGCGATCTCGTGCGGGTTCAATGGCTCGGGTCGGTCCAGCCAGTGGTCCAGGGTCTGGCCCTGCACGTACTCCATCACCAGGTACGGGGTGCGCGACAGGTCGCCCGCCGCCACAAAGCGCGGCACGTGCGGGCCCGTCAGTGCAGGCATGATCTGGTGCTCAACCTCGAAGCTCACGATGTTCTCGGCACCGTCACCCGCCGTCATGCGCGGAATTTTCATCGCCATCGGGAATTCGGCTTCGCGGCGTGTGCCATCGGTGCCCGGTGCGTAACGCACCTTGTAGATGTGCGCCATGCCACCCGCGTGCAGGCACTCCTCGATTTCAAAGCCGTCGATCAGGGCACCAGGGTCCAGCAGTTTCAACGTCCAGTCTCCAAGCGTTGGGCAAAAAAATCAGGCAAACCGGCCTGCCGGATGGCCGCCGCCGCCGCCGCGTGGTCGTAGGCCACCCGGTGGAAAGTCAAGCGCCCGGCGGTCAGGTCGTACACGGCGTACATGGCCCGTGGGTCACCGTCACGCGGCTGCCCGACCGAGCCCACGGTGGCCACGCAGGCCCGCAAGCGCGGCACAGGCACACCGACACCCACGGTGGGCTTGAAAGGCATCAGGTCGCGGCCTGCGCCCTGGTAATACAGGGTCTGGTGGTGCACATGGCCCACCAGGATGTGGTTTTGCACCATCCCTGCCACAGCCCCTCGACTGCGGGCCACCTCCAGGCAAATGGTCGCGGCACGCTCACCGTCCACATAGCGCCAGGTCTCGGGCTTGTCGGCGCTGGCATGCACCAGCAAGAGGTGCTCCAGCGACGCGGTCAAAGGCAAATCGGCCAGAAATCGGCGGTGGTCAGCCCTCAGCTGGCGGTGCGTCCAGTCGGCGGTGCTTGAACCCATCGACACATCGCTCTGCGGCGGCATGACCGCCATGGCGTCGTGGTTGCCCTGGATCACCAGCGCCCCCTGTGCGTGCAGGGCCATCACCTGCTCCACCACCCAGACCGGGTCGGCGCCATAGCCCACCAGATCACCCAGAAAGGCATGGCGGTCCACGCCCTGCGTCCGGGCGTGGGCCAGACAGGCGCTGAGTGCTTGCCGATTGGCGTGCAGGTCTGACAGCAGGGCCAGCCTCATGAAGTCTCCTGGGTCGTTTTCTCGTCACATCATCCGCGATGTGCCTGAGCCCAAGCTTGCACCGGGCAGGCGGCCTCGATCTTGATGCGCATCAAGATCGGGGGCTGTGGCCTGCTGCCCCTCACTTGCCGGTGAAACGGGCGGGCCGCCGCTCAACAAACGAGCGCACGCCCTCGGCCGCGTCCTCGGTGTTGGACAAGCCTGTTTGCACCGGCATGAAATCGAGCATGGCCACCAGCGGCCCGTGCTCCACGCACTTGAGCACGTTCTGGCGCGTGGCCACCACCGCCAATGGGGCCTGCGCTGCAATCATCTCGGCAATGCGCATGGCCTCGGCCAGCAAACCCGCTGCAGGCACCACCTTTTGCACAAAGTGCAGGCGCAGGGCCTCGGCGCTGTCGAACACATCGGCTGTCAGCAAGTGCAAGAGCGCGTTGCCCATGCCCGCCCGCTCGGCCATGCGCAACGTGGCACCGCCCGTGGCCATGATGCCGCGCTGCACCTCCAGCTGCGAAAACCGGCAGTCATCGGCCGCGACCACGATGTCGGCGGCCAGCATCAGCTCAATGCCCAGCGTGTAGGTGATGCCCTGCACCGCCGCAATCATGGGCTTGGTGCGGCGGCGGTAGCCTTCCATGCCGAGGTTGAGCGGGTCCACCAGGCCCAGCGGCACCGCCTTTTCGCCGCGCTTCATGAGCGGCGCGATGGTGGGCAAATCCAGCCCGGCCGTGAAATGGTCACCCGCTGCGCAGAGCACGCCCACGCGCAGGGCCGGGTCGTCGTCGAGCCGGGTGTAGGCCTCGCCCAGCTCGCGGTACATCTTGGGCGTGAAGCCGTTGCGCTTGGCCGGGCGGTTGATGCAAATCTGAAGGACTGCACCGTGCACGGTGCAGTCGATCTGGCCTTCGGGGTGGTGCGTGGTGTTCATGCACCCATGTTAGGCCCGTCGTGTTCGCCACAGATTCGCCGAAGTGACAAGCCCGACTCTTATGTGGGAGCCGCGCCCTCGCGGCGATAGGCTTGTGGTCTGCGGACGCCCCATCGCGGCGGGGGCGCCGCTCCTACAGGCAAGCAGGCTCAGTACTTGTAAACGCCCTGCCCGGTCTTGCGGCCCAAACGGCCTGCAGCGACCATTTCTTTGAGCAAGGGGCTGGGGCGGTATTTGCTGTCGCCGAACTCCTTGAGGTAGACCTCCATCACGGCCAGGCACACGTCCAGCCCGATCATGTCGGCCAGCGCCAGCGGGCCAATCGGCTGATTGCAACCGAGCTTCATGCCCGCGTCAATCGCTTCGGCTTCGGCCAGGCCTTCGCCCAGCACAAAGAAGGCTTCGTTGATCATGGGCACCAGGATGCGGTTGACCACAAAACCGGGGGCGTTCTTGACGGTGATGGGTGTCTTGCCCAGCGCCAGCGCCAGCTCGTGTACGGCGTCGTGCGTGGCGTCGCTGGTCTGCAGGCCACGGATGATTTCGACCAGCGCCATCATCGGCACAGGGTTGAAGAAATGCATGCCGATGAAACGGTCCGCACGCTGCGTGGCGGCGGCCAGTTGCGTGATCGAGATCGATGAGGTGTTGGACGCGATCAGCACGTTGGGGGCCAGCATGCCATCGAGCTGCTTGAGGATCTTGACCTTGAGCTCGTGGTTTTCGGTGGCGGCTTCGATCACCAGCTGGGCACCTTTGAGGTCGTCGTAGTTGCTGGAGCCCTTGATGCGACCCAGCGCAGCGGCCTTGTCGGCTTCGCTGATCTTTTCTTTCTTGACCAGGCGGTCCAGGCTGCTGGCCACAGTGGCCACGCCCTTGGCCACGGCCGCGTCCGAAATGTCGACCATCACCACTTGGATGCCCGAAACGGCGCACGCCTGTGCAATGCCATTGCCCATGGTGCCTGCGCCAATGATGCCTACGGTTTGGATGCTCATGTTTTTTCCTTCAAAACGGATAAATTGGTTCGTTGGCCATCTTAGCGGGGTGAAACCACGTCAGGCTGACACATCACCAGCTTGGCCAAACGCCTCGTCTCAACTCCTGAAGCGCTTGCGGGTCAACGCCAGCGCAATCCAAAACGACACCACCGCAAACACCACCAGCACCAGCCCATGGCGCAGGGCATGTTCGGGCCAACGGTCCATGAACAGCGGGCGCACCAGGTCAACTGCCGCTGACAGCGGCAGCCAATCGGCAATCGCGCGCACGATGGGCGGCAACTGGTCACGCGGGAAGAAGATGCCCGAGAGGAACATCATGGGCGTGAGGAACAGGGTGAAGTAGTAGGTGAAAAAGTCATAGCCCTTGGCCAGCGCGTTGAAGATCAGCGCCATGCAGCTGAAGGTGATGCCCACGCCCAGCAGCACGGGCCAGGCCACCAGCAGCTTGGGGCTGTGGCTGATGCCCAGCGCCAGCATCACGCCCAGAATGGCGGTGACGGTGAACAGCGACTTGAAGGCCGCCCACATCATTTCGGCCAGCACCACATCATCGAGGCGCACCGGGGCGTTCATGATGCCGTCCCAGGTTTTTTGCACATGCATGCGCGAGAATGCCGAATAAAGCGCCTCAAAGGTGGCCGCATTCATGGCGCTCATGCAGATGCTGCCGCTGGCCAGGAACAGGATGTAGGGCACTTTCTCGCCGCCCAGCTCGATCTGACCGACCAGCGAGCCCAGACCGTAGCCAAAGGCCACCAGCCACATCAGCGGCTCGGCGATGTTGCCCACCAGGCTGGGGATGGCGAGCTTTTTCCAGACCAGCCAGTTGCGCTGGAACACGGGCCACCAGCGCATGGACAGGCGGGGCGCAGCCCAAAGATTGTTTTGAATTTGGCTCATGGTGCGCTCCCCTTCAACCTTCTTCGCGGATCTGGCGTCCGGTCAGTTTCAGGAACAGGTCTTCCAGATTGGAAGGACGGTGCAGCGTGCGCAGCGTGGGCCAGGCCTGCAGGGCGGCCAGCAAGGCGCGGCTGTCGTGCGTGTAGAAGAACACGGTCTCGCCACTGACCTCGACGCGCTGCGCCAGCGCCTGGAGGCTGGCCTCTTGCGCCAGCGCCACAGCGCCTTGGCCAAACACCTCCACCACTTCGGGCTCCAGGTGCTGGGCGATCAAATCACGCGGTGTGCCTTCGGCGATCTTGCGGCCCTGGTCCAGCACCAACAGGCGAGAACACAGGCGCTCGGCTTCGTCCATGAAATGGGTGGTCAGCAAGATGGACTTGCCTTCTTGCAGCAGCACTTGCAGGCGCTCCCACATCAGGTGGCGGGCTTGCGGGTCCAAGCCCGTGGTGGGCTCGTCGAGCATCAAGAGGCGGGGCTGGTTGATCAGGGCGCGGGCGAGGCTCAGGCGTCGCTTCATGCCGCCCGACAGCTCGCCCGGTTTGGCCTTGGCCTTGTGGCTCAGGGCCGCGAACTCCAGCAACTGTGGGATGCGCTCGCGGATGGTGGCGTCGGGCAGGCCAAAGTAGCGACCAAAGACCAGCAGGTTTTCTGCGGCGGTGAAGTCCGGGTCCAGCGTGTCCATCTGCGCCACCACGCCCAGCTGCGCCTTGATGGCCAAGGCGTCTTGCGGCATGTGCTGGCCGCCAAAGTAGGCGATGCTGCCGCTGCCCGGCTCAGACAGGCCCAGGCACATGCGCAGCGTGGTGGTTTTGCCCGCACCGTTGGGGCCGATCACGCCCAGGCATTCACCGGGCTGGATGTGGAAAGACAGGTCGTTGACCACCGTGGTCTGGCTGTAGCGCTTGACCAGGTGATCGACCGAAAGCAAAGGGGAGTTCATGCCCCGGATTGTGCCTTCCTGCCATGGCATCTGTTCGAGAGCCTCTGAGGCAGAGCGTTCTGTGGGAGCGGCGCCCTCGCCGCGATGAATCGCTCGCAGACCATCACCGAACGCCCCGAGGGCGGGGCTCCCACATCCCAAGCCGAACATCTGCGGCCTGCCCGATAAAATCGGGGCATTGTCCTGAACCGCCTAAGCGGCCCCCTCATGTCCAGTTCCTTTTCTGACCGCCTGGCGGTTGTGCCCCAGTACCTGATCCCCAAGCAAGCCCTGACGGTGTTTGCGGGTTGGGTGGCAAGCCGCCAGTGGGGTGCGGTCACCACGGCGGTCATCGACCGTTTTGTGCGCCGTTACAACGTGAACATGGCCGAAGCGGCCAATCCGGACACGGCCAGCTACGTGAGCTTCAACGAGTTCTTCACCCGCCCGCTGCGTGGCGGTGCGCGCCCGCTGGCTGAGGCTGATTTTGTGAGCCCGGTGGACGGGGCCATCAGCCAGTGCGGTCCGATTGCAGGCGATCAAGTCTTTCAGGCCAAGGGCCACAGCTACAGCACACAGGCCCTGGTGGGCGGCGACGCGGCGCTGGCCGCGCAGTTCCAGGACGGTGAATTTGCAACGCTCTACCTCAGCCCACGCGACTACCACCGCCTCCACATGCCTTGCGCAGGGCGGCTGACGCGCATGATCTACGTGCCAGGCGATCTGTTTTCAGTGAACCCGACCACGGCACGCGGTGTGCCGGGCCTGTTTGCACGCAACGAACGCGTGGTCTGCGTGTTTGAAGGCGAGCACGGCCCGTTTGTGATGGTGCTGGTGGGCGCCACCATTGTGGGCAGCATGGCCACCGTGTGGCATGGCGTGGTCAACCCGCCGCGCCCGGGCAAAGTGCGCGAGTGGACCTACGAGATGGGCAACATCGCCCTGGCGCAAGGCGAAGAGATGGGCCGCTTCCTGCTCGGCTCCACCGTGGTGATGCTGTTCCCCCAAGGGGTGATGCAGTTCAACAAAGACTGGACACCGACCCGCCCCATCGTGATGGGTGAGGCGATGGGGACGCAGAAATAATGGGGATCTGACCCCGATTAAATTTCGATCTTGGAGCCCAGCTCGACCACCGCGTTGGTGGGCAGGTTCAGGAACTCGGCCGCCGCGCTGGCGTTGTGGTGCATCTGGGCAAAGAGTTTTTCGCGCCACTGAGCCATGCCGCCGCCAATGGTCGGGATCACGATGTCGCGTGACAGGAAATAGCTGGTCAGCATCGGGTCGAGCTTGTAGCTCACATCCTGGATTTGTGTCAGCGCAGACGGCACGTCGGGGTTGTCCTTGAAGCCGTAATTGATGATCACTTGCCAGCAGTCGTGACCCAGTGGCTCAACCTCCAGTCGGCGATCAGCCTCGATGCGCGGGATCTCGTGGTTGCGCACCGTCACGAACAGGTTTTGCTGGTGCAGCACCTTGTTGTGCTTGAGGTTGTGCAGCAAGGCGTTGGGCACCGCGCCCGTTTCAGCCGTCAGGAACACCGCTGTGCCGTCCACACGCGTGGGCGGGGCGATGAACACGGCTTCCAGAAAGTCGTTCAGGCGCAAGGCGTCCGAGCGCAAGGACTCGTTGAGCAAGCGGCGACCGTCGTGCCAGGTCAGCATCAAGGTGAACACGGCGGCACCGATCAGCAAGGGGAACCAGCCGCCATCAAACAACTTGAGCAGGTTGGACGCCCAGAAAGCGAAGTCCACCATGAAGAAAAAGCCGGTGGCCGCGATGCACAGGGCCAGCGGCATCTTCCAGGCAAAGCGGATCACGAAGAAGGTGAGCACCGTGGTGATCAGCATGTCGGTGCACACCGCGATGCCATAGGCCGCTGCCAGGTTGCTGGACGACTTGAACATGACCACCGCCATGACGATGGCGACAAACAGGCCCCAGTTCACAAAAGGCATGTAGATCTGGCCGGTGTCGGTTTCGCTGGTGTGCTGCACCTGCAGACGCGGCAGGTAGCCCAGCTGGATGACTTGCTTGGTCACGCTGAATGCCCCGGAGATGAGTGCCTGCGAAGCGATCACGGTGGCCATGGTGGCCAGGCCGACCAATGGCAGCAGCGCCCAGTCAGGGGCCATCATGAAGAACGGGTTTTTGACGGCTTCCGGCTCCGCCAGCAGCAACGCACCTTGGCCAAAATAGTTCAAGGTCAGGCAGGGCATGACCACGCTGAACCAGGCCAGGCGGATCGGCTTTTTGCCAAAATGCCCCATGTCGGCATAGAGCGCTTCGCCGCCCGTCACGCACAGCACCACAGCACCCAGGATGATGAAGGTGACGCCCGGCTGATCCCAGATGAAGCCCAGCGCGTAATGCGGGCTGATGGCCAGCAGGATTTCCGGGTGCTGCACGATGTGGGACACGCCCAGCACCGCGATGGTGATGAACCAGACCAGCGTGATCGGCCCAAAGAATTTGCCAATGCCCGCTGTGCCGCGCTTTTGCACCCAGAACAGCAGGAACAAAATCACCAGCGTGAGCGGAATGACCGACTTCTTGAAGTTGGGGGAGATGACTTCCAGACCTTCCACAGAAGAGAGCACCGAGATCGCCGGGGTGATGACACCGTCGCCATAAAACAGGCAGGTGCCAAAAATGCCCACCACCAGCAGCAGCTTGCGCAGATCGGGTTTGTCCTTGACCGCCTGGGAAGCCAGTGCCAGCATGGCCACCAGACCGCCTTCGCCGTGGTTGTCGGCCCGCAGCACCAGCAGCACGTACTTGAGGGAGACGATGGTCGTCAGGGTCCAGAAGAAGATCGAGAGGATGCCATAGACGTTTTCATGCGTGAACGGCACATGGCCTGAGCCGAAAACCTCTTTCATCGCATACAGCACGCTGGTGCCGATGTCGCCGTAAACCACGCCAATGGCCCCCAGGGTCAGGGCGGCGAGTGAGGATTTTGTAGAAGACACACTAAAAAGCCCGGACCAAGCCGGGCCATGAACAGACAAGTGTCAAATTGTGCGCCTGTCAGGCAGCGCTGTCACCGGTTGTCCGAAAAAAATGTTGCAGCGCAACAACTGAATCCAAAAGGATCAATCGTAAACCTCGGCCTCGGGATCGGTGGCTTCCAGCTCGTAGCTGGCGGCCAGCATGGCCAGGCGGCCCACCACCCCGTACATGTAAAAGCGGTTGGGCACGCTCGCACCGGGCTTGATGCCAGGCTGAGGCAAGTGCGCACTCTCGGCGAAAGCCAATGGCACAAAGCTCGCCCCCGGTGCGTTCAGGTTCTCGTCCACCCCGCGCTCGGCATGCACCCGGTAGAAGCCGCCCACCACATAGCGGTCCATCATGTAGACCACGGGCTCAGCCACGGCATCGTTCATGCGCTCGTTGGTGAGCACGCCTTCCTGGATGATCACGTCGTTGACGGTCTGGCCATCCTTGATGACGCTCATTTTGTTGCGGGTCTTGCGGTTGAGTTGGTCCAGGTCAGCCACATCGCGCACCGTCATGATGCCCATGCCATACGTGCCGTTGTCGGCCTTGACCACCACAAACGGCTTTTCATTGATGCCGTATTCCTTGTATTTGCGCTTGATCTTGGTCAGCAGCGCGTCCACGTTGCTGCGCAGGCACTCGATGCCCGTGCCTTCGGCAAAGTTGACATCGCCGCACTGGTTGAACATGGGATTGATCAGCCAGGGGTCGATGCCCAGCAGCTTGCCAAAGCGCTTGGCCACTTCTTCGTAGCTCTGGAAATGGCGCGTCTTGCGGCGCACGCTCCAGCCCGCGTGCAGAGGAGGCAGCAAAAACTGCTCGTGCAGCTCTTCCAGAATGCCTGGTGCACCCGCGGACAGGTCGTTGTTGAGCAGGATGGTGCAGGGGTCAAAATCCTTGAGGCCCAGGCGGCGCTTGCTGCGCACCACGGGTTCGAGCCGGATGGTCTCGCCGTTGGGCAGCAGGATGTCGGTGGCTTCCTTGATCTCGGGGTTGATCGAGCCGATGCGCACGTTCAGCCCCGCCATGTTGAAAATGCGCTGCAGCTGCAGCACGTTGGTCAGGTAGAAGGTGTTGCGCGTGTGGTTCTCGGGAATGATCAGCAGGTTTTTGGCCTCGGGGCAGATCTTTTCGATGGCCGCCTGTGCTGCCTGCACTGCCAGGGGCAGCATTTCGTGGGTCAGGTTGTTCCAGCCGCCGGGGTAGAGGTTGGTGTCCACCGGCGCGAGCTTGAAGCCTGCGTTGCGGATGTCGACCGAGCTGTAGAACGGTGGGGTGTGCTCCATCCACTCCAGACGGAACCAGCGCTCGATGGCGGGCATCGAGTCGAGGATGCGCTGCTCCAGCTCATTGATGGGGCCGTTCAGGGCGGTGACGAGATGGGGAACCATGGGCGACCTTCAGGACAAAAACAAAGGGATCATAGGGGGTCGGTTTGACGCATGACAAGCGCCCACCGGACACAAGGGCATTCGCTTGGCATCCGCTCAGTGGCGGACCTCACCTTCGCCCAGCACCACGTACTTGAGCGAGGTCAGGCCTTCGATGCCCACCGGGCCGCGGGCATGGAACTTGTCGGTGCTGATGCCGATCTCGGCCCCCAGCCCGTACTCGAAGCCGTCCGCAAAACGGGTGCTGGCGTTGACCATGACGCTGGACGAGTCCACCTCACGCAAAAAGCGCTGGGCGTGCATGTGGTCGCGGGTCAGGATGGCTTCGGTGTGGTGGCTGCTGTAGTGGTTGATGTGGGCAATCGCTTCGTCCACGCCCTCAACCACTTTGACGCTGATGATCGGCGCGAGGTATTCCTCGAACCAGTCCTGCTCGGTGGCGTCTTTCAAATGGGCGCCGGCGACCTGGCTCAGGATGGTCTTGGCCTTGGGGCAGCAGCGCATTTCAACGCCTTTGGCGGCATAAATGGCACCGATCCTGGGCAGGAACTCGGCGGCCACGCCACGCGCCACCAGCAGGCTCTCGCTCGCGTTGCAAGGGCTGTACTTTTGGGTTTTGGCGTTGTCGGCCACCTTCACGGCCATATCGATGTCGCAAGGGTCATCCACATAGGTGTGGCAGTTGCCGTCCAGGTGCTTGATGACGGGCACCTTGGCTTCGGCGCTGATGCGTTCGATCAGGCCCTTGCCGCCGCGCGGGATGATGACGTCCACGAACTGCGGCATGGTGATCAACTGGCCCACAGCGGCGCGGTCGGTGGTCTGCACCAGCTGCACCGCGTTGACGGGCAGGCCGCTCTCGGTCAGGGCCTGCTGCACCAGCAGCGCCAGCGCCTTGTTGGACTCGATGGCCTCGGAACCGCCGCGCAGGATGCAGGCATTGCCGCTCTTGATCGACAGGCTGGCCGCTTCGATGGTCACGTTGGGGCGGCTCTCGAAAATCATGCCGAACACGCCGATGGGCACACGCATCTGGCCCACACGGATGCCGCTGGGCATCTGCTTCATGCCGATGATCTCGCCGATCACGTCGGGCATGGCGGCCAGCTGCTCGCAGCCTTGGGCACAGGTTTCCAGCACCTTCGGGGTCAACTTCAAACGGTCCACCATGGGTTCGGCCAGGCCATTGGCCTGGGCACGGGCCAGGTCTTTGGCGTTGTCGTGCTGCAAGGCGTCGGTGTTCTCGCGCAAAAGCGCAGCCAGACGGCGCAGGGCGTTGTTCTTGACGGCGGCAGAGGCCTTGGCCATCAGGGCAGACGCCTGTTTGGCTTGCAGGCCCAGGGCCTGCAGGGTCTCGGTGGTGTTGGAGGCGTTCATGCCCCGATTTTCGCAGATGCCCGGGGTGGACGTTAGCGCACCATGCACATGCGCGAAAAACGCAGGGCCAGGCGGTGCAGGGCCTGCCAGCCGTCGGCAGGCCATTCGGGCACTTTGAGGCCTTTGACGATGCCGTCCACCTGGTGGGCCGACTGCAGCAGGTTGTTCAGCCGGGCCTCGCTCAGGCGGGGCAGCACGCGCTCAAACAGGCGCTCACGCGGGCCCCAGATGCGCTGCTCTTTCAGGGCCATGGGCAAGGGCTTGCCTGCGGCCATGGCGTCTTTCACGCGCTTGAGGGCGCGGATGTCTTCGGCCAGCGTGTAGTGCACCAACACGGCGGCCTCACCCTCGGCCTGCAAACCGTCGAGCATGCGCTGCACACGAGCCACCTGGCCCGAGAGCACGGCTTCGGACAGCTTGAAGACGTCGTAGCGGGCCACGTTGAGCACCGCCGCTTCGATCTGGTCCCAGCCGAGTTCGCCTGGCGGGTAAAGCAGGCCGAGCTTTTGCACCTCCTGGTGGGCCGCAAGCAAGTTGCCTTCGACCCGGTCGGCAAAGAACTGCAAGGTGCGCTGACCTTCCTCGCCCGCCACCACGCTCTGGCCTTGCTGCTGCAGGCGCTGGGCAATCCAGGTGGGCAAGGCCTGGCGCTCGATGTTCTCCACCGGGATGGTGACGCCCATGTTGTCCAGTGCGCCAAACCAGGCCCCCTTGCGGGTCGCGGCGTCAAGGCGGGGCAGCAGGAACAGGGTCAGGGTCGAATCGTTGCCATGGGCCGATTCGGCCAGTTGCTGGATGGCCGGGCTGCCCTCTTTGCCGGGTTTGCCCGAGGGGATACGCACTTCAACGATTTGTTTGTCGGCAAACAGGCTCAGACTGCCGCCGGCGGCGAGCACCTCGCTCCAGTCAAAGTGGGCACCGGCCACGGTGTGGACCGTGCGTTCGGTGTAGCCCTGCGCACGGGCTGCACCACGGATGGCGTCGGCCGCTTCCTGCATCAGCAGAGGCTCATCGCCATACAGGGTGTAGAGGCTGCGCAGGCCCTTTTGCAGGTGCGCGCCAAGCTGGGGAAGGGCCAGTTGCATGGTGCGTCGTCAGGGCTGCAGTGCAGGTGCTGGAGGCGACTTGCGCGGTTTGACGGCGCCCAGGCGGCGCATGATCTGCTGCACGATGTCGAGCTGCATGTCGCGGAACAGCATGGCCTGCTCGATTTCCTTGGACAGCGCCACCGTTTCCGTGAAACTCAGGTCACGCTGCTGGTACATCTCGACCGGCTCGATCAGCTCCTCACCCGAGGGCGTGCGCAGCCTGAAATTCACACGCAGGCGCAGCTGCATCTCGCGCACCTGACCGGAGGCGTTGAGCCCCACCACCACGGGCTGGCGCACCTCGCTCAGGATGTCCAGGATCACATCGGCCTTGGGCATCTGCGCAGGTTCGGTCAACAGCTCGACCTTGCCTGTGCCCAGCAGGTTGCGTCGCAACTCGGAGCCCAGGGGCGAGTTGAGCGGGAAATTGGCGTAAAGGCTTTTGAACGGGTAGTCGCCCGTCTGGCGCAGCTGGAAGCCGCAGCCCGTGAGGGCCGCAGCCACCACACCCAGCGAGAGCAGGCGACGGCGTTGCATGTCAGACCACCACGTTGACCAGACGGCCCGGTACGACGATGACCTTTTTGGGTGCAGCGCCTTCAGCCTGTTTGATGAAGACTTCGCTGGCCAGCGCGGCCGCTTCGATCTGCGCCTTGTCGGCACTGGCCGGCACCAGAATGGCACCGCGCAGCTTGCCATTGATCTGCAGCATGAGTTCGATCTCGTCGCGCTGCAAGGCGGACTCGTCCACACCCGCCCAGGCCACGTCGAGCAGGTCGCCGCAGCAGGCGGCGTAGCCCAGTTCGTTCCAGAGCTGGTCGGTGATGTGCGGGCAAGCCGGATACAGCACGCGCAGCAGGATCGAGAAGCACTCGGCCAGCGCAGCGGCATCTTCTGCACTGCCCTCCAACTGGACGTCTTCGAGCGTGTTGAGCATCTTCATCACCGCCGAGACAACGGTGTTGTACTGCATGCGCTCGTAGTCGTAATTGGCCTGCTTGAGCACGGTATGGATGTCCAGACGCAGGGCCTTGGCGACCTTGCCGAACTCCACACTCTTGCTGCGGTCCACTGCAATGCCTTGCTTGAGCAGGGCTTCGTTCTTGGCCGCGAAGTTCCACACGCGGCGCAGAAAGCGGTAGCTGCCCTCCACCGCTGCGTCGTTCCACTCCAGCGTGGCTTCGGGCGGCGCGGTGAACATGGTGTACAGGCGGGCCGTGTCGGCGCCGTAGCGCTCAATCAGGTCCTGCGGGTCAACACCGTTGTTCTTGGACTTGGACATGGTGCCCACGCCCTCGTAGTCAATCGGCGTGCCCACGGGCAGTTTGCCGTCGCTGCTTTCGGCTTCGTTCTTGAGCTGGGCGCCAATGATCTTGCCACCCTCGTCCAGCACATGCTCGACGTCGTGCGGCCAGAAGTAGTCCTTGCCACCCTTGGCGGTGCGGCGCGAGTAAATGTGGTTGAGCACCATGCCCTGGGTGAGCAGCTTGCTGAAGGGCTCATCGACTTTGACCAGGCCCAGATCACGCATGACCTTGGTCCAGAAGCGCGCGTACAGCAGGTGCAGGATGGCGTGCTCGATGCCACCGATGTACTGATCCATCGGCATCCAGTAATCCGCACCGTCTGAGACCATGGCCTTGTCGTTGGTCGGATCGCAGTAACGCATGAAGTACCAGGACGAATCCACAAAGGTGTCCATGGTGTCGGTCTCGCGGCGCGCGGGTTTGCCGCACACCGGGCAGGTCACGCCCGCGTGGAAGCCTTCGTGCTTGTGCAGTGGGTTGCCCGATCCGTCGGGTATGCAGTCCTGCGGCAGCACAACCGGCAGGTCTTTTTCGGGCACCGGCACCGCGCCGTGCTCGTCGCAATGGATGATCGGGATCGGTGTGCCCCAATAGCGCTGGCGGCTCACACCCCAGTCGCGCAGACGCCAGGTGGTCTTCTTCTCGCCCAGGCCCTTGGCGGCCAGCAGCTCGGCCACCTTGGTGACAGCAGCTTTTTGGTTCAAGCCGTCGAGTTCACCAGAGTTGACGCACACGCAGCTTTGCTTGTCGCCGTACCACTCCTGCCAGGCACTGGCGTCAAAAGTCTGGTCCTTGACGGACACGACTTGCTGGATCGGCAACTGATACTTGAGGGCAAACGCAAAGTCACGCTCATCATGTGCAGGCACGCCCATCACAGCGCCGTCGCCGTAACTCATGAGCACATAGTTGCCGACCCACACTTCAACCTTCGCGCCGGTCAAAGGATGCGTGACGAACAGCCCCGTGGGCATGCCCTTTTTCTCTTGCGTGGCCAGTTCGGCTTCGGTGGTGCCACCGGTCTTGCATTCTTCGAGGAAAGCAGCCAGCGCCGGGTTGCCGACGGCGGCATGCAGCGCCAGCGGGTGTTCGGCAGCCACTGCGCAAAACGTCACGCCCATGATGGTGTCGGCACGGGTGGTGAAGACGTACATCTTGCCGTCACCGATCAAGGCACCGTCAGCACCTGTGATGGTGTGCGGGAAAGCGAAACGCACGCCTTCGCTCTTGCCGATCCAGTTTTCCTGCATCAAGCGCACCTTGTCGGGCCAGCCGTCCAGGGTCGCCTTGTCGTTGCCGATCTGCACGTGGTCGAGCAGCTCTTGAGCGTAAGCAGTGATGTTCAGGTAATAACCGGGAATCTCGCGCTTTTCAACAGGCGCGCCTGTGCGCCAGCCTTTGCCGTCAATGACCTGTTCGTTGGCCAGAACGGTCTGGTCCACCGGGTCCCAGTTGACGATTTGGGTCTTGCGGTAGGCGATGCCTTTTTCCAGCATCTTGAGGAACAGCCACTGGTTCCATTTGTAATAAGTCGGATCGCAGGTGGCGACTTCGCGCGACCAGTCGATGGCCAAGCCCATCGCCTGCATCTGCTTTTTCATGTACGCGATGTTCTCGTACGTCCACTTGGCTGGCGGCACCTTGTTCTTGAGCGCCGCGTTTTCGGCGGGCAGGCCAAAGGCGTCCCAGCCCATGGGCATGAGCACGTTGTAGCCGCGCATGCGCAGCTGGCGCGTGAGCATGTCGTTGATGGTGTAGTTGCGCACATGGCCCATGTGCAGTTTGCCGCTGGGGTAGGGCAACATGGAGCAGGCGTAGAACTTCTTTTTGCTCTGGTCTTCGGTGACGCGGTAGGCGTCTTTGGACGCCCAGCGGGCCTGTGCGGCGGCTTCGACGCCCTGGTGGTTGTACTTGTCTTGCATGATGGGCCCAATTGTAGAGGGGGCGATGACCCTGGGTTCGCTCGAAGATCGGGCTTTGGACGGACTCAGGAGCACCGAGTCGGGGGATGCCGCCCTCCTCAGACGCAGGCTCAACATCGTCGGGCGGCATCCCCCGACTCGGTGCATCCAGAGCCAAAGTACATCCGATGACTATTCATGGCCGTGTGTGGCCAGGGGCGGGGTGACGATGTTGAGCCTGCGTCTGAGGAGCCCCGCCCCTGGCCACACACGGCCTGCCCCCAAACGTCAATCAGCGGGAAGCCGGCTGCGCCACAAACCCGATGCGTGAAAGCCCGGCTTGCTGGGCCAGGCCCATGACCTCGACCACGCGGCCATAGGCGATGGACTGGTCGGCGCGCAGCTGCACTTCGGTGTCCGGATTGCGTCGTGCGGCTTCTTGCAGGCGGGTACGCAAGGCATCGGCCGTGACCGGCTGGTCATTGAAAAACAGCGCACCCTGGGCGTTGACCACCAGGGTCACCGACTGCGGGGCCTGGCCAGACTGGGTGCCCTCACCCTGGGGCAGGTCCAGGCGGATGGCACTGGTCAGCAGCGGCGCGGTGAGGATGAAGATCACCAGCAGCACCAGCATCACGTCCACCATGGGCGTGACGTTGATGTCACTCATGGGTGCAGGATTTTTGGAGGACTCCAGGCGGCCAAACGACATGGGGGCGGCAGCTTCAGCTGCGGTCTTCGGTCAGCAGGCCCCGCACATCGTGGGCAAAGCCTTCGAGTTCGGCCTCGATCTGGCCGATACGGCGGCCCAGCAGGTTGTAACCCAGCACGGCAGGGATCGCCACCGCCAGGCCCACCGCCGTCATGACCAGGGCCTCACCCACAGGGCCAGCCACCTTGTCGATGGTCAGCTGCCCGGCTTCGGCCATGCCGGTCAGGGCATTGAAAATGCCCAGCACCGTGCCCAAGAGGCCAATGAAGGGAGATGTGGAGCCCGCCGTGGCCAGCAGCAGCTGCCCCCACTGCAGACGCCTCACCACGACGCTCAGGGCGTCGCGCAGGACGCGGGTGAGTTGCTGGTGCCGGTCGGCGGCGCTGGCGAGCGTACCGCCCACGGGCAAAAGCGTGGCATCGAGCAAAGGGGCCACGCAGGCGTCGCGGTCAAACTGGCCCACACGCTGGCGCGCCACGTCAAAAGCGGGCGCCTGCCAGAACGCCGCGATGCTGCGGCGCACATCCAGGTTGGTACGCGAGAGCAGGCGCCACTTCCAGACCATCACCACCCAGCTGGCCACCGACAGGGCCAGCAAGAGCGCCGCCAGAAACAAGGTGACGGCGTCGCTGTGGGTGAGAAAGTCGTTCAGGTTCATGGCAAACGGTGCAGTGGCAGCAGATCAGCGCAGGCCGAGCACGTCAAACATGTCAAACAGGCCACGCTGCTGACCGGCGAGGAAACGCACGGCCCGCAGGCTGCCTTGCGCGTAGGTGGAACGGCTGGAGGATTTGTGGGTCACTTCGATACGTTCGCCGATCCCGGCAAACAGCACGGTGTGGTCGCCCACAATGTCGCCGCCGCGGATGGTGGAAAAACCGATGGTGGACGGGTCGCGCTCGCCGGTGTGGCCATAGCGCTCGTAGACCGCACATTCCTTGAGGTCGCGGCCAATCGCTTCGGCGATCACTTCGCCCATCTTGAGGGCGGTGCCCGAGGGCGCGTCCACCTTGTGGCGGTGGTGGGCTTCGATGATTTCGATGTCATAGCCCGTGGACAGGGCCTGGGCCGCCATCTGCAACAGCTTCAGGGTCACATTCACGCCCACGCTCATGTTAGGCGCCATGACGATGGCGATGTCCTTGGCAATATCGGCGATCTCGGCTTTCTGCTCATCCGAAAAGCCGGTAGTGCCGATCACGGCCTTGACCCCCAGCTCACGGCAAACCTGCAGGTGGGCCAGCGTGCCTTCGGGGCGGGTGAAGTCGATCAGGAAGCGGGCGTTCCGGAGGCCCGCATGCAGGTCAGACGACACGGCCACGCCCGAGGTCTGGCCCAGCCAGGCCGAGGCATCCTGCCCCAACGCGGGGCTGCCCGCGATGTCGAGCGCGCCCGCCAGGCGGGTGTCGTTTGCGGCCAGGATGGCTTCGATCAGCATGTGGCCCATGCGGCCCGTGGCACCCGCCACGGCAATGGGCAAATCAGAAGTTGCGGTCATTTGGAAAATGGCAAAAAGGTCAAAGAACCCCTGCGCCCGCAGATCAGCGGGTGGGGGTCTCGAGGGGTGGGTAACTGGCAGGCAATGCCGGGGCGGCTTGCGCTGGCGTTGCCAGGCGGACGGGGGCGGGGGGGAATTTGCTCAACTGCTCGTCGCTGGCCTGCAAGGTGGGCACCTTGGCGGGCTTGCGATCACCAGAAAGGCGCTGCACAAATTCGGCTTCACTGGGCAATTCATCGCCCTCGATGTTGGCCAGCGCCTCGTTCCTGAACGTGACCGTCAGGCGGAACTTCTGCTCGGGCACACCTTGGCGTTTGATGCTGAAAGCATAGTCCCAGCGGTCAGCATGAAAGAGGCTGGACACCAACGGCGTGCCCAGCACATCACGCACTTGTGAGCGCGGCATGCCGATCCGCAAGGCCAGACGCTGCTCTTTGGAGACAAAGTTGCCTTGCACCACTTCAGGCACATAGGGCTTGAAGGTGTCCTGGCTCCAGGGGTTCTGGAAACTGCCGCAGCCAGCCAGGCCTGCAGACAGGATGCCGATGGCCGCCCAAGCGCCAAAGAAGCGAAAAGTCCGTAAAGCTGTCATGTTTGGAGGCACACCGATATGATGCGGTCATTGTAGCGGCAGGATTCCAATCCAGCGGCCTCACCCAGGAAACCCGAAACCCCATGATCCAGATCGAAGAACTCAAAAGCAACGGGCTCAAAGCCACGGTGCCTCGCCTGAAAATTCTGGATGTTTTCCAGCGCGGGGGCCAACGGCACATGACGGCCGAAGATGTCTTCCGTCAGCTACTCATCGACAACGCCGACATCGGTCTGGCCACGGTCTACCGGGTGCTAACCCAGTTCGAGCAGGCAGGCATCCTGAGTCGCAACCACTTTGAAAGCGGCAAGGCGGTCTACGAGCTCAACGAAGGCCAGCACCATGACCACATGGTCTGCCTCGATTGCGGGCGTGTGGAGGAATTCTATGACCCCGAAATCGAACACCGCCAGCAAGCCGTGGCGCAAGCCAAAGGGTTTGTGATTGCGGACCACGCACTGAGCCTGTACGCCCACTGCACCCAGAACCCCTGCCCGCACCGCCAGCGCTGAAGCCGCAGGGTTCAGCCCATGGCCTGGCGCTGACGCTCCATGAAGTCCTGGTAGGTGTCGATGCCACGCATCTGCAAGATCGTGTTGCGCACGGCAGCCTCGACCAGCACGGCGATGTTGCGACCAGCCACCACCTGGATCACCGCCTTTCGAACCGGCACGCCCAGCACATTCTGGGTCAGTGGCTCGTTGGGCAGGCGTTCGTAATCACGCTCCAGCGTCTCGCGGCGCACCAGGTGCACGATCAGCTTGAGCCGCATCTTGCGGCGCACGGCGGTCTCGCCAAAGATGGCACGGATGTCGAGCAAGCCGATGCCGCGCACTTCCAGCAGGTTTTGCAGCAGGTCGGGGCAACGCCCCTCGATGGTGGTCTGGTTGATGCGGTACAGATCCACCGCATCGTCGGCCACCAGACCGTTGCCTCGGGAAATCAGCTCAAGACCCAGCTCGCTCTTGCCCAGGCCCGACTCTCCCGTGATCAACACGCCCAGACCCAGGATGTCCATGAACACGCCATGCATGGTGGTGCGGTCGGCAAAGTGCTTGGACAGATAGGCCCGTAGCACATCGATCACGAAAGCCGAAGACTCCTGCGTGCAGAACATCGGAATCTGGGCCCGCTCGCACATGGACAGCAATGCATCGGGTGCGGTCTGTCCGTCCGAGAGGATCAACACCGGGGGCTCCAGTGTCACGATCCGGGCAATGCGCCGGGCACAGTCTTCCGGGGTGGAATTGGTGAGGTAGGCCACCTCGCGGGGCCCCAGGATCTGGACCCGGTAGGGATGGATGTAGTTGAGGTAACCGACCAGATCGGCACCGGAAGTGGCTTCGCGTACCGCAACTTCGTCAAAACGGCGCTCCGAGGCCCCCAGACCCGCGACCCACTGCCACTTGAGCTGGGCACGGTGGTCTTCAAACAGGACATCGGCACTGACCACGGTGGGTTTCATGGTGCGGGACCCAGCAAGCGGTTCAGGCGGTTTGAGCCGAGCGCCACTGGGCGATCAGCTGGTGCAGTCCCTCCTGGGAGGCACTGCCCTTGATGTTCTCGCGCAAGGCGCTGTCCGACAGCAGCTCGGCGATCTCGGAGAGGATTTCCAGATGTTTTTGGGTGGCCGCTTCGGGCACCAGCAGGAATATCAGCAAGTTGACCGGCAATTCGTCTGGCGCGTCAAACCCGATGGGTTGTGCCAACTGGAACACGGCCGCCATGGGGGACTTCAGCCCCTTGATGCGGCCATGGGGGATGGCAACGCCATGACCCAAGCCTGTCGAACCCAATCGCTCACGGGCAAACAGGCTGTCCGTGACCAATGCACGGGACAAACCGTGCAGGTTTTCAAAAAGAAGTCCGGCTTCTTCAAAAGCACGTTTCTTGCTGGTGGCCTCAACCCCTACAAGAACTTGGGCTACGGGCAGGATGGACGCGAGTCGGTTCATGGTCGAGGCGGATTATGCACCTCTTGCCAGCGTCTCATGAAAATATTTAACAAAGTCAAACTTTGAGATTCTTTATTCTTTTATTTAAAAACAAAAAGGGCCGCACAACGGCGACCCTGGTTTCAAATGTGTGAAATTTCACATCATGCGCTTGGGAGCATCGTGGTGGTGGTCCGTGATACGGGTCTTGTGCTTGACCACCTGGCGATCGAGTTTGTCCATCAGCTCATCCACGGCAGCATACAAATCCTCATGGGCGCTTTCGGCAAACAGGTCATTGCCTTTCACATGGATATTGCATTCGGCACGCTGTCTTTTTTCCTTCTCCTTTTGCTTTTCCACAGTCAACAGCACTTTGACATCCACCACTTGGTCGAAATGTCGGGTGATGCGATCGAGTTTGCCGGTCACATAAGTGCGCAGGGCGGGGGTAACTTCGAGGTGGTGACCGCTGATCGTCAAGTTCATAGACATAGCCTCCTGTTGCTTGGGTTGGAAGCTCCCTGCCGGGAGCCCAACGGTCTTTTTCAAGGACCGTTGGATTCACTATGCGCCCACCTGGAACCAAAAGCAAGACCCCCAAGGTAAACCCCGAAAACACGGGGAATCTGCTTGGCAACCCGAGTCCGGGGTGCTATCTTCCCAAGGATTCCTTCACGACAAGCAGAATGGGCGCGCCACGCCGCCAACGTCACCATGCTGTCATGCAACGGCTCAGAAATCCCCCCATAGGGGTGCGATAATCCACCATCTTTTTTCTGGAGATCCCACCGTGGAAAGCTACCCGAGTCGGTAGCTTTCGGACGACCTGAGCATGCCGCCAGACGTTCGAAAGCCGCCGCACCCCCCCCAAGCCGCCCCTTTTCGAACCTTTGGCATCTGGCCTTACGGAGAACGCCATGCTCAACATCTTCACCCTCGCCAACGGCCGCCTGTTCCAGGAAGAAATCGAGTCCCTGGAAGAGCTGTCACGCTTTCAGCCGATCTGGGTTGACCTGGAATCACCCACGCTCGAAGAAAAACGCTGGATCAAGCAGTACTTTGGCCTGTCCATCCCGGAAGACGCGATGGACGAGGACATCGAGGAATCTGCGCGCTTTTACGAAGAAGACAATGGCGAGCTGCACATCCGTTCGGACTTTCTGATCGCCGACGAAGACGAACCCCGCACGGTGCGCTGCGCCTTCATCCTGAACCAGCACAACGCCAACCTCAAAAGCCAGGGCGTGCTGTTTTCGATCCACGACGAGGACGTGCCGGTGTTCCGCCTCTTGCGCATGCGCGCGCGCCGCGCCCCGGGCCTGATCGAAGACGCCAAGGAAGTGCTGCTCAAGCTGTTTGACGCCGACGCCGAGTATTCGGCTGACACGCTGGAAGGCATTTACGACCAGCTCGAAAAAGCAGGCAAGCAGGTGTTGTCGGGCGACGTGACCGACGCCATGGCCGGTGAAGTGCTGGGTGCCATTGCCCGGCAGGAAGACCTGAACGGCCGCATCCGCCGCAACGTGATGGACACGCGACGCGCCGTGAGCTTCATGATGCGCTCCAAGATGCTCAACGCCGAGCAGTTCGAAGAAGCCCGTCAGATCCTGCGCGACATCGACTCGCTCGATTCGCACACGGCCTTCCTGTTCGACAAGATCAACTTCCTGATGGACGCCACGGTCGGTTTCATCAACATCAACCAGAACAAGATCATCAAGATCTTCTCGGTGGCCAGCGTGGCCTTGCTGCCGCCCACGCTGATCGCCAGCATCTACGGCATGAACTTCCAGTACATGCCCGAACTCAGCCAGACCTGGGGCTACCCCATGGCCATCGCCCTGATGGCCGCCAGCGCCGTGGTGCCCATGTGGTACTTCCGTCGGCGTGGCTGGTTGAAATAAGGTTCGGCTTTAGTTGTATCTGTCGGGCTCGGGCCGAGCCGGGTTCACCACCTGTCTGACGCGGCCCGGCCATACCGGGTTCCTCAAACGCAAGCTCAACATCGTCACCCGCTACGGCCGAGCCGCGTCAGACAGGCTTGCAGGACATCAACCACTGCGACAACATCGCCACGCTGTAACGGCTGGCGACGGCACGAATGAAGCGGTTGAAGTCGGCGTGGGCATCGTCATCTGCGCGGTCAGAAATCGTGCGCAAAGCCGCAAAGGGCACGCCGAAATCGGCGCAGACCTGCGCCACCGCCGCGCCCTCCATCTCGACCGCCAGTGCCTCGGGCAAGGCTTGCTGAAGACTGCGGCATTCGGCGGTGGTGGACACAAAACGGTCACCGCTGGCGATCAGGCCTTCGTGCAGGCGAACGGACTGCAAGGCGAACTCGGCGACGGCTTCAGAACCGACATGCGATGCCACATCGACCAACACATCTTTAACCGCCCGCTGCAACGCATCTGACAAACCGGCATCCGTCTCAAAGCGACTGCGGCCATACAAGGGTACTTCGTGTTTGGGGAACAAGGGAGAGGCGTCCATGTCGTGCTGAACAAAACTGCGGGCCAGCACCACGTCGCCCACCTTCACGCCCGGCCCCAGACCGCCAGCGACGCCCGTGAAAACGATCTGCCCCACACCAAAACGCTCAATCAACGCCGTGGCCGTGGTGGCAGCCGCCACCTTGCCGATACGCGAGAGCACCGCCACCACCGGTCGACCATGCCAGTGCCCTTGCCAGAAATCTCGCCCGGCCACCTGCACACGCTGCTCGTCGGGCAGGGCCTGCAGCACAGCGGCCAACTCTTCGTGCATGGCACTCATGATGCCGATGGTGGTCATGTCATCTCTCTCAAAAGAAAGCGGCCCGCAAGGGCCGCGAAAAACAATGCGCCCAGCCGGGCCACGTTCACGTTGGGTTGCGCAACTCGCGACGCAAGATTTTGCCCACAGGCGTCTTGGGCAATTCGTCACGGAACTCCACCACGCGCGGCTGCTTGTAGGCCGTCATGTTCTCACGGCAATAGGCCTGGATCTGCTCGGCAGTCAACGCCGGGTCTTTGCGGACCACCACCAGCTTGACCGCTTCGCCGGTTTTTTCATCGGGCACACCAATGGCCGCGCATTCAAGCACGCCAGGGCAAGCCGATGCGACTTCTTCGACCTCGTTGGGGTAGACGTTGAAGCCGCTGACCAGAATCATGTCTTTCTTGCGGTCCACGATCTTGAAAAAGCCACGCGCATCCACGATGCCCACGTCGCCCGATTTGAAGTAGCCGTCTGGTGTCATGACCTTGGCGGTTTCGTCCGGCCGCTGCCAGTAGCCCGCCATGACCTGTGGCCCCTTGATGGCGATCTCACCGGGTTGGCCGGGCGTGCTCACCTCTTGGCCGTCATCGTCAAGCAGCTTCATCCAGGTGCCAGGCAAGGGCACGCCGATGGTGCCCGTGAACTCGGTGCTGGTGGTCGGGTTGCAGCTGGCCGACGGGCTGGTTTCCGACAAACCATACCCTTCGCAGATGGGACAGCCCGTTTTTTCGAGCCAGAGCTTGGCCACGTTCGGCGTCACGGCCATGCCGCCACCCACCGACACCTTGAGGTTGGACCAGTTGACGGAGTTGAAGTCAGGGTGGTTGGCCAGCCCGTTGAACAGGGTGTTCACCGCCGGAAAGCTGTGGAAGGTGTGCTTGGACAATTCCTTGAGCACCGCAGGCAGGTCGCGCGGGTTGGGGATCAGGATGGTCTTGCCGCCCGTGCGCATAGACAACATCATGTTCACCGTGAACGCGAAGATGTGGTACAGCGGCAGCGCACACACTGAGGTGGGTTGCTCGCCCGCAGGCACGCGCTTCATCACCGGCTCGTTCCAGGCTTCGGACTGCAGCACATTGGCCACCACATTGCGGTGCAGCAGCACAGCGCCCTTGGAAACACCTGTGGTGCCCCCGGTGTACTGCAGCACGGCGATGTCGTCCGGCGTGATCTCGGGTCGGCGCAGCGGCAGCTTGCGGCCTCGGCTCAGGGCCTGGTTGAACGGCACGGCCTGCGGCAGCTGGAACTCGGGCACCAGCTTCTTGACCTTGCGCACCACATAGTTGACCAGCGTGCCTTTGAGCCAACCCAAACGGTCGCCCATGGCCGCCAACACCACATGCTGCACAGGGGTTTGTGCGATGCACTTTTCGAGAGTGGCCGCAAAATTTTCGATGATGACGATGGCGCGGGCCCCCGAGTCCTTGAGCTGGTGCTCCAGCTCGCGGGCGGTGTAGAGCGGGTTGACATTGACCACCACATAACCGGCACGCAGGATGGCCGCCACGGCCACCGGGTACTGGGGCACATTGGGCATCATCACCGCCACGCGATCGCCCTTGGACAGGCCCAGGGACTGCAGGTAGGCCGCCAAGGCCTGGCTCTCTTCATCGGTGCGGCGGTAGCTGATGTCCTTGCCCATGAAGCTGTACGCCGTGCGGTCGGCGTAGCGGGCAAAACTCTCTTCCATCAAACCCACCAGGGAGCTGTACTGGCCTGGATCAATGTCAGCTGGAACGCCCTCAGGATAGCTGCTGAGCCAAACGCGATCGGGTGTCATTGCATGGTTTTCCATGCGGATCAGTCTACCGTACAACTGACTGAAAACTGACGGATAAAAATCAGGGTTTTCGCCAAACAGAAAGGGGCCCGAAGGCCCCTTTCTGCAGGGAGAAGTGCCAGGCTCAGGCCTTCAGTGCCACCAGCACTTCATCGAGCATCTTCTTGGCGTCGCCAAACAACATGCGGTTGTTCTCTTTGTAGAACAGCGGATTGTCCACACCCGCATAGCCGCTGGCCATGGAGCGTTTCATCACGATGCTGGTGCGGGCCTTCCACACTTCGAGCACCGGCATGCCGGCGATGGGGCTGGTCGGATCGTCCTGCGCGGCCGGGTTCACGATGTCGTTCGCGCCGATCACCATGGCCACGTCGGTGTCCGGGAAGTCGTCGTTGATCTCGTCCATCTCCAGCACGATGTCGTAAGGCACCTTGGCTTCAGCCAACAGCACGTTCATGTGACCGGGCATGCGACCCGCCACCGGGTGGATGCCAAAGCGCACGGTCACGCCCCGCTCGCGCAGGGTTTTGGTGATCTCGTTGACCGTGTGCTGCGCCTGGGCCACCGCCATGCCGTAGCCCGGCACGATGATCACGCTCTTGGCGTCGCGCAGCAGCTCGGCGGTGTCGCTGGCGCTCACAGGCACCACCTCGCCTTGCGGCTCGGCCGCAGCGCCGTCGGCCTTGGGCGCGGCAGGTGCGCCACCGCCAAAGCCACCAGCGATCACACTGATGAAATTGCGGTTCATCGCATCGCACATGATGTAGGACAGGATGGCACCGGACGAGCCCACCAGCGCGCCGGTCACGATCAGCAGGTCGTTGCTGAGCATGAAGCCGGTGGCCGCAGCGGCCCAGCCCGAATAGCTGTTGAGCATGGACACCACCACCGGCATGTCGGCCCCGCCAATCGCCATGACCATGTGGACGCCGAACAGCAGCGCGATCACGGTCATCACGATCAGCGGCGTCATGCCGCTTTGCACATCGTGCGCATTCACAAACTCGCGGCCAAACCAGACCACGACCAAGAGGCCCAGCAGGTTGAGCCAGTGGCGTGCAGGCAGCAAGAGCGGCTTGCCGCCGATCTTGCCGTTGAGCTTGCCAAAGGCGATCAGCGAGCCGGAGAAAGTGACCGCCCCGATCAGGATGCCGACGTAAATCTCCACTTCGTGGATGGCTTTTTCTGCGCCACTGAATTGGATGGATGTGTCCACGTAACTGGCAAAGCCCACCAGGCATGCTGCCAGGCCCACCAGGCTGTGCATCAGCGCCACCAGCTCGGGCATCTGGGTCATCTTGACAGTTTTGGCGGCGTAGAGTCCGACACTGCCGCCGATCAGCAAGGCACCGATGATCCAGGGAACACCTGCAACGGCGACACGCGGGCCGAGGATGGTGGCGAGCACCGCCAGCGCCATGCCGATGACGCCATAGAGGTTGCCACGCCGCGAGGTTTCCGGGTTGGACAAGCCACCCAGGCTGAGGATGAAAAGGATGGCCGCGCCGATGTAGGCGACCGTGGCCAGGCTGGGAGAGATGAGACTTTGGGACATGTTCGTCATTCCTTGTTTCTTGTTTTGATCAGTCGGGGACAGAGCTGAAGATCTGTCCCCGAAGTCATTTATTTGCGGAACATGTCCAGCATGCGGCGGGTGACCGCAAAGCCACCGAACATGTTGACGGCTGTGAGCACAATGCCCGCGAAAGCCAGCCACTGGATCAACAGGTCAGGCCGACCATTGCTGCCCGCTTCGGGCGGCAGGATCTGCACCAGCGCACCAATCACGATGATGCTGGAGATCGCGTTGGTCACGCTCATCAGCGGCGTGTGCAGCGCAGGCGTGACGTTCCAGACCACCATGTAGCCGATGAAGCAGGCCAGCACGAACACGGTGAAGTGGCTCAGGAAAGCCGCCGGGGCAAATGCGCCCATGGCCCAGAACACCAGGGCGCCCAGACCGAGCACGACGGTGAGCGTGCCCACCGACATGGGGCCGCTGCTGCCGTGGCCGTGGCCACCTTTTTTCTCGACTGCGACAGCAGCCGGCTTGGCCGCAGGCTTGGGGGCAGCGGCAGGCAGCGGGGGTGCAGGCCAGGTGATCTCGCCGTCCTTGATGACCGTCAGGCCACGAATGGCATCGTCCTGCATGTTGACGTTGATGACGCCGTCCTTGGTCTTGCACAGCTCTTCGGTCAAACGGAACAGGTTGGTGCCGTACAGCGTGGACGACTGGCGCGCCATGCGCGAAGCCAGGTCGGTGTAGCCGACGATGGTGACACCGTGCTTGACCACAGCCTTGCCCGGCTCGGTCAGTTCGCAGTTGCCGCCCTGCTCGGCGGCCATGTCGACGATGACGCTGCCGGGCTTCATGCCTTGCACCATCTCGGCCGTGATCAGCTTGGGCGCAGGCTTGCCAGGGATCAGCGCGGTGGTGATGATGATGTCGCACTCTTTGGCCTGCTGCGCGTACATCTCGCGCTGCGCGGCCTGGAAGCCCTCACTCATGACCTTGGCGTAACCGCCACCGCCCGAGCCTTCTTCTTCGTAATCCACCTTGACGAATTCACCGCCCAGGGACACAACCTGGTCGGCCACTTCGGCACGGGTGTCGTTGGCGCGCACAATGGCGCCCAGGCTGGCGGCAGCGCCAATGGCAGCCAGACCCGCCACACCGGCACCGGCAATGAACACCTTGGCCGGGGGCACCTTGCCCGCGGCCGTGATCTGGCCGTTGAAGAAGCGACCAAAGGCATTGGCCGCCTCGACCACGGCGCGGTAACCGCTGACGCCCGCCATGGAGGTCAGCGCGTCCATCTTCTGCGCACGGCTCAAGGTGCGGGGCAGCGCGTCGATCGACAGCGCCGTGACCTTCCTGGCCGCCAGCTGCTGCATCAGTTCCGGGTTCTGGGCCGGCCACAAAAAGCCGATCAGGGTCTGGCCTTCGTGCATCAGCGCCACTTCGTCGGCGGTGGGGGCACGCACCTTGAAGACCATGTCGCTGCTGCGCCACAGTTCGGCGGCGCTCGGTGCAATGGTGGCACCGGCCTGCACATAGGCCTCGTCCGACAGGTCGGCCAGCTCGCCTGCACCCCGCTCCACGGCCACGGCAAAACCGAGCTTGACCAGTTTGCTCACCACATCGGGGACAGTGGCTACCCGTTTTTCTCCGGGGAAAATTTCTCGTGGCACGCCAATGCGCATGGTGCTGTCTCCTGGTTGTGGGTGTGTATGCTTGCGGGCATCGCCCGAAATACCGACAAAACGTCGACCAAAGCCATTGTGACAAATTTCAGACCCATCGGACTGACGCCTCAGTGTCAATCTCTGCTGCAGCGAACGGCCCACGTTTTCGGATAATCAGCCCATGGACACACGCTGGAAACCCAATGTCACCGTGGCCGCCATCATCGAGCGCGATGGCCGCTACCTGCTGGTCGAAGAACACACCCAGGAGGGTCTGCGCCTGAACAACCCCGCCGGGCACCTGGACCCCTGCGAATCGCCCGCCAATGGCTGCGCCCGCGAAGCATTGGAAGAAACGGCCCATGCCTTCATCCCCACCGCCCTGGTCGGGGTGTACCTGTCGCGTTTCCAGAGGCCTGCCACAGGCGAAGACATCACCTACCTGCGGCTGGCCTTCTGTGGCGATCTGGGCGACTTCCAGCCCGAACGCACGCTGGACGACGGCATCGTGCGCACCGTCTGGATGACGCCCGAAGAAGTGCGCGCCAGCGCCAATCGCCACCGCAGCCCACTGGTGTTGCGCTGCATCGAAGACCATCTGGCCGGACAGCGCTACCCGCTGGACCTGATCTACACCGATGCCGCCGTGGTGGCGCTGCCCCCTCTGTCCACACCCTTGTCGGCATGATCGCCGACACCACGACCACCTGGGCGCTGACCGGCACGGCGGCGCTTGGCGCGGGCGTGCTCAACGCCATCGCGGGCGGCGGCAGCTTTCTCACCTTTCCGGCGCTCGTGTTCGCGGGCATCCCCCCGCTGGCGGCCAACGCCACCAGCGCGATGGCCGTCAGCCCCGGCTACCTGGGCAGCACACTGGGCTTCAAAGCCCAGCTGCGCGAGCTGTCGCCTGGCCTGCTGCGCCGGGAAATGCTCACTGCCGCACTGGGCGGGCTGATCGGCGCTGCGCTGCTGCTGGTCACCCCGGCCCGGGTGTTCTCGGGCATCGTGCCCTGGTTGCTGCTGCTGGCCACCGCACTGTTTGCGCTGGGGCCACGCCTGTCGGCACTGGGGCAAGGCCAGGGCCATCCCGCCATGCGTCAGCCAGGCCTGCTGCTGGTGGCCATTTACGGCGGCTACTTCAACGGCGGTCTGGGCATCTTGCTGATGGCCCTCTACACCCTGGCGGGCGAATCGCGCCTGTCCACTGTCAATGCCTTGAAAAACCTCAACTCGCTGGTGCTGTCGCTGCTGTCGGTGATCGCCTTTGCCGCTGCGGGCGCGATTGTCTGGCCGCAAGCCCTGTGGATGATGGCCTGGGCCACCCTCGGCGGCTGGCTGGGCGCGCGGCTGGCGCAGCGCCTGCCGGTGGCGTGGGTGCGGCGCCTGGTCATTGGCGCGGGCCTGGCGATGAGCGGGGTGTTCTTCGGCCGGCTGTGACGTTCAGCGGGCGTCGGGCCACAGTCGCTCGACCTGCCAGCCCATGTCCTGTGCGAAGCGCTGGGCCAGACGCTGGTAGCCCGGCACCGTGAAGTGGATCAGGTCACGCGCCATCAATGGCGGGTTCTGTCCGACCCAACGGTAAGCCCCGCCTGCACCGCCCATGGCGTCGAGCATGCTCCAGAAACGGCACCCCTGCTCGGCCGCGACCTGGCTCTGCAGGCGGGCAATCTCCAGATGCACCCGCGTGAAGCGCAGCAGATCGACACCGGTTTTGGCCACGGCAGGGGTCTTGCCCTTGCTGGTCTTCGCCGCCTTGTGCGACTGGGTCGGCTTGCCTTTGCTGGCACGGCTGGCCTTCTGCGATCGCCGCACCAGAATGCCCCGATCCCCCGGGCCAATCAGCACGCAAGCGGCCTGCGGAAACTGGGCACGCCAGGCCGTGACCGACGCGCGCAAGGTCTGGGCATATGCCTGCGCATCAAAAGGCTGCACATTGCCCTCGTTGGTGCCAAACTCCAGCATCACCAGATCGTAGGCCACGTCGCGCCACCAGGGCGTCAGCGCCTCGGCGCGCGCGCGCTGCCACGCGGCCACAGTAGCACCGGGGTAGCCGAACACATCGAGCTGCAAGCGCGTTTGCTCAGGCACAGGCCACTGCATCCCTTGCCAGCGCCAGGCACCGGCCAGCAGGCGCAGGCGCACCACCGACATCGGCGCATCCGCTGCCAGCTCCAGCGCAGCCGGCCCCGGCACAGCTTGCAACGTCAGCACCTGCTCTGGCCCATCGTCGACTGCAATGGCGATCTGCACCGGCTCGCTCGTTTGCTGGTAGAGCAAGCGAAGTTGCTGCTTATCTGCCAGACCACCGGGGCTGCGCACGTCCCAGGCCAGGCTCGCGCCTTCGCGGCTGCTGCTCAGGCTCACCAGCGCCGGGCCGGGTGCAGCTGCGGCACCCGCGTCGGCATAGGCGGGCTCGTGCTTCCAGTGTGGGCCGATGCAGCCTTTGCGCAGCCAGGGCATGCGCACGCCCGGGCGGTTCATGTGGGCCCCGATGAACTGTGTCGCCACCTGGTCCGCAGACCAGGGCAGCAGCCGCACCAGCTCCGAGGTGAAAAATCCGGCAGCGAGGTGGCTGTCCCCCCAGATCGCCACGCGCAAAGGCTGCCCGGGCCTGGCCTGCGGCCACGCCCCTTGGGCGGCGCCTGCTGGCGGTGCCTCGCGCTCTGCAGGCAACACACTCAACTGCGCCTCCACCTCCTGCGCGTCCGGCGGCTCCTGAGGGTCGGGGTCTGCCTGAGCCGAGGTGGCAGGCTTGGCTGGAGCCGGGCTGCACAGCAAGTCAGGCACACCGGCACGGGCCTGCACCACCAGCCGCGTGACCGGCAGACCGGGCGCAGTTTGCGCCATCGCCCCGGTCCCCACAAGGGCAGCACACACGCCACACCACACACGCAGCGACACCTTCATGGCCGGATTTCCTGTTCAAGGTGGTTCAACAAGGCCTGCTTGATCCTGTGCAAGCCTGCAGGCGCGAAATGGATGCCGTCACCGGCACGCAGGTTCACGGGCTGCCCAGCAGCATCGGGCATGAACTTCTGGAAAGGCTCGGACAAGGCGCCGATCAAAGGCTCGGTGGCCAGGTAGTCCGTACCCCATGCCTTGGCCCGGTTGTAGAAAATCTGGTTTTGCACCACCGCCCCCTGCTGCACACGCCCCTCGCGCATGGCGGGCAAACCGACCCAGACCACCTTCACATCCCGCGCCCTTGCAGCCGACAGAATCTCGTCGACGCGCAGGGCGTATTGCTGCGCCCATTCGGGTGAGGGGAAAACATGGCGACGGCCATCGACCACCAGATCCCAGGGGTCGTTGGGTCCCAGAAAAATCACCACCAGGCTGAGCTTTTGCGCATCCATTTCTTCAATGATGCGGGTGGGCCAGTCAAAGTAACGGCGCACGGTCAGGCCGGTGCTCTGTCGGCTCAAGTCCAGCATGAACCAGTCGGGGTAACGCCTGGACAACTCACGCAAGACCAGCGGTGCCACGCCCTGCATCATCGAGTCGCCAGCAAACAAAATACGCTGCGGACCGGGGTTGAGCCACTGCTGGCGCAAAGTGGGCCAGCCTTGCCCGACAGGCGCCTGCAAAGGCATGGCCTCAGGCGGGGCAGGTGAGCGCCATGGCTTGCGCAATGCGGCACCCCACCCCTTCCTGAAGGGTGGCACGGTACCGGGCCCATCGGGCCGCACCGTCTCTTCCTCGTCACGTTCGGCAGACGTCCAATCCCGCAGGCGCTGCGATGCCGCCAGGATCGGTGGCGCCCACCCGGAGGGCAAGGCCGACTCCAGTTCGGCTTCCAGGCTCCAGTGGTAGCGCGCCATCAGATACCGGTCGAACGACGTCAGCCAAAGCCAGGACAGCAGCACCCCGCCAAGCCACAGGCCCACCGTCAACCGCCAGGAAATGCTTTTGGTGGCCATGTCAGAACCGGTAGTAAATGAAGCCCGGCACGCCCTCGGGCCCCAGCGCGATCACCGCAAACAGCACCAGGGCCATGGCGGCCATGGACGCCCACAAGCCCACACGATCGAGCAGCGCCAGCGCCCATTGCTCCAAAGCTTCGGCCCGGCAACTCAGGCCCCAGAACACAGCGCACAACAGCCCCAAAGGCCACCAGGGCACACCCGCAAGACCTTCGTAGGGCAAACCGTCCACCAGGCGAGCGAACACCAGGAAAGCCTGGTCGAGCGAATCCGCGCGAAAGAAGACCCAGGCCAGGGTCACAAACAAAAAGGTGCAGGGCACCGCCAGCCAACGAGGCCAGGCATTGAAGCCACAGGCCTTGCCCAGGTTGTAGGCGACCACGCCCAGGCCATGCAGCAAACCCCACACCACAAAGGTCCAGCTCGCGCCATGCCACAGCCCGCTGATCAGCATGCCCAGCACCACATTGACCTGGGTGCGCGCCCAGCCGTCGCGGTTGCCCCCCAGGGGAATGTAGATGTAGTCACGGATGAAACTCGACAGGGACACATGCCAGCGGGTCCAGAAATCCTGCACATTGAGCGCCAGATAGGGCTGGCGAAAGTTGACCGGCAAGGTGTAGCCCAGTAACAAGGCCAGCCCGGACACGATCAGGGTGTAGCCACCGAAGTCGAGAAAGATCTGCAGGCTGTAGCCCAGCATGGCCGCCGCCACCGACCAGCCGGCAAACTGCTCGGGCCACTTGAAGACCGGGTCCACCACTTTTTCAGCCAGCCATGAGGCCAGCACCATTTTCTGAAACAGCCCCAGGCCGATCCAGTACAGGGCACGGCTGATCTCGCGCGGCTGCCCCGGCTGGTCCGAGTCCTCCTGCGCAAAAAAGGATTCAGCCCGCAAGATGGGGCCGGCAAACAAAGTGGGCCAGAAGCTCAGGAACAGCATCACATCGCCCCAGGACCGCGCCTTGTGCGGTGCACGCCCCACCCAGACCAGGTAAGTGACCGCCTGGAAGGTGAAGAAAGACACCCCCACCGGGGCCACCACATCCACGGCAGGCAAGACCGAGGCCATGCCCAGCTGCATCAGCACGGTCTGGCAGGTGGCACGCACGAATTCGTAGTACTTGAGCAGCACCAGAAACGAGCCACACAGCCACAGGCCCAGCACCATGGGCCAGCGCACCACGCGCCGCTGGCGGAACTCGAACTGCATCATCGCGCCCAGCCACCACACCACGGTGCTGTAAACCGCCAGCAGCAGGGCAAACTCGGGTACCCAGGACGCATAGAGCGCATAACCCGAAACGATCAACAGCGATTTTTGCTGGGTTGAACGCCCTGCCAGCGCCCAATACAAAGGAAAGAACAGCAAACACAGCAGGCCGAACTCTGGCGAAACAAAACTCATGCCGCTCCCATCACTGCACAGGCACCTTCACGCCAGCGGCCACCTGGTCCAGCCGGGCCTGCTCGGCCAGCACCTTGGCCACATAACCGCCATCTTCGGTGGCCGCATCGACGCCCAGATAAAGCCGAAGCCCTTCCTCCACCGAGCCGCCCTTGAGCTTGATGCCGTCGACCAGCACGGCCACCCCCACGCGCATGTTGGTGCGCGGGTCAAAGGCGGCCATGTTGCCGCCATAGGCTTCGTAGCGCTTGGTATGGATGCCGGTCATCACCTGCATCAACCCCTGGGCGCCGGCCTGACTCTGGATGTAGGGGTGAAAACTCGACTCCACCGCCATCACGGCCAGGATCAGGTTGGCAGGCAGTTTGGACGACCTGGACAGCACATGGGCTTCGACCACCAGCGCTGCCACCGGCTCGGGCGCCACCCGGTATTTGCGTGCCAGCCACTCCGCCACCGCGGCCTGTTTGGGCGGCAATTCACTCAAGTCCATCGCGGTGGCGCGGTCCAGCCGGTTTTCAGGCAGCCAGGACACCAGCACCTGCTGCTCGCGCAACCAACCGAGGACATAGGTCTCGGTGGCTTTCAGCCATTGGGGCTGCAGCCACAGCGCCAGCACACAGGCGGCGGCCGCCAGTCCGACCATGGCCAGGCTGCTGTGGGTGACCAGAAACAGGCCACGCGCAACGTCGTTCAGGATCATCCTGAAGAGCTGGCGGAGTGAATGGGGTGAAGGCATATCGGTCAATGGAGCAGGGGATTTTCGCACTTTCCAACAAACGGGATAATCGGCACATGTCTTCCAAACCCCGTGTGGTCGTCGGCCTGTCCGGCGGCGTCGATTCCGCTGTCACCGCTCACCTGCTCAAGCAACAAGGCCATGAGGTGATCGGCATTTTCATGAAGAATTGGGAAGATGACGATGACAGCGAATACTGCTCGTCGAACATCGACTTTGTGGACGCTGCGGCCGTCGCAGACGTCATCGGCATCGAGATCGAGCACGTCAATTTTGCTGCTGACTACAAGGACCGTGTGTTTTCGGAATTCGTGCGCGAATACCAGGCCGGGCGCACGCCCAACCCCGACATCCTGTGCAATGCCGAGATCAAGTTCAAGTCCTTTCTCGACCACGCCATGCGCCTGGGCGCTGAAAAAATTGCCACAGGACATTACGCCCGGGTTCGGCTGAACGAAACCACCGGCCGCCACGAGCTGCTCAAAGGACTGGATCCGTCCAAGGACCAGAGCTACTTTTTGCATCGCCTGAACCAGGCGCAACTGGCCAAAACACTGTTCCCCGTAGGCGAGCTGCACAAGACTGAAGTCCGCCGCATCGCCGAAGAGATCGGCCTGCCCAACGCCAAAAAGAAAGACTCCACTGGCATTTGCTTCATCGGCGAGCGGCCTTTCCGCGAGTTCCTGAACCGCTACATCAGCAAAGAGCCCGGACCGATCAAGGACCCCACGGGCCGCACCATCGGCCAGCATGTGGGCCTGAGCTTTTACACGCTCGGTCAGCGCCAGGGCCTGGGCATTGGCGGCATCAAGGCCAAAGGTGCTCAAAAGGGCGCGGGTGAACACACCCCCTGGTTTGTGGCACGCAAGGACATCGAGAACAACACCTTGTGGGTGGTGCAGGGCCATGACCATCCCTGGCTGCTGTCCGAGAGTCTGCAAGCCGATGACGCCAGCTGGTGCGCAGGCGTGCCACCCAAACCCGGCCAGTATGCGGCCAAGACCCGTTATCGCCAGGCCGACGCACCTTGCCAGCTGCTTGCAAGCGCTGACGGCAACACCGCGCCCGGTTTCGGCCTGCAGTTCCCCGAAGCGCAATGGGCCGTCACGCCCGGCCAAAGCGCCGTGCTGTACGACGGCGAGGTGTGCCTGGGCGGCGGCGTGATCTCATCCGCCTCCGCACTGCCCTGAGCGCAGGAGCTGCGCTTGAAAATCGACTTCGACGGACTGCAAGCCTTTGTCTGCGTGGCAGAGTTCAGCAGCTTCGTCAAAGCCGCTCAGCAGCTGCACCTGACGCAAACAGCACTCACGCGGCGCATCCAAAAGCTGGAAAGTTTGCTGGACACGCGCCTGCTGGACCGCACCACCCGCAAGGTGGAACTCACCGCCACAGGACGCGACTTTTTGCCCCAGGCACGGCACCTGGTGCTGGACGCGACCCGCACACTGACCCGAGTACGCGACAAGGCGCACATCGGCGGCGGGCACTTCACCCTGGCCTGCGTGCCCTCGCTCACCACCCATGTGCTGCCGGACCTCATCCGTGCCTATGCCCAACAAAGCCCCGGCAACACCTTGCGGCTGCTCGATGCGTCATCACACGATGTGCGTGCCGCCGTGCTGGATGGGCAAGCCGAACTGGGCATCGCCATCAATGGCGAGCCACACGCCGAGCTGGAGGAGGTCGCGCTTTTTGAAGACCCGCTGACCCTGCTGTGCCCCACGCCCCATGCCCTGCAGGACCGCCGCACGGTGAGCTGGACCGATCTGCAAGGCATCGACCTGATCGTGGTGAGCAGCTTCATGGCCACGCGCATGTTCCTCGACTACCAGCTGGCCCAGCGCGGCATTCGCCTGAGCGGCCACTACGAGGTGCAGCACCACGCCACCGCCATCAACCTGGTGGCCGCAGGCGTGGGTTGCGCGGTTCTGCCCTCGTCCACCTTTGAAAACGGCGACCGACCCAATGTGGTCAAGATCCCGCTGATCGGTCCGGTGGTCAAACGGCGTGTGACCCTGCTGCGCCGCAAGCAGGCCAGCCTGTCGGCCGCCGCCGAAGGCTTTTACCAGCTGACCTTGCGCCATTTTGGCCAGCGCCGTCGAAAAAATTGATGCGTCAATCGCAATAAAACGTCCAAATATTTCATTTCACAAATTCCGGTGTTTCACCGACACTGCGCGGTGAATTGACCAACAAGGATGAGACATGGGCACGGACGTGCTGGTGATTGGCGGCGGCAATGCCGCCTTGTGCGCGGCCCTGATGGCCGCCGAAGCGGGGGCGAGCGTGACCCTGCTCGAAGCCGCACCGCGCGAGTGGCGCGGCGGCAATTCGGGCCACACGCGCAATCTGCGCTGCATGCACGATGCCCCACAAGACGTGCTGGTGGACGCCTACCCCGAAGAAGAATTCTGGCAAGACCTGCTCAAGGTCACGGGCGGCATCACCAATGAAAAACTGGCCCGCCTGACCATCCGCGCCTCCAGCACCTGCCGCGACTGGATGCGCCGCCATGGCGTGCACTTTCAACCGCCGCTGTCGGGCGCGCTGCATGTGGCGCGCACCAACGCCTTCTTCATGGGTGGCGGCAAGGCCCTGGTCAATGCCTACTACCGCAGTGCCGAAAAACTCGGCGTGCAGATCCGCTACAACGCGCCTGTCGAACGGCTCGAGATCGAGAATGGCCGCTTTGTGGCCGCCTGGGTCGGCGAGGAACGCATCACCGCCAAAACCTGTGTGCTGGCCGCCGGGGGCTTTGAGTCCAACCGCGAGTGGCTGCGTGAAGCCTGGGGCCAAAACGAGCGCGGCGAATGGCTCGCCGACAACTTTTTGATCCGCGGCACCCGCTTCAACCAGGGCGTGCTGCTCAAGCACATGCTGGCGCAAGGCGCTGACCCGATTGGCGACGCGACCCAGGCGCACATGGTGGCGATTGACGCCCGCGCTCCGCTGTACGACGGCGGCATCTGCACCCGCATCGACTGCGTGTCGCTGGGCGTGGTGGTCAACACCGAAGCCCGCCGCTTTTACGACGAAGGCGAAGACTTCTGGCCCAAGCGCTACGCGATCTGGGGTCGCCTGGTGGCCCAGCAGCCGGGCCAGACGGCTTACTCCATCATCGACAGCAAGGCCATTGGCCGCTTCATGCCGCCCGTGTTCGAGGGTGTGCAGGCGCAGACCCTGCCGGAGCTGGCGCAAAAAATCGGCTTGGATGTGAACACCTTCATGCAAACCCTGAACGACTACAACGCGGCCTGCCGCCCGGGTACTTTTGACCACACGACGCTCGACGACTGCCACACCGAGGGCGTGAGCCCGGCCAAAACCCATTGGGCGCGGACCATCGATACGGCACCGTTTTATGCCTATGCCGTGCGGCCTGGCGTGACTTTCACCTACCTGGGACTGGAAACCGACGAAACCGCCGCCGTGCGTTTTGGCGGCGTGCCCAGCGACAACCTGTTCGTGGCCGGCGAGATGATGGCGGGCAATGTGCTGGGCAAGGGTTACACCGCAGGCGTGGGCATGTCGATCGGCACCGCCTTTGGCCGCATCGCAGGCACGCAAGCCGCACGGGCGGCACTGTCCGGAGGTGCGCCATGACCTCGCTGCAACAACTCACGCAAGAAGCCAAAGCCCTCGCCAACGGGCAGTGGGCCCCGACCGAAGCCGAGAGCGAAGCTGCACGCCAGCTGCAGATCTGCAACGCCTGCCGCTACTGCGAAGGCTTTTGTGCGGTCTTTCCGGCCATGACGCGCCGCCTGTCCTTTGCGCAGGCCGACCTCCACTTCATGGCCAACCTGTGCCACAACTGCGGCGCCTGCCTGCACGCCTGCCAGTACGCACCACCGCACGACTTTGCGGTCAACATCCCCAAAGTGATGGCACAGGTGCGTGGCCAAACCTACGCGCAGTACGCCTGGCCCGCCCCTCTGGGCCAGCTTTACCAACGCAATGGACTCACGCTCAGCCTGGCGCTGGCAGCAGGCCTCGCGCTGTTCCTGTGGCTGGCACAGCAAAACACTGCGGGCAGCGCCAGCATCACCAACTTCTACAGCATCTTCCCGCACAACCTGTTGGTGAGTTTGTTTGCCCCGGTGTTTCTGTTCGCTGTGCTGGTCCTGGCCCTGGGCGTGCGCCGCTTCTGGCAAGACATCACCCCGGCCACCAGCGGCGCAGCACTCACCACGCCCGCTGCCGCCGAAGCCACCCACGATGTGCTGCGCCTGAAGTACCTGGACGGTGGTCACGGCGAAGGCTGCAACAACGAAGACGATGCTTTCACCCAGGCACGTCGCCGGGCGCACCACCTGACCTTCTACGGCTTCATGCTGTGCTTTGCAGCCACCAGCGTGGCCACGCTCTACCACTACGCGCTGAACCTGCCTGCCCCCTACGACCTGCCCAGCCTGCCCAAGCTGCTGGGCGTGGTGGGCGGCATCAGCTTGACCATGGGCACAGCGGGTCTGTTCAAGCTCAAGTTGCAGCGCCACCCCGAGCAAGGCGACGCCGCGCAAAAACCGATGGACCTGGGCTTCATCGCGCTGCTCTTCCTGATCAGCGTCAGTGGCCTGGGCCTGTGGCTGGCGCGCAGTCACGCATCCATGCCCACCTGGTTGGCCGTGCACCTGGGCGCCGTGATGGCCTTGTTTGCCACCTTGCCTTACAACAAATTCGCGCACGGCATTTTCCGCACAGCGTCATTGCTGCGCCATGCCGTCGAAAAACGACAACCCAACCCCATCGGCTTGGGCAGTGACTGAACTTTGAGGAGAACCCCATGACAAAACGCAACACACTCCAGGCCATGGCCTGCATGGCGCTGGCCTGCATCGGCCTGAACGCTTCGGCGCAAACCTTTCCACCCAAAAAGACCATCACCCTGGTGGTCGGCTTTGCAGCAGGCGGCGCGGCCGACACCGGTGCCCGCATCATTGCCAAAAAGCTGGGCGAGAACATCGGCGCCTCGGTCGTGATCGACAACAAACCGGGCGCAGGCGGCAACATCGCTCACCAGTTTGCGGCCCAAGGCCCTGCAGACGGCAGCGTGATTTTGTTCGGCTCGGTCGGACCACTGACGATTGCGCCGCACATGATGAAGCTGCCTTATGACCCGGTCAAAGACCTCTCGCCCATCACCATGGGCGTGAACTTCCCGAACGTGCTCGTGGTCGGGGCACACACCGGCATCAAGACCTTCACTGACTTCGTGGCTTACGCCAGAAAGAACCCCGGCAAGCTCGACTTCGCCTCCACCGGCGCCGGCTCCGCCTCGCACCTGGCCGGTGAACTGCTCAACGACATGGCCAACATCGACACGGTGCACGTGCCCTACAAGGGCGGTGCACCCGCCATGCAGGACCTGATCGGTGGCCGTGTGGCCGCGTATTACTCCACCCTGTCCACCGCTTTGCCGCACATCGAAAGCGGCAAGCTGATCCCCTTGGCCAGCACGGGCACCATGCGCTTGCCCGCATTGCCCAAGGTGCCAACGATTGCCGAGTCCGGCTTCCCCGGTTTCAGCGCCACCAACTGGTATGCGTTTGTGGCTTCGTCCAAAGTGCCCACACCCATGCTGGACCGCTGGAACACCGAACTGGTCAAGGTGCTCAAAAGCCCCGAGGTGATCGAACAGCTCAACAGCCACGGCCTGACCCCACAACCCGGCACCCGCGATGAGTTTGCGAAATACCTGGCCAAGGAGTCTGCCACCTGGGGCCGCGTGATCCGCGAGCGCAAGATCACCGCCGAATAAAACAACACCACGGAGACAACACATGACACTGATCAACACCCTCACCCGCCGCAAACTGATCGCCAGTGCCTTGCTGGCTCTGGCCTCGCTGACTGCACAGGCTGCCGAAATCCGCGTCATCACCTCGGGCGCTTTCACCGAGGCCTACAAAAAGCTGGTGCCCATCTACGAGGCCGCCAGCGGCCACAAGGTCATCAGCTCGTACGGTGCCTCGATCGGCAACGCACCTGATTCGATCCCCAGCCGTTTTGCTCGTGGTGAAAAATTCGACCTGGTGATCCTGTCCGAAGGCGGCCTCGAAGCCTTGATGAAAGACGGCAAGCTCGTCCCCGGCAGCCGCGTGGACCTGGCACGCTCGCAGATCGGCGTGGCCGTGCGCAAGGGCACGCCCAAGCCCGACATCAGCACCGTCGAAGCCCTCAAGCAGACCCTGCTGAACGCCAAATCGGTCGCCTACTCGGCCAGCGCCAGCGGCACGTATTTGTCCACCGAAATGTTCCCCAAGCTGGGCATTGCCGAGCAGATGCAAAAGACCGCCAAAAAGATCCTGAGCGAGCGCGTGGGCGCGGTGGTGGCGCGCGGTGATGCCGAGCTGGGCTTTCAGCAAGTGAGCGAGCTGATCTACTTCAAGGAACTCGACTTTGTGGGCACCTTGCCCGAGGCCGTGCAGCAGACCATCTTCTTCTCGTCGGCGTTGGTGCAAGGCGCGGCAGAGCCAGAGGCTGCCAAACAGCTGGTGCGGTTTTTCACCTCACCTGCCGTGGCCGATATCGTGCGCAGCACGGGACTGGACCCTGCTGGCAAATAAGCCGATTCAGTGGTCCCGGCTCTCGCGGTGCAGCTTGTCGTGGATGCGTTGCACGGTCTTCCACACCCCCCAGAGCACCCCAGGGATCAGCACCCCAACGGCCAGCTCGGGCTGGATGGGCAAGCCCGCCAGCTTGAGCGCCTTGGCCCCATAGAGCAGCAAGCTGACCACGTAATAGCTGATGGCCGCGATCGACAGGCCTTCCACTGTGGACTGCAAGCGCAACTGCAGGTCCTGCCCGCGTGTGAGCTTTTCGAGCAACTGCTGGTTTTGCGCTTCGGTGGCGATGTCCACCCGTGTGCGCAGCAAGGCACTGGTGCGCGACACGCGCTCTGACAAGGCCGACAGACGCTGCGACGTGGCGGCCACCGTGGCCATGGCGGGTGACAGGCGCCGCTGCATGAACTCACCCACCGTCTGCGTGCCCGGCAAAGGGCGCTCGCGCAACTCGGCAATGCGCTCGCTCACCAGGCGGTCATAGGCCCGCGTGGCCGAAAAGCGGTAACCGTGCTCGGCCGTGGCACGCTCCACCCGTGCGGCCAATCCCACCAGATCGTCCAGCAGTGACTGGTCGCCGTCCTGCTTGCGCTCCAGCCGCGCTGTGATGTCGGCCAGCTGCGCCTCGGCCTGCGCCAGCACAGGCGACAGCTGCTTGGCCACAGGCAGCCCGCGCAGGGCCATCAGGCGGTAGGTTTCCAGCTCCAGCACGCGCTGCGAAATCCGCCCCGCACGGCCTTCGGGCGTGTCGGCAGGGGCCAGCACCAGCATGCGCTCGAAGCCGTCCTCGCCAATGCGGAAATGCGTCAGCAGACAGGAGTGCGACTGCCCCTCGCTGGTGTTGCCCATGCGCGAGCCGATGATGGCGCCTTCGCCCAACCAGACCTGTGCTTTGGGCAACCAGTCTGGTTGCGCGAGCCCCACGGGCAGCATGGCCAGCTCGATGGCCGCCACCGTCTGTCCTGGCACATGGCGCAGCCAGTCGGTGCCCGTGGCCACATGCGACGCCAGATTCGGCAGCACCGCGCCCCAGGCTGCGTGTGCAGGCAACGACTGAACGATCGAATAACGTGTGAATTCGGTGTGCCGCTCCCACTTGAGCGTGAAGCCATCACAGCGCAGGCGCAGGAAATTGCCTTGCAGCTGCTCCAGCGTCAGATCGGCGTGTCCGGGCAGGCGCTGCAGGTGTGCACGCTCCTGCTCGCGCGACACGCCCTCATTGAGGACGGCCACATAAACGATCAGGGCCGGCAAGCGCACGCGGGCCGAAGGGCGTGCATGGATTTCGTTGTGCAAGGCATGACGCAGGGCGTCGTCTTGCGGCAGGCAGCGCGAGTTGATTTCGTTCATGCAGCCATTCTGAACCTGCCATGGCGCAGAAACACCGCCCTGCGGTTCGTTTCAGTTTCAACCCTGATGAACGCAATGCGACCCGGACCACAAAAAAACCCGCAGTCTTTCGATCTGCGGGTTCACTGGCCGGAGCTAGCCTGACTCAGAACGGGATGTCGTCGTCCATGTCGTCAAAACCGCTCGGTGCAGGGGCAGGGCGTGCTGCCGGTGCGGCGGCGGGGCGCTGTGCAAGCGCCGCAGGACGGGAATAGCCACCGCCCGAAGATTCGCGCGAGTAGCCGCCTTCCTCACCACCGCTGCCACCGCCCATGCCCTGGCGCGAGCCCAGCATCTGCATGGTGTCGGCACGGATTTCGGTGGCGTACTTTTCCACGCCGTCCTTGTCGGTGTACTTGCGGGTGCGCAAGCTGCCTTCGACATACACCTGCGAGCCTTTTTTCAGGTACTGGCCCGCGATTTCGGCCAGCTTGCCGAAAAAGCTGATGCGGTGCCACTCGGTGGCTTCTTTCATTTCGCCGGACTGTTTGTCCTTGTAGCGGTCGGTGGTCGCCACCGTGATGTTGGTCACGGCATCGCCCGATGGCATGTAGCGGGTTTCAGGGTCGCGGCCCAAATTGCCGACGATGATGACTTTGTTGACAGATGCCATGGTGAACTCCTCAGATATTCCGCAATTATGCGTCCTGCCGAACCGGCGCGGTCCGGGCAGGGGCCTGCATGGGCAAGGCCACCAGCCACCAGATCAGCATGGCGCCAGCGCAGCACAGGAACAGGGCCGGACTGCCCCAGGACTTGACCAGCCCGCCGCCCAGCCAGCCCCCCACAAAGAAGCCCAGCGACTGCAGCGTGTTGTACAGCCCCATGGCCGAACCCCGCACCGACATGGGCGCCAGGCGCGAGACCATGCTCGGCTGTGAGGCTTCCAGGATGTTGAAGCCGCAAAAGAACGCGAACAACCAGCCTGCCAGCGGCCACAAACGGGCCGTGCCCGAGGCCTGCACCAGCAAGCCCAGCTGCACCACGGCGATCAGGGCAATGGCCGCCAGAAACACCTTTTTGAGATGCCCGCGCCGCTCCAGGGCAAACATGCCGCCCATCAGCACAAAAGACGCCAGCACAGCGGGCAAATACACCTGCCAGTGGTGGTCTTTGGGCAAACCGGCCTGCACCAGCAGGGCAGGCACCGCCACCCACATGGCCAGTTGCACGGCATGCAGCACAAACACACCAAAGTTCAGACGCATCAGTCCGGGGTGGCGCAGCACATCCACCAGGCGGCCACGCGCTTGGGCGGCCATCCGGGGTGCTGGGGGAGCGCCCCAGACCACCACCGCCACGCCCAGCAAGGCCAGCGTGCCGGTGATGCCAAACAGCCCGGACAACCCCACCGCCGCAGCCAGCACAGGCGCCAGCACCAGCGAAATGGCAAACATCAGGCCGATGCTGGCGCCCACCAGGGCCATGGCCTTGGTGCGCACCTCGTCGCGGGTCAAATCGGCCAGCAAAGCCGTCACGGCGGCCGACACGGCGCCCGCGCCCTGCAAGCTGCGCCCGATCAAGAGGTCATGCAAATCGGTGGCCACAGAGGCCCAGAAACTGCCCAAGGCAAAGATCAGCAGCCCCAGCACGATCACCCGCTTGCGGCCAAACCGGTCTGATGCCATGCCAAAGGGCAGCTGCAATACACCTTGCGTCAGGCCATAAATGCCCATGGCCAGCCCCAGCAAGGCCGGATCGTCGCCACCCGGGTATTTGCGCGCTTCCAGCGCAAAAACGGGCAGGACCAAAAACAAGCCCAGCATGCGCAGGGCGAAGATGGAGGCCAATGAGGCACTGGCACGCCGCTCCAGAGGCGTCATCACGCTGGCAGGGGCGGAAGGGGTGGCTTGAACAGGATCGGACACAGAAAAACGCTAAGCGCAGCTGTCGGCAAGGCATCCATTGTCCCCGATTGGGCCAAGAGCCCCCCAAAACCGCGCCAGACCGGATAATCAAAGGTTTTGCCGACCCCAGCCTGCCCGTGACTCCTGCTCCGCACTTTTCGCCGACCGCGCCGATCGACACCGAGAACGACCGTTATCTGGGCACGGCTTTGCGCCAGACCCACATCAGCGTGCGGGGTGCACGCACCCACAACCTCAAAAACATCGATCTGGACATCCCGCGCAACCAGCTGGTGGTGATCACCGGGCTGTCGGGCTCGGGCAAGTCGAGTCTGGCTTTTGACACGCTGTACGCCGAAGGCCAGCGCCGTTATGTGGAAAGCCTGTCGGCCTATGCGCGGCAGTTCTTGCAGCTGATGGACAAACCCGATGTGGACCTGATCGAGGGCTTGTCGCCCGCGATCAGCATCGAGCAAAAGGCCACCAGCCACAACCCGCGCTCCACCGTGGGCACGGTGACCGAGATCCACGACTACCTGCGCCTGCTGTACGCCCGCGCAGGCACGCCCTACTGCCCCGACCACAACCTGCCCCTGCAGGCGCAGACCGTGAGCCAGATGGTGGACGCCGTGCTGGCCCTGCCCGAAGACACCAAGCTGATGATCCTCGCGCCGATTGCCCGCGAGAAAAAAGGTGAGTTTGAGAAGGTGTTTGAGCAAATGCAGGCGCTGGGCTATGTGCGCTTTCGCATCAACGGCCAGACCTTCGAAGTGGAAGACCTGCCCACGCTCAAGAAAACCGAGAAACACAACATCGACGTGGTGGTGGACCGCATCAAGATCCGCTCAGAAGAAGATGCCAAGGCAAGGGATGCCCTGCGCCAGCGCCTGGCAGAAAGCTTTGAAGCCGCGCTGCACCTGGCCGAGCACCGCGCCGTGGCGCTGGAAATGGACACCGGCAAAGAACACCTGTTCAACGCCAAGTTCTCCTGCCCGGTGTGTACCTATTCCATCAGCGAGCTGGAGCCGCGTCTGTTCTCGTTCAACTCGCCCATGGGCGCTTGCCCGACCTGCGACGGCATCGGCACCATGGCGTTTTTCGATCCCGAGCGGGTGGTCGCCTTTCCCTCACTGAGCCTGGCCAGTGGGGCCATCAAGGGCTGGGACCGGCGCAATGGCTTTTACTTCAGCATGCTCGAAAGCCTGGCCAAGCATTACCAGTTCGACATCGAAACCCCGTTCGAGAAACTCGCCCACACACACCAACAGGTCTTGCTGCACGGCTCGGGCGACGAAGAGATCAAGTTCAGCTACGTGATGGAGTCCGGCGCCTCGCAAGGCAAAAAGGTCAGCAAGAAACATCCGTTTGAAGGGATCATCCCCAACATGACGCGGCGCTACCGCGAAACCGACTCGTCGGTCGTGCGCGAAGACCTGGCGCGCTACCGAAACACCCAGGCCTGCACCGATTGCCACGGCACACGCTTGCGACGCGAAGCACGCCATGTCCGCATCGGCGAAGGCGCGCAAGCCCGCGCCATCTACGAGATCAGCCACATCACACTGGGTGAGTCGCAGCAGTATTTTCAGGGCCTGCAAATGCACGGCGCCAAGGCCGAGATTGCCGACAAGGTGGTGCGCGAGATCGCGCTGCGTTTGAAGTTCTTGAACGACGTAGGCCTCAATTATTTGAGCCTGGATCGCAGCGCCGACACCCTGTCGGGCGGCGAGTCGCAACGCATCCGCCTGGCCAGCCAGATCGGCTCGGGCCTCACGGGCGTGATGTATGTGCTGGACGAGCCCAGCATTGGCCTGCACCAGCGCGACAACGACCGCCTGATCGGCACGCTGCAACACCTGCGTGACATCGGCAACAGCGTGCTGGTGGTCGAGCACGACGAAGACATGATCCGCGTGGCCGACCATGTGATCGACATGGGGCCGGGCGCGGGCGTGCACGGCGGGCGCGTGATGGCGCAGGGCACTTGCGCCGACATTTTGGCCGCACCCGATTCGGTCACCGGCCAGTACATGTCAGGCCGCAAAAAAATCGAGATCCCCAAACGCCACAAAGCGGGCAAAGACTTCATCGAGATCGTGGGCGCATCGGGTAACAACCTCAAGGGCGTGAACGTCAAATTCCCTGTGGGGCTGCTGACCTGCGTGACCGGCGTCTCGGGCTCGGGCAAATCCACCCTGGTGAATGACACGCTCTATGCGGCTGCCGCGCACCAGATCCACCGCGCGCACGACGAAGCCGCCAAGCACGAAGAGATCAAAGGCCTGGAGCACTTCGACAAGGTCATCAACGTCGACCAGTCACCGATTGGCCGCACACCGCGCAGCAACCCCGCCACCTACACGGGCCTGTTCACCCACATCCGCGAGCTCATGGCCGAAGTGCCCGCCGCACGCGAGCGCGGCTATGGCCCGGGGCGATTCAGCTTCAACGTGGCCGGTGGCCGCTGCGAAGCCTGCCAGGGTGACGGCATGGTCAAAGTGGAAATGCACTTTCTGCCCGATGTGTACGTGCCTTGCGACGTGTGCCACGGCATGCGCTACAACCGCGAAACGCTGGAAGTGCAATACAAGGGCCAGAACATCGCGCAGATCCTGAACATGACGGTGGAAGCCGCGCACCAGTTCTTCAGCGCCGTGCCCAACATCGCCCGCAAACTGCAAACCCTGCTGGATGTGGGCCTGACCTACATTCGCCTGGGCCAAAGCGCCACCACACTGTCGGGCGGCGAGGCTCAGCGCGTCAAGCTCGCGCTGGAGCTGTCCAAACGCGACACGGGCCGCACGCTCTACATATTGGACGAACCCACCACCGGCCTGCACTTTGCCGACATCGACCTGCTGCTCAAAGTGCTGCACCAACTGCGCGACGCGGGCAACACCATCGTCATCATCGAACACAACCTCGACGTGATCAAAACCGCCGACTGGCTGATCGACATGGGGCCGGAAGGCGGCGCGGGTGGCGGCACGGTGCTGGGCGAGGGCACGCCGGAGCAGTTGGCCAAAAATCCGGCGAGCTTCACCGGGCGGTACCTGCAGCGGTTGCTGTGATTACCGTCTCTCCGCCTTGACAAGATTCACACACAATTCACCTGGCATTCATGTGGCACTCGCACAATGACGATTTTGCAGGAGGAACCATGAACACACCACGCACCCACTACGACGCCCTGAGCCGGGTCTTGCACTGGCTCACGGCCATCGCTGTCATGGCCGCCTTCGTCCTTGGACCTGAGCATTTTGGGCGCGAGATGCATCGAGGCCTGAACCCGGCCACGCGTTGGGACATCGTGGTGCATGAATCGCTGGGCGTGCTGGTGATGGTGCTGACCTTGCTGCGTCTGCTATGGGTGGCGGCGCGCCCGGCCAAACCGCGCTTTGACATGCCTCGCTGGATGCACCAGACCGCCCAGGCGACGCATGGCCTGCTGTGGCTGATGCTGCTGGCGGTGCCCGTGACCGCCTTTCTGGCCCTGGGCAGCGAAGGCCATCCGCTCACGCTGCTGGGTGGCATCCGCGTGAACGAGATGCCCGCCATTGCCAACTCCCCGCTGGCCAGCCTGGCCGACTGGGGTGAGGTCCACGGCCTGCTGGGCGACATGATCCTGTGGGTGTCGGGGCTGCATGCGCTGGCCGCCATCTACCACCACGTTCTGCTCAAAGACGGTGTCTTGCGGGCCATGCTGCCCCCACGCCACTGAACCTTGGCCACGGCCATGGAAACCGAACTCAAGCTCGCGCCGGACAAGGCAGATCTGCCGCGTCTGCTGGCCCACCCGCTGCTGGCAAGGGGTGGCCGCACGCAACGCCTGCTCAACACCTATTTCGACACGCCCGACCTGGCCCTGCAACAGCGCCGCATGGCCGTGCGCGAACGGCTGGCGGGCACGCAATGGCTGCTCACGGTGAAGACCGCAGGGCAAAGCGACAACGGCCTGTCGCGCAGGCAGGAATGGGAAGGCCCGACCACGCCAGGCGCCTTGCAGTTCGACGCGCTGGTGGATGATCCCGCGCTGGCCGCCAAGTTGGTGGCCCTGCGCCCGACTTTGCAAGCCCTGTTTTGCACCGACTTTGAACGCCAGAGCTGGGTCATCCACCACGATGGCGCGCAGATCGAAGTCGCTCTCGACCAGGGCCGCATCCATGTGCCCGGCACCGCCCTGAGTGAGCCGCTGCTGGAGCTGGAACTTGAGCTGCTGAGTGGCTCCGAGTCAGCCCTGCTGGCCCTGGCCAATGTGCTGCGCCAGACACCCCAAGGCCCGGTGACGCTCACGCCCAGTGATGCGAGCAAGGCACAGAGGGGCATGGCACTTTGGCAGCGTTTGCGCTGACACGACCACAGGCCCGACGGCTCAAGCCCCGGACTCACGCACCAGCACGCTTTCCTGCAAAAAGGTGTCGAGCAGGCGTTGCGCAGGCAAGGACAAGGGCGCGTCCGTGCGCGAAAAAATGTGGATGGTGGTGGCAGGCAAGGTCTCTTGCAAACTGAGCGCCACCAAACCCATGCGCGGGCCATGTGTCGCATAAAACCGCTCGGGCACGATGGCCAGCGTGTCCATGCTGGGCAACACAGCCAGCAAGGTCGAAAACGACTCGCAATCCACGGTGACCTTGGGCGCTGCCAGCCCGCGCTGCTCAAAACCCAAATGAACGGGATCACCCGGCCCCAGTTTGGGGCCAGACAGCAACCACGAAGCATCCGTCAAATCATCCAGCCGCCGCGCTTGGGCCAGGGAGTGCCCCTGCTTGGCGACGATGACCGACGGGCTGTCGATGAGTGGGGCCGCTTGCAGATCCCGTCCAATACCTGCGGGCGGCAGGGGGCCGAGCGCCATGTCCAACTCGCCAGAGCGCAGTTGCTGCAAGGCCTTGGGATACAAAGCATCGACCAGATGCACGCGCACATGGGGCCAGCGGGACTGGAAGGCCGAAACGGCGTTCGCCGCCAGCATGAGCGCCGCTGCGGGCGACATTCCCACGCTGAGGGTGGTCTGGGTGTCGCTGGTCAAGGCCGCCACCTCCTGGCGCGCGCGTTCGATCTCGCGCACCACCGTGGCCGCACGCGCAGCCAGCATCTCGCCTGCGGGGGCCAGCCGGACGCCTTTGGGCGAGCGCACCACCAAGGTGGCGCCGAATTCGTCTTCCAGTTGCTTGAGGGCCTTGGTCAAGGCGGGCTGCGTCACGTTCATGGTCGCTGCCGATGCCCGCATGCTGCCGGTCTGGGCCAGGGTCAGCAGGAGCTGAAGTTGTTGCAATCGCATCGAGACACCTCTTTTCTGATAACCCATGGTAATCGTCTTCACCAAATGCGATTGGCGGTCCGCTGGTTGCGCCGATAGCATGGTTTGGGGTGGCTTGCAGCTGTGTCCACGCAGGGCACCTGTCAGTCCCAAAGCCTCACACACAACAAGGATGGAGACATGATCCAACGCAGACAACTGATCGGCCATTTGGCCGCTGCACCGCTGCTGGCCAGCCTGCCCGCACGGGCACAAAGCTACCCCGACAAACCGATCCGAATTATCGTTCCCTTGCCCCCGGGCAGCCCGCCAGACGTGCTGGCACGCCACTTAGCGGATGCCGTCAGCCGCAACTGGAAGCAGACCGTGATTGTGGACAACCGGCCTGGCGCCACCGGCATGATCGGCCTGCAGGCCCTGGCCCGTTCGGCACCCGATGGCTACACCCTGGGCGTGATGTTCCTGACACACACCGTGCTGCCCGAACTCATCGGACCTTTGCCTTACAACACGGCCACCGACTTTGCGCCCATCGCGAATCTGGTCTGGCTCTACAACGTGCTGGTGGTGCCTGCATCGTCGAATATCCAGACCCTGCAAGACCTGGTCAACCGCGCACGCGCCGAGCCCCATGCACTGAACTACGGCTCGGGTGGCAACGGCTCGCCCGCCCACCTGGTGGCCGAGTCCTTCTGCCAGGCCAGCAACGTGAAGATGACCCATGTGCCTTTCAAAGGCCCAGCCGAGGCGGTCTCGGCCCTGATGGGCAACCAGATCAGCGCCATGTTTGCCACCGTGCCCACTGCAGCCGCACTGGTGCGCTCGGGTAAGCTGCGTGCGATTGCCGTGACCAGCCCGCAACGTCTGAGCGCCCTGCCGAATGTGCCCACACTCGCCGAAGCGGGCGTGTCCGGGGTGGAACTCAAGGAATGGGAGGGCCTGGTCGCCCCCGCAGGCACGCCCAAAGCCATCGTCGACAAATGGAACCAGGAGCTGTTCCAAGTGCTGGCTTCGAGCGAGCTGCGCGCCAAACTGGCCGATCTGGGCATGTCGGTGGTGCCCTCGCACCCCAGCGGGGACTTTGCGGACTTGATCCGCAAGGAACTCGATCACTGGGGCAAGTTTGTGCGCAGCACGGGTCTTCGCCCGAGTTGATCGAAGAAAGTGGCCCGGCTCGCCGGGCCATCGCTTCACCGAGCCGATGAAATCGGCGGCTCGAACACCACCCCAAATTCAGGGGCGATTTCTGTCACCTTGCGCGGGTTAGCAATGTTGTGAATGCGCCGGTACAAGGCCGGCAACTCGCCTGCAGGTTCAGCCCAGAAGATGGCTTGCACCACCTTGCCGCTGTTGTTGTAAAACGCATGCGGCAAACCCTTGGGCAGGTGGCCGATTTCACCGGCATGCACCGTGCCACGCACACCGTTGATCACCACATCCACCGAGCCATTGAGCGGACTGAGGTACTCGTCCTGCTCGGGGTGCGTGTGGGGCGGCACAAAGCTTTCTTCCGGGAAGGTGGCGTGCCAGACAAACTGCTGGTCGTCGTACTGTTTGGGCGTGTAGACCTGGCCCATGATGTTCCAGGTCACCCCATCGATGCCAGTGGGGGAATGGTCGCAATCGGGGAGTTGGGCAGTGGGGCTCATGAGGGTCTCCGGTTTCAGACTTTTTCGGGGGTGACGTGCTGGCCCGTCAGGCGGTCGAGCGCCTCCTTGACCAGCGGGTTGTGGCTCGCGTAGCGGGGCTTGAAGGTCTGCCGTTGCGCCCGCAAATCGTCTTCGTCGGCATACCCGATCAGGATGCCGTTCTCGGCAATGCGGGCCTGGATTTCGGTGTTCTCGATCATTTCGTCCGACACCGTGACACGCTGGCGAGGACGTCGGGCCCACTCGAACAGGGCTTCGTGCAAACGCGCACGTTGGCGCACATGCGCGGGATCGGCCGAGGCACCCAAATCGTTCAGCTCATGGGGGTCGGACTGCAGATCGAAGAGCATCGAGCGGTGGCCTTCGCACAGCACATATTTCCAGCGGCCATCAAAGGCCATGCGCATCCAGGAGTCAATCGGCGGCTGCTGCAATTCGATGCGGGCGTCCTGGAACGCGTAGTCGCATTCGCAGACCGCGATCTCGCGCCAATCGGGGGGCGTCTGGCCAAACAGCCAGGGACGCAGAGAGCGGCCATCCATGATGTGGGGCACGGGGTTGCCACCGTACACATCGAGGAAAGTGGGCGCGATGTCCACCGCCTCCACCAAGGCTTGGCAACGCGTGCCCCGGGTGGCGTCTGCACGGGTATCGGGGTCGTAAATGATGAGCGGCGTGCGCACCACCGGCTGATGAAACAGCTCCTTGTCGCCCAGCCAGTGGTCACCCAGAAAATCACCATGGTCCGCGCAGAACACGATCATGGTGTTGTCCATCAGGCCCTGCTCTTCCATGAAGGCGAAGAGCTTGCCCATCTCGTCGTCGATCTGCTTGACCAGGCCCATGTACCCCACCATGACCGCATCGCGCACGCCGGGCTTGGCAAAGGTGCGCGAAACCCGGTGGTGGGTCATGGCGGCATAGACCGGATGCGGGTCCTTGAGCTCGTCTTCGGATCGCACCACGGGCAGGGCGTCCTCGGGCTTGTACATGCCTGCGTAGGGCTTGGGCACCACGTAAGGCCAGTGCGGCTTGATGAAAGACAGGTGCGCGACCCAGGGCTGCTCACCCGCTTCGCGCATGAAGTCCATGGCCCGGCGCGTGGTGTAGGGCGTCTCGGAATGTTCGTTCGGGATGCGGGCAGGCAAATGGCTGTATTTGAGGTACCAGCCCGAGCGGAACTGGCCTTGCTCGTCCACCACCGTGTTGGCCCATTCCTCCCAGGGGTTGTCGCCCCCGAAGCCTTGCTTGCGCAGGTAGAGGTTGTAGTTGGGGTCAGGGTCATGGCCAGAAAACGGGTGAATCCCATCGTCGCGCTCGTAAGGGTCAAAACCGCACTCGGCGATGCGGACGCCAATTTGCGATTCGGGATCGATGCCCAAACGCGACATGCCAGACGAATCACCGCGCATGTGGGTCTTGCCAATCAGCACCGAACGCACACCCAGGGGGCGCAGGTGGTCGCCGAGTGTCATCTCGCCGGCCTTGAGCGGCACGAAGTTCCAGCTGACGCCATGCGACTGCATGTAGCGACCGGTGTAATAGCTCATGCGCGAAGGCCCGCACACGGGCGACTGCACATAGGCATTGTCAAAGATCACGCCACGCTGGGCCAGCCCATCCAGATGGGGTGTATGCAGCTTGGGGTGTCCATAGCAGGACAGGTGATCGGCACGCAGCTGATCACACATGATGAAAAGGATGTTCTTGACACGTTGGGTCATGACGGCGGGGCCTGGTGCAGGCGCAAGTGAACGATGGCCCATGCTAGGCAGAGTGCGGCCCGCCATCCAATCGTATTTTTTAAAGCCGATTACCACGGGTTATCGGCTTGAATTTCGATGAGGCCCAAGGGCAGACCTTGCGCCTGCCCAACTGAATACACTGAGGCCCATGCACACCGACACCGCCGAATTCCAGTACGTCACAGGCCAAATGCGTGAGAGCTTTGGCGATTTGCTGGCCCGCTTTGAAGCACGCAATGCCCAAGCGCTGGCGATGCCCGGCTGGGTGCTGGACCTGCCTTATGGCGCCCACGCACGCCAAGTGGTGGATGTCCGCCCAAGCGACGCCAAGGCGCTGGGCACCGTGGTCTACTTTCATGCCGGTTACTGGCAGTCACGCGACAAATCGCAGTTCCGATTCCTGGCGCCCGCCTTCAACGCCATGGGCTGGGACATGGCCCTGGTCAACTACCCCTTGTGCCCCGAAGTGAGCGTGGCGGACATCGTGGCCTCGGCTGCGCAGGCTTTGCAAAAAGTGGCTGCCCATCAAAGCGAACGAGGGCGCCCCAGCCCGATCGTGCTCTGCGGTCATTCCGCAGGTGCTCACTTGGCGACTGAGCTGGCTTTGCAGCAAGCCTCTGCCGCAGCGCCGCTGCCAATTTCAGGTGTCGTGGCCATCAGTGGTGTGTACGACCTGCAGCCCCTGCTGGACACCACGCTCAACACCCGCCTGAAACTCGAAGCCGACTCGGCAAAGGCCTGCTCACCCACACACCGTGTGCGGCCAGGCGCCGCCCCGGCCTTGTTCGTGTGGGGCGACACCGAAACACCGGCGTTTCATACCCAAAGCCAGGACATGGCGCGGTTGTGGCAGCTTCAGGGGAATGTGGCGCAATGCTCGGCAGTCGCCCAGGCCGACCATTTTTCGGTGCTGGAATGTGTCACAACGCCTGATGGTCTGGTCGCACGGACACTGCAGTCCTGGGCTGAGGCCTGAAAGCCACAAGCCAAATCAACCATCTCTCAAACCCACACACGCTTACCCTGCTTGCACCACCGTGAGCAAGGTCTGGCCATTGGCCACCAGTTTTTCACCCTCGGCGTCCACAGCAAACAAATCACAGCTGGTGAACACCTGCGCTTTGCCTGGCTTGACCACCCGCGCCCGGGCAATGAATTTTTGACCTACGGCAGGCCGCAAGCAGTTCACTGAAAAATGGGCGGCCAACACATTCGGCCCCACCACGGTGGCGGCTGCGAAACCGCAAGCGGTGTCGACCAAGGTGCCGATCAAACCGGCATGCAAGAAGCCCGAATACTGGCCGACTTCCGGACGCCAAGGCATCTGGATTTCCACCACACCGGGCTCGGCCACCGTCACTTCGATGCCGCACCAGCGGTTGAATTCGGCCATGGCATTGATTTTTTTCAACATGTCGAGTGGACTCATTTCGATTTCCTTTTTTGGGTCTCAAACCACCCGATGTGGTCGATCAGTTTTTTGCGCAGTGCTTTTTGCTCGGTCACGAGCTGGTCTATCTCGGCCACTCGCTGATGGATCGCCTCGATCATGTCTTTCGCCGACAACTGGCCCGTCTTGAAGCGCGGCAAATACTCGGCAATGAAGAGCAGTGAGAAACCCATCTCCCTCGACATGGCAATGAAGTTGACGTGCTTGACGGTTTTGTCGTCGTACACACGGTAGCCATTGGGTAGCCTCTGACTTTCAATGAGGCCATCGGCCTCGTAACGCCGCAAGCGGTGCACCGACACCTGGGTCTTGGCAGAGAGTTCTGAAATGCGCATGAATTCAGTCTAGCAACGCTCGCACCGCGCGAAGGTTTTCCCCTCTGACGCATGAGCGACAAGCCAGGGACACGTCTGCGCCGCAGGTGATACCCCGCTGCGCCAGGCTGGTGTACAAAACATCCTTCTTCAGGAGCACCCGATGACCCCTCACCCCGCTTTGCCTCATGCCCGCCCCGCTGACGTGGGCCTGTGCCCCGAGCGCACGCAACGGCTGATGGATGTGCTGCGCCGCGAAGTGGCCAGCGGGCGTTTGCCGGGTGCGGTGGCCATGGTGGCCCGCAAAGGCCAGATCGCCTTGTTCGAGGCCGTGGGCCAGCAAGACCCTGCCACGGGCAAGCCCATGCAGACCGACAGCATCTTCCGCATTTATTCAATGACCAAGCCGGTGGTGTCGGTGGCGGTGATGATGCTGGTCGAGCGCGGCCAGTTGCTGCTGAGTGACCCGGTCAGCCGCTGGCTGCCTGAATTTGCCAACCAGCAAGTCGCCACCGCACACGGACTGGAGCCGGTGCGCAACCCAGCCACGGTGCAGGACCTGCTGCGCCACACAGCAGGTCTGACCTATGAATTTTTGGGCACATCGCCCGTGCAGCAGCAGTACGGCCAAGTGAAGATCGCCTCACGCGAACGCACCAACGCCGAGTTTTCACAAACGCTGGCGGCGCTGCCGCTGCAGTTCCAACCCGGCAGCGTGTGGGCCTACAGCCGCGCCACCGATGTGCTGGGGCGCTTGGTCGAAGTGGTCAGCGGCCAAGGCCTGGGCGCATTTTTGCAAGCCGAGATTTTTGGCCCGCTGGGCATGGTGGACACGGGCTTTGCCGTGCCGCCCGATCAGCAGCACCGCATTGCCGAGCCCTTTGCGCACGACCCCGATGGTGGCGTGCCGATGAAGGTGCTCGAACCCCGCGATTTGCCCGCCATGGAAGGCGGCGGCGGTGGCCTCATGTCCACGGCCATGGACTACACCCGCTTTTTGCAATGCCTGCGCAACCGGGGCGAGCTGAACGGCGTGCGCCTGCTGGGCCCGCACACGGTGGACTTCATGACCGCCGACCACCTGGGCAACATTCCGGCCGACGGCACCTTGCTGCCACCGGGGCATGGCTTTGGCCTCGGCTTTGCAGTACGCACCCACCTGGGCCTGTCGCCCGTGCCCGGTTCGGTGGGTCTGTATTACTGGGGCGGCATCGCGGGCACCACCTTCTTTGTGGACCCGCAGCTGGACATGGTGGCCATGCTGATGATCCAGGCTCCGAACCAGCGGGACTACTATCGGCCACTGTTCAGGGACTTGGTTTACGCAGCGCTGCTGTGAATGCAGACAAGTTGGGGATGCCCGATGCGCTCAAGCATCACGGGCTCGGGTGCCAAACTGGTCACGGTACCAGCGTGAGAATGCACTCGGTGCCGAAAAACCCAACAGGCTGGACACCTGCGCCAGCGGTCTGGATTTGTCCAGCAGGTATTGCCCCACGATCAGGCGGCGGTGTTGATCCACCAGTTGGTGAAAGCCGGTGTTTTCTGCCGAGAGCCGCCGCGTGATGGTGCGACGATCGCAGCCCAAGTGCTGCGCCACCACGTCGGCGGTGCACTGCCCCAAGGGCAGCAACAACAAAATCAGTTGCTGAACCTGGTGTGTGAAGGAAGGCGCACCCACCGCCTTGGAAGCGACCAACTCCTGCGCATAACGCGCCATGACCGGATCGGCACTGGGGTTGGGCTGGTCCAGGTCGGACTGGTTGCACATCAGGCCATTGAACTCGTGGTTGAACGCCACTTGGTCACCAAAAACGCGGTGGTGTGGGCCGCGATGGGCAGGCGCACTGTGCGCAAAGCACACCAGGCGTGGCCGCCACGCCGCGCCCATGAACAAGCTGAGGATGCGGTAGGTCACCGCCATCGCCAACTCTGCAGCCTGTCGCCTGGGTTCAGAAGCGTCCGTGACGAACTCCTCACGGATAAGGACAAGCTGATCTTCTTCTTCGATCTTGATCACCAGCGCTTCGTTGTGCACCCGGATGTGGCGCACGATGGCATCGAGCGCATGGCGCAACGTGGGCTCATCGCGCAGCAGCAAACCCAAGGGCCCCAGGTTGGACAAGCGGCGCGACTCCCCCATGCGCAAACCGAATGCAGGCTCGGCTGCGTGGTGTGCCGCCATCTCCAGCAAACGCCCCACCGCATAGGTTTCAATTTTCAGGTCTGGATCGCTCAAGCATTTGGCGGGCAATCCCACCTCACGCACCAGTGCAAGCGGGTCCAGACCGCATTGCCGGGCAATTTCAGAGAAGTTGGTCAGGCTGGCACTGCGGGTCAGGGTCGGCATAGGGGATTCCCGTAAAGTCCCGAAATGGTAAGTCAATGTCCCGTTTTGTCAATTAAACAGTATGGCTTTTTTCAATACTCGGACACCTGTTCAACACCTGAGAACTTTGAATGACCAGCCCAACCCCTCAAAGCGCAACACCCACCCCGATCAGCGATGCCTTGCATGACAACGGCTACTGGAACCCGAACTGGGATCCGATCGCTGAAGTCGACAAGGTCTGGATGGAAAAGTTCCTGACCATGGGCATGCACGCCAGGCAGGTGCTGGACCCCAAAACCCTGGAGCTGATCGCCATTGCGGTCGATGCCTCCTGCACCCACATGTACGCCCCGGGCGTGCGCACCCACATCCGCAAGGCGCTGGATCTGGGTGTGACCGTTGAGGAAATCGCTGCCGTGCTGCAAATGACTTCGGTGCTGGGCCTGCACACCATGAGCATGGGTGCGCCCATCCTGCTCGAAGAAGTTGCCGCCCGCAACAAGAACACCTGACCCCTTCAATTTTAGAAAGACACCACCATGCATTTCCTTGACGACTCCCTCCTGCCTGAAAACCAGCAAAAGCTCGTGATCCAGGTCGCGCCTTATGGCCCCCAATGGATTCCGAGCGACAGCGATGACATCGCGGTCACCATGGACGCACAAATCCAGAAAGCCGTGGACTGCTACAACGCCGGTGCCACCGTGCTGCATGTGCATGTGCGCGAAGCCGATGGCAAGGGCAGCAAACGCCTGTCCATGTTCAACGAGATGTTGGCCCGTTTGCGCGAAGCCGTGCCCAAAATGGTGCTGCAGGTTGGCGGCTCGATTTCGTTTGCCCCCGAAGACGATGGCCAGGCCGCCAAATGGCTGTCGGACGACACGCGCCACATGCTGGCCGAACTGAACCCCAAACCCGATCAGGTGACCGTGGCCGTGAACACCACCCAGATGAACATCATGGAACTGATGATGGACGGCGATGCCAACGGGACTTCTTTTGATAACCCGCAGTTGCAAGCCGCCTACCAGGACATGATCGTCCCGTCCAACCCCAGCTGGCACAAGGAACACATCCGCCGTCTGGTGGATGCGGGCATCCAGCCGCACTTCATGCTGGCCCACATTCACCAGCTTGAAACCGTCGAGCGCCTGATCCGCCGTGGGCACTACAACGGGCCGTTGATCCTGAACTACGTGGCCATTGGCGGCGGAGCGGCTGGTCTGAACCCGGCCGACATGCTGGAGTTCGTGCGCCGCGTGCCCGATGGCGCTGTGCTGACCATCGAAGCACTCAACCGCCACATTTACCCCATGACGGCCATGGCCATCGCGCTGGGTCTGCATGTGCGCTGCGGCATTGAAGACACGCTCAACGGCCCGCACCGCGAACGCATGACCTCGGTGCAGCAGGTTGAACACATGGTCAAGCAGGCGCGCCTGCTCAACCGCGAGGTGGCCAACGGCGACGAGGCCCGCGAGATTTACCAGATCGGCCAGTTCTACAAAAACCCCGACGACACCCTAGCCAAACTGGGCTACGCTCCCAATCGCCGCCCTGGTGAGCGCGGCACCCCGATGCGCCACGCCTGATCTTTTGCCAAGAACATCCGGAGACATTCATGAAAAAAACAGCACGCTTCCTTTCTGCGCACCGTCGCACCTGCATGGCGCTGGGCCTGGCCTTCTGCACCCTTGGCCTGTCTGTCCATGCGCAGCCCCTGTCGGATCGCCCGATCAAGATCGTGGTGGGCGCGCCCGCAGGCGGCACCGCCGACATCATCGCCCGCCTGGTGGGCAATGCCATGTCCACCAGCATGGGCCAGCCAGTGGTGGTGGACAACAAACCCGGCGCAGGTGGTGCGATTGCCATGGACGCCATGCTGTCTGCCCCCAAGGACGGCCACACCTACTTGCTGTCGGTCAATTCGCTGGTGACCGAACTGCCATATTCCATCAAGCCCAAATACGACCCCTTCAAAGACATCAAGCCTTTGGTGGAACTGTCCGGAGGCGGGCTGGTGCTGGTGGGCAATGCGTCACTGCCGCCCAAAGACCTGAAAGAGATGATTGCCTACGTCAAGGCCAATCCGGGCAAGATCAATTTCGCGTCCTACACACCCGGCACGCTCTCGCATGTGCTGGGCCTGCAGCTGAACAAACTGGCGGGCCTGGACATGAACCATGTGGGCTACAAAGGCTCTCCACCTGCACTGCAAGACGTGATGGGCGGATCGGTGCAGTTCATGTTTGACGGCATGGCCACGTCGCTGCCCAACATCAAGGGCGGCAAATTGCGCGCCTTTGCCGTCTCATCACCCCAGCGTGCGCACGCTCTGCCCGATGTACCCACGCTGGCAGAACTGGGTTTCAAAGACATGACGCGCACCGCCTGGCTGGGTCTGTGGAACGTCCCCGGTCACCCCGATGCCGCGCTCAAACGCATCCGCGAAGAAGCCCTCAAAGCACTGGCCACCCCGGCCGTGCGCGACCGCCTGATGGCCGTGGGCCTGAACGTGAACACCCAGAACCCGCCCACGCCCGAGCAAATGGCCAAGAACCTGCAGGAAGACTACGAGTCGGTGGGCGCCATGCTCAAGTCGGTCAACTACAAGCCCGAGTAAATCACCATGACGACATCCCTGTCATTGCAAGGCAAAGTGGTGCTGGTCACCGGGGCGGGTCTGGGTTTGGGCGGCACCATCGCCCAAGCCATGGCCAAGCAAGGTGCATCGCTGGTCATCTGCGATGTGAACCTTCAGGCCCTGCACGCCACGCAAGCGGCAGTGGAATCGCTCGGTGCACAGTGCCTGGCGCTCGAATGCGATGTGTCTGACAGCACTGCAGTGGACCGCATGTTTGCCCAGGCCGGGCAGCGCTTTGGCACGGTGGATGTGTTGGTCAACAACGCGGCGCGCGTTCCCAATTCGCCCGCCGAAACCGAGCGCCGCAACCTGCATTACGCCTACATGACGACGCCCATGCCCCGGCAGGCGCTGGGCATCGTGGCCTCCTTGTCTGACGAGGATTGGCTCAAGTGGTGGGGCGTGAACATGCACGGGGTGTTCTATTGCACGCGTGCCGCCTTGCGTTTCATGCAGCCGCAAAAGTCTGGCCGCATCATCAACATCGCCTCGATTGCCGGGCTGGGTGCAGGCAGCACACACAGCCCGGGCTATTCGGCCACCAAAGCGGGCGTGATCAGCCTGACGAAAACCACAGCACTCGATGTGGCCGGGGCCAACATCTATGTCAACGCCATCGCCTGTGGCGGCGTGCTCACGCCGCCGTTCGAGTCGTATCTGGCCAGCGCCAGCGAAGCCCAGACAAACAGCCTGTACCAACAGGTGCCCAGCGGTCGACTCGGCCGCCCGGAGGAATACGCCAATGTGGCCGTGTTCCTGGCAGCGCAAGACCATTACCTGGTCGGCCAGGTCATCAGCCCCAATGGCGGCTATGTGATCTGAGCGCTGGTGTCCAAACTCACCCCACGGACTGGCCCCGAGAGCCAGTCCGTGAAGAAAGTCTCCCCATGCTCAGGCCCATGATGCAATGGCTGGCACCGCGCTGGCCGGGTTTTCTGGTGTGCGCGGTGGTCGCCATCGCGGCCCGCTTCGTGTCCGAGCACTACGGTGCACCCGTCATGCTCATGGCCCTCTTGCTGGGCATGGCCTTGAACTTCCTGTCCTTTGAAGGGCCTTGCAAGGCAGGCATCGACATCACGGCACGTGAGGTTCTGCGCGTGGGCGTGGCCTTGCTGGGCCTGCGCATCACGCTGGAACAGGTCACCGCGTTGGGATGGCAACCTGTGCTCGTGGTGGTGGGCGGGATCGCTTTCACCATCATGCTCGGTGTGGCGCTGTCCCGATGGATGGGCTACCGGGTCTTCTTCGGACTCCTCACAGGCGGCGCCGTGGGCATTTGCGGTGCCTCTGCCGCGCTGGCCCTGTCTGCGGCCATGCCCAATCACCCGCTCAAGGAAAAAGCCACGCTGTTCACCGTGATCGGCGTGAGTGCGCTCTCGACCCTGGCCATGGTGCTGTACCCGGCACTCGCACAGGGTTTGGGTCTGAGCGAGCAGCAGGCCGGATTTTTCATCGGCGCCACGGTCCATGACGTGGCGCAAGTCGTCGGCGCGGGTTACAGTATTTCCAAAGAATCGGGCGACCTGGCCACCTTGGTCAAACTGATCCGTGTGGCCATGTTGCTGCCCGTGATTGTGCTGGTCGGTTGGGTGACTTCCCGGCACTTGGCGGCGCAAGGGGATGGCCTCGACAACCGCCAGCGCCCACCCCTGCTGCCCGGCTTTGCCGTGGCCTTCGCCTTGTTGATGGCGATCAACAGCACCCACTGGATACCCTTGAACATCGTACAGGCAGGCCAAGGCCTGTCGCAGTGGTGCCTGATCGCCGCCATGGTGGCCATTGGCATGAAGACCCACCTCAAAAATTTACTGGATGTCGGCTGGAAACCCATCGCCCTGATGTTGATTGAAACACTGGGTCTGGCGATGTTTGTATATGCGACACTTTAGAGTTGACCCCAATTGATCCCAACGGAGACAAACCCATGCCCCAAGTCGGCCTCATGATGAACCGCCCCCTGCTCATTTCGGGCATCCTCGAACACGGCGCTGCACAGTTCGGTGACCAGGAAATCGTCTCGCGCGAAACGCACGGCCCCCTGCACCGATACACCTACGCCGATGCGGCCAACCGTGCGCGCCAGCTGGCCAACGCCCTGGCCCACATGGGCCTGAAAGCAGGCAGTGCGGTCGGCTCGATCGCCTGGAACAACCACCGCCACCTGGAGGCCTATTACGCCGTCTCGGGCAGTGGCATGGTCATGCACACCTGCAACCCGCGCCTGCACCCGCAGCAGCTGATCTATGTGATCAACCACGCCGAAGACGAGGTGGTGCTGTTTGACGCCACCTTCGCGCCGCTGGTCAAAGGCATTGCCGCGCATTGCCCCAAGGTGCGCGCCTGGGTGTGCCTGGCCGATGCGGCCAACACGCCCGCCGTTGACGGTGTGAGCGTGATGAACTACGAAGACCTGATCGCCACACACAGCACGGCGTTTGACTGGCCCGAGTTCGATGAAAACACCGGTGCAGCCCTGTGCTACACCTCGGGCACCACCGGCAACCCCAAGGGCGTGCTGTACTCGCACCGCGCCATCGTGCTGAACGCCACCACCGCCTGCATGCCCGATGTGCTGGGCCTGTCCTCCCAAGAGACCATCCTGCCCGTGGTGCCCATGTTCCACATCAACGCCTGGTGCATCCCCTATGCCGCGCTGGTGGCGGGCACCAAGCTGGTCCTGCCTGGCCCCAAACTCGACGGCCCCAGCCTGTTTGAGCTGATGGAGGCCGAGCAGGTCACCATCAGTGCGGGCGTGCCCACCATCTGGATGGGCTTGATCCAGCACGTCGAGCAAAACAACTTGCGCTTTGCCCACATGAAGCGCACCTGCGTGGGCGGCTCGGCCATGCCCATGGCGCTGATCGCCAAGTTCATGGACACCTACGGCGTGGAAGTGCGCCACGGCTGGGGCATGACCGAAACCACCGCCGTGGCCACCATGAGCAACCTCAGCCGCGCCGACCGCCAAAAGCCCGCCGCCGAGCAGCACGCCATCGTGGCCAGGCAAGGCAAAACGGTGTCGGGCATCGAGATCAAGATCGTCGATGAGAACGGCACCACCTTGCCCCGCGACGGCACTTCGCAAGGCGAGCTGATGGTGCGCGGCCAGTGGATCGTGGAGCGTTACTTCAAGGCCGACAAAACCGCGCTGGTGGACGGCTGGTTCCCCACGGGCGACATCGCCACCATCGACGCGCACGGCACCATGCAGATCCGCGACCGAACCAAGGACGTGATCAAGACCGGTGGCGAATGGATCAGTTCGATCGACCTGGAAAACGCCGCGGTGGGTCACCCCGCTGTGGCCATGGCCGCGGTCATTGGCGTCAAGCACCCCAAGTGGGACGAGCGCCCGCTGCTGTTCATCGTGCGCAAGCCGGGGCAGAACGTGGAGAAACAGGAAATCCTGGACTTCCTCACTACCAAGGTCGCCAAGTGGTGGGTGCCCGACGATGTGATCTTCCTCGAATCGCTGCCCGTGGGCGGCACCGGCAAGGTGCAGAAAAACGACCTGCGCAAAGAATACGGCGGCGTGTTCAGCTGATCACGCCCTGGCGCTTGGCCGATCGTTCATGCGGTCGCGCCAGGCCTGCAAAGCGCTCATGCCCTCGTCACCGGGCACGAACTTCATCAAGCCGCGTGCAAACTCCAGCGCACAAAAGGCGGTGATGTCAGCGATGGTGAAACGCTCGCCCGCCACCCAGGGCTGGCTTTGCAGGGTTTGGTCAAACCAGCGGGCCACATCGCGCACCTTCTCGGCTTGCGAACGGCCGAACTCAGGAAACTGCGGTTTTTCCAGAGCAGCCAAGCCCGGGTGGCTGTGGCGGATCGCGTTGGCAATGCCTCCCAGCAGATACAGCTCCACCTGCCGGTCGACCATCTCGATAAAGCCGCGCTCGTCACCGTCCACACCCATCAGATTAGGTTCAGGGTAGCGGCCTTCGAGCAAGGTGCAGATCGCACGCGTCTCGGTGATCACCCGACCATCGTCGAGCTCCAGCGCGGGCACTTTGGCCAGCGGACTCTTGGCCAGGTATTCAGGCTGGCGGTGCTCACCACCGTTCAGGTCCATGTTCACCATCTCGATGCCGGTGATGTTTTTCTCAACCAGGAACATCAGCACCCGGCGAGGGCTGGGCGCGCGGTGGGCGGTGTAGAGCTTCATGACTTGTCCTTTTTTTGTTGCCCCATCTCGACCATCTTGCGGGCTTCTTCCGAAAACTTCTTGGCGGCATCGTCGCCGTCTTGGGTCAGGTTGATCTTGGACGGCGGCGCTTCGATGCCGCGCTGCACGGCAGGGCGCTGGCGGATCGCATCGAGCCAGCGCTGCAAGTGCGGCAAGTCATCGACCTCCACGCCCGACCAGCGGTGCGTACGCACCCAGGCCCAGTTGGCGATGTCGGCGATCGAGTAGTCGCCCGCCAGGTACTCGTGGTCTTTCAGGTGGCTGTCGAGCACGGTGAACAGCCGCTTGCTCTCGCCTTGGTAGCGGTCAATCGCCGGCTGGATTTTTTCCGGAAAGTAGCGGTAAAACACATTGGCCTGACCCATCATCGGCCCAATACCGCCCATCTGGAACATCAGCCACTGCAACACACGCGAGCGGCCTTTGGCATCGGTGGGCATGAGCTGGCCGGTTTTTTCGGCCAGGTAGATCAGGCAAGCCCCTGACTCGAACACCGCAAAGTCATCGGCCTCGCGGTCCACGATGGCGGGGATGCGGCCATTGGGGTTGATGGCCAAAAACGCCGGCAACTTCTGCTCGCCGATGGACAGGTCGAGCACCTTGAGGGTGTAGGGCAACGCCAGCTCTTCGAGCGCGATGGAGACTTTGTGCCCGTTGGGCGTGGCGGCGGTGTAGAGGTCAATCATGGGCGCAGGCTAACAGCCGCACCCGGCGTGTACTGGCACGCAGATGACAGCCGCCATAAGAGCAGCCTTGTGAGGTGAGTAGCTCCTGATGTGCGAAATTGATTTATCCCCACATTTGCGAGGGAACCATCTTCCCGGACTCATAGCTGAGTTCGTAAAAGGGTCTACCGACGTCATGCAAAGGCTAAAACCGTCAGACGCATCAAGTCCAGATCGCTTAAGGATCGCCCCGCTACACGTTCCATAGCGCTGTGAACAGCGTCGACCTGTGCAATGGCGTAAAAGCAGGCGGCCACATCCAGCATGTGCGCCATCAAGGAGTGACTTTCTCCTTGTCTATTTAATTTGCCCCATGCATTTATTTGTTTCATGATTCCACTCAAGAATAAATGCTTATAGACTCATATTTTTGTCCTGAATGAAATTTGACAACTTTTATTTATGTGGCCACAATAAATGCATCAAGACATCAGCTATGACCCACTCAAGAGTCTGCGCAATGAAGTCGAGCGCGGCCTGCCTTTTTCTCTGGTGGTGAATCTGGAATGGGACTCGGCATTGATCAAAGAGGACACGCGAAAGGATTACGGTGAACGGCGCTTCAGAGTGCTCGGACTCATTCTGGGCCGACTGCATGGAATGGTGTTCACCCCGCGAGCAAACAAAGTTCATGTCATCAGCCTTCGCAAAGCCAACGACAGGGAAGTCAAACAATATGAGCAAGCAAAAAATTCATCCGCACACACCAGACACTGACAACCCGGTGTGGAAAACCGAAGACTTTGCCCAAGCACAGCCTGCGCGTGAGGTGCTGCCTGGCATCTTCGGCAAAGCGCGTGCTGAGTCTTTATTGATGCCACGCGGTCGCCCTAAAGCCGATGTGACCAAGGTTCGGGTTGGGATCCGGCTTTCTCCGGATGTACTGGACCACTTCAAAGCCAGCGGCGATGGCTGGCAAACGCGAATTGACGCTGCGCTCCGTCAATTCATTGCGGAGCACCCAAGCTCACACTGAGATCAGCCTGCCTTGGCCGCTTCCAGCGTGTCACGGGTCTGCATCGCCACCTTGCGGGCAGCTTCGGCAAAGTCTTCGCCGCTCGATGCGTAGAGCACGGCACGCGAAGAGTTCACGATGATCGAACCGGCACTGCTGCCATCGGCGTTGGCGCGCCAGCCGGCCTTGACGGTAGCCACCGCGTCGCCGCCTTGTGCGCCCACACCTGGGATCAGCAAAGGCACCGTGGGGGCCAGCTCGCGCACCCGCTCGATTTCGGCGGGGTAGGTAGCGCCCACCACCAGACCCAGCTGGCCATTCAGGTTCCAGGGGCCTTGGGCCAATCGGGCAACGTGTTCGTACAGCAAGGGTTGACCGTCGACAGAGGCCAGGCGCTGGTTCTGCAGATCGTCACCGCCAGGGTTGGAGGTGCGGCACAGCAGGAAAGCGCCTTTGCCTTCGTACTTCAGGTAGGGGGCCACCGAATCCCAGCCCATGAAGGGCGAGAGGGTCACGGCGTCGGCACCGTAGCGTTCAAAGGCTTCCTTGGCGTACTGCTCGGCCGTCGAGCCGATGTCGCCGCGTTTGGCGTCGAGGATGATCGGCACATGGGGCGCGACACGGCGCATGTGCTCCATCAGGCGCTCGAGCTGCCCCTCGGCGCGGTGCGCGGCAAAGTAGGCAATTTGCGGTTTGAAGCTGCTGACCAGGTCGGCCGTGGCGTCCACGATGCGTGCGCAGAAGTCGTAGATTTTGTTGGCATCGCCCTTCATGCCCGCAGGGAACTTGGTGGGTTCGGGGTCCAGGCCCACACAAAGCATGGAGCCGTTTTGGCGCTCGGCGGCGCACAGCATGTCGAGGAAGGTCATGCGGGCATTTTAAATGCCCCCCTGCAGCCCGGGCCAAGAGGCTGCCTGCACCCATGCGCCTACCGCCAGTGGACGGTCCTGCGCCGTCAGCCCTGAACGGTTTTGAGCGCCAGCAACAGATCGGCCCAGGCCTTGGCTTTGTCGGCCGGGTTGCGCAGCAGGTAGGCCGGGTGGTAGGTCACCACCACCGGCACGCCCTGGTAGGCGTGCACTCGCCCGCGCAGCTTGCCAATCGGCTCGGTGGTCTGCAGCAGGGACTGCACCGCAAAGCGGCCCATGGCCAGGATGATGCGGGGCTGCACCAAGGCCACCTGACGCACCAGATAAGGCGCACACGTGGCCAACTCTTGCGGCTCCGGGTTGCGGTTGCCGGGCGGGCGGCATTTGAGGGTGTTGGCGATGTACACGCCGCCTTGGCCCTGTGCCTGGCGGTTCAGTCCAATGGCTTTGAGCATGTTGTCCAGCAGCTTGCCCGCCTGACCCACAAAAGGCTCGCCTTGCAGGTCTTCGTTTTCTCCTGGGGCTTCGCCGATGACCATCCATGGGGCCTGACGGTCGCCCACGCCGAACACGGTGTTCTTGCGCCCTTTGCACAGGCCGCAGGCGCGGCATTCGGCCACCGTGGCTTGCAGGGTGTCCCAATCCATCTGGTCGACGCCGGCGGGCAGCGGCACGGCATCGACAGGCAAAGCGGTCGCCACGGAAGTGGCAGGTCGTGGCACCGGGGCAGACACAGGTCGTTGGGGGGGGGGAGCCACCGCCATCGGGGCTGTGGGCGGCGGCGCAGTGATCGCGGGTGCGATTGGTGCTGCGGGCGTCAATTCGGACACGGGCACCGTTTCAACCGGGGTCTGAGGCCACCACACGCGCACGCCCATTTCAGCCAGCATGGCGCGTTGGCGTTCGTCCAGGTCAAATCGGGTGGGGTCGCTCATGTCGGGGCTCACAAATCGGGGCTCACAGTTTCAAACTCATCACCACCGCATGCTCACGCTGCTGGCGGCCTGCAGGATAGTAATCCTTGCGGATGCTGACCTGACGAAAGCCATAACGCTCATACACCTGCAGGGCACGCACATTGCTCTGGCGCACCTCCAGCCACAACCATTGCGCGCCCTGGCTGCGCGACAGCAGCGACAGGGCGTCCAGCATCATGTGCCCCCAGCCCTGACCCTGGCGCGCCGGAGCCACGGTGATGTTGAGCAAATGCATTTCTTCCACGCCGTGCATGGCCAGAAAGTAGCCCAGCAACTCGCCTTCGAGCCACAGGCAGTGGGCATCAAACAGCGGGTTGAGCGAGTCACTGAAATTGCCCCGCGACCACGGGTGGCTGTAAACGGCCTGCTCGATGGCCATGACGGCATCGAGGTCCTCGCGGGTCATGGTGCGCAAGGTGGCCGCGTTGCGGGTGTCTTCGCTCACCTGCTGCGGGCCCTTCGGATTCAACAGCGGGCTCATGCCTGCCCCGGCAACGGCTGCATGGCTTTGTGCGCTTCGCGCTCGGCCGTGGTCTGGGCCACCTTGTCACGAATGTACAAAGGCATGGCCTCATCGGCAGGCACGGCCTGGCCACTCGCCCACAAGGCAGGCGCCAGCCGCAGCAGTGCGCTGGCAGTGGGCAAGGCCTGTACACGGTGCCCGGCAGGCAAACGCTCGCCATAGGCATCGAACACATTGCCGGCCAGCAAGACCTCGGCGTCTGTGGGCACCGCCACGCGTTCGGGTGGGCACACCTGCAGGGGCGACAACACGGCCCAGGCACCTGACGACCAACGGTACACGGCGCTGTAGACCTCGTCCATGCGGGCGTCCAGCATGGCCAGCACGGTCAGACTGTCGGGCGATCCCGCCTGCACACGCGCCTCTTCGGCCACGGCGAGCAGGGTGTCCACCGGCAACACAGGCAACTGCGCCCCCAGGGCCAGGCCCTGTGCCACCGCGCAAGCCGTGCGCAAGCCCGTGAACGAACCCGGCCCGCGGCCAAACACGATGGCGTCCAGCGATGCCAGCGGCATGCCGGCCTGCGCCAGCAGATCCATCACAGCGGGGATCAAACTGGCCGACGCCTGGGCTCCACCGGGCAGGGTCTGCGTCCAGCTCTTTTCGCCCTGGGCCACGGCCAAGGACAGCACATCGGTGCTGGTGTCAAAAGCCAGCCAGCGGTTCATCCACGGCCCCCTTGGGGCGCAGCCACAGCAGGCTTGGCCTGGCGCACACCGAACAGGATGCCGCCGGTCACCAGCGCCAACCCGGCGACCAGGTTCCAGTGCATGGGCTCCCCCAGGAACCAGACTGCGCCCATGGCCGACAGGCCCGGCACCAGCGCGGTGAGCATGGTGGAGCGCACCGGCCCGAAATGGCGCACCATCTGGGTGAAGGTGATGCCCGAGATCACCACCGAGCCGCCCCCCTGGAATGCGGCCTGAAACAGGAACTCGGTCCACGGCGCCTGGTGCAGATGCGTGGGCAAAACCCCCAGACCGATCAAGGCCAGGTACAGCGGCACAAAACCCACAAAGGCAAACGCGGTGATCGCCATGGTGGCGCGCACCGCGTCCAGTCCGTGGCGGCGCACCGTGACGCTGTAGCTGGACCAGCAGAAGGCCGCACTCATGAACAGCAAATCGCCCCTCCAGACCTCGCCGCCTTCAAAGGCCTTGAGCAAGCTCACACCGCCCACCAGCAGGTCGCCCAGCACGATGAGCCCCAGTCCCACGGCACGGGCAGGCGACACCTGCTCGCGCAAGACCAGCCAGGCCAGCAAGGTGGTCCACAAAGGCAGGCTGCCCGGCATCAACACCGAGGCGTGCGCCGCCGGTGCGTAAAAAAAGCCGGTGTAGGCCAGCACGGCATACAAGAGCCCACCCAACACACCCGCCTGCGCGGTGATGGCCAGCGGCAAGGGCGACAGGCCCAGCAAAGACCCCACGCGCTCACCACGCTGGCGGGCCGGGCGCATCAGCCACCAGGCCCAGGGCAGCAACACCGCACTGGCGCCCAGAATGCGTGCCAGCGCGATGTCGAGCGGCAGCAGGCCGCGCGAAGCCGAAGCCCGCGCAATGACAATGAAAAAAGTCCAGATCAGGACCGTGGTGACCGCCGAGGCCAGGCCCACGGTTCTTGGAGAAAATCGCATGGTGCCGATGATACGGCCCCCGTGAACGGGTGCCGCCCGTTAGACTTTGCGCATGAAGTTTTGCACCCCCTGGCTGACCGGCCTGATCTGCGCACTGCTGTCGCCGCTGGCCCCGGCCCAGCACCGACATGCCAGCGCCTTGCCCACCCCGGTGCTCAAAGCCCTGCGGCAGGCGCAGGTGCCCCCCCACAGCATGAGTGTGCTGGTGGTGCCGTTGCCGTCCGGACCGGGCGACGCCTCACGCCCCAGACTCGCGCACCGTGACCTGGAACCGGTAAACCCCGCCTCGGTCATGAAGCTGTTCACCACCTACGCAGGCCTGCAGTTGCTGGGGCCGGACTTCACCTGGCGCAACCGCGTCTATGTGGATGGCCCGGTGCAGGCGGGCGTGCTGCAAGGCAACCTGATCGTGCGCGGCAGTGGCGACCCCAAACTGGTGGTCGAGCGCTTGCAGGATCTGATCGGCCAGGTCATGGCGCAAGGCGTGCGCGAGGTGCGGGGAAACATCGTGCTGGACCGCAGCGTTTTCGATGTCACAGCGCGGCAGGCACCTTTTGACGACGAGCCTTTACGGCCCTACAACGCCAGCCCCGACGGCCTGCTGCTGAACTTCAAGTCGGTGATCTACACCTTCACACCCGACCCGACCAGTGGCCGGGCGCTGGTGCGCAGCGAGCCCCCCCTGGCAGGGTTGGCCGTGCCCGCTGACGTGCCGCTGCGCAGCGGCCCTTGCCAGGACTGGCGCAGCGAACTGCGGGCCGATTTCAGCCAAGCCCTGCAAACCCGTTTTGCCGGCAGCTATCCGGCCAGTTGCGGCGAGCGAGCCTGGCCCGTGGCCTACCCTGACCCGGACGACTATGCGCCCCGGGTGTTCCAAGCGCTGTGGCAACAAGCCGGCGGCAAACTCACAGGCCAGACGGTGTACGGCACAAGCCCGGCCAAGGCCACGCTGCTGCTGGAAGCCCGCTCCTTGCCGCTGGCCGAGGTGGTGGCCGACATCAACAAGTTCTCAAACAACGTGATGGCGCAGCAGCTGTTCCTGACCCTGTCGAGCGAGCTGGGCGCACCGGGCCGGTATGCGGCCTCGCGCCTGCGGCTGGAGCAGTGGTGGCGCAACCAGTTTCCCGGCCTGCCAGCGCCTGTGCTCGACAACGGTTCGGGCCTGTCGCGCAGCGAGCGCAGCACCGCCCGGTCACTGAGCGCCCTGCTGCAAAAGGCCAGCCAGAGCGAGGAAGCCCAAGCCTTCAGGAATTCGCTGTCGGTGGCCGGTGTGGATGGCACCACCGCCCGGCTCAAAGACCGCCAGCCCAACGCCGCGGCCATCGGCAGGGCCTGGCTGAAAACAGGCTCCTTGCGTGACGTGGCCTCGGTCGCAGGTTATGTGCAGGGCGACAGCGGCCGCCTGTACACGCTGGTGGCCGTGCTCAACCACGCCAACGCGCAGCAGGCCCGACCCGCGCTGGACGCCTTGCTGGAGTGGACGGTGCGGGACAACGGGCCTGTGTCCGCATCCAGAAAGTGATTCAAAAAATAAGCCAAGCAACCTAGCGTTTACCCGCTGCAACCGAAAGGTGTACATCTTCTAGGATAGAAAAAAACGGTCGTTTTTTCACAGGAGACAACACATGGCGCATTTCAAACTCGGTCTATCCCTCGTTGGCGCAGCCGCCTTGCTCGTGGCCTGCGGAGGTTCGGACTCCCTCATGGGCAAGCTGGTCGAATCACCCACTGTGGTGGCCACCATCACCAAAGCCCAGCTTGATGCGGGTCCTCTGGTGGCTTTGAGCGGCAAGGCCAAATGCGATGTCAAGGTGGTCGCGTTGAACTACTACACCCCAGGCGTCAAGGGCGAGTTGTCCAACGCTTCGGGCGTGCTGCTGATGCCCACGGGCGATGGCTGCACGGCCGCTGCGCCGCTGGTGGCCTATGCCAAAGGCACCGATGTGCAAAAGCCGCGCACACTGGCCAACCCCACCGATGCTGAAACCGGTTTGCTCGCCGCCATGTACGCAGCGCAAGGCTATGCGGTTGTCGCCACCGACTACCTGGGCTTTGCCAAGTCGGCCTACAGCTACCACCCTTATCTGCACGCAGATTCCGAGGCCTCTTCCGTGATCGATTCGATCCGTGCAGCGCGTGCGGCCTCCGGGCAACTGGGTGGCAGTCTCAACGGCAAAGTGATGTTGACCGGCTATTCGCAAGGCGGTCACTCGTCGATGGCGGCCCACCGCGAAATCGAGAAAAATCTGGCGTCTGAAATCAATGTGGTGGCCGGCGCTCACCTGGCTGGCCCCTACAACCTGTCGGGCTCGATGAAACTGACCGATGCGATTGCGGGGTACCAATTCTTTGTGCCTTACCTGGTCACCGCATGGCAAAAGATTTACGGCAACCTGTACAGCGATGTCAAAACCGCCTTCAAGGCCCCGTATTCAGACTGGATCGAAACCCTCTTGCCCAACCCCACACTGACCTACACCACGCTGGTCACCAGTGGCAAGCTGCCCGGCATCAATGGCGAAACCCCGAACCAGGCCCGCGATGCCTTGTTCCAACCTGCGTTCATCTCGGACATCACCACCAATGCCAACAATGCGGTGGTCGCTGCCGCCAAGAAAAACGATCTGCTGGACTGGAGTCCCAAGTCTCCGCTGATGCTGTGTGGCGGCGCGGGTGACCCCACCGTCCCGCCCGCCGTTCACCAGGCTGTGATGAAAGCCGCCTTCGATGCCAAAGGCCTGAAGAACGTGACCTCGGTCGACGTCGATCCTTATGTGGTGGCCACCTATGGCCCGGTGACCCAGGCCAATGCCGCCACTTACTACGGCAACTACCACGGCACTTACGAGCCGCCGTTCTGCCATGCACAGGCCAAGGCCTTGTTCGATACGGTGAAGTGAGTTTTTTTCGAACCCCAAAATGCCCGCTGGATGCGGGCATTTTTTTGAGTGAACAGGCCCGTCAGGATCAGGCTGCGGACCTTTGCAAGCGGTCGCGCACACCTTCCCACTCGGGCGTGTCCGGCGGCAGCTGAACCCAGATTTGCTGCACACCCCGGGCGTCCAGATCGCGCAGCACACTGAACAGATCGTGTGCGGCCTGCTCTGCGGTTTGGGCTTGTACGCGCCAGACCACACCAGCGCCAGCAACGGGACGCTGGGCCGACCACACGCCCAGGTTGTTGGCGTGCGGTCCCAGGGTTTGCAGCTTGGCGTCGATGTCTTGCGCCGACATCAAACGCACTTTGGCGCGTGGCGCGTAATGCGATTCGAGCGTGCCCGAGGCACGCGGCGCGGGTTGCAGCACAGCGTCCTTGTCCAGCAAGACGCGGCCGCAGGCGGCCTCGATCTGCACACGGGTGATGTGCCCCGGGCGCAGCAGCACGGGCTCGCCGCGTGTGCAGTCGATGATGGTGGACTCGATGCCCACCGGACACTCGCCGCCGTCCAGAATCAACAGGTCTTGACCCAATTCGGACTGGACATGCGCGGCCGTGGTCGGGCTCACGCGGCCAAAGCGGTTGGCGCTCGGTGCTGACACACCGTGCACGCCCAGGGCCAAGCCTGCACGCAGCAGCGCCTGCGCCACCGGGTGCGATGGGCAGCGCAGGCCGATCGAGTCTTGCCCACCGGCCGAGGCCGTGGCCACACCGCTGTGGCGCGGCAAGATCAGGGTCAAGGGGCCAGGCCAGAAGGCATCGATCAAGGCTTGTGCAAAGTCGGGCACCTGCGCGGCAAAGATCGACACTTGCTCGGCGCTGGCCACATGCACGATCAGCGGGTGGTCGGCCGGGCGGCCCTTGGCCACAAAAATTTGGGCCACTGCCGCATCGTCGGTGGCGTTGGCGGCCAGGCCATAGACCGTCTCGGTCGGCAGACCCACCAGCTGACCATCGCGCAAAGCCTGTGCGGCTTGCGCGATGGCGCGGTCGTCTGGCTTCAAGATCATGGCCGACTCAGAACGCTTCGATGCCCAGCAGCAGCGCCGCCTGCAAGGCAGTGGCGCGCACGGCCTCAGGTGTGGCCCCTGTGATGTTCAGGTGCCCCATCTTGCGCCCGGGGCGCGCTGACAGCTTGCCGTACAGGTGCAAATGCGTGCCGGGCAGGGCCAACACCTGGTCCCAGGCGGGTGCACCGCCTTCGGGCCACAGGTCGCCCAGCAGATTGAGCATGATGGCCGGGGAATGCTGGCGCGGCTGCGTGAGCGGCAAGCCGGCCAGCGTGCGGACCTGCAGGTCAAACTGGGACTGGTCGCAGGCGTTCATCGTGTAGTGGCCGCTGTTGTGCGGGCGCGGCGCCATCTCGTTGACGACCAGCTGGCCGCCTTCGAGGATGAAGAACTCCACGCACAGCACACCCACATAGTAGATGCCTTCGGCAATGGCACGCGTCGCGGCCACGGCTTGCGCGGCCAGGTCGGCAGGCACAGCACCTTCGTACACGCTGGTCACGGCCAGAATGCCTTCGCGGTGCAGGTTCAGCTGCACCGGGAAATTCACCATCTGCCCGTCGGCCCCACGCGCCACGATGACCGAGCACTCGGCCTTCAGGGGCAGCATTTTTTCGAGCACACAGGGCACGTTTTTGAGCTGGTCCCAGGCGGCGTTCAATTCTTCACGGGTCTTGACGCGGATCTGGCCTTTGCCGTCGTAGCCCATGCGGGCGGTCTTCAATATGCCCGGTAGCAAATCGCCACCCACAGCCGCCAGTTGCGCGGGTGTTGCGATGACCGCGTGCGGCGCCACAGGCACACCGCAGCGCACAAAGTGAGCCTTCTCGGCGGCGCGGTCTTGCGCAATGGCCACGGCATCGGCGTTGGGAGCCACCGGGCGGTGTGCGCCCAGCGTGACCAGCGCTGGCGCAGGCACGTTTTCGAATTCGGTCGTGACGGCAGCGCAGCGCTGCATCAGCTGGGCCAGGCCCTGCTCGTCGAGGTAATCGGTCTGCACATGGTGGTGGCTCACCAGCCCGGCGGGGCTGGCCGCGTCGGGGTCGAGCACCGCAGTGAAGTAGCCCATGGCCTGCGCCGCGTGCACGAACATGCGGCCGAGCTGGCCGCCACCCATCACGCCCAGGGTGGCGGGCTGGCCGTTGACGATCGAGCCGGGCAACAGGGCTTTGTGCATGGCCTTGCTCATGCTGCGCCCACAGGTGGCAGCGTCATGGCGCGGGCCATGGCCGTCTGCTCGGCGCGGAAGGCTTCGAGCTTGCTGCGCAACGCCGCATCGTGGTTGGCCAGCATGGCCACGGCAAACAGCGCCGCGTTGGCCGCACCGGCTGCACCAATCGCGAAGGTGGCCACCGGCACGCCCTTGGGCATCTGCACGATGCTGTGTAGGGAATCCACACCGGACAGGGCCTTGGTCTGCACCGGCACACCCAGCACCGGCACCACAGTCTTGGCCGCGATCATGCCCGGCAAGTGGGCCGCGCCGCCCGCGCCCGCGATGATGGCCTGCAGGCCACGCGCAGCGGCTGTCTGTGCATAGTCGAACATGTCGTCGGGCATGCGGTGGGCCGAAACCACGCGTGCTTCGTGAGAGATGCCAAACTGTTGGAGAATCTGGACTGCGTGCTGCATGGTGTCCCAGTCGGAACTGGAACCCATGACGACGCCGATGAGCGCTTGAGTCATTGGGTGCTTTTCGTTGTCAAGACCGGATTTTAAGGTTTTGCCCCTGCGCTGCCTTTTGCTGCACCCTTTTTTGTACTGAGCTGCCCCCACCATGATCGATGTCACGCTAGAGAATTTTGAAACCGAGGTGATCACCGCCTCCTTGGCCACACCCGTGCTGGTGGACTTCTGGGCCGACTGGTGTGGCCCCTGCAAATCGCTGGGCCCGGTGCTCGAAAAACTCGAAATCGCCTACGACGGTCGTTTCAAACTGGTCAAGATCAATGCCGACAACGAGCAGCAGCTGACACAGGCCTTCGGCGTCAAAAGCCTGCCCACCTGCATCCTGATGGCAGGCGGCAAACCCGTCGATGGCTTCATGGGTGCGCAGCCCGAGGGCCAGATCAGGCAATTCCTCGACAAACACCTGCCCAGCGAAGACTTTTTGCAGGCGCAAGCTGCTGCGCAGGAAGCCCATCAGCACCTGCAAGCGGGCGACCATGACGGCGCACGCGCAGCGCTCGAAAACGCCCTGGCCAGCGATCCGGGCAACGACGACGCCCGCTTCGATCTAATCAAACTGCTGCTCAACGGCGCCGAACTCAACGAAGCTGCCGCCTTGCTGGCGCCCGCGATGAGCCGCATCCCGGTGCCGCTGCGGTTTGAAGCACTCCAACAAATGCTCAATGCGCTGGAATTTGTGACCACCGACCCCCGTGGCCAGTGGCCGCTGGCGAAGTTTGACGAGCTGATCGGCCAGAACAAGCGCGACTTTGAAACCCGTTTCGCCAAGAGCCGAGTCCTGATGGCTGCGGGTGACTGGACTGCGGCCATGGAAGAGTTGCTCGAAATCATCATGCGCGACAAGAAGTGGGACGAGGAAGCCCCACGCAAAACCTTTGTCGCCATTCTGGAACTGCTGACACCGCCCGCCCCCAAGGCCACGCCGGATGCAGGCAAAAGCGCTGGCGGCATCGAGCTGACCGGCAAATCAGCCCTGCAGGAAGACCCGCAAGCCGCGCTGGTGGCCACTTACCGCCGCAAGCTCAGCATGGCGCTGAACTGAGGCGCCAGGTTTCTCAGCGCACCGGGCCGGCTTGCCGGTCGATGGCCCGGTGCAGGCTGCCCAGCAGCCCCAGGGCCATCATCGCCTCACCCACCACAAACATCGGCCCCACCAGCAGGCCCACGATGTCGTCCACGAACGCCGGTTTGCGGCCTTCGAAATAGTGCCCGACGAACTGGAACAGCCAGCCGATCACGAACAGCGCGACACCCAGTTGCCACGCCACCATGCCCCAAGGCTGCGGCAAAGTCAGCAAGTGGTGCGCCAAGGCCATCAGCACCCCGTTGACCACGCTGGTGGCCAGCCCCAGAAAGACATGCCCACGGCTGAGGTACCACAAGCTGGTGATGCCCCACATCAGCCAGGCCGGCGTCAGGGCCAGCCCTGCGACCGGCCAGACGGGTGACGCCAGCAGCACGCCAATGGCGAGAAAGATCAGCGGAATGCCCACAAAGTGGGTGACGATGTTGCGGCGATCCCGGTGGTAATGGGCATATTGCACCATCAGGACCTCGGCAGAGCGGAAGAAACTCAGCATGGGGTTTGTACTTTGGTAACAGACGCAGATCGTTTTCGTCGATTTTTGAACTTTTAATGCCATCTGTCCATAGAGAACGACCCTAAAATCACGAAATCAATTTAAAGCATTCATTTCATGAATCAAAGCAATCCATTGGTGACGCAAGAAGAACTTCGATGTCTTCTGGACAATGCCGAGCCGCCAGGTGCTCACGGCCTGCCCATGCGCTTGGTCATGGCGGGAACCATCTGGTTGATGAGCCGAATCAAACTGTTCGCGCTGCGCGGTTAACCACAGCCATTGACCGCCCCTGGCAATGACCGGATCCAGCCATCTTCAAGCGGTCAAACGCTGCAATGCTTCGCGGTACTTGGCCGCTGTGTGCTCGATCACGTCCTGCGGCAGACGCGGTGCAGGGGGCGTCTTGTCCCAGGGCTTGCCACCGACCTGGGTGGTTTCGAGCCAGTCACGCAGAAACTGTTTGTCGTAGCTGGGTGGATTGGCACCTTCCACATAACTGTCGGCAGGCCAGTAGCGTGAGGAGTCTGGTGTGAGCACCTCGTCCATCAACACCAGGGTGCCATCGGTGTCCAGACCAAACTCGAACTTGGTGTCGGCAATGATGATGCCTTTGGTCGCTGCGATCTCGCTGGCAGCCTTGTAGATGGCGATGCTGATGTCACGGATGCGGGCGGCCAGATCGGCACCGATCATCTCCACCGTGCGCTCAAAGGTGATGTTCTCGTCGTGCTCACCCACTGCGGCCTTGGCCGCTGGCGTGTAGATCGGCTCAGGCAGCTTGCTGGCGTTTTGCAGACCTTCGGGCAGCGGCACGCCGCAGACCGAACGGGATTCCTGGTACTCCTTCCAGCCACTGCCGGCCAGGTAACCGCGCACCACGGCTTCGACCGGAATGGGCTTCAAACGCTTGACCAGCATGGAACGGCCCTTGACCTGCGGGACTTCCTCTGCGGACACCACACTCTCCGGCGCGTCGCCCGTCAGGTGGATGGGGCAAATGTTCAGACCCTTGGGGCCGAGCTTGTCAAACCAGAACAGGGCCATTTGCGTGAGCAGCTCGCCCTTGCCGGGAATGGGTTCGCCCATGATCACGTCGAACGCGCTGATGCGGTCAGAAGCCACCATCAGGATGCGGTCGTTGCCCACCGCGTAGTTGTCGCGCACCTTGCCACGCGCCAGCAGGGGCAAAGAGGTCAGGGCAGAGGTGTGCAGCGCAGTGGTCATGGCAAAACAGTCAAGGCAAAAAAGAAAAAGCCCGTTGAACAGTCAACGGGCTGGAACCATTCAGGTCGATTATCGCAGGCTACAAACCCCGTCGTTCCTGACCGAAGTCAGTTCACCACTTGGGCCAGCTCGCCCTTGGCGTATTTGGCCGCCACGACCTGCAGGCTGTCGCCCTTGATCTTGGGCGCCTGGCCTTCGCAGCCGAATTCCAGATAACGCTGCTTGCACAGCTGCTTGGCCGCTTCGCGGGCGGGCTTGAGCCATTCACGGGCGTCGAATTTGTCGGGGTTTTCGACCAGGAACTTGCGGCAAGCCGCCGTCATGGCCAGGCGGATGTCGGTGTCGATGTTGATCTTGCGCACGCCGTGCTTGATGGCTTCCTGGATCTCCTCGACGGGCACGCCGTAGGTCTCCTTCATCTTGCCACCATACTGGTTGATCATGGCCAGCAATTCTTGTGGCACGCTCGACGAGCCGTGCATCACCAGATGGGTATTGGGAATGCGCTGGTGGATTTCCTTGACGCGGTAGATCGCCAGGATGTCGCCCGTGGGCTTGCGGCTGAATTTGTAGGCGCCATGGCTGGTGCCAATGGCAATGGCCAGCGCGTCCAGGCCCGTGGCCTTGACGAACTGGGCGGCTTCTTCAGGGTCGGTCAGCATCTGGCTGTGGTCCAGCTTGCCTTCGGCGCCGATGCCGTCTTCCTCACCGGCTTCGCCGGTTTCCAGGTTGCCGAGGCAACCGAGCTCGCCCTCAACCGACACGCCCATCTTGTGGGCCATGTCCACCACACGGCGGGTCACATCGACGTTGTAGTCAAAGCTGGCCGGGGTCTTGCCGTCTTCCAGCAGCGAGCCGTCCATCATCACCGACGAAAAGCCCAGGTCGATCGCACCCTGGCAAACCGCAGGGCTTTGACCGTGGTCCTGGTGCATGACCAGCGGGATGTGGGGCCACTGTTCGGTGGCGGCCTGGATCAGGTGCTTGATGAAGGGCTCACCGGCGTATTTGCGTGCGCCTGCGCTGGCTTGCAGGATGACCGGGGCACCGACTTCGTCGGCAGCGGTCATCACCGCCTGAACCTGTTCCAGATTGTTGACGTTGAAGGCCGGAATGCCGTAGCCGTTGACGGCTGCGTGGTCCAGCAGTTCGCGCATCGAGACGAGTGCCATGGTGAGATTTCCCAGAAAGTTTGAAAACTGGCGGGCGGGTTGGTAACCCGCCTGTAACTGACCGGGATTTTAAAGGCTGGCGTCTGACATCGCCCTGAACCCACTCAAGTGCCCTGCGTGCTCACTCGACGCGGCAAATTTTGAGCATGTTGGTGCCGCCAGGTGAACCCATGGGCTCACCACAGGTGATGGCATAGACATCGCCCGTGCTCACGATGCCGCGCTTTTTGAGGTGGCGTTCGGCCTGCTGCAGCGCCGTGTCGCGGTCCGCACTGGTGTCCATCAGCAAAGGGCGAACGTTGCGGTACAGGGCCATCTTGCGCTGCGAGCCCAGCTTGGTGGTCAGCGCATAAATCGGGACATGCACGCGATGGCGGCTCATCCACAATGCGGTCGAACCCGACTCGGTCAAGGCCACGATCGCTTTGGCACCCAGATGGTGGGCCGTGAACAGCGCGCCCATGGCGATCGACTGATCGATGCGGCTGAAGGTCTGGCCTTTGAAGTCGGCGTCCAGCGCCGGGTCTTCGGCGCTCTCTGCAGCAGCGCAGATCTTGGCCATCTCTTCCACCGTCTCCAACGGGAACTTGCCTGCGGCGGTTTCGGCACTGAGCATCACGGCATCGGTCCCATCCAGGACCGCATTGGCCACGTCCGACACTTCGGCACGGGTGGGGACCGGGTTGGTGATCATGCTCTCCATCATCTGCGTGGCGGTGATGACCACCTTGTCGTGCACCTTGGCCAGCTTGATCATGCGTTTTTGCAGGGCCGGCACAGCGGCATTGCCCACTTCCACGGCCAGGTCCCCGCGGGCGACCATGATGCCGTCGCTGGCCATCAAAATGGCTTCCAGGTGCGGGATCGCCTCGGCACGCTCGATCTTGGCGATCAGACCCGGCTTGTGGGCGTATTCGGCCCCGGCGACATTGCACAGCTGGCGCGCCATTTCCATGTCGGTGGCGTTCTTGGGAAAGCTCACGGCCACGTAATCGGCCTGCAGGCTCATAGCGGTCTTGATGTCGTCCATGTCCTTGGCGGTCAGGGCTGGCGCGGTCAGACCACCGCCTTGCTTGTTGATGCCCTTGTTGTTGGACAACTCACCGCCCAGCTTGACCGTGGTGTGCACCTGTTCGCCCTTGACGGCGTCCACGGTCAGCACGATCAGGCCATCGTTGAGCAAAAGCACATCACCGGCCTTCACATCACGGGGCAACTCCTTGTAATCCAGACCCACCCCTTGCAGGTCACCCGGCTCGGATCGGGAGGCATCCAGCACAAAGGAGGCGCCGGGCTCCAGCATCACTTTGCCTTCGGCAAACTTGCCCACGCGGATCTTGGGACCTTGCAAATCGGCCATGATGGCGACTTCCCGGCCTGCACGCACAGACGCCTCGCGCACCAGACGGGCCCGATCAATGTGGTCTTGTGCCTTGCCATGGCTGAAGTTCAGACGCACCACGTTGACGCCTGCGCGGATCATGGCTTCGAGCAACGCAGGATCGCTGGAAGCAGGACCCAAAGTGGCAACAATCTTGGTGGCGTGACGGGGCATGTGCAAAGTCTCCTTGTAACTTGGTTTCAATTTTCACACGGAATCGGTTACATGCGAGGTTCTTTCGGTGCGGGAAAGCATGGCCAGCGGCCCCCTTGGACCTTCGAGCAACGATAAAATTCAGGGATCACACTTTTGCCTGAATAAAACGGGGAATTGATCCTTGTCAGCCGTGATGTGGTTAGAGGCCACTAAACTCACCGAATCACGCGTTTTCCCTGATGCATAAACCTTATGCGCAAGCCATGACCGAACTTCACACCCCGAATCCCGACCAGCCCATCCCGTTGGATCAGCCCCTGCCGCACCGGAAAATCATCCGTGGCTGGCTGGTTCCGCTGGCCGAGCGCACCACTTTGCTGGCCTTTGTGCTGCTGTTCATCGACTACGCCCTGTTTTTTGCCTTGATCGCCGGCACCGTGGTGTTCGATGCCGTCTGGGCCAAGCTCCTGTGTGGCCTGGCGGCCGGCTTCGTGATCGGACGCCTGTTCATCATCGGCCACGACGCCTGCCACCAGAGCCTGACGCCGCACCGCGAACTCAACAAGGTGCTGGGCCGCATCGCGTTTTTGCCTTCGCTGACCCCCTACAGCCTGTGGGACACCGGCCACAACGTGGTGCACCACGGCTACACCAACCTCAAGGGCGTGGACTTCGTCTGGACGCCCCTGACGGCGGCCGAGTTTGAGGCGCTGAACCCCCTGCAAAAACTGCTCGAGCGCGCTTACCGCAGCGGCTGGGCGCCTGGTCTGTATTACATGATCGAAATCTGGTGGAAGCGCGAGTTCTTCCCCAACAAGACCCACATGCCCACCCGCCGCCCGATCTTTGTCAAGGACAGCTCGCTGGTGACGGTGTTTGGCGTGCTCTGGATCGCCACCATCGCCGCCGCCGCTGTGGCCACGGGCCAGTCGGTCTGGCTGTCGCTGCTGCTGGGTGTTGCCGTGCCCTTCTTCTTCTGGAACAGCATGATCGGTTTCGTGGTCTATGTGCACCACACCCACGTCAAGGTCTCCTGGCACGACAACAAGGCCGCCTGGACCAAGGCCGCGCCTTTCGTCTCGACCACGGTACACCTGACCTTCCCGTTCAACATCGGCGCGCTGATGCACCACATCATGGAGCACACTGCCCACCATGTGGACATGAGCGTGCCCCTGTATCGCCTGAAGAAAGCCCAGGCCAAGCTCGAAGAAATGCTGCCTGGCCGCATCATCGTGCAGCCCTTCTCGTGGAAGTGGTACTTCGAGACCGCCAAAAACTGCAAGATGTACGACTTCACACGCGAGTGCTGGACCGACTTCAAAGGCAACATGACCAGCCCCGTGCGCGGCAACCTGCCACCCGCCGCGCAAGCCTGATCAGGGCCTCGGCTCAGACAACAAAAAACCCCGCGTCGCGGGGTTTTTTGTTGGGCGATTGAACAGCCATGTCAGGGTCAAGGCCCCAGGCAAGCTCAACCTGCTGCGCGCTTGGCCAGAATCTCGAACGCAGGCAAGGTCTTGCCTTCCAGGATTTCCAGGAACGCGCCGCCACCGGTCGAGATGTAGCCGACCTGCTTGTCGATGCCGTATTTGGCAATCGCCGCCAGCGTGTCACCACCACCTGCAATGCTAAATGCGCTGGACTCGGCAATCGCCCGGGCAATGACCTGGGTGCCATGGGCAAACTGGTCGAACTCGAACACGCCCACCGGGCCGTTCCAGACGATGGTGCCCGCCTGTTTGAGCTGGGCGGCCAGTTTGGCGGCGGTCTCGGGGCCGATGTCCAGGATCATGTCGTCATCGGCCACCTCGGTGGCTTTCTTCACGGTGGCCACGGCGTCGGCCGCGAAGGTCTTGGCGGTGACCACATCGGTCGGGATCGGCACGTCGGCGCCACGCGCCTTCATGGCTTCGATCACGGCCTTGGCCTCGTCCACCAGATCGGCTTCGGCCAGGCTCTTGCCAATCTTGAGGCCCGCAGCCAGCATGAAGGTGTTGGCAATGCCGCCGCCCACGATCAGCTGGTCCACGTTCTGCGACAGGCTTTTCAGGATGGTCAGCTTCGTTGACACCTTGGAGCCCGCCACGATGGCCGCCAGCGGACGCTTCGGGTTGGCCAGGGCCTTGCCGATCGCGTCGATCTCGGCCGCCAGCAAGGGTCCCGCGCAGGCGATGGGGGCGAACTGGGCGATGCCATACGTCGTGCCTTCGGCGCGGTGGGCGGTGCCAAAGGCGTCGTTCACGTAGATGTCGCAGAGTTGGGCCATCTTGCGGGCCAGTTCTTCGTTGTTCTTTTTCTCGCCTTTGTTGACGCGGCAGTTTTCCAGCAGCACGACCTGGCCGGGGGCCACGGTCACGCCGTCCACCCAGTTGGCCACCAGCGGGACTTCACGCCCCAGCAACTCGCCCAGGCGCTTGGCCACCGGGGCCAGCGAGTCTTCGGCTTTGAATTCGCCCTCGGTCGGGCGGCCCAGGTGGCTGGTCACCATGACGGCGGCACCTGCGGCCAGGGCCATCTGGATGCAGGGCACGCTGGCGCGCACGCGGGTGTCTTCGGTGATGCTGCCGTCATAGGCCTGGGGCACGTTCAGGTCGGCACGGATGAACACGCGCTGGTTCTGGGCTTTGCCTTGGGCGCACAGGTCGGAAAAACGGATGACATTCATGAAGAGACTCGTTTGGAAAAATGATTGCCCGTGATTTTAAAAGCCTGCCCTGACCGTGGCTGAAACCGGGGCCGGTACGAACCCCGAACAACGCCAAAGCAGGGTCTACCAGCCCAGCCCCAGATGCAAGGGCAAATACACCGCCATGCCCAGCACGATCGTCATCAGCACGTTGCGCTTCCAGAAAAAGGCGGCAGCCCCCGCGACCGCTGCAAAAACACGCGCGTCCTGCCAGGTGTCGATGAATTGCCCCTGCACGGTCAGGATTTCGGGCACCACCACTGCCGACAAGGCCGCAATCGGTGCGTACTGCAGCCCGCGCTGGGCCCAGTGTGGCAAGGGCCAGGGTTTGCTGGAGATAAAGAAAAAACTGCGCGTCAGGATGGTCACCAGGGTCAAGCCCACGATCACCCCCAGTGTCCAGGCGTCCGTGCCGTTCATGCTGCAACTCCCGGGGCTGGGCGGATTTTTTCAACCGTCAGACACAGCATCACCGCCACGGCAATCGCCACGACGATGTTGAGCTTGAGCGGCAGGTTGTAAGCCAGCACCGCCGCGATGCCCGCCACCACGGCCGACAGCACACGCATGCGCGAGCTGGCCAGCGAGCACTGCACGCCCAGCAGGCAAAGGATGCCCGCAAAGCCCAGCCCCCAGGCGGGCGGGATGAAGTTGGCAAGAGCGATGCCGACCAGACTGGCGCCGATCCAGCTCGCCCAGTTGAGGCAATAGTTGCCCGCAAGACACGCCTCCTGGGCCAGCAAGGCCTCCGGGGTGCGCCCCGCATGCGGGTGGCGCCGGGTGAAGAGCACGTAACTGATGTCGGCGCAGAAATACCCGTGCACCAGACGCTGCCACAGCGGCAAGCGGATCAGGTACTCGCGCAAATGCAGGCTGAACACCACGAAGCGCAGGTTCACGCAAAAAGCCGTCGCCAGAATCACCCAGACCGGGGCCCCTGCAATGATCAGTGGAATGGAGGCCAGCTGCGAACTGCCCGCAAACACCATCAGCGTCATGGCCACCGCCTCGAACACGCTCATGCCGGACTTGACCATGGCCACACCGGTCATCAGGCCCCAGGCGGCAATGCCCGGCGACTGCGGTGCCAGATCACGCAAGCCCAGCTTGAACTCCGGGTGACGGTACAGGGTTGGCTTGAAAAACATCAGGCCCCCACCAGGCGCTGCCCCGCCTGCAAGGGGCAGCCATGCAGGAAATCAGCAGCGCCAAGCCGTTTGCCACCTGGGCGCTGCAGCTGCGTGAGGCACAGCTGGCCCTCGCCGCAGGCCACACGCACGCCACTGGCATCGGCCTGCACCACCGTGCCGGGCGCGGCTGCGGTCTGCAAAGGTTCGGCCACGGCCTGCCAAAGCTTGAGGGTTTCGGTACCCGCCTCGGTCGTGAGCGGCACGGTCATGCCGGGGAAGGGGTCGAAGGCACGGATGCGTCGCGCCAGCACCTCGGCACTCAAGGCCCAGTCGAGCGCGGCTTCGGCTTTGTCGATCTTGTGCGCGTAATTCACACCTTCGCTCGGCTGCGGTTGGCGCTGCAGCCGGTCGATGTCGGCCAGAGCCTGCACGATGGCCTCGCCACCCAGGGCTGCCAGGCGGTCGTGCAGCACAGCGGTAGTGTCGGTTGGCAAGATGGCCTCTTGGCGCACCAGCAGCATGTCGCCCGTGTCCAGGCCCGCGTCCATCTGCATGATGGTGATGCCGGTTTGCGTGTCACCCGCCTCGATGGCGCGGTGGATAGGCGCTGCACCGCGCCAGCGCGGCAAGAGGGAGGCATGGATATTGAGGCAACCGCGAGGCGGCAGATCCAGCACCCACTGCGGCAGGATCAGGCCATAGGCGGCCACGATCATGGCGTCCGCTTGCGCGGCCAGCAAGGCCTCGCGGGCGGCTGCGGCGTCTTCGGGGTATTTGCCATCCAGGCGCAGGCTGCGCGGCTGGGCCACGGGCGCCTGGTGTTCGAGCGCCCATTGCTTCACAGGCGAGGCCTGCAGCTTCATGCCCCGTCCGGCGGGGCGGTCGGGCTGGGTCAGCACCAGCACAATCTCGTGGCCTGCGGCGTGCAGGGCCACCATGGCTTCACGGGCGAATTCGGGCGTGCCCGCAAAAATCAATCGCATCGCGCTGCCTTCAGTCCTGCTCGGCCTTGAGCGCCTTGATCAGCTTGGTCTTGATGCGGCCTTGCTTGAGGGGCGAGAGGTATTCCACAAACACCTTGCCCTTGAGGTGGTCCAGCTCATGCTGAATGCAGATGGCCAGCAGGCCATCGGCCTCGATGGTGCGGCTGCGGCCTTCGCCGTCGAGTGCCGTGACCTTGACCTGCACTGCGCGCTCCACGCCGTCGTAAATGCCAGGCACCGACAAGCAGCCCTCGTCGCCCTTGACGCGCTCGTCGCTCATCCAGGTGATCTCGGGGTTGATCAACACCAGCGGCTGATCACGCTCTTCGGAAGTATCGATCACCACCAAACGCTCATGCACATCGACCTGCGTGGCGGCCAGGCCAATACCGTTGGCGTCGTACATGGTCTCCAGCATGTCGGCCATCAGGGTCTGGATGCGGGTGTCCACGGCCTGCACAGGCTGGGCCACTTTGTGAAGACGCGGGTCGGGGTAACGAAGAATGGGAAGCAGGGCCATGTTTGAAATCCACTAAGGCCTCTATTTTCGGTCAAATCAGGCCCGCTCGATGGACTCCCCCATCAAACCCCTTTGCCACACCACGCCCTGCCAGGCCAACGGGCTTGCCGCCATCCGGTCTTTGCCACAGAATCCCTGAAAAAGCCGCAAAGGCATCGACAGGGAGGAGACACATGCTCGCATCACAGCAAGAGCTGGCGCACTGGTTGCGCCTGACGCTCACACCCGGCATCGGCAACGAAACCGCCCGCCGCCTGCTCGCCGCTTTGGGTCCACCTGAAAACCTCTGGAACCAGGCACTGGCTGATCTGCACCAGCTTGTCTCGCGCGCCCAAAGCCAGGCCTTGCAGCGCGAACCCGATGGGTGGGCCTCGCTGCTGGACACCACCTGGCAATGGCTGCAGGAAAAGCCCTCCGATCGCGCCATCGTCACCCTGGGCGACAGCGACTACCCCGCCGCGCTGCTCGACACGGCCGACCCGCCCTTGCTGCTGTACGCCATGGGCCAGACCGCGCACCTGCGCCAGCTGCAGGCCCACCACGCCATCGCCATGGTCGGTAGCCGCAACCCCACCCCGCAGGGCAGCCTCAATGCACATGAATTTGCACGCAGCATGGCCACTTGCGGGCTCACGGTGGTCTCGGGCATGGCGCTGGGCATCGACGGGGCCGCGCACGAAGGCGCTTTGCAAGGCGCAGCCCCGGGCCAACTGGCGACCATCGCCGTGGTCGGCACAGGCCTGGACCGGGTCTACCCCAAACAGCACCTGGCACTGGCGCATGAAATCGCAGCGCATGGCCTGATCCTGAGCGAATACCCGCTGGGCACACCGCCGCTCAACGCCAACTTTCCCAAACGCAACCGCCTCATCTCGGGCTTATCGCAGGCCACACTCGTGGTCGAAGCGGCGCTGAAATCGGGCTCACTCATCACTGCCAAACAGGCACTGGAGCAGGGTCGGGACGTGTTCGCCATTCCCGGCTCCATCCATTCGCCGCAGTCCAGGGGCTGCCACGCGCTGATCAAACAGGGCGCCAAGCTGGTGGAGTCTGCACAGGATGTGCTCGAAGAATTGCGCTGGCCCGATGCGCCTTTGTCGTCTGCCGGAGATCCGCCGAACACGGCTGCAGCAGACCAAGGCTTGCTGGCCCAAATGGGGCACGATCCGATAGGGCTCGACGCGCTGCAGGCTCGCTGCGGTTTGACCACTTCCCAGCTGCAGGCGCAATTGCTGGAGCTGGAACTCGCCGGGCGGGTCGCGCGTTTGCCCGGTGGTTTGTTTCAACGGCTGGTCAAGGCGTGAGACATGGCCCATCGGACACCCAAGATAAATAGCCAAATGGCTATAATCACCACACACTGGACCGTCGCCATTCACCCCTTGGCCGAAGTGGAGCTGAAAACCTTGGCCCACGACCTGCAAGCACGGTTTGTGCATATCGCAGAACTGCTGGAATCTTTTGGCCCCCAGCATGTCGGCCTGCCGCACATCCGGCCACTGGAAAACAAACTTTGGGAAATGAGGATGACTGGCCGCGACGGCATTGCCAGAGCGGTTTATGCCGCAGTCCAGGACCGCCGCTTGCTGGTGCTACATGTGTTCGTTAAAAAGACGCAGACCACGCCACGCAAAGCCTTGCAAATTGCACGTCAACGACTGGAGACTGGCTCGTGAAAACCCTCAAAGCACTCAAAAGTGAACTTCTGAACAACCCAAACGTGCAAGCCGATTACGAGGCACAAAGCGCCGAATTTGCGATTGTCCATGAGCTCATCTCAGCCCGCATGCGCGCCGGATTGACGCAGCATCAGCTCGCAGAACGCATGGGCACCACCCAAAGTGCGGTTGCCAGACTGGAAGGCGGCAAACGCACACCGTCCATGAGCACGGTGCAGCGTTATGCTCAAGCTGCAGGTTGCAAGGCCGTCTTCCGACTGGAGCCTTTGACGACCTGAGTGACCATATTGCCCTGCGCGCAACCCAAAACACAAGAGGCCCCGCAGGGCCTCTTGTTCGTTGCTGGTGCGTCAAACCACCGCACCGCGGTTTTCGTCGCCCGGGTCGCCTTCGTCTTTCTTGACAGGCTTGATCAGGTCTTCGCGCGTCACGCCCAGCCACATCGCAATGGCGGCAGCCACGAACACCGACGAGTAGATGCCAAAGCAGATGCCGATGGTCAGTGCCATGGCAAAGTAGTGCAGCGTCTCGCCACCGAACAGCAGCATCGACAGCACCATGATCTGGGTGCAGCCGTGGGTGATGATGGTGCGGCTGATGGTGGATGTGATGGCATTGTCGATGACTTCGACCGTGTTCATCTTGCGGTAGCGGCGGAAGTTCTCGCGGATCCGGTCAAAGATCACGACCGATTCGTTGACCGAGTAACCCAGCACCGCCAGCACCGCGGCCAGCACCGCGAGAGAAAACTCCCACTGGAAGAACGCAAAGAAGCCCAGAATGATCACCACGTCGTGCAGGTTGGCGATGATGGCCGACACGGCGAACTTCCACTCGAAGCGGACCGCCAGGTACAGCACGATGCCCACCACCACAAAGGCCAGGGCCTTGAGACCGTCCACCGCCAGCTCGTCACCGACTTGCGGGCCCACGAACTCGGTGCGGCGCAGCGTCACATCAGGGACATCGGCTTTCAGGGCTGCCATCACCTTGTCGCTTTGCTGGGCCGAGCTCACGCCTTTCTGGGCGGGCAGGCGGATCATCACGTCACGCGCCGTGCCGAAGTTCTGCACCTGCACTTCGCTGAAGCCCAGCGTGGCCACCGTGCTGCGCACCTTGTTCAGGTCAGCGCTCTGGGTGTAGCTGACTTCCATCAGCGTGCCGCCCGTGAACTCGACCGACAGGTGCAGGCCACGGCTGAACAGGAAGAACACCGCCAGCGCAAAGGTCACAAAGGAGATCGCGTTGAACACCAACGCGTTCTTCATGAACGGGATGTCTTTTTTGATTTTGAAGAATTCCATCTCTGATCTCCCGTTCAATCGGCCTTGAGGGCCGAAGCGCCTTCGGCACGCCACACGGTCCCGATGGACACGCCCTTGAGCTTTTTCTTGCTGCCGTACCAGAGGTTGACCAGGCCACGCGAGAAGAACACGGCCGAGAACATGCTGGTCAGAATGCCGATGCAGTGCACCACGGCAAAGCCGCGCACCGGGCCCGAGCCGAAGGCCAGCAGGGCCACACCCGCGATCAGCGTGGTGATGTTGGAGTCCAGAATCGTTGCCCAGGCGCGGTCGTAACCGGCATGGATGGCAGCTTGCGGGCTGGCCCCGTTACGCAGTTCTTCACGCACGCGCTCGTTGATCAGCACGTTCGAGTCGATCGCCATGCCCAGCGCCAGCGCCATGGCGGCCATGCCCGGCAGCGTCAATGTCGCCTGCAGCATCGACAGGATGGCCACCAGGAACAACAGGTTCACGCCCAGCGCGATGCCCGAGAAAGCCCCGAACATCATGTAATAAACGCACATGAAGGCCACGATCACCAGGAAGCCCCAGGTCACGCTGTTGAAACCCTTGGCGATGTTCTCGGCACCCAGGCTGGGGCCGATGGTGCGCTCTTCGATGATCTCCATCGGCGCGGCCAGCGAGCCCGCACGCAGCAGCAGCGCGGTGTCGTTGGCTTCCATGGTCGTCATGCGGCCGGAAATCTGCACGCGGCCGCCGCCAATTTCGGAGCGGATCACGGGGGCCGTGACCACTTCGCCCTTGCCCTTTTCGAACAGGACGATGGCCATGCGCTTGCCCACGTTGTCGCGGGTCACATCCTTGAAGATGCGGGCGCCCTTGGCGTCCAGCGTCAGGTTGACCACCGGCTCCTGCGTCTGGCTGTCAAAGCCGGGCTGGGCGTCGGTCAGGTTGTCACCGGTCAGCACGACCTGCTTTTTCACGACCAGCGGCTGGCCATTGCGCTCCAGATAGCGATCGGTGCCAAAGGGCACCAGGCCGCCTTCACGCTCGGCGGCACGGGCTTCGGTGCTCTCGTCCACCATGCGCACTTCCAGTGTGGCGGTGCGGCCCAGAATGTCCTTGGCCTTGGCCGTGTCCTGCACGCCGGGCAGCTGCACGACGATGCGGTCCAGCCCTTGCTGCTGGATCACCGGCTCGGCCACGCCCAGCTCGTTGATCCGGTTGTGCAAGGTGGTGATGTTCTGCTTGAGTGCCTGCTCCTGCACCTTGCGGGCGGCTTCAGGCTTCATGCTGGCGCTCAACTTGATGTCGGTGCCATCGGCCGCGTCGGTCACCAGCAATTCGGCAAACTGGTTGCCCAGCACGCTCTTGGTGAGGGCCAGTTGCTGCGCATCGCGCAGGCGGATTTCCAGGCTCTGGCCATTGCGCACGATGCCGCCATGGCGAATGTCCTTTTCACGCAGCACCGCACGCAGGTCGCCCGCCAGCGCTTCCATGCGCTGGGTCAGCGCCGCTTTCATGTCGACTTGCAGCATGAAGTGCACGCCGCCGCGCAAGTCCAGTCCCAGGTACATGGGGGCCGCGTGCAGATTGCTCAGCCACACGGGCGAGCGCGACACCAGGTTCAGTGCCACCACGTACTGTGGATCGGCCGGGTCAGCGATCAGGGCTTTCTGGATGGCGTCCTTGGCCTTGAGCTGGGTATCGGTCGATTCAAAGCGGGCACGGATAGACGTGCCCTCCAGCGAGACCACCTGCGCCGTCACCCCGGCCGACTTCAGGGCATCCTCCACCCGTTGCAGGGTCGATGTGTCGACCTTGACGGTGGCCTTGCCCGAAGAAACCTGCACCGCAGGCGCTTCACCAAAAAAGTTGGGCAGGGTGTAGATCACCCCCAGCAACAAGGCGATCACGATGATCGCGTACTTCCAGACCGGGTAACGGTTCATAGTGACTCGCGTGAAAAGATGAAGCGCAGACGGTGAATTACTTCAGAGAGCCTTTGGGCAGAACCTGCACCACAGCGCTGCGCTGCAGCTGGACTTCCACGCCCGAAGCGATTTCCACGCCAATGTGGGCGTCACCCAGCTTGCTGACCTTGCCCAGCAGACCGCCAGCGGTCACGACTTCGTCGCCCTTGGCCAGCGCGTCGATCATGGCGCGGTGCTCTTTCTGCTTTTTCATCTGGGGGCGGATCATCACGAAATACAGCACCGCAAACATCAGCAGCAAAGGCAGCATGCTCATCAGAGTGGACTGCATGTCACCACCGGCAGCAGCTGCAGCGGGGGCGGTTTGGGCAAAGGCGGACGAAATGAACATCTGGTGACTCCACAAATACGGAATATGAATCTCCTGCAAACGCGACCATGGCAGGCGCTTGCAGGCCAACGGGGGATTGTATGCGGCGCTATGATCCGCTCCGAAATGCACCTGTGGTGCGCGGGTTTTGTGCCCTTTCGCGTTTTTCATCCCCCAGAAAGCCTGATTTGTCCTTTCCTGTATGGCCCGTGGCCGCGCTGATGGGTTCCCTGGTGTCCTTGTGCGTGGGCACCTCATTTGCCAAAACCCTGTTCCCCGCCATGGGGGCTGAAGGCATCTCTGCTTACCGCATTGCGCTGGCCGCTGTCATGCTGATGCTGGCCTTCCGTCCCTGGCGGAGGCGCTGGCAGGCCACAGACCTGTGGCCCCTGGGGCTGTACGGGGTCACGCTGGGAGCGATGAATCTGCTGTTTTACAAAGCCATTGCCGAAATCCCCCTGGGCCTGGCCATCGCCATCGAGTTCACCGGCCCACTGGCCGTGGCGCTGTGGAGTTCACGCCATGCCCGCGACCTGCTCTGGGTCGCGCTGGCGGCGGCCGGGCTGGGCCTGATCCTGCCACTGCAAGGGCTGGACACGCCGCAGGCGCTCAAGCCCATCGGCATCGCCTATGCGCTGAGTGCGGGGGCTTTCTGGGCCTTGTACATCGTCTTCGGACAGCGGGTGGCTCGCCGCTACGGTCGCGATGCCACACCCATGGGCATGCTGGCGGGTGCGCTGGTGGTGGCACCGGTGGCCTTGCTGCATTCGGGCAGCGCATTGTTCAACCTCGATTGGTTGCCTGCGGCCTTGGCGGTGGCGCTGCTGTCGAGCGCTGTGCCCTATGCGCTGGAGATGTACGCCCTGAACCACCTGCCCAAAGGCACCTTCAGCATCCTGCTGAGTCTGGAGCCCGCCGTGGGCGCCGTGGCAGGCTGGCTGGTGCTGTCCGAGCAGCTGAGTACGCAGCAGATGCTGGCCATGGGCTTCATCATCACCGCCTCCATGGGCAGCGCCTGGTCGAGCGGGCAGCGGCGCAGCGCCTGAGTTCCGGCAGGGGGACAGTAGACTGTGCGCATGAGCCACACCGCCTTGCTGACGGCCCTGCTGATAGCGGCCTACTTTGTGCTGCTGACCTTTGGGCTGCGCAAGCACACGCATCTGGTGCAGGGGCCTTGGCTGTTCTTTTTTAGGGCGTTTTTTCCGAACTGGAAGTTCTATCACGCAGCAGGCCACGCACCGCGCCTGTACGTCCGGGCACAAACCGGGACCGGCGACTGGACCGACTGGCACCGCGTCTACGCCCGCGTGCCGTTTCGCATCAGCCGTGTGCTGCACAACCCGACGGTGAACCTGGCGCTCAACCACCAGAACCTGGTGGACCACCTGTGGAGCGACATTCAGGACTTGCCCGAAGACGGTGACATCACCCAGCGGGTCACTTACCAGCTCGTCACGCGGCTGGCGCATGAGGCCGTGCGCGGCGGGCGCTGGGGCGAGGCGCTCATGCTGCCCGTGATCTTGACCGGGGTGCCCAGCCACTTCCAGTTCGAGCTGCGCATGGACTCGCTGCAGGAGCACCAGCGCGTACCCGTCAGCAGCGAGCTGGTGCTGCAATCTCCGGTGCTGCCCACATGGAACTGAGCCTCGCCGTCCGCACTTTTGAAATCCTGCTCGGGTTCAGCCTGGCGCTGCAATCGGTGGAATACCTGCGCATCATCCGTCTCGACCGGGTGAACGACTGGGCCCTCTTGCGCAACGAGATCCCGGACCGCCCACGCTGGGTGCGCCCGCTGCTGGACCGGCTGCTTGCGCCCCACGCCTACCGCGTGCTGATCGTGCTGCGCCTGGCGCTGGCCCTGGGGCTGATGTCGGGTGGCCTGGGCTTGAGCGGCGCCCTCATGCTGTTTGTCATGGCGCTGGTGCTGCTGCTGCGCTGGCGCGGCGCCTTCAACGGCGGCAGCGACTTCATGACCCTGGTGGGGCTGACGGGGCTGCTCATCGCCCACACCGTGGGCGCTGTCACCACGCCCGAACTGGGCTGGCGCGCAGGCCTGTGGTACGTGACGCTGCAGTCCATCACCTCGTACTTTGTGTCGGGCTGGGTCAAGTTGCTGCACCCCTCGTGGCGCACAGGGCGGGCGCTGCCGCAGTTTCTGGACACCGGCATCCACGGCCCACTGACCACAAACAGCGTGTTTCGCCGCCCCGGGCTGGCGCGGGCGGTCAGCTGGTCATTCACCGTGTGGGAAGGCCTGATGCCCTTGGCCCTGCTGGACCCACGCCTGGCGCTGGTGCTGTGCGCGGTGGCAGGCGGCTTTCACTTTCTGGTGTTCCGCTTCTTTGGCCTGAACCGCTTCTTCTGGGCCTGGATGAGCAGCTTCCCGGCCATCGTCTGGTGCGCGGGCAGCTCACTCCACTGACTTCACATGCAGGAGCGGCGCCCCCGCCGCGATAGGGCCTTCGCTCCCCACAAACCATCGCCCCGAGGGCGGGGCTCCTACATCACCTGCAGGAGCGGCGCCCCGCCGCGATGGACTTCGCGTTCAGCGCCCGACGAACACCGGCTTGCGCCGCTCGGCAAAAGCGGCACGGCCCTCGGCAAAGTCAGCGCTGTGGCTGGTCATGTCCTCGCGCTCGCGCAGGCGGGCTTCGTTGTAGTCGTCCCGGGCGATCTCGTTGATGGAGCGTTTGGTCTCCTGCACCGCCAGCGGGGCCAGTGCCAGAATGTCCTGCACCAGCGCGTCCTGCGTGGCTTGCCAGTCGGCGGCAGGCACCACCGCCTCGAACAGGCCCATGGCCTGCAACTGCTCCGTGCTGAAAGGGCGCGCCGTCAAAAACGCGCGCTTGGCACCATTCACGCCAAAGCGGCTCACATAACGCTGCAGGCCGCTGGGGTAGTAATGCAAACCCAGTGCCGTGGCGGGCATGCGCCACTCGATGCCCTGCAGACCGATGCGCAAGTCACACGCCAGCACCACATCGGTGGCGCCGCCGTACACGCTGCCGTTGAGCGCGCAAATCGTCACCGGGCGCAAGCTGGCCAGCACATCGGGAATCTGCTCAAAAAAGGTCGAGCCGTGCCCAGGCTGGTCAAAGCCGCCAATGTCGTAGCCGGCACAAAACACCGGTTTCGGTTGCCCAGCGGTGTTGGCCGTGAGCAGCAGCACGCGCACACTGGCGTCCGCCTCGATCTGCGCAAAGTGCGCCAGCAACGCCTTCAAGTCGCCGTTTTCGAGCTTGTTGCGCTGGGCCGGGCGGTTCAAGGTGATGGTGGCCACGCCCCCCGCGATCTGCAAGACGGGCGTGCTCGGGTGGGCAAAAGGGTTCGACATGGTGGCGTGTTTCTGGATCACAAAAAGAAAAAGGCGTCCGAAGACGCCTTTTGCAGCTGGCTTCACCGCGCATTGTCGGTGATCAGCCCTGAAGGACTCAGGCCTTGGCTTTGGCCTTGGCGATGGTGGACTTCACAGCGGTTTCAGCTTGGGCAGAAGCGGCCTTGAAGTTGGCTTCGGCAGTATCAGCAGCTTGCTTGGCCACTTTTTTCAGGGTTTCAGCAGCGGTCTGGCTGGCTTCGAAAGCGGTCTTGATGGCGGCCACAGCGGCGTCAGAGCCAGCAGGTGCGTTCTTCAGGTTGGTTTCGACCAGGTTCTTCACAGCGGCTTGGCCTTCGGCCACTTTTTCTTCGACGGCCTTGGTGAACTCGGCGCCTGTGCTGGAAGCGATGTCATACAGATGACGGCCATAAGACACCGACTTTTCGAAGGCGGGCTGCACCAGAGCGGCTTGAGCGGCCAGCAGGTCCTGGGGGTTCTTGGCCGACAGCAGGCCTTGCACGTTGGAGAAAGACTCGCCCACAGCGGCTTTGCCAGCGGCCATGTTCAGCTCGACCAGGCGCTCGAAACCGGCGAAAGCGGTTTGCGACAGGCCAGCAGCGGCTTGCAGGTTGGCTTTTTGGGCAGCGACGAATTGGTCAGCGTTGAAGTTGTTCATGGTGATTTCCTTGGAAGGTTGGAAGATTTGTTGCAATGCAGCAATTGGACACCAGCCCTCAGTCCAAGGCAAGGGAAAACCCGCACTTTAGAGTCAACTCTCCAAAACGCCTGTGGCATGGCGCACTGACTACACTTGGGTATTGCCCATTCGGGCCTCTTTTGACCACGCAGGTGTGTTTTGGAACTGATTGAAATCCTGAGTCTGCTCATGCTGCTGGCTGCGGCCCTGCACTGGGGCAACACCCAAAGCCGCCGCCAGCGCACGGCCCTGCTGGCTGAGCACCTGCAGCCCTTTCAAATCGAAAAACGCATGCAGCAACTCACCGAAGCCTATATGCGCGCCCTGGGCGAGACCGATCTGCAACGGCAAACACAGATCTGGCAGATTCAGGAGCCTGTCGAACAACAGTTGAGTGAGGAATTCAAAGGCCTGGCCCAATCCTTTGCCCAAGTACCCGCGCCGCAAGCCCGCACGCTCAAGCTGGCGCTGCCCGGCATCGACAAGCTGCTGCCCCAGTCCACCTTTGACACGCGCCGCGCCCTGCAGATCCACGCCGAAGGCATCGAGCGCGCCGTGCGCAACGAAGCAGGCCTCGCGCCCCGGGAGAAGGCCTTCACCTTGATGGCCGAGATGTTCCTGATGCAGCACAGCTGCCACTGGTTTTGCCGCAGCAAGACCATTGCATCGGCCCGCATGCTGGCGCAGCACCAGACCCACTACGCGCAGGCGCTGGACGGCGTGAGCCCCGAAACCCGGCAGGCTTACCTGGCCCTGGTCAACGGCCCGGCGCTGGGCTGAACTGCCGGAGGAAAGCGCCCACCTGGGCCATGGGGATGCGCTGCAGCGCCATGAGCAAGGCCGCATTGGGATCGCTGCAGTCGTGGCGCTTTGCCAGATCGCGTTGCATGCGCGCCAGCAAATGCGCGGCCACCTCGGCATCGGCCAGGGCACGGTGGGCGCGGCCACTGACAGGCAAATCGAACCACTGCGCCAGCGTGCCCAGCTTGTGGTTGGGCGCGTCGGGGTACAGCCTGCGCGAGAGCAGCAGCGTGCAGGCAAATTCATGTTCGGCCACCAGACCACAATGCGCCAGCTCGCTGCGCCAGAACTGCCGATCAAACGCCGCGTTGTGCGCCACCAGTGGACGTGAACCCACAAACGCCGCGGCCTCGCGCATCATCGCGTCTGCAGGTGGGGCATCGGCCACCATCTCATTGGTGATGCCCGTCAACTGGGTGATGAAAGACGGAACGCGCACCCCGGCGTTCATCAGGCTGGCAAAGCGGTCCACAATGCGCCCACCCTCGAGCAGGCAAATGGCCACCTCGGTGGCGCGTGCACCCTGGGCGGGCGTGGCGCCGGTGGTTTCAAAGTCGATGACGGCGATGGAGGTCATGGGCGTCGAGGAAAGCCCCCTGAACGAAATAATGATCAGCTGAAACTTGCACGGTAAGTGACGGGGTCAAGATAGCAGTGCAGACCAATCGACCCACGCAATGAAAAAATCTTCGGTGATTTTCTAAACTCAAAAACACGAGTTAAATGAAATTGATCTGCAGCAGATTCTGAAAATCTGAGTTCGCGATTCGTCACAAAGAAGGGAGTGTCTTTGCCGAAAGAAGTCGTTTTTACTTCAATGAATCGTTCTCTTCCTGACGGGTCAAAAGACAGAATGTCATAGCCAAGCCCATCACCTTGAGTTTTGGAGACATGCTCGACTTTGTCGGCCAACTGCTTTTGGCCCTGCGCGATCAAACGCCAATGTTCATACTGGAGAACAAATTCTTCTCCGGCCAAGCCAAGTGATTGATTCCTGCCTTCTTGCGCAAGATAGTCGCGCTTCACGGGTGACAACACTTTCGAAGCGGTAGCCTCGGCAACTTTCAGGCTTCTGGTCGGCGGCTCAACGAATGCAGACTTGAAGTCCAGAAGATCTGGGAGCAGTGCAGGTTGTAAAACCGCAGCTTGCGCAGCAAGATCAAGAGAGGATTGATGCTTCAGTTGTTCAGTAGCGACTTCAAGCAGAAGGCTTTGGTAATTCCCCCGTGGTTGATATCCACGTATGTAAGGGAATCCAAGTTCAATCATCACAGCACTGATGTTGCAGTGCTTGAATTCAATTGATCCGTCAGAGCGCTGACTCAGTTTTTCTTTAAGTGCTTTTCGATGCGCAGTCTTATTGAATGTCTGACCCGAAAGCTCCAGTGCGAGCATCTTCAGGTAATCAGCAACGATGGCCTCAACCTCGAATCTAGACCATTCCATAAATTTCAGAATTCATCTGCGCAAACTCAAACGTCAATATTCCCCGCCCGCAGCGCGTTGGTTTCGATGAAGTCGCGGCGCGGCTCCACTTCGTCGCCCATGAGCATGGTGAACACACGGTCGGCTTCGATGGCGTCGTCGATCTGCACGCGCAGCAAGCGGCGCACGTTCGGGTCCATGGTGGTTTCCCACAGTTGCTCGGGGTTCATCTCGCCCAGACCCTTGTAGCGCTGGCGGCTGGTGGTGCGTTCGGCTTCGCTGATGAGCCAATGCATGGCCTGGCGGAAGTCGCCCACTTTTTCTTCTTTTTGTTTCTCGCCTTCGCCGCGCATGGCTTTGGCGCCGTCGGTTAGCAGGCCACGGAAGGTCTCAGCCGCTTCGGCCAGGGCCGCGTAGTCGGCGCCGTGCACAAAGTCCTGCGTGAGCACGCTGCTCTTGATGTTGCCGTGGTGGCGGCGGCTGATGCGCAGCAGGGGCTTGTCGGTGCGCACGTCAAACTCGGCAGCCACTTCGGCCGGGATGCCGGTGGTGTTGAGTTCGCGCAGCTTGGCTTGCAGCGCGGGGGCGCATTCGGCGGCTTGCTCCAGGGTGTCGAGGTTGAGCGACACGCCGTCGGCGATCGCACGCAGGGCTTCGGCGTCCATGAAGTTGGACAAGCGGGCAATCACGGCTTCGGCCACCTGGTGTTTGCGGGCCAGGGCCTCGAGGGTTTCACCGCTCAGCACCTGGGGCGCTGCGCCGCCGGTGCTGATGCTGGCGTCCTTGAGCGCGATGCGCAGCAGGAAGCCGTCGAGCGCCGGGCCGTCTTTGAGGTACAGCTCTTCCTTGCCGGCCTTGACCTTGTAGAGCGGTGGCTGCGCGATGTAGATGTGGCCGCGCTCGACCAGCTCGGGCATCTGGCGGTAGAAGAAGGTCAGCAGCAGGGTGCGGATGTGCGCACCGTCCACGTCCGCGTCGGTCATGATGATGATGCGGTGGTAGCGCAGCTTGTCGGGGTTGAAGTCGTCGGTGTTGCTCTTGCCGCTTTCGGCGCTGGCCTTGCCGATGCCGGTGCCCAGCGCCGTGATGAGCGTGATGATTTCATTGCTGGTCAGCAGCTTTTCGTAGCGTGCTTTTTCGACGTTCAGGATCTTGCCGCGCAGAGGCAGGATGGCCTGGAACTTGCGGTCGCGGCCTTGCTTGGCCGAGCCACCGGCGGAGTCACCCTCGACGATGTAGATTTCGCACAGGGCCGGGTCTTTTTCCTGGCAGTCGGCCAGTTTGCCGGGCAGACCCATGCCATCGAGCACGCCTTTGCGGCGCGTCATTTCGCGGGCCTTGCGGGCCGCTTCACGGGCGCGGGCGGCTTCCACGATCTTGCCGCAGATGATCTTGGCGTCGTTGGGGCGCTCTTCCAGAAAATCGGTCAGCGCCTTGGCCACGATGTCTTCCACCGGGGCACGCACTTCGCTGGACACCAGCTTGTCCTTGGTCTGACTGCTGAACTTGGGCTCAGGCACTTTGACCGACAGCACGCAGCACAGGCCTTCGCGCATGTCATCGCCGCTGACTTCGACTTTTTGCTTTTTGGCGATCTCGTTCGCCTCGATGTATTTGCTGATGACGCGGGTCATCGCCGCACGCAGGCCGGTCAGGTGGGTGCCGCCGTCACGCTGCGGAATGTTGTTGGTGAAGCACAGCACGCTCTCGTTGTAGCCGTCGTTCCATTGCATGGCGACTTCCACGCCGATGCTGGTGCCGGGGATGCCGCCGTAGCTGTCGGCAGGGCGCTCGCCCATGGCGTGGAAGGCGTTGGGGTGCAGCACCTTTTTGTTGGCGTTGATGAAGTCGACAAAGCCCTTGACGCCACCTGCACCCGAGAAGTCGTCTTCCTTGCCGCTGCGCTCATCCACCAGGCGGATGCGCACGCCGTTGTTCAGGAAGGACAGCTCGCGCAGGCGCTTGGCCAGGATCTCGTAGTGAAAATCGTTGTTCTGCTGGAAGATGTCGGTGTCAGGCAGAAAGTGCACTTCCGTGCCGCGCTTGTCGGTGGCACCGGTGACCTTCATGGGCGAGACTTCGACGCCGTCGACTTTTTCGATGAGGCGGTTTTGCACAAAACCGCGTGCGAATTCGATCTGGTGCACCTTGCCTTCGCGGCGCACGGTCAGACGCAGCCATTTGCTCAAAGCGTTCACACACGACACACCCACGCCGTGCAGGCCACCCGAGACCTTGTAGCTGTTCTGGTTGAACTTGCCGCCCGCGTGCAGCTCGGTCAAAGCGATCTCGGACGCACTGCGCTTGGGCTCGTGCTTGTCGTCCATCTTCACGCCCGTCGGGATGCCGCGGCCGTTATCAGTGACGCTGATGGAGTTGTCGCTGTGGATGGTGACGACGATGTCGTCACAGTGACCGGCCAGCGCTTCGTCGATGGAGTTGTCCACGACCTCGAACACCAGGTGGTGCAGGCCCGTGCCGTCGGACGTGTCGCCGATGTACATGCCAGGGCGCTTGCGCACGGCTTCCAGGCCCTCCAGGATCTGGATGGCGCCTTCGCCGTAGCCTTCGGATGCACCGGCCTGGTTGGTGTCGATCTTGGGCTGGACGGTGGTGAAGGACTCGTCGCTGGGCTTGTTTTCTTCGGTCATGTGAATATTTCTCTGTCGCTTGAATGGCCGAAACCCGCGACAGGTCGCGGGTTTCGATAAGGTGGGCCTTGTGGGCTTTCGCCTTAAATGCGCATCGGCATCACCACGTATTTGAAGTTTTCGTTGTCCGGAATCGTGATCAGCGCCGAGCTGTTGGCGTCGGCCAGATCGATGCGAACCATGTCCTGGTCCATATTGCCGAGCACATCGATGATGTAGGTCACGTTGAAGCCGATCTCGATGCTGTCGCCACCGTAGTCGATGTCGAGTTCGTCCACGGCTTCTTCCTGCTCGGCGTTGGTGGACGCCACGCGGAGCGTGCCAGGGTCGAGGTTCAGGCGCACACCCTTGAACTTGTCGCTGGTCAGAATGGCGGTACGCTGCAGGCAAGACAGCAAGGCCTGACGGCCCAGCGTGACGTTGTTGCGGTGGCCCTTGGGGATCACGCGGTTGTAGTCGGGGAACTTGCCTTCGACCAGCTTGGTCACGAACTCCATGCCGTCAAAGCTGAACTTGGCCTGGTTGTTGGCGAACTGCATTTCGATGGCACCCTCGGCGTCGCTCAGCAGACGCTGCAGTTCCAGCACGGTCTTGCGCGGCAGGATAACTTCCTGCTTGCTGGGCACTTCGGTGTCGAGCGTGGCGCTGGTGTAGGCCAGGCGGTGACCGTCGGTGGCGACCAGCGACAGCTTCTTGCCTTCGGCCACGAACAGGATGCCGTTGAGGTAGTAGCGGATGTCGTGCACCGCCATGGCAAATGAAACCTGGCCCAGCAGGGCCTTGAGGGTCTTTTGCGGCACGCTGAAAGCGGGGCCGAAGCTGGCGGCTTCCTGCACCAGCGGGAAGTCTTCAGCAGGCAAGGTCTGCAGCGTGAATTTGGACTTGCCGCCTTTCAAGATCATCTTGGATTGCGAGGACTCCAGGCTGACGGTCTGGTCGGACGGCATGGTGCGCAGGATGTCGATGAGTTTGCGTGCGCCCACGGTGGTGGTGAAGTCGCCAGGGTCGCCGTCCATTTCGGCGGTGGTGCGGATCTGGATTTCCAGATCGCTGGTGGTCATCTGCACCGCACGGCCGGACTTGCGGATCAACACATTGGCCAGCACCGGCAAGGTGTGGCGGCGTTCAACAATGCCGGAAACGGATTGCAGAACGGACAGCAATTTGTCTTGTGTGGCCTTCAGGACGATCATTTGTCTACCTTTGGTGGTTTTCAGGCGTCGGGCCCGGCTGGGCGACGGTTTGCAGATACAGGCGACATTTTCGCCGTTTTTTGGGCGTTTTTCCTCGCCAAAGCGGCCTTAGGGCCATTCTTTTGCAGAGGGGCACGGGTGCGCATGTGCGTCAGCCCTTGAGGGTCTGCTCCAGCACGTGCAGCTGCTGGTTCAGCTCGGTCAGTTGCTGACGCTCGCCACCGATCTTGCGCACGGCGTGCAGCACCGTGGTGTGGTCGCGCCCGCCAAACAGCTCACCGATCTCGGGCAGACTCTTCTGGGTCAGTTCCTTGGCCAGGTACATGGCAATCTGGCGCGGGCGGGCGATGCTGGCCGGGCGCTTCTTGCTGTACATGTCGGCGACCTTGATCTTGTAGTAATCGGCCACGGTTTTCTGGATGTTCTCGACGCTGATCTGGCGGTTCTGGATAGACAGCAGGTCGCGCAGGGCATCGCGGGCCAGCTGGATCGAGACCTCCTTCTGGTTGAAGCGCGAATAGGCGAGGATCTTGCGCAGCGCGCCTTCGAGCTCGCGCACGTTGGAGCGCACGTTCTTGGCCACGAAAAACGCCACTTCTTCGGGCATTTCGCTGCCTTCGCTGATCGCCTTGTTGATCAAAATCGCCACGCGCATTTCCAGCTCGGGCGGCTCGATCGCCACCGTCAGACCCGAATCAAAGCGCGAGACCAGGCGCTCATGGATGTCGGTCAGCCCCTTGGGATAGGTGTCGCTGGTCATCACGATGTGCGACTTTTTGGCCAGCAAGGCTTCGAAGGCGTTGAAGAATTCTTCCTGCGTGCGATCCTTGTTGGCAAAGAACTGCACATCGTCGATCAGCAGCAGATCGAGCGAGTGGTAATGCTGTTTGAACTCGTCAAAAGTCTTGCGCTGGTAGGCTTTAACCACATCCGACACAAATTGTTCGGCATGGATGTAGAGAACCTTGGATTCCGGACGATCGGCCAGCAGCTTGTTGCCGATGGCGTGCATCAGGTGGGTCTTGCCCAAGCCCACGCCGCCATAGATGAACAAGGGGTTGTAGAGGTGCCCAGGCTGACCCGCCACGTGCATGGCTGCGGCACGCGCCATGCGGTTGGCCGTGCCCTCCACCAGAGCGTCAAAAGTCAGCGCCGGATTGAGTCGGCTGCGGAATGTGTTGGGCACCGCATCATCGACCGCATCGAGTGACTCCACAGGGCCACGCAAGGCCGAAGAACTTGGTTGAAATGTCGATTTGGCGGGGATTTCCTTGAGAGTGAGAGCCAACTCAATCTGAACCGAATGACCTTGCAGGCGCTCCGCCAATGCCGCCAGACGACCCGCGTATTGCGCCCGGACCCAATCGAGTTTGAAACGGTTGGCGACAAAAAGCGTCAGCTTGGAATGGTCGTCGGCCACCTGCGCCACAAGGGGCTTGATCCAGGTGTTGAACTGCTGCTCGGGCAGTTCACGGGACAACTCATCCAGGCAGGCTTGCCAGAGTGTGGGCCCCGCATCGGCAGTGAAATCAGGAGAAAGTCCCTCGGACATCGGCAATCTTCTTATTGTGGATATTTAGGACTTTGAGCTGCAGAAAACCCGAATTATCAAGAGCTTATCCACATGCCAATCGACCATAAGGAGGGATGATAAACCACATCCCGACCGTTTGAACCCCGTGCAATCCCCGACCTGCAAAAAAGAAAGTCCGGTGGCGACAAATCAATGGAAGATTGCTAGGGTCACAAAAGTTTGCGATAATCGCGGGCTTCGCTCAATTTGTCTTGACGTTTTCGGCTGTACGCCGGAGGCAGGCTTTGGGCTTTAAGGAAAAGTCATGAAACGCACCTACCAACCCTCCAAAACACGTCGCGCCCGTACCCACGGCTTCCTGGTTCGCATGAAGACCCGCGGTGGCCGTGCCGTGATCAACGCACGCCGCGCCAAAGGCCGCAAGCGTCTGGCTGTCTGATGCCATTGCAGCCGTCAGCGTCTGACCACGCGTCAGGCCAGACGGCTCAAGCCAGGGCCTGGCCGCCGTGCAACGTCTGAAGACTCGCCCGCAATTCCAGGCCGCCCTGGCTGGCGGCACGGTCTCGCGCACGTCTCACTTTGCCTTGCACCGCTTGTCACTGACACCCGCCGCATCCGTTGTCCCTGTGGATCACACCGACACCAACGGGCCTGCACCCTCCGGGGAGCAGGCCCTTTTTGGCTTGGTCGACACCTGGATGGGCGCCATGGTCCCCAAGCGCTGGGCACGCCGGGCGGTCACCCGCAACACCATCAAGCGCCAGATCTACGCTGTGAGCCAGAGTTTTGCCGACCAGCTGCCCGACGCCGCCCATGTGGTGCGCCTGCGCTCGACTTTCGACCGCAAACAGTTTGTGAGCGCCACCTCGGAGCCCCTCAAACAGGCCGTGCGCAGTGAACTGGAGCAGCTGTTCGAGCGCGCCTGTCGCCCACGTCAGGAGGTGCGCCATGGTGCGTGAAGCCTTGATGGGCCTGGTTCGCGCCTACCGCTTGCTGCTCAGCCCCTGGCTGGGCTCGGCCTGCCGTTTTGAGCCGACCTGCTCGGCCTATTCATTGCAAGCCCTCGAAAAACATGGCGCTGCGGCAGGCACTTACCTGACCGTGGCCCGACTGCTGCGCTGTCACCCCTGGTGTGCAGGCGGCCATGACCCTGTTCCTGAAGAGGCGCCACGCCTGTTCAGCCGACTGATTTCCCCCACTTCTTCCAAGAAGACCACATGAACGACATTCGCCGCACCATTCTCTGGGTGATCTTTGGTTTTTCCATGGTCCTGCTCTGGGACCAATGGCAAGTCCATAACGGTCACAAAGCCACCTTCTTCCCCAAAGCCGAAACCCAGGCCAAAGCCGCAACGGCGGCCACGCCCGCTGCATCGGCTGGCCCGGCTGCCGTGCCCAGCGCCAGCGTGACTCCGGCTGCACCCGGCCAGGTGCCCGCCAGCGCCAGCACCACGCCTGCTGCGGCTCGCGAACGCATCGAAGTCACCACCGACGTGCTCAAACTCAGCTTTGACACCGAGGGCGGCTCGCTGGTGCGCAGCGAGTTCACGCGCCACGCCGACATGGCCGATGCGAAAAAGCCCTTTGTGCTGTTCGACGAAAGCCGTGACCGCGTCTACGTGGCACAGACCGGCCTGATCGGCGGCGACTTCCCCAGCCACAAGGCAGCGATGCAGGTCAGCGGCGAACGCAGCCTCAAGGATGGCCAGAACGAGTTGACCGTGCGCTTCGAATCAACTCCGATCAACGGCGTCAAGCTGGTCAAGACCTACACCCTGCAGCGCGGCAGCTACGCCATTGGCGTGAAGCACGAAGTGGTCAACACCGGCACAGCCGCTGTGTCACCCCAGCTGTACATGCAGCTGGTGCGCGACGGCAACAAGCCCGCAGGCGAGTCGTCGTTCTATTCGACCTTCACCGGCCCGGCCATCTACACCGAAGCCAAGAAATACCACAAGGTCGAGTTCTCCGACATTGAAAAGAACAAGGCCGAAATCGACAAGACATCGACCAGCGGCTATGTGGCCATGGTGCAGCACTACTTCGCATCGGCATGGCTGCTGGGCGAGGGCATTGCCCGCGAAAACTTCGTGCGTAAGGTGGACAACAACCTGTACGCCGTTGGCATGATCACCCCCGTGGGCGATGTGGCGCCCGGCCAGTCCAAAGCCATCGAGAACAAACTCTTTGTTGGCCCGCAAGAAGAAAAAATGCTCGAAGCCCTGGCCCCTGGCCTGGACCTGCTCAAGGACTACGGCTGGCTGGCCATGCTGGCCAAGCCGCTGTTCTGGCTGCTGGACAAGCTGTTTGGCGTGATCCAGAACTGGGGCTGGTCGATCATGGCTCTGGTGCTGCTGCTCAAGATCGCTTTCTACTGGCTCAATGCAAAGGCCTACGCCAGCATGGCCAAGATGAAAGCCATCAACCCCAAGATCATGGAAATGCGTGAACGCCTCAAGAGCGATCCGCAGAAGATGCAGCAGGAGATGATGAAGATCTACCGTGACGAGAAGGTCAACCCCATGGGTGGCTGCTTCCCGATCATGATCCAGATCCCGGTGTTCATTGCCCTGTACTGGGTGCTGCTGTCCACGGTCGAGATGCGCAACGCGCCCTGGGCTGGCTGGATCCACGACCTGTCGGCACCTGATCCGTACTTCATCCTGCCGCTGGTGATGACACTGACCACACTGCTGCAGACCGCGCTGAACCCCGCGCCCCCAGATCCGATGCAGGCCAAGATGATGTGGATCATGCCGCTGATGTTCTCGGTCATGTTCTTCTTCTTCCCGTCCGGTCTGGTGCTGTACTGGATCACGAACAACGTGCTGTCGATTGCCCAGCAGTGGATCATCAATACCCGCATGGGCGTGCCACCGCAGTTCAATCTGCCCAAGTTCAAATAAGAACGCCAAGGGTCGCGCAAGCGGCCCTTTTGCATTGAGATCCCGCAAATGCTCGCCCGCCACCAGGAACCCATCGTTGCCATTGCCACCGCACCCGGCCGGGGTGCCGTGGGCATCGTGCGCGTGTCGGGGCGTGGCCTGGTGGCGCTAATCCTGGCCCTGTGCGGGCGCCCACTCAAGGCCCGCGAAGCAACCTACCTGCCGTTTCGCGACCAGGATGGCAGCGCCATCGACCACGGCCTGGCGATCCACTTCCCGGGGCCGAACTCCTTCACCGGCGAAGACGTGCTGGAGTTGCAGGCCCACGGCGGTCCGGTGGTGCTGCAGCTGCTGGTCACGCGCTGCCTGCAGGCGGCCGCCGAAGCGGATGCGGCCACAGGCCAGCCGCGCCTGCCCGGCCTGCGCATGGCGCAACCGGGCGAGTTTTCCGAACGCGCCTTCCTCAACGACAAGATCGACCTGGCCCAGGCCGAGGCGATTGCCGACCTGATCGACGCCAGCACCGAGGCCGCTGCGCGCAGCGCCAGCCGCTCGCTGGCGGGCGACTTTTCGCGCGAAATCCACACCTTGCGCGACGCGCTGATCCACCTGCGCATGCTGGTGGAAGCCACACTCGACTTTCCGGAAGAGGAAATCGACTTTTTGCAAAAAGCCGACGCGCAAGGCCAGCTCGACCGGCTGCAAGCGCACCTGGCCCTGGTGCTGCAACGCACGCGCCAGGGCGCGCTGCTGCGCGAAGGCATCCGCGTGGTGATTGCGGGCCAGCCCAACGCGGGCAAGAGCTCGCTGCTCAACGCGCTGGCCGGTGCAGAACTGGCCATCGTCACGCCGATTGCCGGTACCACCCGAGACGTGGTGCAGCAAACCATCCAGATCGAAGGCGTGCCGCTGCACGTGATCGACACCGCGGGTCTGCGCGAAGGCGCCGATGTGGACGCCGTGGAGCAGATCGGCATCGAACGCGCCTGGGGCCAGATCGAGCAGGCGGACGCCGTGCTGTTTTTGCACGACCTCACGCGCGCAGCCGACAGCGCCTATGCCGCGTCAGACGCCGAGATCGCGCAAACGCTCTCAGAGCGCCTGCCCAAAGGCGTGCCGGTGATCGACATCTGGAACAAGGCCGATGCCGCACCCGCGCCCCCCGCGCAGGAAGGCATCGCCCTGTCCGCCCGCACAGGCGAAGGCCTGCAAGTGCTGCGCCAGCGCCTGCTGCACGAGGCGGGCTGGCAAAGCGCCAGTGAAGGCCTCTACATCGCCCGCGAGCGCCATGTGCAGGCCCTGCTGCGCGTGGGCGAACACCTGGACATCGCCCAGCAACTGTTGGCCGCGCAAGCGCAAAGCCTGGACCTGCTGGCCGAAGAGCTGCGCCAGTCCCAGAACGCACTGAACGACATCACCGGCGAATTCAGCGCAGACGACTTGCTGGGCGTGATTTTTTCGAGTTTTTGCATCGGCAAGTGAGGGCCTGTCCGGGCGACCGCTGCCTGGGATTCGTCGCGCGAGCGACTGAAACGCATCCGGTTTGGTCTGAAGATGCGGCCACCCGCCCTTGGGCGCAGCCGATTCAGATGCCATGCCAGAAGCCCCCAAAGCCCAACTGACCGCCGAACAGGACGCTTACCTGCGTGAGCGCTCCGACCTCATGGGCGCCTGGCTGGTGCTGCACGCCTGGGGCGTCATTGCGCTGGCCATGGCGCTGTTTGTGCGCTGGCCGAACCCGCTGACCTTTGCCCTCGCCATCGTGCTGATCGGCGGTCGACAGCTGGGGCTGGCGATCCTGATGCACGACGCGGCGCACCGCGCTTTGTTCAAGAACACGCGGCTCAACGACACCCTCGGCGCCTTCCTGTGCGGCTGGCCGGTGGGGGCGAGCCTCACGCTGTACCGCCCCTACCACCTGAGCCACCACCGCCACACCCAGCAAAAGGACGATCCGGACCTGGTCCTGTCGGCACCCTTTCCCATCACCAAACAAAGCTTCTGGCGCAAGATGCGGCGCGACATTCTGGGCGTCACCGGCGTCCAGCGCCGCATGGAATTTTTCCGCTACGAAATGGGCGATGACCCCAGCCGCTGGCAGCGTTGCAAAAACCTGTTCCATGCGGAGAAGTATTTCCTGCTGACCAACCTGGTCCTCTTCGGCATCACCGCGGCTGCAGGCATCTGGTGGGCTTATTTTGTGTTGTGGCTCTTGCCTTTGCTGACCTGGTACCAGGTGATCAGCCGCATCCGCAACATCGCCGAGCATGCGGTGGTGGGCGACAACGACGACCGGCTGCGCAACACCCGCACCACACTCACGCACTGGGGCATGCGCATGGTGGTGGCGCCCTACTGGGTCAACTACCACCTGGAGCATCACCTGTTCGTGTTCACCCCCTGCTGGAAGCTGCCTGCAGCCCACCGCATGCTGATCGCGCAAGGCCTCGGGCCGCACATGGAGCTGGCCGATGGCTACCTGCAGGTCCTGCGCAAAGCCACCACCAAAACCACCGATGGCCCGGGCGACGGCCACAGCGCCAGCCAGCGCAAGAGCCCGGCCATGATCTGAGCACCCTTCAAGCCAAGGAACCCGCCATGAGCCACCGCCTCGACCAGCAAGTCGCCATCATCACAGGCGCCAGCCGCGGCATCGGCCGCGCCATCGCCGAGGCCTATGCGGCCGAAGGCGCCAGCCTGTGCCTGGTGGCCACCGATGTGGCCCGGCTGGCAGAGGTCAAGGATGCGCTGGGCCTGCCCGAGGACCGCGTCATGACTGTGGGCCTGAACGTGACCGACCGCGATGCCTGCTTTGCGGCCGTGGCAGCGGCAGAAGACCACTTCGGGCGCGTGGACGTGCTGGTCAACAACGCCGGGGTGTATCGAGCCAAACCGTTCATGGACTACGCGCCACAAGACTTTCAGGACATGCTGGACGTGAACCTGTTTGGCGTGCTGCATTTCACGCAGGCATGTCTGCCGGGCATGCAGGCCCGGCAGCATGGCCGCATCATCAACATGGCGTCCACCGCAGGCAAATGGGGCTCGCGCAACCAGAGCGCCTACAACGTGAGCAAGCATGCGGTGGTAGGCCTCACGCGCTGCCTGGCCCTGGAGGCCAGTCCCTACCAGGTGACCGTCAACGCGATTTGTCCGGGCTTCATCCAGACCGACATGGTCGAAGAACTCAAGGCCCAGGTGGCCCAAAGCGCGGGCATCAGCGGCGACGAGATGGTCAAGGCCGCGCTGGCCCGCGTGCCTCTGGGCCGGGTGCTGCAGCCCGACGAAATCGCCAACCTGGCGGTTTACCTCGGTTCGCACGAGTCCAGGGGCATGACCGGGCAATCCATCCACCTCGATGGCGGCATGGTTTTGAGTTGAGGTTTTTCAAGTTTTTTTGAAGCTTTTTCACTGCTCAGACACTTGAGAGACAAACCCTCGGGATAACCACTAGGTCTGGCCCTCGGCGCAGAACCCAGAATGCACGTCGCAGTGCAGCATTTTTGTGGCATTGCTCCCAACAGGAACCTTGTTCACAAGTCATGTCCAAAGATTTCATTCTCGAAACCCGGGAACTCGTCAAAGAGTTCAAGGGCTTTGTCGCCGTCAACGGCGTCAACCTGGGTGTCCAGCGCGGGCAGATCCATGCCTTGATCGGGCCCAACGGCGCGGGCAAGACCACGGTCTTCAACCTGCTCACCAAGTTCCTGATTCCGACACGTGGGCAAATCCTGTTCAACGGCAAGGACATCACCTCCGAAAAACCCGCCCAGGTGGCGCGGCAAGGTCTGGTGCGTTCCTTCCAGATTTCGGCCACTTTTCCCAACCTCACGGTGCTGGAAAACGTGCGCATTGCATTGCAACGCAACACCGGCATGTCGATGCACTTCTGGCGCTCCGAGCGCATCCTTGACCAGCTCAACGACAAGGCCATGGCCTTGCTCGACGAGGTGGATCTGGGCGGCATGGCCGATCTGACGGCGGTGGAGCTGCCTTACGGCCGCAAGCGCGCGCTGGAGATTGCCACCACGCTGGCCATGAACCCCGAGCTGATGCTGCTGGACGAGCCCACCCAGGGCATGGGTCACGAAGACGTGGACCGCGTGACCCAGCTCATCAAAAAGGTGGGCGCCAACCGCACCATCCTGATGGTGGAACACAACATGAACGTGGTCTCCAGCATTGCCGACACCATCAGCGTGCTGCAACGCGGCCAGATCATTGCCGAAGGCCCTTACGAAGTGGTGTCCCAGAACCCGCAGGTGCTGGAAGCCTACATGGGCACGGTCGAGAACGAACTTGAGGGCGCCCATGGCTGATACCGACGAATTCCTGCGCATCAGCAACCTGCACGCCTGGTATGGCGAGTCGCACATCCTGCACGGCGTGGACCTGACCGTTCACAAAGGCGAAGTGGTCACGCTGCTGGGCCGCAACGGCGCAGGCCGCACCACCACCGTCAAATCCATCGTGGGCCTGGTGGGCAAGCGCACCGGCTCGATCACCATCAATGGCCGCGAGTCCATTGACATGGCGCCGCACAACATCGCCAAGCTCGGCATCGGTTACTGCCCTGAAGAGCGCGGCATCTTTGCATCGCTCAGCTGCGAAGAAAACCTGCTGCTGCCACCGGTCATTGCGGGCGGCGGCATGCCCATCGACGAAATCTACGAGATGTTCCCCAACCTGCTGGAGCGCAAAAACAGCCCCGGCACCCGCCTGTCGGGCGGCGAGCAGCAAATGCTGGCGGTGGGCCGCATCTTGCGCACCGGTGCCAAGCTCTTGCTGCTGGATGAAATTTCTGAAGGCCTTGCGCCCGTGATCGTGCAGGCGCTCGCCCGCATGATCCTCTCGCTCAAAGCCAAGGGCTTCACCATCATCATGGTCGAGCAGAACTTCCGTTTTGCCGCGCCGCTGGCCGACCGCTTCTACGTCATGGAGCACGGCCGCATCATCGAAGGCTTTGCCGCCAGCGAACTGCAGGCCAAGATGCCCATGCTGCACGAGTACCTCGGCGTCTGATTCTTGTCTGATCCCTTTTTCTTCCACAGTTCACCTCAACAGGAGACATCACCATGAAACGCAAACTTCTCGCTGCTGCAGCACTGGCCGCATGTGCATTTGCCGGTTCAGCACAGGCTCAGATTTCTGACGGCATCGTCAAGATCGGTGTGCTCAACGACATGTCGGGCCCCTACGCCGACATCGGCGGCCCTGGTTCAGTGGTCGCTGCCAAAATGGCCGTCGAAGACTACATCAAGGCCACCAAGAGCACACTCAAAGTGGAAATCGTCAGCGCCGACCACCAGAACAAGCCCGACGTGGGCTCCAACATCGCCCGCCAGTGGTACGACACCGACAAAGTGGACATGATCACCGACGTGCCCACATCGTCTGTCGGTCTGGCCATTGCCCAGATCACCAAAGACAAAAACAAGGCTCACGTCAACACCGGATCTGCCACCGCCGATCTGTCCGGCAAGGCCTGCAACGCCAACGTGGTGCACTGGCTGTACGACACCTGGATGCTGGCCAACGGCACCGGCAAAGCGATTGTCAAAAACGGCGGCACCAGCTGGTTTTTCCTGACTGCCGACTATGCCTTCGGCCACGCCCTGGAGCGCGACACCGAAGCCGTGGTGCTCAAGAACGGTGGCAAGGTCGTGGGCAAGGTCCGCACCCCCTTCCCGACACAGGACTTCTCGTCTTTCCTGCTGCAGGCCCAGGCCTCCAAGGCCAAGATCATCGGTCTGGCCAACGCCGGTGGCGACACCATCAACTCCATCAAGCAGGCGGCCGAATTCGGCATCGTCAAGGGCGGCCAGAACCTGGCCGGCATGCTGGTGTTCCTGCCCGACGTGCACGCACTGGGTCTGGACAAAGCCCAAGGCCTGCTCTTGACCGAGACCTTCTACTGGGACCTGAACGACCAGACCCGCGCCTGGTCCAAGCGTTTCGCAGCCCTGCACGGCGGCAAGATGCCTTCGTCTGACCATGCAGGCGTTTACGCCGGCGTGATCCACTACCTCAAAGCCGTCGATGCCGCCAAGACAGACGACGGCGGCAAGGTCGTTGCCAAGATGAAGGCACTGCCCACCGACGACATCCTGTTTGGCAAAGGCTCCGTGCGCGCCGATGGTCGCAAGATCCATCCCGCCTACCTGTTTGAAGTCAAGAAGCCTTCCGAGTCGAAAGGCCCTTACGACTACTACAAGGTGGCCGCCACGATTCCGGCCAACGAAGCCTTCCGTCCTCTGAACGAAGGCGACTGCCCTCTGGCCAAGTAAACCGATCCCTGTTCACGCAAGCCGATACATCACCATGGAAATCTTTGGCATTCCCTCTCAAGCGCTGTTCGGGCAGCTGCTGATCGGACTCATCAACGGGTCCTTTTACGCGCTGCTCTCCTTGGGCCTGGCCGTGATTTTCGGCTTGCTGAACATCATCAACTTCTCACATGGCGCCCAGTACATGCTGGGCGCCTTTGTGGCCTGGCTGGGCCTCAACAAGCTCGGCATGAACTACTGGCTGGCCCTGGTCGTCACACCGGTGGTCGTTGGCGCCAGCGGCGTGCTCATTGAGCGCACCATGCTCAAGCAACTCTACAAGCTCGACCACCTGTATGGTCTGCTGCTCACCTTCGGTCTGGCCCTGATCATTCAAGGCCTGTTCCGCAACGAATTCGGCTCCTCGGGCATGCCTTATGCCGTGCCCGAAATCTTCCAGGGTGCGTTCAACACCGGCTTCATGTTCCTGCCCAAGTACCGAGCGTGGGTGATCGTCGCGTCGCTGGTCGTGTGCCTCTCCACCTGGTACGTGATCGAGCGCACCAAGCTGGGCGGCTACCTGCGCGCCGCCACAGAAAACCCGAGTCTCGTGCAAGCCTTCGGCATCAACGTGCCACGCATGATCACGCTCACCTACGGCTTTGGGGTGGGCCTGGCCGCACTGGCCGGCGTGATGGCTGCACCCATTTACCAGGTCAACCCCACCATGGGCGCCGACCTGATCATCGTCGTGTTTGCCGTGGTGGTGGTGGGTGGCATGGGCTCCATCATGGGCGCCATCGTCACGGGTTTTGGTCTGGGCCTGATCGAAGGCCTGACCAAAGTCTTCTACCCCGAAGCCTCCAACGTCGTCATTTTCGTGATCATGACCATCGTCCTGCTCATCAAGCCTGCCGGTCTGTTCGGCACACAGAAGTAAAGCCATGACCCAAGCGATTTCTGCCCCCGCATCGGCCAAATCCTACAAACACCAATGGGTGGCGTTTGCCCTCATGGCGGGCATCCTGGCGGTGGCCCCCATGTGGGTCTACCCGGTGTTCCTGATGAAGGTCATGTGCTTTGCCCTGTTTGCCAGCGCCTTCAACCTGTTGCTGGGTTTTGGCGGCCTGCTGTCGTTCGGTCACGCCATGTTCATGGGCTCGGCCGGTTACGTCGCGGCCTACTCGGCCAAGTCCTGGGGGCTGAATCCCGAGTTGTGCGTGCTGCTGGGCACCCTGTCGTCGGCCACACTGGCGCTGGTGGTGGGCCTGCTGGCGATTCGCCGTCAAGGCATTTACTTTGCGATGATCACACTGGCACTGGCGCAGATGGTGTTCTTCTTCTGTCTGCAAGTGCCCTTCACGGGTGGCGAAGACGGCATCCAGGCCGTGCCACGCGGCAAGCTGTTCGGCCTGATCGATCTGGCCGACAACTTCAACATGTACCTCTTCGTGCTGGCCATCTTCCTGCTGGGCTTTTTGCTGATCTGGCGCGTGGTGCACTCGCCGTTTGGCCAGATCCTCAAGGCCATCCGCGAGCATCCCGACCGTGCCACATCGCTGGGTTATGACACCGACACTTTCAAGTTGCTGGCCTTTGTGATCTCTGGCGCACTGGCGGGCACTGCAGGTGGCACCAAGGCCCTGGTGTTCCAGCTGGCATCGCTGACCGACGTGCACTGGTCCATGTCGGGCGAGGTGGTGCTGATGACACTGGTGGGCGGCATGGGCACCCTGTTCGGTCCGCTGATCGGCGCAGCCGTCATCGTCAGCATGGAAAACTACCTGGCCCAGCTCGGCGCCTGGGTCACCATCATCCAGGGCGTCATCTTCGTCATCTGCGTGCTGGCCTTCCGCCGCGGCGTGATTGGCGAAATCGCCCACTGGATCAAAAAGCCGCTGTAAGGGCTCTGCAACGACAAGACAAAGGCCCGCACATGCGGGCCTTTGTCTTTGAGGAAACCGCTGCATCAGCGCATGAAGTTCTTCACATGGTCTGCGCCCAGCCCCACGTTTTCAAAATGCGCGCGGTATTTCTCGATGCGCGTGAACACATCGTCGTAGCCTGTGGCCTTGCCCTGGGGGTCCACATACATCAGGGCCCCATGCACGGTGAACATCGTCACCATGTCCTGGCAGTCGTCAGGCACCACCAGCGTGTGGGTCTCGCCCGGGGGTTCAAACACATAGCTGCCTTCGTGCGCTACCCAGTCGTGCTCCAGGTACAGCCATTTGCCGCGGATCACATACGCGTGCACCATGCCCGAATGGCGGTGGCGCTGCAGCAGGCCGGAGCGTTTGACCTTGAGCAGGTGCACATAAAAACCGCCACTGACATTCAGGTGCAAAGGCCGTGACCAGATGCCGGGAGCGATCGGCGCCCACAAACGTTCATCATCGGTGAGCACATCGGGGACGACCATGTCGGACGCCATGCCCCAGGGCTGGGGCTTGGCATAGGGCACGCGGTCATCGTGAGGGGTTGCGAGGTGGACAGCAGAGGTCATGGCAAAGTCTTTTGGGGGATGCCCTGCAGCGTAAAGCGCCTGACCCCGGATGTCAGCTTTGTGCGCGACAGCGGCATGGCCTGGGCTAGACTGGCGACCCGTCCCAGACAAGTACGCCCCTTCATGAAAACACACACACCTGGCCTGTGGCTGGTGAGCCTGGCCGGTTTCAGCAGCATGGCTTCGATGCGCGTTTGCGACCCGATGCTGGTGAGCATGGCTTCCGAATTCCAGATCAGCTTGGGCGATGCGTCGCGGGTGATTTCGGCCTTTGCAGTGGCTTACGGTCTGATGCAGTTGTTCTATGGGCCGCTGGGTGACCGCGTGGGCAAGCTGAAAGTCATCATGTCGGCGGCGCTGGCGTGTGCGGTGTTCAGCGCCATCACGGCTTTGTCGCCCAGTTTCGATTTGCTGGTGCTGTCGCGGGCAGCCATGGGTGCGGCAGCGGCGGGCATCATTCCGCTGTCGATGGCCTGGCTGGGGGACCAGGTGGCTTATGACCGTCGTCAGGAGACGCTGGCCAAGCTGATGAGCGCCACCGTGACCGGCATGATGGCCGGGCAATGGTTTGGTGGACTGGCAGTCGAGACGCTGGGCTGGCGCAGTGCCTTTGCGGTGTTGTCGGCCCTGTTTCTCGCGGCCAGCAGTTTGCTTTACTTCAAGATGGCGGCGCAACGCTCTGCAACGCAGGTGAAGGCCGAGGGCTCTTACTGGCAGCACGCGCTGGGCAGCTTGCAACTGCTGCGCGTGCCATACGTGCGCTGGCTGCTGACAGTGACGGCCATTGAGGGTGCCCTGGCCTTTGGCACGCTGTCCTTTGTGCCAAGCCAGCTGGTGCAGCATCTGGGCCTCAGCGCAGCCATGGCCGGCGGCCTGATGGCGCTCTATGGCATTGGGGGCCTGGGTTACAGCCAGCTGGCTGGGCGTTGGCTGGGCTGGCTCGGCGAGCGCGGGCTGGTGCTGACAGGCAGCAGTCTGGTGGCCATTGGGCAGTTGCTGCTGGCCTGGACGCACCACATCGTGCTGGGCGGGGCGGGCTGCCTGCTGGCTGGCCTGGGCTTTTACATGCTGCACAACACGCTGCAAACACAAGCCACACAAATGGCGCCCGAGGCACGGGGCAGCGCCGTGACGCTGTTTGCCTGCATGTTGTTCTTCGGCCAGTCCACCGGGGTGCTGATCGCAGCGCAGAGCGTGGACCGGGGTTGGCTGGACTGGACTTTCACCATCGCCGCCATCGGCATGGTGGTCCTGGGTCAGGTGATCTCGCCCCGGGTCAAGGCCAAGCCGCGCTACGGCTGATTCAGTGCCCTTCGAACTCGACCAGCGTGAACAGTTTCAGGCCCGCCTCGCGCAACTTTTGTGAGCCGCCCAGCTCGGGCAGGTCGACGATGGCGGCGCCTTCCATGACGGTGGCGCCAAGTTTTTCAAGCAGCTTTTTGCCCGCCATCATGGTGCCGCCGGTGGCGATCAGGTCGTCGATCAGCAGCACGCGCTGGCCGGGCTTGACCGCGTCGGTGTGCAGCTCGACCGTGGCGCTGCCGTATTCGAGTTCGTAGGTTTCTTCCACAGTGGTGAAGGGCAGTTTGCCTTTCTTGCGGATGGGCACAAAGCCCAGACCCAGTTCATAGGCGATGACCGAGCCCAGAATGAAGCCACGCGCATCGAGCCCGGCGACCACGTCGGGGCGCAGGGCCGGGTCCATGTAGCGGTGCACAAACGCGTCGATCAGCACGCGGAACACACGCGGGTCCTGCAACAGTGGCGTGATGTCGCGGAACTGCACGCCGGGCGCAGGCCAGTCGGGCACGGTGCGCATGTGGCTCTTGAGGTAGTCGTTCACGTTCAGGGCCGTCATGGGCTCATCCTTGCATCAGTTTTTCTTCGGCCATGGCCAGGGTCTGGACGGTGCCCGACAACACCAGGGTGTCGCTCGTCTGGAGTTTGGTGTCGTCGCTCACGGGTTCTGTGGTGCCGTGGGCACGGCGCAGGCTGACCACGCGCACGCCGATGGCGTGCAGCGCGAGGTCCGACACGCGCTTGCCCACCCAGGGTGATGCCAGGGGCAGGCTGACGGTGGTCAGGCGTTCGTGGTCGATTTCATCGATGGTGTCGTCGTCCGCACCATGAAAGTAGCCCTTGAGCAGGTTGTAGCGGGCGTCGCGCTGGTCTTGCACGATGCGGATCACCCGGCGCATGGGCACACCCACCAGCGCCAGTGCGTGACTGGCCAGCATGAGCGAGCCTTCGAGGGCTTCGGGCACCACCTCGGTGGCCCCGGCTTGCTGGAGTTTTTCAAGGTCCAGGTCGTCTTGCGTGCGCACGATCACCGGCACCTGTGGGGCATGGCTTTGGGTGTGGCCCAGCACTTTCATGGCGGCCGGCACGTCGAGGTAGGTGACCACCACGGCACTGGCGCGTGCCAGGCCTGCCGCCATGAGCGCCTGCAGACGGCCGGCATCGCCAAACACGACCGAGTCGCCCGCCGCTGCGGCCAGGCGCACGCGGTCGGGGTCGAGGTCGAGCGCCATGTAGGGGATATTTTCTTTTTCGAGCATGTGCGCCAGGCTCTGGCCTGTGCGCCCGTAACCGCAAATGATGACGTGTCGGCTGGTGTTGATGGCCTTGCGTGCGATCGTGGTCATCTGCAACGATTGCTGCAACCACTCGCTGGCGACCAGTTTCATCACGATGCGGTTGCTGTACATGATGATGAAGGGCGTGGCCAGCATCGACAGCACCATGCTGGCCAGCACCGGGTTGAGCAAGGCGGGCGGGATCAGGTCGTGCTGCGCGCCGAGTGTCAGCAACACGAAACCGAACTCACCGGCTTGCGCCAGGTACAGGCCGGTGCGCAAGGCCACGCCGTGACTCGCACCATAGACCTTGGCCAGCGCGGCCACCAGCACCAGCTTGAACAGCACCGGTAGCACGGTGAGAATCAGCACCAGGGGCCAGCGCCCGATCACGATGTGCCAGTCGAGCATCATGCCGATGGTGATGAAAAACAAGCCTAGCAGCACGTCGTGGAAGGGCCGGATATCCAGCTCCACCTGGTGCTTGTATTCGGTTTCCGAAATCAGCATGCCCGCAATGAAAGCCCCCAACGCCAGGCTCAGACCGGCCAGCTCGGTCAGCCAGGCCAGACCCAGCGTGACCAGCAGCAGGTTGAGCACAAAGAGTTCTTCGCTCTTGCGGCGGGCCACGATGGTGAGCCACCAGCGCATGACCCGCTGGCCACCCGTGAGCAGCAAGGCGATCAGCGCTGCGGCCTTGAGGCCCGCCAGCAGCAGGGCGCTGAACAACTCTTCAGGCCGCGAACCCAGCGCCGGGATCAGCACCAGCAGCGGCACCACCGCCAGGTCCTGGAACAGCAGCACGCCCACCACCCGCTTGCCGTGCTCGGATTCGAGCTCCAGGCGATCGGCCATGAGCTTGATGACGATGGCCGTGCTGCTCATGGCCATGGCCCCCGACAGGGTGAGTGCCGTTTGCCACTCCATCTTCCAGAGCGTGGGCGCGAGGGTGGCCAGAAACAGGGAACACACCGTGACGATGGCCAGCGTGAGTACCACCTGCAGCAGGCCGAGCCCGAACACATGGCGGCGCATGGCGCGCAGTTTGGGCAGGTTGAATTCGAGCCCGATCACGAACATCAGGAACACGATGCCGAACTCCGCCAGGTGCTTGATGCCTTCGGAGTTCTGCGCCAGCGCCAGCGCATTCGGCCCGATGACCACGCCCACGGCCAGGTAGCCCAGCATGGGCGGCAACCTGAGCATGCGACAGCCTACTACCCCCAGCACGGCAGCCAGCAGATACAACAGTGTCAACTCCAATGAACTCATGCATGGATCGTACCAAGGCAATGTGACGATTGACTTCGGAAAAACGGTCTATTTCTTCCCGGTTTTCCCTGTGCCGAGCAAAGGAAGCCCCGCCCGATAAAATGGCCGAATGACCCTACAAGCCCAATCCATCCTGCAGCTGGCACGCGACACGCTCGACATCGAAGCGACCGCCCTGCAAGACCTCAAGAGCCGTCTGGACGAGCGCTTTGTCAAAGCGGTGGAGATGATGCTTCATGTCAAAGGCCGCGTGGTGGTCACTGGCATGGGCAAAAGCGGTCACATCGGTCGCAAGATCGCGGCCACGCTGGCCTCCACGGGCACCCCCGCCATGTTCGTGCACCCGGCCGAGGCCAGCCACGGCGACCTGGGCATGATCAAGCTGGTGGATGTGGTGCTGGGCATCTCCAACAGCGGCGAGAGCGACGAGTTGGTCGCCATCCTGCCGGTGCTCAAGCGCCAGGGCGTGCCGCTGATCGCCATGACCGGTGGGCTGAACTCTTCGCTGGCGCGCCACGCCGATGTGGTGCTCGACAGCTCGGTCGCCAAGGAAGCCTGTCCGCTGAACCTGGCCCCGACGGCCAGCACCACGGCGCAACTGGCCCTGGGCGATGCGCTGGCCGTGGCCCTGCTCGATGCGCGTGGATTCAAGCCCGAAGACTTTGCCCGCTCGCACCCTGGTGGTTCGCTGGGCCGCAAACTACTCACCCATGTGAGCGATGTGATGCGCTCGGGCGATGCCGTGCCCCGCGTGCTGCCCGAAGCCAGCTTCCCGGATTTGATGCGTGAGATGAGCCACAAAGGCCTGGGCGCTTCTTCGGTGGTCAATGCCGATGGGCAAGTGCTGGGCGTCTTCACCGATGGTGATTTGCGCCGATTGATTGAAAAAGGCCAGGACCTGCGCTCGCTCAAGGCTGGCGAGGTGATGCACGCCAAGCCACGCACCATCCGCCAGGATGCACTGGCCGTGGAGGCGGCCGAGATGATGGAAGCGCACCGCATCACCAGCATCCTGGTGGTGGACGAGGCGGGCCGCCTGTGCGGTGCGCTCAACACCAACGACCTGATGCGGGCCAAGGTGATCTGACATGCAGCCATTGATCCCGGCACTGAATTACGCGCCCGAGCTGCTGCTCAAGGCCCAAGGCATCCGTGTCGCATTTTTCGATGTTGACGGTGTGCTGACCGATGGTGGTCTGTATTTTTCCGAATCGGGCGAAACACTCAAGCGCTTCAGCGTGCTCGACGGGCAAGGCCTCAAGTTGCTGCAAAAGGCAGGCATCACGCCCGTGGTGATCACCGGCCGCGACTCGGCTCCCTTGCGACTGCGCATGAAGGCGTTGGGCATCACACACGCACGCTACGGCACCGAAGACAAGCGGCCTGCGGCCGAAGCGTTTTTGCAGGAACTGGGCATGGACTGGTCGCAAGCCGCCGCCATGGGCGACGACTGGCCTGACCTGCCGGTGATGCAGCGTGTGGCTTTTGCCTGCGCGCCAGCCAACGGCCACGCACAAGCACGCGCCGTGGCCCACCATGTGACTGCCGAACGCGGTGGCGAAGGCGCAGCCAGGGCGTTTTGTGATTTGCTGCTGGTTGCAGGTGGGCATTACGCCAGGCTGCTGTCCCAAGTGGGCGTGGACGTGAACGCGGGCCCCTCCGCATGAACACCTCGCCACTGCTGCGCAAGGCCCGGGATCGCCTGACCTTGTACCTGCCTTTGCTGGTCATGCTGGTGCTGGCCTTGGGCAGCTGGTGGCTGGTGCGCAGCATGCCTGACTTGTGGAGCACCCCCCAGAACAAGGCCGTGCGCAAGGACCCTGACTACAATCTGCGCCATTTTGTGGTCAAGGTGTTTGATGCCCAGGGCCGTCTGGTGCGCGAAGTCGCGGGCGAGGAAGGCCGCCACTATCCGGACACAGACGAGTTGCACATCGATCAGATCACGTTCAAGGCCCAGACCGACACCGGGCAGCATCTGAACGCGGTGGGGCACAAAGGCATCGCGACAGGCGATGGCCAGCGCGTGACCTTGCTGGGCGATGCGCGGGCGGTGCGTGAAGCGACGGCCGATTTGCCACGCATCGAGTTGCGCGGAGAAAAAATCACCGCTTTGATCAAGCAGGAAAAACTGCTGTCTTCCGACCCGGTCCAGATCATGCGCGGCAGCGACGTGTTCACCGCCAACAACATGGACTTCGACATCACGTCGGGCCAGTACCAGCTCACCGGGCGTGTGCGCGGCACACTGGCGCCCGCCTCAACAGTGCGTCAGCCATGAACGCGTCCTCACCCTTGGTTTTGATCACCGGCGCTTCGAGTGGCATCGGTCAGGCACTGGCACTGGCTTATCTGCAACACGGCTGGCGCGTGGCCCTGTTGGCCCGGCGCACCGATGTGCTGCAGCAATGGCTGGGCAGCCTGCCTCTTGAATTGCGGGCAGACCAAACATGCATTCTGGGCGCCGATGTCGGCGATGCGGACAGCATGCTCGAGGCCGCGCAGCAGTGCATCACACGCATGGGCTTGCCGGATGTGGTGATTGCCAATGCGGGCATCAGCCTGGGGGTGGACACGGCCGAGCGAGAAGACCTGGAGGTCTTTCATCAGGTGCTGCGCACCAACACCCTGGGGGTGGCGCACACGTTTCATCCATTCATCCGGGCCATGCAGGCGCGGGGGCACGGCAAGCTGGTGGGCATCGCCAGCGTGGCAGGCATCCGAGGCCTGCCCGGGCATGCAGCCTATTGCGCCAGCAAGACCGCTGTCATCAGTTACTGCGAGAGTTTGCGTGGCGAATTGCGCACCCAGGGTGTCGAGGTCATCACCATCGCGCCGGGCTACATCGCGACACCGCTCACGGCACGCAACCGTTACCCAATGCCGTTCCTCATGCGCGCCGAGGATTTTGCGCAATCGGCTGTGCGCAGCATTGAACGCGGCGACCGTTACCGTGTCATACCCTGGCCCATGGGCATCGTGGCCAGCATCCTGAAGGTGTTGCCCAATGCGCTGTTTGACCGCCTGCTGCAGGGCCGCCCACGCAAGCACCGGCACAAGGACTGACGGCCCGCAACCAGGGCCGGAAACGACAAAGCCCTGCAGTGCAGGGCTTTTTTGTGCTGCGGCTCAGTCAGACTGAGCCGTCAAGCGCAGCTCAGTAGCCGCCGTAGCCGCCGCCGCCTTCGCGACGACCGCCACCACCAGCACCGCCGCGAGGGCCAGAGCCGTAGGGGCTGCGGAAACCGCCGCCGCCGCCTTCACGGCCACCGCCGTAACCGCCGCCGCCTTCGCGACCGCCGCCGTAGCCACCGCCGCCTTCACGGCCACCACCGTAGCCGCCACCGCCTTCGCGACGGCCACCACCGTAACCGCCACCGCCACCAAAGCCGCCGCCACCGGTACGGGGAGGACGTGCTTCCATTGGGCGGGCTTCGTTCACCACGACGTTGCGGCCGCCCAGAGGCTGACCGTTCATGCCGTTGATCGCGGCTTGGGCTTCGTCATCGCTGCCCATTTCCACAAAGCCGAAGCCTTTGGAGCGGCCCGTGTCACGCTCCATCATGACTTTGGCGCTGGTGACAACACCGAATTCACCAAAAGCTTGTTCCAGATCGCCGTCACGAACCGAGTAAGGCAGGTTGCCGACGTAAAGTTTGTTGCCCATGAAAGGGACTCCTCAAAACACACAGAAAAAACGCGATGGAGTTCCGAAAGCGCATTCAACAAACCTGAAAAACATCGGAAGGAAAGCGAAACTGACCTGTTCACCGCAAAAAACCTCGCCCTTGGGGGAGGCTCGGCCATTATGCGCCATAAACATGACGGACATGCAAGGGGAATCCCTGCAGATGCGTTGTATATGTGTCGAAAATAACAAAAGGCCGGGTTGGAGGCCCGGCCTTTTGTGCAGTGGACATCACGGTCACCAGCTGACTTCGCGATCAGGGGTTGCACTGATCTTGTGCACAGTGAGGTCAGCGCCGTCGTATTCTTCTTCGGGGCTGAGTTTGAGGCCCATGGTCAGCTTGAGCAAACCGTAGACCGCCACACCACCAGCCAGCGCCCAGGCCACGCCCATGGCCGTGCCCATCAGCTGCGCTGTGAAATTAACGCCACCCAGCCCGCCCAGAGACTTGGCGCCGAAGATGCCAGCGGCAATGCCACCCCAGGTGCCGCACAAGCCGTGCAGAGGCCAGACACCCAGCACATCATCGATCTTCCATTTGTTCTGGGTCAGAGTAAACATCACCACAAACAGAGCACCCGCCACGGCGCCCACCGCCAGCGCACCAAATGGGTGCATCAAATCGGATCCCGCGCACACCGCCACCAGACCTGCCAAGGGGCCGTTGTGCACAAAGCCCGGGTCGTTCTTGCCCAGCAGCAAGGCGGCCAGCGTGCCGCCCACCATGGCCATGAGGGAGTTCACGGCAACCAGACCCGAGATCTTGTCCAGCGTCTGTGCGCTCATCACGTTGAAGCCGAACCAGCCGACGATCAGGATCCAGGCGCCCAGCGCGAGGAAAGGAATGCTCGAAGGTGGGTGGGCCGAAACCTGGCCATCCTTGCGGTAGCGGTTGTAGCGCGCACCCAGCAGAACCACGGCGGGCAACGCAACCCAGCCGCCGACAGCGTGCACCACCACGGAACCCGCGAAATCATGGAATTCGTCGCCGGTGAAGGCCTTGATCCAGGCCTGCACGCCAAAGTGCTGGTTCCAGGCAATGCCTTCAAAGAAGGGGTAGACAAAGCCGACGATGCAGGCTGTGGCCAGCAACTGGGGCCAGAACTTGGCACGCTCGGCAATGCCGCCCGAGATGATGGCAGGAATGGCTGCGGCGAACGTCAGCAAAAAGAAGAACTTCACCAGCTCATAGCCATTCTTGGCGGCCAGTTGCTCGGCTCCGATGAAGAAATGGGTGCCATAAGCCACGCCATAACCCACCATGAAATAAACCACGGTCGAGACGGAAAAGTCGACCAGGATTTTGACCAGCGCATTGACCTGGTTCTTTTTGCGAACCGTGCCCAGTTCCAGAAAGGCAAAGCCCGCGTGCATGGCCAGAACCATGATGCCGCCGAGCAAAATAAAAAGCGCATCCGCGCCCTGTTTCAGTGCTTCCATGTGTGTCTCTAAACAGTTGTGACTTGATTTGGTGCATGAAAGGCCGGGAAGGCCTTTGCGCACCAATCGCAAGCAATTTTCAAGCCAAACGAGTGCAAATGCACTTGACTGGGGAAACAGGCACCAATTCCGTGTGATCGACACCCTTGACATGCAGACACAGGAAAGGGGTTATTTTTTCATTGTCTGAACAATCATTGACCAGTCAAATAAAATTCAGACCATGACGACAGCCACCCCACCCTCTTTTTATGCGCCAGGGCATTACCGGCCGGAGCAAAGCATCGGCTACCTGATGAACAAGGTCATCTCGTCCATCCTGGCGCAGGCAGACAACCGGCTGGCCCAATACAAGCTGACCTATGTCCAGTGGTTGCCGTTGTACAAATTGCTGACCTGCGAGAGCAGCACCCTGGCCAGTCTCTCGCGGGATTTGTCGGTCGACCCGGCAGCCCTGACCCGATCGCTCAGCCGGCTCGAAGCCAAAGGCTTGATCCGGCGTGACCGCTCCACCCAGGACCGGCGTGTGGTCCATCTGTCCTTGACCGAAGAGGGTCGATCGGTGGCTGCCCATGTCCCTGGCGTGCTCGCCGATGTGCTCAACGGGCATCTGGCCGGTTTCAAGCATGACGAATGGCAACAACTGCTGCAGTGGCTCACCCGCATGCTGCTCAATGGCGAAGCCATGAAGTCGGGTGCTCAGTCCGCCCCTTCACCCAGCACGCCCGTCAAATCCTGAAACACCCCCATGAAGCAACACCCCCCCATTTCCTCTGGCTTGGCCATGACCCTGGTGCTGGGCCTGTCCAGCGTTCTCGCTGGCTGCGCCGCACCGACACGTACGGCATCCACAATCCCCCTTCAAGCCCAGGCCCTGGGCCTGAGCGACACCCCAAGCCCTGCGGTCAACAACGCCTGGTGGCGCCACTGGAACGATCCACAGCTGGACCACTTGATCGCGCAAACCCTGCAAGGCAGCCCCTCGATGGCCGAAGCGCAGGCGCGGGTGCAGCGCATGCAGGCGCTCAGTGGTTTGGCGGATGCAGCCAGCCTGCCGCAAGCCACGCTGGGCGGCGAGTTCAGCCGCCAGCGTTACAGCGCCAACGGTTTGTTTCCGCCCCCGATCGCGGGCCGCACCTGGAGCAACGACACCCTGCAAGCGGGCGTGGGCTGGAATCCTGACCTCTGGGGCCAGCACCGGGCCGAGCTGGCTTCGGCCATTGGCCAGGTCCGTGCAGCACAAGCCGATGCAGCGGCCGCTGCGAATGCACTGGTCCATCAGGTCGTTCGCGGCCATGTGGCGCTGGCACGGCTGCTGGCCCAGCGCGATGTGGCCGAGCGCGTGGTTCAGCAGCGCCAGCAAATGCAGCAGCTGGTGCAACAGCGCCGTGAAGCCGGTCTCGACACCCGCATTGAACAAGCCCAGAGCGACAGCACCTTGGCCGACGCGGCAGCGCAAGCCGAAGGCCTGAAAGAGCAGATCACGCTGACCCGCCACCAGCTGGCGGTCCTCAGCGGGCAAGCACCGCAGGCCCTGGACGCCTGGAGCCCGCGCCTGGATGCCTTGCGGCTGGAGGCCATGCCCGCCACCCTGGGCGCGGACCTGCTCGGGCGCAGGCCCGATGTGGTCGCCGCCCGCTGGCGCGTGGAAGCCGCGCAGCAGGACATCCATGTCGCCCGCACCCAGTTTTATCCCAACGTCAACCTCAGTGCCTTTGCGGGCTTCAACGCCCTGGGCATGAACCACCTGCTCGACTCGGGCAGCCGTCAGTACGGCGTGGTGCCGGCGGTGCGCCTGCCGCTGTTCGATGGCGGGCGCTTGCGCGCCCAGTTGTCCGGACGCGAAGCCGAACGCGACAGTGCGGTGGCGAACTACAACAACGCCGTGCTGAACGCGGTCAAGGAAGCCGCTGACGCGATCGGCTCCAGCCTGTCTGTCGACCGCCAATGGGCCGCGCAATCCAAAGCCCTGGCCAGTGCCGAAAGCGCCCATGCGCTTGCGCAGCAACGCTTTCAGGCCGGTTTGGGCAACCGGTTGGCCGTGCTGTCGGCCGAATCCGCGGTGCTGACCCAACGGCGCATGGCCATTGACCTGCAGGCCCGCCAGTTCGACAACCGCGCCCAGCTGATGCGCGCCCTGGGTGGCGGCTGGGCCGGTGACGCCGCGGCCGCCCCAAGCACCACCGTGTCCGCACGCTGAGCCCCACACACCATCGTATTTTCAAAGCACACCATGACCGATCTGACACAAACCGAATTCAACGCTGCCCGCCGCCGGGGCCTCACCCTCATCGCCGCCGTCGTGGGCGTGTGCGCTCTGGGCTGGGGCGGCTGGCACTGGTTCACGGGTCGCCACAACCAGAACACCGACAACGCCTATGTGGCGGGCAACGTGGTGCAGATCACGCCGCAAGTGGGCGGCACGGTGGTGGCCATTCAGGCCGACGACACCGACTTTGTGAAAGCCGGTCAGGTGCTGGTCAAGCTCGACGCGGCCGATGCCAGCGTGGCGCTGGAGCAAGCCGAAGCGCAACTGGCACAGACGGTGCGGGAAGTCCGCACCCTGTTTGCCAACACCGGCACGCTGCAGGCACAGGTGCAGGCCCGCGAAGCCGACCTGAGCCGCATCCAGACCGATCTGGCCCGCGCCCAGGAAGATGCCCAGCGTCGCGCACCGCTGGTGGCCAGCGGTGCGATCGGCAAGGAGGAATTCCAGCACGCGAGTGCCCAGGTGAGCGCCGCCAGGAGCGCGGTGGCCGCTACCCAGTCGGCCGTGCAAGCCGCCAAGGAGCAACTCAGCGCCAGCCTGGCCCAGACCGAAGGCACCAGCGTGGCGCAGCACCCGAGCGTGCAACGTGCCGTCGCCAAGGTGCGTGAGGCCTACCTCGCGCTGCAACGCGTGGAGCTGCTCGCGCCCACCGACGGACACATCGCCAAGCGTGGCGTGCAGCTGGGCCAGCGCGTGCAGGCCGGGGCACCGCTGATGACCCTGGTGGCGCTGAACCAGCTGTGGGTCGATGCCAACTTCAAGGAAAGCCAGCTGCAGAACCTGCGCATCGGGCAACCGGCCGAAATGGAAGCCGATGTGTACGGCCAGAAAGTGGTCTACCACGGCCGCGTGGTGGGCCTGGGTGCAGGCACAGGCGCGGCCTTTGCCCTGCTGCCCGCGCAAAACGCCACCGGCAACTGGATCAAGGTGGTGCAGCGCGTGCCGGTGCGCATCGCCATCGACGCCAAGGACCTGGCCGAGCATCCGCTGCGCGTGGGCCTGTCGATGGACGTGACCGTGAACACCGCAGACAGCAGTGGCAAGAGCCTGGCCGATGCACCGCGCACGACACCGGCCGCGACCACCGCCGTCTTTGATGCCCAGGAAAAAGCCGCCGAGGAGCGCGCCCTGCGCATCATCACAGCCAATCTGGGTCGCACGGCTGCGGCCCGCTGAAGCCTGGCGACCTTGCGCATGAGCACTTCATCCACCCCGACTTCGGCAGCGGACGCCCCTGCTGCGCCAGCACCCACCGCTGCCCCCACCAACGCAGCAGCTGCAGTGCCAGAGCCCCTGCACGGCACGGCCCTGCTGCTGGGCACACTTTCGCTGTCACTGGCCACGTTCATGAACGTGCTCGATTCGTCGATCGCCAACGTGTCCATCCCGGCCATCTCGGGTGACCTGGGTGTGAGCCCGGGGCAGGGCACCTGGGTGATCACCAGCTTTGGTGTGGCCAATGCGATTTCCGTGCCGCTCACGGGCTGGCTGACGCAGCGCTTTGGCGCGGTACGGCTGTTCACCCTGAGCATCCTGCTGTTTGTGCTCACCAGCTGGCTGTGCGGTTTTGCGCCGTCGCTGGAGATGCTGGTGTTCTTCCGCGTGCTGCAAGGCCTGGTGGCGGGTCCCATGATCCCGCTGTCGCAAACCCTGCTGCTGAGCAGCTACCCGCGCGCCAAGGCGGGCATGGCACTGGCTCTGTGGGGCATGACCACGCTGGTCGCACCCGTGGTGGGGCCGCTCCTGGGCGGCTGGATCACCGACAACATCTCCTGGCCGTGGATTTTCTACATCAACGTGCCGGTCGGGCTGCTGGCCGCCGCCATGACCTGGAGCATCTACCGGCACCGCGAAACGCCCACACGCAAACTGCCGATCGACAGCGTGGGCCTGACGCTGCTGGTGCTGTGGGTTGGCTCACTGCAACTCATGCTCGACAAAGGCAAGGAACTCGACTGGTTTGCCTCCAGCCAGATCGTGACGCTGGGCCTGGTGGCTCTGGTGTCTTTTGCGGTGTTCGTGGTCTGGGAGCTGACCGACAAACACCCGGTGGTGGACCTGCGCCTGTTCAAACGGCGCAACTTCTCGTTCGGTGCGCTGGCCCTGTCGGTGGCTTATGCGCTGTTCTTTGGCAACATCGTGCTGCTGCCTTTGTGGCTGCAGCAATGGATGGGCTACACCGCCACATCGGCCGGCATGGCGCTGGCACCTGTGGGCATTCTGGCCATCCTGATGACACCGCTCATCGGCAAGAAGATCGCCGTCTGGGACCCCCGGCGCATTGCCACCTTGGCCTTCCTCGGGTTCGCACTGGTGCTGTGGATGCGCTCACAGTTCACCACGCAAACCGACATGGTGCACATCCTTGTGCCGACCTTCCTGCAGGGGGCGGCGATGTCCATGTTCTTCATCCCGCTCACCACACTCACACTGGCAGGCATCGAGCCGGCACGCATTCCGTCTGCCGCAGGCCTGAGCAACTTCACCCGCATCACCGCAGGCGCCATGGGCGCGTCGATTGCGACCACGCTGTGGGACAACCGCGCCGCCATGCACCACGCCCACATGACCGAGACACTGGTTCAGGGGCAAGGTGTTTTTGCGCTCACCCTGCAGTCGCTGCAGGCCTCGGGCATGAGCACCGAGCAAGCCCTGCTGCAGATCAACCGCCTGATCGACCAGCAGGCCTACACCCGGGCAGCCGACGACATCTTCATCGCCTCGGCGTTCATCTTCCTGGTGCTGATCGGCTCCATCTGGCTCACCCGCCGACCCGCCCCCCACGGCGCAGCCGCAGGGGCGGACGCGGGTGGGGCGCACTGAGGCAGGGCGCACCCAAACTGCAGATCACACCGCCAGCATCATCAGGCTGGCGTTACCACCCGCCGCAGCCGTGTTGGTGCTGATGCTGCGCTCGCTCACCAGACGGGCCAGCGGCACGGCGGCGTTGCCCGGGCTCAGCGCCGTGAGCGTGACGATGGCCCCCTGGCGCCGCGCCAGCTGCGCTTGCCAGTGCAGAGTGATGGCCTCGTCGGCGTGCAGCAAGGCGGCATCCACTGGTGGACCTTGCGCGAGGTCTTGCAACGTCACCTGGCTTTGCACCGCAACAGGCAGTTGCGCGTGCAGCGCCTGTGCAGACAAGGGCCACACGGCGCTGCTGCCCACAGCCAGCACAGCGGCGAGCTGGGTCAGGCGATCGGCATCGGCGTCGGGCTGTGCTCCCGTCAGGCACAGCACCCGCGCACGGGCCTGCACCCGGTAGACATTGCGCTCGCCGGTGGGGCCGCTCAGGGTGGCTTGCAGACCCGCCGGGCTGGCCGCCGCAAACTGCGCACACGCATGCGCCAGGGGCAGGCGGCCTTGTGCCACCGCCCAGTCGTGCAGGGCTTGCAGCGCGGGTGTGGCTTGGGGCAATGCCGCTGCACCGCTGGCCTGCACGCTGCGCAAGGCCGCATCTTGCGGACAACGCGCCAGCAGACGCAACAAGTAAAGTGGTCCACCCGCCTTGGGGCCGGTGCCCGACAGGCCTTCGCCGCCAAAGGGCTGCACGCCCACCACAGCACCGACCATGTTGCGGTTCACGTAGCCGTTGCCTGCGTGGGTGTGGCCCATGACCTGTTCGATGGTTTCCTCGATGCGCGAGTGCACGCCCAGCGTGAGGGCATAACCCGTGTCGTTGATGGCTTTCAGCAGTCTGGGCAATTCATTGCGGGCATAGCGCACGATGTGCAGCACCGGGCCGAACACTTCGCGCTCCAGTTGGGTAATGTGATCGATCTCGATCAGCGTGGGTTGCACATAGGTGCCCACTGGCAAGGCGTTCAATCCGTTGGCGCTGATGCGGTGCACTTTGCAGCCGCCTTGCTGCATGCCGCGCACATGCGCCTCGATGCCTGCGCGTGCCCGCTCGTCGATCACCGGGCCCATGTCCACGCTCAGTTGGGCCGGTGTGCCCAGCGTGATTTCAGCCATCGCGCCTTGCAGCATCTCGATCAGGCGGTCCGCCACATCGTCCTGCACGCACAGCACGCGCAAGGCCGAGCAGCGCTGGCCTGCGGCTTCAAAGGCCGAAGCCACGGCATCCTGCACGACCTGCTCCAGCAAGGCCGACGAATCGACCACCATGCAGTTTTGTCCGCCTGTTTCGGCGATCAGCGGCACGGGCTGGCCGTGGGCGTTCAGGCGTTCGGCCAGCGCGGTTTGCAGCACGCGTGCGGTCTCGGTGGAGCCGGTGAACAACACGCCTTGCACGCGGGCATCGCGTACCAGCTGCATGCCCACCTCGCGGCCCTCGCCCGGCAGCAGTTGCACTGTGGCCCGGGGCACGCCGGCTTGCCAAAGCGCCTGCACGGCCAGTGCTGCAATGGCAGGCGTGGACTCGGCGGGTTTGGCCAGCACCGGGTTGCCCGCAGCCAGCGCCGCCGCCGCCTGCCCCACAAAAATCGCCAGCGGAAAATTCCAGGGGCTGATGCACACCACCGGGCCCAGTGGCGTGTGGGTGCTGGGGTCAAAGTCGCGTTGCACCTGCGCGGCGTAGTAACGCAAGAAGTCCACCGCCTCGCGCAGTTCGGCCACGGCGTGGGCCCAGGTCTTGCCCGCCTCGCGCACCAGCAGGGCCATCACGCGGGGTACATCAGCTTGCAGCAGATCGGCCGCCAGCGCGAGCATGGCGGCGCGTTGTGCAGGCGGTGTCGCGGCCCAGCCGGGTGCGGCTTCGCTGGCCGCTTGCAGGGCAGCCTCCACATCGGCCGCGCAGGCGTATTGCACGGTGCCCAGCACATCGCTGTGGTCGGCGGGGTTGCGCAGGGTGTGGCTTGCACCGCCCAAGGCGGGTATTGCGGTCAGTGGCGTCACCTTCACCGCGTCCACCTGCGCTTGCATGTCCATCGCCAGCTGGCGCAGTGTGGGCTCGTGCGCGAGATCCGGGCCGCTGGAGTTGCGGCGGGCTGCGCCATACAGTTGCGCGGGCAGCGCGATCTGCGGGTGCGGCTGGCCAGGGGGGCTGTCTTCACGCTGCGCATCTTCTTCGGTACGCGCCACCGGGTCCTGCACCAGATCGACAATGGACACGCTGGCGTCGGCCATGCGGTTGACGAAGGAACTGTTGGCCCCGTTTTCGAGCAGGCGGCGCACCAGATAAGCCAGCAGGGTTTCGTGCGTGCCCACGGGCGCGTAGATGCGGCAGGGCCGCTGCAGTGGACCCACCACCTGCCGGTACAGCGGCTCGCCCATGCCGTGCAGGCACTGGAACTCGTACTGGCCCGGCGCGTAGTCGCCACCCATGTCTTGTGCCAACTGCACGATGGCCGCCAGCGTGTGCGCGTTGTGCGTGGCAAATTGCGGGTACACCGCTTCGGGCGCGGCCAGCAGCTTTTGGGCGCAGGCCAGGTAAGACACGTCGGTGTGGTGCTTGCGCGTGTAGACCGGGTAGTCGCTTTGGCCGTCCAGCTGGGCGCGTTTGATCTCGCTGTCCCAATAGGCGCCTTTGACCAGGCGCACCATCAGCCGGTGGCCTGTGCGGCGGGCCAGATCGACCACAAAGTCGATCACGAAGGGGCAGCGCTTTTGGTAGGCCTGGATCACAAAACCGATGCCATGCCAGCCCTGCAAACTGGGGGCTTGGCACAGCGCTTCGAGCAGGTCGAGCGAGATGTCCAGCCGGTCCACTTCTTCGGCGTCGATGTTCAGGCCAATGTCGTACTGCCGGGCCAGCTCGGTGAGCTTCAACACGCGGGGAAAGAGTTCGTCCATCACGCGCTGGTGCTGGGCACGGCTGTAGCGCGGGTGCAGGGCCGACAGCTTGATCGAGATGCCGGGGCCGTGGATGACGCCCTGCCCGTTCGATGCTTTGCCGATGGCGTGGATGGCGTTTTCATACGAGCGGAAATAGCGCTGCGCATCGGCTTCGGTCAGCGCGGCTTCGCCCAGCATGTCGTAGGAGTATCGAAAGCCTTGCGCTTCCATGGCGCGGGCGCGTTGCAAAGCCTCGTCAATCGTCTCACCGGTCACAAACTGTTCGCCCAGCATCTGCATGGCCAGTTGCACGCCCTGGCGGATCAGTGGCTCGCCACTTTTGCCGATCAGCCGGGTCAGCGAGGCCAGCATCGCCCCCTCGCTGTGCGTGGCCACCAGCTTGCCCGTGAGCAGCAGGCCCCACGACGCGGCATTCACAAACAGCGAGGGGCTGCGGCCCACATGCTGGTGCCAGTCGCCCTGGCCGATCTTGTCGCGGATCAGCGCATCGCGTGTGGCTGCGTCGGGGATGCGCAGCAGCGCCTCGGCCAGGCACATCAACGCCACGCCTTCTTCGCTGGAGAGCGCGTACTCCTGCATCAGGCTTTGCACGCGGCCGGCACGGCCGCTCAATGGACTGCCTGCGCGGCCGCGTTGGCCATCGCGCATGCCTTGCACCAGCTGGCGGGCCAGCGCGTCTGTGCGCTCGGCTTGTGCGGGGCTCATGCGGGCTGCGGCCAGCAAGGGGGCCAGGGCCTGCGCTTCGGGCAGTCGGGTGGCGCGGGCGATGGCTTCGCGCAGGGCGCTGCGTTCGGGCAGCGGGCCGCCGGGGGTGAAGTGGGCGCCTGTGGGCAGGGCCATTGGTGTGATCGGTGCGTTCATGGGGACGTCCTTGAGGTCTTGCATGAATCGCCATCATCCGGATTGATGACCGGATTTTTCACCAAAATAATCAACTTTCAATGAATAATGTCCAGCATGAGCACCGAAACCCCGGACATTGACCGCATTGACCGCCGCATCCTGGATGTGCTGCAGCGCGACGGTCGCATCAGCAACCTGAAGCTGGCCGAAACCGTGGCCCTGTCGCCCACGGCGGTGCTGGCGCGGGTGCAGCGCCTCACGCGTGAGGGCTTCATCCTAGGCTACGAGGCGCGCCTGAACCCGCTGAAACTGGGCGCGGGGATGATGGTGTTTGTGGAAGTGCTGCTCGACCGCACCAGCCCCAATGTGTTCGAGCAGTTCAAGGCGGCGGTTCAGGTGCGCCCCGAGATCATGGAGTGCCACATGGTGGCCGGGGGCTTTGACTACCTGCTCAAGACCCGCGCCGCCGACATGACCGCCTACCGCGAATTTGCGGGCACCGTGCTGTGGCAGCTGCCCGGCGTGCGCGAGACACGCACGTACGCGGTGATGGAAGAGGTCAAGAACACGACGGCGCTGGCGTTGTGACTGCAACCGAAACTGTGCCAGTCCTGCCTGGATCCATTGTCCACCGCGATCTGCCTCCCAGATTCAGCAACAAGCGGAAATCCCCTGAGGCGAGGGCCGATCTACACTGCAGCACCCTTTCACCTCAAGGCGCGTGAAACCATGCCCTCTTCCGCCATCCTCAACGCCCGGCAAACCGCGCAGGCTTTGTCTTATCCGGCGCTGGCCAAAGAAATCGAGGCGCTGCTGCAAGACCCCACCGTGGTGGTGCCACCGCGCATCGTACAGGACCTGCATGGCGGCGGCAGCCTGTTCGTGATGCCTGCAGCCGATGCCCGCGTGGCCATCACCAAGCTCATCAGCTTCATCCCTACCAACGCGCAGCGTGGCTTGCCGACCATCCAGGGCGACATCGTGGTGTTTGACGTGCAGACCGGTCAGCGCATCGGCTTGCTCGACGGCCCCACTGTCACGGCACGCCGCACGGCAGCGGTGTCCCTGCTGGCCGCGCAGCAACTGGCCCCGCGCCGCGATGGACCGATGCTCATCGTGGGCGCAGGCGTACAGGGCAGGGCGCACCTGGAGGCCTTTCATGAAGGTCTGGGTGTGCACGAATTCTGTGTGGCCTCGCGCAGCGCCAGCAGCGCCGATGCCCTGGTGGCACACGCCAAGGGGCTGGGCCTGAAGGCGCGGCGCGTGGACAACCCCAACGCAGCCCTGGCCGATTGCCCGCTGGTCGTGAGCGCCACCCCTGCGCAAGAAGTGGTGCTCACGGCGAGGCCACGCAGCGACGCCTTTGTCGCGGCCGTGGGGGCTTTCACACCCCGCATGGTCGAGTGGTCGGCCGAGGTCTGCCAACACCTGGCGAACACGGGCACGCTGGTGATTGACACACGCGACGCCGACCACGAAGCAGGTGACTTGCTGCAGGCGAACATCGACGTCAGCGCACTGCCCATGCTGGCCGACGTGGTCGGTCAGACCGAGCTCTGGCAAAACGCCCACCGTCCGCATGGCCGCCCGGTGTTCTTCAAAAGCTGCGGCTGGGGCGGCTGGGACCTGGCTGCAGCCCGTTGCATGGTCAAGGCGTCACCGGCCTGAGCCGCTACGATCCCCTCTTTCATTCAACCCAAGGAAACCCTCATGGTTCAACGCATCGACGTCGGCGCACGCCTGTCGGAAGTCGCCATCCACAATGGCACCGTCTATCTGGCTGGTCAGATTCCTGATGACGCCACCCAGGACATCACCGGTCAGACCCGCCAGGTGCTGGCCGCCATCGACGCCTTGCTGACCAAGGCGGGCACCGATAAATCCAAGATCCTGATGACGCAGATCTTTTTGAAAGACCTGAACGACTTTCCGGGCATGAACGCGGTATGGGACGCCTGGGTCGTGCCCGGCCACACCCCGCCACGCGCCACCGTGCAGGCCCATCTGGGCCAGGCCGATTGGAAGCTCGAAATCGTGGTGACGGCGGCAGTTTGAACTCCGCCATGCGCCATCTGCTGGCAGAATGAAGACGTGGACTACACCTTCTCTTCGGCAACGGTGTTGCTGTTACTGATCACTGACCCGTTCGGCAACATCCCCGTCTTTGCCAGCGCACTCAAGCACGTGCCGCCCGAGCGGCGCGCCCGTGTGATCCTGCGCGAGAACCTGATCGCCTTCGGTCTGCTGCTGAGTTTCATGTTTGTCGGCGAAAAGTTCCTGCGGCTGATGAACCTGCACGAGACATCGCTGCAAATGGCCGGTGGCGTGGTGTTGTTCATCATCGCGCTGCGCATGATTTTTCCACCACCGCCTTCGCAAGAAATCGAATTGCCCGGTGAGCCACTGGTCGTGCCGCTGGCGATCCCGGCCATCGCAGGTCCGTCGGCACTGGCCACCGTGATCCTGCTGGTCAGCCGTGCACCCGAGCGACGTCTGGAGTGGATCGGGGCCCTCACCGTCACCATCGTGATCGTCACCATCGTGCTCTTGCTGGCCGAGCGCATCCAGCGCCTGCTGGGTGACCGGTTCGTCATGGCCATGGAGCGCCTCATGGGACTGATCCTGATCGCCGTGGCCGTGGAAATGCAGGTCAGCGCCTTTCAGGCCCTGAGATGAACAAGCCCCAGGAGACAACATGCCACGCCGCCTTCTGCCCACCCTGATGAGCACCCTGATCTGTGCCGGTACATGGCCTGTCTTTGCCGCAGGACCTGCGCAATGGGACCCGGTGCTGGCGGACGAGCAGGGCAGCTACTACCTGGACACCACATCCATCCAGACCCAGGGGCGCGTGCGGACCTTCTGGAGTCTGCGCGATTACAAAACCGTGCAGTCCACCTACGACGGCAAGGCCTACCAATCAGCGCTGCTCAAAATCGAGCTCGACTGCAGCAGCCAGGAAGCCACCGCCCTCGAAATCACTTACTTCACCGGCAAGATGCTGGGTGGCGACAAGGTCTTGCGCGAAAGCGACTTCCACAACGCCCAGTCGGTTCAGGGCAACAGCCCGATGGGGCGGTTTGCGCAGCGTCTGTGCAAATGAGCCTCGCCGACGAGGTGCCAACCATCATGCGGCGGCGTGACATCCACTGCAAGCCGGCAAAGGCGGTATGCCTTCTGAGGATCCAGTGAACCGTGATGGCCAGCATGGTTGACTTCAAGTCAAAAAAAACCTGCCTCGCGGATGCGAGGCAGGTTTCAAGACTTGCAATGAAAACCGGTGGTCAGAAGGTGGTCCGGATACCCAGATCGTAGCCTGTGACGCTGCCGTTGATGCTGCTCACAGCGCTGCCCACCGAATAGCCTGCGGTCGGCGTGTTGCGGTAGTTGGAGTTGTTCACATGGCTGTAGGTGCCATACAAGGCTGTGCGCTTGGACAGGTTGTACACATAACCCAAAGCCAGCTGCGTGACTTGACCGGATGTCGTGTTGTCGGCTGTGCGATCCACCTTGCTGTAGGAGAAACGGGCCTGACCAGACCCCAAAGGCGCCGTAGCACCTGCGAGGTAGCCTTTCTTGACACCGTTGGCACCTGCAGCGCCCAGTTCATCACGGCTGTATTCGAACATGGGCTTGATGGCACCGAAGTCATAGGCTGCACCGATCGAGGTTGTCTTGATGTCGCCAGAAGAAACCAATGTTGTTTTGGCCCATGCCACGTCTGCCATCAACGGCCCGTTAACATAACCAATTTTCATGCTGGTGACGCCACCCTCTTTTGCTGCGGTGCTGGGGGTTTCGCTCGGTGCAACAGCAACCATGGCACTGAGACCGGTGCTGCTTGCCGGGGTGGTGTAGGTGATCAGGTTGGACGCGCGCAGGTGGTTCACACTGCCGGCGGGATTGAAGTAGGCGGAAGTCATTGTGAGCAGACTGGCCCCTGCACCGTTTTCGCCAAACGGATCGTAGGCAAAGTCCAACAGGAATGTGGGTGTGTAGTTCCGACCTGCGCTCACGGCACCCCATGCTCCCGAGAGTCCCACCACGGCCAAACGATTGAACTGCAAGCCACCATTGGCGCTCGCTGATTTGTTGTCGGTAGACGACCAGCCTGCAAAGGGCGTGGTCACGCCCGTACCCGTATCGGCTGCAATGTCTGCCTCAAGAATGAAGTTGGCCTGCATGCCGCCGCCCAGATCTTCAACGCCCCGAAAACCGAGACGGGAAGACATGTTCCGTCCTGAAGCAAGGCCTTTCCAACTCGCAACATCGCCAGAGCCACTCACAAAACCCACATCCATGACGCCGTACATGGTGACGTTGGATTGTGCGTGCGCCTGAGTGGCCAGCAAAGCAGCCAGAGCGATCCATTTCAATTTCATACCTATCTCCTTGTTTTCGATGGAAGTCTCACGATTCGGTTTGCGGTACAGACCAGTTGCCCCGAATCAGTTTCGGCAATCTCGTCTTGGCCAGTGACCTACCTGGATCCTGCAGGTGACTTTAGAGGTGCTTCTGGATTTTCATTTGTCATTTCACGACAATGCGTTTTCATTTGACGCCAAATCTCCCCGGTCAAGGGTATTCACCAAGTACCCGGCACAGCGGGTAAATCACCACCAAAACACCGATCATTGGCCCCGATCCGTGGCTGCGCAAGTCAGCGACGGTCCAGACAGAGGGTGTGGCATCAATTGCCAAATGGAAGTCATGAAATGACAAATGCATGCAGCGTGAGTCCTTCTAAATTCATGCTTTTCCATTTCGCCGATCAAGGCCCCGACGCGCTTGCCGAGGCGAACCTTGACGGATACCGATTCCCTTTTTCAGAGAACCCTCCCATGAGCCGTGAAGTTGTTGTTGTCAGCGGTGTGCGCACCGCCATTGGTACCTTTGGTGGCAGCCTCAAAGACATTCCCCCCACCGACCTCGCCGCCCTGGTCGTGCGCGAGTCACTGGCCCGTTCGGGCGTGGAAGGCAAGGATGTCGGCCATGTGGTGTTCGGCCATGTCGTCAACACCGAACCCAAGGACATGTACCTCTCCCGCGTCGCCGCGATCAACGGCGGCTGCGCCGAAGGCACCCCCGCCTTCAACGTCAACCGCCTGTGCGGCTCGGGCCTGCAGGCCATCGTCTCGGCCAGCCAGGCCATCTTGTTGGGCGACACCGACATCGCCATCGGCGGCGGTGCAGAAAACATGAGCCGCGTGCCCTACGCCAGCCTGAACACCCGCTGGGGTGCCCGCATGGGCGACACCAAGATGGTCGACATGATGATCGGCGCGCTGCACGACCCTTTCCACAACATCCACATGGGCGTGACCGCCGAGAACGTGGCCGCCAAATACGGCATCACCCGCGAGATGCAGGACGCGCTGGCGGTGGAGAGCCACAACCGCGCCGAGCGTGCCACGGCAGCCGGTTACTTCAAGGACCAGATCGTGCCCGTCACGCTCAAGAGCAAGAAGGGTGACGTGGCCTACGCCACCGACGAACATTTCCGCCCCGGCTGCAAGCTCGAAGACATGAGCAAGCTCAAGCCCGTCTTCGCCAAGGAAAACGGCACCGTGACCGCGGGCAATGCGTCGGGCATCAACGATGCGGCGGCTGCCGTGGTGTTGATGGAAGCCGGTGCCGCCAAGGCCCGTGGTGCCAAGCCGCTGGCCCGCCTGGTGGGCTATGCCCACACCGCGCTGGACCCCAAGATCATGGGCGTGGGCCCGATCTCGGCCACGCAGGCGGTGCTCAAGCGCACGGGCCTGAAGGTGTCTGACCTGGATGTGATCGAGGCCAACGAAGCCTTTGCCGCCCAGGCCTGCGCCGTGACACGCGAGCTGGGTCTGGACCCGGCCAAGGTCAACCCCAACGGTTCGGGCATTTCCCTGGGACACCCCATCGGTGCCACAGGCGCACTGATCACCGTCAAGGCCATCCACGAACTGCAACGCGTGAACGGCCGCTATGCGCTGGTGACCATGTGCATTGGTGGTGGTCAGGGCATCGCGGCCATCTTTGAGCGTTGCTGAGTCTCTGAATCACACCGACGCGAAAGCCCGTGTACATGGAAGAAGTCACATCTGAAATCAAGGGATTGCGCGGCAAAACCGCCGTCATCACCGGTGCGGGCTCCGGCATCGGGCTGGAATTTGCACGCATCGCCGCCGGCCACGGCATGCAGCTGGTGCTGGTGGACGTGCATCAGGCCTCGCTCGATGCCTGCGCTGCAGAAATGCAGGCTCTGGGCTGCGCAGTGCTGGCACGTCGGGTGGATGTGTCCAGCGCCGATGAGATGGATGCCCTCGCATCGGCGGTGGCCGAGCGCTTCGGCGCACCGCATGTGGTTTTCAACAACGCGGGCGTGGCCACCCAGGGGCTGGTCTGGGAATGCAGTGCCGCCGACTGGCAATGGGTGCTGGGGGTGAACCTGTGGGGCGTCATCCACGGCATCCGTGTCTTCACGCCGCTGATGCTGGACGCTGCCAAACAAGACCCTGAGTGGCGCGGCCACATCATCAACACCGCCAGCATGGCGGGCCTGGTGGCACCGGCCAACCTGAGTGCCTACTGCGTCAGCAAACATGCGGTGGTGGCCCTGAGCGAAACGCTGTTCAACGATCTGCGTCTGGTGACCGATCAGGTCACCGCCAGCGTGGTGTGTCCGTTTTTCGTTCCGACAGGCATTCACCAGAGCACCCGCAACCGGGGTGATGACGAACCACCCCAGAGCTTGACCAGGAGCCAGCTGATTGGGCGGGCCATGATGGAAACGGCGGTCACGGGAGGACCTCTGAGCGCTGCTGACGTGGCGCAGCAGATCTTCGAAGCGATGGTCAAGCCTCGGTTTTATGTGTTCACCCATCCGGACATGCTGCAGCATGTGGGCGCACGCATGGGCGCTATCATGGAACAGCGTGACCCGCCTGACCCTTTTGCCGCGCGCCCTGAAGCAGGAGCCCACCTGCGTGCTGCGCTGCGTGAGGCCTGACACATCCATGCCACAAAAGACATCCCGATGAACTTCGATCTTTCCTCCGAACTGCTGGAACTGCAGGCGCGTACCCGCCGTTTCATTGCAGAAAAAATCATGCCGCTGGAGCGCGATGTGCGCCAGTCCTCGCACGGCCCGGATGAAGCCCTGCGCGAGGAATTGGTGGGGCTGGCCCGCGCCGAGGGCTTGCTGACGCCCCATGCGTCCACAGAGATGGGCGGTCTGGGTCTGAGCCACATCGCCAAGGCGGTGGTGTTCGAAGAAGCCGGTTACTCCTGGCTGGGTCCCACCGCGCTCAACATCCATGCGCCCGACGAAGGCAACATCCACCTGATGGAAGAAGTAGCGACCCCCGCGCAGAAAGAGCGCTGGTTGCGCCCGCAGGTGCAGGGACTCACACGTTCGTGTTTTGCCATGACCGAGCCTGGCCCGGGCGCGGGCGCCGATCCGTCCATGCTGCAAACCTCGGCGGTGCGCGACGGTGACGACTATGTGATCAATGGCCGCAAGTGGTTCATCACCGGGGCCGAGGGTTCCAGCTACGCCATCATCATGGCCCGCATGGAAGACGGTTCGGCCACCATGTTCCTGAGCGACATGGACCGCGAAGGCATTGTGCTCGAACGCAATATGAACGCGATGGACCGCTGCTTCACCGGCGGCCATGGCGTGCTGCGATTCGACAACTTGCGTGTGCCCGCCAGCGATGTGCTGGGCGAGGTGGGCAAGGGCTTTCGCTACGCGCAGGTGCGCCTGGCTCCGGCGCGCCTGACGCACTGCATGCGCTGGCTCGGTCAGGCGCGGCGCGCCCACGACACCGCCGTGGCCTATGCCAGCCAGCGCCAGGCTTTTGGTCAGCCGCTGGCCCAGCACGAAGGCGTGGGTTACATGCTGGCCGACAACGACATGGACCTGCACACCGCACGTCTGCACATCTGGCACACGGCCTGGATGCTGGACCAGGGGCACAAATGCAATTTCGAGAGCAGCCGCGCCAAGGTGGTGTGCTCCGAGGCCGAGTGGCGCGTGGTGGACCGCTGTGTCCAGATCCTCGGCGGCCAAGGCGTCACCGGCGAGAAAGAAGTGATGCAGATCTTCACCGACATGCGCGCCTTCCGCATTTACGACGGCCCCAGCGAAGTGCACCGCTGGAGCATGGCCCGCAAGATCGTTCAGGCCCACGAAGGAAAGCCCGAATGATGGATGCTCAGTTTTTGTCGTCCCTGTTCAGTCTGCAGGGCAAACGGGTGGTGGTGACTGGCGCGTCCAGCGGACTGGGCCACCATTTCGCGGCATTGCTGGCCAGGGCGGGTGCCCAGGTGGCTGTGGCAGCGCGCCGTGTGGACAAGCTGCAGGCTTTGGTGGGTGAGCTGCGCGCCGCAGGCGCCCAGGCCGAAGCCTTCGCCATGGATGTGAGCGATGCCGCCAGCGTGCGCCAGGCCTTTGCCGAGATCGTTCAATGGTGTGGCGCGCCCGATGGGGTCATCAACAACGCGGGCGTGACGGTGGGCAAGGGCGCGCTGGAGCAAACGCCCGAAGACTGGGACCAGGTAATGGACACCAACCTCAAGGGCTGCTGGCTGGTGGCCACCGAAGCCGCGCGCCACATGGTGGCGGCCCAACAGGGTGGCAGCATCGTCAACGTGGCCTCCATTCTGGGTGAACGCGTGGCCAAAGGCGTGGCGCCCTATGCCATCTCCAAAGCCGGCGTGGTGCAGGCCACCAAGGCGTTGGCGCTGGAGCTGGCGCGTCACCGGATCCGTGTCAATGCCCTGTTGCCGGGCTATGTGATCACCGACCTCAACCGGGACTTTCTGACGAGCGAGCCGGGCGAGAAACTGCGTTCGCGCATTCCGAGCCAGCGCTTCAGCGAAATGCGTGACCTCGATGGTGCGATGCTCCTGCTCGCTTCGGATGCCGGCGCCGCCATGTCGGGCGCGACGGTGGCAGTCGATGGTGGCCATCTGGTCAACACCTTATGAGCCCTGTGCTCGACACACAGGCTTTGCACGCGTACCTGCAAAAACAGGACTTGTGCGGTGCGCAGCCCTTGCAACTGTCGGTGCTCTCCGGTGGACAGTCCAACCCCACCTACCGCATCCAGTCGGGCGATGTGCAGCTGGTGCTGCGCAAGCAGCCGCCAGGCCAGCTTCTGGCCGGCGCCCATGCCGTGGACCGCGAGTACCGCGTGATGAAGGCGCTTGAAAACTCGGACGTGCCGGTGCCCCGCATGCTGGACTACTGCGAAGACCGCAGCCTGATGGGCACCCCTTTTTATGTCATGGCCTTCCTGCAGGGCAGGGTCATGATGGACCAATCCCTGCCGGGCATGACCCCATCCGAGCGTGGCGCGATCTACGCCGAGATGGCACGCGTGCTGGCGGCGCTGCACGGTGTGGACCATGAGGCCGTGGGCCTGGGGTCTTACGGCAAGTCCGGCCAGTATTTTCAGCGCCAGATCGAGCGCTGGTCAAGGCAATGCCGCGCGTCCACTCTGCCCCTGGGGGAGTCGATGCAACGCCTGATGGACTGGTTGCCAAAGCACATTCCGGCGGGTGACCAAACCTGCATCGTGCATGGCGACTACCGCCTGGACAACCTGGTGTTTCACCCCACCGAGCCGCGCATCATCGGCGTGCTCGACTGGGAGTTGTCGACCCTGGGGCACCCGCTGGCCGATCTGTCCTACCAGTGCATGAGCTGGCACATCCCGCCCACCCTGTGGCGGGGCATCGCGGGGCTGGATTTTGCAGCGCTGGGTTTGCCAACCGAGCAGGCGTATGTGCGCCAATATGCGCAGCTGACCGGCCGTGGCGAGATCGCGCATTGGGACTTCTACATGGCCTACAACCTGTTTCGCATAGCCGCCATCCTGCACGGTATTGCCCAGCGGGCGCACGATGGCAACGCCAACTCGCCCGATGCGGTCGAGACTGGTAAGAAGGCGCAGCCTTTGGCCGACATCGCTTGGCAATGTGCACGGCGTTACCAGGCGTCCTTGGCCCTGTAGCTCACCCAGCCGCGCGCAGGCATGGCGTCAAATGCCAACTGGACGGCATGCAATGGCAAGACGGTGGCGGATTTTCACTTCAAAATACATGCCTTTCAGGGTACGTCTCAAGGCTGAATCATGGATCTTCCACTCGAAGGTGTGCGCGTGCTGGACCTGTCGCGCGTGTTTGCAGGCCCGCTGTGCGGGCAGGTGCTGGCCGACTTTGGCGCCGAAGTGATCAAGGTGGAGCACCCCGGGCGCGGCGACGACACCCGCGACTGGGGCATGCGCATCGGCCAGACCGAAACCACCTACTACAACAGCATGAACCGCAACAAGCGGTCCATCACGGTGGACCTGCAGACGCCCGAAGGCTGCAAGCTGATCCACGATCTGCTGCCGCAGTTCGATGTGGTGATCCAGAACTTCAAGACCGGTGGCGCCGACAAACTGGGCCTGGGCTATGCCCAGCTCAAGGCCATCAAACCTGACCTGATCTATTGCTCGGTGGCGGGCTACAACAGCGCTGGTCCCGAGGCCAAACGCCCTGGATACGACCTGGTGATCCAGGGCGAGGCCGGGCTGATGGCCATCAATGGCGAGGCCGATCAGGACCCGCTCAAGTTCGGTGTGGCCGTGGTGGACATGATGACCGGCATGTACGCCGCCCAGGCCGTGCTGGCAGCGCTGTTCCGACGTGAGCGCACCGGCCAGGGCCGACACATCGAGATGTCGCTGTACGACTGCGGCCTGATGGTGACCGGCTACTGCGGCCTGGATGCCATGCTGCTGGGCCGTGACCCCCAGCGCTATGGCAACGCCCATCCGTCCATCGTGCCCTACGGCATGTTCGAGGCGGCCGACGGCCCGCTCATCATCGCCGTGGGCAACAACGGTCAGTTCGACAAGTTCTGCCGCGAGGTGATCCAGCGCTCCGACATCGTGGAGGACCCGCGCTACGCCACCAATGTGGAGCGCGCCAAAAACCGGCTCACGCTGCTGCCCATGATGATGGAGCTCATCCGCACCTTCCCGCGCGATGTGCTGCTGCAGCGCTTGAGTGCCGCAGGCATTCCCTGTGGCAAGGTGGCCGGCCTGCACGAGGCCCTGACCAGCGAGCGCACCCGCCAGGGCGGTTTGCTGCAGGAGATGCCGCACCCGGTGGCAGGCAGCACGCATGTGTTTGCACCGCCTTACAGGCTCGATGGCGAGCGCCTGCCGATCCGCAATGCCCCGCCCACGCTGGGCGAGGCCACACGCGAGGTGCTGCAGCAATTGCTGCAACTGTCCGAAGACGAGTTGCAGGCGCTGAAGGCCCGGGGTGTGCTGACTTTGCCTTGACCGGCGCGACTTTACTTTTTCCAGCGTGACGGCGCCACGCCGAACTGCTGGTTGAACCACCGTGAAAACGCGCTGGTTTCTGCAAAGCCGACCATCTGCGCCACTTCGGTGATGCTGTGGGCTCCGCCCTCGACCAGGCGCAAGGCCTGCTCGCGCCGCACATCATTGACCAGGGCCTGGAAGTTCGCGCCCTCCTGCCCCAGCTGGCGTTGCAGTGTGCGGGCACTCATGCCCAGTTGCTGGCCGACTTGCTCGATGTTGTGGCGGCCATTGGGCATCAGCAAGTGCACAGCCCGGTGCACGGCATGGCTGAGTTGCTGTGCCTCACCGCGGGGCTGCAGGTCCATGTAGTCCCTGGCATAGCGGGCCATGTTCGGATCGCTTTGCGGATTGATGCGGTCCAGCTCGTCCTTGCCCAGCACCAGACCATCGAAATCCGAACCGAACTCCAGCTTGGGGCCGAACACCCGCTGGTGGATACCCGTGTGAGCCGGTGCGGCATGCACGAAGTGCACAGAGCGCGGAAACCAGGCCTGGCCCAGCTGATGCCGGCACAAGGCCAACAGGGCCGCGACCGCCAGCTCCATCGGTTGACGCCCCGGATGCGTGCGCCCCGTGACCAGAGCGCAGCGCAAGACCACCACTTGCGGGTACTCGGTGAGGCCGATGCTCACGGAATCGCTCAGCAGATGGCGGTAGTTTTTCAGTTCGGACAGGACCTGGCGCAAGGTGGGCTGGTGCTGCAGCAGCAGGCTCAGGACCCCGAAGTCAGACAGGCGCCAGGTCTCGCCCATGAGCAGCCCCAGCGAGCTGCTGCCGGTGCTTTTCGATGAGGCATCCAGAAGGGTAGCCAGCGAAATTTCCGGAATCCGGAGATCGGGGGTCAGCAGGCAACTGGGGTCCAGTCCGACATGACGCAGCATGCTGACGGGGTCAATGCCCAATCCGCGTGCAATGGCCGAATATTTGGCCAGCGAGATGCTGCGTACCTGGATCGTCATGTGTTCAAGGGAAATCCCTAGGAGGGTTCTGAGCGCGGATGGCGCGATTGGTCAAGCTCATGGCGTTGCAGGTCAAGAACCCAAACCTTTGCAAAAGAAGAATCACGTCTGTTTGCGCAATGCGCTTGATTTCATTGCGATTTTTTGATCATACAAGCAGGAGACGAGATTGGCGAAAGTGATTCGATTTGAGCGTGTGGGCGGCCCCGAGGTGCTCTACAGCACCACCGCAGAAGTGGGTCGCCCCGGTCCGGGGCAGGTGCGCCTGCGCCATGTGGCGGTGGGCCTGAACTACGCCGACACCTATTTCCGCGATGGCACCTACCCCATCCCGCTGCCCAATGGCATTGGCGTGGAGGCCGCAGGCATCGTCGAGGAAGTGGGCGAAGGTGTGACACAGGTGACGGTAGGCGACCGCGTGAGCTACACCGGCTTCACCAACACCCTGGGCGCGTACAGCACCGAACGCCTGGTGGACGCCGCGCCGCTCATCAAACTGCCCGATGCGATCAGCCTGGAAACCGCTGCCGCCATGACCATGCGCGGCCTGACCTCGGCCTACCTGATGACCCGCATCTGGGACTACAAGCCAGGCGACACCCTCTTGCTGCACGCGGCTGCTGGCGGTGTGGGCCTGATCGTGTCGCAATGGGCCAAGCTGCTGGGCCTGACGGTGATAGGCACCGTGTCCACCGAGGCCAAGGCCGAGCTGGCCCGTGCGCACGGCTGCGACCACACCATCAACTACAGCCATGAAGACGTGGCCAAGCGCGCGCGCGAACTCACGGGCGGCGTGGGTGTGAACGTGGTGATCGACAGCGTGGGCAAGAACACTTTTGACGCCTCGCTCGACTCGCTCAAGCGCCGTGGCCTGATGGTGTGCGTGGGCACGGCCAGCGGCCCGATTCCGCCTTTTAACCCGCACATCCTGGCGCGCAAGGGTTCGCTCTACCTCACGCGCCCGGCGCTCGCCGACTACATCGCCGACCCGGTCGAGAAGGCCGAGCTGGCGGGTGAGATTTTTGGCCACATCGCCGCAGGCCGCATCCGCATCGAGATCAACCAGCGTTATGCGCTCGACGACGCCGTGCAAGCGCACCGCGACCTGGAGGCGCGCAAGACCACGGGCTCGTCCATCTTCGTCATCTGACCGCACCCCAAAACTACCAGGAAACATCCATGCACGTTCGACCACTCACCACCGCCATCGGCGCCGAAATCAGCGGCGTCAACCTGGGCGACGCCAGCCGCGACGCCGACCTGTTCGCCAAGATCAAATCGGCCTTGCTGCAGCACCGCGTCATCTTTTTCCGCGACCAGGAGATCACGCGCGCCGAGCACGTGGCGTTTGCGCGCCGCTTTGGCGAGTTGGAAGACCACCCCGTGGCCGGCAGCGACCCCGACCACCCGGGCCTGGTGCAGATCTACCGCAGCGACAAGCGCGAGAACTACGAGAACAACTACCACTCGGACGGCTTGTGGCGCGAGACCCCGGCCATGGGCTGTGTGCTGCGCTGCATCGAATGCCCGCCCGTGGGTGGCGACACCATCTGGGTCAACATGGTGGAGGCCTACAAGAACCTGCCCGACGACATCAAGAAAAAGATCGACGGTCTGAGCGCACGCAGCAGCATCGAGCATTCTTTCGGCGCCGTGATGGCCCCCGAAGCGCGCCGCAAGCTCGCCGCCGACCACCCGCCCGCCGAACACCCGGTGGTGCGCACCCATCCCGAAACCGGCGAGAAGGTGCTCAACGTCTGCAGCTTCACCACCAACTTTGTCAACTTCCACACGCCCGAGAACGTGCGCTTTGGCCTGGACAAGACGCCAGGCGCCAGTCACCTGCTCAATTACCTTCTGAGCCAGGCCAGCATCCCCGAATACCAGGTGCGCTTTTCCTGGCGACCCAACAGCGTGGCCATCTGGGACAACCGCAGCACACAGCACTACGCGGTCATGGACTACTGGCCCGCACCGCGCAAGATGGAACGCGCCGCCATCATCGGTGACCGCCCGTATTGATCCATTTCATCTGACTTCGGAAACACAAAATGAACTTTCTCGACGGACACCTTTTTCCCGAAAACCAGCAACCGCTGATCATCACCGCCGCCCCCTACGCCCCGGGCTGGCTGCCTTCGGACTTTCCGGAAGACATTCCGGTCACCATGGAAGACCAGATCCAGAAGGCGGTGGACTGCTACAACGCTGGCGCTACCGTGCTGCACCTGCATGTGCGCGAACTCGACGGCAAGGGCAGCAAGCGCCTGTCCAAGTTCAACGAGCTGATCTCCGGGGTGCGCAAGGCCGTGCCCGAGATGATCATCCAGGTCGGCGGCTCCATCTCATTTGCGCCAGAAAGTGATGGCCAGGCGGCCAAGTGGCTGTCGGACGACACGCGCCACATGCTGGCCGAGCTGGACCCGGTGCCCGACCAGGTCACGGTGACGGTGAACACCTCGCAGATGAACGTGACCGACCACATGGAAGACGGCGATGTGATCGGCACCTCGCGCGAGAACCCCAAGCTGTTCGACACCTACAAGGACATGATCGTCCCGGCCAACCCGCTGTGGGTGGAAGAGCATGTGCGCCGCCTCAGTGCAGCGGGCATCCAGAGTGCCTTCCAGTGCTACAACACCAACAGCTTTGAATCGGTGGAGCGCCTGATTCGCCGCGGCTTCTACAAAGGCCCGCTGGTGATGAACTGGGTGGCTATTGGCGGCGGCATGGACACGCCCAACGTCTACAGCCTGGGCAACTTCATGCGCGGCGTGCCCGATGGCGCGGTGGTGACGGTGGAGAGCAATGTGCGCAATGTGTTACCGGTCAACATGATGGGCATTGCCATGGGCCTGCATGTGCGCTGCGGCACCGAAGACGGCATCTGGAACCAGCGCCGCACCGCCAAGCAAAGTACCGTCAAGCAGATCGAGCAGCTGGTGCGCATTTCGCAGGAGTTCGGCCGCGACATCGCCACAGCCAAACAGGCTCGCGAGATCTGCAGGATCGGCGTGTTCTACGAAACCGCTGACGAAGCACTGGCCGCCAACGGCTTCGCCCCCAACCGCAACGGCGGTAACCAGGGTTATCTGCACAAATCGCGTTGAGTTGACGTGGCGCACGCCTTGTCGATGCCAATTTTGATGCGTCAGGAGAGACCCCATGAACCAGTCCCTTGTCCGCGCCGCCTGTCTGACCCACTATGCCCAGGTCGCGCAGGCCAGTGGCCTCAATCCCTTGCGCATGTTGCTGGACGCGCAGTTGAGTCCGCATGTCCTGGAGGAGCCTGATCTGATGATTCCGATCGATAAGGTGGCGCGCCTGTTGCAGGACTCGGCCTCCCGGTCAGGCAACGAAAGTTTCGGATTGTCCATGGCCAGTTCGCGCCTGCTGTCAAACCTGGGGCCAGTGGGTCTGCTGATCCGCGATCAGGCCACCTTGCGGGACGCACTGCAATTGCTGCTGCGTTACCTGGCCTCGCTCAACAGCGCCTTGTCGCTGATGATCGAGGAAACCGGTGACACCGTTGTGTTGCGAGAACGCTTGCTGGCGGCCCGTGCGGGTGAACCGATGCGCCAAAGGGTGGAGCTGGCCATGGGCGTCATGGTGCGCGCCATTCGCCAGTTGATTGGTCACGACTGGCAGCCTCAGCGCGTGTATTTCGAACATGCTGCACCGCAGGACATGCGCATGCACAGCAAAATGTTTGGTGCACGCGTGGTGTTCGAACAGGAATTCAACGGCATCGTCTGCACGCGTGCGGATCTGGACACGCGCAATGAATTCGCTGACCCGGCCATGATCCGCTATGCGCAGAAATTGCTGGACTTTGCACCGCCTGCCGACGACGGCAGCATTCTGGACGATGTGCGCCGGACCATTTTGCTGCTGCTGCCCAGCGGACGTTGCAGCATCGAGCAGGTCAGCGAGCACATGGGCGTGATGCCCCGCACCATCCAGCGCCGCCTGACCGAAAAAGGTCAGACCTTTTCTTGCGCCATGAATGACATCCGCAGGCAATTGGCCCTGCGGTATGTGCTGGAAAGCCGACGCTCCCTGTCCGAGATCGCCGAGTTGCTGGGCTTCTCGGCGGCCAGCAGTTTTTCGCGTTGGTACCAGAACCAGTTCGGCTGCAGCGCCAGCACAGCACGCACCCATGTGCCTGGCACCGCCCCAGACACCAGCCGCCAAACCGCACTTGCGGCCTGACGGCCTGCGCCGTACGGCGCAGAAAACCATCAATCCTCCGAAATATTGGCGTCTTTCGCAATAGACGTCCACAGCTTCACATCGCGGGCGATGATGGCCTTGAACTCTTCGGGTGTCTTGGCAGGTGGGGGCTCCAGGTTCCAGCCTTCCATGCGCTTGGCCATTTCGGGTGACTTTTGCACCTTGTTGATCTCGGCGTTCAGGCGATCGGTGATGGGCTTGGGCAAGTTGGCCGGACCGAACACACCGAACCAGCCGACCGCATCAAAACCATGCCCCTGCTCGCCCATGGTGGCGATGCTGGCAGTACGTGGCACGCGCACATTGCCGCTGACGGCGATACCCTTGATCTGTTTGGTTTCGATCATGGGCACCGGCGTGCCCGGGTCAGACCAGCCCACCTGCAGCACGCCGGAAATCAGGTCGTTCATGATCTGCGGTGTGGTCTTGTAGGGGATGTGCGTGATCTTCAGGCCAGCCTGCTTTTTGAGCCATTCCATGGTCAGCTGGGCCGATGAGCCATTGCCCCAGGTGCCGTAGCTGTACTTGTCGGGGTTGGCCTTGACCAGGGCCACCAGCTCCTTGAGGTTGTTGGCCGGTACATCCTTGTTGACCAGCAGCAGGATGCCGCCCGCAGCCGTCTGCGCAATGGGCGTGAGGTCCTTGACCGGGTCGTAGCTCATGCTCTTGAGCACTGCCGGGGCCACGGCCACAAAGGAGGCGTTGGAATACAGCAGGGTGTAACCATCGGCCTTGGCGCGGGCCACGGTGCCACCGGCCAGCATGCCGCTGCCACCGGGCTTGTTGTCCACCACCACCGGCTGCTTGAGCGCGAGGCTGATTTTCTGCGCCATCTCGCGTGCCGCGATGTCCACGCCCGAGCCTGGGCCGGAGGCGACCACCAGCGTGATCGGACGGCTGGGCCAGTTGTCGCCGGGTTGCGCGTGAGCTGTGAGGCTGAGCGCGCTGGCGGCCAGCGCGCTCAAAGCCCATCGACGTTTGAACAGGGTTGAATGCATGAGGTTTGTCTCCGGTTTTTGGATGGGGGGATTCAAGCCATGTCCAGCGGCTTGCGCAGAAAGCCCTGATGACCGCCATTGCGGTTGGGCGCAAAGCCGTTTTCGCGCAGCGACTCTTCGACGGTGTCATAGAAAACGCCGATCTTGAGGATCTCGCGGGCCTGCTGGCCGGTGGCAATCGGGCGACCGAATTCGCCCGCGATGCGCACCAGCTGTTTGATCTGCTCGACCGAGCTCATCTTGCCCGAGCGGTCCTGCTTCCACAGCACATCTTCGATGCCACAGCGCACATGCAAACCCAGGGCCATGCCGATCATGTTGATGGGCAGCACGTTGAGCACCGAGCTTTCGACGGTGACGACCGCGCCATCGGGCACGGCGCGCAGCATGTTGGCCAGGTTGTAGATGTTGGCCTGGTCCATGCCGCCACTGATGGCCACCCAGTTCATGACCAGCGGGCCTTTGTAGACACCGCGACGCATCATGCGCTCGATGGTCTCGAAACTGTTGATGTTGTAGACCTGGAACTCGCTCTGGATGCCCGCTGCGGTGAGGCGGCGGATGTGTTCCTCGACGAAGCTGGGGTTCGACGGGACGATCATGTCCTTGTAGGTCTTGTGCAGATGCGGGAAACCGCGCGAGACGCCACGAAAGTCGTCTTCGCCCGCGTGCTCGGTCACGTTCATCTGCGTGGTGTTCACCGTCACCGTGACCTGGTCTGGCTTGGGTGTCAGTTCAGCGAGCATGTGGCGCGTGTCGTCGGACAGCCACTTGGCTTCGCCGTCCGGGCCTTCGGGTGCAAAGCTGATGGAGCCGCCGACCTGGATGATCATCTCGGGCACGGCCTTGCGCACACCGGCGATCAGTTCGTTGAATTTGGACAGGCGCTTGGAGCCCTTGCCATCGTCTTCGCGCACATGCAGGTGCAGCACGGCAGCGCCCGCCTCATAACAGTCCACCGCCTTCTGGATCTGCTCTTCCATCGTGATCGGGATGTCTTCCGGAAAGTCCGAAGGAATCCAGCCCGGTGCATAAGGGGCTGCGGTGATGATCAGCGGCTGCTGGTTTTCGGGATAGAGGTGGCCGTCAAGAAAGTTCATGGTGAAAAGTCTCCAGAATGCATTAAGAGTGTCGAATTGCCTGGGCTTCGGTAGCCAGCATCGTGATGATGTGGGAGTGCGTGACAGGATGCTTGACGGTTTGCGCCTCTGACTTGGCTTTTCATGACTGCATGCAAATCAATCCTGACGTCAAACCATCATTTTTTTGATCAACCCACTGGCCATTGACCATTCGCCATAGCCCGAAGCCGGGTTGAGGTGACCGACTGCGCCCAAGTCCACTGTCTCGCTGCCCCAGTCTTTGGCCAATGCCAGCACTTGCTCCCGCGAAGCCAGTGGGTCGTTGTCGCTGGTGGCCACCAGGCTGCGAAAGGGCAGGGATTTGCGCGGCACGGGCAACCAGCCACCGGCGCGCAAGGCGTCCAGCGTGGGGTAGCCCTCGGGCATGGGCTGGTCAAAGTCGGGCGGTGTGGCCAGCAGGGCGCCGACCACGCGGTGCGCGTGTTGGCTGGTGTGCGCCCAGTGCGCCACCATCACGCAGCCGCCGCTGTGCGCCACCAGCACCACCGGGCCGGCGGTGGTGGCCATGGTCGCTTCGATGGCTTGCACGCGCTTGGTGCAATCGAGGTCTTCGCGGCCCATGGGCGGCACGGTGAGCACCTGGGGCAGTTGGGCGGCCAGCAGCGTTTGCCAGTGGGCTTCAACATGGTCGCGCAGACCGGGAACGATCAGGACAGTGGGGGACATGACAACTTTCAGAGGGCGGTTTGCGCGTTGGCCTCAAGGGCCGCGAGCAGGACTTCGGGCGGCTGTGCGCCAGAGACGGCCCGGCGCTGATTGAAAACAAACAGCGGCACACCCGAGGCGCCGTCGGGCATGGCCCAAAGCGGAGGTGCGTCGAAGGCCTCGACCTCGCTGCTGTCCACGCCATGGGCTTGCGCCAGCGACGCCAGCACCAGGTCACTGCCAATGTCCAGGCCTTGCACAAAGAAAGCCACGAACAGGGCATCCAGCAAGGCTTCGTGCTGGTCGGGGTGTTGCTGCGCCGCAAAGGCCAGCAAGCGGTGTGCACGCCAGGTGTTGGGAAAAACGGCGATGCGCTCGTGGTGAATCGTGAGACCGGCACGGGCTGACGCAGCCTGTACCTGTGTGCGCCGCGCACGCACGGCGTCAGGGCCACCGAGCCGGTGTTCGTAAAACGCCTGATAAGGCCAGCCCTGCGGTGGCGTCTGCGGGATCAGCTGCACCGAATGCCAGCGCAGCTGAACCTGCACACCGGGCTGACGCTCGGCCAGCAGTCGGCGTGCGGTGTTCAGGTGCGTCTTGCCGATCCAGCACCAGGGGCAGATCAGGTCGAAATAGACATCGACCTGCACCGTGGCATCTGGAGCGGCAAACATCAAGCAGCCTTGCGCAGGAAGCCCTGGTTGCCACCGTTGCGGTTGGGGGCAAAGCCGTTGGCGGCCAGCGATTCTTCGACGGTGTCGTAGAACACGCCGATCTTCAGGATCTCGCGGGCTTCCTTGCCGGTGGCGATCTCACGGCCGAATTCGCGCGAGATGCGCACCAGCTGCTCGATCTGTTCCACGGTGCTCATCTTGGCGGTGCGGGACTGGTTCCACAGGTTGTCTTCGATGCCGCAGCGCACATGCAGACCCATGGACAGGCCCATCATGTTGATCGGCAGCGTGTTGCGCATGCTGCTTTCCACCGTCAGCTTGGTGCCGTCAGGAATCGCGCGCAGGAAGTTGGCCAGGTTGTAGACGTTGGGCGCGTCCATGCCGCCGCTGATGGCCACCCAGTTGCAGACCAGCGGACCTTTGTAGACGCCACGGCGCATCAGGCGCTCCACGGTCTCGAAGCTGTTGAGGTTGTAGAACTGGAAGGCACTCTGGATGCCGGCGGCGCTCAGGCGGCGGATGTGCTCTTCGTACCAGGCCGGGTTGGAGGGCACCACCATCTCGCTGTAGGCGCGGCGGCCTTCGGGCGTGGCCATGGAGGTGCCGGCAATGTCGGCTTCTTCCATGTGCTCGGTCACGTTCATCTGCACGGTGTTGATGGTCACCGTCACCTGATCGGGCTTGGGGTCCAGCTCGGCCAGCATGTGGCGCGTGTCGTCGGACAACCACTTGGCGATCTCGCCTTCACCGACCGGCGCGAAGCTGATAGAGCCGCCGACCTGGATGACCATGTCGGGCACGGCCTTGCGCACGCCGGCGATCAGTTCATTGAATTTGGACAGGCGCTTAGAGCCTTTGCCATCGAGTTCGCGCACATGCAGGTGCAGCACGGTGGCACCGGCGTTGTAGCAGTCCACCGCTTTCTGGATCTGTTCTTCCATCGTGACCGGGATGTCTTCGGGGTAGTCCTCAGGAATCCACTCGGGGCCGTAGGGGGCTGCAGTGATGATGAGTTTTTCCTGATTTTCGGGAAAGAGGTGACCGTCGAGGAAGTACATGCGTTGTCTCCAAAAAAGTAGTGAAAGGGTCAGAAAGGTTTGGTGCCGACGATGCCCGCGCGCTCCATCTTGCGGTGGCAGGGCGGGTAGTCCATCACGGCGTAGTGCTGGGTGGATCGGTTGTCCCAGATGGCCACGCTGTAGGGCTTCCAGCGCCAGCGCACCTGGTATTCGGGGATGAAGGCCTGGCTGATCAGGTATTGCATCAGGTCGCTGGCGCCCCGGTTGAAGTCATTGCCGCAACGTACCCTGTCCTTGGTGTGGAAGTTCACAAAGTGCGTGGTGAAGCCGTTGACGAACAGCACCTTCTCGCCGGTGTCGGGGTGGGTGCGCACCACCGGGTGTTCGGCGTCGGGGTACTGCGCTTTCATGGCCAGGCGTTTTTCGATGGGCATGGCCGCAGCAAAGGACGAGTTGAAGCTGTGGTTGGCCATCAGGCCGTCGATTTGCGCTTTGACCTGCTCGGGCAACTTCTCATAGGCCAGCGCCATGTTGGCCCACATGGTGTCGCCGCCCACGGGCGGGCATTCGATGCAGCGCAGCACACAGCCCAGCGCGGGCTTTTCGCGGAAAGTGCCGTCGGTGTGCCAGGCGTTCTCGTAGCGGTCGGGTGGGTTGTCTGGCGTCTTGTAGATCTGCACCAGACCGGGGGCTTCGGGGTGGCTGGGCACCATGGGGTGGGTTTCCAGCTCGCCCAGCTTCTGGGCAAAGGCCATGTGGTCCAGGCGCGAGAGCTTGTCCAGGGTCTGGTCGCGCGCAAACAGCACTTTGTGCTGGAGCAGGGCAGCGTAAATCTCCTGGAACAGGCCGTCATCGCGCACGGCGTCGGCCAGGTTGACGTCGATGAGTTCGGCGCCGATGGCGCAGGTCAAAGGTTCGATGCGCATGGGGTGTCTCCGTTATTGTTCGGTCAGAAGTTCAGATGACAAAGATCGACGAACCAATCGTCTTGCGGGCTTCGAGATCGCGGTGGGCCTGCACGGCGTCCTGCAGGGCGTAGCGCTGGTTGATCTCGATCTGGATGCGGCCGGCGGCGATGTGGCCGAAGATCTCGCCAGCCAATTCGGCCTTCTCGGCCGGGTCGGCGATGTAGTCGGCCAGGGCCGGGCGGGTGAGGTAGAGCGAGCCTTTCTGGGCCAGCAGGTTGGGGTTGAAGCCGTCGATCGTGCCGCTGGCGGTGCCCACGCACACCATCAGGCCGCGGCGGCGCAGCGAGTCGAGCGAGGCGATGAAGGTGTTCTTGCCCACGCTGTCGATCACCACATCCACACCTTGGCCACCGGTGAGTTCACGCACGCGTTTGGCGATGTCTTCGTGGCTGTAGTTGATGGTGTGGTCGCAACCATGCGCACGGGCCACAGCCGCTTTTTCTTCGGTCGAGACCGTGCCGATCACGTTCAGGCCCAGCAGCTTGGCCCACTGCGAGACGATCAAACCCACACCACCGGCGGCGGCATGCAGCAAGATGGTCTCACCCGGCTTGAAGTCGTAGATGCGGCGCATCAGGTAGGCCGAGGTCAGGCCACGCATGGTCATGCCCGCAGCAGTCTCGAAAGGAATCGCGTCGGGCAGCTTGATCAGCGGGGCAGCCGGGATCAGGCGCTCGGTGCTGTAGGCGCCCAGCGTGTTGATGAAGCCGGTGTAGGTGACGCGGTCGCCCACGGCCACGTTGCTCACATCAGGGCCAATGGCTTCGACCACGCCGGCACCTTCGACGCCCATGCCGTTGGGCAGGGGGATGGGGTAGGTGCCGTTGCGGAAATAGGTGTCGGCGTAGTTCAGGCCAACAGCCACATGGCGCAGCCGCACCTGGCCTGGGCCGGGCTGGCCGACTTCGACGTCGCCGTATTGGAGTACTTCGGGTCCGCCGATGCGGTCAAATGTCACGGCCTTGGCCATTGGGTGTCTCCTGAATCGTTGGGTATGGGGGTAATGGAATTTAGGCGTCACAGGGCCAATGGCATTTGCCAATCCATGACTTTCGGTTAGCATTTCGTGACATCGCCTTCAGTAGCCGAAAGCCATATAGTTTTGATTCAGGAGATTCCATGAGCACCCGCAATGCCCTGCAAGTCCGTGCTGCCGTACTGTCCCATTACGACGATGTGGCCAAACGGCTGGGGTTAAGTCCGCCGCTCATGCTGCGCAAGGTGGGCCTGACACCACGCATGCTGGCGTCACCGACGCAGCTGATCCCGCAGGAAAGTGCGCTGGCGTTGCTGGAAATTTCGGCCAGGGAAAGTGGCTGCGACACATTTGGCCTTCACCTGGCCGAAGCGCGGGTCTTGTCAGACTTCGGCCCGATCAGCTTGTTGCTGACACATCAACCATCCATCCGCGTGGCACTGGAAACCATTGCCCAATACCGGCATTTGCTCAATGAGTCACTGGGCATGTACATCGAGGATGTGGGTAAGACCACCATCATCCGCGAAGAAATCATGAGCGACTATCCTGGTGGAACGCAGCAGTCGACCGATATGGCCTTGGGCGTGCTCATGCTGATTTTTCGCGCCATTCTGGGAGAGCACTGGAGGCCACAGGCGCTCCATTTCACGCATCCGGCCAACAGTGACTTGCAGGCGCATCGACGCCTGTTTGGCTGCGCTCTGCATTTCAACAGCGATTTCAATGGCGCCGTCTGCCTGAAGACAGACATGGATCGGCCCAACGCACGTGCGGATGCAGCCATGGCCAGCTACGCACAGTCTTTCATCGAAGCCATGCCCAAACGAGGGCAAAGTTCGGTGGTTCAGGATGTGCGCCGCTCGGTGTACTTGCTGCTGCCCATGGGGCGCGCCAGCGTGGAGCAGATCGCCTCTGGCCTGGGCGTGAACGTGCGCACCCTGCAGCGCAGGCTGGACGAGAGCGGGGTGAGCTTTTCGCAGCTGCTCAACGAAGTACGCTGCGAACTGGCGCAGCGCTACATCACCCACACCCCTCACTCCATGGGGCGTGTAGCTGAACAACTGGGGTATTCCAACCTCAGCTCATTCACCCGCTGGTTCACGGCGCAATTCGACTGTTCACCCTCGCGGTTGCGCGAACGCAATCAGTGACAAGCCTCCTCGGGATGAACCCGCAGTGACGCGTAAAGGTAAATGGCTGTCGTGAATGGATAAGCTGGCCGAGGCCGCTTTGCGAACAATCGCTCCATCCATCAATCCATGGGACGCCTGATCCCGACATCCTTTTCTGGAGACAAAACATGATCCTGTCCTTGCGTACGACACGCCAGATTCGCCGCGCGATACTGGCATCCCTCATGGGCGCCCTGGTGGTGCCAGCCGCCATGGCCTGGACCGACAAACCCGTCAAGCTGCTGGTGCCAGCACCAGCCGGTGGCAACATCGATGTGATTGCGCGTCTCGTGGCCGACCAGTTGGCAGCTGACCTCGGCCAGCCTGTGGTGGTGGACAACCGCCCTGGCGCCGGAGGGGCAATTGCGGTGCAGGTTCTGCGCGCTGCGCCTGCCGACGGTCAGACACTGATGATGATCGCCAGCAATGTGCTGACCGAGATCCCCCATGTGCTCAAGGGGGGCTTCGATCCGCTCAAGGATGTGAAGCCAGTGGGCATTGTGGGTCGTGGCAATCTGGTGATGATTGCGGCGCCCAATGTGCCCGCCAAGGATTTCAAGGGCTTTGTGGCCTATGCCAAAAAGAACCCGGGCAATCTGGGATTCGCTTCCTACAGCCCCGGCACGATTTCGCACTACGCCGGCATGATCCTGAACCAGAAGGCGGGCCTGGATCTGCAACATGTGCCTTTCCAGGGTTCGCCACCCGCACTGGCACAGGTGATGGGCGGACAGATTCCGGTGATGTTTGACGGCTACGCCACCTCACGCAACCTGATTGCCACGGGCAAGGTGCAGGCCTATGCCGTGGCGGCGAAGCATCGCCTGAGCCAGCTGCCCGAGGTGCCGACACTGACCGAACTGGGCTACCCGGATCTCGATTTTTCCAACTGGATGGGCGTGATCGCGGCCTCTGGCGTGTCGCCCGAAATGCAGGAAAAAATCCACAAGGCCGTGCGCAACGTGGCGCTCAACCCGAAATTCCGGGGGCGCATGTTCGCCACTGGTTTTGAGGGTGCCGAGGACTGGAACATCCCGCAACTGACGCAATCGGTCAAAACCGAGTTTGACCGCAACGCGGCCATCGTCAAGCAGTTCAATATCCAGCTCAACCAGTAAACGCTGCGGTCCAAGGAACTCACATCATGAACGCGCTGTATGCACGCTGTGCCGTGTTGTGGCCGGGGCTGGCCATGTCGGCGGTGGTGGCAGTGGCGGCCCAGTTTCTGGCCGAGCACTATGGCGCACCGGTGATGCTGTTCGCCCTGCTGCTGGGCATGGCCGTCAACTTCCTCTCGGACGACAGCCGCTGCAAACCCGGCATCGAGTTTGTGGCGCGGCAAGTGCTGCGCTGGGGTGTGGCCTTGCTGGGCCTGAAGATCACCCTGGATCAGGTGCAGTCGCTGGGCTGGCAGTCCGTGTTCATGGTGGTGCTGGCCGTGTCGCTCACCATCGCTCTGGGTGTCGTGGTGGCCAAATGGATGGGCTTCAAACCCTTCTTTGGCCTGCTGTCCGGCGGGTCGGTGGGCATATGCGGCGCCTCGGCGGCGATGGCGATTGCTGCGGCGTTTCCCAACCACCCTCAAAAAGACCGCGCCACCCTGTTCGTGGTCATCAGTGTGAGCACCCTGTCGACGGTGGCCATGGTGCTGTACCCGATGCTGGTGCGCTGGCTGGATCTCGACCCCCAACAGGCCGGCTTCTTTCTGGGCGGCACCATCCATGATGTGGCGCAGGTGGTCGGCGCGGGTTACAGCATGGGCCAGGAGACAGGCGATGCGGCCACGGTGGTCAAGCTCATGCGCGTGGCGATGCTGGTGCCCGTGATCATGGTGGCGGCCTGGATGACCCGTGCGGCCCATGCCCAGTCCATGGACAGTGCGACAGCAGGCGCGCCGGCCAGTCGGCCGCCCTTGCTGCCATGGTTTGCCGTGGTGTTTGTGGTGCTGGTGCTGCTCAACAGCCTGCTGCACCTGCCCGACATCGTGGTCAGCACGGGGCATGTGCTGTCGCGGACGTTTCTGGTGGCGGCCATGGCAGCGATCGGCATCAAGACCCACCTCAAGGACATCCTGAGCGTGGGCTGGAAACCGGTGGCCTTGATGGTGCTGGAGACGATGTTCCTGGCCGCTCTCGTCTACGGCCTGCTGCTGGGTCAAGGGCTTTGATGCCCCTCGGGCGTGACGAGGGGCCATGAGCACGGTCATCTCACCCCATTAAGATAGGCTTTTTGATTCTGAGCGCATGCCTTTCGGGTTTGCGTATCCCTGATGGAAGCTTTTCTTGTCTCCACCGGCATCGTCGCCCTGGCCGAAATGGGCGACAAGACGCAACTGCTCTCGCTTGTGCTGGCCGCGCGTTTTCGCAAGCCTTGGCCCATCGTGCTGGGCATCCTGGTGGCGACGCTGGCCAACCACGGGCTGGCGGGGGCCGTGGGCAGCTGGGTCACCACGGTGCTGGGGCCGGACGTGCTGCGCTGGGTGCTGGGTGCGTCGTTCATCGCCATGGCGGTGTGGATGCTGATCCCTGACAAACTGGACGACGAAGAAGGCGACGACGCGCCGCGCATGGGCGTGTTCCTGACCACCGTGGTGGCATTCTTCCTGGCCGAGATGGGCGACAAGACCCAGATCGCCACCGTGATGCTGGCTGCGCAGTACCAGGCCTGGCTCGCGGTCGTGGCTGGCACCACGCTGGGCATGATGCTGGCCAACGCCCCGGTGGTGTGGCTGGGCGATGCCATCACCCGGCGGGTGCCACTGCATCTGGTGCATCTGATTTCGGCCGTGATCTTTGCCATCTTGGGCACACTGGCCCTGCTCGGCTGGGGTTGAGCAAGCCCGTGAGGGGTCAGTTTCTGGACTGCCGCAGATAGATCACGTGATAGACCAGGCCCACCAGGCCGGCACCTCCCAGCAAATTGCCAAGGATGACGGGCAACAGATTGCCCAGCATGCCCAGCATGCCCATCGAGGTCACCGTCGCTGCGGCCACCGGCGTGGGTGGACCCACTTGCTGGATCAGCATGGCCAGCGGCATCAGGTACATGTTGGCGATGCTGTGCTCAAAACCGGCCGCCACAAAAGCCATGACCGGAAAGACCACCGCAACCGCCTTGTCCACCACACTGCGCCCGGCCATGGCCATCCACACCGCCATGCAGACCAGGACATTGCACAGCACCCCCCGCACCAGGGCCGTCCAGAACGGCAATTCCTGCTTGGCCAGGGCCAGCTGCACCACCTTCTGGCCCACAGCACCGCCGTTGAGGTCGGTGTGACCACTCCAGAACACCAGCACGGCCAGACCGGCTGCCCCTGCAAAATTAGAGAGGCACACCACGGTCCAGTTGCGCAGCACCTGCCCGATGCGAATGCGGCCATCGGCCCAGGCCATGACCAGAAGGTTGTTGCCGGTGAACAGCTCTGCACCGGCCACCACCACCATCAACAGCCCCAATGAAAACACCAGCCCGCCCAGCAGCTGGCTGGTGGCAAAACCCATGCTGACGTCCGACTTGACCAGCACAAACAACATGGCCCCCAGACCAATGAACGCCCCGGCCAGCACCCCCAGCATGGCCAGAGGCAGCAAAGCCAGACGGGCCTTGGCCTCGCCCACGGCCTCGACACGGCGGGCGATCTCGGTGGGGCTGTAAGCATCGGCACCGTACAGTTCGGTCATGGGGCCTCCAGGCAGGAAAAACTTCGATTTATACTAACCTCCTGCGCCGATTTGCTCCAGCTTGCGGGCGCGGGGGTTGAACCAACCCCAAAGAAATACAGCTAAAGAGGCCGTGCCCACCCGGTTTCGCTTCTTTGGCGTCACCGGGTTTTTTGTTTGCACCATGCGCTTGATTGCCACGCCACAGTCGATGACCTTTGAGGCCCCTTTGCCCCTGCAGAGCGGCGCGTCCATCCGTGGCTATTCCCTCAGCTACGAAACCTACGGCACGCTCAACGCCGACAAGTCCAACGCCGTGCTGATCTGCCACGCGCTCAACGCCTCGCACCATGTGGCGGGGGTCTACGCCGACCAGCCGGACAACGTGGGCTGGTGGGACAACATGATCGGCCCGGGCAAACCGCTGGACACCGACCGTTTCTTTGTCATTGGCGTGAACAACCTCGGCTCCTGCTTTGGTTCCACCGGCCCCATGCATGTGAACCCCGACACGGGCCGTGTGTACGGCGCCGACTTCCCGGTGGTCACGGTGGAAGACTGGGTCAATGCCCAGGCCCGGCTGCTGGACGCACTGGGCATCGAACAACTGGCCGCCGTGATGGGCGGCAGCCTGGGCGGCATGCAGGCTTTGAGCTGGACGCTGCAGTACCCCGAGCGCATGAAGCACGCGGTGGTGGTGGCCAGCGCCCCCAACCTGAACGCCGAGAACATCGCCTTCAACGAAGTGGCACGCCGCGCCATCGTGACCGACCCGGACTTCCACAACGGCCACTTTTACGAACACGGCGTGGTGCCCAAGCGCGGCCTGCGCATCGCCCGCATGATCGGCCACATCACCTACCTCAGCGACGACGTGATGAACGAGAAGTTCGGCCGCGAGCTGCGCAGCGCCGTCAACAGCGCGACCGGCTACAAATACTCCACGCAGGACGTGGAATTCCAGATCGAAAGCTACCTGCGCTACCAGGGCGACAAGTTCAGCGAGTACTTCGACGCCAACACCTATTTGCTGATCACCCGGGCACTCGACTACTTCGACCCGGCCCGCGCCTTTGGCGGCAACCTGACCCAGGCGCTGGAGCGCGCCATCTGCAAATTCCTGCTGGTGAGCTTCAGCACCGACTGGCGCTTCTCGCCTGCGCGCAGCCGCGAAATCGTCAAGGGCCTGATCGACAACCGCCGTGATGTGAGTTACGCCGAGATCGACGCACCCCACGGCCACGACGCCTTTTTGCTCGACGACGCGCGCTACCTGAACGTGGTGCGGGCCTACTTCGGCCAGATCGCCCAGGGCCCGACCCCTGTCACACCGATTCAGGGAGGTGCCGCATGAGTGATCCTCTGATCATGCAAGCCATTGCCCGCCTGGTGCCGCACGGCGCCCGCGTGCTCGACCTGGGCTGTGGCGATGGTGCCTTGCTGGCCCACCTTCAACAGCACAACAACTGCACCGGCTACGGCGTGGAACTCGACGACGCCAATGTGCTCGCCTGTGCCCAGCGCGGCGTGAACGTGCTGCAGCTCAACCTCGACCAGGGCCTGAAGGTCTTTGCCGACCAGTCCTTCGATGTGGTGCTGCAGATCGACACGCTGCAACACCTGCGCAACGCCGAAGTCATGCTGCGCGAGACCGCCCGCGTCGGCCAAATCGGCATCGTCGCCTTTCCCAACTTTGCGCACTGGTTCAACCGCCTGAGCGTGCTGCGTGGCCGCATGCCGGTGACCAAGCGCCTGCCCTACCAGTGGTACGACACGCCCAACATCCGCGTGGGCACTTACGCCGACTTTGCCGATCTGGCCCGCAAGAACGATTTGCGCATCCTCGACGCGTTTGGCCTGCAGCACGGCCAGGAAGTGCGTATCCTGCCCAACCTGATGGCGGGCACGGCGGTCTTCAAGCTGCAACGCCTCTGAGATGACAGCCAGGGCTTCGGCGCACTCCCCCTGGCTGATCGCCAATCTGCTGGCCCAGATTTCGTTCGGCCTGCTGGCCATGACGCTGTGCCTGCCCTCCATGCAGGAGTGGGGCGCGATTTTTGGCACCGACCAGGCCCATGTGCAGCTGACCTTCAGCGGCTACGTGATCGCTTATGGCCTGCTGCAACTGGTTTATGGCCCGCTGTCGGACCACCATGGCCGCAAGGCCATGCTGATCACCGGCCTGGCCATCGCCGGTGCCGCCTCGGTGATCGCGATGCTGTCGCACGACATCACCACCTTGACCCTCGCACGCGTGCTGCAAGGCGCAGGCAGCGCCGCCAGCATGGTGGTGGGCCGCTCGATGGTGCAAGACCTGTTTGAGGGCCCGGCACGCACACGCGTGATGGCCTACATCGGCATGTCGCTGGGTTTGTGCCCACCACTGGCGTCGGTGATTGGCGGACACATCCATGTGCGACTGGGCTGGCAGGCCAACTTTGCGGTACTCACCGCTCTGGCGGTCATCCTTTTGCTGGCGGCATGGCGTGGACTGCCCGACCACCGCCCGACCAAACCCGCGCAGAACAAGCATTGGCTGCGCGCCATGCTGCAGGCTTATGCACGCTTGCTCCATGAATCCAGCTTCGTGCTGTACGTCGTGATCTTGGCCGCCACCACGGCCGCGTTTTATGTCTTTCTGGGTGGCGCACCGATCGTGCTCGGCAGTTATGGCATCGGGCCCGATGGCATTGGCTGGTTCATCATGGCGGTGCCGCTGTCCTACATTGTGGGCAACTTCCTGACGGCGCGGATCATCCACCGCGCAGGCGAGCGCCGCATGATGCGCTGGGGCCAGGTGTTCACCCTGAGCGGCATCGCACTGATGCTGACACTCGGGCTGGCCGGCATCCACTCACCCCTGGCCGTGGCTTTGCCCTTGCTGCTGACCGGCTTTGGCCACGGGCTGCTCAACCCGCCCGCACTGGCAGGCACGGTGGGCGTGATCCCTGCATTGGCGGGCTCGGCCGCTGCCGTGGCAGGCCTGATGCAGCAACTCACAGGCGCCACAGGCGGCTACCTGATCGGCCTGGTGCCGCACGACGACGCCGTCAACATGGGCTGGATGATGCTGGCCTTCAGTCTGGTGGCGCTGGCAGCACAAAGTCTGTTGCACCGTCGGCCAACACTTCAAGCACAGCTGTAAGCAGACGCAACAGTCTGGCAGGGCACGCATCGTCGAGGCGAGCAGCCCTTGATGTCCAAAAAATGCGGCATGTGTGCACTTTCACACTGAAAAACAAAGCACCCCACTCTTCAATGCAGGCATCAGGCTTGTTGCATTTCAAAACACGGGCATGGCGCCAGACTGGCAGCATCACCTGGTCTGGCAACACACTTGAGAGAGAGCACCCCATGAAGATGCACACACGTTTGAACACCCTCCCGATCTGGCTCACCGGTATCTCCATAACCGCACTGCTGTCGGCCTGCGGGGGTGGAGGCGGTGACACATCAACGGGCAGCTTGCGTCTGGCCGTGACCGATGCACCGGCCTGCGGGTATGACCATGTTTATGTGACCGTCACCGGCGTGCGGTTCCACCAGCAAGCCGATGCCGCAGACAACGATCCAGGCTGGCAAACCCTGGCTTTGAGCGGAACGCCACAACGCATCGATTTGCTGAACCTGACCAATGGTCTGCTGCAGGAACTGGGACAAACTGTCTTGCCCACAGGCACCTACACCCAGATGCGGCTGGTGCTCGCCCCGAACACCTCGGCGCCCTATGCCAATGCCGCGGTGCCAACCGGGGGCACAGAGACGGCCCTGAGCACGCCCAGTGCACAAACTTCCGGCCTCAAGCTGGCCACCCGCTTCACGGTGGCACCCGGGCAACTCACCGATCTGGTCCTCGACATCAATGCCTGCAAATCGATCGTGACTGCAGGGCAGTCGGGACGGCTGAACCTCAAGCCGGTGATGTCGGTTTTCACGCGCGCAGTGACCGGCATGGCGGTGGACGGCTACGTCAGCAACTGGAGCCCCTACACCTCGGTCAGTCTGCAGCTCAATGGTCAGGTCGTGCGCAGCACTGTGCCCAACGCCCAGGGCTATTTCGCGATGCCTTACCTGCCCAGTACCGGAACGGCTTATGACCTGGTCATCACCGCGCCCGATCGGATCACTCAGGTGCTGCGTTCGGTGCCGGTGCTGGGTACCGACATCACCCACGTGAGCACGGTCAGCGCCCCTGTGGCACTCAGCGCAGGCACCAGCGAAACGTTGAGCGGTGGCATCACCTCGGGTGCGACCAGTTTTGAGGGTGATGTCACTGTGCGGCAAGCGGTGTCAGGCACCAGCCAGATCGAGCTTGCATCACGTCCGGTGGACGCGGTGACAGGCGCTTTCGCCTACACCTTGGACACCACGGCACTGAAAACCGCCAGCTATGTCGCAGCGCCCGCCTTGCCGGTGTGGACCTCCTACACCAGCAGCGCCGGACAGTTCAATGTGGTACGGGTTGTCAACGGTGTGGAGGTGCAAACCCAGGCGGCCGATCTGCGCAGCGGACCCGCCACTGTCCATTTCACGCAATGATGCTTTGGCAGGCGCTTGCGCAGCAAGCGCCTGCATCACCGGCGCTCAGTGGGTGAATTCCTGATCGTGCATCCAGGCCGCGTGCTTGGGCGCGCGCTTGGTCTTGGCCCACTCGTTCAGCATGTCCCATTTGCACTCGTCGAGCTTTTTGTACATGTCTGGCGTGCCGGTGTTGACAGCCAGCTCCAGGCGGTGACCGTTGGGGTCGAAGAAGTAGATGCTCTTGAAGATGGTGTGGTTGGTCGGGCCGACCACATCGACACCTGCATCCAGCAGTCGTTGCTTCGTTTCTTCGAGTGTCTTCATGCTGTCCACTTCGAACGCGATGTGCTGCACCCAGGGCGGCGTGTTCTCGTCGCGGCCCATGGCGGGCGAGTTGGGTAACTCGAAGAAGGCCAGCACATTGCCTTGCCCTGCATCGAGAAACACATGCATGTAAGGGTCGGGGGCTTTGGTCGAGGGCACGAGGTCTTCGGCGATCGCCAGCACGAAGTCCATGTTCAGGTGTTTGACATACCACTCGACGGTTTCCTTGGCGTCCTTGCAGCGGTAGGCGACGTGGTGGATTTTGGTGATTTTCATGGGGTTTTCCTGGTCGGAATTTTGTGGGAGCCGCGACCTCGCGGCGATTGTCTGGTGGTCGGGCATCGCGGCGAGGGCGGCGTTCCTACACCGCACTTTTGGCGGCAGCCAAGGCTTCGCGCAGCACGCGCAAGTCGCCAATGTGGTTGGCCAGCACCAGAATCAGACGGGCGTTGAGCGCCTCGCTCTGCTCGTCCGTCAGACCATTGTGCGCCTCGATCAGCGCTTCGTAAAAGTCGTCCCCCGGCGAGAAATCGCGAAAAAAGCGACGGCCAGGTTCGTGGAAATTTGGATCGGTCTTGAGCAATGGGGTATTCATCATCGGCTCCCTGTTAAGGCTTGGCCAGTGGCACGGGCCAAGGCTTGCTGGATTGGGCTGGCATCGAACATGCGCCAGCGGGCGGCCACATGCTGGTCCGGCCGCAGCAGGTAGGTGGTGCCGGCTTGGCCGTCGTAGCGCTTGGCCACCAGGCCTTGTGCATCAACGATCACTTTCACGCCCGGCACATCCAGCGCGCGAGGGGAGACGATCAACGGTGTCACCGGCAGCGGGCCACTTGTCAGGGCCTGCAACTGCGCCAGCACCTCGGCCGACGGCACCGTGTCGGCGAACAGCAGAGCCGCAAAACCTTTTCCTGCCTGGTCGAGCAGCCAGGCATCCTGCCCGGCGACCTGCACGAGCGCATCGTCCATCGGTGCACCAGGGACCATATGGCCCTCAAACGCGTCGACGTCAGGCGTGTTGAGCAGCGAAGACGTGAGGAAGGACGGCACCGACAGGCGGCCCGAGTTCACCAGCTTGCGCGCAAAGGGGTGGTGCTTGGCCAGCGCCAGCACCTGGTTGCGGAAGGTCTTGCTGGTGCGGCTCTTGGGCGTGATGAAGTCGGTCGAGCGCGTCGAGTTCATGATGTTCTCGTCGGCTGCGAACTGGCGGTCCAGCGCGTAGGTGTCGAGCAGCTTCTCGCTCGCCTGGCCTTTCATGACCAGCGCCAGCTTCCACATCAGATCGTCGCTGTCCTGGAAGCCCGAGTTGGCGCCGCGTGCGCCAAAGGGCGAGACCTGGTGCGCAGCGTCGCCCACGAACAGCACGCGGCCGTGGCGGAAGTCGGTCATGCGGCGGCACTGGAAGGTGTAGATGCTCACCCACTCCAGCTCAAAGGGCCGGTCATCGCCCAGCATGGCCTGCAGACGCGGGATGACTTTTTCGGGCTTCTTTTCTTCTTCAGGGTCGGCGTCCCAGCCCAGCTGGAAGTCGATGCGCCAGACGTTGTTGCTCTGCTTGTGCAGCAGCACGCTCTGGTTGGGATGGAAGGGCGGATCGAACCAGAACCAGCGCTCTGCGGGATAGTCGGCTTTCATGATCACGTCGGCGATCAAAAAGCGGTCCTGGAACACACGACCTTCGATGTCCAGCCCCAGGTGGCGGCGGATCGGACTGCGTGCGCCATCGGCCACGACCAGCCAGTCCGCCTCGATGTCGAAGGTGCCATCGGGTGTTTCTACGGTGAGGGAGGCGTGGTCGTCATGCCGGGTGACAGCGGTGACCTTGTGCTGCCAGCGGATGTCCACGCCGAGTTCGAGCGCACGGGCGATCAGCATTTCCTCGATGTGGTACTGCTGCAAATTGATCATGCCCGGGCGCTTGTGGCCTGCGTCAGGCACCAGGTTGAACTGGTAGACCTCGTCTTCTTCGAGGAAGGTACGGCCGATGTTCCAGCTCACACCCAGGGCACACGCAGGGTCGGCGATGCCCAGGCGATCCAGGATTTCAAGCGAGCGTTTGGCATAACAAACAGCACGCGAGCCGACCGACACCGTCTTGTCGTCGTCGAGCACCAGCACATCGAGCCCCTGCAGACGGGCATCCACAGCCGCAGCCAGGCCCACGGGGCCAGCGCCGATGACGATCAGCGGTTTGCGCAGCGGCGGCGTGGCCTTCAGATCGGTCGGTGCCTTGTAGGGATAAATCGGGTTGACGTAAGCCCCCATCGGGTGTCTCCTGTTTTTCAAATACGCAGCGGCCTGACCTGGGTCGTCCGCCAGCCGATAATTTACTATAGATAAATCAATTCACCTAATCGTAATTTCAGTTCGCCGGTAATTTTCGTTGAAAACTGCCACCTTGGGGCCTGTGCGCTCCGGCCATGCGCAGGGTATGCTTGTCTTGTTTTTTGTATGACAACTGCATGAGCCAAAACTTCACCCCCGTGTCTTCCGGTGCCCGGCTGTCTGACCAGGTGGCCGAACAGCTGGAGGCCGAAATCCGGCGTGGCGCGCTGGTGCCCGGCGACAAACTGCCCACCGAGGCACGGTTGGTGGCGCAGTTCCACGTCAGCCGCACCGTGGTGCGCGAAGCCGTTTCGCGCCTGAAATCACTCGGGCTGGTGGACTCACGCCAGGGCAGCGGCGTGTTTGTGAGCATGCAGGCTTCGTTTGCCCCCTTGCACTTCGAGGCGCACCATGCCGCTTCCAAAGAGGCCGTGGTCCAGATGGTGGAAGTGCGCCGCGCCCTCGAAGCCGAGGTGGCGGCCCTGGCCGCGCAGCGCCGCACCCCGGCCGACCTGCGCCAGATCGACAAGGCCATGCAGGCGCTCGATGCCGCTGTGCGCGCAGGCGGTGACGGCGTGGCACAGGATGTGCAGCTGCACCGCGCCATAGCGGACGCGGCGCGCAACCCCTTCCTGATTCAGACCCTCGAATACCTGGGCCAGTTCCTGCTGGGCGCGACCCAGGTGACCCGTGCCAATGAAGCCCGCCGCATGGACTTTGCGGCGCAAGTGCAGTCCGAGCATCAGGCCATCGTGATGGCCGTGCAGGCAGGCGACCCACAAGCGGCACGTGCCGCTGCTGCGGCCCACATGGGCAACGCGATCACCCGCATCGAAGGGGCCGACCCGGCCTTCTGGCAGCAAGAGGGCGAGCGCCTGGCCCAACCGCTGGTCCGCAGCCTCAAGGCAGCCCCGCGCAGGCCTTGAAGCCTGCGTGGATCATTCGGCCTTGATGTTGGCCGCCTTGACCACCTGGCCGTAGCGGGCCAGATCGCGTTTCATCTCTTCCCCGAACTTCTCGGGCGTGCCGGGCGTGGCCGTGATGCCCATGCCATTGAGCTTGTCCCGGGCTTCAGGGTCATTCAGCACCGCGTTCAGTTCGGTGTTCAGTCTGTCAACGATCGCCTTGGGTGTTTTGGCCGGGGCCAGCAAAGCCACCCAGGAGTTGATCTCGAAGTCGGTCAGACCACTTTCCATGAAGGTGGGCACTTCGGGCAGGGAAGAAGCGCGCCTGGCACTCGACACGGCCACAGGGTGCAGCTTGCCCGACTTCACATGCGGGATGGCCCCGGCAATGGCGGTATACACGAGCGGGATGTTGCCCCCCAGCACATCGGTCATGGCCTGGCCGCCGCCCTTGTAGGGAATGTGGGTCAGGTTGGCGCCCGTGCGCAGCTTGAGCAGCTCGCCCGCGATGTGCGGCGTGCCGCCCGTGCCCGAGGTGCCGTAAGACAGGCCACCGGGCTGGGTTTTGGACAGGGCGATCACGTCTTTCAGGTTCTTGGCGGCAAAGCCCGGGTGCGCCACCAGGATCAACACCGCGTCGCCGATCTTGCCGATGGGGGCAAAGTCTTTCACCGTGTCAAAACCGACTTTGGGAAACACGTGCGGGTTGATCACCATCGTGCCGTCAAAGCCCAGCAGCAAGGTGTGGCCATCGGGCTCGGCCGAGGCCACCATCTGCGTGCCGATGTTGCCCGAAGCGCCGGGTTTGTTGTCCACGATCACCTGCTGCCCCAACCGCTTGGACAGCTGCTCGGCAATGAGGCGGCCACTGGTGTCGGTCACACCCCCCGGCGTGAAGGGCACCACCAGGCGGATCGGCTTGGCGGGGTAGCTCTGGGCCTGTGCAGCCGTGCCCCATGCGAGCGCGGCTGCAGCGACGAGTGTGCTCGTCAGCCAGGAACGGCGAAGGTGCTTGTGCATGTGTGTCTCCTGTGGTGTGCGTCAGATCATTCGGTCTCGGCGTAGCGTTTTTCAAACGCCCAGACATCTTCAAAGCCCATCAGTGTCGTGAGGTCGGCAAAGTCATAGAGCGGGGTTTGCCCACCCGCGGACGAGCCGTGCTGCTTGAACTGCTGGTACACCGCAGTCATGGCCTGCACCGAGGCCAGCAAAGCCGTGACCGGGAAGATGGCGATCTTGTAACCGATGGATTCGAGCTCGGCCTGCGAGAGCACAGGGGTGCGCCCGCGCTCGACCATGTTGGCCACCAGCGGCACATCGAAGCTTTTCCCAATGCGGCGCATCTCTTCCTCGGACTCGGGCGACTCGACAAACAAAATATCGGCCCCGGCCCGGGCATAGGCCTCGGCGCGGCGCAAGGCTTCGTCCAGCCCCAGTGAGGTGCGGGCGTCGGTGCGGGCAATGATCAAAAAGTCCTTGGACTCGCGCGCGTCAGCAGCAACGCGGATCTTGCGCACCATGTCTTCCATCGGGATCACGCGCCGGCCCGGCGTGTGGCCGCACTTCTTGGGGAACTCCTGGTCTTCCAGCTGGATGGCCGCAGCACCCGCAGCTTCGTAACCACGGATGGTGTGGCGCATGTTGAGCAGACCGCCATAGCCCGTGTCGGCATCGGCAATGAGTGGTGCGCGGGCCATGCCGGCCATGGCCGCCACGCGGCCCACCATGTCGCTGTAGGTGGCCAGGCCCGCATCGGGCAGGCCCATGTGCGAAGCCACCGTGCCGTAGCCCGTCATGTACAGGGCGTCAAAACCGAAAGTATCGGCCAGCCGCAGCGAGACCATGTCGAACACGCCAGGGGCCACGACCAGGCCGGGTTGTTTCAATCGCGCACGCAGCGCAGAAGGGGTGGCTTTCATGACAGCAGGCCTTGGGTTCGGTGGTTAAATGTTTGGCTATTGGCGCATTTCAACAAAAGAGCACCCCATGGACCTGCACCTTCGCGACAAGCACCCGAGTGGCCTGAGGACGATCCGGCACACCTCCCAACGGTTTCTGGGCATGGGGCTGATTTACCTCGGGCTCATTGGCCCGGCCCAGGCAAGCACACCTGTGACGCCCATCGCCACACTGGACGTGCCTCGCTACATGGGCACCTGGTACGAGATCGCCAGATACCCCGCCTGGTTTCAGCGCAAATGCGTGGGCAGCACCAGCGCGCAGTACAGTTTGCTGGAAGGCGGCAAGGTACAGGTGCTCAACCGCTGCAAGATGGCCAACGGCGAGTGGAACGAAGCCGTGGGCCTGGCACGCCAAATCGGAGGCGAGACATCAGCGCAACTCAAGGTGCGCTTTGCACCCGAATGGCTGTCCTTCATCCCCATGGTCTGGGGCGACTACTGGGTCATCGCACTCGACCCGCAGTACCAGTGGTCCATCGTGAGCGAACCCTCGCGGCAGTACCTGTGGATCCTCTCGCGCACACCCACCCTGCCACGCGCCACCTACGAGCAGCTTCTGCAGCAATTGGGTGCCATGGGTTTCGATCTGAAAAAAATCGAAACCAGCGCTCCCTGAACGATCAAGGCCAATCTCTGGAGCGAATCCGCCTTGGCATGCAGTCTACCGTGATGGACTGCAACAGGTGCAGCGGGTGTGATTCACCTCTCCAGCAGGTGCGCACTGCGTGAAGTCGGCTGCAGACCCCAGGGCATGCGCCTGTTGAGCGCGACTCTTTGCACTGCGATGCGGTGACTGCTGAGTTTGCGTGAAGACGTTGCGAGCACCGCCGCTGGGGTGGTGGACGCTTGCATCCACGACGCTCGCGTGACTTGCAGCATGCGGGATACCACCTCGCTGCTGAGGTTCGAATGGGTCATGTCTCTCTGCCTTTCTTGTGAACTCATCCATCATCAAGACAAGCGGAGCGTCGCTCTGTGCGCCAGCACGCCGTGGCGGCAAGATCATGGCGCAGCAGATCTGGCCATTCAGTTCAGTGCACCCCCTGTGATCTGCGCATCACCTGTGCCCAGCACCGAGCCATCACACAAACAGGCCAAAGCACAGGTCAAAGCAGCCACCTGGGTGCTCAAGGGCATGCTGGGCAGGGTGGGTCCTGGCCAGTGCGCAGCCTGCTCGGGCAGCAGAGGCAGGTGCACAAAACCGCTGCGCACCAAACGCCCGGCCAGGGCATGCTGCAAGGCATAAAACACCTGATTGCACACAAAGGTGCCCGCGGTCTGAGACACCGATGCCGGGAACCCCGCAGTACGCAGGCGGTTCACCAGGTGCTTGATGGGCAAGGTGCTGAAATAGGCCGCAGGCCCGCCCACCACCACCGGCTGGTCGATCGGTTGCGCGCCAGCGTTGTCGGCGATGCGGGCATCCATGATGTTGATGGCGATCCGTTCCACCGAGATGTCGCTGCGCCCCTCGGCCTGCCCCAGTGCCAGCACGATGTCGGGCTCGATGTCCTGCAAAGCGCGTTTGAGCACCGTCACGGCCTGCGCAAACACGCAGGGCAATTGAACGGCCAGCACCTGGGCCTGAGGCAAGTGCAGGCCATCCAGGGCGCGCGCCACCTCCCAGGAAGGGTTGATGCTTTGCCCGCCGAAGGGCTCGAAACCGGTGATGAGGATGCGCATGGTTTCATCCAGGAATATGCAGGATTTGTACAGTGGTAGCCATCCAAAGAGAGTGGCCACCTGACGCACAGGAGCATAACGCGATGGTGAAGTGATCGACTCCTGAGAACACCTCATGTTGACCGCAGGGTATAGACCCTGCGGTGGATTTTCTTCAACCGCATGCATGCCTAGCATGGCTCCATGTGCGCCGCACGGGTGCAGCGCAGGTTGACCTCACCGCAATGGAGACCCTTCATGCCTCAGTTCAAGAAAATCCTGATCCCCGTGGACGGCAGCAGCACGTCCAACAAAGCCCTGGACTACGCCCTGCAGATGGCCAAGGATGCGCCCAGCCAGGTTCGGTTCATCCACGCGATAGATGAACTGGGCTACCTCAGCAGCTACGAGTATTCGGGCGAATTGATGGCCACCGCACACAAAAACGGCACCGGGATTTTGCAAGCGGCCATGGTGGCTGCGCAGGCCGCCAATGTGTCGGCCGACACACACCTGATCGACACGCCAGGACAGCGCCTGGGCCAGACCGTGGCCGACGAGGCGGCCAGCTGGGGCGCCGATCTGATCGTGCTGGGCACCCACGGCAGACGCGGCGTGGGGCGCGTGCTGCTGGGCAGTGGGGCCGAGCAGATCGTCCGCATGGCGCCTGTGCCCGTGCTCATCGTTCGTGGGGAGTGACGGACTCGGTCAGCGCCCGAAATCACTTCCCCGGAAATACTGTTTATTCATACAGTACAATGGTGCTGTCATGGCTTTTTGCAGTTGCCTGACTTGTTCTTCATGCGCCCCGCTCGGGGCGCATTTTTTTGGGCCATAAAAAAAGCCTGACCGGCAAGGGTCAGGCTTGGGTTTCTCGCTGAAGCTGCGGGGTTTACTGGGCCATGGCTTCGATCGCGATGTCGATGCGCACGTCGTCACCCACATAAGGCGCGTACTTGCCGGCGCCGAATTCGGAGCGCTTGATGGTGGTGAAGGCGTTGGCGCCCAGGGCCGGCTTCTTCATCATGGGGTGTGGCATGGCCTGGAACGAGGTCACGGTCAACGTCACGGGCTTGGTCACGCCCTTGATGGTCAGGTTGCCTTCGATGCTCTTGGGCTTGTCGCCTTCGAACACCACCTTGGTGGACTTGAAAGTGGCCGTGGGGAACTTGGCGGTGTCCAGGAAGTCTTCGCCCTGGATGTGGCCGTTGAAGTCGTCAAAACCGGTGTTGACCGACTTCATTTCGATGGCGATGTCCACGCTGCCAGTCTTGGCTTCGGCGTCGAACACGACTTTGCCGCTGGTGTTCTTGAAGCTGCTCAGCTGGGTGGAGTAGCCGAAGTGCGAGTACGAGAAACGCGGGAAGGTGTGGGTGCTGTCCACGCCGTAGGTGACGGGGGCAGCGATGGCGCTGCCGGCCAGGGCGGCGAACAGGGCGGTGGCGAGGGACAGTTGCTTGAGGGATTTCATGAAGACTCCAGGTTGAAAAATCATTTGAGGTTGAGGTTGAAATTCACGGTGATCTCGTTGGCCACGACATCGAACTTGGCCCACATGCCTTCGCCGATGCCGAAATCGGCGCGCTTGAGCACGAAGCTGCCGGTCATCACGCCCTGGGGCGTGAGCTTGAGCGGCGCATGCACTTCACGCGCCTGGCCCTTGATGGTCAGCTGACCGATGGCTTCGTATTGGTTGGCACCGGTGGGCTTGATCTGCTTGAGGACAAAGTTCGCCTTGGGGTGCGCGGCCACATTGAACCAGGATTTGCCCACGACTTCCTGGTCGGCTTCGCCCGAACCCGTGTCGATGCTGGCCAGATCGATCTCGATGCTGCCCTTGGCCTTGTCCAGCTTGGCGGTGTCCAGACCCACCTGGGCGCTGAACTTCTTGAACTTGCCGTCCATGGCCACACCCATTTGCTTGTAGCTGAAGGTGATGCTGCTTTTTTCAGGCACGACAGCCTGGTAGGTGGCGGCCTGGGCGCTGGTCAGCAGGGTGGCGCCCAGCGCCAGCGTGGTGAAGAGGTGTTTCATGGTGTTTTTCCTTAACGCATGCGGCGCAGGGTGTCGTCTTTCAGGATGAAGTGGTGCCAGAGTGCAGCCCCCAGGTGACCGCCCAGCGTGAGCATCAGCAGCCAGTTCAGGGCTTCGTGCGCTTCCTTGAGCAGGTTGCCCAGTTCCTTGTCGCGACCGATCAGATCCGGAATCGGCAGCACACCGAACCACACGGTCTGCACGCCCTTGGCCGAACTCATGAGCCAGCCGCTCAAGGGGATCACGATCATCAGGCCGTAAAGCGCGGCATGGCCAGCATGGGCTGCCAGACGCACCAGCGGCGACATGGCTTCGGGCAAGGCCGGCGGGCGGTGCGTGACGCGCCAGGCCAGGCGCAGCCAGACCAGCAGGAACACGGTCACGCCGGCCCACTTGTGCCATGAATAGAGCTCGAGCTTTTGCGGTGACAGCGGCAACTCGTGCATGTAGATGCCCAGCGCCAGCAGGCCGAGGATCAAGACCGCCATCAGCCAGTGCAGGCCTTTGGCGATGGGGGTGTAAGTGACGGCGTTCAATGGTTTCTCCCTGAAGTCAGTGGAATGTGTAGCCATCCATGGCGATCACATGGTCGTAGATGCCGCGATAAAAGGCTTCGGCTTGCGCGTCGCTGCCAGCCGCACCCAGCGCGGTAAAGAGGGGCAGCAGGTGCTCGTCGCGCGGGTGGGCGCGGGTGCCTGCCGGTTGGGTCTGGCGGTAGTTGAGCAGGGCGTCGGTGTGGTGGCCGGTCATCTGCGCATGAATCCAGTCGGCGAACTGCTGCACATAGTCGGGCGTGGGCTGCCCCGTCATGCTGACGAGTTGCCAATCGCGCAGGTTGTGCGTGATGTTGCCCGAGGCCACGATCAGGAAACCCTGCTCGGCCAGCGGCGCCAGCGCCTGGCCCACGCGGTAGGCGTGCGCCGGGCCGCCGTGGTGCTGCACCGACAGGGGCACCACCGGCACATCGGCGTCAGGAAACATCTGGCGCAGCGGCACCCAGGCGCCGTGATCCAGGCCGCGAGTGGCATCGGTGGCCACGGGCAGGCCAGCAGCCTGCAAGGCGGCCACGACCTGTTGGGCCGCTTCGGGGCAACCGGTCGCCGGATACTGGATCTCAAACAGGCGTGGGTCAAAACCACCAAAGTCATGGATGGTTTCAAGCCGGGTGGCGGTGCCCACTGTGGGGACTGCGGTTTCCCAGTGGGGGCTCACCACCACGATGGCACGCGGCGGTGCCAAGTGAGCCACCAGGTCGCTCATGGCGCTGCCCGCTGCGCCAGGCTGCAGCGCAAACATGGGCGAGCCATGGGGGACAAAAAGGACGGAGCGGTTCGTGTTCATGGGGTGAACTGTAGGCCGCTTGACTCACCAGAAAAACCACCCAATCAAAACATCTTTGTTGCATAATTTGCAACAATGGACAAGCTCGATGCCATGCAAATCTTTGTGCGGGTGGCCGAAGCCGGCAGTTTCATCGCCGTGGCCAACCAGCTGCAAGTCGCCCGCTCGGTGGTGACGCGCCAGGTCGCGGCACTGGAAAAACACCTGGGCACCAAGCTGATCACCCGCAGCACCCGCAGTCTGACGCTCACGGCCGCCGGCTCGGCCTACCTCGAAAAATGCCGCCTGATCCTGAACATGGTGGACGCGGCCGAATCCAGCCTGGCCGAAGAAAAAGCCGTGCCGCGGGGCCGCATCCGACTGGGCCTGCCACTCACCTATGGCCTGCAGGAGTTGATGCCCGCGCTGCTGGACTTCGCACAGAGCCAGCCCTTCATCGAATTGATCATGGACCTGTCGGACCAGCGCGCCAACCTGATCGAGGAAGGCCTGGACCTGTCGATCCGCATCACCGCCGAACTGCAGCCGGGTGACATCGTGCGCAAGCTGGGCCAGTGCCAGCTGCTCACACTGGCCTCGCCCGACTACCTGGCGCAACACGGCGAACCACGCCACCCCAGCGACCTGCGCCACCACGAATGTCTGATCTACGCCAGCGACAACACCACCACGCAATGGGCTTACCGGGAAGGCGAGCACACGCTGCAGGTGCCGGTGCGTGGACGGATTCTGGCCAACAACGGTGGCGCACTGCTGGACGCCGCCGCACGCGGCATGGGCATCGCGCGCCAGCCGGATTTCATCGCAGCGTCCTACCTGGCGCAAGGGCAGATGAAAGCCGTTTTGCAGGACTTTGAAATCCCGCCATTGGGCATCTACGCGGTGCTGCCCAGCAGCCGATATATCCCGCACCGGGTGAGTGTGCTGATCGAGCACCTGGCTCAGGCACTCAAGACCCACTGAGCCCTGCGGGCTTCAACATGCTTGTCCCAACCCGCATGGCCTTCGTGCGGTCAACGCGCCGCCAGCACGCCGCCTTGCAGCAGGCGCTGGATTTCGGACTTGAGCGCCTCCACCGAAATCGGTTTGGACACATAGCCGTTCATGCCCGCTTCCAGATAGCGTTCGCGATCGCCTTTGAGTGCGTTCGCCGTCACCGCGATGATGGGCGTTGGCCGGCCCGCCTGCTGGCGTTCCATCTCGCGGATCGCCTGGGTCGCCTCAATACCGCCCATTTCGGGCATCTGGATGTCCATCAACACCAGATCAAAGTTGCCGCCAGCAAAAGCCTCCACCGCTTCGAGCCCGTTGTTCGCCACGGTGACTTCGCAACCCATGCGGGTGAGGATGATGGTGGCCAGCGTCTGGTTGATTGGTGTGTCCTCCACCAGCAGCACGTTGGCGGCCATTGGGGACGCCAACTCTTGCGACGGTTCGGCCTGGGCAGGCAAGGTCTGCGAATGCGTCACTGACCAGCGGTTGAGGATCGTCACCAATTCATGCAAATCTATCGGCTTGACCAGAAATCCCTGAATCTCATGCGACTGCAACAGCTCTTGCGGCGTCTGCTCACTCAGAGCCCCCATCATGATGATCGTCATCTGCCTGGCCGGACGCGTTTTGCGCAACTCGGTCACCAGCGCGTAGCCATCGATGTCGGGCAAGCCCACATCGATCAAAGCACAGTGGGCATGTATGGTTTGGGGCGAATGCAAAGCCTGCGCTGCGCTGTCGCACACCACCGCATGCAGTCCTGCTGCGGCCAGGTTGCGCGCCAGGATACGTCGGCTGCTGGCGTTGTCGTCCACCACCAGCACCGTCTCGCCTGCGAGGTGGCTGCTGAGTTCGCCCCGCACCTGGGGCATCGCGCTGGCACGCCCCAGGTGCGTGGTGAAACTGAATGTGCTGCCCTGACCCAGGGTGCTCCTGACTTCGATCTGGCCGCCCATCATCTCCACCAGGCTGCGGCTGATGGCCAGGCCCAGGCCCGAACCACCGAAGCGCCGTGCCGTGCTCGAGTCGGCCTGCGTGAAGATGTCAAAAATGATGGCCTGTTTGTCTTCGGAAATGCCGATCCCGGTGTCCTTGATGTGGAAGCGCAACCACACACCATCGGAGGTCGGTGGTGCCTCCATGCGCTCCACAGTCAGGACAATTTCGCCTTGTGCCGTGAACTTGATGGCGTTGCCCAGCAAATTGGTCAACACCTGCTGCAAGCGCAAGGCATCGCCCACCACCAAGTCGGGCACGTCCACAGCGATGTCACAGACCAGTTCCAGCTCTTTTTCAACGGCCCGCAGCGACAAGGTTCGTGTCGATTGACGCACCAGGCTGTGCACCGAAAACTCGTGCGGATCCAGGTCAAGTTTGCGTGCCTCGATTTTGGAAAAATCCAGAATGTCGTTGATCACCGCGAGCAGGGATCTGGCCGAGGTCTCCACCATCTCCAGGTAGCTGCGCTGCTCATCGGTCGTGCGCGTCTGCAGGCACAGCTCGGTCATGCCCAGAATGCCGTTCATCGGTGTGCGGATTTCATGGCTCATGTTGGCCAGAAAGTTGCTCTTGGACGCGTTGGCCGCCTGTGCCTCATCGCGCGCCTGTGAGAGCAGGCACTCCGCGCGCAAACGGGCCTCCATGAACTCGTTGAAAGCATGCACCACCGTGTGAATTTCCTGGCTGCCCAACTCGGGAATGGAACTCACAGGCTGGCCGTCCCGCATCCGTGCGGCCGTGTTGTGCATGGCCTGGGCCAGCTGCCCCAGAGGCTTCACGAGCCGGGCTGCAAAAATCCACAACAAGGGAATCACCGCCCCCAGAAACAGCAAGGTGACCAGCAGCATGCGGTTGTACAAAGAGGTGATCGGCGCAAACGCTTCATCGGAAGGAATCACAGAGGCCACGATCCAGTCGGTGGTCTTGAGCTTCTTGAAAGTGAACAAGCCCTTGAGGCCACGCGTGGTGTATCCCTCTTGTGTCCCCTCGAAGCCTTGCATCGCCGCTTCAAAAGGCAAATTCATGCTGTTCGGCGGCACAGGCCTCAAGATCAGCGACGGGTCCGGGTGTGCGATGCGCACACGGTCCTGGGTGACGAGGTAGTAATAACCGGACTCACCGTTTTTCCGGCTGGCAATGGCGCCCAGCAAATTGGGTTTGTAGAGATTCAAAACGCCGCCGACAATCCCCAGCAAACGGTTCTGTGCATCCAGTATGGGCGTGGCCACCACGACAATGGGTTGCTTGGTGGCTTTGCCCAGAATGGGCTTGGAGATGACCGTCTGTCGGGTTCTCACCACCTCCTGGATGTAGTCACGACCCGACATGTCCAGCATGCGCCTGCCAGGCTTGATCGGCCAGTCCACCAGCAACAGCCCTTTGGCATCAAAAACGTACAGATCGTCGTACACCGTGAGCAGCGCACTTTCACGCTGCAGGAATTTTTGCAAAGTCTCCGGGTCGGCCATCTGCTGGACCGTGATGTGGGGGCCAACGCTCGCGAGCATGTCCATGCTCTCTTGCAGCTTTTCGTCCAGGTACTCGGCAAAGTCCGTCAGCTGCCGAAATTCATGGCGCTCGATCCGCTGAACAATGTCCCCTCTCAGCACATAGAACTGCAAGCCCAGCTGGGCCAGCAAAAGCAGGATACCCAGCGCGATCGCGCTCAGCGCCAGTTGGAGCTTGATGCTGAAATGCTTCATGAGCAAAGAGAACACCACGCGGTCAAGCCGCTGGGCAGGCGATGGCGAAAAGTCGAGCAGAGCATCTGGGGCAGCATAAAGAGCGAATTATGAGTTTAAAGTGTTAATTAATTAGAAATTTTATTTGTTTATGGATCTTAAACAGGGAAAGCCTTCACGCAAATCAGGTCGGAAAGCGCCATCACCCGTGCGGCAGAATGCGCAGACACACATGGAGACATCGCATGCCCTTCCCTCAAGCCTTCATCAACCGCCGTGACTGGTTGACCCACACCGCTGCCGCCGGCTGCGCCCTGAGTACAGGCCTGGTCCGGGCCCAGACCGCTGGCTGGCCAAGCAAGCCCTTGCGTCTGGTGGTGCCTTTTGCACCGGGCGGCAGTTCTGAAATCGTGGCACGCGCCGTGGCCAGCGAAATGGCCAAAGGCCTTGGCCAAAACGTGTTCGTCGACAACAAGCCCGGCGCCGCAGGCAACATCGCCATGCAGGAAGTGGCCCATTCAAGCGACGAGCACACACTCATCCTGGGCCACATCGGCACACTGGCCGTGAACCCCTACATCTTTCCCAAACTGTCCTATGACGCCAACAAGGACTTCGTGCCGATCACGCTGCTGTCCAAAGTACCCAGCCTGTATGTGGTTCATCCGGACCTGCCGGTCAAAAACCTCAAGGAGTTTGTCGCCTACGCCAAGGCCCGCCCAGGGCAACTGAACTACGGCTCGGCTGGCAACGGCAGCGCCGGGCACCTCGCGTTCGAATACCTGAAGATGGCCACCGACACCTTCATGCTGCATGTGCCCTACCGTGGCACAGGCCCCATGCTGACCGACCTGATGGCGGGTCGCCTGCAAGCGGCGGCCGTCGGTGCACCGGCCCTGCTGCCCTTCATCAGGGCCGGTCGGCTGCGCTGCATTGCGACCGGCACCACTGCACGACTGCCGCAACTGCCCGATGTGCCCACCGTGGCCGAACAGGGCTACAAGGGCTTCGAGATGACGCAGTGGTACGGCTTGCTGGCCCCCAGCAGCTGGCCCAAGGCGCACATCGACCGGCTGGAAGCCGAAGCGGTCAAGGCCGCCCGTGGCAAGGTGATGGGTGACAAACTCAGCCAGGACACGGCACTGGCCGTGGGCAATACACGGGCCGAATTTGAAGCCTTCATCAAACAGGAGCAGGCCCGCTGGAAGCCTGTGATTGCCCGCGCCAGAATTCAGCCAGAAGGAGTTTGACGCGCAGCACCAGCGCGTGAAGAGCGACGACTCAATCGCCGCGCATGCGCGTGACGTGTGCACGCGCATTGGCCTCACGGGCAGCGGCGGCCACTTCTGTCGAGACAATCGTCTTGCCCACAGGGGCCAGCGCAATGCCCGCCAGCTTCAGGTGCTGAATGGCGAACGGGATGCCAATGATGGTGACAAAACAAGCCGCGGCCGAGATGACGTGGCCTATCGCCAGCCACACACCGGCCAGCAAGAACCAGACGACATTGCCCACCAGCCCCCAAGGCCCGGTGCCCAGGTCTTCCTCGTGCGTCAGCTCATGACGGCTGATGGCTTCACGCCCGAACGGGAAAAATGTGAAGTTGCCAATGACAAAACACGCACGTGCCCAGGGAATGCCGACGATGCTGATGAAGGCGATCAGGCCCGCCAACCACCAGCCCAGGCCCATGAAAACACCCCCCAGGATGAACCACAAAAAATTGCCGATGCTGCGCATCACGACTCCCGTTTGAACTGCACGGCAAGCATCATCGCACGGGCGTCAAATCGGGCCAATGTACCTCTTGTGCAGCGGGCAGATCCAGAGCCACCCATGCGCCGCGCCCTTCGGGACGGTTGCCCACAGCTTCAGCAGCAACAGATTGAGTGTTCTCCCCAATGCTTTTTTTCTGAAAATTTGTATGATGACCTGATCAATTCAGATCAGGAAATCCACATGGACCGTCGAACACTGTGTTCCGCGCTGGGCGTTTTGGCTGCGGTGTTGTCTGTCACGGCCACACCCGTTCATGCCCAGAGCTGGCCTGCCCGCCCCATCAAGCTGGTGGTGCCTTTCCCGCCGGGCGGCCTGATCGACAACATGGCGCGGCTGATCGCGCCCAGGCTGGCGCAGGAACTGGGCCAGCCGATCGTGATCGACAACAAACCCGGCGCAGGCAGCAACCTGGGTGCGGGCGAAGCCTCGCGGGCCGCGCCCGATGGCTACACATTGCTGATGGCCTCGCCGCCGCTGACGATCAACCCGGCGCTGTACAGGAAGCTGCCTTACGAGCCCAAACAGATCGTGCCCATTGGCCTGCTGGGCCGTGTGCCCAATGTGCTGGTGGTGAACCCGGCCTCCGGCATCCAGTCGCTGGCGGACCTGACCGCCCGGGTCAAGGCGCGGCCAGGCCAGCTCAATTACGCCTCCAACGGGCAGGGCACCTCGCTGCACCTGAGCGCCGAGCTGTACAAAAGCCTGGCGAGCGTGTTCGTCACGCACATCCCTTACCGGGGCGCAGCAGCGGGCCTGACCGCTGTGATGGCCGACGAGGTGAGCTTCATGTTCGACAACCTGCCGTCTGCACTCGGCCTGATCAACGGCGGCAAGCTCAAGGCGCTGGCCGTGACCACGCCGCAGCGCAGCAGTGCCTTGCCGGGCGTGCCCACCATGGAAGAAGCCGGGCTCAAGGGTTACCAGGTCTTTGCCTGGTTTGGCCTGGCCGCACCTGCAGGCCTGCCTGTGGCCGTGCAGCAAAAACTGGAGCAGTCGCTCGAACGCGTGGCGCAGCAGCCTGAGGTGAAAGCGGCCATGCAAAAGGCCGGGGCCGAGCCCACCTGGGTCAACGCGCAGGGCATGGTCGCTTTCATGCAGACCGACAGCGCGCAATGGAAAAAAGTGGCGGACTACGCCCGCATCTCACTGGAGTGAACACATGAGCACCGTTGGTTTGATCGGTTTGGGAGCCATGGGCTCGGGCATGGCGCAGTCTTTGCGCCGAACCGGGCACAGCGTGCATGTGTTGGATGTGCGCCGCGAGGTGGCGCAGGCCTTTGCTGCCGAGGGCGGCGTGGCGCACGACACCTTGGCGTCGCTAGGTGCAGCGTGTGACGTGGTCGTGTCGGTGGTGGTCAATGCCGCGCAGACCGAGAGCGTGCTGTTTGGCGACAGCACTGCCCCTGGGTGTGCGGCCAGCATGAAGCCCGGCAGCGTGTTCGTGATGTGCTCCACCGTGGACCCGAACTGGTCGGTCGCGCTCGAAGCGCGGCTCGAAACCATGGGCCTGCGTTATGTGGACGCGCCCATCTCGGGCGGTGCGGCCAAAGCCGCCTCAGGCCAGATGACCATGATGACGGCGGGCAAACCGGAAGCCTATGCGTTGGCCGAACCGTTTTTAAACGCCATGGCCGCCAAGGTCTACAAGCTGGGCGACAGCGCGGGCGCGGGCAGCAAGGTCAAGATCATCAACCAGTTGCTGGCGGGCGTGCACATCGCCGCTGCTGCCGAAGCCATGGCGCTTGGTTTGCGCGAAGGCGTGGACGCGGCGGCGCTTTATGAGGTCATCACCAACAGCGCAGGCAACAGCTGGATGTTTGAAAACCGCATGGCCCATGTGCTCGCGGCCGACTACTCACCGCTCTCGGCTGTAGACATTTTCGTGAAGGACCTGGGCATCGTGCTCGACGTGGCACGCGCCAGCAAATTCCCGCTGCCGCTGTCCAGCACCGCGCACCAGATGTTCATGCAGGCCAGCACAGCGGGCTTTGCCAAGGAAGACGACAGCGCCGTGATCAAAATCTTTCCGGGCATTGAACTGCCGAAAGGCAAAGCATGAAGACGCTCAAGCTGGGCTGCATCGCCGACGACTTCACCGGTGCCACCGATCTGGCCAACAACCTGGTGCGCTCGGGCATGCGGGTGGTGCAGACGATTGGCGTGCCAGCCACGCCTTTGGCTGCCGAGGTGGACGCTGTGGTGGTGGCGCTCAAGTCGCGCACCATCCCTGCTGCCGAGGCCATCGCCCAGTCGCTCGACGCTTTGCAGTGGCTGCAGGCACAAGGCGCACAGCAGATCTATTTCAAATACTGCTCGACCTTTGACAGCACGCCCGAAGGCAACATCGGCCCGGTGACCGAGGCGCTGATGGACGCGCTGGGCACCGACTTCACCATCGCCACACCCGCATTTCCGGACAACGGCCGCACCGTGTTCAAGGGTTATCTGTTCGCGGGCCATGTGCTGCTCAACGAGTCGGGCATGCAAAACCACCCGCTCACGCCGATGACCGACGCGAATTTGGTGCGCGTGCTGCAGGCACAAACCCAACGCAAGGTGGGCTTGATCGATTACAAAACCGTGGCGCAGGGTGAGACGGCGATTCGCGAACGCATCGCCGCATTGCGCGCCGAAGGCGTGGGCGTGGCCGTGGTGGATGCGACCAGCAACGACGACCTGCATCGACTCGGGCCAGCCTTGAAGGGCATGCCGCTCGTCACCGCCGGTTCGGGCGTGGCCATTGGCCTGCCCGCCAACTTTGGCCTCCAGCCTTCGCTGCAGGCCAGCCAGTTGCCTGCAGCCAAAGGGTTGCAGGCGGTGGTCTCGGGCAGTTGCTCTTTGGCCACCAATGCGCAAGTGGCGCACTTCAAAGCCACTGGCCGACCCGCGCTGGCCATCGCCCCCGCGAGTCTGATGCACGGCCAAAGCGATGCGGTGGTGCAGCAGGTGCTGGCCTGGGCCGCGCCGCTGCTCAAAGACGGTCCGGTGCTGGTGTATTCCACTGCCGAGCCCGAGGCCGTCAAAGCCGTGCAGGCGCAGCTGGGTGTGGCCGAGGCGGGTGCTTTGGTCGAGCACGCGCTGGCCGCCGTGGCCCGTGGCCTGGTGGGCCTGGGCGTGCAGCAGCTGGTGGTGGCAGGCGGCGAAACCTCGGGCGCTTGTGTGCAGGCGCTGGGCATTGCACAGCTGCAGATCGGCCCACAAATCGACCCGGGTGTGCCGTGGTGCCATGCGCCCGGCGATAACGGCGGTGTGCACATCACGCTCAAGTCGGGCAACTTCGGCACCGAAGACTTTTTCACCAAAGCCTTTGCCGCCTTGCCATGACCCATGTCCCCTGTAGGAGCGGCGCCCCTGCCGCGATGGCACATCCGCAGCCCACAGACATTCGCCCCGAGGGCGGGGCTCTTACAATGAATCCATGCCAGCTGGAGACCGCGCATGAATGAATCCCAAGCCCGCGAAGAAATCTGCCGCGTGGGCCGCAGCCTGTTCGAGCGCGGCTACGTGCACGCCACGGCAGGCAACATCAGCGTGCGCCTCGATGACGGCTTCCTGATCACACCGACCGACGCGTGCCTGGGCTTTCTGGACCCGGCACGGCTGGCCAGGCTGGACCTGCAAGGCCAGCAATTGAGCGGCGACAAGGGCAGCAAAACCATCGCCTTGCACCGCCAGATTTACCAGGCGGCCTGCGAGGTCGACGTCGACACGCGCTGCGTGATCCATACCCACAGCACGCACTGCGTGGCGCTGAGTCTGAACGCCCATGGGCCTGAGTTGCTGCCGCCCATCACGCCCTACTTTGTGATGAAAGTCGGCCATGTGCCGCTGGTGCGCTACCACCGCCCGGGCAGCCCCGATGCCGCCAAAGAGGTGGCCGCCTTGATCCGCAGCCACGCCGCGCAAGGCACACCGATTCGCGCCGTGATGCTGCCGCGCCTGGGCCCCAATGTGTGGCACGACACCCCCGCAGCCGCCATGGCCACACTCGAAGAACTCGAAGAAACCGCACGGCTGATGCTACTGCAACCCCACACCCCGCCGCTGCGCGCCACCGACCTGGACGAACTGCGCCAAACCTTTGGTGCCCGTTGGTAACACCGTAGGAGCGGCGCCCCCGCCGCGATGAACCTCACACAGAAGGAAGCCCATGCCCCGCTTTGCCGCCAACCTCTCCATGATGTACCCCGATCTGCCGTTTCTGGACCGCTTTGAAGCGGCGGCCAAGGACGGGTTCAAGGCGGTGGAATATTTGTTCCCCTATGCGTTTGCCAAAGCAGACATCGTGGCACGCCTGCAAGCCAACGGCCTGCAGCAGGTGCTGTTCAACACCCCGCCCGGCGGCAGCGATGTGGCGGGCTTTGACGCGGCCTGGGCTGCAGGCCAGCGCGGCACGGCCAGCGTGTCCGGGCGCGAGGCGGAGTTCCGTGCGGGCTTTGCGCAGGCGCTCGACTGGGCCGAAGCCCTGGCCTGCCCACGCATCCACGCCATGGTGGGCCTGCGGGCCGAAGGCGCGAGCGCCGAGGCCGCCGACGCCACGCTGATCGGCAACCTGCAGTGGGCCGCAGCCGAGGCCGCCAAGGCCGGGCGCGACGTGCTGATCGAGCCGATCAACACACGCAGCATCCCTGGCTTTCACCTCAACCGGCAAGACCATGCGCACCGCATCGTGCAGGCGGTGGGTGCACCCAATGTGAAGGTGCAGATGGACCTCTTCCACTGCCAGATCGTCGAAGGCGACCTGAGCGCCAAGATCGCGCAGTACCTGCCCACAGGCCATGTCGGCCACATCCAGATCGCCGAAGTGCCCGCCCGCCACGAACCCGGCAGCGGCGAAATCAACTGGGACCACATTTTCAAAACCATCGACAAGGTATCAGCCGAATGCAGCTGGGACGGCTGGATCGGTTGCGAGTACAACCCGGTTGACGCCACAGCAGGCGGGACTTCCCGTGGCCTGGCCTGGATGCAAAAATACCGCTGAATGCTTTTACCGCGGCAAGATCGCCGTACCCACAGGAGCTTTGAGATGAACGCCCCCCTGCACCGCGAAATGCCCACTGGCCAACTCGACAGCACCCAGGCCCTGAGCCATGTGTCCCAGGCCTGGGACAGCACCATCCTGCCCGAGCTGAAAAAGTACATCGAGATCCCGGCCAAGTCGCCCGCGTTCGACGCCGACTGGGCCGCGCACGGCCACATCGAGACGGTGCTGCGCAGCGCCGCCGACTGGGTGCTGGCCCAAAAAGTCGAAGGCCTGAAACTCGAAATCATCCGCCTGCCGGGCCGCACCCCGGTCATGTTCTTTGAAGTGGACGCCACCCGCAGCGCGGGCGAGGGCAGCGGCCAGACCATCCTGATGTACGGTCACATGGACAAGCAGCCCGAGTTCAACGGCTGGCGCAACGACCTGGGGCCCTGGACGCCTGTGTATGAAGACGGCAAGCTCTATGGCCGGGGCGGTGCGGACGACGGCTATGCGGTCTACGCCAGCATCGCGGCGGTTCAGGCCCTGAAAAGCCAAAAGACGCCACACCCGCGCATCGTGGGCCTGATCGAGACCTGCGAAGAGTCCGGCTCCTACGACCTGCTGCCTTATGTGGACGCGCTGCGCACGCGCCTGGGTGATGTGGGGCTGGTGATTTGTCTGGACAGCGGCGCGGGCAACTACGACCAGCTGTGGCTCACCACCAGCCTGCGCGGCATGGCCAGCGGCACGCTCAAGGTGCAGATCCTGACCGAAGGCATCCACTCGGGCGACGCCTCGGGCCTGGTGCCGTCCAGTTTTCGCATCATGCGCCAGGTGCTCGATCGCCTCGAAGACAGCGCCACCGGCCGCCTGCTGCCCGCCAGCTTCCATTGCGAAGTGCCTGCCGAGCGCCTCGCACAGGCCCAAGCCACGGCAGCAATTCTGGGTGACGAGGTGTACAAGCGCTTCCCCTGGGCGCACTACGACTGCGGTGGCTCGACCAGCTTTGCCCTGCCCACCACCACCGACCCGACCCAGGCCCTGCTCAACCGCACCTGGACACCCACACTCAGCGTGACCGGGGCCGAAGGCTTCCCGTCACTCAAAGACGCAGGCAATGTGCTGCGCCCCTACACCGCTTTCAAACTCAGCCTGCGCCTGCCCCCGCTGGTGGATGCGGCTCAGGCCGTGGCCGAGATGAAGGCTCTGCTCGAAGACAACGCGCCGTACCAGGCCAGGGTCACTTTTGAGTCGAACGGCGGCGCCACTGGCTGGAACGCACCCGACACGCTGCCGTGGTTCGAGCAGGCCCTGAACAGCTCCAGCCAGGCGCACTTTGGCGCAGGTGTGGGCTACATCGGCCAGGGCGGCACCATCCCGCTGATGAACATGTTGAGCGCCGGCTTCCCCAAGGCGCAGATGATGGTTTGTGGCGTGCTCGGCCCCAAGAGCAACGCCCACGGACCCAACGAGTTTTTGCATGTGCCCTACGCCAAAAAGCTGACCGCGGCCGTGGCCGAGGTCATGGCGCGCATGCCATGAGCCAGTCACCCCTGCAGCCCACCCGCTCCGAGCTGCATGGCGAAGCGGGCACGCTGGCGGTCTACGACTGGCCCCTGCCCGACACGACACCTGCCTCAAAACCTGCGCTGGGCACCGTGGTGCTGGTGCATGGCCTGGGCGAACACGCCGGGCGTTACAGTGAACTGGCCGCCCATTTGCGCCAGTGGGGCTTCATCGTGCGCGCTTACGACCAGCAAGGCCACGGCCAGTCTGACGGCGCACGCGGCGACCTGCTGCGCGCCGGCAGCCTGCAAGCCGATCTGGGCCAGGTGATCGACGCCACACGCCAACGCCCGCACAGCGCCGACTTGCCATTGGTGCTGCTGGGCCACAGCATGGGCGGGCTGGTGGTGGCCCGTGCCCTGGCAGAGCAGCTGCGCTATGTGGATGCCGCCGTACTGTCTTCACCAGCACTGGGGGCTTCGCCCAACCTGGTGCAAAAGCTCTTGCTGGCCACCTTGCCCAAAGTGGCGCCACACCTGTGCGTGGACAACGGGCTGGATGCCCGGCTGGTGGCGCGCGATGCGCAAGTGGTCCAAGCCTACCTGGCCGATCCGCTGGTGCACCGCCGCATCTCGGCCGGGTTGGCGGCGTGGATTTTGCAAGAAGGCCAGCGCACCTTGGACCAAGCCGCCCAATGGGCCGTACCGACACTGTTGCTGTACGCCGGTGACGACCATCTGGTGCGCGCATCGGCCAGCACGGAATTTGCCCGAGTGGCCCCCAAAGCGCTGGTGCAAGCCCACTGCTTTGAGGCGATGTACCACGAGGTCTTCAATGACCCCGAACGCGATCAGGTGCTGGCCGTGCTCAAGGCCTGGCTGCTGGCGCGCGTTTCTGTTTGAGCGCCAGCCACACCAGTGCCACAGCGGTCAAGGCCACAGGCAGGATGGAGCCGATGTTCAGCCAGGTCCAGCCTCGCGTGGTGACCAAGGCCCCCGAGGCGAACGAGGTGAGTGCCATGGTGGCAAACACAAAGAAGTTGATGGCGGCCTGACCACGGTCTTTTTCTTCGGGCGTCCAGGCTTTCATCGACAGCGTGGTGCTGCCGGTGAACAGGAAGTTCCAGCCCACACCCAGCAGGAACAGCGCAATCAGGAACTGGTGCAGGTCCACGCCCGACAGCGCCACGCCAATGCACAGCAAATTGAGCACGACGCCCACGGCCATGATGGGCAGGGTGCCGAATTTCTTGATCAGGTGCCCGGTGAAAAAGCCGGGAGCAAACATGCCGATCACGTGCCATTCCAGCACCAGTGCCGCATCACTGAAGGCGTAGCCACACACCTGCATGGCCAATGGGGTCGCGGCCATGAGCAGGTTCATCACGCCGTAGCTGAGTGCGGCCGCTGCGGCCGACACGATGAACACCGGCTGCGCCATGATCTCGCGCAAAGGGCGACCGCCCGATGCACCCGCCGCTTTGGGCGGCTCGGCCGGAAACCGGATGAAGGCCATCAGCACCATGGCCACCAGCGCCACCGCCATCAGGGCCAGATAAGCGCCCATGAACGGGGTCTCGAACAAGCCCTTGGTGCGCGAGGCCAGGTTGGGGCCGATGATGGCGCCGATCAGGCCACCGGCCATCACCAGCGAGACGGCTTTTTCGCGGAACTGTGCCTGCGCCAGCTCGGCAGCGGCAAATCGGTAGAGCTGCCCGTTGGCGCTGTAGTAACCGGCGATGACGGTGGCGGCCACCAGCAGCCAGAAGTTGTGGCTGTAAGCCGCATACGCGGCCAGCAGGGCCGACAGCAGCGCCACCAACAGGCCCAGCTGGAACGACCCCTTGCGCCCCCAGCGCGATTGGCTTTTCGCCACCAGTCCGGTGGACAAGGCCCCGCCCACAACATAGCCCATGACAGGCAAGGTCGCCATCCAGCCCAGCGGCGCCAGACTCAAGCCCACCAGGCCATTGATGGCGATGAAAGTGACGTTGTTGGTGAGAAACAGGCCCTGGCACAGGGCGAGCAAGATGAGGTTGGCGTTCATGCGGACAGTGTACGCCCCTCTCAGGCGCAGACATCCAGCACGGCCAGCACCGCCAGCGGTGCCGTTTCAGCCCGCAGCACACGCGGGCCCAAGGTCACAGGTGCAAAACCGGCGGCCAGGGCGGTGGCCTCCTCCACCGGACTCAAACCGCCTTCGGGGCCACTGAGGACCGTGACGGGCGCGCTGCCCGTCATGCGGCTCAAGGGCTGCGTGCCTTCGGACAGGGACAACACCCAGCGCTCGCCCGCAGGGGCATGCACCAGCCACTCCTTGAGGGTCACCGCCGGATGAATCACCGGCACACGGTTGCGGCCGCACTGCTCGGCAGCGGCCACGGCCACGCCTTGCCAGTGCGCCAGTTTTTTGTCGGCACGCTCGCCCTTGAGCTTGAGCACACTGCGCTCGGCCACCAGCGGCGTGATGCTGGCCACGCCCAGCTCGGTGGCTTTTTCGACCAGCCAGTCCATGCGCTCGTTGGCGGTGATGCCCGCCAGCAGGTGCACGGCGCGGGGAGCTTCGCGCTCCAGCGGGCGGTGTGCACCCACCTCGACGTCCACATCGCTGCGGCCCATGCGGGTGATGGAAGCATCAAACTCGCCGCCTTCGCCATTGAAGAGGGTGATGACATCGCCCGGCTGCAGGCGCAGCACCTGCACATGGCGGGCAGCACCCGCGGGCAGGCTCAGGGTCAGACCGGTTTGCAGGGGAGCAGGGCAGTAGAAACGGGGCATGAAAGGGCTTACATCCGGCCGTAGGCAAAACCGACCTGCGGCGTGGTGCCTTCGATCTCGTCGATCACCTTGAGCAGGGGGCCGAGTTCCCGATAGCGGTTCGTGGTGGTGCGGATGTAGTGGATGAAGCGCGGCGCGTCGGCCAGGTATTTGGGCTTGCCGTCACGCAAGGTCAGGCGTGCAAAGATGCCCGCCACCTTGAGGTGGCGCTGCAGGCCCATCCACTCCACAGCGCGGTAGAAGGCGCCAAAATCGCTGTGCCAGTCTTCAAAGTCCATCAGCCCGGCCTTGCGGGCCTTTTCCCAATAGCGGATGGTGATGTCCAGCACAAAGTCTTCGTCCCACGTCAGGAAGGCGTCGCGCATCAGGCTGGCGATGTCGTAGGTGGTGGGGCCGTAGACCGCGTCCTGGAAATCGAGCACGCCCAGCTGCTCGCTCTGAAAGGGCATCATCAGGTTGCGCGGCATGAAGTCGCGGTGTACATAGACACTGGGCGCAGCCAGGTTGCGCTGCACGATGAGGGCAAACGCCTGGTCCACGGTTTCCTTGTCCTTGCCCTGCAGCTGCACTTTTTTGTGCTGGCCCAGGTACCAATCTGGAAACAGGCCCAGTTCACGCTGAAGCAAGGCGGCGTCGTAAGGCGGCAGCTGACCTGGGCGGGACGCCAGTTGCCATTGCAGCAAAGCATCGACCGCTTGCAGGTAAAGCGCCTGGTTGGCCTGAGGCACTTCGGGCTGGATGGCCGACATCATGGTGTCGCTGCCCAGATCGGTCAGCAGCATGAAGCCGTGCGCCTGGTGCCAGTCCAGCACCTTGGGGGCTCGCAAGCCAGCGCCCTGCATCAAACCGGCCACATGCACAAAGGGCTGGCAGTTTTCCTTGTCGGGCGGTGCGTCCATGATGATGCGGCTGTCGCCCGCGAGTGTGTCCACGCGCAAGTAGCGCCGAAAACTTGCATCGGCGGAGGCAATGCGCACGCTGCCCGGCTGCAACTGGTGTGCGCTGGCCGTCTGGCGCAACCAGGCATCAAAAAGGCTTTGGCGGACCGGGTCGGCCCAAACCACGGGGGAGGTGCCGGAAGAAGGATTGGAAGTTGGGCTCATGGATAATCCCATTCTACAAAGCCTGTACTGGCCGCTGACGGCAGGTACGGGTCTCACCGCCCTTGTTTCACCCCCTGACGTGCACCCCAGCTCCATCTCTTCTTTGGCCCCAGCCCCTTTCAGGTTCGCAGCCCTTGCGGCTGCGGCTTTGGCCGTGGGTATGGCCTGGCCTGCCTGGGGACAAGGCACGGGCGTCAAACTGCGCTCCAGCCCCAGGCTCGAAGAAAACCTGTCGCCAGAAGAAAGCACCCAAAGTGCGGTCTATTCCACAGCGAACAGCATGGTCACCCGACCCGACATGGATCTGGTGCTGCAGGGCAAAGCCGAGATTCGCAAGCCCGGCGTGAGCATCAAGGCCGAACGCATTGACTATGACCAGACCCAGGACATCGTCAAGGCCACGGGGCAGGTGCGCATCAACCGGATTGGCAACATCTTTGAAGGCCCCCGGCTCCAGCTGCAGGTCGACAGCTTCACGGGCTCTCTGGACAAGCCCCAATTTGAGCTGATCCAGAGCCACGGTTATGGCGAAGCCGAGCGCATTGATTTTGTGGACCAGAACCGGATGGTCATCCACAAAACCAGCTACACCACATGCCGCCGCCAACCCGGCCCGGAATGGCTGCCCGAGTGGTTGCTCAAGGCCACCACACTGAGCACCGACAACGAAGAGTCCACCGGTCGGGCCGAAGGCGTACAGCTCGAATTCATGGGCGTGAGCACGCCGTCCATGCCCGCCATCAGCTTTGCCCTGACCGATGAACGCAAATCGGGCTTTCTCTCGCCGCTGATCGGCATCGACACCCTCAATGGCATCGATGTGATGCAGCCCTATTACTGGAACATCGCCCCCAACCGCGATGCCACCATCACGCCACGCCTCATGAGCAAGCGCGGCACAGCGGTCGAAACCGATTTTCGCTACCTCGAAGACAGCTACAACGGTCAGGCCAAACTCAATTACATGCCCTCTGACACCTTGCGTCAGCAGCAGCGCTGGGGGCTGTCCACACTGCACAACGGCAGCCTGGACACCGGCCTCGACGCGGTGGGTCGCATTGGCCTGGGCCTGACGCTCAACCGCGTGAGCGACGACAACTACTGGCGGGACTTTCCCCGCTCGGGCACGGGCTCGACGATTGCCCTGACACAGCGTTTGTTGCCGTCCACCGGATCGGTATCGTGGGGCCGTGGCAACTTCTCGATGATGGCTCAGGTTCAACGCTGGCAAGCACTGCAGGACGTGAGCTCCCCCATCACGCCGCCTTACGACCGGGCGCCACAGCTGACCCTGCGCTACAACGAATGGAATCCAGGTGGACTGGATTGGTCGGTGATCGGTGACACCACCCGCTTTGAGGCCGATTACACCCGCGTGCCAAACAACGCCGCCATCCCGATGAATGGCGAACGCAGCTATGTGCTGGGGCAGGTCAGCCGCCCCTGGGTGCGTCCCTGGGGGTTTTTCACGCCCAAGGTGCAACTGCATGCGGCACGCTACCAGATGGATCTGCCCATGAGCGATGGCACCTCTGTCGCCAACCGGGTGCTGCCCACCCTCAGCCTGGACTCGGGCCTGACTTTCGAGCGGAACACCGCCTGGTTCGGGCGCGATCTGGTTCAGACGCTGGAGCCCCGGGCGTTTTATGCCCGCACGCCTTACCGCAGGCAGGACATGCTGCCGGTCTATGACACGGGCATCACCGACTTCAACCTGTCAACCATCTACAGCGAAAACCCCTATGTGGGCCAGGACCGCCTGGTGGACAACAACGCCTTGACCCTGGGGGTCAACAGCCGCTTCTTTGATGCCAGCAACGGTGCCGAGCTGCTGCGGCTGGGCATGGCTCAACGCATCCGCTTTGCTGACCAGCAGGTGACTCTGCCGGGGCAAACGGCCGACAAGTCAGGCTTCAGCGATTTGTTGCTGGGCGCGGGCATGCGCTGGGACGACCGCTGGAGCGTGGATTCACTGGTTCAGCTCAACCCGCAAACGAGCACCGTCAGCCGCGCCACCTTGCAGACTCGCTACAACCCCGGCCCCTACCGCCTGCTGAACATGGCTTACCGTGTCAATCGCAACGTGAGCGCCGGCACCAGCGCCAGCGAGTTGGTGGACGTCGGCTGGCAATGGCCCATGAGTAGCTTCACCTGGGGCGAAAAACCCGATGACTCCGGTGTTGTCAAAGGTGGCCAGGGACTGGGGGCTGATCGCTGGTACACAGTAGGTCGCATGAACTTCAGCATGACAGACCACAAGCTCGTCGACACCCTGATCGGTTTCGAATACGATGCGGGCTGCTGGCTGGGCCGGGTGGTGCTGGAGCGGTTGCAAAGCACCGTGACCACCTCCTCTGCACGCCTGCTCTTCCAGCTCGAATTCGTCGGTCTGGCCCGTGTGGGCGCCAGTCCACTGCAGTCTCTCAAGAACAACATCCAGCGTTACCAATACCTGCGTGACGACAAGGCCACAACCAGTCGCTTCCTTCAATATGAATAAATTGCGCTCCAGCACCCGCTCTGTCCTGATGGCTTGCGCCATCGGCTTTCCTGCCCTGAGCGGCCTCGGCCCTGTGGCTGCACAAACAAGCAAGGCCATCCAGCAGGCGGACTTCATCGTCGCGGTGGTCAACTCCGAACCCATCACCAACAACGAAGTGCAGACCCTGCGATTGCGCCTGGAGCGGGAAGCGGTTGCACGTGGTGCTGCGCGGCCAGACGCACAGGAACTCAACCGCCTGGCCCTGGAACAGCTGATCAACGACAAGGCCCAGTTGCAACTGGCCCGCGAAAACGGCGTCAAGGTCGATGACGATGCGGTCGACCAGGCCGAAATGAATGTGGCCAGCAGCAACCAGGTCACCCGCGATGAATTGCGCAAGCGCGTGGCACAGGAAGGTCTGTCGGTCAGCATGTTCCGCGAACAACTGCGCGAACAGTTGATGCTGACCAAAATCCGCGAACGGGAAGTCGAATCCCGTGTGCGCGTTTCCGAGCAGGAAATTGACCAGTTTCTGGCCGAAAAATCCAGCGGACCGCGTGTCGATGGCACGCCCGAAATCAACCTGGGCATGATCCTGATCGCTGTACCCGAAAACAGCACCGAAGCCCAGGTCAAGGCACTGGAGCAACGCGCCCTGGACGTGGCGGCACGTGCCCGCCGTGGCGAAGCCTTTGCCGAGCTGGCCAAGACAGAATCTCAGGCCTTTGACAAAGGTGCCAAAGGTGGCGAGATGGGTCTGCGCACCGCCGACCGCTACCCCGAGCTTTTTGTTCAGGCTGTGCAAAAACTGCGCGTCAATGACATTGCCGGTCCCGTTCGTTCTGGCGCAGGTTTTCACATCCTCAAACTGCTGGAGCGCCGTGAACCGCCTCCCGTGGGCCTCACCGTCACACAGACCCATGCCCGGCACATCCTGCTGCGCGCTGGCCCCAACATGAGCCGCGACCAGGCTGTCGCCAAGCTGGCCGAAGTGCGCAAACAGATCGTGGCCGGACGGGTGAGCTTCGCACGGGCTGCACAGGAGATCTCCCAGGACGGCAGTGCCAGCCAGGGCGGTGACCTGGGTTGGGCCGGGCCGGGGCAGTTCGTGCCCGAGTTTGAACAGGTCATGAACCGCCTCCATCCCAACCAGGTCAGCGAACCTCTGGTGTCCCGTTTTGGGGTGCACATCATCGAAGTCATGGAGCGGCGCAGCATGGCCTTGAGCGAGCGCGAGCAACGCGAAATGGCCCGAGCCGCACTGCGTGAAAAGAAAATGGACGAAACCTACACACGCTGGGTCGACGAAACACGCGGTCGCGCCTATGTCGAGATGCGCGAAGCACCGTTGCTGAACGTGGCCCCGGCGCGATGAAACACATTCCGCGCAAACGCTTCGGGCAGCACTTTTTGTCTGACGGCGGCATCATCGATGCCATCGTTCATGAAATCAACCCCGAACCCGGCCAGCCCATGGTCGAGATCGGTCCGGGTCTGGCCGCACTGACACAACCGCTGGTGGAGCGTTTGGGCCACCTCACCGTGGTCGAACTCGACCGTGACCTGGCGGTCCGACTGCGCCTGCACCCGCATCTGACGGTGGTCGAGTCGGACGTGCTCAAGGTCGATTTCACAGCGCTGTCACAGCAAATGCTCACCGGGCACACGGCGGCCAAAATCCGCGTGGTGGGTAACCTGCCCTACAACATCTCCAGCCCCATCCTGTTCCATCTGCTCACGCATGTGGCGGTCATCGAAGACCAGCACTTCATGCTGCAAAAGGAAGTGATCGACCGCATGGTGGCACGGCCCGCAACCTCGGACTATGGCCGTCTGTCGGTCATGCTGCAGTGGCGTTACGCCATGGACAACGTGCTGTTCGTGCCGCCCGAGAGCTTTGACCCACCCCCCAGGGTCGACAGCGCCGTGGTGCGCATGGTGCCGCATGAGGTACCGCCTGCACTGAACGTCAAAACACTCGAAACGCTGGTGCAGGTGGCGTTCAGCCAGCGACGCAAGATGCTGCGCAACACCCTGGGCAAATGGCTCGAAGAAAAAGGGTTCAGTGGCACATTCGACCTGCAGCGCCGGGCCGAAGAAGTCCCGGTTGAAGAGTACGTGGCACTGGTGCAGTCGCTCTGACGGCCTCCTACCAACCCGACACCCACAAAAAAGCCCGTCACATGGACGGGCTTTTTTGTTGTTCCGGGCCACCAAGTGACCCGAGATGAACAGTTACGCGGCAGCGAGCCAGTAACCTGCATTGAAGGGGCTGCTCATGCGCAGCGCCAACGGAGACACGTCGACGAGCTTGTCGGTCGGCATTTTTTCGCCTTCCTCCACCAGCTCGGCAGCTTCACCGCTTTCAGCCTCAACCGCCCGTCCTGCTTGGCTATTTTGCGCAGAACGGGCTACAGAAAAGAATAGAAGCACCGGAAGGGTATCTTTCGGTCCCCCCAGTAATCCGCGGTGTCACGGAAGATGTCGAGCAGTTGCTCGCGTGCTTCCTTGTCAAATTTCACATTGGCCGGAATTTGCTCCAGCACCACGATGAAGCCTGGCTGGGGACCGGACTTGTGCAGTGGGTCGGTCATGCAGTCGTACAGGGCGTCAAAGTTCTTGCCGAAATGGGTCGGCAACGTGAACTGGCCACCGATCATGTCGAGCACGTCCTGCTTGCTCTGGGCTTCGGCCAAATTAGCATACAAAAAATGGTGGCCCAATTGCTGGGCCGCTTCTTGCAAATCGCTCACGCGGTAGGCGCGAATCGACTGCACGATGTTGGACCGGACGCTTTTCAAAGGCGCCTCCTGATCCATACGCTGCAGCGTTTCCATGTCCGTGATTTCCTCAAGTCCAAATCAAATCAGTTCGTATCGACGATCAAGCGAAAACTCGCATAATGGTCAGCGGTGTAGTAGCAGGCGTCCGGATGGACCGGAACTTCTCCGCCACACACGATGCGTCGGGCACCGCGATCCCGCGATCCGGGGGTCTTGACGGTGTACTCTCGGTAGTAGCCTCGGGCTTGCCGGGGCAAGATCCGTTCGCGGTTGCCAAAGACCACACCGTCCTTTTCAAACTGAAAAGGACCACCCTTGCGGATGAGCTGGTAGGTTGTCTGGCCTTCTCGCGGCAACTCGGTCACCGATATGCCATGCAGAGCTTGCGCCTCTGAGGGAGAGCTTGAATGCACCAAAAAAGTGCAAAACGACAATGCTAAACCTGCAAAAACTGGAACCCAGCGTTTGAAAGTCGCAGTTTTATGCTCTACCGGCATGAAAAACACCTTTCAAGAGCACCGGGTTAACCCGAACACTCGAAGGCGCTAGTGTGGGGCAAAGCACAAAAAAAAGCAATAGCCTGCCCAAAAATCAGGCAAACCCCGAGGGGTTTGCCGTCAAGAAGTTGGCACTCGCTGTGCGCAGTGCGTTTCAGCGGTGTGCGTTGGCGTCCGCAACGGTCAATGCCGTCATGTTCACAATCCGGCGCACCGTGGTGCTCGGCGTCAGGATGTGGATGGGCTTGGCCGCCCCCAGCAGGACCGGGCCAACAGCGATATTGCCGCCTGCCGCGGTCTTGAGCAGGTTGTAGGCGATGTTGGCCGCGTCGATGTTGGGCATGACCAGCAGGTTGGCGCTGCCGGTGAGCGCGCTGTGCGGCATGATCGCCTCGCGGGCAGCGCCGTCGAGCGCCACGTCACCGTGCATCTCGCCATCCACCTCCAGCCAGGGCGCATTGCGGCGCAGCAATTCCAGCACCTGACGCATCTTGACCGCACTGGGCTGGCTGGAGGTGCCGAAGTTGGAGTGGCTGAGCAAGGCCGCCTTGGGCGCAATGCCAAAGCGGCGCATTTCCTCGGCCGCCATGACCGTGATCTCGGCCAGCTGTTCGGCACTGGGGTCGTAGTTGACGTGGGTGTCCACGATGAACACCTGACGGTTGGGCAGCATCAGGCCGTTCATGGCCGCAAAAGTGGTCACGCCCGGACGTTTGCCGATCACCTGATCGATGTAGGTCAGGTGGTGCGCGTTGTGACCCCAGGTGCCGCAGATCATGCCGTCGGCGTGGCCTTTGTGGACCAGCATGGCACCGATCAGCGACAGACGACGACGCATTTCGATCTTGGCGATCGACTCGGTCACGCCCTTGCGCTCGGTCATGCGGTGGTAGGTCTGCCAGAAGTCGCGGTAGCGGTCGTCCAGCTCGACGTTGACCACGTCGTAGTCCAACCCTTCCTGCATGCGCAGGCCGAATTTCTCGATGCGTTTGGCGATCACGGCCGGGCGCCCGATCAGGGTCGGGCGGGCAATGCCTTCGTCCACCACGATCTGGGCGGCACGCAGGATGCGTTCTTCCTCGCCCTCGCTGTAGGCCACGCGCTTTTTGAGCGCGCGTTTGGCCGCCGTGAAGATCGGCTTCATGGTCGTGCCCGAGGCGTAGACGAAGCTCTGCAACTGGTCACGGTAAGCGTTCATGTCCTTGATCGGACGCGAGGCCACACCGCTGTCCGCCGCCGCCTGGGCCACCGCCGGGGCGATCTTCATCATCAAACGCGGATCAAACGGTTTGGGGATCAGGTATTCCGGACCAAAGGCCAGAGGCTCACCCGCGTAGGCCGCGGCCACCACTTCGCTTTGCTCGGCCTGCGCCAGCTCGGCAATGGCATGCACAGCGGCAATTTCCATCTCCAGCGTGATGGTGGAAGCCCCGGCATCCAGCGCACCCCGAAAGATGTACGGAAAGCACAAAACGTTGTTGACCTGGTTGGGGTAGTCGGTGCGGCCCGTGGCCATGATGGCGTCGTCGCGCACGGCCTTGACGTCGGCCGGGTCGATTTCGGGGTTGGGGTTGGCCAACGCAAAAATCAGCGGCTTGGCCGCCATCTTCTTGACCATGTCCTGCTTGAGCACACCGCCAGCGGACAGCCCCAGGAACACGTCGGCGCCTTCAATGACTTCGGCCAGCGTACGCTGGTCGGTCTTTTGCACAAACTGGATCTTGTCTTCGTCCATCAGTTCGGTGCGGCCTTCGTAGACCACCCCCGCCAGATCGGTCACCCAGATGTTTTCGCGAGGAATGCCCAGCTTGACCAGCAAACCCAGGCACGCCAAGGCCGCAGCGCCCGCGCCCGAAGTGACCAGCTTGATGTTTTTGGGATCTTTGCCCACGACCTTGAGACCGTTCAAAATCGCTGCGCCCACCACAATGGCCGTGCCGTGCTGGTCATCATGGAAGACCGGGATCTTCATGCGTTCGCGCAGCTTGCGCTCAACGTAGAAGCAGTCCGGTGCCTTGATGTCTTCGAGGTTGATGCCGCCAAAGGTCGGCTCCAGCGAGGCGATGATTTCGACCAGCTTGTCCGGGTCTTTTTCGTTGATCTCGATGTCGAACACATCAATGCCCGAGAACTTCTTGAACAGGACAGCCTTGCCTTCCATGACGGGCTTGCCCGCCAGCGGGCCGATGTCGCCCAGCCCCAGCACCGCAGTGCCATTGGTCACCACGCCCACCAGGTTGCCTCGGCTGGTGTACTTGAAAGCAGCAGCCGGGTCCTTGACGATTTCCTCGCATGGCGCAGCCACGCCGGGTGAATACGCCAAGGCCAGGTCGTGCTGGTTGACCAGCTGCTTGGTGGCCGCGATGGCGATTTTGCCGGGCGTGGGGAACTCGTGGTACTCGAGTGCAGCTTTGCGCAACTGGGCGCGTTTGTCTTCGGCAGGGACCTTGTTGGTCATGTTTTTCTCCAAGAGGCCAGCACTTGCAAGCGCTGCAAGGTGGCAATTTTTTCATTGTAGACCCCGCATCACCTGCACCCGAGTACGTAAATACGCGCAGCAAGTGAGTTGGGTTTTTACTTATGCGCACAAATCAGCGCATGTGCTTGCGGGCTTTGTGTCGCAGGGCGGCTGCAATGGAAGTCACTTGTTCGCCCGGCTGAACGACAAAGGATTCCCCCGCAGACAAGGTGCCCGGCTGGTCCACCGACAGGTAAAAACCGCAGCGTCCGCTTTGCACCATATCCCGGCCCGCCTGGTCGTAGCCCATGACGGCATTGAACTTGCTGCAGGGCTGGCGGGGCTCGGTCACGCGCAAGACCACGCTGGCAAAGTGCAAGGTGTCACCAACGAAGACCTCGTCTTCGTACAGGCTTTTCAGGCTGAGGTTCTCACCCAAGCCGCCAGGAACAAATGCTTCATCGAACAGCGAGACACCGCGTACCTGGCGCTGTGCCTGCCACCAGGCCAGGTGCTCGAAGGGCAATGCGTACACCGCTTTGGACAGGCCCCCGTGCACGCTCAGGTCGGCCTGCTCGTCGCCTGCCAGCCCCAAGGGACCGACGGTGACAGGACCACTGACCGCGGACTTGCCGATGGCCGACATCAGCTTGCGCTCACCCACCTGCAGGGGGCGCACCCGCCCGACCTGGATGGACAGCACGCGACCGGTGAGGGGCACCGTGCTCAGGCCTTCATCAGGGCTTCGATCGCGTCGGCGCGCACAGGCACGTCGCGCGTGATCAGTTCGCAGCCCGTGGTCGTGACCACCGCATCGTCCTCGATGCGGATGCCGATGTTCCAGAACTTCTCGGGCACCCCTTCGCCCGGGCGCACATAAATGCCCGGCTCGATGGTCAGCACCATGCCCGGCTGCAGGATGCGGCTGGGGCGGTCCTTGATCAGCTCACCACTCAGAGGGTCCTTGCGCTCGCTGAACTGGCCCACCTGCGAAGGCTCCACATAGCTACCACAGTCGTGCACATCCATGCCCAGCCAGTGCCCGGTGCGGTGCATGTAGAACTGGAAATAACTGCGGTTGGCGATCACATCCTGGGCCGAGCCAACCTTGTTCTTGTCGAGCAGGCCGACGTCGAGCATGCCCTGCGCCAGCACCGCCACTGTGGCGTCGTGCGGGTCCACAAAACGGGCGCCTTGCCGGGTGGCCGCGATGGCCGCCTCTTGCGAGGCCAGCACCAGGTCGTACAACTGACGCTGCGGTCCGGTGAACTTCCCGTTGGCCGGGAAGGTGCGGGTGATGTCGCTGGCGTAACCGTCCAGTTCGCAGCCGGCGTCGATCAGCACCAGATCGCCGCTCCGGATCAAGGCCTTGTCGGCGCGGTAGTGCAGCACGCAGGCGTTGGCACCGCCCGCCACGATGGAGCCATAAGCGGGGTATTGGGAGCCGTGGTTGCGGAACTCGTGCAGCAACTCGGCGTCCAGGTGGTACTCGCGCACTTCCTGCCCGGCACGCAGCATGGCCGCGCTGCGCTGCATGGCGCGGATGTGGGCGCGGGCGCTGATCTGCGAGGCACGCCGCATGATGTCCAGCTCCTGCGCGTCCTTGACCAAGCGCATCTCGTCGAGCAAGCCGCACACATCGCGCTGCTGGTCCGGGCACAGGGCGCCAAAGCGCACACGCGCACGCACCGGCTGCAGCCAGCCGTCCACACGCCCCTCCAGCCCGGGGTGCGTGGCAAACGGGTACCAGACGGTGCTGCGGTTTTCCAGCAGCTTGGGCATTTGCGTGGCCAGTTCGGTCACGGGCAGGGCTTTTTGCACGCCCAACTCGGCTGGGGCCGCGTCGGGGCCCAGACGGATGCCATCCCAGATTTCCCGCTCCAGATCCTTGGGTTGACAAAACAGCGTCGCCTCACCTTCGGCCGTGAGCACCAGCCAGGCGTTGGGCTCGGTGAACCCGGTCAGGTAATAAAAGTAGCTGTCGTGCCGGAACAGGAAATCACTGTCGCGGTTGCGCTGCTGCTCGCGGGCGGTGGGGATGATGGCAATGCCGCCAGCGCCCAGCTGGGCGGCCAGGCGGGCACGGCGTTTGGCATAGAGGTTTGCAGTCATCGGCGCATTATGGAGGAGCGATGCCTGCTGTGGGAGCGGCGCCCCCGCCGCGATAGACCCCCTCAGTCCACCAACATTCGCCCCGGGGGCGGGGCTCCCACAGAATCCCTGACAGGGCGGGGTCAGTCAAAGGTTCAACTGCGCCAGCCGCTCGGGCGTGCCCACATCGGTCCAGGCACCCGTGTAGTCCTCGCCGCTGACCACGCCCCGGTCCATGGCGGCGCGCAGCAAGGGCGCCAGTGCCAACGCTGCGCCTTGGGCATTGCCTGCGGGGAGGCCACAGTCGGCAAAAAAAGCGCGCTTGTACAAGGCGATGGTGCTGAAGGTGTGGTCACGACCCGCCGCCCCTTTAGGCAGGTTGAGGACTTGGCCCGTGGCCGACAGGCCAAAGTCGCCGCCCGGGTTGTGCGCAGGGTTGGGCACCAGCCACAGATGGGCCAACGCGGGACTGGCTGCAAAACGCTGCACGGCCGCTGGCGTGAACACGAAATTGGGTGCGAACACATCACCCGCCACCACCCAGAACACGTCGGCCAGTTGCGGCAGGGCGCGCACGATGCCGCCTGCGGTCTCCAGCGCCTGGCCAAAGTCCTGTCCCTCGTGCGAGTACGTGATCTGCACTTCGGGCAAGCCGGGCCAGGTAACGCGGTCACCAAAGTGCGCCGGAATCTGCTCGCCCAGCCAAGCGGTGTTGACCAGCTGCCGGGTGAAGCCGCCCCGTGCCAAGGCCTGCATGGGCCACTGCATCAGCGGCTGGCCGCGCACGGCCAGCAAGGGTTTGGGGGTGGCGTCGGTCAGGGGGCGCATGCGCTCGCCACGGCCTGCGGCGAGCACCATGGCTTGGGCTGGCGGCATTGAAAAAACAGTCATGGGGCTATGTTGCCATGAACCGGGGGCAAGCCCGGGCGAACAGCCAGACATCGCGGCGAGGGCGCCGCTCCCACAAAAGTCCAGCGGGTTACGTACCGCTGTAACTGTCAGGCCGACAGAATGGGACAGCTCAAGGGGTGAGCGGTCGTTAAAATAAGGGGTTTTCCCGAATTTTTTACCGGAGTTGCCCCACATGGCCAATACACAGCAAATGGCGAACGCCATCCGCGCCCTCGCAATGGACGCCGTTCAACAAGCCAACTCCGGTCACCCCGGCGCCCCCATGGGCATGGCCGACATGGCCGTGGCGCTGTGGGGCGATCACCTCCAGCACAACCCCAAAAACCCGCACTGGGCCAACCGCGACCGCTTCGTGCTGTCCAACGGCCACGCCTCCATGCTGATCTATTCGGTGCTGCACCTGACCGGCTACAACCTGTCGGTCGATGACCTGAAAAACTTCCGCACCCTGCACAGCAAAACCGCTGGTCACCCCGAAGTGGGCGTGACCCCCGGCGTGGAAACCACCACCGGCCCGCTGGGTCAGGGCATCACCAACGCCGTGGGCATGGCCCTGGCCGAGAAGATGTTGGCCGCCGAGTTCAACCAGCCTGGCCACAGCATCGTCAACCACCACACCTATGTGTTCCTGGGCGACGGCTGCCTGATGGAAGGCATCAGCCACGAAGCCGTGGCCTTGGCCGGTGCCTGGAAGCTCAACAAACTGATCGCCTTGTACGATGACAACGGCATCTCGATCGACGGCAAGGTAGCCCCCTGGTTCATCGACAACACCCCACAGCGCTTTGCCGCTTGCGGCTGGAACGTGATCGACGCGGTGGAGGGCCACGACGCCGCCGCCATCTCCAAAGCCATTGCCTCGGCCAAACACAGCGCCGACAAGCCCACCCTGATCGTCTGCAAAACCGCCATCGGCAAGGGCTCGCCCAACCGTGCGGGCACGTCCAAAGCCCACGGCGAACCGCTGGGCGCTGAAGAAATCAAGCTCACCCGCGAAGCCCTGGGCTGGAGCCACGAGCCCTTCAAGATCCCCAAAGAGGTCTATGCCGACTGGGATGCCAAGGCCGCAGGCAAAGCCCGCGAAGCCGAGTGGAACACCGCCTTTGCCGCTTACAAAACCGCCTTCCCTGCTCAGGCCAAAGAGTTTGTGCGCCGCATGAAGGGCGAACTGCCCAAGAACTTCAACCAGGTGGCGTTCGACGCCGTGGTCGCGGCCCACACCAAGGGCGAAACCGTGGCCAGCCGCAAGGCCAGCCAGCTGGCACTCGAAGCCTTCACCGCCGCCCTGCCCGAAATGCTGGGCGGCTCGGCCGACCTGACCGGCTCCAACCTGACCAACACCAAATCTACTCCGGCTTTCCGCGTGGACCTGGCTGGTGATGTGGTCAAAACGGAAGACGGTGCCATCGGTCGCCACATCAACTACGGCGTGCGCGAATTCGGCATGGCCGCCATCATGAACGGCGTTGCTCTGCACGGCGGCTACATCCCTTACGGCGGCACCTTCCTCACGTTCAGCGACTACAGCCGCAACGCCATCCGCATGGCTGCGCTGATGAAGCAGCGCGTGGTGCATGTGTTCACGCACGACTCCATCGGTCTGGGCGAAGACGGTCCGACCCACCAGTCGATCGAGCACGCCGCCAGTCTGCGCCTGATCCCAGGTCTGGACGTGTGGCGCCCTGCCGACACGGCCGAAACCACCGTGGCCTGGGCCGTGGCGCTGCAAAACGCCCACCGCCCCTCGGCCCTGTTGCTGTCGCGTCAAAACTTGGCCTACGCCCCCAAGGCAGACCTGGGCGACATCAGCCGCGGCGCTTATGTGTTGGCCGAGCCCAGCGAAGTCGGCATCAAGAAGACCCACGGCGTGATCATCGCCACTGGCTCCGAAGTGCAATTGGCGCTGGCTGCGCAAAAGCTGCTGGCCGAACGCAAGATCGGTGTGCGTGTGGTCTCCATGCCCAGCACCAATGTGTTTGACCGCCAGGACAGCGAATACAAGCAAAGCGTGCTGCCCAAAGGCCTGCCGCGCGTGGCGGTTGAAATGGGCTCCACCGACGGCTGGTGGAAATACGGCTGCGCCGCCGTGGTCGGCATCGACACCTACGGCGAGTCGGCACCCGCCCCGGTTTTGTTCAAACACTTCGGCTTCACCGCCGAGAACGTCGCGGACACGGTCCACGCCGCACTGCTCAAGGCCTGAAAAGGCTCCTGACCGGTCGGACCGCTTCAGCGCCTGCGGGCGCGAAGTGGTTCCAAGGATCAGGCCCATGCAAGGGTTCTGATTTAAAAACTGGTTACGTAACGGTTTAGTAACTTTCTCCTGAGGCTCTCACCATGACCATCAAGTTGGGTATCAACGGATTTGGCCGCATTGGCCGTCTGGCTTTGCGCGCCGCCCTCAAGCACGGCTACGACGACATCCAGATCGTCGGCATCAATGACCCCAAGCCGGCCGACTACCTGGCCTACATGCTCAAATACGACAGCGTGCATGGCCGTTTTGATGGCACAGTGGACTTCACCGACGACGCCCTGATCGTCAATGGCAAGAAGATCAAGCTCTCACACGAACGCGACGCGCACAACCTGCGCTGGGGCGAGATGGGCGTGCACACCGTGCTCGAATGCACCGGCCACTACCTGACCGAGCCCACCAGCCAGATGCACATCGCAGCGGGCGCCAAAAAAGTCGTGATCTCGGCCCCGTCCAAAGACAGCATCCCCATGTTCGTCTATGGCGTGAACCACAAGAAGTACGCGGGCGAGGCCATCGTGTCGAACGCCAGCTGCACCACCAACTGCCTGGCCCCCGTGGTCAAGGTGCTCAACGACAAATGGGGTATCAAGCGCGGTCTGATGACCACCGTGCACGCCGCCACCGCCAGCCAGATGACCGTGGACAGTTCTTCGCGCAAAGACTGGCGCGGCGGCCGGGGCATTCTGGAAAACATCATCCCCAGCAGCACGGGTGCCGCCAAGGCCGTGGGGGTGGTGATCCCCGAGATCAAAGGCAAGATCACCGGCATGGCCTTCCGCGTGCCCACTTCCGACGTTTCGGTCATTGACCTGACCGTGGAGTTGAGCAGCGACGCCAGCTACGCCGACATCTGCGCCGAAATGAAAGCGCAAAGCGAAGGCGCCCTCAAAGGGGTGCTGGGTTACACCGACGAGAAAGTGGTCTCCACCGATTTCCGTGGTGAGCCTTGCGCCAGCGTGTTCGACGCGACGGCCGGCATTGCGCTGGACAAGAGCTTCGTCAAGATCGTCGCCTGGTACGACAACGAATGGGGTTACGCCAAGCAGTGTCTGGAGATGGTGCGGGTGGTGGCCAAAAAGAAGTGAGTGATGGGCTGAGCGGACGCTGCCCCGCAAGGCCTCAGACGCGCTTCGCTTTGCGACATCGGCCCTACGGGGCAGCGCCCGCTCAGCTTTTGAGTTTCAGCAAAGCGCCTTCGGGCGCTTTTTTCATGCCCTGCAATTTGCTGTGGGAGCGGCGCCCTCGCCGCGATCCAGCCAGCAAACCCTTTAACCACGAATCAAATCCGCAGCTTTCTCCGCGATCATGATCGTCGGCGCGTTGGTGTTGCCGCTCACCACACGCGGCATGACCGAGGCATCCACCACTCGCAGACCCGGCACGCCGCGCACGCGCAGCTCCGGATCGACCACGGCCAGGTCATCCTGCCCCATGCGGCAGGTTCCTACCGGGTGGTAGATGGTGTCGGCGTTCTGGCGAATCCATTGCTCGATCTCGGCATCGGTCTTGGCATTGGCCGACGCGGCCCACTCCCGACCAAAGGCTGCCAGCGGCGCTTGCGCCATGATGCGCTGGGCCTGGCGCACCCCGGCCACCAGGCGCCGCATGTCCTCGGGGTCCACCAGAAACTGCGGGTCGATCAGCGGCATGCTGTTCGGGTCGCGGTCGGCCAATTGCACGCGACCACGACTGCGCGGTTGCAAGAGGCACACATGCAAGGAATAGCCGTGACCCAAGGTGACTTTGCGGCCATGGTTCACCAGCTTGGCCACCACAAAGTGCAGCTGTATATCGGGGTGCTGCGCCTCGGGCGTGCTTTTGTAGAAGGCTCCGGCCTCGGCAAAATTGGTCGTCAACTGACCCGTGCGCTGGCGGCGCCATTCAAAGATGGCCTTGAGCGTTTTCCAGGCTCCCTTGAGGGACAAGCCAAACAAGTCAGACTGGCCCGGCGCATCGGCCACCAGCACCACATCCGGGTGGTCGTGCAGGTTTTCACCCACACCGGGCAAGTTGTGGAAGACCTCGATGCCCAGGCTCTGCAGGTGCGCCGCAGGGCCAATGCCCGAGCGCATCAGGATGGCGGGTGACTGGAAAGCACCGGCACTCAGGATGATTTCGCGGCGCGCGGTCAGCGTCCGGCGCGCACCGTTCTGCACGATGTGGACCTGCCGCGCCACACCATCCATCAAGCCCACACGGTCCACCGTGACACCGGTCATGACGTGCAGATTGGGCCGATTCAGGTGAGGGGTGAGGTAGGCCTTGGCGGCGCTGAAGCGCTCGCCTGCACGCTGCGTGACCTGGTACAGGCCTACGCCCTCCTGCATGGCCCCGTTGAAGTCGGCGTTGTGCGCCAAACCGGCCTGCAGGCCAGCCTCGACAAAGCGCTTTGAAAACACATTCGGGCTTTGCAGATCGGCCACGTTCAACGGACCTTGCTGGCCATGCCAGGCGTCGTTCAGGCGTTCGTTGTGTTCGGCCTTGCGAAAGTAGGGCAGCACATCGGCCCAGGCCCAGCCCGGGCAACCCATGTTGGCCCAGGTGTCGTAGTCGGTCTGCTGGCCGCGGATGTAAACCATCGCGTTGGTCGAGCTGGAACCGCCCAAGGTGCGGCCGCGGGGCTGGAAACCGATGCGTCCCCCCAGGCCCGGCTGGGGCACCGTGTTCAGCCCTTGCGAGACACTGTCCGTCTGCACCATGACCGCAATGCCTGCCGGGCAATGGATGAGCGCACTGGTGTCCGGTGGTCCGGCCTCGAGCAAGGCCACCTGCACTGCAGGGTCTTCGCTCAAACGGCTGGCCAGCACGCAACCGGCCGATCCACCGCCCACGATCACATAGTCAAAGTCCATGGCTCACCTCCGCTTGATGCATATGGACGGAATGTAATGTCACCGCTCCAGAGCGTCTGTCTTCACCGCGTCAACGGAACAGCCGCCGCTTGATGAACTCCACCAGCGCCAGGTACACCACGACCATCATGGCCAGCACGCCATAAAACGCCAGGGGTGGGGGCGTGAAGCCAAAGGCCGCACCCAAGGAGGTGTAGGGCAAGACCATGGCCACGGCCACCACCGTCAGCGAGGTGAAGGTCAACAGCGGATGAGGACGGCTGCGCAAAGGGTTGCCGTGCGTGCGGATCACAAAGATCACCAGCACCTGGGTGCACAGCGACTCGACAAACCAGCCGGTCTGAAACAGCTTTTCGTCGGCGTGGAACACCTGCAGCATCACGTAGAAAGTCAGAAAGTCAAAAAGCGAACTGATCGGCCCCATGGTGAACATGAACTTGCGGATCAGCGCCATGTCCATCACGCGCGGCAAGCGGGTTTCTTCGGCATCCACCGCATCCAGCGGGATCGTGATTTCCGAGATGTCGTAGAGGATGTTGTTGAGCAGAATCTGTGTGGGCAGCATCGGCAGGAAAGGCAGAAAGAGCACCGCCCCGGCCATGCTGAACATGTTGCCGAAGTTGGAGCTGGTGCCCATCATGATGTACTTCATGATGTTGCCAAAGGTGCGACGTCCTTCGAGCACGGCTTCGTGCAGGATGTTCAGATCCTGGCGCAACAAGATCATGTCGGCCGCCGCCTTGGCAACGTCCACCGCCGAGTCCACCGACAAGCCCACATCGGCCGAATGCAGCGAGGGCGCATCGTTGACGCCATCGCCCAGATAACCCACCACATGGCCTCGCGCCCGCAGCGCCTGGATCACCCGGTTCTTTTGCGCCGGATTGACGCGGCAAAACAGGTTGGTGGTTTCCACACTGGCGCGCAAAGCCTCATCGCTCATGGCAGCGATCTCCTGCCCCGTGAGCACCCCGGTGATGGGCAGCTTCAATTCGCGGCAGACGTGGCGCGTGACGCGGTCGCTGTCGCCCGTGACCACCTTGATCGCCACACCGTCGGCCTGCAAGGCCTGCAAAGCCAACGCTGCGCTGGCTTTGGGCGGATCCAGAAATGCGGCAAAACCGGCCAGTACCAGCTCCGATTCGTCATCGACCTGGGCATGCGCCTGCGCCAGACCCACACGCCGCCAGGCGATCCCCAGGATGCGAAACCCTTCGTCTTCGAGCGCATGGTAGGTGCTGCGCGCACGTGTGAGCGCCGCCGCATCCAGTGGCTCGGGGACTTCGGCGTCCGTGCCTTCACAATGCGTGCACAAGGCCAAAATGTCGTCCGGTGCGCCCTTGACCACCAGCCATCGCTCATCACCGCGCTGCACCAGCACCGAGACGCGACGGCGCTCGAAGTCGAACGGCACTTCATCGATCTTGGTCCATGCGCCGACATCCCTTTGGCCGGAGGACAGGATGGCATCGTCCAGCGGGCTCTTGAGGCCGCTTTCAAAATGGCTGTTGAGGTAGGCCAGCTCCAGCGAATGGTCACTGTCCTGGCCCCAGGGGTCGACATGCTTTTCCATGCGGATGCGCGCTTCGGTCAGGGTGCCCGTCTTGTCGGTGCACAGCACATCCATCGAACCGAGGTCCTGAATGGCCGTCTGTCGTTTGACGATGATCTGTTGCGCCGCCATGCGCAGGGCACCACGCGACAAAGTGACCGACACCACCATGGGCAACAGCTCGGGCGTCAGGCCCACAGCCAGCGCCACAGCAAACAGGAACGACTCCAGCAAGGGGCGGTGCAGCAGCCCATTGATCAGCACCACAAACATCACCAGCAACACCGTCAAGCGCATGATCAGCATGCCAAAGCGGCGCATGCCCAGCTCAAAGGAATTGGTCTCGGCGGGCCGCGACACGCTGTCGGCAATGCCCCCCATCTCGGTGTCACCGCCCGTCTTCACCAGCAGCACCCGGGCACTGCCACTGATGACCGAGGTGCCCATGAAAACGGCGTGTGTGGCGTCCTGTAAATCAGCCGCCAGCGCTGGCGGGGCAGGGTGTTTTTCTACCGGGTAAGGCTCGCCCGTGAGCAAGGCCTGATTCACGAAAAAGTCCCTGGCCTCCAGCACCAGGCCGTCCGCGGGTACGAGGTCACCCGCCGAGAGCAGCACCACATCCCCCGGCACCAGGCCACTGACCGGACATTCGCAGGGCTGCCCATCGCGCAGCGCGGTGGCACGCACCATCACCGATTGCCGCAGCTTTTCGGCGGCGCGGTTGGCCCGGTGCTCCTGCACAAAGTCCAGCGTCACGCTCATCAACACGATGCAGCCGATGATGGCAAAGTTGACCACATCGCCCGACAGGGCCGAGACCCCGCTGGCCACCAGCAAAATCAAAACCAGCGGGTTCGTGAAATGCGCCAGGTATTGCCAGACCAGTGGTTTTTCACGCTGCTGGCCAAACCGGTTGGGGCCAAAGCGCTGCAACCGCTCCTGTACCTGTTCGGAGCTCAGGCCCTGCGCTCGCTCGGCCTGACGTGCATCGGCCAGGGTCTGTGCATCGGTCCACCAGGACACATCTTGGGGCGCAGTGGTCGATTTTTTGATCATGATTGCACTGTAGGTCGTTCAGACAAGTTTGTGCGGTCTGAGCGACTAATTTGTGACGATGATCAATTCAACAGAGGTCGGCTGACCTGTGCCAGAACGCCTGAGGCATCAGCGCGGAAAGCGCTGCAGGCGCTTGGCATCCTTGGGCACCTGGTATTCGGCCGCATTCATCTGCATGGCCAGCGAGGTGTAGTAGGCATTGATCGCGGTCAGGTCCACCACGCCCTGCTTGCCAAAGCGTTTTTCCGCGCGGGCAAAGGTGAAGTCCGACACATGCTTGTTCTTGTGCAACTCGGTCGAGAAGTCGTAGACGATTTCCTCGTCATCGCTCATGCCTTGGGGTCTTCGCCCTTGCGCAATGGCTTCTGTGATGGAGGCCTTGATGCCCACCTCCACCGCGATCGGCTGGTGCACCATCCATTCGTAGTCTTGCGTCCATTCACGCGCCACCACCAGAATCACCAGTTCGCTCAAGGTGGTGCCGATCGCCGACTTGTAGCGCAGGTAGTCGCCCGTGGAACGCATCAGGGTCATGACCTGGGGGCTGTGCAGCAGAGGTTGAAACGGGCCACGCAGTGCGGCTTTCCGCGTTGCTTCGAAATCCTGCACCGCCTGCTTTTGCTCGGGCGTGTACTGCTCTGGCGGGATGGTCGGCAAACGCCCCTGTGCAAAAACAAGAGAAGAAAGGGTCAAGGCACACAGGCCTGCCGAAAGTTGAAGTCGTGTCATGGTGTGCAAATGAACAGTTCGTGGGAATGCCCACGGTAGTGGATTTGTACCGTTCTCACAAGGGCGTCATCACGGATGGCCATCTTTCAATTAACTGCCAGCAGATAAGGCGTGATGTTGGCCATAGCGCGTTCCACATAAGCGTCCTTCTCGCCAACAGGTGCCACATAGTGCATTGCAGACTCGGCTGCCTCCAGGCCTTCCAGCCGGGCAATGACCCAGGCGGCCAGGTACTGCGAAGACAAGCAACCACCCGCCGTGGCCACATTGCCATCGGCATAAAACGGTTGATTCAGCACTTCCACCCCTGCTTCTTGCACCCAAGGCTTGGTCAGCAAATCGGTACAGGCCGGTATCTTGTTCAACAGTCCAAGCTTGGCCAGCATCAAGGTGCCCGAGCATTGCGCACCGATCAACTGCCTTGCAGGATCGAGATTCAACTGGGCCATGACGCCCGGATCGTTCGCGATGTCACGGGTTTTCATGCCGCTGCCAAACAGCACGGCATGACTTTACAGGCACATGGTGTGACCATGACTTCAAGCTGATCACCTCCAAGGTCAGGCGCCCTCTTGCGACCATCCGGTTCGCCCCAGTCCGATCGGCGACAATGGATGCTCTGCCCGAAAACGCCATGCACACCAAGAACTCCTCCATCCTTCCCGTCCTCATCGCCATCGCTGCAACTGCCCTGGTTCCTGCCTCTGCTGCCTACGCGGCCAAGCACCCCAGCAGCAAGAGCGCGCCTCACCCCAAGACCGCGTCTCAGAAAAAGGCCGCGGCCGCCGCAAACGCACTGCCGCCACTGGCGGCTGAGACCGCCATGGCGGACAACCCGCCCGCGCTGCCCGCCAAGGCCTGGCTGCTGATGGACTACGACTCCGGCCAGGTGCTCGCCTCGGCCAACGCGGACGAAGCGCTGCCGCCAGCATCGCTCACCAAGATGATGACCAGCTACATCGTCGAGCAGGCGCTGCGTTCGGGCAAGCTCAAACAAACAGACCTGGTCACCGTGAGTGAAAACGCCTGGTGCCGGGGCACGAGCGCCGAATCGTGCATGTACCTGCCACTGAACAGCCAGGCCACGGTCATCGACATCCTGCGCGGCATCATCATCCAGTCGGGCAACGATGCATCGAAGGCGATTGCCGAGCACATGGCCGGCTCCGAAGCGGGTTTTGCCAAGCTGATGAACCTTGAGGCCCAGCGCCTGGGCATGACGCACACGACCTTCGTGAACCCCACGGGCCTGCCCGACCCGGCGCACAAGTCTTCGGCGCGAGATCTGGCCATCCTGGCGCGCGCCATCATCCGTGACGGCGCCGAGTATTACCCCATCTACGCCGAGCGCGAGTTCAAGTACAACGGCATCAAGCAAGGCAACCGCAACGCCTTACTCTACACCGACCCCACTGTGGACGGCCTCAAGACCGGCCACACCGCAGAAGCCGGCTACTGTCTGGTCACATCCTCCAAGCGCAACGACATGCGTTTGATCTCGGTCATCCTCAACACCCACAGCGCCCAGGCGCGTGCCGACCAGACCCGCACGCTGCTCGGTTGGGGCTACGGCAGCTTTGAAAAGACCACGCCGATTGCTGCCAATGCGGTGGTCGCCACCGCCAAGGTCAGCTTTGGCAAGGCCGACACCGTCGCGGCAGTTCTGGGCAGCCCCTGGATGCTGACCGTGCCGCGCGGCACGCAAGTGCAGACCTCGGTGGAACTCAAGCCGGGCGTGGAAGCTCCGGTGGCCAAGGGTGCCGTGATCGGCAAGGTGCTGGCCACCGCCAACGGCAAGCCGGTAGGCGAAGCCCCGCTGGTTGCGCAGGCCGATGTGGAGCGCTCGGGCCTGCTGCTGCGCGCGTGGCAACACGTGGCCAAATTGTTCGGGAAGTGAGCGCGGGCAGAATCCCTTCATGAACCACGCGCCATCAACAGCCGGTCAAGCTCGAAACCCTCTGCATGGCGTGACCCTTGAGGCCATTGTCCGAGCCCTTGAGGCGCACTACGGATGGGCGGATCTCGGACAACGCATTCCGATCCGCTGCTTCACCCACGACCCGAGCGTCAATTCCAGCTTGAAGTTCCTGCGCAAGACCCCCTGGGCCAGAGACAAGGTGGAAGGCCTGTATCTGTTCATGCTGCGAGAAAAACGGCGGATGGAAGAGCGCCTTGGTTGACGGTTAACTGGGGTCTGTGTCGGGATAACGCTCAAAGCTCTTCTTGATGAGTTCGCGCAGCTCCAGCGGCAGTTACAAAACCAGAACAAACCCGAATAATGCCCCGTTCATGTAATAAAGTTTCATAAATTCGATACGATGGTTACATTGCTGGTTGCGCACCCCTGCCAACCAACGCCAACACATCGAACGAAAGTGAGACTCACATGGCCCTCAAGATTGGCATCAATGGTTTTGGCCGCATCGGCCGCATGGTGTTCCGCGCAGCGGTGCAGAACTTCAACGACGTCGAAATCGTCGGCATCAACGACCTGCTCGAACCCGACTACCTGGCCTACATGCTGCAGTACGACAGCGTGCATGGCCGCTTCAAGGGCACCGTGGCCGTCGAAGGCAATACCCTGGTGGTGAACGGTCAAAAGATCCGTCTCACGCAAGAGCGCGACCCGGCCAACCTGAAGTGGAACGAGGTCGGCGCCGATGTGGTGATCGAAGCCACGGGCCTGTTCCTCGACAAGGACAGCGCAGGCAAGCACCTGGCCGCTGGCGCCAAAAAAGTGGTGATCTCGGCCCCGTCGAAAGACGACACGCCCATGTTTGTGTATGGCGTGAACCACGGCACCTATGCCGGCCAGGCCATCGTCAGCAACGCCAGCTGCACCACCAACGCGCTGGCCCCGATCACCAAGGTGCTCAACGACAAGTGGGGCATCAAGCGCGGCCTGATGACCACCGTGCACGCCGCCACCGCCACCCAGAAGACCGTGGACGGCCCCAGCAACAAGGACTGGCGCGGCGGCCGCGGCATTCTGGAAAACATCATCCCCAGCAGCACGGGCGCGGCCAAGGCGGTGGGCGTGGTGATCCCCGCCATCAAAGGCAAGCTGACCGGCATGGCGTTCCGTGTGCCCACATCCGACGTGTCGGTGGTGGACCTGACCGCTGAACTTGAAACCCCCGCCACCTACGCCGAAATCTGCGCCGAGATGAAAGCGCAAAGCGAAGGCGCCTTGAAAGGCGTGCTGGGCTACACCACCGACAAAGTGGTGTCGACCGATTTCCGTGGCGAAGTCTGCACCAGCGTGTTCGATGCCGACGCCGGCATTGCACTGGACAGCACCTTCGTCAAGGTCGTGGCGTGGTATGACAACGAGTGGGGCTACTCGAACAAGTGCCTGGAGATGGCCCGCGTCGTGGGGCGCTGAAGCGAAACCGACCTTCCTCACGTGACATGAGGAAGGTCTCGATGGTTCAACGGACTTTCATCTCATCGCGGATACGCGATTCCAGCGCCTGCTGGGTTTTGAGCAGTTCGTGGGTTTTGACCTGCGCCTGCTCCTGGGTCTTCATGTGCTCCAGCGTCTGTGTCTGGGCATGTTCCTGATTTTTCAATTGTTCGCGCAGCTCGGCCTTGTCTTGCTCATGGTCTTTGATCTGCTCGTGCGTGCGCGTCAGCAGCTTTTCCTGCTGCTGGATCTGGGCACGGGTTTGCTTGAGCAATTTGTCCTGTGTCTTGACCTGGGATCGGGTTTCGCTCACCGTTTTTTCTTGCGTACCCAACTGCCTGCGCGCATGCACAGCCATTTCCTGGCGTTCAATGAAAGTGCGGCCTGCCGCGGGCTTGCTGGTGCCCGCTTCTGAAGCGGGCGCATCGGCCGCAAAGACCGATGCACTCGTCACCAGGGACAGGGCCAAACCCCATCGGCATAAAAGAAGTGGATTCATGGTGCATTCCTCGTGTTGGTTGAACCAACAGTCTGGGCGCAATCCGCTGGCGTGTGAATTCACCTTGAGATCAGCTTGAATGGACCTGAGGGTCCATTCCTTTAGGTATACGCACCTGCACCTCTCAAGCTGGATCAGCTCAAATGCTTGCCAATGATCCCGGCCAGCTCGAACATCGTGACCTGGTCCTTGCCGAACACTTCCTTGAGCTTGCCATCGGCGTTGATGGCGCGCTTGTTGGCTGCATCCTGCAGATTGTTGGCCTTGATGTAGTCCCAGATTTTCTTGACCACTTCGGTGCGGGCGTAGGTGCCGTCGCCAATCACCGCCATCAGGGCGGCGCTGGGTTTGAGCGTGCCCACAGCGGCTTTGCGCGGGGCCTTGGGCGCTGTGGTTTTGGCGGCCTTCTTCGCTGCCGGAGCTTTGGTGGTTTTGGTCGCCGCCTTGCCGAAAGGGGTCTTCTTGGCAGCCGCCTTACGCGGCGGGTACTTCTTACCGCCTTCGCGCTGCTCGAACTCGAAGCCAACCTTGCCTTCTTCCGCGTTCCAGGCCAGGTAGGCCTTGAAGGTGCGGCGGGTGCGGTTGCTCAGGAACTTGTCGAGCAGATCGGTCTTGCCTGTGGCCAGCAGCTTGGTGACCTGTTCGCGCTCCACGGGTTGTTGCAGGATGACCTTGCCGGTCTTGAAGTCGCAGCTGGGCGTGGGCTGCGCGTGGGTGGGCACGGCCTTGCTGCAGACGTAGTTGCTGCCGTGCTCGTGCACCGGGCTGCCGCACTTGGGGCAGACGCCGAGCGACTCGTCGGTGAACTCGACGATCTCGCCGCTGTCTTCGTCTTTCTTGCTGTCGCCGAAGTCGAATTCGAGTTTCCAGTTCTGCTCTTCTTCGTTGAACTTGAGGGCCATCTCGGCCACAAAAGGCCAGCCGGCTTTGGAGCGAAAGCCTTCGAGTGGACCGATCTTCTTGTCCCGCAGGAACTGATCCGCCTCGTTCATTTCAAAGGTGCGCCCGCCGGGTGACTTGCCAAACGAGAAGCCACAGCCTTCGCTCGCGCCGTCAGCGCCTGTGCAGGTGTAGCGGCGGTAGTTTTCCTTGACCACGCCGCCGCACTTGGGGCAGGGCGTGCTCAGGGTGGCGTAATCGCCCGGCACGGTGTCGCGGTCGTACTCTTTGGCTTTCTTGACGATGTGCTCGGTCATGGCCGCGATCTCGGCCATGAAGGTGGCGCGGCTGAGCTTGCCTTGCTCCATCTGGGCGAGTTTGTATTCCCACTCACCGGTCAGCTCGGGCTTGGACAGTTCTTCGACCTGCAGGCCGCGCAGCAGCGTCATGAGCTGGAAGGCCTTGGCCGTGGGGATCAGCTCACGTCCTTCGCGCAGCATGTATTTCTCGTTCAACAGGCCTTCGATGATGGCGGCTCGGGTAGCAGGTGTGCCCAGGCCTTTTTCCTGCATGGCTTCGCGCAGCTCGTCGTCGTCGACCATCTTGCCCGCGCCTTCCATGGCGCCCAGCAGCGTGGCTTCTGAATAGCGTGCGGGGGGGCGGGTCTTCAGGCCCTTGGCCTCGACCGACTCGACACCCACCTGCTCGCCCGGCTGCACCGGCACCAGGTTCTGGCCCTTGTCGCCGTCTTTGGCGTCTTCCACCTCATTGGCCGCTTCCTTGCCATAGATGGCCAGCCAGCCGGGTTTAACCAGCACCTTACCCACGGTCTTGAAGCTGTGGCCAGCAGCCACGCTGATGCGGGTGGTCACCTGGTATTCGGCGCTGGGGAAGAACACCGCCATGAAGCGGCGCACCACCAGGTCATAGAGCTTTTGCTCGGCCTCGGACAAGCCGCTGGGCGCTTGCAGCGTGGGGATGATGGCGAAGTGGTCCGACACCTTTTTGTTGTCGAACACGCGCGGGATCTTGCGCACGTAGTTGTTGTTGAGTGCTGTCAGCGCGTGGGGGGCCAGATGGCGCATGCCGCTGTCGGCCAGCATTTCAAAGGTTTGCTTGGCCACGGGCACGTAGTCTTCGGGCAGGTGGCGCGAGTCGGTACGCGGGTAGGTCAGGGCCTTGTGGCGTTCGTACAGGCTTTGGGCCAGCGCCAGCGTGGTCTTGGCCGAGAAGCCGAATTTGCCGTTGGCCTCGCGCTGCAGGCTGGTCAGGTCAAACAGACCGGGGCTGGCTTGCGTGGTGGGCGTGGCCTCTTCGGTCACGGTGGCCTTTTGGCCGCGCACCGCGTCGACAATGGCTTGCGCCTCGGCAGCGGTCCACTTCCGGTCGGCTTTCTTTTCGGCGTCTTCTTCTTTTTTCCAGGCCGGGTCAAACCATTTGCCGGGGTAAGTGCCTGCTGCGGCGCCAAACTCGGCGTGGATTTCCCAATAGTCGCGGCTCACGAACTTGCGGATCTGTTCTTCGCGCTCGACCACCACGGCCAGCGTGGGCGTTTGCACCCGACCCACGGTGGTGAGGAAAAAGCCGCCATCGCGCGAGTTGAACGCGGTCATGGCACGCGTGCCGTTGATGCCCACCAGCCAGTCGGCTTCAGACCGGCTGCGGGCGGCGTCGGCCAGGCCCTGCATCTGGGTGTCGCTGCGCAGGCTCTCAAAGCCGTCGCGGATGGCCTGCGGCGTCATGGACTGCAGCCACAGCCGCTGGACGGGCTTGTTGAGGGGCTTGGCCCCTCCGGCGTATTGCTCGATCAGGCGGAAGATCAATTCCCCCTCGCGGCCCGCGTCACAGGCGTTGATGAGGGCGCTCACGTCCTTGCGTTTGGCCTGCCTGACCACGGCGCTCAAACGGCTCTTGGTCTTGTCCACCGGCTTCAAGTCAAAGTGCGGTGGGATCACAGGCAGGTTGGCAAAGCTCCACTTGCCGCGCTTCACGTCGTACTGCTCGGGGGCCTGGATCTCGACCAGGTGACCCACGGCGCTGGTGACCACATAGGTCTCGCTCTCAAAATGGTCATCGTGTTTTTCGAACTTGCCCGCCACAGGGGTCAGGGCCCGAACGATGTCCTGGGCCACCGAAGGCTTCTCTGCAATGATCAATGTTTTCATGTCTATACAATCCCGTTGTCTCGCGTGCGCACGCGCGCTCGCACACATGCACGCCTGGGCGCGCTCACGCGCACGCCCACATGAATTCACCATAACAAATTTTTGAACACCGTGGCCAAATCCCCTGCTTCTTCTTCCGGTTCGTCATCCAACCGACGCATTCAGGTTCGCCGCTCCGGTGTGCATGGCAAGGGCGTGTTTGCCCTGCAAGACATCGCCGAAGGCGAGACCATCATCGAGTACGTGGGCGAGATCATCAGCTGGGACGAAGCCCAGGATCGCCACCCGCACGATCCCAAGGACCCCAACCACACCTTCTACTTCCATGTGAACGAGGACAAGGTGATCGACGCGCTGCACGGTGGCAACTCTTCGCGCTGGATCAACCACAGCTGCGATGCCAACTGCGAAGCCGACGAGGAAAACGAGCGCATCTTCATCAAGGCGCTGCGCAACATCCAAGCCGGGGAAGAGCTGAACTACGACTATGGCCTGATCATCGACGAGCCCTACACCAAGAAGCTCAAGGCCGAATACCCCTGCTGGTGCGGCAGCGCCAACTGCCGGGGCACGCTGCTGTCGCCCAAGGACCGCGAAGACACGCCCAAGATCCCCGGCCAGAAAAAGAAAAAGGCCAAAGCCAAGGCCGAAGTGAAAGCCGACACAAAGCCCAAGGCCGGGAAAGCGGAGAAGGCCAAAAAAGCCGACAAAGTGAAAGCCGCCGACAAGCCCAAAGCAAAAGCCAAAACCAAGGCAGAAGCTGCGCCAAAGAAGAAGTCGAAGAAAGCCTGAGCCCGCTGACGATGACGCCACCCACCCGCTGGCACGCCGAAGCCATCTGGGAGCAGGTCTGGCCCTTGCTGCCCGGCTTCACGGTGGAGGTGCTGCCCGAGATCGATTCGAGCAACACCGAGCTGATGCGCCGTGCCCGCCGGGGGCAGACCGAGCCCACGCTGCTGGTGGCCGAATCGCAAACCGCAGGGCGCGGGCGCATGGGCCGGGTCTGGCAGAGCCAGCCGGGTGACTCGCTCACCTTTTCGCTGAGCCTGCCCTTCGCCCCCAAGGACTGGTCCGGCCTGTCGCTGGCCGTGGGTCTGTCGCTGGCCGAGAGCCTGCACCCTGACATCCGCCTCAAATGGCCGAACGACCTGTGGTGGCAAGAGCGCAAGCTCGGCGGCATCCTGATCGAAGCGGCCAGCATGGGCGGCCGCAGCCAGGTCGTGATCGGCATGGGCATCAACATCCGCCCACGCCCGGCCGACGGCCTGAACACCCCACCCGCCGCGTTGACCGAAGCCTGGCCCGAGGCCACAGCCCCCGCCGCGCTGGCGCGGGTGGTGCTGCCCTTGGTGAAGATGCTGCAGGACTTTGAGCGCCAGGGTTTTGCCCCGCTGCAGCAACGCTTTGAGGCACGCGATGTGCTGCTGGGCCGACAGGTCACCACCAGCGATGGGCTGCAGGGCCTGTGCCTGGGGGTGAGCGCTGCGGGTGCGCTACGATTGGCCGATGAACAAGGCACTCGCGACATCCACAGCTCGGAAGTCAGCGTGCGCCCCCTGAAACAAGACAAGGATGGATGCTGATGGCCCGCTGGTGGATCGGATTGTTGCTGCTGCTCAATGCGGCCTTGCTGGCCTGGAACATGGGTGCCCTGGCCCCGTGGGGGCTGGCACCCAGCCAGGGGCAGGAAGGCCCGGCGGTGACCCTGTCGATCCAGGCACCTGCGTCAGAACCGGCCTCAGCCGCCTCGGTAGCCACACCGCCAGCCCCGCCCAAGACCCCCGCCAGTGCCCCCCGACCCAAACCAGCACCGGCAGCTGTTGAGCCCGATTCGAATTGACCCTCTCTGGAGACTGTCCCATGAGCCTGAAACTGTATTTTTCCCCTGGCGCCTGCTCTTTCGTGCCCCATGTGCTGCTGGAGATGAGCGGTGCCGAGTTCGAGCCCAGCATGGTCAAGCTGCACAAGGGCGAGCAAAACAGCGACGACTACAAAGCCATCAACCCGCGTGGCCAGGTGCCCGTGCTGGTCAACAACGGGCAACCGGTCACGCAGATCGTGGCCATCGTGCTGTACCTGGACCAGCTCTTCCCGCAGGCGCATTTCCTGCCCACCGAGCCGATGGCCCGTGCGCAGGCGCTGTCAACCCTGGCCTGGATGAACAACACGGTGCACCCCACCTTCACCCACATCTTCATGCCGCAAAAGTTCTCGGACCAGCCTGAAGTGCAGGCGGCCCTCAAGCCCTACAACACGCAACTGTTCCGCGGCATGCTGGGCGAGCTGCAGGCACTGGTCCTGGCGGCCACCGCCAAAGGCCAGACTTGGCTGACCGGCGAGCACTTCAGCCCGCTGGATGCCTACAGCCTGACCCTGACCCGCTGGGGCACCATCGCAGGCATTGCGCCCGAAGAACACCCCGAGCTGTGGGCCTTTGTGCAAAAAGTAGCGGCCGTGCCCGCCGTGGCCCGTGTGATCGAGCGCGAACGGCTGCAACTGAACATGAGCCGACCCGCGGCCTGAAGCGCCCGGCCGCTCAGACAGGCACCGCGAAGCGCACCGTGAAACAAGCCCCGGGCGGTGTGTGCCCGGGTTGCGCTGCGTCCACCGTGATGCTGGCGCCGTGGCGCTGCGCGATCTCGCGCACGATGGGCAGGCCCAGACCGGAGCCGTCCACGTTGGTGCCCAAAGCGCGATAAAACGGCTGGAAGACCAGCTCCCGCTCGGACACCGGGATGCCCGGACCGTTGTCCTCGACCTGCATGACCAGGGCCTTGCTGTAAGGGTCCACCAGAATCCGCACGGTCACCACGCCTGGCCGCTCGGGTGTTGACGGCGTGTAGTGGATCGCGTTTTCGACCAGGTTGCGCACCATCTCCTTGAACAGCGTGGGGTTGCCCATGATCTGCACGCCGGGCGTGTCGCTGGAGGCACCGTCATAACCCAGGTCAATGCCCTTGTCCGCTGCGCGAGGGAACGAATCCTGCAGGACTTCGCTGGCCAGCTCCACCATGTTGCACGGCTGCGCTGGCACGTTGTTGCTGCCGCCTTCGGCACGGGCCAAGGCCAACAACTGGTTGACCGTGTGGGTGGCCTGCACGCTGGCACGGCCAATGTTTTGCAACGACCGTTTGAGGTCTTCTTCGCTCTCGCCGTGGCGCTGCGCCAGATCGGCCTGCATGCGCAGGCCCGCCAGAGGCGTTTTGAGCTGGTGCGCCGCATCGGCCAGGAAGCGCTTTTGCGTGGCGATCGAGTCCTTCAGCCGGGTCAGCAGGTCGTTGACCGACACCACCAGCGGGGCCACCTCCATCGGCACGGCCTTGTCATCCAGTGGGCTCAGGTCGTCAGGCTTGCGGGCACGGATGCGCTCTTCCAGCTGCGACAGTGGCTTGATGCCGCGCACCAGCGCCAGCCACACCAGAAGCACCGCCAGAGGCAGGATCGCGAACTGGGGCAGCATCACCCCCTTGATGATCTCTGCGGCCAACACAGAGCGTTTCTCACGGGTCTCGGCGACCTGCACCAGCGCAGGACGGTTGCCTTCGGTGTCCAGCCGGATCCAGGTGTAGGCCACGCGCACTTCCAGACCACGCATCTCGTCGTCGCGAATGCGGACCTCGTAGCTGTTGCCTTTGTCTTCTTCACGTGGGGGTTCAGGCAGGTCGCGCTCACCGCTGAGGAATTCGCCTCGCGTGCCCCGCACCTGGTAGTACACCAGGTCGGTTTCATCGGCCCGCAGCAGCTCGCTGGCAGGCTGTGGCAGGTTGAACTGGACTTTGTGATCGGGTCCGACCCGCACCTGCTGGGCCAGCGCCTGCACGTTGTAGACCATGGCACGGTCGAACGGCTTGTTGGCGAGGCCCTGCGCCACCAGCCAGGTCAGCGCCAGGCTGATGGGCCACAGCAGCAAGAGTGGCGTGAGCATCCAGTCCAGAATTTCGCCGAACAGCGAGCGCTGCTCGCGCTTGAAAATCTGGATGTTCCAGCCCCGGGATTTCATGGCTCAGCAGCGCGGGGCGGGGGGCAGGGTTTCAGCCCGGGATTTTTTCGAGGCAGTAGCCCAAGCCGCGCACGGTGGCGATGCGGATCGGGCCTTTTTCAATCTTCTTACGCAGGCGGTGGATGTACACCTCAATGGCGTTGTTGCTGACCTCTTCGCCCCATTCGCACAGGCGCTCGACCAGCTGGTCCTTGCTGACGAGACGGCCCGCACGCTGCAGCAGCACTTCGAGCAGACCCAGCTCACGCGCCGACAGCTCGACCATCTTGCCGTCGATGGTGGCCACGCGGCCCGACTGGTCATAGATCAGCGGGCCGTGCTTGATCTGCGAAGTGGCGCCGCCCATGCCACGGCGGGTGAGGGCACGCACGCGGGCTTCGAGCTCCTGCAGGCTGAAGGGCTTGGCCATGTAGTCGTCGGCACCATAGTCCAGGCCCTTGACGCGCTCTTCGACACTGTCGGCGGCAGTCAGGATCAGCACCGGCAAGGTGGAGCCTCGGGCACGCAAGCGTTTGAGCACTTCCAGGCCGTGCAGCTTGGGCAGGCCCAGGTCCAGGATCAGCAGGTCGAATTCGTTGTTGGTCATCAGGGCCGCATCGGCCTCGGAGCCACTGGCCACATGGTCCACTGCGGCGCCTGCGCTGCGCAGGGTGCGCAGCAAACCGTCTGCCAACACCTGGTCATCTTCGGCAATCAGAATTCGCATCGCTGTCTCCTGCTCATGGGGCGTTCCGTGGCTTGGGTGCCACTCTTATCACCCCTGCTTTGTAAGGGTTTGATTCTAGTGTGCTTCAGGCAACGCACGGCTGGCGATTGGGCTTAACCCGAAGGCTTGCGTACATGACCTTCAGCACTGGTCATTCAGCTGGCGTAGGCCTCCAGTCCCAAAGCCACGACGGTGGCCACCTCAGCGCCCACGGCGTCCCGAAACTCCTGCTCGGCCTGGGCGACCGCGTCCTTGAAAGCCTGCAGCCATGCCAACCCGTCGGACGTAAAGCGCACCTGCCTGGCACGCGCATCGGTGGGGTCGTCCTCTTTGACCACCAGCCCCCAGGCTTCGCACTGGTTCACCAAATTGCCCATGGCCTGTTTGGTCATGCCCGCCGCCTGCGCCAGCTCGGTCAGGCGGGCACCCTCCAGCCCCAGGTGGCGCGTGATGTGCACATGGGCCGCAGTGATCTGGTCGCGTGCCGCCAGATTGGCCAGCGCCAGGGGCACGCCCTCGTTGCTGGCCATCAGCATCAAAACACGCTCATCAAAGCGCCGCATGGCGTGCCCGAGCAACCTGCCCAAGTGGGTCTGGCGCCAGCGTTCATCGTCGGATTGGGTCATGGCCAAATGGTAAATCAAACTGACCAAAAAAACTGTTTTCAAGTATTTACTGTACGTGTACAGTACTGTTCAAGCATCCAGCAAATCAAGCAGTCACCGCCTTGCAGATGCGCCAACCCATTGATATTCAAGGAGATTCTCATGAGCGACGTCAACAGCGAAAAGTCCAAAGCCCTGCAAGCCGCCCTGGCCCAGATCGAAAAGCAGTTCGGCAAGGGCACCATCATGCGCCTGGGCGAAGGCGAGGTGATCGAAGACATCCAGGTGGTCTCCACCGGCTCACTGGGGCTGGACATCGCCCTGGGCGTCGGCGGTCTGCCCCGTGGCCGCGTGATCGAAATCTACGGCCCTGAATCGTCCGGCAAAACCACCCTGACCCTGCAGGTCATCTCTGAAATGCAACGCCTGGGCGGCACCTGCGCCTTTGTGGACGCCGAACACGCGCTGGACGTGCAGTACGCCCAGAACCTGGGTGTGAACCTGCAGGACCTGCTGATCAGCCAGCCCGACACCGGCGAGCAAGCCCTGGAAATCGTCGACAGCCTGGTGCGCTCGGGTGCGGTCGACCTGGTGGTGGTCGACTCGGTCGCCGCCCTGACCCCCAAGGCCGAAATCGAAGGCGACATGGGCGACAGCCTGCCTGGCCTGCAAGCGCGTTTGATGAGCCAGGCCCTGCGCAAGCTGACCGCCACCATCAAGAAAACCAACTGCACCGTCATCTTCATCAACCAGATCCGCATGAAGATCGGCGTCATGTTCGGCAGCCCCGAAACCACCACCGGCGGCAATGCGCTCAAGTTCTACGCCTCGGTGCGCCTCGATATCCGCCGCACCGGCACCATCAAGAAAGGCGACGACGCGATCGGCAACGAGACCAAGGTCAAAGTGGTCAAGAACAAAGTCGCGCCGCCCTTCAAGACCGCCGAGTTCGACATCCTGTTCGGTGAAGGCATCAGCCGCCAGGGCGAAATCATCGACATGGGCGTGAACGCCAAGATCATCGAAAAGTCCGGCGCCTGGTACGCCTACAACGGCGAAAAAATCGGCCAGGGCCGCGACAACGCCCGCGAGTTCCTGCGCGAAAACCCCGAACTCGCCTTCGAGATTGAAAACAAGGTGCGGGATTCCTTGGGCATCCCGCTGCTGGCCGCCACCACCGAAAGCCAAGAGGCCTGATGAACCGGCCTGCGTTCCAGCCCTCGCTCAAAGGCCGCGCCCTGCGGCTTTTGAGCCAGCGAGAACACTCCCGTGCCGAGCTGGAACGCAAACTCGCCCCCCACGAGCAGGAACCGGGCGAACTGGCCAAAGCGCTGGACGAGCTGCAGGCCCGCGACTTCATCAACGATGGCCGCGCCATCGAATCGGTCATCCACCGCCGCTCGGGCAAGCTGGGTGCCACGCGCATCAAACAGGAACTGACCGCCAAAGGCCTGTCAGGCGAGGCGGTGGCCGAGGCCATGGCCCAGCTCAAGGACAGCGAACTCGACCGGGCACGCGAAGTCTGGCGCAAGAAATTCGGGCAACCCCCGCAAGACGCCCAGGAACGCAGCAAGCAAATCCGTTTTCTGATCACCCGGGGCTTTGCCGCCGAGGTGGTGCGGCGCGTTGTACAGGGCAGCGAAGACGTGTGAGATCCGCAGCCAGACAAAACAAAGCCCTCTGAGGGCTCCCTCCAATGAACCTCCCTGATGACAGGGAAACCACCTTGCTTTTTCCGGCCCTCGAAAGGGCGTATCAAGCTGGAGAGAGCCGCCAGAGGGCTCTGTCGATGGCTTCAGTGTCTTCGGAAATTCAAACGTTGGCTGTGCGCTGACTCACAAGCCCAGCATCAGCTGGATGTTCTGCACTGCCGCACCGCTGGCGCCTTTGCCCAGGTTGTCCAAGCGGGCGATGAGCACGGCCTGACGGGCGTCTTCGTTGGCGAACACGCGGATTTCGAGCTTGTTGGTGTCGTTGAGCGCCAAGGCGTCAAGCTTGCCACTCTCGGTGGCGGGCTCCACGCTCACCCAGCCGCCCGCAGCCTGACTGGCGGCGTAGTGGGCCCGCAGGGCTTCGTGCAAATCAGCCGCCTTGGGTTGGCCCGGCAGTTCGTCCAGGTGCAAGGGCAATTGCACCAGCATGCCCTGACGGAAGTTGCTCACGGCGGGCACAAACAAGGGGCGGCGCGTCAGGCCGGTGAACTTCATGATTTCGGGGATGTGCTTGTGCTTGAGGCCCAAGGCATAGGCTTCATACAGCGGCGCCTTGCCCGCTTCGTAGTCTTCGATCATGGCGCGGCCCCCACCGGAGTAACCACTCACCGAAGGCAGACACACCGGGAAATCAGCGGGCAGGAGCCCGGCATCGACCAAAGGCCGCATCAAGGCGATGGCACCGGTGGCGTAGCAGCCGGGGTTGGCCACGCGCTCGGCGGCTTGCACGGCGGCGCGCTGGTCGGCGGCCAGCTCCGGAAAGCCATAGACCCAGCCGGGGTGGCAACGGTGGGCGGTCGACGCGTCCACGATGCGGGGTTTGCGTCCGGCCAAGGTGTCGATCATGGCCACGGATTCGATCGCAGCATCGTCGTGCAGGCACAGCACCACCAGATCGGCAGCGGTCATGAGTTCGCGCTTGGCTTCGGGGTCCTTGCGGCGTGCCGGATCAATGCTCAGCACCTGGACCTGGGGCATGAGCGCCAGCCGTTCGCGAATCTGCAAACCCGTGGTGCCCGCTTCGCCGTCGATGAATATTTTGGCCATTTCAAGGATTTCCTGTTCAGTTCTGGCGCGTTGCGTCAAGTCAATGTAAGACGCAAGGCTCAGGATTGATGCATTGCAGCATGATACAGTCCAAGGCTGCAGTGTCCAGCGCCTGCTGGCGGGTCTACCTAGATTCAGGAACCCCGGCGGACCGGTCGAATTTCCACCCCTCTGAGAGAAGACCTCATGAAGATTCACGAATACCAAGGCAAGGAAATCTTGCGTCAATTCGGTGTGCCCGTTCCTCGTGGCATCCCGGCATTCACCGTTCAAGAGGCTGTTGAAGCCGCTCAAAAACTGGGCGGCCCGGTTTGGGTGGTCAAGGCCCAGATCCACGCCGGTGGCCGTGGCAAGGGTGGCGGCGTCAAAGTGGCCAAGACCATTGAAGACGTCAAACGCATCTCTGGCGAGATCCTGGGCATGCAGCTCAAGACCCACCAGACCGGCCCAGAAGGCCAGAAAGTCCGACGTCTCTACATCGAAGACGGCGCCGACATCAACAAAGAATATTACGTGTCCATCGTGACCGACCGTGCCAGCCAGAAAGTGGCTGTGATCGCTTCGAGCGAAGGCGGCATGGACATCGAGGAAGTGGCGCACGCCACGCCCGAGAAAATCATCACCGAGCTGGTCGACCCCCTGACCGGCCTGGGCCAGACCCAAGCCCTGAAGATCGCCAACGCCGTTGGCCTGACCGGCGGCTCCGCTGACCAGGCGGCTGACGTGTTCCAGAAGCTCTACAAGTGCTACATGGACACCGACGCTTCTCTGGTGGAAATCAACCCCCTGAACTGCGACAGCAAGGGCAACATCATGGCCCTGGACGCGAAGTTCAACTTCGATTCCAACGCCCTGTTCCGTCACCCTGAAATCGTGGCTTACCGCGATCTGGACGAAGAGGATCCTGCCGAAGTCGAGGCTTCCAAGTTCGACCTGGCCTACATCAGCCTGGACGGCAACATCGGTTGCCTGGTCAACGGTGCTGGTTTGGCCATGGCCACCATGGACACCATCAAGTTGTTCGGCGGCGAGCCTGCCAACTTCCTGGACGTGGGCGGCGGCGCTACAGCCGAGAAAGTCACCGAAGCCTTCAAGATCATGCTGGCCAACAAGAATGTCAAAGGCATTCTGGTCAACATCTTCGGCGGCATCATGAAGTGCGACACCATCGCCACCGGCGTGATCACCGCTTGCAAGGCCGTGAACCTGTCCGTGCCACTGGTCGTGCGCATGAAGGGCACCAACGACGAGCTGGGCAAGAAAATGCTGGCCGAATCCGGTCTGCCGATCATCTCTGCCGACACCATGGCCGAAGCCGCGACAGCCATCGTCGCAGCCGTTAAGTAATGACTTTGGGGACAGATCTTTAGCTCTGTCCTCAACTGATTAGGAACAAACATGTCCATCTACATCAACAAAGACACCAAAGTCATCACCCAGGGTATCACTGGTAAAACCGGCCAGTTCCACACTGAAAAGTGCCAGGAATACGCGAACGGCAAGAACTGCTTCGTCGCGGGCGTGAATCCCAAGAAGGCTGGCGAGTCCATCTTCAACATCCCAATCTATTCCACAGTCAAGGAAGCCGCCACGCAAACTGGCGCCACCGTATCCGTGATCTACGTGCCCCCAGCAGGCGCCGCCGCTGCGATCTGGGAAGCCGTGGAAGCCGACCTGGACCTGGCGATCTGCATCACCGAAGGCATTCCAGTGCGTGACATGCTCGAAGTGCGCAACAAGATGAAAGCCAAGGAAGCGGCTGGCGGCAAGAAAACCTTGCTGCTGGGCCCCAACTGCCCCGGCCTGATCACGCCCGACGAGATCAAGATCGGCATCATGCCCGGTCACATCCACCGCAAAGGCCGCATCGGCGTGGTGTCGCGTTCGGGCACTTTGACCTATGAAGCCGTGGCGATGCTGACCGAAGTGGGCCTGGGCCAGTCCAGCGCCGTCGGTATCGGTGGCGACCCGATCAACGGTTTGAAGCACATCGACGTGATGAAGGCTTTCAACGACGATCCCGACACCGACGCCGTCATCATGATCGGTGAAATCGGTGGTCCAGACGAAGCCGAAGCCGCTCAGTGGTGCAAGGCCAACATGAAGAAGCCCGTGGTCGGCTTCATCGCCGGTGTGACTGCCCCTCCCGGCAAGCGCATGGGCCACGCAGGCGCCTTGATCTCCGGCGGTGCCGACACGGCCGATGCCAAGCTGGCCATCATGGAAGAGTGCGGCTTCATCGTCACACGCAACCCATCCGAGCTGGGCAAGCTGCTCAAGGCTCAGTTGAAGTGATGCACTGGTCCTGCTGACCGAGTCACGCAAGGCTCGGCCATAAGGGCAATTACGCACACCCCGGCAGGGCTGGCCCGTTAAACTCGGGCGTCCTGCACACAAAGCGCTGTCAACGCAGGTTGCCAGCGCTTTGGTCTTTTATACCTACGGAGAACAACATGGAATTGCTGCAAAGCACGGAATTCTGGATCGGTCTGATCAAGATCATCTGGATCAACATCATCCTGTCAGGCGACAACGCGGTCGTGATCGCCCTGGCCGCGCGCGGCCTGCCTCCTCATCAGCAGCAAAAAGCCATCATGTTCGGCTCGGGCGCTGCTGTGGTGCTGCGCATTGCGCTCACCGTGGTGGCCGCCAAATTGCTGGCCCTGTCTTATCTGCAGATCATTGGCGGCATCTTGCTGCTGTGGATCGGCACCCAGTTGCTGCAGGGCGAAGATGAAGACGAAGGCGAAGGCAAGGAGCACTCCGGCCTGATGACCGCCATCCGCACCATCCTGATCGCCGACCTGGTGATGAGTCTGGACAACGTGATCGCCGTGGCAGCCGCCGCCAAAGGCAGCATGACCTTGCTGGTGCTAGGCCTGGCCATCAGCATCCCGCTGGTGATTTTTGGCAGCAAACTCATGATCAAACTGATGGATCGCTTCCCGATCATCATCATTTTCGGCGCCGCCCTGATCGGCTGGGTCGGTGGCGAAACCATCGTCAGCGACGTCGCTCTGAAGTCCATCGTCGAAGCCAACACCTGGCTGCACTACGTTGGCCCTGCCTTGGGTGCAGCACTGGTTCTGGCCATCGGCAAGATGTCGGGCGCCAAGAAGGAAGAAGAAGCCCAGGCCTGATTGGGTTGTCCCGGGGGTGGAGCAAACGGGTGGTTTGATTTACCATCAAGCTCCATTCAACAGGGAGACAATGCCATGAAAAACAGGCAGCAAGGTTTGACACTGATCGAGCTGATGATCGTGATCGCGGTCATCGGCATTCTGGGGGCGCTGGCGCTGCCCGCCTACCAGGACTACACCATCCGCGCCAAGGTATCCGAAATGCTGCTGGCCGCCAACGGTTGCAAGACCGCTGTGACCGAGGTCATCAGTTCATCTTCCGACAGCAACGTGTCTGCCCAGCTGCCCAAGGCCTGCGAAAGCCAGAGCAGCAAATACGTCAGTGGCATTGCCGTCGACGGCAACGGCGTGATCACCGTGACCGGCAACCACGAAGCCCTGCGCGGCAGCACCACCGCATCGGCCAATGCCATCGCGCTCACACCCCTGCAAACCGGTGACACCGCCATCAATGGCAGCACCGACGGCGGCAAACCGATTGCTGGCTGGCGCTGCGGCCCGGCCAGCAGCAATGGCTTGCCCGTGAAGTACCTGCCCGCCTCATGCAAGGCGTCCTGACCACCGGAATCCATCACCAACGCCCTGCTCACCCCAGGGCGTTTTTTCTGTGCAGCGTGGCATGGTGTTGAACAGCGGCCCCCGCACATCCGCCCTCTGGCCAAAGGTCTGGTCTGATGCGTGGGTGAGTGCGCTGCTGGTCCTGCCCTGGGTGCACCCTTGGGCACCATCGCCTCAATCGAACACGCTGCCCGTGCTCATCAGCTGGGTGTGCCTGTCTCTGCTGGCTCTCAGCAAGCAGATGCCCAGCCCGCTGGCTGTGGCGCGCGCCTGGGCCTGGGCGGCGCTCATCAGCAGCGCCATGGGCCTGGTCCAGTATTTCGGCCAAGCCAACCTCTTGGGCGGTGTGGTCCATGTGCCCGCTTACCTGGGCGACGCGGTGGGCAACCTGCGCCAACGCAACCAGTTGGCCACACTCACCAGCATGGGCGTGGTGGCCGTGCTGTGGTGGCAAACGCAGAGCCTGCGCACCCGTCACGCCTGCTGGATGCTGGCGCTGCTGGCCGTGGGCAATGCCGCCACCGGCTCGCGCACGGGTCTCTTGGAGTTGGTGGTGATCACGCTGCTGTGCGCTGGATGGGCACTTCGCAAAGGCCATGCCCAACCTGCGCTGTCCTGGCGCTGGAGCCTGGCCACACTGGCCATCTGCCTGCTGGCCAGTGTGCTTTTGCCCAAGGCCCTGTCGATGCTGACCGCGCAAGACATTGCGAGCGCCGTCAGCCGCCTGGGCCACGACGAAGGCTGTGGCAGCCGCCGCGTGCTGTGGGGCAATGTGCTGCACCTCATCGGCCTCAAGCCCTGGACGGGCTGGGGCTGGGGCGAACTCAAATACGCGCACTACATCACACCCTATGCCGGAGAACGTTTTTGCGACATCCTGGGCAATGCACACAACCTGCCCCTGCATCTGGCCGTGGAGCTGAGCGTGCCTGCTGCAGTGGGCATCGTCGGTGCCTTGCTGGTTGTGATCCTGCGGCTGCGGCCTTGGCACATCGAGCACAGTGAACACGCGCTGGCCTGGGCCGTGTTGGCGGTCATCGGCCTGCACAGCCTGCTGGAATACCCGCTGTGGTACGGCCCATTCCAGATCGCCACCTTGCTGTGCGCACTCATGCGGTGGCCTGCCTGGCCTGCGCAGTTGCGGCGCTGGTCACAGGCGGTGCAACTGGTTGGCCTTGGCGGTCTGGTGCTGGCGCTGCTGGTGGCTGCCGACTACTGGCGCATGCGGCAGATTTACCTGCCCTCCGCCGAGCGTTTTGTGCTCTGGCGCGATGCGCCCTGGGATGCCTCGCGGCACACCGTGTTCTTCGAGCCCGCTTACCGGTTTGCACAACTGACCACCACGCCGATCAGCGCCGGCAACGCCAGCTGGGTCCTGGACACCGGCCTTGAGCTGCTGCACTACTCACCGGAGCCGCGCATCGTGCAAGCCGTCATCGACAGCGCCCGCCTGCTGGGACGCGATGACCTGGTCGATTTGCACCAGCAGCGCCTGCAGCAAGCCTTTCCGGAGGTCGCCAGTTCACCCCGGTGAATTGGGTTACCCTTGAAACTCGGCCCACTCCGCCGCTGACACCTACCCCACAGACACCATGAACGCACTCACCTCCTGGCTCGGGCAACACGCGCACCTCTGGGCTGTGGCCCTGCTCATCGCCCTGGTTGTCTTCCACTACCTAACCCGGTTCGTGGCCCCGGCCATGCGGCTGCAGCACACACTGGCACAAGCCATTGAACGGCTGGGCACCATCAAGGCCACGGCTGCCAGCCAAGGCGTGGATCTGGACCAGATCGGTCAGGAGGTGATGACCGACCCGCGCCTGGCCCACCTGTGGAGTCAGTATGCCAACGGCCTGCACCCGCACTGGGGGCAGGGCCAGACAGCAGCGCCAGCGTCTGTGCAGCAAAGCCGCGTGCAGGCCTTGTCCGAAACCTTTTTTGCGGCCATGAAAGCCAAGACCGGCACCGCCGTGGTGAACCTCAGCAACATTGAGCAGCAAGTGTTGGGCGACCCGCACCTGGCCAGCCTCTGGGCCGAGTATTCCGAAGCGCTGCAAGGCATGCCCGCCGCGGCCCCGGTCGAACCCGCCCGCGTCAAACAGTGGCGCTCTGCGGCGCTGGCAGAAACCTATTTCTCGGAGCACGCGCTGGTGGACTCGCCACTGCAAGCCGACTTCTACAAACACGTGCCCGGCATCCTCACGGGCCTGGGCATCATCGGCACGTTCTCGGGGCTCATCATGGGCCTGATCCACTTTGACGTGTCCAACCCCGAAACCACGCAGGCGCAGCTGAGCTTGCTGGTGCAAACCGTGGGGCAAGCGTTCTTTGTGTCCGCTGCAGCCATCACGCTGGCCATGCTCTTCACCTGGATCGAAAAGTCGCTGCTCACCGCCCGCTACGCACAGGTCGAAGCCCTGCAACACCTGATCGACAGCCTGTTCGAAGCCAGCTCCGGCGAAACTTACCTGGAGCGCCTGGTCGCCGCCGCCGAAGCGCAGGCTGCGGCCTCGCACGAGATGCTGCGCGAAATGCGCCGGACGCTCAGCGAATTGAGCAGCCAATGAGCGCCTTCAGATAAGCGCCCAGCCATGCTCCGCCTGAAGACACCCCGAACGCGCCGCGCCAAAGACGAGGCCGAGAAACCTTTCTGGATCTCGTTTTCGGACCTGATGACCGCGCTCATGGTGCTGTTCCTGGTGGCCATGGCTGTGGCGCTCATGGGCGTCACTCAGGGCCTGCGCAAGATCGAAGAAACGCGCAAAGACCGCGAGGAAACCATCCAGTCCTGCATCGCCGACATCGACCAGATCGCGCAAAAGCCCGAGTTCAAAGGCGTCAAGGTGCGCGGCCAGACCATCGACTTCGGACCACTGGCCGAGTTCCGCAAGAACGGCAACGAACTGAACCCAGAACGCGCAGCGTTCTTGCGCAACTTTGTGCCGCAAGTGCTTGAAGTGGCTCGCCACCCCAACTGCCAGAAATGGATCAAACGCTTCGTGGTCGAAGGCTTCGCCAGCCAGGAAGGCTCCTACCTGTACAACCTGAACCTGAGCCTGGCGCGCTCGCAGCGCGTGTTGTGCGTGCTGCTCGACGCCAGCGCGCCCGATGCGCCCAGCCAGGACGACCGCCGACTGATCCGCCAACTCTTCCTGGTCGGCGGCTCGTCCTTCAACGCCGCCATCCTCGATCAACCCGAAAAAAGCCGCCGCGTGGAACTGCGCCTGGAGTTCAAGGAACTGCGCCAGGACTGCCGGGCCGGTGACACGGCCTGCCAGTCAGAAGCACCGCCGCCGATTCCTTGGGATGAGGATTTCAAGTGCCCTGTGGCGGGGCAGTGATCAACGCGCCACAAAACTCCCGCTCTTGCCCCCATGCTTTTCCAGCAGCGTGATGCCGGTCATGGTCATGCCGCGATCCGCTGCCTTGCACATGTCGTAGATCGTCAGCAGGGCCACCTGCACGGCCGTGAGGGCTTCCATTTCCACGCCGGTCTGGCCCACAGTTTCGGCAGTGGCGGTGCAGACCACTTCGCTGCTGCCAGTCAGCACCTCAAACTCGACCGCCACACGAGTCAGGGCGATGGGATGACACAGGGGGATCAGTTCGCTGGTTTTCTTGGCGCCCATGATGCCGGCAATGCGGGCGATGCCCAGCACGTCGCCTTTTTTGGCGGTGCCCGACTGGATCAGCGCCAGCGTGGCGGGCTGCATGCCGATGCGGCCTGTGGCCACGGCCACGCGGTGGGTGCTGGTCTTGCCGCCCACGTCCACCATGTGGGCCTGGCCCTGGGCATCGAAATGGGTCAAGGGGGAAGAACTCATGCTTTACCTGTGGAAATGAAGGTTTACAAAAACTTGTCAAGAATGGCGCATGATACGGCCAACGCTGCCACGCGCCTCTGAGGATTTGCCCGCTTGAACCGCCCACTGCCCACCCGTTCCTTGCCCAAACTGGGGCGCCTGTGCACGGCGCTGCTGGCCTGCGCGCTGTGCCTGCCACCGGCCTGGGCGCAGCGCAATGCCTTGCCTTCGCTGGGTGAGGGCGAGGGCATTTCGCTCAGTGCCGAACGGCAGCTGGGCGACCGCATTGCCCGCGAGCTGTACCGCGACCCCGACTACCTCGAAGACCCGGTGCTGGACGAGTACATCCAGCGGCTGTGGGCACCGCTGCTGCAGTCTGCCGCCGCACGGGGCGAGCTGTCGCCTGAGCTGCGCGAGCGCTTTGCCTGGCGCCTGTTGCTGGGGCGCGACCGCTCGGTCAATGCCTTTGCCTTGCCCGGGGGTTATCTGGGCGTGCACCTGGGCTTGATCGCAGTGGTGACGTCGGACGACGAACTGGCCTCGGTGCTGGCACACGAACTCAGCCACGTGACGCAGCGGCACATCGCCCGCTCGATGGACAGCCAGGCCAGGATGACGCCCTGGATGCTGGGCAGCCTGATTCTGGGTGCGCTGGCCGCCAGCAAAAACCCGCAGGGTGCGCAGGCCATGATCGTGGGCGGGCAGGCCGCCGCCATCCAGTCGCAACTGAGCTACACGCGGGACATGGAGCGTGAAGCCGACCGCGTGGGCTTTGGCGTGATGAGCGAAGCCGGTTATGACCCGCGTGGCTTTGTCGGCATGTTCGGCAAGCTGCAACAGGCGGCCGGGGTCAATGACAACGGCGCCTTCCCCTACCTGCGCAGCCACCCGTTGACGACCGAGCGCATTGCCGACATGCAAGGGCGCCTGCAGCTGAACCTGCCCGTGCGTGGCGCTTCGGCTCACGAGTTCGTGCAGGCCCTGCTGGCCGCCCGTGCGCGGGTGTTGTCACAGAGCAGCGTGGACGCCTTGCGCGCCTGGATCACCGGCGCTCAGAACCTGAGCGACAAGCTGCCTGCACGCGAGCGCGCTGGTCGCCTGTATGCCGCAACGCTGGCGCACATGCAGCTGCGCGACTGGACAGGTGCGAACCAGTCCATCCAGGCACTGGAGTCTGCGGTGCAGCTGCGCCCGGACGCGGCGCGGCTGGTGCGGCTGCTCAAGGCCGAAGCCGCCGCGATGCAAAACGATTTTGTGCAAGTGGTGCGGCTGCTGTCGGTGCCGCCGCCCTCGGGCCCACTGGCACGGCCCGAATTGATCGCCCTGGCACAAGCCCTCACGCAATTGCCTGCACAGGCCGGGCACGCTGAAGTGATCCGGCAACTGCGCGAGCTGATCGTGGCATCACCCGCCGACGCCCAGGCCTGGCAGGTGCTGGCGGGCTTGCTGCGCTCGCAAGGGCACACTGTGGCAGCCCTGCGTGCCGAAGGCGAATCGCAGTGGGTCAAGATGGACATCACCGGCGCGATCGACCGCTTGCGGGCGGCGCAAGACCTGATGCGGAGTGACCGCAGCCAGTCAGCGGACCACATCGAAGCGTCCATCGTGGACGCCCGTTTGCGCCAGTTCCAGGCGCAGCTGCGCGAGATGCAGCTGGAGCAGCGCCAGCGCTGAGTGAATTCAGCGCTGTGCGGCTTCAGCTCTGCAGCGTGGCCGAGGATGCGCGCCGTGCAGCCCAGCGGCCGAGGCCCAACACGCCTGCAATGGCCAGGCCGTAGACGGGCCACTGCAACCAGGCGGTGGCAGGGACATCGAACACGCCGTCGAGCAAGGGCTCACCAATCACCATCTTGGCCGCAGTGAAGGCCAGCACGGCAGCACCCAGCTGGATGATGAACGGAAAACGCTCGACCAGCTTGAGCACCACCGAGCTGCCAAACACCACGATGGGCACACTCACCAGGAGGCCAATGATCACCAGGTCCCACGAGCCGTGCGCAGCACCGGCGACGCCCAGCACGTTGTCCACCCCCATCAGGGCATCGGCCACGACGATGGTTTTCATGGCACCCCAGAAAGTCGACGCCACAGGGCCGTGCTCATCACCATCGCCCGTGTCGGCCAGCAGCTTGTAGGCGATCCACAGCAGGCCCAGGCCACCCACCAGCATCAGTCCGGGGATCTGCAGCAGCCAGACCACGCCCAGCGTCATGACGCTGCGCACGGCGATGGCACCCACGGTGCCCCAGACAATGGCTTTCTTTTGCAGATGTGCAGGCAGGTTGCGCGCCGCCAGGGCAATGACGATGGCGTTGTCGCCCGCCAGCACGAGGTCAATGAGGATGATGGCCAGCAGGGCGGACCACCAGGGGGCAGAAAAAAGTTCCATGCGAACACTCCGAGTTGTTGAAATCAACACCCGTGCAGCATTCATCTGGCGAAACCGTCGCCTTCGACAAACCCTGCAAGGGCTTTTGTCGAAGGTCTTGCTCAGTACAAACAGGCTTTGTACCCGACAGACCGGAGGCCAAACATCGGCCACGTATTGACGGTCTGTCGTCATCACAACCTGGGCGGTTGCGGGCGGGAGCTACTCCCCTTCAGAGTTCGTATTGGAACCGATCTCGCAGTGTCCCTGTATTGCCTGGGGGTATTGTGACCAGCGATCCGAGATTCTGCCGACGTTGAACCCGCTATGATCCCCCTCCCAAGCAAAAAGACCATGGCCGGAATCCACATCACCGACATCGAAGCCGCCATCAACCACTGGCGCGCCAAGAACCCCTCGCCCGACGGGGTGACGCTGCCACGCGAACTGCGCGCCCTGGCCGAGGTGTATGCGCTGATGGTCTACTACAAGCACGATCTGGCCGATGAATTCACACTGCCACTGGCCGCCGCCGAGGCCTGGCAAGACTGGTACGCCACCACACCGGACACACCCTGCATTGCGATTTGCTCGACCAGCCAGGGCGACGAAACCTGCAAGGGGTGCGGGCGCAGTTTTGAAGAAGTGCAGTTGTGGACTGAAATGACGGCGGGCGAAAAGCGGGCGGTCTGGCACCGCATCACGGTGGAAGGCACATCCTGGCGATTCAACAAATACGCCGAACGTGCCGCCGAGGATCGCCAGCAGGCCAAAGCCGCCGCCGAAGCACAAACACTGTTGCCCTTGTAAACACGGGCCCGTTCAAACCGTTTCCTGCTCCTCAAAGCGGTAGTCCTGCGCCGCCATGAGTTGCCAGCGGCCTTCGCCCTGAATCTCCAGCACCCAGGCGTGGTATTTGAGGATGCTGGCACGGTGGCCCACGCTGATGGGTGTGGTGTTGGTCGCCATCAGGGCGCGGTACAGGCGCGCTTCGTTGGCCAGGTCCAGGGCGCTGGTGGCCTCGTCCAGAAAGGCAAAGCGCGGTGCCAGCAAGAGCAGGCGTGCAAAGGCCAGGCGCTGCTGCTCGCCCACCGACAGGGTGCGGTCCCAGTCCTGCTCGGCGTTCAGGCCACCCACGCGTTCGGCCAGATCGGGCAGGTTGACTTGCTCCAGCGCGTCCAGCAGGTCGGCGTCTTGGACCTGGCGTTCGGAATGTGGGTAAAGCAGCTGACTGCGCAGGCTGCCGCCCAGCAGCATGTAGGGTTGCTGCGGCAAAAACAGCATCTGCTCGGGCACGGGCCGCTGGATGCGCCCGCCCCCTGCAGGCCACAGGCCGGTGATGGTGCGCAGCAGGGCGCTCTTGCCGCTGCCGCTGGGGCCAACAATCAAAAGGCCCTCGCCGGGCTCGACCACCAGGGACACATGTTGCAGCAGCTGGCGCACCGGCGCGGGCGTCTGCACCGTCAGGTTGTGCACGCGCAGCTCGCTGGCGCCTTCCACCGTTTCCACCGGGGTATCGACCTTGGGGTGGTGCGACGGCGCCTGCAGGGTTTGGTAGAAGGCATCCAACCGGTCCACGCCCGCCGCAAAGCGGGTCAGGCTCTCGAAGTTGTCCACCACCAGAGAAATCGCTGCCAGCACCGCCGTGAAGGCACCCGCCGCCTGCACCGCGCGGCCCACTTCCATCTCCCCCGAGAGCACATGCGTGGCGATGATGGCGCTGGGCAGCACCAGGGTGAGCATGCTGTAGCCGTACTGGAACAGGTTGAGAAAAAACTGCCGGTTGATCAGGTGGTTGAAGTTCTCGTACGCGCTGGCAAAGCGGCGCTTGATCTGCTGCTGCTCCTGCTCTTCGCCGCGGTACAGCGCAATCGATTCGGCGTTTTCGCGCACGCGGATCAGGCCGAAACGCAGGTCGGCCTCGCGCCGCAGCTGCCTGAAGTTGAGCAAGGTCAGCGGCTTGCCAAACACCAGCAAGGTGGTCAGCGTGCCCAGCGTGGCATACAGCACCAGAAAAAACACCAGCTCGTGCGAGATCGACCACAGCACCTTGCTGAAAGCCGTCAGCTGAATGAGCGAGCCCATCAGGATCAGGCCAAAGAACAACGACTTTTGCGTGAAAGTGTTGATGTCTTCAGCAATGCGCTGGTCGGGGTTGTCGATGCTGATGTGGGCGTTCAGCTCATAAAACTTCTGGTGGCTGAAGTAGCGCCCCAGAAAGCGGTAGGTCAGCCAGCGCCGCCAGTGGTTGCCCAGGCGGTCGCGCACCAGGTAGAAGCAGGCGTAGGTGGGCACCGCGCCGCACACCCACAACACGCACATGCGCACGGCGGCCCAGAAGCGCTCGCTGTCGCCCGCGGCCAGCGCCGACATGAATTCGCCGGTTTCCTGGTTGATGAGCACGGCAAAGCCGGTTTGCGTGAGCAGCAGGCCAGCCAGCAAGGCCAAGAAGCCACGGGCACGCCACTTTTCTTCGCTGTGCCAGTAGGGGGCGGCAATGCTCCGGTAGCGCCCCCACAGGTGTTGGTGATGTGTGTGTTTCATGGCGGATTCACCCACAGCATCGGGCCATCAGCGCCAGCGTGTCAACTCGATGTGGACGCTGCCGCTGTCGCCACTGAGCGTCACTGCACCGTCTTGCACGGTGGCCTGCAGCTGCATGCTGCGCTCGGCCATCTTGGCCAGCTCTTGTGACGCCTCGGTCGGCACGCGAAACACCTGCAGCTTGTCCAGGCGCGTGAGCTTGTTTTCGATGCCCTTCCACCAGACCTCGGCCGCGTGGTTGAAGCAATACAGGCGCACCGCATCGGCCTTCTGGCAGGCTTTGGTGATGGGTTTTTCTTCGGGCTGGCCGACTTCGACCCACAGGCGCACCTGGCCAGTGAAGTCCTTGAGCCAGAGGTCCGGATCGTCGGGGTCGGACAGGCCTGCGCCAAAGGCCAGTGTGCCGTCGCCGCCGCAGGTGTCCTGCAATTCGTGCGCATTGAGGGCCAGCGCCAGCAAGCGGATCATCATGCGCTCGTCGGTCTCGCTGGGGTGGCGGGCCAGGGTCAGCGCATGCTCGGCGTAGTAGTTGTGGTCAATGTCGGCGATCGAGAGATTCGCCTTGTAGATGGTGGATTTGAGGGCCATGCGCTCTGCAGTGTAGGAGCGGCGCCCTCGCCGCGATCAATGCTGGGCAAATCGCTGTGGGATCCATCGCGGCGAGGGCGCCGCTCCCACAAAAACATGCTGGCCGTCAGACGCGGCGCGCCAGCTCGGCGGCCTTGCCGACATAGCTGCCTGGCGTCATGGCCAGCAGGCGGTCCTTGTCGGCCTGGGGGATCTCCAAGCCCTGGATCAGGCCGTGCAAGTCAGCAGCGCTCACAGTCTTGCCCCGGGTGACTTCCTTGAGCTTTTCGTAGGCGCCCTGCACGCCATAACGGCGCATCACGGTCTGGATCGGTTCGGCCAGGACTTCCCAGGCGGCGTCCAGATCAGCGGCCAGCGCTTCTTCGTTCAGTTCCAGCTTGTTCAGACCCGTCATCAGCGAGGCATAGGCCAGAGCGGTGTAGCCCAAGCCCACGCCCATGTTGCGCAGCACGGTCGAGTCGGTCAGGTCGCGCTGCCAGCGGCTGATCGGCAGCTTCTCGCTCAGGTGCTTGAGCACGGCATTGGCCAGGCCCAGATTGCCTTCGGCGTTTTCAAAGTCGATCGGGTTGACCTTGTGCGGCATGGTCGAGGAACCAATCTCGCCTGCCTTGAGGCGCTGCTTGAAGTAGCCCAGGCTCACATAGCCCCAGATGTCACGTGAGAGGTCGATCAGGATGGTGTTGCTGCGGGCCACGGCGTCAAACAACTCGGCCATGTAGTCGTGCGGCTCGATCTGGATGCTGTAGGGCTGGAAGGTCAGACCCAGGCCCCATTCAGAGCGCTGGGACTCACCCAGTTCAGGGGTTTCAACCACTTTCTTCGCGAAGGCTTCCCAGTCAAAGTCGGGCCAGGCCGACAGGTGGGCGTTGTAGTTGCCCACCGCGCCGTTCATCTTGCCCATGAGCTTGACGGCAGCGATCTTCTCGCGGCAGCCGTTCAGGCGCATCACCACGTTGGCCATTTCCTTGCCCACGGTGGTGGGGCTGGCGGTCTGGCCGTGGGTACGGCTGAGCATGGGCACATCGGCAAAAGCGTGTGCCATCTCACGCAGCTTGGCAATGATGCCGTCCAGGCCGGGCAGCATGACTTCGGCACGGGCATGCTTGATTTGCAGGGCATGGCTGGTGTTGTTGATGTCTTCGCTGGTGCAGGCAAAGTGCACGAATTCGGCCACCTTTTCCAGCTCGGGGCGGTCCTTGAACTTGGACTTGATCCAGTACTCGACGGCCTTGACGTCGTGGTTGGTGGTCTTTTCAAATTCCTTGATGGCCACGCCGTCGGCTTCGCTGAAGTTCTTGACCAGTCCCGTCAGATAGGCGCGAGCACCGGGCGAGAGGGGCTTGAACTCCTCAAAACCCGCGTCCGACAAAGCGATGAACCACGCCACTTCGACCTGAACGCGACGGTGCATGTACCCGAGCTCGCTCACCAGGGGGCGCAGGGCGTTGAGTTTGCTGGCGTAACGGCCATCCAGCGGCGACAGGGCGGAAATGGGGGAGAAATTCATTCCCTGATTGTAAGTTGCAGACCTGCCACGGCCGGGAAAGACCACGATCATCTCTGAATCATGAGGCCCTCTAGAATCGTCCCCTGTTTTCCCATACAGTCACGGCATGAAACTCATCGGCTCACTCACCAGTCCCTACGTCTGCAAGGTTCGCATCGTCCTCGCAGAGAAAAAGCTGGACTACACCTTCGTCACCGAGGACGTCTGGTCGGCCGACACCAAAATCTCCGACTCCAACCCGCTGGGCAAAGTGCCTTGCCTGATCATGGAAGGCCACGAGGCCGTGTTTGACTCGCGCGTGATCGTGGAATACCTGGACACCCTCTCCCCCGTGGGCAAGCTGATCCCGACGGGTGGCCGCGAACGCGCTGCCGTCAAGACCTGGGAGGCCCTGGCCGACGGGGTGATGGACGCGGCCATTCTGGCGCGCATGGAAAGCATCTGGCCCGGCCGTGCAGACAGCCAACGCTGCCAGGCCTGGATTGACCGTCAGATGGGCAAGATCGACACCAGCCTGCAAGCCATGAGCACCGCGCTGGGCGACAAGCCCTTTTGCTCAGGCGTGCACATGAGCCTGTCGGACATCGCCGTGGGCTGCGCCCTGGGCTACCTGGATTTTCGCTACGGCCAGATCGACTGGCGCTCGAAGCACCCGAGTCTGCACAAGCTCTACGACAAGTTGAGCCAGCGCCAGAGCTTCATCGACTGCATGCCCAAAGCCTGATGCAGTCTTCGGGGCCTCACTTGTAGAAGGCCTCGACCTTGCCCTTGAGCTTGATCATGAGTGGATTGCCCTTGCGGTCCACCGTCTTGCCTGCGGGCACCTTGACCCAGCCTTCGCTCACGCAGTATTCCTCGACGTCCGAACGCTCCTTGTCATTGAAGCGGATACCGATGTCATGCTCAAAGATGGCGGCCACATGGTGCGGGCTGCGCGGATCAATGGACAGGTGATCGGGCAATTCGGGGCGGGAAGTCGGTTCGGTCATGGCGGTGAACGGTCGGTGATGCGAATGAAGCCGCCATTGTCCACGCTTTTGTCTCTGCATTTGCCCACGCATTGAGCACTTCTTCTCAGAAAAACTGCAGGCAAAAATGAGACGAAAGAGCTCCTTTCAGGAGTCGTCTGCGGTATGCTTCGCGCTTCATTTCATGGAGCCTGAGTACCTGTCACAGACCGGGCTGCGCATGGCCGTTTGTTCTCCCGTCTGCACCCATTCAAAGGAATCGTCATGTTGTCCAGAACACTGGTGTGTTTGTGCCTGCTCGGTGGTTTGGCAGCGTGCAGCAAGCCCGCCTCCGAAGAAAAGAAAAACGACGCCGCTGCCCACCTGAGCCTGGGGCAGGAAGATGTGCTGGTGCTGGACACACTGGAGCATGGCAGTGGCCCCGTGATCACCGGCTCGGTCCAGCCCGAGCGCCGCGCTGACCTGCGCGCCGAGGTCTCGGCCATGGTGCTGCGCGTGTTCAAGGAAAACGGCGATGCGGTCCGCAAGGGTGACCTACTGGTGAGCCTGGACGACGCCGTGCTGCGCGACAACCTGTCTTCGGCAGAAGAGGGCAGCCGTACTGCGGCTCAATCGCTGGACAGCGCCGAGCGCCAGTACCAGCGGCAGAAATCATTGCAGGCACAGGGCATGGTGTCGATGCAGGCTCTGGAAGAGGCCGAAGTGCGCCGCAACACCACCCAAAGCGAGTGGGTGGCCGCCAAGGCCCGTGTGGCCGCCGCACGCCAGCAACTGGACCGCACCCTGGTGCGCGCCCCGTTTGACGGCATGGTCAGTGCACGCAAGGTGTCGGCAGGCGACACAGCCCAGATCGGCAAGGAGCTGGTGCAGATCATCGACCCGGCCAGCATGCGTTTTGAAGGCCTGGTTTCGGCCGACCAGATGCGTGTGCTCCAGGCCGGGCAGCGTGTGAGCTTCCGGATCAACGGTGCGGACAGACCAATGGCCACGGGCCGGATTCGCCGCATCGACGCCTCGGCCAACCCGGTCACGCGCCAGGTCGCGGTGCTGGTGGACTTCACGGGCGATGCCCGCCCCCCCATCGTGGGCCTGTATGCCGAAGGACTGGTCGAAACACAGACCGAACCCGCCCTGATGCTGCCCGAATCGGCGCTGGTGCGCGAAGGCGACAAGGTCTCGGTCTGGTTGCTGGACGGCCAGACTGTGCGCAAGCAGGCACTGGCACTGGGCGAGCGCGATGCGCGTCTGGGCCGCTGGGTGGTTCGCTCTGGACTGAAAAATGGCGACCGCGTGGTGCGCAACCCCGGCAGCAACCTCAAGGACGGCCAGGCCTTCTCGCTGCGCTCTGAAAAAACCGGGAGCTGATCCATGTTCCTGTCCAATTTCAGCGTCCGCCGCCCGGTGGTGACGGTGGTCATCATCATCATGCTCATGGCCTTGGGGCTGCTGGCCATCAAAAAGCTCAAGGTCAACCAGATCCCCGACGTCGCGCTGCCGCTGCTGGTGGTGGACATCAACTACCCCGGCGCATCGCCCGACACGGTCGAGCGCGAGGTGCTCAACCGTGTTGAAAAATCCCTGCAGTCGGTGACCGGGATCAAGGAGCTCAAAGCCTCGGCCAATGAAGGCAACGCCAATTTCCTGGTGTTCTTCGAGTTCAAGAAGAACCTGATCGAAGCCACCGACGAGGTGCGCAACGCCATTGGCACAGTGCGCTACAAGCTGCCCACCGAAATCCGCGAACCGGTGATCTTGCGCATTGACCCGTCTGCGCAACCCATCATGCAGCTGGCGCTGTCGTCGTCCACACAAAAGCACGCCGAGATTTCGCGCCTGGCCGAAGACCAGCTGGCCGACAAATTCCGCGCCATCCCGGGCGTGGCGCAGGTCAAGGTCAATGGCTCTCTGCGTCGCGAGTTGAGCGTGCTGCTGCATGCGCAAAAGCTGCGCGAGGTCAACGTGTCGGTGGCCGAGGTGGTCAATGCTCTGCGCAGCCAGAACATCGCCGCCCCTGTGGGCAAGATCCGTGGCGAGATGCAGGATCAGAGCATCCGGCTGCTCGGGCGCATCGAGTCGCCTGCCGACTTCCAGCAGATCGTGATCCGACGCAGCGGCAACGAACTGGTGCGCCTGGGGCAGGTCGCCACCATCGAGGACGGCTTTGCCGAAATGAACAACCTCAGTGTGCGCAACGGCCACCCCAATGTGGGCCTGGCCATCACCCGCACACGCGAAGCCTCCACCGTGTCGGTGGCCAACGAGGTGCGCAGCCTGGTCAAGGGCGTCAACGAAACCCTGCCCAAGGGCACGCAGATCGACATCACGCAGGACGGCGGCAAGGACGCCGAGAACAGCCTGAACAACGTGATCGAAGCGCTGGTGTTTGGCGCGGTGCTGACCATTTTTGTGGTTTATGTGTTCCTCAACTCCTGGCGTTCGACACTGATCACCGCGCTGTCGCTGCCCACCTCGGTCATCACCGCCTTCATCGCGGTGTGGCTGTGCGGCTTCACGCTCAACTTCATGAGTCTGCTGGGGCTGTCCCTGGCCATTGGCGTGCTGATCGACGACGCCATCGTGGTGCGCGAGAACATCGTCCGTTTCATGGAGCGCGGCTTCGCACGGCGCGAAGCCGCCCTGCAAGGCACGGCCGAAATCGGCCTGGCCGTGGCGGCGACCACCTTCTCCATCGTGGCGGTGTTCATCCCGGTGGCGTTCATGCCCGGCGTGTCGGGCGAATGGTTCCGGCCTTTTGGTCTCACGGTCGTGGCCTCGGTTCTGGTGAGCCTGCTGATCTCGTTCACGCTCGATCCCATGCTGTCGGCCTACTGGGGCGACCCGCCGGGCCACCACGAAGCACCCAAACACGGCATCAGCTTGCGGCTGGCGCGCTTCAACACCTGGTTTGACCACCAGGCCGACCGCTATGGCCGCGTGATCGCCTGGGCGCTGCACCACCGCCGCTGGATGTCGGCGTTTGCGCTCATCAGCCTGGTCGGTGCGCTGGCCCTGCAAGCCAGGTTTGGCGGTTCCAGCTTTTTGCCCGCCACCGACGGCAATACGCTGGCCATCGATGTGCGCACCCCCGCCAGCAGCAGCCTGGAATACGCCCGCCTCAAACTCGAAGCGGCAGCCGCCCTGGCGCGCTCGATCCCCGAGACGCAGGCCACTAACAGCAACATCAACCCGGGCGGTGGCCGCATCTACATCGACATCGGCAAGAGCACCCAACGCAAGCGCTCGGCACAGCAAATCGGCGCCGAGCTGCGCGCCCGCACCAGCTTGCTGGTGGGTGCCGAGTTCACTGTGCTCGACGACCTGAACAACGGCGCGGCCAAACCCGTGCAAATCCAGTTCACGGGCACCGACTCGCGCAAACTGCTGGAGATCACCAACGACTTCATGGCGCGTCTGCGCAAGGTGCCCGGCGCGGTGGACGTGGGCCTGTCGCAGCAAGACCCGCAAAACGAGTTGCGCATCGAGCTCGATCGCGGCCTGGCCAACTCGCTGGGCATCTCCGCCGCCGATGCCACCAACGCCTTGCGCGTGGCCTTTGCGGGTGTCGAAGTCGGTGACTGGGTGGACCCCACAGGCGAAGCGCGTGACGTGGCCGTGCGCCTGGCCCCCGAAGACCGCACCAGTGCCAGCAACATCGAGCGCCTGCCCATCTCCGTGGCAGGCACCAGCACCATCGTGCCGCTGGCCCAGATCGCCAAGGTCACGCTGGGACAGGGGCCTTCGCGCATCGAACACGCCGATGGCAAACGCACCATCGCCGTATCGGCCAACGCGCAGGGCCGCTCCAGCGGTGAAGTCACCGCCGATGCGCTGAAGATTGCCCGTGACATGAATTTTCCGCCAGGCTACGGTCTGCAGCTGGCCGGGGCCTCCAAGGACCAGAAGGAAGTGTTCAGCGAGATGGGCATCGCCCTGGTCTCCGGCATCGGGCTGATGTACCTGATCCTGGTGATGCAGTTCAGCTCCTTCACCGCGCCACTGGCCGTGATGCTGTCCCTGCCGCTGTCACTGATCGGTGTGGTGCTGGCCTTGCTGCTGACGGGCGGCACACTCAACCTGATGAGCTTCATCGGTGTGATCATGCTGATGGGCCTGGTGGCCAAGAACGCCATCTTGCTGCTGGACGCTGCCCGTGCCGAAGAAGCGCAAGGCGTTGACCGAGAAGAAGCGCTGATGAACGCCGGACGCAAGCGCCTGCGGCCGATTTTGATGACCACCTTCGCGCTGATTGCGGGCATGCTGCCTGTGGCCATCGGCATGGGCGAGGGCGGCGAGTTCTACCGCCCCATGGCGGTGGCCATCATCGGCGGCACCATCACCTCCACGCTGCTCACGCTGCTGGTGGTGCCCAGCTTTTACGACAGCATCGAACTCAAGCGCGACCACCTGCTGGCCAAGTTCCGTGCACGTGAGGCGCACTGGAACACCGCCGTGTCCGTGCTGGTGACCGGGCTGGAAGTGCTGATGACCCTGCTGCTGCTGCGCCTGGTCTACCGTGGCATCGTGCACGCGTGGGGCTGGAAACGCCGCCGCGCGACCTGAGAAACAGTCCGACTCACGGCTTGGCGCTCAGGCTTTTTTCAATGGTGCCGACCAGGCTCTTGCTCTCGGGGGTGGTCATGCTGCTGTAGCTGTCGACCAACTTGCCGTCGCGCCCGATCAGGTATTTGTAGAAGTTCCAGCGCGGCACTGTGGCACCCTGCGCGGCGAGTTGCTTGAACAAGGGGTTGGCCTGCTCGCCCTTGACGCTGGAGGCTGCAAACATCGGAAACTTCACGCCAAAGGTGTTCTCACAGAAGTCGGCAATGTCCTTGTTGCTGCCCTTTTCCTGTGCGAAATCGTTCGATGGGAAACCCAGCACCACCAGACCCTGGTCCTTGTATTTGGCGTACAGCGCCTCCAGCCCCTTGTACTGCGGGGTGAAACCACAATAACTGGCCGTGTTGACCACCAGCACCACCTTGCCCGCGTACTGGCACAGCGACTGGGGCTTCTCGTCCTGCAGACGAAGGATCGTGTGGTTGAGCAGCGCAGGGCATGTCGCCCCTGGGGTCTGGGCCTGGGCCATGCCACTGGTCAGCGTCCCCAGCGCAAGGGCCAGGAGCACACGGACGGACTGCGATTGGGTCATGTTCAAACCTCCATGCTGCGCATCAAACGCTGACGGCCTTCAAGAACGTGTTTCTCGGCCGCTGATCGGGCCTTGCTGTTGGCGCCTTTGACGATGGCGTCGAAGATCTGGCGGTGTTCGATGTTGGAGCGACGCATGTTGCCCGGGGCGTTGAAGTACTTGCGCCGGAACAGGTGCAGCTCCTTGACATAGTCGTCGTACGCCGACTGGGCCCGCCGGTTGCCCGACAGACGCATGATCAACTCATGAAAGTGCAGGTTCAAGTCGTAGTAGCGGCTGCCGTCTTCCTGCTCGCAGGCCTGGTCCATGCCCTGCAGCAGTTCTTCAAACTGCTGCTTGTCGGCTTCGGTCAGGTGTTCGCTGGCGTGCTCGGCCCCAAAGCCGAACATCAGGGCGCGCAGCTCGTAGGTTTCGAGCATTTCGCGCAGCGAGAACTGCCGCACGAACACGCCCCGGTTGACCACGGCCGTGACCAGGCCCTGACCCGTGAGGATGCGGATCGCTTCGCGCACCGGGCCGCGGCTGGTGCCCATGCGCAGCGCCAGCGCCGCTTCGTTGAGCCGCTCGCCAGGCTGCAGTTCGCCGGTGTAGATCCACTGCTTGAGCTGGTCAGCCACCCAGAGGGGCAGGTTTTGCTCGGGTTTGTCGGCCGGGGAGGTCATGCGAATGGGGCTGTTGAACGCTTCAAGGAAGTGGCTGGATAGTACAGGAGCCCCTTGTTTCATGGTGAGACAGCCCTGCTTACATGTCGACAATTTATCCAAAGTGTTGACACTTTAAGCAGAATCAGGTGACACTTTGGCCTGATTTTGGCTCTTTGCAGGACAACCGCCATGCCCCATCTGCCCGCCTCTGCCGCGCTTTCGCACCTGCGCGTGATCGACCTGACGCAGGTCCGCGCCGGCCCCACCTGCTGCCGCCAGCTGGCCGACTGGGGGGCCGATGTGGTGCAGGTGCAGATGCCCGAGCACATGCGCGGCGACGACACCCTGGGTGGGCAGGAAGGCTCGGACTACCAGTACACGCACCGCAACAAGCGCTCGATCACGCTCAACCTCAAGGAGCCCGAAGGCATTGCGCTGCTCAAGCAGCTGATCGCCAAGGCCGATGTGGTGGTCGAAAACTTCCGCCCGGATGTGAAGTTCCGCCTGGGCATCGACTACGACAGCCTCAAGGGCGACAACCCCGGCCTGATCTACGCGAGCATTTCGGGCTTTGGGCAGACCGGTCCGCTGGCCCAGCGCCCGGGCTTTGACCAGATTGCCCAAGGCATGGGCGGCCTGATGTCGGTCACAGGCCAACAAGGTGAAGGCCCGATGCGCGTGGGCATCCCGATTGCCGATTTGTGTGCGGGCATTTTTGCGGCGCAGGGCATTCTGGTGGCGGTGATCGAGCGACAAAAATCCGGCCAGGGTCAGTGGCTGCACACCTCGCTGCTCGAATCGATGGTTTACATGATGGACTTCCAGACATCGCGCTGGCTGATTGACGGTGAGGTGGCGACGCAGGCGGGTAACTTCCACCCGACCAGCATCCCCACGGGTGTGTACAAGGCGCGCGACGGCTACATGAACATCGCCGTCTTCGGCTCCAAGATCTGGGAGCGGTTTTGCGACATCCTGGGCGCGCCGCAGTGGGTCACCGACGAGCGCTACAAGGACAAGCCCAGCCGCTCGGTCAACCGCGACGCACTCAACGCCGAGATCAACGAACGCCTGGCCGCGCAGGACTGCGCTTACTGGATCAAACGCCTGAACGAAGGCGGCGTGGCCTGCGGCCTGATCAACAGCATGGACGCGGTATTTGAAGAGCCGCAAGTGCAGCACCTGAAGATGGTCAAAAACGTGGTCTCGCCCCACCAGGGCCCGCAGCGGCTGGTGGGCCAGCCCGTGCAGCTCGAGCGCACGCCCAGCACCATCGCCCGCACCACGCCACGGCGCGGCGAGCACAGCGAAGAAATCCTCGGCGAGCTGGGCGTGAGCGCCGCAGACCTGGCCCGCCTCAAATCCACCGGAGTTTATTGATGAGCGACATCACCTACACCTCACCCACCGAACGGGTGAACACCTGGCTGGACGGCAGCACGCTGTTCATCGAGTTCAACAACCCGGCCCGCCACAACGCCCTGAGCGTAGACATGTGGGAGGCTGTGCCCGTGCTGCTGGCTCTGGCCGAACAGGACAGCCGTGTGCGCCTGGTGGTCTTCAAAGGCTCGGGCGGAAAGGCTTTCGTGTCGGGCGCCGACATCTCGCAGTTTGAAGACATGCGCGCCGCCAAGGAAGCCGTGACGCGCTACGAAGCCATGGCCGAAGCGGCGCTGATGGGCATCTACAACTTCTCCAAACCCACGCTGGCCTGCATCCAGGGCTACTGCATCGGCGGCGGCGTGAATGTGGCCATCAGCTGCGACATGCGCATTGCCGCGAGCGACGCGGTGTTCTCGGTGCCTGCGGGCCGCCTGGGGCTGGGCTACCGCTACTCGGCCATGAAGAACCTGGTCGACCTGATCGGCCCCGGTGCGGCCAAGGACCTGTTTTTCACAGCGCGGCGCATCGACGCGGCCGAGGCGCACCGCCTGGGTCTGGTCTCGCGCACCGCACCTGTGGACGCCTTGCCCGAGCTGCTGGCCGAGTACACGCGTGCCCTCGACGAGAACGCGCCGCTGACGATCCAGGCCGCCAAGTTCATCACGCGCGAGATCCTCAAGGCCTCGCCCGAAGCCGATCTGGCGCATTGCCAGCAACTCATTCGTGGCTGCTTTGACAGTGCCGACTACGCCGAAGGTCGCAAGGCCTTCATGGAAAAACGCAAGCCTGTTTTCAAGGGCGTCTGAGGGTTTGAAGACCTGCACGGAGAACACACATGAAGTCTTACTGGATGATCTCGGACGACAGCGGCTCACGGCTGGAGCTGCGCGACGTGGACACCCCCCAGCCTGGCGCAGGTCAGGTGCTGGTCAAAATGCACGCGGCCTCGCTCAACCGGGGTGAATTCATCCACGGCCACGGCTTGCACGCCGCAGGCAGCGCCAAAGCTGCGGGCATGGAAGGCGCGGGTGAAATCGTGCAGTTGGGCGAGGGCGTCACGGGCTGGAAAGCAGGCGACCGCGTGATGGGTCGCTGCCCTGGTGCGTTCTCGCAATACGCTTTGATGGATGTGCGCGAGATGATGCCCGTGCCCGCACGCCTGACGCTCGAAGAAGCGGCATCCATCCCGCTGACCTTTCTGGTCACGCACGACCTGCTGGTGCTGCAAGGCCAGCTGCAGGCCGGGCAGTGGCTGCTGGTCAACGGCGTGTCGTCGGGCGTGGGTGTGGCCTCTTTGCAGATGGCCAAGGTGCTGGGCGCCAAGGTCATCGGCACCTCGGGCTCGCAGGCCAAGCTCGACCAACTCAAGCCCCTGGGCCTGGACGTGGGCATCTGCACCCGCGCACCGAATTTTCATGACGCGGTGATGCGGGCCACCGAGGGCAAGGGCGCCAACCTGGCCGTCAACACGGTCGGCGGCACGGTGTTTGCCGAGAGCCTGCGCAGCCTGGCGTTTCAGGGGCGCATGGGCATCGTGGGTTATGTGGACGGCACGCTCACAGCACCCATTGACCTGGAAACACTGCACGCCAAACGCCTGACGATCTTTGGCGTGTCCAACAAGCTGCGCACGCCTGCGCAACGGGCCGATGGGATTGCCAAGTTTGCGGCGCAGATCCTGCCCGCGTTCGCCGATGGACGCATCCAGCCCATGATCGACCGGGCTTTTGACTTTGACGCCATGCCGCAGGCCAAGGTGCACATGGAGAGCAACCAGCACACGGGCAAGATCGTGCTGAGCATCGACTGACCACACCCCCACACGGAGGAGACACACGATGAACAAAAGAAAAGCACTCGCCGCCTTGGCCTGGGCCGTGGTTGGCGCAGGCGCACACGCGCAGTCCGCCGCACCCTACCCGAACAAACCCGTCAAACTGGTGATCGGCTTTGCACCCGGTGGCGCCGCAGACCATGTGGCCCGTTCGATGAGCGACGCCTTTGGCCGCGCACTGGGCACCAGCGTCGTGGTCGAAAACCGTGCAGGTGCGGGCTCCAGCATCGCCGCAGAAATCGTGGCCAAGGCCCCGGCCGATGGCTACACGGTGTTGATCGCCAGCCCCAGCAGCATTTCGGTGAACCCGGCGCTCAACCCCAAACTGGGTTACACCCCCAAGGACCTGGCCCCGGTGACCAAGATCACCTCTTCGCCACTGGTGATTGCCGCCAATCCGAACATCGGGATCAACAACCTGCAGGACCTGATCGTCCGCGCCAAAAAGGAGCCCGGTCGCATCAACTACGCCACCTCGGGCAATGGCTCGGCGCCGCACCTGGGCGCAGCGCTCTTCACGCAACTGGCCAATGTGGACCTGACGCACATCCCGTTCCGCGGCGGCGGCCCGGCCATCCAGTCGCTGATCGCGGGCGATACGCAGGTGACCTTTGGCACGCCGCCTTCGGTGCTGCCGATGATCCAGGCCGGGCGCCTCAGAGGTCTGGCTGTCAGCACGACGGAACGCACGGCGCTGGTGCCGGGTGTGCCCGGCATGCGCGAGGCGGGTCTGCCCGAATACAGCATCGAGTTCTGGTATGGCATCTTTGTGCCTGCGGCCACGCCTGCCCCGGTGGTCAAAAAAATCTACGAAGCAGCGCAATGGGCCATGGGCCAACCCAACGTGAAAGCCGCACTGGCGCGCGAAGGCACCGATGTGGAGCTGTCCAGGTCACCCGAGCAGTTCGCGGCCTTTTTGCAGGAAGACGCGAAGTTCTGGGTCAAACTGGTCAAAAGCGCGGGCGTGAAACTCGACTGACAAGGAGTGTGCAAGATGGTGAAAGACGGTGTTTTGCAAATTGAATCGATGAAGGACCGCTGCACGGCTGCCGAGTGGCAGGCCCGCGTGGACCTGGCCGCCTGCTACCGACTGGTGGATCTGTACGGCCTGTCGGACATGATGGCCAACCACATTTCGAGCCATGTGCCCGGCGAGCCCGGGGCGTTTTTGATCAACGCCTACGGCATGATGTACGAAGAGATCACGGCGTCCAGCCTGGTCAAGATCGACATCCACGGCAACATCCTGTCCAAGCCCGACTTTGGCGAGCTGAACTACGGCATCAACAAAGCCGGCTACGTGATCCACAGCGCGGTGCACAACGCACGCCCCGAGATCGCCTGCGTCATCCACACGCACAGCTGGGCCTCGATGGCGGTCTCGGCGCTCGAATGCGGGCTGCTGCCGATCACGCAAACCGCGATGCGTTTTCTCAAGATCGGCTACCACGACTACCAGGGCGTGGTGCTGAACGAAGAAGAACAAGCCTCGCTGCTCAAAGACCTGGGCCAGAGCGAAGCCCTGATGCTGCGCAACCACGGTGCGCTGGTGGTGGGTCGCTCGGTGGGCGAGGCCTTCAACTGGATGCATCGGCTGGAGCTGTCTTGCCAGACGCAATTGGCGGCCATGGCCTGCAACACCCCATTCGCCAAGGTGCCGCAGCCCATCCTCGAAGAAACCTGGAACAACTACCAGCCCGGCACGCGCAGACCCTACGGCCTGATGGAGTGGCCCGCCTTGCTGCGCAAACTCGACCGCCTGGACCCCAGCTACAAAACCTGAGTGCCGCACACAGGGCACCTGACCCTTCAAGCGTTGGACCGCTGCTTGGCAAGGAGACAAGATGATCTGTATGACTTGGCTGCGCATGCGCAGCATGGGCTGCACCGCGCTGAGCGGGGGGCTGTTGGCCTGGGCCACTTTGGTTGCCTCTTCGGCGCACGCACAGGGCTACCCCAACAAACCCGTCAAGGTGGTCGTCGCCTTCACTGCAGGCGGCACGACCGACATCCTGGCGCGCCTGGTGGCGCAGCAGCTGACCGAGAAGCTCAAACAGCCTTTCGTCATCGACAACAAGCCCGGCGCTGGCGGCAACCTGGGCACCGAGCTCGTGGTGCGCGCGCCCGCAGACGGCTATACCCTGCTCGTCAACTCGGTGGGGCCGATCGCGGTGAACCCCACGCTGTACGCCAAGCTGCCCTACAACCCGCTCACCGACCTGGTGCCCGTGGTGCAGATCGCCGAAGTGCCCAATGTGCTGGTGGTCCACCCCAGCGTGCCTGCGCAAAACATGGACGAGCTGGTGGCCTACGCCAAAGCCAATCCGGGCAAGCTCAACTACGGCTCCACGGGCATCGGCACGTCCTCGCACCTGTCGAGCTTCATGCTGGGCAAGCGCGTGGGCTTTGACGCCACGCACATCCCCTACAAAGGGGCCGACGCCCTCAAGGACCTGCTGGCCGGGCGCATCCAGTTCATGTTCGCCACCATCCCCTCGGTCATGCAGCACATCACCGCTGGCAAGCTGCGCCCGATTGCCGTGAGCAGTCTCAAGCGCTCCCGGGCCTTGCCCGATGTGCCCACCGTGGTGGAAAAAGGTTTCCCTCATTTTGAAGCGGGTTCGTGGTTCGGCTTCTTTGCCCCCAAGGGCACGCCCGAAGCCGTGATCACCGCCGTCAACAAGGCGGTCAACGAGATGTTGACCATCCCGGCCATCGAGCAGCAAATGGTCGCGCAAGGCGCCGACCCGGCTGGCGGCACGCCTGCCCAGTTCGGTCAGTTCACCCAGCGTGAACACGACAAGTGGCGCGTGATCGTGCGCGAGTCGGGCGCACGCGCAGAGTGAGCAGGTCCATGAGCAACCCAAGGCGCTTGATGCTCTCGCAGAAGATGCTGGACCAGCTCGGGCCCCGCATCCTCCAACACACCCAGGGCCATGCCGTGGAGTTGGTTTCGATCGAGTCGGCGGTGGCCGCGCAGCGGCGCGACATCGACGCGGTCTTCATCTCGCGCGAAGTCACAGGCACCTCCACCAAGCACGAGGTGCACCCCGAGCTGCAGGCCTGCTACGACCTGATGCTGGCCAACGCCGGGTTGCAGTGGGTGCACATCCACTCGGCGGGCGCCGACCGCCCGGTGTACCAAGCGCTGCAGCAGCGCGGCGTGCAAGTCACCACCTCGTCGGGGGCCAACGCCCGCGTGGTGGCGGCCATGGCGCTGGCGGGCTTGCTCGCGCTCAACAAACGTTTTCCGATGCTCTGGGCGCAGCAACAAAGGCGCGAGTGGGTGCCCCTGCTGGGTGCAGGACGCATGCCCCGCGACCTGCCCGGGCAAACCGCCACGATCGTCGGCTGGGGCCCCATCGGGCAGGAACTGGGGCAGTTGCTGACGGCACTGGGCCTGAACGTGATCGCGGTGCGCACGCAGCAAGTGGCATCACATGGCGGCGTCGAGATGGTGCACTTTGACCAAATGCACACCGTGCTGCCACGCACCGACTGGCTGGTTCTGGCGTGTCCGCTCACGGCCACCACCCGTGGGCTGGTCAATGCGCAGATGCTGCAGGCGCTGCCGCCAGGTGCGCACCTGATCAACGTCGCACGCGGTGAGGTGGTGGTGCAGGACGAATTGATCGCGGTGCTGCAAAGCGGGCATCTGGGCGGGGCGTTTCTCGATGTGTTCGAACACGAACCGCTGCCCGCCGAATCACCGTTGTGGAGCCTGCCCAACGTGATGGTCACACCGCATGCCGCAGGCCACTCGGATGGCAATGCGGAGCGCGTCAACCAGATGTTCCTGAACAACCTGGAGCGCTGGATGAGCGACCAACCGCTGCACCAGCTGGCCCGCTGACCCAGCGTTCGCCTGATCAGAATTTGACCGTCATGCCCAGTTGCACCGTGCGGCCCAGCAGGCTGCCCGATTGGCTGTTGACGCCCCAGACCAACGAGGAGACCGAATAGAAAGACATGGGCGGTTGGCGGTTGAACAAATTGCTCACCCCCAGACGGACGTGCGTGGAAGGATGCAGCTGGTAAACCCCCACGGCATCCACAGTGATGAAGCCCGGGACTTTCAGGTCGGAGAGTTTTTCGGTTTTTTGCGTGTCTGTGTTGTACGCGGTCACGGCCTTGTCGGTGTAGCCGCTGCTGTGGTTCAGCGTCAATTGCCAGTACGCACGGGCTTGCTCCAGACCCAAGGTCCATTGGCTGCGCCAGCGGGGCACCACCGTGTTGCTCACGGCCGAGTACGCCGCCAGATCGGACGCCCATGCGGCATCCGGCGTGAGTTTTTCCTTGGACTGCAGCATGTAGGTGGCTTTCAGGCCCATGTGCCAGCGACCCCAGTCTCCTGGCTGACGCCAGCGTGCATCCAGGTCGATGCCTTCCTTGAGCGATTGACCCAGGTTCTGCATTTGCAGCAACATGCCCATGCGGTTGAAATACGTGCCAGTGGGCGGGTAAAGGATCGGCTGAGGATCCACCACAAACTGGTTCGGGTATTTCAAAGGGTCTGCCAGCACCGAGGTATACGACATGAACTGCAAGGTGTCGCGCATTTGCACCCGCCAGTAATCCGCTGTCACCGTAAAATTGCGATGCGGTGTGAAGCCCAACCCGAAAGAGGCTTGCACCGATTTCTCAGGCCGCAGACCGGGATTGCCATTGGCAAACAGATTGAACACATCACCGCCCCGGCAAACAACATCCTTGCCTGTGTTGACCGCCAGCGCACGGGCCACGGCGTTCAAATCGTTCGTGCAGGTGAAATTCGACAGCGTCTGGTTGATGTAGGGGCTGGCCACCGTCAGCGTCTGCCCCACGGACGGGGCCCGGAAACCCGTGCCGACAGAGCCACGAACAGCCCATTCGGGATGGATGGCCCAACGGGTGGCCAGCTTGCCATTGGTGGTCGAACCCACATCGCTGTAACGGTCGGTGCGCAAGGCAGCGATCACATCCCAATCGTGACGTAGCGGCAGTTGCAGCTCCGTGTAGGCGGCCAGATCGTGGCGCTTGCCGCTGAAGTCCTGCGCAGGTGTGGTGGTGCTGAGGTCCGTGGAGCTCACAGCCTCTTGCCGTGCCTCCAACCCCCAGGCCACCAGGCTGTCCTTGCCGTTCATTTCAAACCAGGGTCGGGAAGCACGCCATTCCAGAGCGGTCAACGCTGTCTTGCCCTGGACATCGGGCCTCCAGGTGTTGCGCAAGCCTTCCAGTTGCCCCGTCAGGGGGTTGCTCGCATCGAGTGGCTTAAGCAAATTCGGATTGGTCAGCGACAGATTGGTCTGCAAACCCAGACGGCCAGACAAGTCCGGATCGTCATGGTCGTGCTGTGCACGCGCCAACGCGTGGTAGAGGCTGGCATGGTAATTCCAGCCTTCGAGTTCGCCTTTGATGCCCAAACTCAGGCGCGATTGTGTTTTATCGAAACGGTCCTGCAATGCAGGCAGATCGGCTCGCCAGAAATAAAAACCATAACCCGGGTTGAGCCCGGCCGCCTGCATCTCGGCGTAGCCGACAGCATCGACCTGGTTCACGATCCGGCCACCGAGCGCAGGCCAGGGACGGGCACCCATCTGCGTTTTCTGATGGGCGTAATACAACTCGCTGTAGAGGGTGGCGCCATTGGCCAGCAGCATTTCGCCCATGGCATGGAGCTTTTGACTCTGGCTTTCGGGGTAAATGTCATAGCCAGGCAAAGGGTTGCCTTTGCAACCTCCCAAATAGCTCCCCCTGTAAGCCACCGTGTTGCCCGCACACACGCCGTTCTGGAACAATCCGCTGAGCATGGATGGATTCGCGCCAGGCGAGTACAGCAAGGCCGGCGCTGTGTAACCCGCCACCTCCGCGCTGTCGGCCTCATAGTGCTGGCCCCCACGCATGAACCCGATGCGCCCTTGTGTGGCATAGGGGCGGTCCGAACCTTTCACGGCCTGGGTGTGTTCCAGTTCGGTGCTCACCCGCAGGCTGTAACCGTCCCGGGCCAGCTGACCTCGACCCCACACCAGGCTGGCCACCTGACCCTGGCCAGCGCCGCCCGCAGGCCGGACGTGGTTCGCTGAAATTTCCAGCCCCTGCTGTTCCGTGCGGGTGATGATGTTGATGACGCCAGCGATCGCATCGGTGCCATAAAGTGACGATGCGCCATCGGTCAGCACTTCAATGCGTTCCACCGCAGACAAGGGGATCAGGCTGAGGTCGACGCTGGCTTTTTCGGTACCAGAAATGCTCTGGATGCCAAAAGGCGCCAGCCGCTTGCCATTGAGCAAAACCAATGTGCCTGTCGGCATGCCGTGCAGCGCCCCATTGGTGAAACCATTGAAACTCTTGGCCACCGAACCCAGCTCCACGCCATTGACAGCATTGGGCAGACGTTCAATGGCCTGCGCCAGGCTGGTGAGACCTTGCCTCTGGATGTCCTGACGGGTGATGAGCTGGACAGGCAATGCCTGTGTCTGTTCCTTGCGAACAATGGATGACCCTGTGATCTCCAATCCACCCAACTGGCGGAATTCCGGAACTTGCCCCGTAACTTCAACGGGCGGATAAGTGATCCTGGTGTCGACCGGTTGCGCCAGGGTGTGCGCAGCTGCAAGCAGCCCCAGAAATGCGGATGCCAATGCACTGGCAGATCGCCTGTGCCGGGTCGTTGGATGGTCCATGTATGCCTCTTCTCAAGCCTGCATTTGCACGCTTAAACTCCAAGACATGGATCATAAAGTACTCATTCAATATTGCGTGGCTTGACACAATGCCAGCCACAATGGCGTCAGGGTCAATCGTCTGAAAAGTTCAACCCATCACTGCTCGCCAAAGCGCCAGCACCGCCTCGCACTCGGCCTGCAGCGCAGCCGCATCGACATCGGTGGGCTCTTCATTCAGGCGTGCTCGGTGCTGCACACGCCGCAGTTCACGGTAAGCATTGGCCGAGGCCTGGCCAACGCCGGGCGGCAGCAGGCCCACGGTTTCAGCGCGCTGCAGCAGCGCGATGTTGCCCACGTTGTCGGCCAGCTCGGGGTGCGTGGCGGTGTGCATCAGCACCAGGTACTGCACGGCAAATTCCGCATCCACCATGCCCCCCGGACTGTGCTTGACGTCAAAGCGGCCAGGCTTGACCGGGTGCCCCTGGCGCACCCGCTCGCGCATGCTGGCAATTTCGGCCTTGAGTCCCGCTGCGTCACGGGGAGCGCTGATGACCGCGTGACGCACGGCGTCAAAGCGGGGCGCCAGCGTTGGCAGGCCCATGACGAAGCGCGCCCGGGTCATCGCCTGGTGCTCCCAGGTCCAGGCGGTGTTGCTGCCACGCTGCTCCTGGTAGTCGGCATAAGCCTCAAAACGCGTGACCAGCAAGCCCGAGTTGCCGTTGGGGCGCAGCGCGGTGTCGATCTCGTACACATCGCCTTCGCGCGTCTTGACCGTCAGCCAGTTGATGAGTTTGCGCACATAGGCCGCATAGACCTCCTGGGCGCGTTCGTCCTCATCGTCGTAGACGAACACGATGTCCAGATCGCTGCCGTAACCCAGCTCCTTGCCACCGAGCTTGCCGTAACCGATGACGGCAAAGCAGGGCTCGTCGCGGTGGCGGTTTTTCATGCGCTGCCAGCACCAGCGTGCCGTCACCCGCAGCACGGCATCGGCCAGGGCACTCAGGTCATCGGCCACCTGCTCCACCGTGATCACGCCTTCCACATCGCGTGCCAGGGTTCTGAACTGTTCGGCATGGTGGGCGCGTCGCAACAAGTCGAGCAGGCTTTCCTCGTCGTCTTCGCCCGTGCGCTGCAGCGCAGCCAGGCGTGCATCCAGATCAGCCTCGAATTCGACCGCATCGAAGCGGCTGGTGAACAAATTGCCCCCGGCCAGTTCGTCAATCACGCCCGGGTGCTGCACCAGGTAACGCGCCGGCCAGCGCGCCGCGCCCAGCAGGCGCAGCAAGCGCTCATGCACGGAGGGCCGTTCGAGCAGCAATGACAGGTAAATCTCGCGCCGCATCAGGGGCTCGAGCCAGTCGGCCATCCGAAGCACAGCGTCTTCGCCGATGCGGCCTTCGCTCAGCCATTGCGCAGTGCGCTGCAGCAGACGCATCAGGCGACCACGGGCATCGTCGCGCAAGGCCATCACACGAGGGTTGTCGGCCCATTGGGCCAGACGATCACGCACCGCACCGCCGAAGTCCCCCAGGACTTTTTCAAGCTCGGCATGCTCGCGTCCATTCTGGCCGTTTTTGCCGTTACAACCTTTGCATTCGCGGTCACCCCCAAGCAGGATGTCGAACTCCTGTGCCACCAGTTCACGGTGCGCATCCAGATCGGTCAGGAACGCGCAGGCATTGGGGTAGCCCAGTGTGCTGGCGATCCAGGCCAGGTCTTCATCGGCCGTGGGCAGCACATGGGTCTGCTGGTCGTCCAGGTACTGGATGCGGTGTTCGACTTGCCGCAGAAAAACATAAGCACGGCTGAGCGCGTCAGCTGTGGCCTGGGGCATGAGCCCGGCCTTGGCCACGCGCTGCAAGGCATCCAGCGTGGGTCGGGTGCGCAATTCAGGAAACTGGCCTCCGCGCACCACCTGCAGCAACTGCACAGTGAATTCGATTTCGCGGATGCCGCCACGCGAGAGCTTGACATCGTTGGCGCGCTCGGGGTGCCCGGCACTGCGCTTGGCCGCGTGGTCACGGATTTGCTGGTGCAGCGTGCGCAGCGACTCGAACACGTTGTAGTCCAGATAACGGCGAAACACAAATGGCAGCACCGAGGCCCGCAAGGCCAGGGCCGAACCATTGAGCACGGCACTGCGTGGTGCCACCACTCGGCTTTTCATCCATGCAAAGCGCTCCCACTCGCGCCCCTGGACCAGCAGGTATTCTTCCAGTGCACCCAGCGATACAGCACTGGGCCCGGAGTTGCCGTTGGGGCGCAGCGCCAGGTCCACCCGGAAGACAAAGCCATGTTCGGTGGTGTCGCCAATCAGGGCATACATGCGCTTGACCAGGCGGCTGAAGTATTCCTGACAGGAAATCCGGCCACGCCCTTCGGCATTGCCGGTGGTTTCGCCGTCTTCGTCGTACACGTAGATGAGATCAATGTCACTCGACACATTGAGCTCGCGCGCGCCGAGTTTGCCCATGCCGACGATCCACAGCTCAGCCTGCTGGCCATGTGCCGTCATGGGCGTGCCGTGCAAGCTCTGCAGATCGGCCTGGACCTGAATACAGGCCGCGTCCAGCGTGACTTCAGCCAGCCACGTCATGGCCCGGGTGATGGTGTCCAGCGGGGCGCGCTGTTCACAATCGAGCACCGCCAGGCGCTCCAGCGTCAGCTGGCGCAACACCCGCAAAGCCGACGGCAAGTCCAGTCCGCGGCCACCCAAGGCCTGCAGGGCCTGGGTGAGTGTTTCGCGGGTGGGTGGTCCGGGCGGCAGTGCTTCAAACCAGTCGCCATAGCGTCTGCGCAGGCGCTGCACAAAACGCGAATAAGCGGCCAATGGTGCTGACTCAGGAGAAAGGGCTGAAAGGACCGGTTTGCTGCCTTCGCTGGGGGTCATAATTCCTGCTGACTTTCTGATGCTTTTGTTCGTGCCACCTTTGCCCCCATTTTCAGGCCGCGCCACCGTGTGGCTCTGCCTTCGCCGACTGGCCCGCTGGGCCTGCTGGGCCTTGCTGGCTTTGGGCCTGATGCTGGCCGTCGCCTGGGGCACCCTGCATCTGTGGATTGTGCCGCGAATCGGCGAATTCCGTCCCGCGCTGGAGCAACTGGCCCGACAAACGCTGGGGGTGCCTGTGCGCATTGGCGGCATTGAGGCGCAATCGACGGGCTGGGTGCCATCCTTCGAATTGCGCGACATCCAGCTGCTCGACAGCGAAGGGCGCCCTGCACTGAGCCTGCCACGCGTGGTGGTGGCCATCAGCGTCCGCTCCGTGCTGCGCCTGGGCCTGGAGCAGCTGGTGCTGGACCAACCCTCACTGGATGTGCGTCACACCGCCTCGGGCCAGTGGCTGATCGCGGGTTTGAGCCTGGGCTCGGCGCAAAGCGACAACAGCGCTGTGGCCGATTGGCTGTTCGCGCAGCGGGAAGTCATCGTGCGTGGCGGCACCCTGCGCTGGATCTCCGAACGCGCACTGGTGCAGCACGCGCCGGCGACCTTGCCGACGGCGCTGGCCTTGAGCGATGTGGACATCGTGCTGCGCAATGGCCACCGCGACCATGCGCTGCGCGTGGACGCCACACCGCCTGCCGACTGGGGTGAGCGCTTTGTGCTGATGGGGCGTTTTAGCCGACCCCTGCTGGCCACCCATGCCGGGCATTTCGCCAGCTGGTCAGGCCCGGCCTATGCCTACTTTCCGCACGTCGATGTCTCTCGACTGCGCCAGCATGTGCGCCTGGGTGTCGATGTCGCGTCAGGGCAGGGCCGCTTGCGCCTGTGGTCTGACATTGAAAACGGGGAATGGGCCGGCGGCGCCGCCGACATGGACCTGCGCTCGGTGCGGGCCACGCTGGACCCGGCTTTGGGGCCGCTGGGCTTCGAACAACTGTCCGGGCGTCTGGCGGGGAAGTCCAATGCCCTCGGCTGGCGCTTGTCCACCCGTGATCTGGCGTTTGTCAGCGACCAGGGCCTGACATGGCCGGGCGGCAATGTGTCGGTGCAGTTGACGCACGCCAGTGCCAAGCAGGCCGAAAAAGGCGAAATCAAGGGCGATCGCCTTGACCTGCAAGCGCTGCGCGATGTGGCCTTGCGCCTGCCCTTGCCCGAGCATTGGCACGAGCGCCTGGTGCAACACCGCATCGAAGGACAGGTGTCTGCACTGCGGCTGGCCTGGCAGGGGCCGAAACAAGCGCCCGAGCGCTATGAAGCGCAGATCAAGGCCGAGGGTCTGCATGTGCAGGCCCTGAGCGAAAGCAGCGGGAACCTGCCCGGGGTGGAGGGCGTGCGGCTGGAGCTGGACATGAACCAGCAAAGCGGCCGGGTGCAATTGCATCTGGACCATGGCGGACAGCTGTCGTGGGCGGGTCTGCTCGAAGACAAGTCACTGTTGCTGCGCGAGCTGCATGCCGATGGACGCTGGCAGTGGCAGAACGGCCGCTTGCAGGTGCCGCAGTGGAAGGTACAAGTTGCCAGCGACGACCTGGAAGGCGAAGCCCATGGAGAATGGCATGCCAGCGCCACAGGCGGCCCTGGCGTGCTTGACCTGCAAGGCCGGTTCCCGCGCGTCGAGGCCCACCGGGTCTACCGCTACCTGCCCTTGAGCCTGCCCGAGGAAGTGCGCCACTATGTGCGCGACAGCGTGGTCAAGGGCACCGCCTCCAAAGTACAGGTCCGCATCAAGGGCGACCTCCAGAACATCCCTTTCGCCCAAGCCAAAGAGGGGGAATTCCATTTCGCCGGACATGTGCGCGATGTCGACATGGTCTATGTGCCCACCCGGCTGCTGCCTGCGGGCAGTCTGCCTTGGCCACGCATCTCGGGCCTGAACGGTGATCTGGTGTTTGACCGCCTGGGCATGAAACTGAGCAATGCCAGTGCACGTCTGGGCGATGCCAAAAACAGTCCCCAGGTGAGCAACCTGAAGGCAGAGATTCCGGACCTGGCCCACGACACACGCGTCGACGTGTCGGCCGACCTGCGCGCCAGCACCGGCCAGACACTGGGTCTGATCCAGCAATCACCGCTGAACAAACTCCTGCTGGGGGCGCTCGACAAGGCCGAGGGCACCGGCAACCTGCAGGGCAAGCTCAAACTGTCCATCCCGGTGCTGCACGTTGAAGACAGCAAAGTGCAAGGCAGCGTGACGCTCGCGGGCAACGACCTGACCATCGTGCCCGGCATGCCTGCGCTGGAAAAAATCCAGGGCACGCTGACCTTCAGCGAATCGGGCTTCCATGTCCCCGGCGCACAGCTGCGCCTGCTCGGTGGTCCGGCCCGACTGGAAGGCGGCACACGCGGCGCCAACGCCGACGCCAGAGAACCCTCGCTGCTGTTCAAGGCGCAAGGACAAGCCAGCGCAGAGGGCTTGCGCCAGGCCTCGGGCCTGCGGCCACTGGACCTGCTGGCACAGCACGCCCGCGGCAGCACGGCTTACAGTGCCAGCCTGGGCTGGAGACAAGGGCAACCCGAGCTGTCGGTCCGCAGCACACTGGAAGGCCTGGAGCTGAACCTGCCTGCGCCTTTGGGCAAACCGGGTCCACAGGCCATGCCCCTGGTGATCAGCTCACAGGTACTGGCGCAAGGGCCTGAGCGCCGTGTGCGCGACCAGGTCCAGATCGGTCTGGGCAGCATCGCCTCGGCCACCTATGTGCGCGACCTGAGCGGCCCCACGTCCACGGTGCTGCGCGGGACCGTGAACATCGGCACCAGTGCGGCCACCGCCGGGCCCTTGCCCGACAGCGGGGTCTCGGCCAAGGTCATGCTCGATCAGTTGCCCGTGGACGCATGGCAAGCCCTTTGGCCTGCCAGTGCCAACGGTCCAATGGCCACCACCCTGGGCAGCTGGGACAGCTACCTGCCCAACCGCCTGGCCGTGCAGACGCAAACACTGACAACAGACGGGCGAACCCTGCACCAGGTGGTGGCGGGCATCACCCGCGAGAGCAGCACCTGGAAAGCGAATGTGGACGCCCGCGAATTGAGCGGGCAAATCGAATACACCTTGCCCTCTGCAACCCATGCCGGGCGCGTGTATGCCCGTTTGAGTCGCCTGAACCTGCCGCCGTCCAGCATCAGCGATGTGGAGTCCATGCTGGAAACGCCCCCGGTGTCCATGCCGGCGCTGGACATCGAAGTCAGCGACCTGGAGTTGCGCGGCAAAAAGCTCGGCCGCGTCGACATCGAGGCCATCAACACCGAACCCCGGCCCATGGCGGCAGCGCTTGCGCGTGAGTGGCAGCTCAAAAAATTCAACATCACCCTGCCCGAGGCGAGTTTTCGGGCCACGGGTCGCTGGGTCACCGCCCTGGAGGCCGGGCGTTCACGCAAAACCGACATGAACTTCAAGCTCGACGTGTCGGACGCCGGCGCACTGCTCACGCGCCTGGGCACACCGGGCGCCTTGCGCGGCGGCAGCGGCCGCCTGGAAGGGCAGATCGACTGGTCCGGCTCGCCGCTGGCGCTGCATTACCCCAGCATGAACGGGCACTTTGCGGTGCAGATGGGGCGCGGCCAGTTCCTCAAGGCCGATGCAGGCGCCGCCAAACTGCTGGGGGTGCTGAGTCTGCAGGCGCTGCCCAGGCGTTTGCTGCTGGACTTCCGCGATGTCTTCTCGGACGGTTTTGCGTTCGATGCGGTACAAGGAGATGTGAGCATCTCCAAAGGCATTGCGACCACGCGCAACCTGCAGATCAAGGGCGTGAATGCCCTGGTGCAAATGGACGGCTCGGCCGACATCGCGCGCGAAACCCAGCAGCTGCGCGTGCTGATCCTGCCCGAGCTCGATGCGGGCACGGCCTCGCTGGTGGCAGGCATCACCGTCAACCCGGTGGTGGGTCTGACATCGTTTCTGGCCCAGCTGCTGCTGAAGAAGCCATTGGCCCGGGCCTCCATACAAACCTTCATGATCGATGGCAGCTGGTCCGATCCGCGCGTCACACGCACCGACACGCATGCAGACACCCCCGCCGCCGGAGCGGCCACGCCATGACCCGCTGGCCACAGCGCTGGCGCAGCGGACAGGGCACTGCGCTGCCCTGGGGGTCCGGGCGCCTGGCGCTGTGGGCCGCCCTGATCGGGCTGGTGCTGGCGGTGCTGGTCACCCTGGTGTGGCTGGCCGGGCGCTACGAGGCCAGTCAGGTGCAGGCCGAACTCGAGCGCGATACGGCCGACGCGATCAGCGACCTGCGCACCAGCCTGTCACGCGATGTGCAGTCGCTGCAAGGCGTCTTGTCCGGCCAACCCCGCCCCGATGTCTGGCACCCCCAGGTGCAAAGCCTGCTCGGTCAGCACCGCGAGTGGCTGCGTGTGGAATGGCGCGACACCCAGATGGTGCCCAAGGCGGCCATCGACTCGCCCTTGCGGGCGCCTGTGTTCGATCGAACGCCGCGCTCGGACACGATGGGCGAAATCATCCAGTCCTGCCAGCGCGCCAAACGCTCGAACGGCCCGGCTTATTCGGGCAGCTATTACCTGCCGCAGTACGACGGTCTGGGGATGGAGGTGATGGAGCTGTGCCTGCCTGTGACCCATGAAGGCGTGCTCACCGGCTACACCCTGGTGACCTACAGCCTGCACGAGTTGCTGACCGAACGGCTGATGGCCAGCTATGGCCGACGCAACGAGATCTCCTTCACCGAGGCCGACGGCACGCGGCTGGCCATGGTGGGCTCACAGCGGCGTGGCCAGCGCCTGTTCACGGCCCAGCAGCTGCTGGACCTGCCGGGCACCACCATGGTGCTGCGCATGGACGGCCGCAGGGGTGCCCCCGAGCTGTTTCCCAATTTGCTCACCGCACTGGTCACGGCCATGTCGATCGCGCTGATCACGGTGGTGACCATGCTGGTCAAGGATTCGCGCCGCCGCCTCAAGGCCGAGCGCGAGCTGGCCGAGGCCCTCGCTTTTCGCAAGGCGATGGAGGACTCTCTGGTCACCGGCCTGCGGGCGCGTGACCTGCAAGGACACATCACCTACGTCAACCCGGCGTTTTGCGAGATGGTGGGCTTTGGCACGCAGGAGCTGATCGGGCGCAGTGCGCCCATGCCTTACTGGCCGCCCGAGATGGTGGGCGAATACCAGCAGCGCCAGGCGATCCGGCTGGCGGGCAACGCACCACCCCGCGAAGGCTACGAATCGGTCTTCATGCGCAAGGACGGCACACGGTTCCCGGTGTTGATCATCGAAGCGCCGCTGATCAGCACGCTGGGCAAGCAAACCGGCTGGATGAGTGCCATCCTCGACATCAGCGAGCAGCGGCGCGTGGAAGAAATGTCCCGCGCCAGCCAGGACCGCCTGCAGGCCACGGCGCGTCTGGCCACGGTGGGCGAGATGGCTTCGCTGCTCAGCCACGAACTCAACCAGCCGCTGGCGGCGATCGCCAGCTACGCCAACGGCTCACTGAACCTGCTGCGCGAACCGGCCACCGACACCCTGGACGATGTGCACATGGCGCTGCGCCGCATCGCCGAACAGGCCGGACGCGCCGGACGCGTCATCAACAGCGTGCACGACTTCGTGCGCCGCCGCGACCAGGCCCGCGAAGCGGTGCCCGCCCAGGCGCTGCTGGACGCCATCAGCCCCCTGGTGAACCTGCAGGCCCGCAAGCTGCACGTTCAGGTGCACATGCGTGTCGACCCCCGGCTGCCCCCTGTGCTGTGCGACCGCACCATGGTCGAGCAGATTTTGCTGAACCTGGCGCGCAATGGCATGCAGGCCATGGACCGCCCTGAATGTCTGGACCGCTTGCTGGTGATCCACGTCAAGCGCGCCGCCTCCAACGCGCAGCAAAGCTGGCTCGAATTCATCGTGGCCGACCAGGGCTCGGGGATCGACCCGTCTGTGGCAGACCAGCTGTTCACGCCTTTCTTCACGACCAAGGCCGAAGGCATGGGCCTGGGCCTGAGCCTGTGCCGCACGGTGGTGGAGCAGCACGGCGGCCACATGAGCTTTGAGGCCAACAGCCCTTGCGGCACGCTTTTCCGTTTCACCTTGCCCGGGGTGACGCCTGGCCAGAACACTGCCTAAAATCGCGCCATGCACAGCCACACCGATGCCACCGTCTTTATCGTCGACGACGATGCCAGCGTGCGCGAAGGCATGGCCTGGTTGCTGCGCACGCGCCGCCTGCTCAGCGAGGCCTACGAGAGTGCAGAGGCTTTCCTGCAGATGCTGGCCAACACCTCGCCGGCCTGGGGTGCGGGCGGCTTGCCATCGCAGGCGGGCTGCATCCTGCTGGATGTGCGCATGCCAGGCATGAGCGGCCTGGCCCTCTTTGAGCAATTGCTGGACAGCGGCTTGGCCCAAGCCTGGCCCGTGATCTTTCTGACCGGCCACGCCGACGTGCCCACCGCCGTGGACAGCGTCAAACGGGGTGCCTTCGACTTTTGCGAAAAACCTTTTTCCGACAACGCCCTGGTCGACCGGATCGAGCAGGCATTGGCCCTGTCCGAACAGCACCTGATTGAACGCAACCGAAAAAGCCTGCGCGAACAACAGCTTCAGGAGCTCACAGAGCGCGAGCGCGATGTCATGCGTCTGGTGATCGAGGGCCTGCCCAACAAGCTGATCGCCGACCAGCTGGACATCAGCGTGCGCACGGTGGAAGTCCACCGCTCACGGGTGTTCGACAAGATGGATGTCAAATCCGCCGTCGAGCTGGCCAACCTGCTGCGCGAGGTGTCATGAGCACCACACCAGCGGTGCTGCACATCAGACTTGCCACATGGGCATGGGCCATCGTTGCGACGCTGGTGACCTTGGGCGGATGCTCGACGACACCGCCTCAGGTGGGTGCTCCGCAAGCCAGTCCGGCCACGCCAGCCGCCAGCCCGGTGCGCAACGACATCGCCCTGTACGCTCTGTCGCTGCTGGACACCCGCTACAGCTGGGGCGGCCGGGGCCCTGCCACCGGCTTCGACTGCTCGGGTCTGGTCAGCCATGTCTACAGCGAAGCCGCTGGCATGAAGCTGGGTGGCAGCTCCGTCACGCTGGGTCAGATGTCACGCCCCATTGACCCGGACCAGAAACAGCCCGGCGATCTGGTGTTCTTCAACACCCTGGGCTCACGCCACTCCCACGTCGGGGTCTACATCGGCAACGGCCGTTTCATCCATGCCAGCAACCCGCGCACCGGCGTCCGGGTGGATCTGCTGAGCAACCGCTATTACGCGCAGCGCTTCGAAGGCGTGCACACCCTGCTGGACTGAGGTCACGACGGCTGGTCGTCTGAAGGCGGCAACTCGCCTTTTGGGCGGCCAGAAAACATGGTCCACCAGACAATCGCGATCAAAACGACCAACGCCAGCAAAGCTTCCAGCAAAATCAGGCCCATGCAACTCTCCCTGTCAACGCCATTGGTGTTCAACCGCTCGGCCTTCGCCACCCGCTGGATGGCGGTGTCTGCGGCCCTGTCGCTCGCCATTCTAGGCACCTTGTCTGGCTGCTCATCTGCACCGCCTCTGGACGAGTCGCCTTCAGCAGCACGCCCATCGCCCGACGACAGCCGACCACTGCCACCGCCCATCGCCCAGGGCCGAAGCCGCTGGGTGGCTGTCCCATGGTCGGACCTGCCAGGGCTGGAGCAGGATGCCCTGCACGAAGCCTGGCCGGCCTGGCTGCGCAGCTGCGAGCGCAGCAACCCTGTCTGGGCCCGTCTGTGTCCGGAGGTGCGCGATCTGGCCCAGGCATCGTCCGAAGCACAACGCGACTGGCTGCGCCGCCGCTTGCAGGCGTACCGTGTGGAGTCCCATCAGGCCGAAGCCAACGGTTTGCTCACGGCCTATTACGAACCACTGCTGGACGCCAGCCGCCAGCCGCGTGACGGTTTTCGTGTGCCGCTGTACGCCGCGCCCGCCGATCTGGGCAAACGCAAGCCCTGGTACACCCGGCAGGAAATAGAGACACTCGCCGCCGCAAAAAATGCGCTGCGTGGCAAGGAACTGGTCTACCTGAATGACCCAGTGGACGCGATGGTGCTGCACATCCAGGGTTCCGGCATCGTGCGCGTGAGCGAGCCCGACGGCCGCCAGCGTCTGGTGCGCATGGCCTACGCCGGCACCAACGACCAGCCCTACAAAAGCATTGGCCGCTGGCTGCTGGACCAAGGCCTGGTGCGCGATGCGTCCTGGCCCGGCATCAAGGCCTGGATCGCCCGCAACCCGGCTCGCACGCAGGAGCTGCTCTGGAGCAACCCGCGTGTGGTGTTCTTCAAGGAAGAGGCTTTGCCCCCCGGCACCACGCCACCCGGCCCCAAAGGCGCGCAGGGCGTGCCTTTGACAGCGGGCCGCTCGATCGCTGTGGACCGTGAAAGCATCCCCTACGGCACCCCGGTCTGGCTGAGTTCGCGTGGACCACAAACCAGCCTGAACCGGCTGGTGCTGGCCCAGGACACGGGCACCGCCATCGTGGGTGCGGTGCGCGCCGACTATTACTCCGGCTCAGGCCCGGAGGCGGGCGAGCTGGCAGGGCGCCTGAAACAACCTCTGCAACTGTGGGCGCTGTGGCCGCGATGAGCGCCGTCTTCGAATGCCGCCCGGGTTGCGCCGCGTGCTGCACTGCGCCGTCCATCTCGTCACCGATCCCGGGCATGCCGCAAGGCAAGCCTGCGGGCGTGCCCTGTGTGCAGCTCGATGTGGCGCTGCGTTGCCGGATCTTCGGTGACCCTTCGCGCCCGGCGGTGTGCGGCCAGCTGCAAGCCTCGCCAGAGATGTGCGGCACGCACGACGACGGCGGGCAGTTCGCGCGGGGGTATCTGATGCGACTGGAAATGTTGACACGGCCCGATGGATGCGAAAAGATCGGCCCCTGATTCCGAGTTCATGCCATGACCCTCCCACCTCAGACCATTGCCCTGTTCTTCACCGTCGCACTGCTGGCGGTCACCGCCTACTTTCTGCTCGGATCGGTGCCCCTGCTGGTGCTCAAGCACGACAACCCGGTGGACGCGAGCTTCATCCGGTCTTTCTACACCACCTACTACCGCATCGCCCTCGTCACAGCCGTGGGTACAGCCGTCTGCTACGCGCTGGCCGGACGCACCGTTCTGGCCCTGGGTGCCAGCGCCATTGCCTTGCTCACGCTGCTGCTGCGCGCCAGGTTCATTCCCATGATGGACCAGCTGGCCCCCCAGATCCAGGCCAATGAGGCTTTCGCCATTCCAGCGTTCCGCCAGCTGCACAAGTCGGCCATCCTCATCAACACGGGCCAGCTGCTCGCCATCCTGGGCAGCCTGGGCATGCTTTGACCGGGTGTGCCTTGTGCGACTGAATGCACCAGGCCACCCGCGTTAAGCTGGAACCCACAACGAGGAGACTCCCATGGGCATGCCCGAAGCCAAAAACGACATCCACCCCGACGAATGGCAATTGCGCGTCGACCTGGCCGCCTGCTACCGCCTGGTTGCCCTGTACGGCTGGAGCGATCTGGTGTTCACCCACATCAGCGCCAAGCTCCCCGCCTCGGTCGCGGGCGACGAGCATCAGTTCCTGATCAACCCCTATGGCCTGATGTTCGACGAGATCACCGCGTCCAGCCTGGTCAAGGTGGACATGCAGTGCAACAAACTCGATGACAACCCCCACCCCGTCAACCCCGCAGGCTTCGTGATCCACAGCGCCGTGCACGCGGTGCGCCACGATGCGGGCTGCGTGCTGCACACCCACACCCGCGCGGGCGTGGCCGTCAGCGCACAAAAGCATGGCGTGTTGCCCATCAGCCAGCAAAGCACCTTCGTGCTGGCCTCGCTGGCCTACCACGGCTACGAGGGCGTAGCGATCCGCGACGACGAGAAGGCCCGCCTGCAAGCCGACATGGGCACGGCCAACTTTTTGATGCTGCGCAACCACGGCCTGCTGACCGTGGGCAAGACGATTGCCGATGCGTTCCTGTCGATGTACACCTTCGAAAACACCTGCCGCATCCAGGTCGATGCGCTCGCCGGACAAGCCGGGGCGCAAGACCTCACCGCCGTGGACCCGCAAATTCTGAACGGCGTGGCCCACGCCATGAAAGTGCAGACCGGCGGCCTGGGCGGGCCTTTTGTGTGGCCATCCTTGCTGCGCAAACTGCAGCGCGAAAACCCGGGCTACGACGTTTGAACCTGAACCATCCCCCCATGACCACCCTGTTTGACCCCACCACCGCTGGCGCGCTGCGCCTGTCCACCCGCATTGTCATGGCACCCCTCACGCGCAACCGCGCGCCGGGTGCCGTGGCGAACGCCCACATGGCAACCTATTACCGCCAGCGCGCCAACCCGGCCACCGGGGCCGGGCTGATCGTCACCGAAGCCACCGCCATCAGCCACCAGGGCCAGGGTTACGCCGACGTGCCCGGCATCTGGAGCGACGAGCAGGTCGCCGCCTGGAAGCAGGTGACCGATGCCGTGCACGCCGAGGGCGGCCAAATCGTCATGCAGCTGTGGCATGTGGGCCGTATCTCGCACACCAGCCTGCAACCCGGCGGTGCCGCGCCCGTGGCGCCTTCGGCCATCACCGCCAAAGCCAAAACTGTGCTGCTCATCGAGGGCAAGGCGCAATTCGTTGAGACCTCGGCTCCGCGTGCGCTCGATGCATCCGAGCTGCCCGGCATCGTGCAGGACTACCGCCACGCCGCCCGCAACGCCATCACCGCCGGGTTTGACGGCGTGGAAGTGCACGCAGCCAACGGTTATCTGATCGACCAGTTCCTGCGCAGCGGCAGCAACCAGCGCAGCGACGCCTATGGCGGCAGCATCGACAACCGCGCCCGGTTTTTGCAGGAAGTGATGCAGGCCGTGGTGGCCGAAATCGGTGGCGACCGCACCGGCATCCGCCTCTCGCCCGTGACGCCCGCCAACGACGCGAGCGACGATGCGCCTCAGCCCTTGTTCACCCATGTGGTCAAGGCGCTCGCGCCTTTGGGCCTGGCCTTTGTGCACGTGATCGAAGGCTCCACCGGTGGGCCGCGCGACCACCAGCAAGGCCTGGCACCGTTTGACTATGCCGCGCTGCGCCAGGCCTACCGCCAGGCAGGCGGGCAGGGCGCGTGGATGGTCAACAACGGCTACGATCTGCCGCTGGCCCAGCAGGCCCTGGCCGAAGGCGCCGACCTGGTGGCGTTTGGTCGCCCTTTCATCGCCAACCCCGATCTGGGCGCGCGCCTCAAACAAGGCGGCCCCTTCAACACGCTGGACCGCGCCACGCTGTACGGTGGTGGCGAAGCCGGTTACCTGGACTACCCGACGCTGGGCTGATTCGCAAAGGTCAAGCTGACCTGGAGGCCCCGCTCATCGTCAGCCGTACTCAAAGTCAGCGTGGCCCCCAGGATGCGGGCGTATTCCGACACGATCGCCAGGCCCAGCCCCGAGCCCTGCTTGAGGGCTTCACCCGCGCTGCCTTGCCCCCATCGACTGAGCACGCGTGCGCGCTGCGCTTCGGTGATGCCCGGCCCGTTGTCGAGCACCGACAGCACCACCTGTGCGGTATGTGGATCGTGCGCCACTTCCACGGTCACGTGGCGCTCCTGAGGGTCGCTGGCCAGACCATAGCGCAGGGCGTTGTCGATCAGGTTGTCAAGCACGCCTTCGACCAGCGCCCGCTGGGCCAGCACAAACACCGGCGCATCAAGCCCACGTGCGCCCAGATCCACGCCCAGCGCATCGGCCCGGTGCAGATGCCGCATCAGTGTGTCGCGCACCACCTCGTCGAGCGCGATGCGCTGCGGCTGCAGGACCTGCTCGGCTTCTTCGGCCAGCGCCAGAGCCAGCAACTGGTCGATCAGGTGGCTGGCGCGCTCCTGGCTCTGGGCAATGCTGCGCAACTGCTCCTGCCAGATTTTCGGATCCGACTGGGACAGCGCGTATTCGGCCAAGGCACGCACCCCCGCCAGCGGCGTGCGAAGCTCGTGTGCCACGTTGCCGGCAAACTCCCTTTGTGCGCGCACGCTCTGGCCAATGCGCAGCAACAAAGCATTGATCGCTTCCCCAAGACGCTGCACATCGCGCGTGCGGCTGGAGACCTTCACTGGCGTGAAATCCCGGGCATCCCGCTGGGCCACGGCCTGCTCCAGGTCCATCAAAGGCTGCACGTCTTCCTGAATCACGCGGCGCAGCCACAAGGCCAGCCAGATCAGCAGCAGCGCCTGCGGCGCCAGCGAAATGAAGAGCAAACGCTGGAAAAGTTGGTCCTGGCTGTTGGTGGTCTGCGCCACCACCACGGTGTAGGGCAGAGGCTGCTGGCGTGCCAGCACGGCAGCGCGCAAGGCCTTGTTCTGGAACATCACCTCTGAGAAACGGGGCGACGCCACCTCACCATCCTGTGGCAATTTCAGCCCCGGATGGCCTGCCAGCAGGCGGCCATCCTGCAGGTAAACCGCAAAAAACAGGGACTCGTTCTGGTCAAACAGCAAGGTGCCGATTTCTGCGGCCGTCAGGCCCAGCGTCAGACCGCCATCGTCGGCCGATCGCACATGGCTGGCCACCGCATACGCATCGTCGAGCAGGGCGCGGTCAAAGGCCTGCTGCGTGAAGTAACGTGCCACCCCCAACGCCAGCAAGGTGCCCAGCAGCCAGGTCATCGCCAGCGGAGCGATCACATGCCTCAGCAGGCGTGTGCGCAGGGACCGGGGGTTGGGCGTGCGTACAGGGGCGTTCAAGGCCGCTCTTCTTCCATCAGGTAACCGATGCCGCGCAAGGTCCGGATCGAGGCGCCCGAGTGCGCCAGCTTTTTGCGCAGGCGTGAGATGAAGGCTTCGAGCGCGTTGTCGGCCAGGGCGCCGTCAAAGTCGGACAGTTTGTTGGACAGGTCTTTTTTGCTCACGGTGCGGCCGGGTGGCGTCATCAGCTCCCACAGCACCTCCAGCTCGCGGGCCGGCAGCACCAGCTCTTCGGTCGCCACCAGCACGCGACGGCCTTTGCGGTCCAGCACCAGCTGGCCCACCTGGGTCTGATCGTCCGTGCCTTGGCTGCGGCGCACCAGCGCCCGCAAGCGGGCCTCCACCTCGGCCAGCTCGAAAGGTTTGCCCAGGTAATCGTCGGCTCCGGCGTCCAGCCCGGCAATGCGCTCGTCGGTGCGATTGCGCGCCGTGAGCACCATCACCGGGGTTTTGTCTCCTTTGGCGCGCATCTCGCGCAGCAGCGTGAGGCCACTGCCCATGTCCGAACGCTGGCGGTCAGTCAGGGGCAGGTTGAGGTCCAGCAGCACGGCGTCAAACGTCTGCACGCGCCACAGGTGGATCGCGGTGGCCAGGTCCGACGCCGGGTCCACCCGGTGGCCCGCATCGACCAGGCTGCGCAGCATGACCGCCTGCAGCACCGGATCGTCTTCCACCAACAGAATGCGCATGCCTTTGAACCCTTGTCGTAGCTCTGTGCGTCGCGCCTGGGACATCCCGAGTCAGGTATTGGTCAGGCCACATCGCAGATAAACAAGCCATGAGCATACGACACTTGTTTTTGATCGGCACCCTGGTGGGCAGCACCAGCGCATGCATTGGCACATCGGCGAACGCCGCAGACACCCCGGCGGCCCCTGCCGCGGCGGCAGCATCCGTCCTGAGCCTGCAGCAGGTGCTGCAGGCGGCCCGCCAGAACCCCGACGCGATGGCCGCGCAACGTGCTGCCGAAGCCGCGCGCGCCGATGTGCAGACCGCTGACCGCGCACCCGCCCCGACACTGTCGGCAGGCGTCTCGTCCATCGACCTGCAAAACGGGGTGGGCAGCGGCTCGTTCTGGACGCAAAAGCGCCTGGACAAATCACTGGGCCTGGACTGGACCTGGGAGCGCGGCAACAAGCGCGCCCTGCGCACCGAGGTGGCCGAGCGCAGCGCCCGCGCAGCCCAGGCCGACGGCACCGACATGGCGGTCATGCAGCAGATCGGGGCGCAAAACGCGTTTTACGATCTGCTGGGCGCGCAGCAGCGCCTGCAGACCGTGCAGGCCATCGCCCAAAGCGCCCAGCAACTGGCCGACACCGCTACCCGCCGTCTGAAAGCGGGCGACCTGTCGGTACAAGAAGCCTCGCGTACCCGCATCGAGGCCGAGCGCGCCCGCGCCGATGTGCACAGCGCCCAGCTGGAACAACAGCAAGCCGCGCAGCTGCTGTCGATCTGGACCGGACAAAAGCCGCCCGCAGGCGGCTGGACAGCGCAAGGCACCTGGCCCACAGCACAGCCGAACGCCGCACAAGCCGAAGACGCCATCGACGCCCTGGTCGAGCAACGCCCCGATGTGGTGGCCGCCCGCGAACGCGTGGCCGCCGCCCAGGCCGCCTTGCAGGCGGCGCAGGCCCTGCGCAGTGCAGACCCCAGCATTGGCGCCACCTTCGACCATTACCCCGATGGCACCCGCACCAACCGGCTGCTGGGCTTGCGCATCTCGATACCCCTCAACGGCTGGCAGCGCTTTGACGGTGAAATCGGTCGGGCTCTGGCGCAGGAGCAGCAAAGCCAGGATCTGCTGCAAAAGACCCGTGTGCAGGCACGCAGCGAACTGATGGCCCTGATGCAGGGCTGGCAGGCCAGCGCCGGGCGCCTGAGGATTTACGACGAACAGATCATCCCCCAGGCCACACAGGTGGCTGCGCAGGCCGAGCTGGCCTACAGCAAGGGCGGCCTCACGCTGACCGATCTGCTCGATGCGCGTCGCACCCTCAAAACCACCCAACTCGAAGCCCTGGCCGTGCGCAGCGAACACGCCAAGGCCCTGGGCACCTGGCAGCTGCGCAGCGCCAGTCCTGAAACCTTGCAGCTGCGCAGCGCCAACACCACCACACCCTGATGGCTGCGGCCCATCGCACACCTTAAGCACACCATGTCTTTGAAAAAAATCCCCACCCTGATCGCCATCGTGAGTCTGGCCGCCCTGGCCGCCTGCCAGGACAAGGCCGAGCCCGTGGCGGCCACGCCGATGCCCATCATCCAGAACAACCAGCTGCGCTACCCCGCCGGGCACCCGCAACTGCCCTTGCTGGTGAGCACGCCTGCTGCTGCTGCCAAGACCATCTCGATCGAGCTGCCCGCCCGTCTGGTCTGGAACGAAGAAAAGACCCAGCGCATCTACCCCGCGTTTGCCGGTCGCGTGACCCACATCTCGGCCGATGTCGGCCAGACCGTCGCAGCGGGACAGGTGCTGGCACAGCTGGCATCGCCCGAATTCGGCGCGGCCCAGGCCGACACCTCGCGGGCCGTGGCAGACGCCACACTGGCGCGTCAGGCACTCCAGCGCCAGCGCGAATTGTTTGAAGCCGGTGTGGTCGCCCGCAAGGACCTGGAGCAGGCCGAAGCCGATGCCGCACGCGCCCAGGCCGAAGTGGCCCGCGCACAGGCCCGCACCAGCCTGTACGGCAGCGCCGCTGGTGTGAACCAGCAGCTGGGCCTGCGCAGCGACATCCGCGGCGTGGTGGTCGAGCGCAACCTCAACCCCGGCCAGGAAGTGCGCCCCGACAATGCAGGCCCGGCCATGTTCGTGGTGTCCGACCCCGGCACGCTGTGGGTGCAGATCGATGCGCACGAAGCCGATGTGGCCGACCTGCGTCCGGGCGCACGCGTGAACCTGCAACTGCCCACACTGCCGGACCTCCAGCTGGAGGCCACCATCAGCGCGGTCACCGACCAGATCGACCCGACCACCCGCACGATCAAGGTGCGCGCCACCGTGGCCAACCCCAAGCGCTTGCTCAAGAGCGAGATGCTGGCCACCGCGCGCTACCAGCGCAACGTGGGCAACAGCATCGAGGTGCCCGCAGCCGCCGTCTTCCTGCGCGGCACGCAGCACTATGTGTTTGTGCAAAGCCAGCCCGGCGTGTTCGAGCCGCGCGATGTGAAAGTGGCCCACGAAGGTGCCAGCAAAGTGCTGCTCAGCGAAGGCCTCAAGGAAGGCGAACAGGTGGTCAGCCAGAACGGGCTGCTGCTCTCGCGTGAGCTGCGCATTGCCCAGGACAACGCCCAAGCCGGCAGCGCTCCCGCAGAACAGGGCAAGAAATGAAAAAGCTGATCCACTATGCGCTGAACCAGCCGCTGTTCATCGTGCTGGGCCTGCTGCTGTTCGTGCTGGCGGGCGTGACAGCGTTCAAGAACCTGTCGGTCGAAGCGTTTCCGGATGTGACCGACACCCAGGTCACGGTGATTGCGCTGTACCCGGGCCGGGCCGCCGAAGAGGTTGAAAAGCAGGTCACCCTGCCGCTGGAGACGGCCTTGTCGGGCCTGCCCAATTCGATCCGGGTGTTTTCGCACACGCAGTTCGGCCTGTCTTTCACCGTCATCACCTTCGACGAAAAAGCCGAGGTCAATCTGTCGCGCCAACAGGTCAACGAGCGCCTCGCTTCGGTTGATCTGCCACAAGGTGCGCAAGTCAACATCGCGCCCAATGCCACCCCTGTGGGCGAGATCATGCGCTACCGCATCCGGGGCGACGGTCTGTCGACCACCGATCTGCGCACCATCGAAGACTGGACCATCGAACGCTCGCTGCGCCAGGTGCCTGGCGTGGCCGACGTGGTGGCCATGGGCGGCTTCATCAAGCAGTACGAAGTGCAACCCGACCTGGACAAGCTGCGCGCCTACAAGCTGACGTTCCAGAATCTGCTCGACGCCCTGGGACGCGGCAACTCCAACGCGGGCGGCAGCTATGTGGCGCAAGGCGCGCAGCAGTTCGCCATCCGGGGCATCGGTCTGTTGCGCTCGCCCGAGGAAATCGGGCAAATCGTGCTGGACTCGCGCAACGGCTCGCCCATCCTGATCCGCGATGTGGCCCAGATCAAGCTGGGCGCCGTGCCGCGCCTGGGCACCACGGGGCAGGACGAAGACGACGACGCCGTGATCGGCATCGTGATCATGCGCAAGGGCGAGAACCCGAGCGTGGTGCTCAAGGCCGTCAAGGACCGCATTGCGCAGCTCAACGACCGGGGCTTGCCCAAGGGCGTGCAGATCGTGCCCTTCTATGACCGCACCTGGCTGATGAACAAGACGCTGTCCACCGTGTTCAAGAACATGGTGGAAGGTGCGGTGCTGGTGGCCCTGGTGCTGTACCTGTTCCTGTCCAACCTGCGTGCCACGCTGGCCGTGGTGGTCATCATTCCGCTGGCCCTGCTGTCGACCTTCATGGGTCTGAAGATCATGGGTGTGCCGGCCAACCTGCTGAGTCTGGGCGCGATGGACTTCGGCATCATCGTCGACGGCGCAGTGATCGTGATCGAGAACATCATGCACCGCCTGGCCGAACGCGGCGAGGGCATGAGCGACAAGGAGCGCAAGGCACTCATCACCGATGCGGCCAACGAGGTGGGGCGGCCCACGCTGTTTTCGATGCTGATCATCATCGCGGCACACATCCCGATCTTTGCGCTGCAGCGGCACGAAGGACGCATCTTCCAGCCCATGGCGCTGTCGGTGACCACTGCGCTGGTCGGCTCGCTGATCTTCTCGCTCACCCTGGTGCCCTTGCTGGCTTACTGGATGCTGCGCAAGAAGCTGCCGCACGGCGACAACCGCCTGGTCGCCTCACTCAAGAGTTTTTATGCCCCTGTGCTCGACTGGTCGCTGACCCACCGCCGCAAGGTGGTGGTGATTGCGCTGTCGGCGTTCGCGCTGTCGATCGGTGCGGCTTCGCGGCTGGGCTCGGAGTTCCTGCCTGAACTCAATGAAGGCACGTTCTGGGTCAACTGGGACATGCCCGCCAGCGTGTCGCAAAGCGAAGCCGCCAGCGTCTTGCGCATGGCCCGCAAGGCCTTGCTGACCATCCCAGAAGTGCGCACCGTGGTGTCCAAGTCGGGCCAACCCGAGGACGGCACCGACCCCAAGACCCTGAGCATGGCCGAAGTGTTTGTGGACGTGAAGCCCGCCGAAGAGTGGCGCAAAGGGCTCACGCATGAACAGCTGATCGAGGAAATGGACAAGCGCCTGGCGGTGATCCCCGGTGTGGACCCGGCGTTCTCGCAACCCATCCGGGACAACGTGCTCGAATCCATCTCGCAGATCAAGGGTCAGATCGTGGTCAAGGTGGCGGGCGACGACCTGGGTGAGCTGCGCCGCCTGGTGGAAGCCATGCAGCACGAGTTCAAACAGGTCAAGGGCATCCAGCGCGCCGAGGTCGACCGCCTGGGTGAGCTGCCCCAACTGGTGATCGACATCGACCGCGAACGCGCCGCCCGCTATGGCCTGAACGTGAGCGACATCCAGGACGTGATCGAAGCCGCTTTGGCGGGCAAAGCGGCCACCCAGATCTGGGAAGGTGAGCGCAAGTTCGCCGTGGCCGTGCGCCTGCCTGAAGAAGACCGTTCGATCTCGCTGCTGGCCAGCACCCCGATCGCGATTCCCAACGGGGGTTACACCACGCTGGGCGCGGTGAGCAAAATCCGCCAGGCCAGTGGGGCCATGAACATTGCGCGCGAAGCGGGTCGCCGCACCATGGCGATCGGCATCTTCATCAAGGGCCGCGACATGGGCTCGGTGGTGGCCGACATGAAGCAGCGGGTGGAGGCGAACGTCAAGATCCCTGAGAACTACGCGGTCAACTGGTCCGGGGAATTCGAAAACCAGGAGCGCGCCATGCAACGCCTGTCGGTGGTGGTGCCGATTTCGCTGTTGCTGATTTTTGTGCTGCTGTTTGACGCGTTCAGATCGGTCAAGACCGCCGCACTGATCCTGATCAACGTGCCCCTGGCGCTGATCGGCGGCTTCATCGCCTTGTGGGTGTTCAGCATCCCGCTGTCGGTGTCGGCGGCCATCGGTTTCATTGCCTTGTCCGGCCAGGCGGTGCTCAACGGGGTGGTGATGCTGTCGGTGTTCCAGCAGTTGCGCAATGCGGGCTACAACGTGATCGAAGCGGTCAAGGAAGGTGCCCAGCAGCGTCTGCGCACCGTGCTGATGACGGCCATGCTGGCGGCACTGGGCCTGCTGCCCATGGCGCTCAGCCACGACATCGGTTCGGAAACACAGCGTCCTCTGGCCATCGTGGTGATCGGTGGTTTGATCACCGCCACCTTGCTGACCCTGGTGGTGTTGCCGGTGCTTTATGCTTCCTGGTTCAGCAAGAACACCGCTCCCACCGAGAACGCATGAACGATTGGCAAGACACCTGGACCCGTTTGAAGGCCCACCCTCGTGAACAGGTCAAGCTCTTGCTTGGAAGGGTGTTCCACCCGCAAGCCACCCGGCAATGGGTCGGCTTTGTGCGTGCTCACCCGGTGCTCTGGCAACAGCTGGAGGCGTTCCCCAAGCTGCTGACGCGCATTTACAGACCCTACGGGTTCCGGTCTCTGCGCTGTGCCCAGCGCGTGGACAAGATCATTGACCATTACCGCCTGGTGGCGCAGCAGGGGCTAGGTGCTTTGCTGAGTGCTTCGGCCGATGCGCCCTTGCTGGTCGCGCAGGTCGAGACCAAAACCGGAGCGTTGGCCACGCTGCGCCTGCAGGCGATCCGTGATGGCCACCGTGAGGGCGAGATGAGCCTGCAGCTGTACTGGGGTGAACGCTTTCTGTATTCGGTCACGTTTTTGCTGGCCACACATGCTGCCAGCTGTGACATGGTCATCACGCGTTTGCAGGGTTCACGCGATGAAGATGCCAAAGACCTGATCCGGCAGGCCACCAAAAGCTTTCATGGCTACCGCCCCTCGGTGCTGCTGTTGCAGGCTGCCCGCCAGCTGGCACACACCTGTGGCTGCGCACGCGTGCTGCTGGTGGCCAACCGCCAGCGCGTCGCACTCAATCCGGTGCGGCGCATGAAGATCAAGGTCGACCTCGAAGGCCTGTGGCGCGATCTGGGGGCCGAGCCCGAAGCCAGTGGCTTCTTTGTGGTCAGCCCGCAGGTGGTGATCCCGCAGGACTTCAGCGATGTGGCGTCCAACAAGCGCGCCGAGGCCAAGCGCAAGGCAGCGTTGGCCGCAAGCTTGCTCGAGGGGCTGACAGCTTCGGTGTCAGGTCTGCGCTCGGTGCCTGCGCACTGAGCACGCCCGTCCAGGCCGTTCAGCCCAGGCCAATGGGCGCGGGTGCACGCGCCACAATCATGCTGAAAAGCTTTTCGTATTCGGCCGTGGGCGGGTAGTGTCCGGTGAGCGGGTCGGCGTTTTCGGCAAATGCCGCGTCCAGCTCGCGCCAGTCCTCGTCGCTCAGACAGCGCTCGGCTTCGGGCAGGATCACGCTTTCTTCGAGGTTCATGTGGTCCAGGTAGAAGTCCACATACTTCTTGAACGCTTCTTCGAACGCCGCACGCCGTGAAGGACCCAGCAACTCCCAGGACAGCAGCAGGTGCTGCAGGTCGCGGGCGGCCTTTTCGCTGTACATGTGGTCACGCTCCAGCTTGTCGATGGCGCCCAGCACCTTGGGCGCGGCCTTGACCACTTTTGGAAACAGCAAATTGGACTCTTTGGGGTGGTGCAGGCGCTCCGGAAACTCATCAATGTAGAACAACATGGCACGCACCACGTCGAAAAAATTCGTGCGGCTCTCGGACGGGCCACGCTCGACCATCATGCGCATGGATTGCAACATGGCAGCCAGTGAGGCATGCTCGTCACGGATGATGTGCAGGCTGCGTCGAACAGTCATAGCGGCTCTCCTTGAATGAACTGGGGCCAGTTTGAGGCGTTCGCCCCTCTGCCGCCGTGACGCAAGTCAAGAAAACCGCATTCTCAAGACAGGCAAGACCCCTTGACGCGCTCAGTCACGCGGCTTCCAGCGCTTGAGCAAGAGCGCATTGCTCATGACGCTCACCGAGCTGAGTGCCATGGCGCCCCCGGCAATCACCGGGTTGAGGTAGCCCAGTGCCGCCAGCGGGATGCCCGCCACGTTGTAGGCAAAGGCCCAGAACAGGTTTTGCCGGATCTTGGCCACGGTGCGCGCCGAAATGTCGAGCGCCGCCCCCACCAGTGCCACATCGCCGCGCATCAGGGTGATGCCCGCGGCATGCATGGCCACATCGGTGCCATTGCCCATGGCCAGGCCCACATCGGCTGCGGCCAGGGCCGGTGCGTCGTTCACGCCATCGCCCACCATGGCCACAATGCGGCCGCCCTCGCGCAGCTTTTGCACCTGCGCGGCCTTGTCGCCGGGCAGCACATCGGCCAGCACCTCGCCGTCTTCCGGACGCAGGCCCAGGCGCCGCGCCATGGCTTCGGCTGCGGCCTGGTTGTCGCCGGAGATCATCACCAGTTTCAGGCCTCGTGCGCGCAAGGCTGTCAGCGCTTCGGCCGCACCCGCCTTGGGCTCATCGCCAAAGGCCATGAGCAGCAGGCCTTGCACACCTTCAGGTGCGCGCTCGGCCAGTGCCGACAGCGTGGCCCCTTGGGCTTGCAAGGCCTGAACCTCGCCCGCCCACAACGCGACATCCATGCCTTCCTGCTGCAGCCAGCGCAGGCTGCCCAGCAGCAGGATGCGCCCCTCCACCGTGGCCTGCACGCCCCGGCCCGGCACCGCACTCACCTCACTGGCCTCAGGAACCGTCAGCCCCTGGTCTTTGGCGGCCGCTGTCACGGCCCGGGCCAGCGGGTGTTCGCTGCCGCTTTGCACGCTGGCGGCCCAACGCAGGGTGGTGGTGCCATCCTGCCCGGGCGCAGCCACATGCTGCGTCAAGCGCGGCTGCCCCACGGTGAGGGTGCCGGTCTTGTCAAAAGCCACTGTCTGCACACGGTGCGCGGTTTCGAGGGCCTGCGCGTCCTTGATCAGGATGCCGTGCCTGGCCGCCACGCCCGTGCCCGCCATGATCGCCACGGGCGTGGCCAGCCCCAGCGCACAGGGGCAGGCGATCACCAGCACGGCCACGGCGTGGATCAATGCGGTTTCAAAGCTGGCACCCATGAACAGCCATGCGGCAAGCGTCAGCAGGGCGACCAGCAAGACCACAGGCACAAAAATTTCAGCCACCTTGTCTACCAGCCGCTGGATCGGAGCCTTGGCCGCCTGGGCGTCTTCGACGAGGCGGATGATGCGTGAGAGCACAGTTTCGTGGCCCACTGCTGTCACCCGCATGAGCACGCGGCCGTCGCCGTTGATCGAGCCACCGGTGAGTTGCGCACCTGCCGCTTTGGACACGGGTAAAGGCTCGCCGGTCAGCATGGATTCATCGACCTGCGTCTGGCCTTCGACCAGATCGCCATCGAGCGGAAAGCGCTCACCCGGGCGCACCACGATCAGGTCACCGGTCAGGATTTCATCCACAGGCACATCGACCTCGCCGTCTTCACCGATCCAGTGCGCCTTGTCGGGTCGCAGGGCGTGCAGGGCGCGAATCGCCTCCGTGGTCTGGCGCTTGGCGCGCGCTTCGAGCCATTTGCCCAGCAGGACCAGGGTGATGACCACAGCCGAGCCCTCAAAGTACAGGTGCGGCGCATGGTGCCCGCTGGATGTGAGCCACAGCCACACCGACAGCAGCCAGCCTGCGGTGGTGCCCAGCGAGACCAGCAAATCCATGTTGCCTGTGAGCGCCTTGAGGGCATGCCAGCCGGCCTTGTAAAAACGGGCACCGAGGATGAACTGCACCGGCGTGGCCAGCGCAAACTGCACCCAGGCGGGCAGCATCCAGTGCTGACCCCACAGGTCGCCCAGCATGGGCAGTACCAAGGGTGCCGACAACAGCAAACCCCAGGCCACGGGTGCAAAACCGGCCCAGGGTGAGCTGTTGTTGTCGGCCGCTTCGGCCGCCTCCATCGAGCGGGGTTCGTAACCCGCATCGCGGATGACGCGGCGCAAGCGGGCATCGGTGAGTTCAGGATCGGCCACGGCAATGCGGGCCGATTCGGTGGCCAGGTTCACTGTGGCCGAGGTCACGCCGGGCACCTTGTTGAGCGCCTTTTCCACCCGTGCCACACACGAGGCACAAGTCATGCCTCCAATGCCGATGTCGATGGTTTGAGGCTCTGTCTTGATCTGTGTCATGTCGGTGAACTCGTTTTGGACTATGCTTTCAACACACCTGTGAAGGTTTGTCTGAAAGGTACATCATGAACCAGATTTTCACTGTCGAAGGCATGACTTGTGGACATTGCGAAAAAGCCGTGACCAAGGCTTTGCTGGCACTGGACGAGCAGGCGAAGGTCGTGATCGATCGAACCCAGAACCGCGTGCAGGTCGACTCTGACAAAACCCGCGAAGCATTGGCCAAGGCGATTGCCGATGAAGGCTACCGCGTCGCAGCCTGATTTTTAACCTCAAGGAGCATCACCATGACCCAAAACATTGGCGGCATCGAACGCATCCTGCGCATCGTGGCAGGTCTCATCCTGATCGCATTGGCAGCGACAGGCTCCGTGGGTTGGTGGGGCTGGCTGGGCCTGGTGCCATTGGCCACCGGTCTGATGGGCTGGTGCCCACCCTACAGCTTGCTGGGCATCAACACCTGCAGAAACCGCAACGTTTGACGTTCAAACCCCACTGGCCTGGGGTTTGTTTTGCAGGCCATTGCAAGCAGGGCAACAGGCTTGAATCACGCGTTTTCACTGAACTTTACACAGTGTCCGTGCTTGTGCATGGTCACTTTACAAAGACTGTCCACAATGACTTTCAACCTGCAAGCATCCGCTTCGGGCCTTCTTTGAAAGGAATTCTGATGAAAATCGCCCACCGTCTCTTGATCACCGCAGGCCTGCTGTCTTCGCTGTCCGGCACTGTGTTGGCACAAGCTGCTCCCATGGCAGAAGGCCAACGCCCTGCACGCATGGAAAAAATGCACGAGCGCATGACCGAGCGCCACACCAAGCATTTGAATGAGCTCAAGGCCAAGCTGCAATTGCAAGCCAGCCAGGACGCCGCCTGGGCTGCGTTTTCACAAGCCATGCAAGCGCCCACCAAGCCATGGCCACGCCCGGATCCTGCTGCACTTGAAAAGCTCACCACACCCGAGCGCATTGACAAAATGCAGGCATTCAAGGCCCAGCGCGACGAGCACATGCAAAAGCGTGCAGAAGCCACCAAGACTTTTTATGCCAGCCTGAGTCCTGAGCAGAAAAAAACTTTTGATGCCGAGACTGCACGTTTCATGACCAGCCACATGGGTCAAGGCATGAACCAGGGTCATCCCATGCGGCACTGAAAACACATCCGGAAAATGGAATGAATTTGACGGGCCCTTCGGGGCCCTTTTTTCATTCTTGACATGCATCAATTCATGGTTCAAACAAAAGAACTAAGCTCGACACATGCCAAACCATCCTCCCCATTCCCCTGCTTTTTTGCCCGAAGTGCGCACCATTGCACCCGACCAACCTGTGCAGTGGTTGATACTGGGCTGGAAAGACATGGCCCGCTCACCCCTGCTCAGCATGGGGCATGGCCTGCTCATGGCCCTGTGGGGAGCCATGCTCACCTGGCTGGCCCATGACCAGTTCTGGCTTCTGGCGGGTTCGGTTTCGGGATTTATGGTGATTGCCCCTGTGCTGGCCACCAGCCTGTATGCCATGAGCCGTGCGATGGAACGGGGTGAAGTGGTCAACTTCCAGTTGCTGGTGACAACTTGGACACAGTGGCAACTCAAACTGCGGCTGCAACCTGACAGTTACTGGAGCCTGATCCGTTTTGGGCTGCTTTTGGCCATGGCCGCCACAGGCTGGGTGCTGACATCATCCGCTTTGATCACCCTGCTGGCGCCTTTGCCCATCCACACCCCGATGGATTTCGTTCGCCATGTGGTGCTGGGAACGGACAACCACCTGTTCGAGCTGTGGCTGGGTCTGGGTGGCTTGATGGCCGCACCCATGTTTGCTTCGAGTGTCGTGTCCATGCCTTTGTTGCTGGACCGGCGTGTCAGCGTGCTGCAGGCGGTGCTGACCAGCTGGAAAACCGTGCTCACCCACCCGGTACAGATGGCTTTATGGGCCTTCCTGATCATGGGTTTCAGCTTGCTGGGCATTTTTTCGCTGTTCATCGGCCTGGTGTTTGTGGTGCCCATGCTGGGACATGCCAGCTGGCATGCCTACCGAGACCTGGTGGACACAAGCGACCTGCCCGAACGCCTGAGTGCGCAGGAGACCCAGCCATGATGGGCTTCAGCGAAGAACAATTCGCATGGTTTGGGCTGACCATCGGTGTCGGCGCTTTCATGCTCTACATGTTGTTCATCATTGGGCAGCTGGCTTGGGAATCAAAAGCCGGAAAATTCGGTACTTTTGTGATTTTTCTCGGTTTGGCCTTTGGCATGGTGGGCTTTGTCGCCAAAGGCATCATCCAGTGGGTGATTGAAAAATAAGTCAATGGACAAAGTTGTGCATAAAAAAAGGGCAACACCTGAGTTATCCACAAGTTCATCTCCATCGGACAAGTTATTCAGTTTCTGAAAGCAAATCCGGAGCAGGGGCTTCCACAGGGCTCAAAATCAGGCAAGTCCTTGTCACAAAACATGAAAAATGCTTTGTCCACAGCACATGGGGTTCCTTATCTACTACCACTATTTAGAGATATAGAAATATAGAAAGAAAGACAGGAACAAGTTGACTGTTAAGATTTCGCCCATTTCCACACCTTCTGGTTCCATGTCGCTCGCCTCAGCAGCTCCCTTGTCACATTGCTACGACATCAAAAGTGCCGATTTGCCACTTTTGGCATTGCTGCTGAAAACCACTGACATCCATGCCGTTGAAACTGCACTGAAAGCGCAACTGGCGGAGTCCCCCGGCTTTTTTGACCAAGATCCTGTCGTGATCGATGTCAGTGCACTCGAGTTGGATGAGACCTGCCCGGTGATGGACTTTGCAGGTCTGACCCATCTGCTCAGGCAACAAGGTTTGGTGCCTCTGGCCATCAAAGGGGCAGAAGGTCTTCAAAAGGATGCGGCCCAGGCTTGTGGTCTGGTGGATGCTTCTGATTTGCGGGTGCGCAGGCCCATGCCTCAGCAAGCTGCCCCAGAGCCCGCACAAGCCGCTTCGGAACCCGAACCCAGGGTACCCCCCTCAACTCAGGCTGTCCCGACCTTGGTGATCGATAAGCCGCTGCGTTCGGGTCAACAGGTGTATGCCAAAGGCTCCGATCTGATCGTTCTGGCCATGGTGAATCCAGGCGCCGAGGTCATTGCCGACGGGAATATCCATGTTTATGCGCCTTTGCGTGGCAAGGCGATTGCCGGCGCCCGCGGCAACACCCAGGCCCGGATCTTTGCCCAGTGCATGGAACCTGAACTGGTGTCCATTGCCGGTGTTTACAGGACGACCGACAAGGAGTTGGCACCTGAAGTCCGAGGCCGTCCAGCCCAGGTGTTCCTGCAAACCGGGCCCGATGGTGAAAAGCTGTTGATCCAGCCTTTGTCAGCTTGACCGTTTATTTTTTGATCTTCATTTCATTCCAGAAAGAAACCACCCATGGCAAAAATCGTTGTTGTCACATCCGGCAAAGGCGGTGTGGGAAAGACCACCACCAGCGCCAGTTTCGCAACCGGCCTGGCCCTCAAGGGCTTCAAGACGGCCGTCATCGACTTTGACGTGGGTCTGCGCAACCTGGACCTGATCATGGGCTGCGAGCGCCGCGTGGTATATGACTTCATCAATGTGATCCAGGGCGAAGCCAATCTGCACCAGGCCCTGATCAAGGACAAACAGTGTGAAAATTTGTTCGTGCTGGCCGCTTCGCAAACCCGCGACAAGGACGCGCTGACACAGGAAGGCGTCGAGAAGGTCCTGAAAGACCTGGCCGAGATGGGTTTCGAGTACATCGTGTGTGACTCGCCTGCAGGCATTGAAACCGGTGCCCTGATGGCCATGCACTTTGCCGATGAAGCCCTGGTGGTGACCAACCCTGAAGTGTCTTCGGTGCGTGATTCGGACCGCATCCTGGGCATGCTCAGCAGCAAAACCAAACGCGCCATTGAAGGCCAGACACCGATCAAGGAACACCTCTTGATCACGCGTTACAACCCCAACCGCGTGGAAGACGGCCAGATGCTGTCGCTGCAGGACATCCAGGACATCCTGCGCATCAAGTTGCTGGGGGTGATCCCCGAGAGTGAAAACGTGTTGCAGGCCTCCAACCAGGGTACGCCCGCCATCAACATGGCAGCCACCGATGTGGCCGAGGCCTACAAGGACGTGATCGACCGCTTCCTGGGCGAAGACAAGCCCATGCGTTTTACTGAGGCTGAAAAGCCTGGTTTCTTCAAGCGCTTGTTCGGAGGGAAATGAGCATGTCCTTCCTGTCTTTCCTGCTGGGTGAGAAGAAAAAGACCGCCAGTGTGGCCAAGGAGCGTTTGCAGATCATCCTGGCACACGAGCGCAGTGGTCGCAATGCCGCTGAGCCCGATTACCTGCCGGACCTGCAGCGCGAACTCGTGGCTGTGATCAGCAAGTACATCAAGATCAATCCCAACGACATCAAGGTGAATCTGGAACGCCAGGACAACCTCGAAGTGCTGGAAGTGAAGATCGAATTGCCCGAACCCCGCTGAACGATCACGCGTTCTAAAAACCCTGCAAGCCGAAAGCCTGCAGGGTTTTGTTTTTCAGGCCTGCAGAAGTTGCGCCCAGCGCTGGCGCGCTGCGACCAGATTGCGTTCCTTGACGTGTCCAAAGCCCTTGATGCTGTCGGGCACATTGGCGATTTCGACGGCACGGGCATGGTTGCCGTTGTCCAGCTGTGTGATCAATTGTTCAACGATGCCACTGTATTCGGCGATCAGTGCTTTTTCGGTCTGACGCTCTTCGGTATACCCAAACACATCCAGAGCCGAGCCACGCAGGCCCTTGAGTCGGGTCAGCAGTTTGAAAGCAGTCATCATGCCTGGCCCGAACTTCTGCTTGACCAGTTGACCTTTGTCGTTGTGTTTGGCGATCAGTGGTGGTGCCAGGTGGTAGTGGACCTTGTAATCGCCTTCAAACTGCTCGGCGATGCGTTGCAAAAAGGCCGGATCGGTGTGCAGTCGCGCCACCTCGTATTCGTCCTTGTAGGCCATCAGCTTGAACAGATTGCGTACCACAGTGTCGGTGAGCAGGGTTTTGTTCAACCGGCTTTCAGCCAGGCGCACCTTGTCCACCAAAGCGTTGTAGCGTGATGCGTATGCGGCGTCCTGGTACTCGGTGAGGTAGGCCACGCGTTTGCGGATCACATCGTCGAGGGATTCACGCTTGTGGAAGTGGACCACTTGCGAAGGCTGCAGCAGTTGCATCACGGCAGGCAGATGGTGTGCTGCGTGGCGTCCCCATTCAAACGCCAGCTGGTTGTTTTTGACCTGTACTTCGTTGAGTTCCATGGCCCGCAGCAAGGACTCGCGGTGCAGTGGCACCCAGCCTTTTTGCCAAGCGTAACCCAGCACCATGGGGTTGACATAGATGGTGTCGCCCATCAATTGCTTGGCCAAGGTTTCGGCATCGAAACTGCCCAGGTTTTCCTGACCTACCTGCTGTGCGATTTCAGCCAGACATTGTTCGGCAGGGTTTTGCCAATCACCATTTTTGACAAAGGCAGCGGTCGGTGTGCTGCTGGCGTTCATGGCCACATGGGTGCGGCCCAAGCGCATGCGCAGCAGGGTTTCCTTGCTGGCGCTCACGATCGGGTCGCAGCCAAAGATCAGATCGGCGGTGGCCATGCCCACGCGGGTGGTCCGGATGTCGGCCTGGGTGTTGGCCACGCTCACATGGCTCCAGGTAGCGCCACCTTTTTGGGCCAGACCCGCCGAGTCCTGCGTAACGATGCCTTTGCCTTCCATGTGTGCGGCCATGCCCAGCAACTGACCGATGGTGATGACGCCTGTACCGCCAACACCCGCCACCACCATGCCCCAGGGCTGATGCAGCGCAGGCAAAACGGGTTCAGGCAGCTCACCCAAGGCGGCCGGTGATGCTGCTTGGGAAGCAGCTTTCTTCTTGAGCTGGCCGCCTTCCACGGTGACGAAGCTCGGGCAGAAGCCCTTGAGGCAGCTGGTGTCCTTGTTGCAGGTGCTCTGGTTGATGGTGCGTTTGCGGCCAAAGTCGGTTTCCAGCGGCTCCACCGACAGGCAGTTGGACTGCACGCCGCAGTCGCCGCAGCCTTCGCAAACGGCTTCGTTGATCATCACGCGCACAGCGGGGTCGACCATGGTGCCGCGCTTGCGGCGGCGGCGCTTTTCGGTGGCACAGGTCTGGTCGTAAATGATGACGGTGGTGCCTTTGATTTCGCGCATCTCGCGCTGGATGCGGTCGAGTTCGTCGCGGTGGTGCACCGTCACACCTTCGGCCAGTGCCACGCCTTTGTATTTCTCGGGTTCGTCGGTCACCACGTCGATGCGCTGCGCACCCTCGGCCCGCATGCTTTGCGCAATCTGAACCACGCTGTGGCCCTCAGGGCGTTCACCAACCTGTTGGCCACCGGTCATGGCCACGGCATCGTTGTAGAGGATCTTGTAGGTGATGTTCACCCCGGCCACAACGCTTTGACGGATCGCCAGGATGCCGCTGTGGAAGTAAGTGCCGTCACCCAGATTGGCAAACATGTGTTGGTCCTGGCTGAAGGGCTGCTGGCCGACCCAGGGCACGCCTTCGCCGCCCATCTGGGTGAAGCCGACGGTGCTGCGGTCCATCCAGATGCTCATGAAATGGCAGCCGATGCCGGCCATGGCGCGCGAGCCTTCGGGCACCTTGGTGGAGGTGTTGTGCGGGCAGCCTGAGCAGAACCAGGGCATGCGTTCGGCCGCTGCGCCCAGGGTGAGCGTCTGCATCGACTTGTCTTTGGCATCCAGCACGGCCAGATGCGCGTCGATGCGGGCAGCGGTGTTGGCGTCGATGCCCAGTTTTTTCAAGCGCTTGGCGATGGCGCGGGCGATGATGGCCGGGCTGAGGTCGGCGTTGGCGCGCAGCAGCGTGTTGGCGCTGGGGTTGGGCATGGACCACTCACCACCACCATGACCGTCCACGTCGTCGAACTTGCCGATCACATCGGGGCGCACATCGTCGCGCCAGTTGTAAAGCTCTTCCTTGAGCTGGTATTCGATGACCTGGCGCTTTTCCTCGACCACCAGGATCTCGCGCAGTCCGGTGGCGAACTCGCGCGTGGTCTGTGCTTCGAGTGGCCAGACCACGCCCACTTTGTGCAGTCGGATGCCCAGACGCTGGCAGGTGGCGTCATCCAGTCCCAGATCCAGCAGGGCCTGGCGGGTGTCGTTGTACGCCTTGCCGCTGGCCATGATGCCGAAGCGATCCTGGGGCCCTTCGATCACATTGTGGTTGAGCTTGTTGGCACGGATGTAGGCCAGGGCCGCGTACCACTTGTAGTCAAACAGGCGCTGTTCTTGCTCCAGCGCCGTGTCGGGCCAGCGGATGTGCACGCCGCCCGGCGGCATCACGAATTCGGGCAGCACGATTTGCACGCGTTCGGGGTCGATGTGGGCGGTGGCGCTGGATTCGACAATCTCCTGGATGGTCTTCATGCCCGCCCAGACGCCTGCAAAACGGCTCATGGCGATCGCATGCAAGCCCTGGTCGAGGATGTCCTGCACGCTGGCCGGGAAGAACACCGGCAGGCCGCAGGCCTTGAAGATGTGGTCGCTCTGGTGCGCGGCCGTGGAACTCTTGGCTACGTGGTCGTCACCGGCCACGGCCAGCACGCCACCCCAGGGCGTGGTGCCCGCCATGTTGGCGTGCTTGAAAACGTCCGAGCAGCGGTCCACGCCCGGGCCCTTGCCGTACCAGATGCCGAACACACCGTCGAACTTGTTGGAGCCTGCGGGCGCAAAGCCCAGCTGCTGCGTGCCCCACAGGGCGGTGGCAGCCAGTTCTTCGTTGACGCCGGGCTGGAACACGATGTTCTGGGCCTGCAGGTGTTTCTGGGCCTTCCACAGGGACTGGTCGTAGCCACCCAGGGGTGAGCCCCGGTAGCCACTGATGAACCCGGCCGTGTTCTTGCCTTGCAGGGCGTCGCGCTGGCGTTGCAGCATGGGCAGCTTGACCAGGGCCTGCACCCCGCTCATGAAGGCGCGTCCCACATCGAGGCTGTATTTGTCGTCCAGGGTGACGGTTTCCAGGGCCTGGCGGATGCTGTCGGGCAGGGGGGCATTCATCGCATTTCTCCAAAGGTACTGCTGCCGTCAGTGTAGGCCGATGGCGCTGACAGATGCTTGCTTTATGAGACAGGATTTGCCCTAATATTTGAAAGAATCTTGCTTAATAATAGAGTTTATGGAAATGCTTGATAAATTTGACTGGTTGATCTTGAATGAATTACAGCGTGATGGTCGGCTGTCGAATGCCGAACTGGCCGAGCGCGTGGGCCTCTCGGCGGCGCCTTGCTGGCGGCGGGTCCGGGCACTGGAAAAAGCCGGCATCATCACCGGTTACCGTGCAGAAATCGACCGGCACAAGGTGGGTCTGGATGTGCTGGCTTTTGTGCGGCTGGACGCCGAGCGCAACCGGGGGGATGTGACCCGTGAGCTGGAGGAGGCGATCCGCAAGATCCCGGAGGTGATCTCCTGCCACTACATCAGCGGCACAGGCACGTTCGAGCTGCAGGTCATCAGCAAGGACCTCAACACCTTCAGCGCGTTTGCACGCGATGTGCTCATCAACCTGCCCAATGTGAAAGACCTGCACACCAGCTTTTCGCTGGGCGAGGTCAAGGCTTCAGGGGCATTGCCGCTGAAGCCTTGAGGCAGGGCTGTCGGCAGATCAGGGGTACAGCCCGCGCAGCTCACGCGCTTGCAGGATGCGCGTGCAGGCGATGATGAAGGTGGCGGTGCGCAGGCTGACACGGTGCTCTTCGGCGGTGTTCCAGACGGCTGCAAAGGCTTCACGCATGATGCGCACCAGCCGCTCGTTGATTTCGTCTTCGCTCCAGAAGAAGCTGGAGAAATCCTGCACCCATTCGAAGTAGCTGACCGTGACGCCGCCAGCATTGGCCACCACGTCGGGCACAACCAGAACGCCGCGTTCGCGCAGGATGTCGTCGGCCTGTGGGGTGGTGGGGCCATTGGCGCCTTCGATCACCATGCGGGCCTGGATCTGTGGGGCGTTGTCGGGCGTGATCTGCTGCTCCAGCGCCGCCGGAATCAGGATGTCGCAGGGCACCGACCAGAATGACGGGTCGGCGATCACCTCGGCCTCCGCAAACCCTTGGACAGAGCCGTGTTCGGCCACATGGGCCAGCAAAGCCGGCACATCCAGACCGCTTTCGCGGTAGACGCTGCCGCCGTGGTCCTGCACCGCCACCACCCGGCTGCCCGCTTGTGCAAACAGTTTGCCGGCGATGCCGCCCACGTTGCCAAAGCCCTGCACGGCCACACGCGCGCCTTTGAGGTCGAGTCCGATGTGGCGTGCAGCTTCCTGCCCGACGGTGAAGACCCCGCGCCCTGTGGCCTCGCGGCGGCCCAGTGAGCCGCCCAGCGCCAGGGGCTTGCCAGTTACCACGCCCGAAGCGGTTGCGCCTTCGTTCATCGAATAAGTGTCCATCATCCAGGCCATGATCTGCTCGTTGGTGTTGACGTCCGGGGCGGGAATGTCCCGGGTGGGGCCGATGATGATGCCGATTTCGCTGGTGTAGCGGCGGGTCAGGCGTTCGAGTTCGCCGCGAGACAGTGTTTTGGGGTCGACCCGGATGCCGCCTTTGGCACCGCCAAAGGGCAGATTGACGGCGGCGTTCTTGACCGACATCCAGGCCGACAGGGCCATGACCTCTGACAGCGTCACGTCCTGGTGAAAGCGCACGCCGCCCTTGCCTGGGCCGCGACTGGTGTTGTGCTGCACGCGGTAACCCTCGAAGTGGGCCATGGTGCCGTTGTCCAGCTCGATCGGCACGTCCACGATCAGGGCGCGCTTGGGGCGTTTGAGCGTTTCCACCCAGCGCGACAGCGGGCCCAGGTAGGGCGTGACGCGGTCAACCTGTTGCAGGTAAATGCCCCAGGGGCCGAGGTGTTGGGGATCCAGATAAGAAGGCAGGGCGTGGAGGCTTGTGGCTGTGGCGCCTGCGAGGGGTGTGGACATCGTGTGTCTCCTTTTTGGGCACTGACAAGTCGTCAGTGAAGGGGATGTTAGTCAGGCCAGGTTGCGCTGTCCAAGGCCGCTTGGCTGTGGGCTCATGCGCTTTGTGCATAACCCTGGCCCGCACGACAGGTGGATGCCTGCCTGTAAAATGGGCAGATTGGCCCGGCCCGTGGCAGGCGGGGCTCCATGGCGCAGGCGGCGCCCGTTTTTTGGCCCTCAACCGGGCAGACCCTTCATGCTTTACCCTCAAGAATTCGACGTGATCGTGGTCGGTGGCGGCCATGCCGGCACCGAAGCTGCGCTGGCCGCAGCGCGCATGGGCAGCAAGACGCTCTTGCTCAGCCACAACATCGAGACCCTGGGGCAGATGAGCTGCAACCCGTCCATTGGCGGCATCGGCAAGGGACACCTGGTCAAGGAAGTCGACGCCCTGGGCGGCGCCATGGCCTTGGCCACCGACGAAGGTGGCATCCAGTTCCGCATCCTCAACAGTTCCAAAGGCCCGGCGGTGCGCGCCACCCGTGCCCAGGCCGACCGCATCCTCTACAAAGCCGCCATCCGCCGCATGCTGGAGAACCAGCCGAATCTGTGGCTGTTCCAGCAGGCCGTCGATGACCTGATGGTCGAAGGCGACCGCGTGGTGGGCGCCGTCACACAGGTCGGTATCCGTTTCCGTTCGCGCACCGTGGTACTGACGGCAGGCACCTTTCTGGACGGCAAGATCCATGTGGGTCTGCAAAACTACTCGGCTGGCCGCGCAGGCGATCCGCCCGCCGTGAGCCTGTCGGCTCGCCTGAAGGAGCTCAAGCTGCCGCAAGGGCGCCTGAAGACCGGCACGCCGCCGCGTCTGGACGGGCGCACCATTGATTTTTCCAAGTGCAGCGAGCAGCCCGGCGACGGCATGCCTGGCGGCATGAATCCTCATGATGGGGTGCCCGTGTTCAGCTTCATGGGCAACGCAGCGATGCACCCGCAGCAGATGCCCTGCTGGATCACTCACACCAACGAGCGTACGCACGAGATCATCCGCTCCGGCTTTGACCGCAGTCCGATGTTCACCGGCAAGATCGAAGGTGTCGGGCCGCGCTATTGCCCCAGCGTGGAAGACAAGATCAACCGCTTTGCCGACAAGGACAGCCACCAGATCTTTCTGGAGCCTGAGGGCCTGACCACGCACGAGTACTATCCCAACGGCATCTCGACCAGCCTGCCGTTTGATATTCAGTACGATCTGGTGCGCTCGATGAAGGGGTTGGAAAACTGCCACATCCTGCGTCCGGGCTATGCCATCGAGTACGACTACTTTGATCCGCGTTCGCTCAAGAGCAGCTTCGAGACCAAGCAAATCCAGGGGCTGTTCTTTGCCGGGCAGATCAACGGCACCACCGGCTACGAAGAGGCCGCAGCCCAGGGCCTGTTCGCGGGCATCAATGCCGCGTTGCAATGTCGGGGCGAATCGGCCTGGACACCGGCGCGTGATCAGGCTTATCTGGGGGTCCTGGTCGATGACCTGGTCACTCAGGGCGTGACCGAGCCTTACCGCATGTTCACCAGCCGGGCCGAGTTCCGCCTGCAATTGCGCGAAGACAACGCCGACGCCCGCCTGACCGAAGTGGGGCGTCAAATGGGTCTGATCGACGATGCCCGCTGGGACGCCTTCAGCCGCAAGCGCGATGCTGTTTCACGTGAAACAGAACGCCTGAAGTCCACCTGGGTGAATCCCCGCAACCTGCCTGCCGACGAGTCTGTGCGGGTGTTGGGTAAGGCCATTGAACACGAGCACAACCTGTTTGACCTGCTGCGCAGACCCAACGTGACGTATTCTGCACTGATGTCCCTGGACGAAGGCCGCATGGCCAGCGCCGATGTTTCACGTGAAACGCTGGGCGAACTCAGCGCTCCGGTGATCGAGCAGGTGGAGATTGCGGCAAAGTACTCTGGCTACATTGACCGTCAAAAGGGCGAGGTGGAGCGGGCTGCTTTTTACGAGCACCTGCGCTTGCCCGACAGTCTGGACTACATGCAGGTCACCGCTCTGTCGATCGAAGCCCGCCAGAAGCTGGCCAAGCACCGACCCGAAACCCTGGGTCAGGCCTCGCGCATCTCGGGCATCACCCCGGCATCCGTATCGCTGCTGCTGATCCATCTGAAAAAGGGTGGTTTCAAAGGCTTCCGTACCCCGGCTGAAGAAAGTCAGCCCGCATGAGCGATGCACTGGCAATCCTGAAATCGGGTGCGGCCGAACTCGGCCTGAATCTGACCGACACCCAATTCGAGCAGCTGCTGGGCTACCTGGCCCTGATCCAGAAATGGAACAAGGTCTACAACCTGACAGCGGTGCGCGACCCGCAGGAAATGCTGACCCACCACCTGCTCGACAGCTTGACGGCCATTGCGCCGCTGGTGCGCCACACCCAAGGGCGACCTGCCAAGGTGCTGGACGTGGGTTCGGGCGGCGGTCTGCCCGGCATCGTGCTGGCGATCTCTCGACCTGAACTCGATGTGAGCTGCGTGGACACGGTGGGCAAGAAGGCCGCCTTCATCCAGCAGGTGGCGGCCACACTCAAGCTGCCGAACTTGCGTGGCATCCATGCCCGCGTTGAAGCCCTGACCGGCCCGTTCGATGTGATTTGTTGCCGGGCCTTTGCGTCCCTCCCGGACTTTGTGAGCTGGTCACGCAACGCGCTGGCCGGGCAGGGCGTCTGGATGGCCATGAAAGGCAAGCATCCGCAAGGCGAGATCGACGGATTGCCTGCCGATGTGCAGGTGTTTCACGTGGAACCACTCACGGTGCCGGGACTCGATGTGGAGCGTTGCATGGTCTGGATGCGGCCAGTTTGACCCCGGTTTTACAGGAGCGGCGCCCGCCGCGACAACGGCCGACCTTCACCTGAAGCCGAGAAATCGTGGCGGGGGCGCCGCTCCTGCAAGGAGAAGGATGCCCTTGGCGTACACTCGCAACTCCCCGAAACGTCTTCGGGGCCAGACTTTTCCAGAAAATCCATGTTTTTCGGTATCTCGGATTACGGTGCTTTTGTCGCTGCCATTGTGTTGTTCCTGGCCATTCCCGGTCCGGGCAATCTGGCGCTGATCACGTCCACAGGCAAGGGGGGTGTTCGCGGCGGGCTCGCAGCTACGCTGGGGGTGATTGCCGGGGATCAGGTTCTGATGTGGGCCGCGGTGGCCGGGGTCGCTGCGGTCTTGGCCACTTATCCTGCGGCGTTCCGTGCTGTGCAGTGGCTGGGTGCGGTGTATCTGGCCTGGTTGGGTTGGAAAATGCTGAGTGCCAAACCCGGAGAGGCGCCCGTCCTCAACATCCGCCCGCGCCAGTACTTTCAGCAGGCCGTGGCCATCACCTTGCTCAACCCCAAGGCCATCGTGTTTTACATGGCTTTCTTCCCTTTGTTTGTGGACCCCCAAACCCATCTGGGCCTGATCAGCTTTGGCGTCATGGCCGCCACCATCGCGGTCCTCACGTTTTTGTATGGTCTGGGCATGACCTTGCTGACCCACCACCTGGCCGAGCGCATGCGGGCCAATCCCCGGATCGGCCGTGTGCTCGAAAAGCTGGCGGGCGTGTTCCTCATCGGCTTTGGCATCAAGCTGGCCATTTCCAAATAAACCGGGCGCACCACCATGGCCAAGATTTTCTGTATCGCGAACCAAAAGGGCGGTGTCGGCAAGACCACCACCACCGTCAACCTGGCTGCCGGTCTGGCCAAGGTCGGGCAGCGTGTGCTGCTGGTGGATCTGGACCCTCAGGGCAACGCCACCATGGGCTCGGGCATCGACAAGCGTCAGCTCGAACTCAGCGTGTACGACGTGTTGCTGGAGTCGGCGTCGATTGCCGAAGCGGCGATCAAGGCTGATAAGTGCGGCTACGACGTGCTCAGCGCCAACCGCGAACTGGCCGGGGCCGAGGTCGAGCTGGTGCAGCTGGAGCACCGCGACCAGCGCCTGCGCAACGCCCTGGCAGAGGTGGATGACCAGTACGACTTCGTGCTGATCGACTGCCCGCCCTCGCTGTCCATGCTCACCCTCAACGGCCTGTGCGCTGCACACGGCGTGATCGTGCCGATGCAGTGCGAGTACTTCGCGCTCGAAGGGCTGACCGATCTGGTCAATACCATCAAGCAGGTGCATGCCAACCTGAACAAGGACTTGAAGATCATTGGGCTGCTGCGCGTCATGTTTGACCCGCGCATCACCTTGCAGATGCAGGTGAGCGACCAGCTCAAGGCCCACTTTGGCGACAAGGTGTTCGACACCGTGATCCCGCGCAATGTGCGCCTGGCCGAAGCCCCCAGCTATGGCTTGCCTGGCGTGGTGTTTGACGCTTCGGCCAAAGGCAGCCAGGCCTATGTGGACTTTGCCCGCGAACTGGTTCGCCGCGCCCCGACCCTCTGACATGGGCACCGTTCTTATCTTGCCCGGCTGGCAGGGCAGTGGCCCGGACCACTGGCAAATGCATTGGGTACGCCAGCATGGCTGCGTTGTGGTGGAGCAGGACGACTGGATGCGCCCGCGCCGTGGCGATTGGCTGGCCCGGCTGGACGAGGTGGTCATCGACACCCCGGGCCGACTGGTGCTGGCTGCGCACAGCCTGGGCTGCATCCAGGTGGCTGCCTGGGCTGCGGTCTCACGCCACACCGCACGGGTGGCCGGGGCCTTGCTGGTGGCGCCGGGCGATGTGGAAGCCCCGGACCTGCGCGAACAGCTGCCCGGCTGGAGCCCCATCGCGCGCCAGAAGCTGCCCTTTGCCAGCATCCTGGTGGGTAGCCAGAACGACCCATATTGCAGCGCTGCCCGGGCGCAGAGCCTGGCCCGTGACTGGGGCGCCGAGTGGGTGGACCTGGGCGAGGCCGGGCACATCAACGCCGACACACGACTGGGAGACTGGCCTGTGGGCCAGGCCCTCTTGAACCGACTCACGCCCCGATTGACGAAGGAAACATGACCATGGTCACCAAGAAACCCAAGGGCCTCGGCCGCGGACTCGAAGCCCTGCTGGGCCCCAAAGTCGAAGACGCGCCTGTGGCTTCGAGCGCCGCTGAAACCGGGGTGCCCACGCAGCTCAAACTCGAGCAAATGGTGGCCGGCATGTACCAGCCACGCACCCGCATGGACGAGGGCGCGCTGTACGAACTGGCTGAGTCGATCAAGGCCCAGGGCATCATGCAGCCCATCCTGGTGCGCCAGCTGAGCGAGGGCGAGAACGCGGGCAAATACGAGATCATCGCCGGTGAGCGGCGCTTCCGCGCCAGCAAGCTGGCCGGGCTGGAGAGCGTGCCGGTGCTGGTGCGCGACGTGCCCAACGAGGCCGCCGCTGCCATGGCGCTGATCGAGAACATCCAGCGCGAAGACCTCAACCCGCTGGAAGAAGCCCAAGGCCTGCAACGTTTGATCAAAGAGTTTGGGCTCACTCACGAAACCGCTGCACAGGCCGTGGGCCGTTCACGCAGTGCCGCCAGCAACCTGCTGCGCCTCTTGAATCTGGCCGATCCGGTGCAGAGCATGCTGATGGCCGGGGACCTGGACATGGGTCACGCTCGCGCCCTGCTGTCGCTCGACAAGGCGACCCAGATCACCGCCGCCAACCAGATCGCGGCCAAAAAACTGTCGGTGCGCGAGGCCGAAAGCCTGGCCAAAAAGCTGGGCGCCGAATTCAACCTGGTGCACCAAAAGCCCAAGAAGGAAAAGTCACGCGACGTGCGCCGGGTGGAAGAAGAGCTGTCGGACCTCTTGATGGCCGAGGTCGAGGTGCGCGTCAAAAAGCGCGTCAAGCGCCTGGGCAAGATCGAGGAGATGGGCGAGTTGAGCATCCAGTTCGGATCGCTGGACGAGCTCAACGGCCTGATCGAAAAACTGCGCGGGTAAAGGCACGGTCCATGGCGGGGATCGGGCGGCTTGGGACCTTGCAGGCGCATTTGCGTGGTGCCTTGCATTTCCGGCAAAGCCTGCTGGCCACTTACCTGCTGGCCGTCAGCCTGACCTCGCTGATTTTTTACCTGATCCCTCCGGGTTATTACGAGCGCAACGCCAATCTGTTGTCCACACTGCTGACGGCGGCCATGCTGCCGCTGGTCAGAGTGCGCACGCTGTTTGCGCCGCTGGTGCATCTGGTGACGCTGATCAGCCTGGTGCTGGTCACCTACATCGCCTGCACCTCCGGCGGCATCAATTCCTCGGCCCTGGCCTGGCTCAATGTGCTGGCTGTGCCGGTGCTCCTGCTGCAGGGGCCGCGGGCAGCGCTTGCATGGATCGGGGTTGTGCTGGCAACCATTCTGGCCTTGCTGCTGGCCACATTGGCGGGCCAGCTGGACAGCCACACCCACGTCACCCGGCAGGCGGTGCCCTGGGCCTGGATGAACCAGGCCCTGGCCATGGGCAACCTGATGCTCGCGGTGCGACTGTACGACCACCTGCACCAGCAGCAAATGCAGGAGCTGCAAGAGCGCAACCAGGAAATCCAGCGCACACACGAGGCCTTGCTGCTGGCGCAGGCCCACAAGGACGAGTTCGTTGCAGCGGTGGGGCACGAGCTGCGCACACCCATGAATGCGATCCTGGGCTTCAACGGTGTGCTGCGTCAGGAACTGGCGGACCGCCCCGATCAGGTGGAGGTGGTGGACCACATCCGCCGGTCTACCGGGCACTTGCTGCAGGTGGTCAATGACATCCTGGATTTTTCGCAGCTGCAGGCCGGCAAGCTGATGCTGCACCTGGAGGATTTCGAGCTGGTCGGGCTGATGAACGATGCCTTGCAGACCGACCGCGAACGGGCGCAGGAGAAAGGCCTTGCCTGGAGTGGCACGCTGGACCCCGCCTTGCCTTTGCGGGTGCGGGCCGACCGCCAGCGTTTGCTGCAGATCCTGCGCAACCTGCTGGGCAATGCCCTCAAATTCACCTCGCAAGGCGAGGTGCAGCTGCACATTCGGGCAGGAGAGGGCCAACTGCACTTCGAGGTTTGCGACACCGGGCGCGGCATTGCACAGAACCAGCAGGCACACATTTTCAGGCGTTTTGAACACGCCGATGTGCAGACCACCCGGGCCTATGGCGGCACCGGTCTTGGCCTGTCCATTTGCGAGAAACTGGTAGCGCTGCACGGCGGCCAGATGGGTGTGCGCAGCCAGGAAGGGCATGGCGCCACGTTCTGGTTCCGTGTGCCGCTGGTGCAGGCACAGACCGCCGCCACTGTGCCGCAACCGGACGAAGCCTTGCCACAGGACGAGGCCCTGCGCATCCTGCTGGTGGACGACAACGCCATGAACCTGATGGTGGCCCGTCTGCAGCTTCAAAAATGCTGGCCCCGCGCCGAGATCGTCACGCTCGACAGCGCTGCCCAAGCGTTGGTCTTGCTCGACGCACAAGGGTTCGATGTGGCTCTGGTCGACATGGTCATGCCCGAGATGGATGGCATGGCGCTGGCGCGGCAAATCCGGCATCGGTTTCCGGCCATCACCGCCCGCATGCCCATCATCGCGCTGACGGCCAACACCAACCCGGTGGATCGGCAACGCTGCCTCGATGCAGGCATGGACGACGTGCTCGACAAGCCGATGGATCTGCAAACACTGGTGCGCTGCGTCAGCCGCCACGTGTTGAAAGCGAGGGCTTGAGCATGCAGATCAAAGGCCGTTTGCAGCGGAGATTTGAGTGGCTGGTGGCCCGCTTGCCTGCGCCGTACCGCGAAGGCAAGATGCCCTACATCGTCTTCTTCGTGAGCGTGGTCATCACCATCTTGCTGGTGTATTCGGCCATCAGCCCGTACCAGAATGCGACGCCACTGTTTCTGTCGATGGCCGCGTGGCTGGCCACCTTGTTGCTGCTGATCAATTTCGGCATGCCCCTGTCCTGGGGCGTTCATCTGGGGACGGCCGCTGGTGCCTGCGTGGTGACCTATGCCGTCTGGAATGCCGGCGGTGTGTTCTCGCCGCGCCTGACCTGGTTGCTGATCCTGCCCTTGACACCGTTTTATGTGGTCAGCCGTCGCGCCGGCATGGCCTGGCTGTTTCTGGTCTGGCTGATCCAGGCAGCGCTGGCGCTGGCCAACCACCATGGCCTGGTGCCGACATTCGAGCCCGGCCTCCAGCACGCCATGTCTTCGTGGGTGACTTTCAGCCTGGTCACGGGCATGTTGATCATCGTGCCCTTGATCTACGACCGCCTGCACATCAAGGCCCTGAAAAAAACCCTGCGCTACCAGCAGGCGCTTGAAGCCAAACGCCAGGAGTTGGAACACACGCTGCACATGCGCGAGCATTTCATCGCCACGGTGAGCCATGAGCTGCGCACGCCGATGAATGCCATCCTGGGCTTCAATGCTTTGCTGCTGTCCAGCGTCGAAGGCAAGCCCGAAGCGCTCAAGGTGCTCAACCACACCCGCCAGTCCGCCGACCACCTGATGACGGTGATCAACGACATCCTCGACTACTCCCAGTTGCAGGCAGGCCAGTTGCAGATCCAACCCGAAACCTTCGAACTGCGTCGTGTGGCCGAGCACGCTTTTGAACTGTTCAGGCCGCGCGTCAAAAGCATGGAGCTGGACTACCGCATCGAGCTGGATGACTTGTTGCCCGTTTGGGTCCACACCGATCGCCACCGCTTGATGCAGGTGCTGGTGAACCTGTTGGGCAACGCCCTCAAGTTCACCCACCAGGGGTCGGTCGTGTTGCGTGTGCAATGGCAAAACCCGGGCGTGTTGTTCTCGGTGCAGGACACGGGCATCGGTATTCCCAAGGCACGGCAGGCGCATATCTTCAAACGCTTCAGCCAGGCCGAGGACGATACGCAGGCCCGCTACGGTGGCAACGGCCTGGGGCTGGCCATCTCGCAAAAACTGGCGCATTTGCTGGGCGGTGACATTGGCTTTGAAAGCGAGCCCGGACAAGGCTCACGGTTCTGGCTGCAATTGCCACTGACCGCAGTGCCTGCCCCGACGCAGAAGAAGAGCACCCCAAAGCTCGAGGTTCAAAGCGCACATACCGCTTGGCGCTTTCTGGTGGCAGACGACCATCCAGTCAACCGCCTGCTGGTCAAGCAGGTGCTGCGCAGTGCCTGGCCCGAGAGCACGGTGCTCGAAGCGGTGAACGGACAACAGGCCCTCGACATGCTGCGCACCCAGGCGGTGGACCTGGTGCTGATGGACATGGTGATGCCGGTCATGGACGGCATCGCTGCGACAGCTGCGTTGCGACAGGAGGCGGATGCCCAGTTGTGCCATGTGCCCGTGCTGGGCCTGACGGCCAACGTCAACCCGCTGGACCTGGACCGTTTCAAGGCGGCGGGGCTCAACGAGGTCATGCTCAAACCGTTTGAGCCTGCAGCGCTGTGCGCGCAGATCGAACAGCTGCTGCCCGTCTCTTAAGTGCGGGTTGATGCTTGTCTCTCCTTGATATGGAGGATGGGGCAAACCCGGTGCGAGACCCGTGTCGGTTCAGGATGTAATCAACAGGTTCCAATCAAGCACAAGGCAGACTTGATGTACCTGAGCGCAAAACAAACAACATTGCTGGGGCAGATCATGCAGACGCTGGCAGAGCCTCATGAGGAAATGGAAATCCGCGAAATCATGGGCGATCTGGTCATGCAGTTGCTGGGGGCTCAGTATTACGCGAGCTTTGTCTGGCAACCGGTGGAGCAGACTTTTTCGCAACCCACACAGATCAACATGGATCCCATGAATCTGCAGGCCTACGAGCGTTACTACCAATTCCACGATCCAATCACCCCGCTGATGCAGCGCTATCAGGTTGCTGTTCGGGCTACCGATGTTCTGTCGCACGAAGAATTGAAAAAGACCGAGTTCTTCAACGATTTTCTGAACAAGGATGGCCTTTACTGGGGCGTCAATCTTTACGCCTGGCATCAGGGACGGAACCTGGGTGACATGCGCATCTGGCGCGACAGACGTCGGGAAAACTTCACGCAGGACGAACTGCGTTTGCTGGACATGTTGCAGCCCGCTTTTGTCACTGCGCTGGCGCGTGCTCAAGGGCGCAAAAACACGGATGCACCGACCATGAACATGCTGTCACAGCGGCTGACAACACGCGAACAGGAAACGGCACGGCTGGTCATGCTGGGGCTTGCAGACAAGGAAATTGCCCGCAGGCTGGACATCTCCACCACCACGGTGCGTACCCACCTTGACAATGCCTTCCGCAAGGTGGGCGTCGGCAACCGTGCTGCCCTGGTGCACAAATTGAGTCAATGAGGCTGGACGGTCCTCCTCGAAGCTGAGGATGTCGGGCGCGTGTGGGTCTTCCTAGCATGGTGCAACGCCATTGACGGCGTCACCATCACTTCAAGGAGATCAACCCATGTCCATCACTTCCCGTCGCGATTTTTTCAAAAACACAGGGGCCGTTTCGGCCGTGGCCTTGCTGGGCGGAACGGGCATAAGCGCTTGTGGAGGCAGCTCAGGCGGAGCCACGCCACTGAGTGGCCAGGACCAGCTGGAATTGACGGCAACGCAGGTGCTGGCTGCGTACAAGGCAGGCACCTTGACAGCAACGGCCTATGTCACCACGCTGATTGCACGAGCCAAGGCCGTGTCGGATCTGAACGCCATGATTTACCTGGATGAAGCCGGGGCCCTGGCCATGGCCAAACAGGTCGACGCTGATCGTGCGTCAGGCAAATCGCTGGGCACCTTGGCTGGACTGCCCATCGTGGTCAAGGACAACATCAATACAAAGTCCATGAAGACCACGGGCGGCACGTATTCGTTGCGCAATTTTCAACCTGCCAGCAATGCGCCATCCCTGCAAAAGCTGATCGATGCAGGCGCCATCGTGCTCGGCAAGGCGAACCTGCATGAGTGGGCCTTTGGCATCACCAGTACCAACTTCACCCTGGGCATTGATCCCATCAGCAAGGCCGCCAGCAGGCCCTGCAAAAACCCTTACGACACAACGCGAATTCCTGGCGGCTCCTCGGGTGGAACGGCTGTGGCCTTGGCTGCGCGGTTTGCGCCTGCGGGCCTGGGCACCGATACAGGTGGATCCACACGTGTTCCTGCATCGTTTTGCGGTATTGCCGGTTTCAGGCCTTCCGTCGGGGATGGTGCTGGCAAAGGCCGACGCTATGTGGATGACAACGCGGCATTGCCCATCAGCACCACGCGGGACACACTTGGCCCGATGGGCCGAACGGTGGCCGATCTGGCCCTGCTGGATGCGGTGATCACGGGTGGTGCTGTGCCCGCAGCCAAAACCCTCAAGGGCCTGAAGATCGGTGTCCCGGCGAGCTTTTGGGCCGATCTGGAAGATGCCATCAAGCCGGTCGTGACAGCTGCGAAACAAAAGCTGGCAGATGCGGGCGTGGTGTTTGTGGACGCGGACCTCACAGGCATCATGGCGCTCAACGATGCCATCTCGTTCCCGATCGCGCTCCATGAACCTGTGGCCGCCATTCCTGCTTACCTGGCAGCCAACAACGCACCGATCAAGACGGTCAAGGAGGTCAGTGATCAACTGGCCAGTCCGGATGTGCAGGGGGCCTTTGGCGCGATTTCGGCGGACGTTTTCGGTGCGGCCTATCCCGACGTCATGGCCACCAAACGGCCAGCTTTGCAAAAACTCTACAAAGACTACTTTGCCGCACAAGGTGTCGAGGTCGTCATGTTCCCCACCACGCTGCTGGCTGCACCCAAAATTGACGCCGTTAAGGGTTCAGACAAGATCAGCTACACCACTGGTGGGGTCGAAAAAACCGGCCAGGACACTTTTGGCACTTGCATACGCAACACCGACCCTTGCACCAATGCAGGCATCCCCAGTGTGTCTGTTCCTGCAGGACTCACGACAAGTGGTTTGCCGGTCGGCATGCAGTTCGATGGCCCTTTGGGATCTGACATCAATTTGCTGGCCATCGGCATGGCTGTTGAAGCGGTCTGGGGATCGGTGAAGGCACCGATGATCTGATTCAGAGTGACCGCGAGCTAAGGTGAAGCAAAAGAAACGGTCAGCTGGAATTGATCCAGCTGACCGTCTTGATGGTTGGATGTTGCTGTTCAGTCAGCCGTAAAACCAGAGGCCTTGACCACAGGTGCCCAACGGACGGTTTCCGTGCTGATCAATGCCTGCAGGTCTTGAGGTGTACCACCACCAATTTCCAGGCCCATTTTGGTGAAGCGGTCTTTGAGCGCCGGGTTTTTCAAGGCGCGATTCACAGCAGCGTTCAAGGCGTTGATTTGCGTGGCATCCGTGCCGCCCGGTGCGAACAGGGCAAACCAGCCGACACCCACCAAATCCTTGAAGCCGGATTCGCGCAGCGTGGGCACATCCGGAAACAAGGCATTGCGGTTGTGCCCCGATGTGGCCAGGATGCGGCTTTTGCCTGCGCGGTGCATCTCGCCCTGGTCCACCAAGGTGTCAATGCCCAAGGTCACCTGATCGCCGATGAGTGCGGTCATCAATTGTGCGCCGCCGTTGTAGGGCACATGGGTCAGGTCGAGCCCGGTTTTCTGGCCGATCATCACGCCAAAAAAATGCGGCAAGCTGCCTGGCGCAGGTGAGCCGAATGAGCCCAGAGCAGGGGTCTTTTTGACCACGGACACCAGGTCTGCGATGTTGCGAATCGGGCTGTCGGCCTTGACCGACACGCCAAACTGGAAGTCGGCAATATGGGCCACGGGCGCGAGGTCCTTTTGCACCTCGTAATTGAGTTTCTTGTAAACCAGCGGTGCCAGCACGGGCATCACAATGGGTGCCAACATGACTGTCGAGCCATTGGGTGCTGCATTCTTCAAGGCTTCGGCGGCGATGCGACCGCCTGCGCCGACCTTATTTTCGACCACCACAGGACGGCCCAGTTCATCCTTGAGGCGTTCGGCCAACAGACGAGCGGCCAGGTCAGCCGAACCACCTGCACCAAAACCCACCAACACCTTGAGTGGCACGGGGTCGCTGGCTTGCGCCAGTCCAGACAACAACAGCAACAAGCTGCTCAACCAGATTTTTGTTTTCATCTCATTTCCTTGACGTTTTAAAAGTTTAAAAACACACGGAAAGACTGTAGATTTTTCTGCAGGCAGCGAACACCCTCAAAATTGACGGTTGGTCGAGCGGATGAGGCATCACAGCGGGTAATCTCTCTTGACCCTGCCGGTGCATTTGTTAACTTCAGGCGCTTGTGAAAAGCCCAAGCATGCCTCCATGTACCTGAACACACAACAATCCAAAATGCTGGCAGACCTGTGCGCAGTGATGGCCTCGGATGTCTCGAAAAAACAGTTGCTCCAGACCCTGGCGCAACCTTTGGCGCAGTTCATGCAAGCTGACCATCTGGTGTCACGCCACTGGAATGCAGCCACCAATCGGTACACCATTTGTGCGTCCTACAACGTCAAGCCATCCAGAATCCGGGCGTATGAGGAACACTTCCAGTTTTGTGATCCCATCACACCGCGCATGAGGGCCATGCGCACACCCGTGCGTGTCAGCGATGTGTGCTCTGCGCAAGAGCTGGAAGGCTCCGAGTTTTACAACGACCATCTGCGCCAGGACGGCATTCACTGGGGCGTGAACCTGTACGCTTACCGTGATGACGCCTGCCTGGGTGATCTGGTCATTTACCGCGCAAGGGGGCGAGAAGACTTCAGCCGCCAGGACATGGCTTGTCTGAACATTCTTGCGCCAGTGTTCACGGCTGCATTGAGCCGACTTGAGGCTTTGGAGGCGACCAAGGCCGTGTGGATGGGCCATGACGAAGCCGAGCTGCGCCGATTGTTGTGCGGGAAAGGTCAGCTCAGCCAGCGCGAGGCCGATGTGGTGCTGCATTGCCTGAACGGTTGTTCAGACAAGGACATTGCCAGGCGGCTTCATATCGGCTTTACCACCGTGCGTTATCACCTGAGCCATGCGTTTGAAAAACTCGGCGTTCAGGGGCGCAACAAACTGGCCGCCCACATCGGGCAGCTTTTGCATCAGGCATAAACCATCGGTGGGCGCGGCAGCGGTGGCAAAGCCCGCTCAATGGCCGCAGCCACCCCTAAAAGGTGGCGATCCGTGCCCAATGGGCCGTCCAGCTCCAGACCCACGGGCAAGCCTTCGGCCGTCAAACCCGCCGGGAGGCTGATGCCGGGCAGGCCCGCATTGCTGCCGGGGTCGGTGTTGCGGATCAAGGTTTTGAACGTGGGGACCTGTTGCCCATGCAGACGCACCGTGTCGTCATGACCGATGGGCGGGGCTGTCATCAGGCAGGTGGGAAACGCCAGGGCATCCAGGCGGTGCTCGGCAAAGTGGCGTGCATAGGCGGCTTGCAGTTTTTGCCGCCTGGTTTGTGCCGCAGCATAGGCCGTGGCCGTGACGCGGTCATGGCCGAGTTGGCGAGACAAGAGCATGGCCACGTCCGCGCTGCCCACACCCGCCAGCAGGGCATCCATGGACAGCCCTTGTGCACAGGCATAAGCGGGCAGGCTTTGCATCATTTCAAACATCACCAAGGTCGATCCTGTGGCGTCGTTGTGCCGTTTCAGGTCGGGCACCTCCAGCACCACACATTCAACGCCTTCAGCGACCAGCGTTTGCAGCGCCTGCTCAATGACCGCCAGAACTTGCGGGTCGGCACCTTGAAAAAAGTCACCTCGCGGAATGCCCAGACGCAGGCCCTTGAGCGACACATCAGGAACGTTGGTTGGGTTTTCTGCCAAGAGGGCGTCGAGCAAGGCCACGTCGGCAACGCTGCGTGCCATGGGACCCACGGTGTCTTTGGTGGGTGACAGGTGCAGGATGCCTTGCGATGCATAGCGGCCCGTGCTGGGCCTGAACCCGACCACACCACACAAGGCTGCAGGCAGGCGCACCGAAGCACCGGTGTCCGTGCCCAGAGCGGCAGGCACCATGCGCGAGGCCGCGGCGACGGCCGAGCCACCACTGCTGCCACCCGGGATGCGCAAGGGGTTCCAGGGGTTGCGGCAAGCGCCCGTGACCGCGTTGTGGTTGGTGCCACCCAAAGCCAGCTCGTGCAGATTGGTTTTGCCCGCGATCAAGCCGCCCGCCCGCAACAGGCGCTCGACTACGGTTGCATTGCGCAAGGGTCTGGACGCGAGCAATGCCCGTGTGCCGCCACTGGTGGGCAGATCAGCGGTGTCGATGTTGTCCTTGATCGCCAAGGGGATGCCTGCCAAAGGGCGGTGATCAGGTTGCTCAGTCGAGGCCTGATCGAGGGCCTTGGCTTGCTGAGTCAATCGCTCCGGGTCACGGCTGATCCAGGCATTCAGACAGGCCAGCCGCTCGGTTTGTTGCAACAGGGCCTGGATGTACTCCAGATGCCCGAGTTGTCGTGTGCGCAGCGCCGTGGCTGCTTCCATCAGCGTCAGTTCAAGGAGGTCCATACAGAGTCAAGCGTCAAAAACGCCTGACTCTAGGGTGTCCATGAACACCTGAACACCCCCATCAATGACGGTGTTCAAGCTGTGGAGTCGCGTCTTTACATCGAGAAAATCTTCCCCGGGTTCATGATGTTGTGCGGGTCCAGTGCCCGTTTGATGGTGCGCATCACGTCCACCGCACCTTCGCCGGTTTCGGTGCGCAGGAAGTCCATCTTGTGCAAGCCGATGCCGTGCTCGCCCGTGCAGGTGCCGCCCAGGCTCAGAGCGCGGCTGACCAGTTTCTGGTTCAGGGCTTCGGCGGTGTCGCATTCCTGCGGGTTGTTCGGGTCGATCAAATAGCCGAAGTGGAAGTTGCCGTCGCCCACATGGCCGACCAGGAAGTAAGGGATGTTTGTCGCGTCCGCTTCGGCCACCGATTCGAGCAGGCAGTCGGCCAGGCGGCTGATAGGCACGCAGGTGTCGGTGCTGATGGCGCGGCAGCCCGGCTTGCTCTGGATGGCCGCAAAGTAGGCGTTGTGGCGCGCGGTCCACAGGCGGGTGCGCTCTTCGGGGGTGGTGGCCCATTCAAAGGCGTTGCCACCGAATTCGCTGGCAATGTCCTGCACCGTCTCGGCTTGCTCTTTCACGCCTGCGGGTGAGCCGTGGAACTCCATCAACAGCATGGGCTCTTCGCGCAGGCCCAGCTTGGCGTAGGCGTTGACCATGCGCACCGTGTTGTGGTCGATCAGTTCCACGCGGGCAATCGGCACGCCCAGCTGGATGGTCTGGATCACGGTGTGCACGGCGGCCTCGATGCTCGGGAAGGAGCAGATCGCGGCCGAGATGGCTTCGGGCAAGGGGTACAGACGCACGGTGATTTCGGTCATCACGCCCAGCGTGCCTTCGCTGCCCACCATCAGACGCGTCAGGTCGTAACCGGCGCTCGATTTCTTGGCGCGGGTGCCGGTGCGGATCACTTCGCCCGACGAGGTGACCACTTCGAGCGCCAGCACGTTCTCGCGCATGGTGCCGTAGCGCACAGCGTTGGTGCCGCTGGCGCGCGTGGCGCTCATGCCGCCAATGGTCGCGTCCGCACCCGGGTCGATCGGGAAGAACAGGCCGGTGGATTTGATCTCTTCATTGAGCTGCTTGCGTGTCACGCCAGGCTGCACCGTCACCGTCAGGTCTTCGGGGTTGATCGCCAGCACCTTGTTCATGCGCATCAGGTCGATGCTGATGCCGCCCTGCACGGCCAGCAGATGCCCTTCGAGCGAAGAGCCTACGCCAAACGGAATCACCGGCACCTGGTATTGCGCGCACAGTTTCACGGCATCGGCCACGTCCTGGGTGCATTCGGCAAACACCACGGCGGCCGGTGGCGGCACATGGGTAAAGGCGGATTCGTCGCGGCCATGCTGCTCGCGGATCACCAGAGCTGTGGAGCAGTTGTCGCCAAAGCGGGCTTGGAGCGCGGCCAGAAAGGCCTCGGGCACAGCGCGCTGTGCAACGGAAGGGGCCAGGTGGGCGGTGGCGGTGGGGGCGTTCATGGGGCACTCCTGATAAGGGTTGCAAATGTTCTGAGTAGGGTGAAGTGTAAAACGCCCTCCGAAACAGGCTGTCGCAAAGGTAATGTGAACCATTTCCAGATCGATACGGCGCACGAATTCGGGTAATACCGTTACTGGATCCCTCTGACTCGATCAAAGTCAGTCTAGGTGCAAAGGTCATTCAACCTTTGCACCGGAGACATAAACCATTTCAGCATCTTCAGGCATTTGCTTTTTGACAAAGTTCCAGAAAGCTTCAGGTGACATAGCCTTGCCAGGAAAAGCGCCTTGCTCGATAAAGAGTTTTTTGATCTCGGGTTTTTCCAAGGTCTTGTTGAGCGCGCCGTTGAGCACCTCAATCACTTGACCTGGTGTCGCCGCAGGAGCGACAAGTCCATACCAACTGTTGGTCACAAAACCCTTTACGCCGGCTTGATCAAATGTCGGTACATCTGGCATAGCTGGATGACGTTCTCGTGCTGCAATCGCAAGGGCTCGAAGTTTTCCTCCGCGAATGAACGGCAAAGGTCCCGTAGTGATGATCATGTCCACTCTGCTTGCCATGAGATCAGTCATTGCTGGCGCAGCACCTTTAAACGGAATGTGGACGATATCAACGCCTGTTACTTTCTTGAACATGGCGCCAGCCAAGTGCTGCGATGAGCCCATGCCTGCGGATGCGTAATTGAGCTTGCCTGGCTGTGCTTTCGCGGCATTGATAATGTCTTGCACCGATTTGAAGGGAGAGTCCACCGGGACCAGGAGAGTTCCTGCTGATGTGTTGATCAAGCCAATGGGAGAAAAATCCTCCAAAGGTTTGTAAGGAAGCTTGGAAAAAAGTACTGAGTTAAAACCGTGGGATGCAGAAGTAGCGAGCATGATGGTGTGGCCATCAGGTTTAGCCCTTGCGACAAACTCTGAACCGATATTGCTGCCCGCGCCAACACGGTTCTCCACAACAACCGACTGACCGAGAGTACTCGCCATGTCATTGGCAACCAACCGAGCCAGAGCGTCTGCTGATCCGCCTGCAGCCCATCCAACAACCAACGTGATTGGTCGTTCCGGAAAACGGGATTGCGCAAAGCTAGACCCTTGCAAGGCTAAAAGTGCACAGACAATCAAACCGATCTGACGGTAGCGGGATTTGAGGTTTAAAAACATGTTGTCTCCTGTTAAAACTAATTGATCGAACTTTGTACGGTGGTCGCAAATTTGGCTCAACACCCTCGTCCATCGGACACGATGCAGCCAGCAAGAACAGGGCTACCGTTCAGACCGGCAATCACACACTGAGCAGCCAGCATGTTGGCCCGAGCCAACCCTTCGTGACTTGATCCGCCTGTATGTTGGGTGCACACGACATTGGGCAAAGCCAATAACTCATTCGTGATGGACTCCAGAGATTTGTCCCGCTCGGAGCCCAAAACATCCAGGCCTGCTCCTGCCAGATTTCCCGTCTTGAGAGCAGTCAGCAGCGCAGCGTCGTCCACCAGTTCACCCCGTGCCGTATTGATGAGGATGGCTTCTGGCTTCATCTGCTTCAGTGTTTTTGCATTGATCAGGTGACGAGTTTTTTCAGTCAACGGTGCATGCAGACTGATGAAGTCGCTTTGCTTAAAAAGCTCATCAAGCCCAACCATTTCAACCCCTGCGTCTTTTGCCACATCTTGCGTTGCGTAGGGATCGTGCGCCAAAACTCGAACATCAAAACCGCTAAGTCTGCGTGCCACGAGTCGAGCAATTCGACCAAGGCCAATCAGTCCGACAGTCTTGCCGTATAGCTCACGCCCCACTACGGATGTCTTGACCCCTGACTGCATCCGACTGTGTGATTCGAAAAAACGCTTGCCAACTGAAAGCATGAGGCCAACTGTGTGGTCCGCTACCGTTGGTTCATTTGAACCAGGTGTCACGGTCAATACACGCCCCAAGTCTTTGACCGCCTGAACATCGATGGAGTCGTAACCAACTCCTCGACGAGCAAGTACCTGTAAATTTGGATACCGCTCCAATACAGCCCGATCGATAGGTGGAATGCCCATGATCCAAGCACTGCATTTTTGAAGCGCCAGATTCATTTCTTCGGTGATGGTGGAGTCAACACCATCAAAAGCCATACCGCCGGTCAAGATGTCAAAACCATGCGCGCGAATCGCATCTATGGCCTGTGTGTCGAAAAATCGGGCCGTGATCAGCACTGTGCGACGCTCACTCACAGCAGCTCTCCTTCGGCCAACATGCCCGCAGACTGCAATGCTTCAGCTACCCACCCGTTCAGTACGGTGCCCTCGGATAATGCTTTCAGGAAGGCCTGCTCCATCTCAAGCTTGGCTTGTACTGCATGGACAACTTTCTCCGCGACCTCTTGCGGAACTGCCACTACCCCGTCCGCATCACCCACAATGAGATCACCAGCTTTGATTGCCACACCTCCCACAGCAACTGGCCAGTTCACCTTGCCACCAAGTGCCTTCGTTGGACCATTCGGATTAGCTCCTGCGGCAAACACAGGGAATCCGCTGGCACAAGTTTCTTCAATATCGCGTACAGCGCCATCAATGACAAATGCCGCCACACCTGCTGCACGTGCCTGACTTGCCATCAGGAACCCGGTCAGAGCGCTCCCGAGATATCCACCGCCATCAACCACGATTACATCCCCTGGTCTCGCCAACGCAAGCGCTGCGTGAATCATCAAGTTATCACCCGGTCTAACCTCAACAGTCAGGGCTGGGCCAGCGAATTTCATCGATCTGGATAGTCCTTGAATCCGACCATTGAGGGCCCCACGCCTGCCTGCGACATCTGCAATCAATGACGAACCGAACTGGGCAGCCTGCGATGCGAGTACAGGAGATACGCGGCTAAATTCTCTGCAAATGGGTTTGTTTTGTACGTTCATGGCGGTTTCAGTGCATGACTTGGGCTGATCGCTTCCTAGCGAAAGACCAGCTAAGTGGATTGATAGGTCTTGTCTATTTCTAAGAGTCTGCAGATTTCAGCCACCGTTGCGCACGTTCAACAATGGGCTTGTCCACCATTCGTCCATCGATGATGATCACACCTTTAACTTGCAACTCGGTCGATTGGGCTGCAGTGACCACCTTACGCGCCCAAGCCAGTTCTTGACCGGTCGGGCAGAACCCCTTGTTGGCAAACTCGACTTGCCTTGGATGGATGCAAACCGTTCCAGAAAAGCCAATGCGACGAGCCTGATGCACAAGATCAGAAAATGCTTGCATGTCTTCGATTTCAGCCACACTTCCAGGCAGGCCCCAACAGGCCAGGTTGAACGCCCGTGCACAATTGGCAACCGCCTGTGCGGGCCACAACAATGACTCAGACTTGGGTGCAATGCCCATCGCCACCGCGTAGTCTTCCCCTCCAAACCCCAGAGCCACAACACTGGGATGAGCTGTGGCAATTTGCTCGGCTCTGACGACGCCCAATGGGGTCTCAATCAATGCGGCGATAGGTGTCGGCGCTGCATGCTTTTCGCTCTTCTGCTCCAGTAATGATGCGAGTCTTTTGACTTGTTCAGCGGATTCGGCCTTGGGTAGCAATACGCATTTGATGAGAGATAAAGGTAATGCTGCAACGTCTTCACACAATATGTTGGAGGGTGCATTCACCCGGACCAGCACAGGCATTTGCCCCGCCAATCGTTTAACAGCTTGAACCATCAGCTGACGCGCTTCGATTTTTCGATCCATTGGAACTGCATCCTCAAGATCGATGACCAAAGCATCAGCTCCTCGCTGGGCCGACTTTGCCAGCATGTGAGGCGCTGTTGCTGGGATGAACAGCAAAGAGCGGGCTTCGGTTAGTTGCATCGAATCACCCCTTTCGCCGTCAATGCCGCCATTTCTCCAGATCCAACACCAAGCTCCATCAGAAGCTCTTGTGTATGTTCACCTATTGACGGTGCCAGACGTCGTATGCCACCCGGCGTTTCACTGAGTCGTGGCGTAACGTTATGCATGATGGTGGCGTTGGCGTCATCGACTGCGATGAAACAATTGCGCCCCATGACATGCTCATCCTCCAAAAGTTGAGCAGTGTCGTAAATGGGACCAACCGTGACGCCTTTTTCGCGGAACATGGTCAAACAGGCGTCAAGATTCATCTCCGAGATGGCGCTTGAGATCATTTTTTCGACTTCTGCGTCGTTAGCCAGACGCGCCGCATTGGTGCTGAAACGCTTGTCGGTTATGAGGGTACCTTGCCCGATGGCTTCAAATATCCGCTTAGCCATTGCATCGGTTGATCCTGACAGGGCAACCCAGCGGCCATCTCTACAGCGATAAACACCACGAGGGGAAGCAATTTTGACGTCTGCCTTGGGTACGCAATTCGTGGCACCCAAGACAGTTGCATCAGGGCCCATGATGGCCAGCATCGGCTCAAGCAGCGAGAGATCCACCACCTGGCCTTTTCCTCCGCTTACTTCAGTTTCACGCAACGCCACCATGGTGGCGAATGCGCCAGTCAGTCCCGACACCATATCGGCCAATGCCATATTGGGGAGTTGCGGAACACCGTCTATCGAATGCTTATAGGCATAGCCGCTAAATCCTTCAAGCAAGCTGCCAAAGCCAGGCAGATCACGATACGGACCACTTTGTCCCCAACCGGAGATCCGAACAATAACTAGTTGCGGGTTTTTCTCATGCAAAGATTCCGGGGCCAGTCCCATCGACTCCAGCGTCCCAGGGCGGAAACTTTCAATCAGAACTTGAGCCGAAGCAATAAGCTTTTGTAAAAGCTGCATCGCTTGCGGATCACGTAAATCCATCGCAACGCTGCGCTTGTTTCGTCCATAAACTTGCCACCATGCGTCCAGGCTTTCCCCGCTGCAAAGGGTTTCACGCCAGTGACGCAGCGTGTCTCCTTCTAACGGAGCTTCTACCTTGATCACATCTGCACCGAAATCTGCTAATTGCAGTGACAACATATTGCCAGCAACAAGGCGAGACAAGTCAACGACACGCACTCCTTTTAGGGAACCCTGCTTTTCTGAATTGGGCACAATTTTGTGCATGACGGGCAACGGCATGTTTACTGTCTTTCAGATATCAATCCAAGTGAGTATTGACTGATTTGATCCAGTTGATGCTTGTAAGCGGCAAAATGCTTTCAAGCCTTGTATGTTCGATTTGGATCCTAACGGATAATATGTGCTATGGCAACAATTGACAAAGCAAATAAAAAAAATCTTCCAAGGAAAGTGACATCTCGCGCTTCTCTCCAAGAGGTTGCCGCTCACTTACCGGAAGCACTCATCACCTATCGAGTTTCTGCGCTTGCGCAATTGCTGTCACGACTGGTCGATGCTTCAGTTCAAAAAAATCTGGATCTGACCAGCCGTCAGTGGCGAGTTCTTGTTGTTTTAAACCGCCTGGGCACATCCCGATCAGGTGAGATCGCGCGCTTATCTAACTTCGACCACAGCCAAGTCAGTCGAGTTGCGTATGAACTGGTGGAGAAAGGCCTCATTACCCAAGAGAGTGATGCGACCGATCGACGCAAACAAATTTTGACAATGACCCCAAAAGGCATCGAATGCCTTCGTGATGGAATTCCTACCTCGTTGGCTCGCGATGCGAAATTTCGCTCGCAACTGAGCAAGACTGAGTACGTGAATTTCTGTCATGCGCTCGACGTCATTGGAGCTGAAGCGTTGCAGCTACTCGAAGAAATCAAGCTCAAGGAATGAAGGAAACTGCAGGAATCACAAGGGTAAACCCGCTCCCTGCTTGACCTCGCGCAACACAATGCTGGAGCGCACATGCGCCACCGCAGGCAGTTTGAACAGGGTGCGCATCAAGAACTGTTCGTACTGCTCGATGTCAGTGGCCATGATGGTCAACACATAGTCCGACTGGCCGGTGGTGGAGTAGCAGTGGACGATTTGCGGTGTGGCCTGCACCGCGCCTTCGAATTCGGCCACGGTTTTTTCGGTGTGCTGGGTCAGGTTGATTTCGGCCATCACCATCAGGTTCAGGCCGACCTTTTTGCGGTCCACCTGCACGGTGTAGCCGGTGATGACGCCTTGCGCTTCCATCTCCTTAATGCGTTTCCAGCAGGGCGTGGTGGACAGGCCCACCCGCTCGGAGATCTGCTGCACGGTCATGCGCGAGTCCTCTTGCAAGGCTTCGAGGATTTTGAGGCTGTAGGCGTCGTTCATTCTCCAATTTTATGCCCATGAAGAAATTCATTCTCCAAACAACAAAATCAATGGGGTGAATAAGGGTTTTATTCGCCATTCTCAGGCCTATTCTTACTCCTGAACTTTGGAGACTTTCATGGCCTACGCCGACCCTGCCGCCGCCCTCACGCCTGCCCTGCGCGACTACCAGCTCAAAGACAACATCTGGGCCCCCCAAGGCGCGGTGTTTCTGTCGGGCACGCAGGCCCTGGTGCGCCTGATGCTGATGCAGCGCCAGCACGACGAGCGCCAGCAGTGGAACACCCGGGGCTTCATCAGCGGCTACCGGGGTTCGCCGCTGGGCATGGTGGACCAGGTGATCTGGAAGCAAGGCGACGAATTCAACAATGCGGGCATCGAGTTTGTGCCCGCCATCAACGAAGAGCTGGGGGCCACGCAGGTGCTGGGCACGCAGCGGGTGGAGTCCGACCCCGAGCGCACGGTCGATGGCGTGTTCGGCCTGTGGTACGGCAAAGGCCCGGGCGTGGACAGGGCGGGCGATGCGCTCAAACACGGCAACGCCTATGGTTCGTCACCGCACGGCGGGGTGCTGGTGGTGGCGGGCGATGACCACGGCTGCGTGTCCTCGTCCATGCCGCACCAGAGCGACCAGGTGTTCCAGTCCTGGCACATGCCGGTGGTCTCGCCTGCCGATGTGTCGGAGCTGGTGAGTTTTGGCCTGTATGGCTTTGCGCTCTCGCGTTATTCGGGCGCCTGGGTGGGCATGACCGCGCTGTCGGAGGTGGTGGAAAGCAGCACCACGGTCGACTTGGACGCGATCAACGCGCAGACCGCCGCCTGGAAGAGCCCGCAAGACGTGCAGGCCCTGACCGGGCATGTGACCCCCGCCGATGGCCTGCACTACCGCTGGCCCGATCTGCCTTCGCTGCGCATCGAGTCGCGCCTGCAGGACAAGCTGGCCGCTGTGGCCGCATTTGCGCAGGTCAACAGCATCGACCGCCTGGTGATCGACAGCCCGCATGCCCACATCGGCATCGTCACGGCGGGCAAGGCCCACCACGACCTGATGGAGGTGTTTCGCAGACTGGGCCTGAGCGAAGCCGCGCTGGCTGCCGCCGGTGTGCGTGTGCTCAAGCTGGGCCTGACCTTCCCCATCGACGCGCCGCGCATGCAGACCTTTGCACAGGGCCTGCGCGAGCTGCTGGTGATCGAGGAAAAAGCCCCTGTCGTGGAGCAGCAGCTGCGCGACCTGTTCTACAACGCCCCGGTGCGCCCGGGCATTGTGGGCAAGCGCGATGCGCAGGGCCAGGCCCTGCTGTCGGCACTGGGCGAGTTGCGCCCTTCGCGCCTGATCGTGCAAGTGGCCGCTTGGCTGCAGCAGCACACGGGCGAGGCGCTGAACATTCCGCACCTGAAAGTGCGCGACTTCGTGCCCGCCGAGATGCTGAGCAACGCCAGCGATGCGGTCAAGCGCCTGCCGTACTTTTGCGCAGGCTGCCCGCACAACACCTCTACCAAAGTGCCCGAAGGCTCCACCGCCCGCGCAGGCATTGGCTGCCACTTCATGGCCAACTGGATGGAGCGCGACACCGCCGGGTTGATCCAGATGGGCGGCGAAGGGGTGGACTGGGTTTCGCACTCGCGCTTCACGCGCACGCCGCATGTGTTCCAGAACCTGGGCGACGGCACCTACTACCACTCGGGCTACCTTGCCATCCGCCAGGCGGTGGCGGCCAAGGCCCGCATCACCTACAAGATTTTGTTCAACGACGCGGTGGCCATGACCGGCGGGCAGCCGGTCGATGGCGTCATCAGCGTGGACGCCATCGCGCGCCAGGTCGAAAGCGAAGGCGTGCAGGCGCTGGCCATCGTGAGCGATGACATCGGCAAATTCAACGCGATCAAAAACCGCTTTCCGAGCATCGCCACCTTCCACCCACGTGAAGAGCTGGACTCAGTGCAGCGCCGCTTGCGCGAGGTGACAGGCGTGTCTGTGCTGATTTACGAGCAGACCTGCGCAGCCGAAAAACGCCGCCGCCGCAAGAAAGGCGAGATGGCCGACCCGGCACGCCGCCTGATGATCCATGAAGGCGTGTGCGAAGGCTGTGGCGACTGTGGCGTGCAAAGCAACTGCGTGGCCGTGCTGCCGCACGAGACGGCCTGGGGCCGCAAACGCAAGATTGACCAGACGCATTGCAACAAGGACTATTCGTGCGCCAACGGCTTTTGCCCCAGTTTTGTCAGCGTGAACGGCGGCCGCCTGCGCCGCAAGACGGGCGCAACGCCCGAGGCGCGTGCGCGGCTCATGGCACACGCCGCTCGCCTGCCCGACGCGCACCCGCGCAGCACCGACAGCCCTTGGGATTTGCTGATCACCGGCGTGGGCGGCACCGGGGTGGTCACGGTGGGCGCGGTGATCGCCATGGCCGCGCACCTGGAAGGCCAGCAGGCCAGCGTGCTCGACTTCATGGGCTTTGCGCAAAAGGGTGGCTCGGTGCTGAGCTTTGTGCGCATTGCGCCCACGCAGCAACTGCTGAACCAGGTGCGCATCGACACCCAGCAGGCCGATGCCGTGCTGGCCTGCGACGCGGTGGTGGCCGCCTCGCCCGAAGCGCTGCAAACCATTCGCCACGACCGCACCCGCGTGCTGGTGAACGTGCACGAAACCCCGGTGGCCGACGCGGTGCGCCACCCCGATGCGCAACTGCAAACCGACTTGCTGGTCGAGAAAATGCGCTTTTCTGCGGGCGATGCACAAGTCGAAACCTTTGACGCGCAAGCGCTGGCCGAGCAGGTGCTGGGCGACACGCTGGCCTCGAACATTTTGGCCCTGGGCTACGCCTGGCAACGTGGCCTGGTGCCCGTGGGCTGGGCCGCACTGGAACAAGCCGTGCGCCTGAACAAGGTCGCGGTGGACAACAACCTGCTGGCCCTGGCGGTGGGTCGCCTGGCCGCTGCCGAACCCCAAGCCCTGGTGGCACGGATGACGCCCGCCGCTGTGCCACACACTGAAACCGTGGACGCCGTGGTGGCACAAGCTGCCGCACATCTGGAGGCTTGGCAAAACCCTGCTTGGGCCGGGCGTTACCGCGCCGTGGTGCAACAGGCCCAGCGTGACCTGGCACCGCTGGGCGAGGCAGGCCAAGCTCTGACGCTGACGGTGGCACGCAGCCTGCACAAGCTCATGAGCTACAAGGACGAGTACGAGGTGGCCCGGCTGTTCAGCGATGCCGCTTTCCAGGCGCAGCTGGACGCGCAGTTCGAAGGCGACTACAGCTTGGCGTTCCACATGTCGCCGCCTGCGCTGTTCAAAGCATCTGCGGGCCAAGCGCCCCGCAAGATCACGCTGGGCAGCTGGATGCGCCCCGTGCTGCGCGTGCTGGCGCTGGGCAAAGGCCTGCGCGGCACCGCGCTCGACCCGTTTGGCCACACCGCAGAGCGCCGCATGGAGCGCCAGCTGATCGCCGACTACAGCGCGCAGCTGCAGCAATTGCTGCCTCGGGTCAACTCAGGCAATGCCGAGCTGGTGCGCGAGATTCTGGCGTTGCCGCTGTCTATGCGTGGCTTTGGCCATGTGAAAGAGCGCAATGTGCGCGCCGCACAAACCCGCCAGGTCTGGCTGCTGCACCGGCTCGACCCGGTGCAATACCCACGCCCACAAGAGCAAAGCGGTGTGCAGCAGCTGCGCGGAATTGCGATTCGCAGCGTCTGAGGTGGTTCAGCCAAACCGCGTTGGCAAATACGGCGTCGGGTCGATCCAGGTGTGCTCTGCGCTGATCATTTCGGCCAGCAACCTGCCCGCCACCGGGCCCAGCGTGAAGCCTTGGTGCGAGTGGCCGAAGTTGAACCACAGGCCCGGGTGGCGCGGGGCCGGTCCCATCACGGGCAGCATGTCGGCGGTGCAGGGGCGTGCGCCCAGCCAGGGGGCTTGGGGCACAGGCTCACCCAGATCGACCAGCTCGCGCGCCAGCGATTCGGCCCGACCCAACTGCACGGGCGTGGGCGGTGCGTCGATGTCGGCAAACTCTGCACCCGTGGTCAGGCGCAAGCCCTGGCGCATGGGGGCCAGCACATAGCCTTTTTCGGCGTCCAGCACCGGCATCCTGAGCGTCACGGGCGCGGCGTAATGCTGGTGGTAGCCGCGCTTGATGAACAGGGGCAGGCGATAACCCCAGCGCTGGACGAAGTCATCCGACCAAGGACCCAGCGCCACCACCGCTTGCGCGGCCTGCAAGGTGCCTGTGTCGGTCTGCACCTGCCAGCCGCTGGCCTGCTGTTGCAGGGTTTGTGCATCACCGTGCACCAGCTGGCCGCCGCGTTGCACAAACAGGTCGGCATAACGCTGCACCAGGCCTCCTGGGTCGCTCACGGCCCAGGGGTCGAGCCAGTGCACCGCGCCCACCAGGCCCGGACGCAGGGCGGGTTCGTCGCGTCGCAGGGCTGCACTGTCCAGGCATTGGTGGCGCACGCCGTATTCAGACTCCAGCATGCGTGCGCGTTCGGTGGCCTCCTGGAACGCCGCAGGCGTGCGAAAGACGAAACGGAAACCGTTGCGGGTCACCAGGTCTTCGGCACCGGCTGCCGTGATCAGCGGCTGGTGTTCTTGCGTGGCATGGGCGATCAGGCGGCTGTAGGCTGTGGTGGCGCGGGCGTGGCCAACGGGCGACGAGTTGCGGAAATAGGACCAGAGCGCTCCGGCCATGCGCGGCAAGGCGCGTGCGTGCCAGTTCACCTCGGCACCGCGGCCCAGTGCCACGTCCAGCAGGAACGGCAGCTCGCGCGGAAAAGCATAGGGTTGCACTGACTCGCGCTGGATGAGCCCCGCGTTGCCGTGGGAAGTCTCTTGCCCGGGCGCTCGCCGGTCCACCAGCGTGACCGTGTGACCACGCGACTGCAAATGCAAGGCGGTGCAGGTGCCGACCATGCCGGCGCCCAGGACGATGACGGATGTTTTCATGGTGTTTCAGACCGCATTGTGACTGGGTGTGGTCGAGCCACCCGCCAACAATGGCGGGTGCGTGACGATGCTTCGCAGCTCGGGCCGTGGCGTGGCCAATGACGTCATGTCGGGCCGTGGACGGCGCAGCTCACCGTGAGCAGCGAACCACGACTCCACCGCCGAGGCCATGCCCAGCAAGCGGGCGTCCTGGTGCAGCGGGCCGATCATTTGCAGACCAAACGGCATGCCGGCATCGTCTTTGCCGCAGGGCAGCGACAGCGCCGGGTTGGTGGCCAGCGTGACCAGGTAGGTCAGACTCAGCCACTCGTAATAGTTGCGCTGTTTCTGGCCGTCGACCACCTCGGCGTACAGCTCGGTCCACGGGAAAGGCGACAGCGGCGTGACCGGTGACAGGATCAGGTCGTAGTGTTCAAAAGCTGCCTGGAATTGCCGGTTGATGCGGGTCTGTGTCAGGTGCGACCATGCGCGGTCGGCCAGGGTGATGCTGGCGGCCATCTCGACATTGGCCCGCACATTGGGGCCCAGTGTGTCGGGCTGCGTGCGGTAAACCTCTTCAAAGGCCGCGACAAAACTTTCGGCGCGGATCACATCAAAACAGCGGTGGCCGTCGCTCAGGTCCCAGTCGAGGGGTTCGCACACCGCCACCTCGTGCGACAAGGCCTGCACCCGCTCGCGGAAGGCCCGACGGACCATTGGGTCCACCGCGCAGGCACCAAAGTCTTCGGTGTACGCCACGCGCAGTTGGCGCAAGTCAGCGGGCTGCACGGGCCAGAACGGCTCGTGCTGCACGCCCAGACTCAGCGGGTCCATGGGGTGCGGGCCCACACTGGCCTGCATCATGAACGCGGTGTCGGCCACGTCGCGCCCCATGGGGCCCAGCACCGAAATGGCCGACCAGCCCAGCGGGCGCATGTCGTTGGCGATCAAGCCGGGGGAGGGCCGCAAGCCGACCACGCCGCACAGCGCTGCCGGAATCCGCAGTGAGCCACCGGTGTCCGAGCCGGTACACAAGGGCAGCATGTCGCACGCCAATGCTGCTGCCGATCCGCCCGATGAGCCCCCCGCATTGAGCGTTGGGTTGAACGGGTTGCCCGTCGCGCCCCAGACCGGGTTGCGGCTGTTGGCGCCTGCGCCCATGTCGGGTGTGTTGGTCTTGGCGGTGACGATGGCACCGGCCTTGCGCATGCGGGCCACGTAGGACACGTCCTTGTCAGGCACGTGCCCACGCAGGCGCACATTGCCGCTGGTGGTGAGCAATCCGGCGGTGGCCTGCAGGTCTTTCACACCCAGCGGCAGGCCGTGCAGTGCGAGCAGCGCATCACCCCGCATGACCTGGGCTTCGGCTTCGCGGGCCGAGGCCAATGCGCGTTCGTAGTCGGTCGCGCAGATCGCGTTCACGGCCGGGTTGTAGGTTTCAATCTGGTCGATGCAAGCTTGCATCAGTTCGACGGGCGAGATTTTTTTTTCGCCAATCTGGCGGCGCAATTCGACGGCGCTCAGTTCTACCAAAGACATGGCATTCACTCCACCGGGATGTTCGCGCGGTGCACATAGGCCCGCAGCAAGGGCAGCTCCTGCGCCACCCGCTTGTCGTAAGCACTGCCCGGCTCGAACAGCACATCCAGACCGACTTTCTGCAACTCGGTTTTGACGGCCGGATCGTTCAGGCTGTCCTTGAGGGCCTTGCTCAGGCGGGCGCTGACCTCGGCGGGCATGCCGCGGCGGCCCACGTAGCCGATCCAGGGCACCATCTCGTAGTCAGGGAATCCGGCTTCGGCCACGCTGGGCACCTGCGGCATTTGGGGCGAGCGTTGGCGTGTGGTCACGGCAATCGCCTTGACCTTGCCGGTGGCCATCTGCGGCAGGGCGGCCACGCTGGTGTCAAAGGTGAGCGGAATCTGGCCGCCGATCAAGTCCGTCATGGCCGGTGCGCTGCCGCGGTAGGCCACGTGCACCATGTTGGCGCCGGTCATGACCTTGAACATTTCACCGGCCAGGTGCGCCGACGTGCCCACGCCAAAGGAGCCAAAGTTCAGGCCTTTGGGCTCGCGTTTGGCCAGTTCCAGCAATTCCTTGACGTTGTTGGCGGGCAATTTGGGATGGGCCAGCAAGACCAGCGGCGAGCTGCCGATCAGGCCGATGGACTCGAAGTCCTTTTGCGGGTCATACGGCAGGCTGTTCTTGAGTGCCGCATTGACCGTGAAGGTGGTGTTCGACGAAATCAGCAGGGTGTAGCCGTCTGCCGGAGACTTGGCCACCAGCGTGGCCCCAATGGCGGTGCCTGCACCGGCCTTGTTTTCGACGATGACCGGTTGACCCAGCCTCTGGCCCAGCGGGCCGGCCAGCTTGCGCGCCAGGATGTCGGTGGCACCACCGGGCGGGTAAGGCACCACCACCGTGATCGGCTTGTCAGGGTAAGCGGCCTGCGCCAACAGATTGAAGCCGCACAGCAAGGCGGCCAGCAGGGTTTTGTTCATCTCATGTTTCCTTGGATTCGAAAGACTGCAGGTAGCGCGACAACACCTGCAGTTGTGCAGGGATGGCTGTCGCCGTGGAATAAGGGGCGACCAAGCCCATGCCGCGTAAGGACGACAACACAAACTGGACACGCGCCGAGGCCTGGGTGCCCTGGCACATCTCCGGGAAGCACTGCGCCATGCGCTGGTGCAGGCTGTTCGTCAGCACACTGCGTTGTTCGATGATGTGCGCCACCATCAGCGCGTCCTCACGTGCGGCCAGATAGGCCGACCAGGCCACACAAAAACGCGGCTCGCCGTAGAGCTTGGCCCAGGCCTGTTGCACAAAGTGGTCGGCCCGGCGCTTGAGGCTCCAGTGCGCAGGCGGCCAGAAATCGCTGGCCTCTTCGAGCTGCCCGATCAGGCGGGTGATGACTTCGAGCATCAGCGCCGCCTTGGAGCTGAAGTGGTGCTGAACCGCACCCGCAGTCATACCAGCGGCCCGCGCGACCTCATGTACCGACAGTTGCCCGTGGCCTTTGGCCTGCATCAGGCCCACGGCTGCATCCAGCAGCCGCTCACGCGTCTGCTCGCTCTTGATCTGGTGGAGGTTGCGGCTCATGTGTCAGATTGCATTATGGTTGTAATGCAATTTATCGAAGCCCGGACAAACCCGTATCTTGTCCTTTGTCAGGTCGGGGCAGGCTGCATGTCGGACAATGGGCAAGGCAACCTTGAAGAGAGAACACCATGGGCAACCGACTCACCCAAATCGCCACCCGCACCGGGGACAACGGCACCACCGGCCTGGGCAACAACCAGCGCGTGTCCAAAAACAGCCTGCGCGTGCACGCCATGGGCGAGGTCGACGAGCTCAACTCCCACATCGGCGTGCTGCTGTGCGAAGACATGGCCGCCGATGTGCGTGAAGTGCTGGTCGAGATCCAGCACCAGCTGTTCAACCTGGGCGGCGAGTTGTCCATTCCGGGGTTTGAGTTGCTCAAGGCCGAGGCCGTGGCCGACCTGGACGCAGCGCTGGCCAAGTACAACGCACAGTTGCCCAAGCTCGAAGAGTTCATCCTGCCTGCGGGCACCCGTGGCGCGGCGCAGGCGCACGTGTGCCGCACCGTGGCCCGCCGGGCCGAACGGGCCTGCGTGGCTCTGGGCAACGAAGAGGCCTTGAACGACACGCCCCGCCAGTACCTCAACCGACTGTCGGACCTGATGTTCGTACTGGCCCGTGTGCTCAACCGCATGAATGGCGGCGATGACGTCTACTGGAAGAGCCAGCGCATGAAGGCCGGCTGAGCGCCCTGCTGTCCCGCATGTGCCTGCCTGTCACCTAGGTGTACGTTGGCGGGTTTGACCGAGTGACAACGGTGCACACCCACTGCTACCCTCGGCCCCATGAACACCGCCGCCACCCTGCACCCTGCACCCAATGTGCCCCAGATCCGTCTGTACCAGAACTGGTTGCGTGACCAGCGCGGCCTGACGTTCGACACCTACAACGACCTCTGGCGCTGGTCGGTCACTGACCTTGACGCCTTCTGGCAAAGCATCTGGGATTACTTCGAGATGCGCTCGCCCACACCCCACACGGCGGTGCTGGCCAACAACGTCATGCCCGGAGCGACGTGGTTCCCGGGTGCGAAGATCAACTACGCCGATCAGGTGCTGCGCCATGTGCAGCCCGCGCACGCAGCGGGGTTTCCGGCGGTGATCAGCCTCAACGAAAAAGGCCAGCGACGCGAGATGGGCTGGCCCGAGCTGCGCCGCCAGGTGGCCGCGATGGCACTGCACCTGCAGACCCAAGGTGTGCAGCCCGGGGACCGGGTGGCCGCTTACCTGCCCAACATCCCCGAGGCCATGGTGGCGTTTTTGGCCACGGTCAGCGTGGGCGGTGTGTGGAGCATCTGTGCGCCCGACATGGGCACCAACGCGGTGCTCGACCGCTTCAAACAGATCGAGCCCAAGGTGCTGATTGCCGTGGACGGCGTGAGCTATGGTGGGCGCGACTTTGACCGCATGACCGTGGTGCAGGAACTCAAGGACGCGTTGCCCAGCGTGCAGCACATCATCATCCACGACAACCTGGGCACGGTGGACATCGCCCAGTGCGAGGTGGCGGCCAGCGTGCCCATGTCGGTCGTCACCGCCCGTGACGACGCCGAGGTGCAGGCCTTTGAGCCGATGTGGCTGCCCTTTGACCATCCGCTGTGGATCGTCTATTCGAGCGGCACCACCGGCCTGCCCAAACCCATCGTGCACGGCCACGGCGGCACCGTGATCGTGGCGCTGGCCAACAAGATCCTGCACAACGACGTGGGTTGCAGCTACCAACCCAACAACTTTGGCGAGCGCTTTCACTGGTACAGCTCCACCGGCTGGGTCATGTGGAACGCCCAGGTCGCTGGCCTGCTCAACGGCGTGACCTGCGTGATCTACGACGGCAACCCTGGCGGCAGCAAGGACAACCCCGACTGGGGCATTTTGTGGCGCATGGCGTCCGAAGAAAAAGTCACATTCTTTGGCGCGGGCGCGGCCTTCTTTGCCAACTGTCAAAAGGCCGGGGTCGACCTCTCCCGTTGCGGCGACCTGTCGCTGATCCGCGCCCTCGGCACCACCGGCTCACCCCTGTCGCCTGAAACCCAAACCTGGGGCACGGAAGAATTCAAAAAAATCGGCACCGACATCTGGTGGTGCAACATCTCGGGCGGCACCGACTTTGCCGGTGCCTTTGTGGGCGGCCACCGAGAGCTGCCGCAAGAGCCCGGCGTCATGCAGTGCCGCATGCTGGGCGCAGCGGTCGAATCGTGGAACGAAGCGGGCGAGCCCGTCAAAGGCGAAGTCGGCGAGCTGGTCTGCACCCAGCCCATCCCGTCGATGCCGCTGTTTTTCTGGGGCGACAAGGAGAATGCCCGCTATCTGGCCAGCTACTTCGAGATGTACCCTGCAGGCCACGGCCGAAAGCCCGGTGGCGGCGACGGCCCGGCCAGCATGGGCGGCGTCTGGCGGCATGGCGACTGGCTGCGCATCGGTGATGCGAGTGGACAAGGCGAAGGCTGCGTGATCTTTGGCCGCAGCGACGCCACCATCAACCGCCACGGCCTGCGCATGGGCACGAGCGAGTTGTACAGCGCGGTCGAAGCCCTGCCCGAAGTCATGGACTCGATGGTCGTGGATCTGGAATACCTGGGTAAGGAAAGCTACATGCCGCTGTTTGTGGTGCTGCGCCCCGGCTCGGCGCTGGATGACGCGCTCAAGGCCAAGCTCAACAACGCCATCAAGGTGGCGCTGAGTCCGCGCTTCATCCCCAATGAAATCTTCCAGGTGGCCGAAATCCCGCGCACCCTGTCGGGCAAAAAGCAGGAACTGCCGATCAAGAAACTGATGCTCGGCCAGCCACTCGAAAAAGTCGTCAACAAGGACGCCATGGCCAACCCGGGGTGTCTGGACTGGTATGTGAACCTGGCCAAACAGCATTTGGCCAAGGCTTGAAAAAACGGCGTGCCGCTTGCGCAGGCACGCCGTTTTGTTTTTGTGAGAACCGAATCAGTTCTTGTGCAACTCGGCGTTCAACTCGCCCCAGCTCTTGTTGCGTGGAATGGCGTGCAAAGCGCCCGACTGTGAATCGCGGCGAAACAGGATGCCGTTCTTGCCGGACAGCTCCTTGGCTTTCATGAGCGAACCGTCGGGCATCTGCACGCGGCTGCCGCCGGTGATGTAGCAGCCGGCCTCGACCACGCAGTCGTCGCCCAGCGAGATGCCAATGCCGGCGTTGGCGCCCAGCAGGCAGCGCTTGCCGACCTGGATGACTTCCTTGCCGCCACCGGACAGCGTGCCCATGATGGATGCGCCGCCGCCGATGTCGCTGGCGTCATCGACCACCACGCCCGCGCTGATGCGGCCTTCGACCATGCTGGCGCCCAGAGTGCCCGCGTTGAAGTTGCAGAAGCCTTCGTGCATGACGGTGGTGCCGCTGGCCAGGTGCGCGCCCAGGCGTACACGGTCGGCGTTGGCAATGCGCACACCCGAGGGGATCACGTAGTCGGTCATTTGCGGGAATTTGTCCACGCCTTTGACTTCGAGCACGCGGCCAGTGGCACGGGCCTTGAGGCGGGCAGTGGGCACGTTGGCCACAGCGCAAGGGCCAAAGTTGGTCCAGGCCACATTGGCCAGCAGGCCAAAGATGCCGGTCACGTTGGCGCCATGCGGCTGCACCAGGCGGTGGCTGAGCAGGTGCAGGCGCAGGTAGGCGTCGTGCGTATCAAGAGGCGCGTCGGCCAGCGATTTGATCTCGGTGCGCACAGCCACCACGGTGGTGCCGCGCACGGCGCAGGCGCTCAGGGCCTTGGCCACGTCAGCGCCCAGGGCGGCAACCGCTTCGGCTTCGGTCAGACGCGTGCTGCCGCTGGTGGCCACATCGCCTGCCAGTTCGGGGGCCGGGAACCAGGTGTCCAGAACGGTGCCGTCGGCGGCCAGAGTGGCCAGGCCCGTGGCGCGTGCGCCGGTGGTTTGGAAAGTGCTCATGTGTTGCTCCGAAAAAATGGCCCGCTGTGCGTGCGGGCCGATGGGAATCTGAAGGCGTGATTATCGAGGATGGCGGCTCAGGGCTTCGAATGGCTGGCCACATATTGGCGCAGCACGCTGTCCATCAGTGACTGCCAGCCGTCGCCCGTGGACCTGAAGTACGCCAGCACTTCGGGGCTGTAGCGCACGGACACCAGCAGTTTTTTGTTCTCGGATTTGGGCCGACCGCGCAAACTTTTGAGTGGAACCATGTTCTTCAATTGCGTGGGCGTGAGCGGCTGAGCATCGGGATCACTTTTAGCTGCGGCGGTGATGGCCTTGTCCTCTTGCACGCTGGGCATGCGGACCGATGGGCGCTTAGAAATTTTCGACATAGTGCTTTACCTCGCGTCGATTGGCACGGCGAAGACTGATGATTCTTCGTGCTGGTGCCCGGTCAACATATGCCACGAAGTACAGGGTCTCGGTTTTGGGGGCGAGTGCGATCATTCGCATCTCGTTGTACTCAAACCGATCATCAACCCATACCAGCGCGGATTCCCAGTCGAGTTCATCGGCCATGCGCAGTGAAAGACCATGTTTGATCTGATTGGAGGCGTCTTTGACCGGATCGAACTCGATACGCATTGTATTCATGTAGCTACTGAAAATCAACTGCTCCGCGCCGTGAGCACTGCCTTGGCATCGGACAGACGGCTGACGTTGCCGTGGTGCAAGCGCATCAGCGCAAAACCCAGGTTGAACACCTGCGGGCGCAGTTTGTTGGTCAGGGCCAGGTGGACATTTTGCTTTATAAGTATTCCAAAGCATTCAAAATAATTTCAATGTCACTTGAGTTCGACACTGCGGTATCCAACACCTCTGTCACTTTCTGCCAATGCCTTTGACCCTAGAAGCGATTGCGGCCAACCAGGGTCCGCTGTGCAATCAGGCCATCGCGATGGCCCGCATACAGGGCCGCGCTCATGGAGACAAAAGCATGTACCTCACCGCTGGCCTGCACCGTTCGATGCAAAGGCACCCCGACAAGATCGCCACCGTCACCGGCACGCGTCGCCAGACCTACCGGCAGTTGGTGGACCGGGTGGCCCGCACCGCATCGGCACTGCGTGCTTTGGGCCTGCAGCCGGGCGAGCGCCTGTCCGTGCTGGCCCTCAACAGCGACCGCATGATCGAGTTGCTGCTGGCCGGGGCCTGGGCGGGGCTGGTGATCAATCCGATCAATACCCGCTGGACACCGGCCGAAGTGGCCTATGCCCTGAACGACTGCGGTGCCAGCGCACTGGCGGTCGACGACGGCCTGATGGCCACCGCGCAGGCCATGGCACAGCCCTTGCCCGCCTTGCGTCACCGCCTCTACATCGGCGAAGCGCAAGCTCCGGCGGGCTACCTGTCGCTCGAAACACAGTTGGGCAGCGCCTCGCCCATGGAAGACGTGCGCAGCGCCCCCGACACGCTGGCGGCCATCGTCTATACCGGCGGCACCACCGGTTTCCCCAAGGGCGTGATGCTCTCGCACGGCAACCTCTGGGCATCGCTGCTGGGGCGCATGGCCGAGGTGCCCAACCCGCCGCATTACGTCACCTTGCTGACCTCGCCCATGTTCCATGTGGCGGGGCTCGGTCGCATGCTGGGCCAGACCATTGTGGGCGGCACCTGCGTCACCGTGCCGTCCTTCCAGCCCCAGCAGGTGGTCGAGATCATGGCCCGCGAAGGCGTGAACGACCTGGTCATCGTGCCCAGCATGCTGCAGATGCTGCTGGACACCCCCGGGTTTGACCCGCAGGGCCTGCCCAAACTGGAGCGCATTTTGTGGGGCGCGGCGCCGATCACGCTGCCGCTGCTGCGGCGTGCGCTTGCGGCATTTCCGCAGGTGGACTTCATCCATGTGTACGGCATGACCGAAACCTCGGCCGCCGTTTCGACCTTGCCGATTTCCCGTGACCCCGCCTTTCTGGACAGTGAGCGCATCCGTTCGGCGGGTGCGGCGGGTTTGTCGGCCGAAATCCGCATTGCCGACGAGCAAGGGCGCGAGGTGCCCGCAGGCACGCACGGGGAGATCCTGGTGCGCGGCCCGGCCGTGATGCAGGGCTACTGGGGCCGCGAAGAAGACACGCGCAAGGCCTTGGCGGGCGGCTGGCTGCACACCGGCGACGGCGGCGTGATGGACGAACACGGCTACCTTTACGTGATCGACCGCATCAAGGACATGGTCATCACCGGCGGCGAAAACGTCTACCCGGCCGAGGTCGAGAGCACGATCACCAGCCACCCGGCGGTGTCCATGTGTGCCGTGATCGGCCTGCCGCACGACAAGTGGGGCGAAGCGGTGCACGCCATCGTCGTGCTCAAGCCGGGCATGCAGGCCACGACCGAAGAACTCTCGGCCCATTGCCGCGAACGCATCAGCGGCTACAAGTGCCCCAAGAGCTACGAATTCCGCGACAAGCTGCCCCTGACGGCCGCAGGCAAGGTACAAAAAACCGAGCTGCGCAAGACCGCCCAGGCAGCTGCAGGAGGCCGCGCATGAGCACGAACCAAGGCGCGCCGCTGAAAGGCGTGCGCGTGCTGGACCTGACCCGATTGCTGCCCGGCCCCATGTGCACCCTGCACCTGGCCGACCTGGGCGCCGACGTCATCAAGATCGAAGACCTGGGCGCGGGCGACTACGCCTCGCCCCCGGTGCGCGAAATGCTCAACCGCAACAAGCGCGGCATGCGCCTGGACCTCAAGCAAGCCGAAGGCGTGCAGCTTTTGCTCCAGCTGTGCGAGAGCGCCGATGTGCTGGTCGAAGGCTTTCGCCCCGGCGTCATGGCGCGACTGGGCCTGGGCTACGACGCGGTGCGCGAGCGCAACCCGCGCTTGGTCTACTGCAGCATCAGCGGCTACGGCCAGACCGGGCCGCTCAGCCAAAAGGCCGGGCACGACCTCAACTACTGCGGTTATGCCGGTGTGGCCGACCAGGTGGGCACAACCGGTGGCGAGCTGGCCCTGTCCAACCTGCCCATGGGCGACTTGCTGGGCGGCACCATGCCCGCCGTGATGGGCATCCTGGCGGCGTTGTTTGACGCGCAGCGCACGGGCCAGGGGCGGCATGTCGATGTGGCCATTGCCGACGGCGTGCTGGCCCATGCGGTGATTCCGCTGGCGGGCTTGCACAGCCGCGGCCGCGTGCCCGCGCCCGGTGGTGACAAGCTCACCGGGGCGCTGCCCTGCTACGGACTGTACCCCACGCAAGACGGCCGCTACCTGGCCGTGGGCGCTTTCGAGCACAAGTTCTGGGACACCTTTTGCGCCCTGCTGGGCCGCCCGGATTTGGCCGAGCACCACATTCCCAAAACGCGTGAGCTGTCCGACTGGGTGCGGCGCGAAGTGGCCCAGGCGGTGCAGGCGCACCCGCTGGCCCACTGGGCGCAGCTGCTGGATGGCGCCGACTGCTGCGTGACCCCCGTGCTCAAGCTCGACGAGGCGCAACAGCTGCCGCATTTTCAGGACCGGGGCATGTGGGTGCAGGTTCAGACCGCGCAGGGCGAGACCATGACACAAATGGCCATGCCGGTGCAGATGAGCGGCTACACCTTCGCCGTGCAGCGCCCCGCGCCCCTGCAAGGCCAGCACACCCGTGAGGTGCTGACCGCTGCGGGACTCGACGCCGCCGCCATTGATGTTTTGTGCCAACGCAAAGTCGTAGGATAGAGGCTCTGTCCCCCTTCGACTGCGCCATGAACCGTTCCCAGAACGCCACGCCGATCCAGCACACCATCGCGGTTTACCAGGTGGTGCAGATGCTGTTGGCCATCGAGGACGAAGACCAGCGTGCCGCCGTGCTGCGCCGGGCAGGCATCTTGCCTGCGCTGCTGGAGTCCAAGTTGGCGCGGGTCACCCAGACCCAGTTTGCCCGCCTGATGACGGCCCTGGTGCGCCACCACCGTGACGAGTTCTGGGGCCTGGGCTCGACCCCCTTGCCTTTGGGCTCGTTCGCTGTGGGCTGCCGCATGCTGGTGGGCCACCGCAAGCTGGGCGATGCCCTGCGCGCCGGGCTGCGTTACTACCACGCGCTGCTGCCCGACTTCGTGCCGCGCCTCGTGGTCAAGCAGGGCGAGGCCTACCTGCGCATGAGCCCCCGACACGCCCTGACCGACCGCCAGGCCTATGCCGTGCGCGTCTTCATGTTCCTCAGCTACGGCGTGATGTGCTGGCTGGCGGCGCGCCGCATCCCGGTCGACGAAGTGGTTTACCAGGACAGCGACGTGGCCCGCCGCAGCGATGCGTCCAAACTGTTTCAGGCGCCCATCCGCCTGATGGAGGGCGAATGGGGCTACCGCTTTGACGCCAAGTGGCTCGACCTGCCGGTGGTGCAGAACAACGAAAGCGTGGAAGAGTTCCTGCACCAGGCCCCCGCCTGTCTGCTGGTCAAGTACCGCGACCAGGCCAGCCTGACCGAGCGCATCCGCCGCATGCTGCGGCGCTACCTGGCCGAAGAAATGCCTTCGCTCGAAGAGGTCAGCGACATGCTGGCCACCACGCCCCAAACCCTGCGCCGCCGCCTGCAACGCGAAGGCCAGGGCTACCAGATGATCAAGGACGCCCTGCGCCGCGACGTGGCCGTGGAGTACCTCACCCAGTCCGACCTGCCGCTGCTTGAAGTGGCGGCCCGCGTGGGGTTTTCAGAAGCCAGCACCTTCCACCGCGCCTTCAAGGCCTGGACGGGCCTGACCCCCGGCGCTTACCGTCAGGCGCACAACGAACCCGCCGAAGCCGAAGCGCTGGCCTGAGCAGAAGCCTTATCTCTGTAGGAGCGGCGCCCTCGCCGCGATAGACCGCCCACAACCCACAGACATTCGCCCCGAGGGCGGGGCTCCCACAAATCCTTGGCCACCTTTTGATGGTGCCCCTCAAAAATGTCATTTCCTGCCAATCATCTTGACCTGATTGGCGATTGGTGAAGCCCTGCTCCCGCTCGATACTTTGTCCGTATCGAAGCCTTTCAAGGAGCAAGCATGGCTGTCAGCAAGCGCGCAGTTCACGTCGTTGGCGTGGGCATGATCCCCTTCACCAAACCCGGGGCCAGCGAGTCCTACAACCTCATGGGCGCCCGTGCGGCCAAGCTCGCGCTCGACGATGCAGGCGTGCCCTACGACGCTGTGCAGCAGGCCTATGTCGGCTATGTCTACGGTGACTCCACTGCCGGACAAGCCGCGATCTACGGCGTGGGCCTGACCGGCATCCCGGTTTTCAACCTCAACAACAACTGCTCGACTGGCTCGAGCGCGCTGTACCTGGCGCGCCAGGCGGTCGAGAGCGGCATGGTCGAATGCGCCATCGCCCTGGGCTTTGAGCAGATGCAGCCCGGCGCGCTCAAAGGCGCTTGGGACGACCGCCCCTCGCCCATGACCCGCTTTGCCGAGGCCATGACCGCGCACCAGGGCTACGACCCGGCCGCGCCCCGTGCCGCGCAGTTCTTTGGCGGTGCGGGCATGGACTACATGAAGGAATACGGCATTCGCGCCGACACCTTTGGCCGCATCTCGGTCAAGGCGCGCCAGCACGCGGCCCGCAACCCGCTGGCCGTGTTCCGCCAGACGCTGACGCTCGAAGAGGTGATGGCCTCGCCCACCGTGTTCGGCCCGCTCACGCGCTACCAGTGCTGCCCGCCCACCTGCGGCGCAGCGGCGGCCATCGTCTGCTCGGCCGACTTTGCCAAAAAGCACAAGCTGGACGCCAGCGTGGTGATCGCCGCGCAGGCCATGACCACCGACACCCCCAGCACCTTTGACAGCGATGACATGCGCCGCGTGGTGGGCTACGACATGACGGCCAACGCGGCCAAGCAGGTGTACGAGGCCGCAGGCATTGGCCCCGAAGACCTCGACGTGGTCGAGCTGCACGACTGCTTCACCGCCAACGAACTCATCACCTACGAAGGCCTGGGCCTCACGCCCGAAGGCACCGCCGAAAAGTTCATCGTTGACGGCGACAACACCTACGGCGGGCGCATCGTCACCAACCCCTCGGGCGGCCTGCTGTCCAAGGGCCACCCGCTGGGGGCCACAGGTCTGGCGCAGTGCTACGAGCTGGTGTCGCAGCTGCGCGGCAAGGCCGATCAGCGCCAGGTCGAAGGCGCACGTTTGGCGCTGCAGCACAACCTGGGCCTGGGCGGTGCTTGCGTGGTGACGCTTTATCAAAAGGTGTGACCATGCTCGACCGCCAATACATCGGCCACACCATGCCCAAGTTCTCGGCCACGGTCGAGAAGGGCCGCCTGCGCTTTTTTGCCAAGGCCATCGGCGAAACCGACCCGGTCTACACCGACGAAGCCGCGGCCCAGGCCGCCGGTCACCCCGGCCTGCCGGTGCCGCCCACATTTTTGTTCTGCCTGGAGATGGAATCGCCCGATCCGGCCGCGATCCGCAACTTGCTGGGCCTGGACTACCGCCGCTTGCTGCACGGCGAACAGGGCTTCACCTACCACCGCATGGCCTATGCCGGTGATGTGCTGAGTTTCGAGCAGCGCATCGAAGACATCTACGACAAGAAGGGCGGCGCACTCGACTTCGTGCTGCGCAAGACCCGTGTGACCAACCAGCGCGGCGAGCATGTGGCCGATCTGCGCACCGTGACAGTCCAGCGCAACGGCTGAGGACCCCATGATGAACCTGCCATCTTTTGACGCGCTCCAGGTGGGCGACAAGATCCCCGCCCTGGCGCTGCCCCCCATCTCCCGCCTGACGCTGGCGCTGTACTGCGGCGCCTCGGGCGACCACAACCCCATCCATGTCGACAGCGACTTTGCCAAAAGCGCGGGCATGCCCGATGTGTTCGCGCACGGCATGTTGTCCATGGCCTGGCTGGGCCGTGCACTGACCCAATGGGTGCCCCAGACCGCGATCCGCGACTACAGCGTGCGCTTTGCAGCCATCACCCAGGTGCACGAAAAGATCACCTGCACCGGCGAAGTGACCGAGAAATTCGAAGTCGATGGCGAACGCCGTGTGCGCCTGACTTTGACCACCGCCAATGCCGAAGGCCAGGTGAAGCTGGCGGGTGACGCCGTCGTCGCCCTGGCTTGAACCCCATATCTGAAAAGGAATTTCCATGACCCGCAAACTCGAAGGCCAGGTGGCCCTGGTGTCTGGCTCTGGCCGCGGCATCGGCCGTGAAATCGCGCTCAAGCTCGCCAGCGAAGGCGCCCGTGTCGTCATCAACGACCTCGACAAGGCTCCGGCCGAGCAGACCGTGGCCGACATCGTCGCCAGCGGTGGCCAGGCCGTGGCCTGCATCGGCAGCGTGACCGAGGCCGACTTTGGTGAGCGCTTCGTCAAGACCGCGCTCGACGCCTTTGGCGGTATCGACATCATCGTCAACAACGCGGGTTACACCTGGGACAATGTGCTGCAAAAGATGAGCGACGAGCAATGGGAGGCCATGCTGGCCGTGCACCTGACCGCGCCCTTCCGCATCCTGCGCGCCGCATCCAACTTCATCCGCGAGGCCGCCAAAAAAGAAGCCGAAGCGGGCATATCCAAGCACCGCAAGGTGGTCAACATCTCGTCCACCTCGGGCGTGTACGGCAACGCAGGCCAGGCCAATTACGCGGCGGCCAAGGCAGGTATCAACGGCTTGACCAAAGCCATGGCCAAAGAGTGGGGCCGCTACAAGGTCAACGTCAACAGCGTGGCCTTTGGCCTGATCATGACGCGCCTGACGCAAGCCCTGACGGCAGGCGATGCCAGTGTGGAGATTCAAGGCCGCACCATCGCCGTCGGCGTGCAGCCTGACCGCCTCAAAGCTGCTGAATCCACCATCCCATTGGGCCGGGGCGGCACACCCGAAGAGGCGGCCGGTGCGGTCTACATCTTCTGCATCCCCGAGTCCAACTACGTCAGCGGCCAGGTGCTGGTTTGCGGCGGCGGCCGTCCTTGAGGCGCGTATGGACAGCATCCTGACCTTCCCCCGCAGCGTGTTCCGCGAGGACCACGAAATGCTGCGCGAGACCGTGCGCCGCTTTCTTGAGCGCGAATGCAAACCCCGCCAGGCCCAGTGGGACAAGGATGGCAAGGTGGACCGCGAAACCTGGCTCAAGGCCGGACGCGAAGGCCTGCTGTGCGCCACCATGGACCCGAAGTGGGGCGGTGCGGGCGGTGACTTTGGCCACGCGGCCGTGATCGTCGAAGAGATCGGCCGCTCTGGCGTGGGGGGGCTGGGCTTTGGCCTGCACTCCGACGTGGTGGCACCCTACATCGAGCGTCTGGGCACCGAAGAACAAAAGGCGCGTTGGCTCCCCCAATGCGCCACCGGTGAAGTCATTCTGGCGATCGCCATGAGCGAGCCTGGCGCGGGCAGCGACCTGAAAGCCATCCGCACCACGGCGCGCCGTGAGGGCGACGAATACGTCATCAACGGTGCGAAGACCTTCATCTCCAACGGCCTGAACTGCGACCTGGTCGTGGTGGTGGCCAAGACCCAGCCCGAACTCGGTGCCAAAGGCGTGTCGCTGATCCTGGTCGAGGCCGACCGTGCCGGTTTCCGCAAAGGCCGCAAGCTCGAAAAAATGGGCCAGGAAGCGGCCGACACCGCCGAGCTGTTTTTTGAAGACGTGCGCGTGCCGGTCAGCAACATCCTGGGCGAAGAGAACAAGGGCTTTGCCTACCTCATGCAAGAGCTGGCGCAAGAGCGCTTCGTGATCGCGCTGGGCGCAGCCGCCAAGATGGAAGCCATGTTCGACGAGACCGTGCGCTACACCAAGGAGCGCGTGGTCTTTGGCAAGCCACTGTTTGATTTTCAGAACACCCGCTTCAAGCTGGCCGAGATCAAGGTACGCACCACCGCCGTGCGCATGATGGTCGACCAGTACCTGGGCGAGCACCTGCGCCGCAAGCTCACCGTGCAAGAAGGGGCCATGGCCAAGCTGTTCGCGACCGAAGAGCTGGGCAAGGCGCTGGATGAATTGCTGCAGCTCTACGGTGGCTACGGTTACATGATGGAGTACCCGATCACCCGCGCCTTTGTCGACTCGCGCGTGACCCGCATCTACGGCGGCACCAGCGAGGTCATGAAAGAGCTGATCTCCAGAAGCCTGTGATGACGCCATCGTCCACACCCTTTTGGCCCAAAGGCGTGCCGCGCTCGCTGTGCCTGCCGCAGGTGCCGCTCACGCATTACCTGCAGGTCGCGGCTGAGCGCTTTCCGAACAAGCCCGCCGTGATTTTTTGCGGCAGCACGCTGAGTTACGGGGCGCTGCTGGCGCGTGTCGAGGCGCTGGCCGGATATCTGACCCAGCGGCTGGGTGTACAGCGCGGCGACCGGGTGTTGCTGATGAGCCAGAACTGCCCGCAATACGTGGCGGCCTACTACGGCATCATGCGCGCCGGGGCGGTGGTGGTGCCGGTCAACGCCATGTGCACCCAAAGTGAAATCCGCTACTACATGCAAGACAGCGGCGCCCGCGTGGCCATGGTGGCGCAAGAGTTGTTGCCACAAGTCATGCCGCTGCTGCAGCGGGGCGATGGTGATGCTTTGCAAGCCGTGCTGGTGCATGCGTATTCAGAAGGCCTGCCTGCACAGCAACCCAGCGACGAAGTGCCCGACGTGGTGCTGGCCGCGCGCCAGTGGCCCGATGCCCCAGGCCTGCACGGCCTCGAAGACGCGATTGCAGAGGCGCTGCCTGCACCCGTGCAGCACCCCGATAGCCAGGACTTGTGTGTGCTGCCCTACACCTCAGGCACCACAGGCCACCCCAAGGGGTGCATGCACACACACGCCACGGTGTTGGCTTCCAACATGTCCTCGCAAGTCTGGCGCGGGCTGCACATGGACTCGGTGTTCCTGGCTGTGGCACCGCTGTTTCACATGCTGGGCATGCAGGGCGGCCTGAACGTGCCGATCACGCTGGGCGCCACCGTGGTCATGCTGCCGCGCTGGAACGCGGCTTCAGCGGCGCGGCTGATCGAGCACCACCGCGTCACGACCTGGGCGGCTCCACCGGCCATGCTGATTGATTTCTTTGCCAATCCGGCCGCCGCGCAGCGCGACCTGAGCAGCCTCTCGGTCTTGTCGGGTGGCGGCGCAGCCATGCCCGAGACGGTGGCGAATTTGCTGCAAACGCGTTTTGGCATTGCCTACAACGAGGCCTACGGCATGACCGAAACAGCGTCCTTTTTGCTGAGCAACCCGCTCGCACGCGGCAAGCGCCAGTGCCTGGGCGTCATCACGCCTGGTGTGGACGCCCGCATCGTGGACCCGGAAACCTTGCGCGAACTGCCTGTGGGCGAGGTGGGTGAACTGGTGGCCAGCGGCGCGCAGCTGATGCGTGGTTACTGGCAAAACGAGAGCGCCAACCAGACCTCATTCATCGAGTTGGATGGCCAAACCTTTTTCCGCACGGGCGATCTGGCCAGCGTCGATGAAGAGGGTTACTTCTTCATGCGCGATCGCCTCAAACGCATGATCAACGCCTCGGGCCTGAAGGTCTGGCCTGCCGAGGTCGAAAACGCGATGTACGAACACCCGGCCGTGCACGAGGCCTGCGTGATCGCCGTGCCCGACGTCAAGCGTGGCGAGAACGTGATGGTCCTCCTGGTGCTCAAGCCCGGCTTCCAGGGCCAGGTGAGCGAGCAGGACATCATCGACTGGAGCCGCCAGCGCATGGCGGTCTACAAGGCCCCGCGCATCGTGCGCTTTGTGGACAGCCTGCCCAAGTCGGGCACCGGCAAGATCCTCTGGCGCCAGTTGCAAGAGCAAGAACAGGCGCGTGTGAACAGCGCGAGTGCACAGGAGACCCCATGAGCATTCCCTTGAGTTTCAAAGGCCAGTCGGTGTTTGTTGCCGGTGGCAGCAGCGGCATCAACCTGGGCATCGCCACCGCGTTTGCCCAGGCCGGTGCGAACGTGGCCATCGTCAGCCGCAACGCCGAGCGCGTGGCCCAGGCCGTTGAGCAGTTGCGCCAGCACGGCACGCAGATCGAAGGCTACAGCGCCGATGTGCGCGACGCCGCAGGCATTGCCGCCGCGCTGCAGCAGGCACGTGACGCGATTGGTCCTTTCGATGTGCTGGTCTCGGGCGCGGCGGGCAATTTTCTGGCGCCTGCGCTGGGCATGTCGGCCAACGGCTTCAAGACGGTGGTGGACATTGACCTGAACGGCACCTTCCATGTGCTGCGTGCGGGTTTCGAGCACCTGCGCCGCCCGGGCGCGTGCGTGATCAACATCTCTGCCCCGCAGGCTTTCAACCCCACCAAATTCCAGGCCCATGTGTGCGCGGCCAAGGCGGGGGTGGACATGCTCACGCGTGTGCTGGCCATGGAGTGGGGGCCTGAGGGTGTGCGTGTGAACTCCATCGTGCCCGGCCCGATTGGCGACACCGAAGGCATCCGCCGCCTGGCACCCACGCCCGAGGCGTTGCAACGCATGACGCAGTCGGTGCCCCTGCAGCGCATGGGCCGCGTCGAAGAGATCGCCGACATGGCGCTGTTTCTGGCGTCACCGCACGCCGCTTTCGTCACCGGCGCCATCATGCCGGTGGACGGCGGCAGTTCCCTGGCCGGTGGCCGTGACTATTCAGGATCGCTTTCATGACAACATCTTCCCTGCTGCAATTCGAGGTCGCCGATCAGGTCGCCACCATCACCCTCAACAGCCCGACCAAGCGCAACGCGCTCGAACCCGCGATGCGCGACGAACTGGCGCAAGCCCTGCGCCAGATCCAGCAAGACCGCTCGATCCGTGCCGTGGTCCTCACCGGTGCGGGGGGGCACTTCTGTTCGGGCGGTGACCTCAAGAACATTGCCAATGCCAACCTCGACAACGGCGGCTGGCTCAGCCGCATGCAAACCCTGCACGAGTGGGTGCAGGTGTTGCTGACGCTGGACCGCCCGGTGATCGCCGCGGTCGATGGCGCGGCTGCCGGTGCGGGCTTCAGCCTGGCCCTGGCCGCCGACTTTGTGCTGGCCACGCCCCGTGCCTGGTTCAACATGTCCTTCCTCAAGGTCGGGCTGGTGCCCGATGTGGGCGCCTTCTACACCCTGCCCCGCGTGGTGGGGGTGCAGCGTGCCAAGGAAATCATGCTCTCGGCCCGCGACATTGACGCCCAAGAGGCCTTGCGGCTGGGCATCGTGCTGGAGCTGCACGCACCCGAGCAGTTGCTGGCCCGTGCCCAGGCCATGGCCCGCAGCTTTGTGGGCGCGTCCCCCGCGGCCGTGTCGTTGGTCAAGCGCAGCCTGAACAACGCCCTGGGCGGCGGCCTGCAAGACATGCTGACCGCCGAAGCGCAGGCCCAGGCCCTGGCCGCAGGCACCGCCGAGCACCGCGAAGCCGTGGGGCGGTTTTTGAACAAGCAAGCCTCTTTGTTTGCCTGGCCAGCCCTCAAGGACTGATGTGTGTTTTGTGGGTGTGGTGTTCTGGTGTGGGAGCGGCGCCCTCGCCGCGATGCAGCGCCCGCAGACCACCACCATCGCCCCGAGGGCGGGGCTCCTACAGAGCGCAAGCCGGGGCTCCTACAAAGCAGCGCCGGAACCAAGGGCAATCCCTGAGTTCGGCAATCCGAAAGCCCCGGTTCAGCATTGGCAGATTGTCCAAAATGATGGGGCACAGCAAGATACATCAACCCTCATGGGGCGAGCCCCATGACCCACAGGAGAAAAACATGAGCAGTACAGGTTTGGTCAAAGACAAGGTCGTGGTGGTCACCGGCGCAGGCGGCGGCATCGGCCGCGACATCGCATTGGCCATGGCCCGTGAAGGCGCCAAGGTGGTGGTCAACGACATCGGCGCTTCGGTCTCAGGCGAAGGCCAGGACGCAGGCCCCGCGCAAAAAGTGGTCAACGAGATCGTCGCTTTGGGCGGTCAGGCCGCGGCCAACACCGACAGCGTGTCGGACGCCGCAGGCGCGGGGCGCATCATCCAGACCGCGCTCGACAGCTTTGGCCGCATCGACGTGGTGGTCAACAATGCGGGCATTCTGCGTGACCGCTTCTTCCACAAGATGAGCGTGGACGAATGGGATGCCGTGCTCAAAGTGCATTTGTACGGCGCTTACTACGTCAGCCGCGCTGCGTCCACGCACTTCAAGGAACAGGAAAGCGGCAACTACATCCACATGACCTCCACCTCGGGGCTGGTGGGCAACTTCGGTCAGGCCAACTACTCGGCAGCCAAGCTCGGTGTGGCGGCGCTGTCCAAGTCCATCGCGCTGGACATGCAGAAGTTCAATGTGCGCTCCAACTGCATCTCGCCCTTTGCCTGGAGCCGCATGATCGGCTCGATCCCGACCGAGACGCCCGAAGAGCAGGCCCGCGTTGAGCGCATCAAGCAGATGACGCCCGCCAAGATCGCGCCCATGGCCGTGGCCCTGGCCAGCGATGCATCGGCCCATGTGAACGGCCAGATCTTTGCCGTGCGCAACAACGAAATCTTTTTGATGAGCCAGCCGCGCCCGGTGCGTTCTGTCCACCGCAGCGAGGGCTGGACGCCGCAGACCGTGCTCGACCACGCCATGCCCGCGCTCAAGTCCAGCTTCTTTGACCTGGAACGTTCGGGCGATGTGTTCAGCTGGGACCCTATTTAAGGAAAGCCCATGAGTGACACAAACCAAGGCGTGCTCGCGCAGCACCACGCCGCGCTGGCCGAAGGCCGCTTCCTGGTCCAGAAGTGCGGTGACTGCGGTCAGCACATCTATTTCCCGCGTGAGGTCTGCCCGCATTGCGGCAGCAAGCACCTCGCCCTGGTGACCCCCACAGGCCTGGGCACGGTGTATTCCGTGACCACGGTGCGCCGCAAGCCCGACGCGGGTGGCGACTACAACGTTTGCCTCATCGATCTGGACGAAGGCGTGCGCCTGATGAGCCGGGTCGAGACCAGCCCGGCCGATGCCGTGGAGGTGGGCCAGCGTGTGCGCTCCCGCGTAGTGGTTGACAAAGGCCAGGGTGTGGTGGTGTTTGATCCGGTCAGCACACCGATGGCTTCTGCCAAACCTGTGCCCCGTGGTCCGGCTGCATCGGCGGCGGTGCACAGCTCGTCGGGCCTCAAGGCCTTGCGCGGCAGCGCGGTCATCGCGGGGGTGGCCACCTTCGGCTGCGGCGAAGCCACCGGTTTCACCGAGATGGAAGTGCTGGCCCGTGCCGCGCATGCCGCGGTGGCCGATGCCGGTTTGAAGATGAGCGACATCGACGGCCTGTGCACGGCCAGTGTGCTCTCCACCATGTGGCCCATGCCCGTGACCGAATATCTGGGCATCAACCCGCGTTACATCAACGGCACCATGGTGGGCGGCTCCAGCTTTGTGGCGCACCTGCTGCCCGCGATGATGGCCCTGCAGTCGGGCCAGTGCAACGCGGTGCTGGTCTGCTACGGCAGCACGCAGCGCACATCGACCTTTGGCCGCGCCGAGATCGCGCAGGCGCGCCGCGTGATGGACCCGCAGCCTTACGAGACGCCTTATGCGCCCATGCAGCCGCTCAGCGCCTACGCGCTGGCCACGCGCCGGCACATGCACGAGTTCGGCACCACCCGCCGCCAGCTGGCCGAGGTGGCGGTGGCCGCACGCGCCTGGGCGCAACGCAACCCCGAAGCCTTCATGCGCGACCCGCTGTCCATCGACGATGTGCTCAAGGCCCGCATGGTCAGCGACCCCTTGTCGGTGCGCGACTGCTGCCTGGTCACGGACGGTGGCGGTGCCTTTGTGCTGACGCGCGCCGACCGTGCGCGTGATTTGCCCAAGAAGCCGGTCTACGTGCTGGGCAACGCGACCGCCAACTGGAACCGCCAGGTCTCGTCCATGCACGACCTGACCGTGACGGCGGCCAGCCAGTCAGGGCGCGAAGCCTTTGCCATGGCGGGCATGAAGCCCAGCGACATGGACGTGGTGCAGCTGTACGACGCCTTCACCATCAACACCTTGCTCTTTCTGGAAGACCTGGGCTTTTGCAAGAAGGGTGAAGGCGGTGCCTTTGTCGAAGGCGGCGCCATCGCGCCCGGTGGCCGTCTGGCCGTCAACACCAACGGTGGCGGCCTCTCGTGCACGCACCCGGGCATGTACGGCATCTTCACCGTGATCGAAGCCGTGCGCCAGTTGCGCGGCGAAGGCGGTGAGCGCCAGGTGCAGGGCGTGAAGACCGCGCTGGCCCACGGCAACGGCGGCACGCTGTCGAGCCAGTCGACCGCCATCTTCGGGCTGGAAGAGGTGCTGTGAACGCCGTGAGCGATCTGCTGGCCCGGCCCTTTGGCACTTTGCCTGAGCTGCTGGCCGCTTATGCGCAAACGCGTCCGCAACACCCGGCGCTGGTGCTGAACGATCAGGCGCTGAACTTTGCGCAGTTGCATGCGCGTGTGCAGCAGGTGGCGGGCGCCTTGCAGCGCGACGGGGTCACGGCAGGGCAGACCATTGTGGTCTGCGCAGCCACCTCGCTGGCTTATGTGTGCACCTTTCTGGGTGCGGTGCAGGCCGGTGTGACGGTGGCACCCCTGCCCCCCACGGCCACGCCCGAGCAGCTGCAAATGCTCTCGGTCAATGCGGGTGCGGTGCGGGTCTTTGTCGATGCACAGACCCAGGCGTTCTGGGACGGCACGGCGCTGCCATGCGTGTTGCTCGATGAACCCGCCTGGTCGCAGTGGTTGCAAGGTGCGCCGCAGCCGCGGCCTGTGCAGCGGCAGCCACACGAGCCTTACAACATCATTTATTCCTCGGGTACCACCGGTCTGCCCAAGGGCATCGTACAGCCCTGCGGCATGCGCTGGGTGCAGCTGCAGCGCTCCACCGCCACGCCAGACGCGGTCACGCTGCTGCCGCTGCCCATGTATTCCAACTTCACGCTCACCTACCTGTTCGGGGCGATGGGCATGGGCGGCACCGTGGTGCTGATGGACAAGTTCGACGCCGGGCGCTACCTGAAGCTGGCCGTGCAGCACCGCGCCACGAATTCGGTGCTGGTGCCGGTGCAGTTTCGCCGCATCATGGACCACCCGGATTTCGAACGCACCGACCTGTCCTTGCTGCGTCGCCGCTTTTCGGCCGGTGCGCCCTTTGTGGCCGAACTCAAGGCCGAGGTGCTGCGCCGCTGGCCCGGCGAGCTGATCGACTTTTACGGCATGACCGAAGGCGGTGGTCGCACCGAGCTGCACGCGCACCTGCACCCCACCAAGCTGCACACCGTGGGGCAGGTGAGCGCGGGCAACGACATCCGCCTGATCGATGAAGACGGCCGCGAATTGCCAGCAGGCGAGATGGGCGAAATCGTCGGCCACTCGGCCACCATGATGAACGGCTACCACGGCCTGCCCGAAGCCACGCGCGCCGCCGAATGGTTCGACGCCAGCGGCAAACGCTTCATCCGCACCGGCGATGTGGGCCGCTTTGACGCGGACGGCTTTCTGGTGCTGATGGACCGCCGCAAGGACATGCTGATCTCGGGCGGCTTCAACGTTTACCCGAGTGACCTGGAAGAGGTCTTGCGCCAACATCCGCAGGTGGCCGATGTGGCCGTGGTGGGCGTGCCGTCCGAGCGTTGGGGCGAGACCCCGGTGGCTTTTGTGGTGCCAGCCCATGGACACACCGACACCGAAGACGCCGTGTGCGAATGGGCCAATGAACGTCTGGGCAAGGCCCAGCGGCTGGCTTGCGTGCAGTTCATCGACACCCTGCCGCGCAGCGAAGTGGGCAAGGTGCTCAAACGCCAGTTGCGCGACAGCTTTGCGTGCAACGTGCCCTGAATGAATTTTGAAATAGAGAGACCCCGACCATGATCCGCGATCCAGAAACCTTTGAGGCCTTGCTTGATTCCGTGCGCCGCTTTGTGCGCGAACGCCTGGTGCCTGCCGAAGCCCAGGTGGCCGAGACCGACGAGATCCCGGCAGACATCGTGCAGGAGATGCGCGAGATGGGCCTGTTCGGTCTGACGATTCCTGAAGCCTATGGCGGCCTGGAGCTGACCATGGAAGAAGAGTCGCGCCTGCTGTTTGAGCTGTGCAAGACCTCGCCCGCTTTCCGATCGGTGATCGGCACCACGGTGGGCATCGGTTCGCAGGGCATCCTGATGGACGGCACCGAAGAACAAAAAGCCTATTACCTGCCCAAGCTGGCCACCGGCGAGTTGTCGGCCTCGTTCGCGCTGACCGAACCCGATGTGGGCTCGGACGCGGCCTCGCTGCGCACCACGGCCACCAAGGACGGCGACCACTACATCGTCAACGGCACCAAGCGCTACATCACCAACGCGCCGCATTCCAAAATCTTCACGCTCATGGCGCGCACCAACCCGGCCGACAAAGGTGCGGGCGGTGTATCGGCCTTCATCGTGGACGCCGACACGCCCGGCATCACCTTGGGCAAGATCGACAAGAAGATGGGCCAGCGCGGCGCCCACACCTGCGACGTGATTTTCGACAACGTGCGCGTGCCGGCGGCCAACATCATTGGTGGCCCGGCCCAGGAGGGCAAGGGCTTCAAGACCGCCATGAAGGTGCTGGAAAAAGGCCGCATCCACGTTGCCGCCGTGTGCGTGGGCGTGGCCCAGCGCATCCTCGATGACGCACTGCGCTATGCGGTGGACCGCAAGCAGTTCGGCCAACCGATTGCCGACTTTCAATTGGTGCAAGCCATGCTGGCCGACAGCAAGGCCGAGCTGTACGCCGCCGAGTGCATGACGCTGGACGCCGCCCGCAAGCGCGACGAAGGCCGCAATGTCACGACCGAAGCCTCGTGCAGCAAGATGTTCGCCTCCGAGATGTGCGGTCGCGTGGCCGACCGTGCGGTGCAGATCCTGGGCGGCGCGGGTTACCTGTCCGAATACGGCATCGAGCGCTTCTACCGCGACGTGCGCCTGTTCCGCCTGTATGAGGGCACCACCCAGATCCAGCAGATCATCATCGCGCGCAACATGGCGCGCGAGGTGCGGGGCTGATATCCATTTCAACGACAACACCAGGAGACACGACCATGAAAAAATTCACACGCCGACTCGCTCTGACCGCGATGGCCAGCCTGGCCCTGCTGGGTACGGCGCAGGCACAGACGGCTTACCCCAGCCAGACCATCAAGTTCATCGTGCCTTATGCCCCGGGTGGTGCGACCGATGCGCTGGCGCGCATGGTGGCGCAAAAAATGCAGGACAACTGGCAGCAGCCCGTCGTCGTTGAAAACAAGCCCGGTGCAGGCGGCACCATCGGTGCCAACCAGGTGGCCAAAGGTCCAACCGATGGCTACAGTGTGCTGTTCAGCATCGTGGCCCTGGTGCAGCAGATCCCGCTGATGAAGTTGCCGTATGACCCGCTCAAGGACTTCGCTCCGATTTCCCGCGTGGCCATCAGCCCCAGCGTGCTGGCCGCTTCGCCAACCTTGCCAAGCAACACCCTGGCTGAATTCGTGAAGATGGTGAAAGCCGAGCCCGGCAAACACAGCATCGGCAACTACGGCCCGGGCACCTCCTCGCACCTGCAGGCGTCCTTGCTCAACATGCAGGCCAACCTGGATTTGACGCATGTGCCTTATCAGGGTGGTGCACCGCTGGTCACGGCCATGATGGGCGGGCAGCTGTCTTCGGCATTTCTGGATGCGGGTTCTTCGCGCCAGCACCTGCCCAAATTCAAACTGCTGGGCGTGACCGGGACCGAGCGTCTGTCGTGGTTGCCTAACGTTCCCACACTCAAGGAGCAAGGCTTGAACTCTTATGAACCCATGGGATGGTTCGGCTTGTTCCTGCCGGCAGCCACCCCCAAACCTGTGGTCGACAAATTCTCTGCCGAGACCCAGCGCATTCTGAAGTTGCCTGAAGTACGCGAAAAAATCGAGGCCATGGGTCTGATCCCTGGCGGCGAAACCATGGACAACTTTGCCAAGGTGCTCAAAAGCGATGCGGAGGTGTATGCACGCATCATCCGCGACGCCAAGATCACGCTGAACAACTGACAACCCGACATGAAGACACGCGTCACCGAAACGCTGGGCATCCGCTACCCCATCATCCAGGGCGGCATGCAGTGGGTGGGCAAGGCCGAGCTGGTCTCGGCCGTGTCCAACGCCGGGGGCTTGGGCGTGCTGACGGCATTGACCCAGCCCACACCCGAAGCGCTGGCGGCCGAGATCGCACGCACGTATGGCATGACCGATCGGCCCTTCGGCGTGAACCTCACCATCCTGCCTTCGATCAAACCGCCACCGTATGCCGAGTACCTGCAGGCCATCATCGACAGCGGCGTCAAGATCGTCGAGACCGCAGGCAACAGCCCCAAGGACTTCATTGGCCGCATGAAGGACGCGGGCATCACCATCGTGCACAAATGCACCTCGGTGCGGCACGCCCAGTCGGCCGTGCGCAATGGGGTGGACATGATCAGCATCGACGGCTTTGAATGCGCGGGCCACCCCGGCGAGGACGATGTGCCTGGCCTGGTGCTGATCCCGCTGGCGGTGCGCGCGCTCAAGGTGCCTGTGATCGCCTCGGGCGGCATTGCCGACGGGCGCGGCATGGCCGCCGCACTGGCCCTGGGCGCAGAGGGCGTCAACATGGGCACCCGCTTTCTGGTCACGCAGGAAGCGCCGGTGCACGACAACATCAAGCAGGCCTTGGTGGACGCGAGCGAGCGCGACACCAAGTTGATGTTCCGCACGATGCGCAACACCACGCGGGCCTGGAGCAACGCCGTCTCGCAAGAGGTGGTGGCCACCGAAAACCGCGAAGGCGGTTGCAGCTTTGAAGACATCCGCCACCTGGTCGCAGGTCAGCGCGGCAACCAGGCCCTGCAATCGGGCGATGTGAATGGGGGCGTGGTGGCCGCCGGTCAGGTGATTGGCTTGATCGACGATGTGCCCACCTGCGCCCAATTGTTGGAACGCATGGTCGCCGAGTGCCGCCAGCAACTGCAGCAGGCCAGCCGTTGGGCTGCAGCTTGAGGATTTTTGAATGAGCGGGATCGACACTTCCACCCTTTATGACAAGGTGGCGTTTGCCAAGTTGCTGGGCCTGCAGCGCGAGTTTGCCGAGGCCGGTGTCTCGCGCATGGTGCTGGACACCCGTGCCGAGCTGTGCAACAACTTCGAGAACACCCACGGCGGTGTGATCATGACCATGCTGGACATGGCCATGTCCAGTGCCGCGCTGTCCAAGGCCGATTTCAAAAAGGCGGTCATCACCGTGGACATGTCCACCCATTTCCTGAGTCCGGGCAAGGGGCGGCTGGTGGCCCACGGTCGGGCGGTGGGCGGCGGCAAGAGCATCTGTTTTTGCGAGGCCCACATCGAGGATGCTGGCGGGCGCACGGTGGCCCGGGCCATGGGCGCGTTCAAGTACGTGGACCCGCGCTGAAATGAATTTCCCCTGTAGGAGCTTGCCCCGCAAGCGATGGATCATTTGATCGCCAGCAGGGCTGGCTCCTACAGATCAAGGCAACGCACAAAGGAGACAAGACATGAAAAACACTATATCTAGGGCCCGTCGTGGCGCTCTGGCCACCTTGGGCGCAGCGCTGCTGGCCTGTGCGGGCAGCAGCTGGGCGCAGGGCCAGAGCACGGGCCAGGCAGTCAAGCTCATCGTCGGCTACGCCGCCGGTGGCCCGGTGGACGCCGCAGCGCGCGTGTTTGCGCCGGTGTTCAGCCGCGAGCTGGGCCAGCCCGTGGTGGTGGAAAACCGTGTCGGCGCAGGCGGTGCCGTGGCGGGCCAGTCGGTGGTCAAGGCCCAGCCGGGAGGCCAGGAGATCTACTTCGCGGCCAGCCCCACCATGACCATCAGCCCGCATGTGCTGAAAGCCATGACCTTTGACCCGCTCAAGGACCTGACGCCGCTGGCGCCCATCCTGAGTTATGCCAATGTGCTGGTGATCAACCAGAGCCAGCCTTTTAAAACGGTGTCCGAGTTGGTGGCCTATGCCAAGGCCAACCCCGGGCAGCTGGCCTATGGCTCGGCCGGCATGGGTGCGTCCAACCACCTCAGCGGTGAATTGTTTGCTCGCCGTGCGGGCATCACCATGACCCATGTGCCCTACAAGGGCAACGCCCCGGCCATGACCGATGTGATGGGCGGGCAGATCCAGATGATGTTCGACATCGTGGGCGGCGCAAAGTCCTACATCGATGGCGGCAAGGTGCGTGCGCTGGCCGTCACTTCCAAAGAGCGCAACCCGGCCTATCCGCAGCTGCCCAGCATGTCCGAGTTGGGCATCCGCGATTACGACATCGGTGGCTGGTATGGCCTGTATGGCCCGCTGGGCATGAACGCCGAACTGGTGCAGCGCATCGGTGCGGCCACCACGCGTGCCCTGCAGGACGCCGAGCTGCGCAAGCGCTGGGTCGACCAGGGCTACGTCATCTGGAATGGCAAGGCGTCAGACCTGGCCGAGCGCATGCGCCGCGAGCACGCGCTGTGGGCCGAAGTGACCAAAGGCATGGTGTTCGAATAAACCATGTTTCACACCTCCCCACACACACGGATTCACCAGCTCTTTGACGAGCGCGCAGCGCAGGCGCCCGACCACCCCTTTCTCTTTTTGCGCGACGGGGTGATGACCCTGGGCCAATTGGCCGTGCAGGTGAATGCGCTCGAAGCCGAGTTGCGCGAAGCCGGTGTGCGCCTGGGCGACCGCGTGCTGGTGGCCGCAGAAAACTGCCCCGAGCATGTGGCCCTGGTGCTGGCCTGCAGCCGCGTGGGAGCCTGGGCCTGCGGGGTCAATGCCCGCATGACGGCGTCCGAACTCGCGGGCTTTGCCGCCAAGGCCGATGCCCGCCTGCTGTATTTCACGGTGGGTGTGTCGGCGTCGGCGCGCGAGCATGCGGCGCAGCACGACACGCGTGCCAGTGTCTTGCCCGCCTTGCGCCACACCCTGGCCGATCCCGAAGCCTCGCCGCAGACGGGCGAGCTGGCCGAGCGGGTGGCCGCCATCATCTTCACCTCGGGCACGACCGGCCAGCCCAAGGGCGTGATGCTCACGCACGCGGGCCTGCTGCAGTTCGGCAAGGTCTCGGCGCAGTCGCGTGGGCTGCTGCCTGCAGACCGCTCGTATGCCTACCTGCCGATGACGCACATCTTCGGTCTCGGCACCGTGCTGATGGCCTCGCTGCACGCCGGTGCGGGCCTGCTCATGCGCAGCCAGTTCGACCCGGCCGATGTGTTTGATGCGCTGGCCCACCAGGGCCTGACGCAGCTGCAAGGCCCACCCGCCATGTTCACCCGGCTGCTGGCCTGGCTCGACGGCCAGGGCATCGATCACCCCGCAGCGCCTGACTTGCGTTACGTCTACACCGGTGCCGCACCGCTGGACCTGAGTGTCAAGAAAGCCATCGAGGCCCGATTTGGCCAGCCCCTGCACCACGGCTATGGCCTGTCGGAATACGCGGGCGCGCTCACGCTGTGCCGCAAGGGCGAATGGCGCCAAGACACCAGCGCCGGTTACCTGGTCGAAGGGGCCGAGCTGCGCATCGTCGATGCGCAGGGCCACGACCTGCCCGCAGGCGAGATGGGCGAAATCTGGATGCGTGGCGTGGGCCTGATGCCCGGCTACTTCCGCGACCCCGAAATCACCGACCAGGTCATGAAGCCCGGCGGCTGGTACGCCAGCGGCGACCTGGGCCGACAAGACGCCGACGGGGCCTTGCAGGTGGTGGGGCGGCTCAAGGAAATGATCATCCGCTCCGGCTTCAATGTGTACCCCGGCGAGGTGGAGGCCGTGTTTCTGGCCTGGCCCGGTGTGCAGCGCGCTGCTGTGGCCGGGCGCAAAACGGCCGATGGCAACGAAGACATCCTGGCCTTCATCGAGCCCAAGCCTGGCGCACAGATCGACCTGGAGGCCCTCAAGGCCCATGCCCATGAACACCTGTCGCCCTACAAACGGCCCTCGGCGGTGACGCTGGTGGCCGAGATGCCCATGACCCTGAGCGGCAAAGTGCTCAAGCGCGAGCTGGTCGACAAGTATGCGCAGCTTTGAAACACAAATGACTTCTCCTGTAGGAGCGGCGCCCCCGCCGCGATGGGCTTGCGCAGACCACGACCCATCGCCCCGAGGGCGGGGCTCCCACAAAGAGATGCATCTGTCCAGGTCATGGCACACCCCTGTAAGAGCGGCGCCCGCGCCGCGATGGTCTTGCGCAGACCACGACCCATCGCCCCAGGGGCGGGGCGCCCACAAATTCATGCACCCTTCATGCTCGCCAAAGATGGGCTTTCACAAAGACAGACCCATTCAGGCTCAGGCAGCCCTGATCTGCGCGAAGATACGGCCATGAACACACCCACCACCCTTGACGCCGCCCAGGTTGCGCATTTGCGCAGCTGGGAAGGCCGCAGCGAAACACTGAGCGACGAAATCGTGGCCGCCCCACTGCGTGGCCAGAGCGCCTTGCTCGACCGCGACGATGCGCGCCAAAGCGCAGGCAGCGAGGTGCCGCCGCTGTGGCACTGGTTGTACTTCCTGCCGCAAGCGCCGCAAAGCCAGATCGGGCCGGACGGTCACCCCTTGCGCGGGGGCTTTTTGCCGCCCGTGCCGCTGCCGCGCCGCATGTGGGCCGGTGGCCGCTTGCAGTGGCAGGTCGACAACCCGCTGCGCGTGGGCGACGCCGCGCAAAAACGCTCGCGCATTGCCTCGGTCAAACACAAGTCGGGCCGCACGGGCGACCTGCTGTTTGTCGAAGTCGAGCACGCCTTTCACAACGCCCAGGCCCTGTGTCTGACCGAGACCCACGACATCGTCTACCGCGCAGCGGCCGTGCCCGGTGCGCCCGAAGTGCCGCCCACGGCTGCCAAAACCGGTGCGCCCTGGCAGCGCGAATTCGTGCCCGATCCGGTGTCGCTGTTCCGCTATTCGGCGCTCACCTTCAACGGCCACCGCATCCACTACGACCGCAGTTACGTCACGCAAGAGGAGGGCTACCCTGGCCTCATCGTGCACGGCCCGCTGATCGCCACCTTGCTGGTGGACCTGGTGCGCAGACAGGTGCCCGAGGCCCGCGTGGCTTCGTTCCAGTTCCGCGCCGTGCGCCCCACCTTTGACCTGCACCCTTTCCGCCTGAACGGCCGCCCTTCGGCTGACGGCAAAACCATTGATCTTTGGGCCTGCGACCACGAAGGCTGGCTGACCATGCAAGCCCAGGCCACGCTGGCCTGAAACCTTTCACCGATTCAAACCATGCACACCACACCCGACCAATACCAGGACATCCGCGACGCCGTGCGCGACCTGTGCGCCCAGTTCCCTGACGAGTACCACCGCAAGGTCGACGAAAAACGGGCCTACCCAGAAGAATTCGTTGACGCCTTGACCAAGGCCGGCTGGATGGCCGCGTTGATTCCACAGGAGTACGGCGGCTCGGGCCTGTCCATGGCCGAGGCCTCGGTCATCATGGAAGAGATCAACCGCTCGGGCGGCAACTCCGGCGCCTGCCATGGCCAGATGTACGTGATGAACGCCATCGTGCGCGGCGGCTCGCAGCAGCAAAAAGAAAAATTTCTGCCCCGCATCGCCACAGGCGAGTTGCGCATCCAGTCCATGGGCGTGACCGAGCCGACCACCGGATCGGACACCACCAAGCTCAAAACGAGTGCCGTCAAAAAGGATGGCCGCTGGGTCATCAACGGCCAGAAGGTCTGGATCTCGCGCATCCAGCACAGTGACCTGATGATCCTGCTGGCCCGCACCACGCCGGTGGACCAGGTGAAGAAAAAATCCGAAGGCCTGTCCTGTTTCCTGATCGACCTGAAGTCCGCGATCGGCAACGGCCTGACCGTGCGCCCGATCCTGAACATGGTCAACCACGAGACGAATGAGCTGTTTTTCGACAACCTCGAAATCCCCGAAGACGCATTGCTGGGCGAAGAAGGCAAGGGCTTCAAGACCCTGCTCGATGGCCTGAACGCCGAGCGCACCTTGATCGCCGCCGAGTGCATCGGCGACGGCTACTGGTTCATCGACCGCGCCAGCAAATACGCCAGCGAGCGCGTGGTGTTTGGCCGCCCCATCGGCCAGAACCAGGGCGTGCAGTTCCCGATCGCTGACGCTTTCATTGAGCTGGAAGCCGCCAACCTGATGCGCTGGAAGGCCTGCGAAAAAATCGACGCCCATCAGAACGCGGGTGCCGAAGCCAACATGGCCAAGTACCTGGCCGCCAAAGCCAGCTGGGAAGCGGCCAACGTCTGCCTGCAAACGCACGGCGGCTTCGGCTTCGCCTGCGAGTACGACATCGAGCGCAAGTTCCGCGAGACGCGCCTGTACCAGGTGGCGCCGATCTCCACCAACATGATCTTCAGCTACGTGGCCGAGCACATCCTCGGTTTGCCCCGCTCGTTCTGATGTACATCGTGCTTTCGCAGACCACAACCCATCGCCCCGAGGGCGGGGCTCCCACAAAAAGCGTGCAGCCCTCCTGTGGGAGCGGCGCCCCTGCCGCGATGAGCGACTTGCACACTACCCCCCATCGCTCCGTCCCCATAAGGTGCACACGATGACCAGACCCCTCGACGGCATCACCGTCATCTCTCTTGAACACGCGATCGCCGCGCCGTTCTGCACCCGCCAGCTGGCCGATCTGGGCGCGCGCGTCATCAAGGTCGAACGCCCTGGCGCAGGTGACTTTGCGCGGGCCTACGACACGCGGGTGCGTGGCCAGGCCTCGCATTTTGTGTGGACCAACCGCTCCAAGGAAAGCCTGACGCTCGACCTCAAGCAACCGGGCGCGCTGGCCGTGTTGCGCGACTTGCTCAAGGACGCCGACGTGCTGGTGCAGAACCTCGCGCCCGGTGCGGCCGCCCGCATGGGCCTGTCCTTCGAGGCGCTTAGCCCCACGCACCCCAAGTTGATCGTTTGCGATATTTCCGGCTACGGCGAAGACGGCCCCTACCGCGACAAGAAAGCCTATGACCTGCTGATCCAGAGCGAGGCGGGCCTGCTGTCCATCACCGGCACACCCGAGGCCCCGTCCAAGGCGGGCAACTCGATGGCCGACATTTCGGCAGGCATGTACGCCTACACCAACATCCTCTCGGCCCTGCTGCTGCGCGGCAAGACCGGGCAGGGCAGCCACATCGACGTGTCTATGCTCGAAGCGCTGGGCGAGTGGATGGGCTACCCGCTGTACTACGCTTTTGAAGGCGCGCCACCACCGCCGCGCACTGCCGCGTCGCACGCCAGCATCTATCCCTATGGCCCGTTTGCCGCAGGCGATGGCGGCACCGTGATGCTGGGCCTGCAAAACGAGCGCGAGTGGAAAGTGTTTTGCGAGGTGGTGCTGGCCGATGCGGCCCTGGCCACCGATGCACGCTTTTGCACCAACGCCTTGCGCAACGAGAACCGCGCCCAGCTGCAGCAACTGATTTTGGGCGTGTTTGCCGCCATGAACACGGTTGAGGTCGAGGCGCGCCTGGACAAGGCGCAGATCGCCAACGCCCGCATGAACGACATGGCCGGTGTCTGGGCGCACCCGCAACTCAAGGCCCGCCAGCGCTGGCAGACCGTGGGCTCGCCTGCGGGCGACATCCCGGCCCTGCTGCCGCCCGGGCGCAACAACCGTTACGACTACCGCATGGACGCCGTGCCCGCCGTGGGCGAGCACACCGAAGCCATCCTGCGCGAGTTGGGGCTGGACGATGCGGCGGTGCAGGCCTTGCGCGAGACGCAGGCTATTTAAGCCCAGCGATTTGAGACAGAACACCAGGAGACAGCCATGACAAACAACACCCCATCGAACACCGCCCGACTCGCGGCCTTTGCCGCAGGGCTGCGGTTCGAGGACATCCCTGCGCCCGTGGTGAGCAAGATCGAAGACCTGCTGGTCGACTGGTTCGGCTCAGCCGTGGCCGGGCACGGTTCGCGCCCGGTGGAGACCATCACCCGTTTTGCGCAGGCGATGGGTCCGAGCGAAGGTCCGTCCGAAGTGATCATCAATGGCACACGCACCACGCCGTATCTGGCGGCCATGGCCAACGCCGCAGCTTCGCACGTGGCCGAGCAGGACGATGTGCACAACGGCTCGGTGTTCCACCCGGCCACGGTGGTCTTCCCTCCCGCTGTGGCGGTGGCGCAAGCCTTGGGCGCCAGCGGCAAGCAGTTGCTGGCCGCTTCGGTGGTCGGTTACGAAGTCGGCATCCGCGTGGGTGAGTTTCTGGGGCGCTCGCACTACCGCGTGTTCCACACCACGGGCACAGCAGGCACGCTGGCCGCTGCGGCGGCTGTGGGCCACCTGTTGGGCCTGAACGCACAGCAGATGCAGCACGCGCTGGGCTCGGCTGGCACGCAGTCGGCAGGCCTGTGGGAGTTCTTGCGCACCGCTGCCGACAGCAAGCAGCTGCACACGGCGCACGCAGCCGCAGCGGGGCTGATGTCGGCGTATCTGGCCAAAGACGGTTTCACCGGCGCCGCCGAGATCCTGGAAGGCCCACAGGGCATGGCCGCTGGCATGTCGAGCGACGCCGACCCGAGCCGCCTGGTGGACGGCCTGGGCACGCGCTGGGCCACGGCCGAGACCTCGTTCAAGTACCACGCCAGCTGCCGCCACACGCATCCGGCGGCCGATGCGCTGCTGCACGTCATGCAGACGAATGGCTTGAAGCTGGGTGACCTGGCCAAGGTCGTCACCCATGTGCACCAGGGTGCCATCGACGTGCTGGGCCCCGTTGTGCAGCCCACCACGGTGCACCAGAGCAAGTTCTCGATGGGCACGGTGCTGGCCCTGGTGGCGCAGCATGGCCACGCGGGCCTGACCGAATTTGACCGCGACTTTTTGAGCCAGCCCACCCAGGCCTTGCGCGACAAGGTCACGATGGCGCTCGACGCCGAAGTGGACAGCGCCTACCCCAAACGCTGGATCGGCAAGGTCACTGTCACCACCACCGACGGCCGCGTGCTGCACGGCCGCGTGGACGAGCCCAAGGGCGATCCCGGCAACACCCTCTCGCGCCAGGAAATCACCGACAAGGCCCTGCGCCTGGCCGCCTTCAGCGGCGGTGCGAAACCTGAAGCCATGCGCCAAAGCGTGGATGCGCTCTGGCAAGTGGCCACCTGGCCCAAAGTGGGTGCGCTGCTGTCATGAGCGGGCCTGGGCCGTCTTCGGTGTTGACGCTGGCGCGCAGCTTTTTGTTTGTGCCGGGCCACCGGCCCGAGCGCTTTGCCAAGGCGCTGGCCAGTGGTGCCGATGCGGTGATCGTCGACCTGGAAGACGCCGTCCCGCTGGACGCCAAAGACACGGCGCGTGACGCCTTGCTGGTCGCCTGGTCCGGTTTGGACGCAGCCGAGCGCGCACGCTTGCTGGTGCGCGTGAACCCGGCGGGCACACCCTGGCACGAAGCCGACCTGAGCGCCGTGGCCAGCCTGTCGGGTTTGGGCGCGGTCATGCTGCCTAAGGCTGAAAACGCGCAGCAGATCGAACACGCTTTTCGCGCCAGTGGTGTGCCTGTCTTGCCCCTGATCGAAAGCGCCGCAGGCGTGGGGCAGATGGATCAAATCGCTCGCGCACAAGGCGTCTTGCGCCTGGGCCTGGGACACATCGATCTGCAGGCCGATCTGGGCATGAGCTGCGGACCCGACGAAGCCGAGCTGGCTCCGATCCGTGTGGCGCTGGTCGTGGCCTCGCGCCGCGCAGGCTTGCCTGCCCCGGTGGACGGTGTGACCACCGCCACCACCGATGCCGATGTGCTGGCCCGTGACGCACAGCGCAGCCGCCGCTTTGGGTTGGGGGCCAAGCTGTGCATCCACCCGGCGCAGGTCGGGGGTGTGCACCAGGCCTTGGCCCCGACCGAGGCCGAGTGCGACTGGGCGCGCCGTGTGCTGGCGGCTGAGGTTGAAGCCCGAGGTGGCGCCTTCAGTGTGGACGGCAAGATGGTCGACCCGCCGGTGCTGCTGCTGGCGCGAAAAATCTTGCAGACTCCGCGCCTTTGATGCGTCTTTGAGAGAGCCCATCGTTTTGGCGATGGGCGCTGTTCAGCAGGCTTGGCGTCAGTGGTTCGAGCGCGAGCCCGCATGGGCCACCGCGTAAGCGTTGTAGGGAAATGCAAGTGCCGTGACGGCATGGGGGTTGCCCAGCGCCTGGACACCTGCAAGCACATGGTCGTCATCGTGAGCATGCAAAGTCGTCGGGCCTGGCAAGCCATTGGCTGCAGCGTAGACATCCCCGGAGCCGCCATCTGCCATGAGCAGGAACCGGGCTTTCTGGGCACGGGCGCAGGTATTGAGCACGCGCATGGCCCTGTCGACGACAGGCTGACCGCTGACGAAGGGGTTGGCGCCCGCTGGAGCCGCTGCCCGAGCCTTGAGTTTGGCCACCGTGCCGTCATAGCCTGGATGGTTGCTCAAGGGCACGTCAATGCCCCACTTTGCAGAAAGTTCGCGCATGCGTTCGGTCTGCGCGATGTAGCCGTCCAGGCGACCCATGTCGCGGCCGAAGTTGAATGAAGTGCCGCCCCAGATCATGGCCTTGTGCACCTTGCCGCGATCACGCACGTCGAACACGGGCGTGATGGTGCCCAGCGTGTGGCCGGGGGTGATCATGAAACGCACGGTGGTGTCGCCCAGCGTAAGGGTGTCGCCATCCTTGACCGCGATGTCGCGTTTGGGGGGGCGATCCCACAGCTTGGAGTCGAACTCCAACTCGGTTTCCATCATCTTCCAATCGATTTCGCTGGCCACCACGCGGGCGCGGTAGCGCTCGGCAAGCATCTGCGCACCACCGTAATGGTCGCCATGGCCATGTGTGACGAGCACATAGCGAATCTGCGCCGGGTCCAGACCCAGACGGCGCATGCCGCCTTCGATGAGGTCGACCGCTTCCTTCGTGTTGTTGAGCGCATCGATCAGGATCAGGCCGTCGCTCGTCTTCAGCACCCAGGCGCTGACCCAGGTTGAACCCACGTAGTAAAGGTTGTCGAAAGCCTGACCCGGTGCAGGTGGCGGCTGGTTGATGAGCTTGGCCAGCATGTCGTCCATGGCCGCGCTGGGCGCTGCGCGCACAGCGGGTTGTGGATTGCAGATGGGCATGAGGAACTTCAAGTCCTCGCCAGCGATGCGCCGGGCATCTTCCACATACTGATCCACCGAGAGTGGTGGCTGGGTCAATGTGGTGCAGGCCACGAGCGTGGCCAAAGCCATGCTGCTGACGAATGCCGTTCGGATCATGTTGTTTCCTCTGTTGAAAGTTCTTGAGTTCGGTCGCGCGTCAGGGGCGAACCGATGCACATCACGCTAACACAGCGCACTGCAAGCGCCAATGGTGTTTACGAGTGACGTGAACTGACGGAGTAAAGAGCTCTACTGCAGAAAGGCAAGTTACCCCGCTGGCACAATCGCTGGATGTCTGTTCATTTCGATCTGGTGGATTTGCGCCTTATGGTGCGTGTGGCCGAAGCCAACAGCCTCACCAAGGGGGCCGAGGCTTCGTTCATCTCGCTGCCCGCGGCCAGCACGCGCATCAAGAACCTCGAAGAAAGCATCGGCGCCAAGCTGCTCAACCGCCACAGCCAGGGCGTGACCCTCACGCCACCTGGACAAGCCTTTGTGCACCGGGCGCGGTTGGTGCTGGGGCAGATCGAACACCTGCGTGGTGACCTGCAGGAATACGCCAGCGGCATCAAAGGCCATCTGCGCGTGTACGCCAACACCACGGCCTTGGGCGAGTTCCTGCCCGATGTGCTCAAGCGCTATCTGGCCACGCACCCTGATGTGAACATCGACCTGCAGGAAAAGCTGTCGAATGAAATCGTGCGCGCCGTCATCGACGGCAAGACCGACATTGGCATCGTGGCCGGCTCGGTGCGCACCGAAAGTCTGCAGACCCTGCCTTACCGCTCGGACAGCCTGGTGCTGGTGGTGCCCGAAGGCCACCCTGTGGCCGACCTGCCGAGCATGCCGCTGATCGACGCGCTGGAGTTTGACCATGTGGGTCTGCACGAAGCCAGCGCCTTGCACGCTTTCCTCAACCGCGAGTGCGAACAGCTGAACAAGCCGCTCAAGGTGCGCATCCAAGTGGGCAGCTTCGAGTCGGCCTGCCGCATGATCGAAGCCGGTGTGGGGGTGGGCGTGCTGCCCGAATCGGCCGCCCGTCGCCATGCCCGCAGCATGGCCATCCGCCTGGTGCCGTTGTCGGATGCATGGGCGTTGCGTTCGATGCAGATTTGCGTGCGCAACTTCGACGAACTGCCGGGCTTTGCGCGGGATTTGATTGATTTGTTGTCAGAGGATGGCCGCCATGACACCTCCAATTGATCCGAAAGTCATCATCATCGCTGGGCCTAATGGGGCAGGCAAAACCACGTTTGCGAGAGAATTCTTGCCGAATGAGGCGGCATGCCCTGTTTTTGTAAATGCTGACCTCATCGCCGCAGGCCTGGCACCGTTTGCTCCAGAGACTGCGGCATTGCAAGCCGGACGCCTGATGCTGGTCGAGCTGGAGCGTCACTTTTTACTAAAACAGAGTTTCGCTTTTGAAACCACTTTGTCTGGCCGCGCTTATGCGCGGGCGATTCGACGCTGGCAAGCCGAAGGCTACAAAGTAGAGTTGATTTTTTTAAAATTACACGATGCAGAAGAAGCAATTGCGCGGGTAGAACAGCGTGTGTTGCAAGGCGGACACCATATCCCGGATGAGGTGGTGCGTCGTCGTTTTGAGCAAGGACTGAAAAACCTTGTGCAAATTTATCAACCACTCGTGAATGCCTGGGCGGTGTATGACAACTCGGGCGAAGCACCACAGCTGATAGACTGGAGTGAGAAATGAACCAGCAACTTCCTATTGAACAGGCTCGCAACAGTGATCTGCGCGGATCGGCTGCGGCGCTCGTTCGTGCTGCGCAGCGTGCACGTGAAGTGGCTATTCGGACGCAGACGGCATTGGTCGTGCGACGCAACGGTCAACTGGTTCATGACAGGATGAATGACACGACTGAAACACCAGTCAAGTCCAGTCAAAGCTGACGCATGATCAACGCCGGTGTGGGCGGGTTGCCTGAATCGGCCGCCCGCCGCTTGGCTGCCGAACGAATGCGGCACCCAAGAGTGCCTTTCTCATCGGTTTATTCCAGAGTCAACCCGGATCTGGCAGCCACTGCGCGCCACCTGGCCACCTCGGCTTCGGTGTGCAGCGCAAGAGAAGCTCCCAAGTAGTCTTTTTCTGGCAGCAGCTGAATAGCCTGGGTCACCATCTTGCCGGTGTATTCTTTGTCCTTCATCACCTGCAGATAGGCGTTTTGCACCTTGTCCACGATGGCTTTGGGCGTGCCTTTGGGTGCATAGATGCCATACCAGGTACTGGCTTCAAACCCCGGCAAAGCAGTTTCGTTCAGCGTAGGAACGTCTTTGAGTTGAGGCAGTCGAACCTTGGATGTCACCGCCAGTGCTCGAACTTTCTTTTGCTGAATTTGCGGTAACGCCGTGTTGGTCTGGTCAAACATCCCATCGACCTGACCTCCGATCACATCCACCAATGCGGGGCCAGCGCCCTTGTAGGCGATCTGAGTGACCTTGATTCCTGCCGCATTGGCAAACAGGGCTGCAATCAAGTGCGAACTGGAGCCCACACCGGCATTGCTGATATTGACTTGCTCAGGATTCTTTTTGCTGTGTTCCACCAAATCCTTGATGGTCTTGGCTGGATGGTCGTTGCGCACCATCAGCACCAGCGGTGTATCCGGGAAGCGGAACACAGCCTCGAAGTCCTTGACAGGGTCATAGGCCAGCTTTTTGTAGAGCGCAGGTGCAGCGCCCATGTAACCCATGTGGCCCACCAGGAAGGTGTAGCCATCGTTTTTGGCTTTGGCGACTTTGGCCGCCCCCACCGTGCCGCCAGCACCAGCGGCGTTTTCGATGATGATGGGTTGTTTGAGTTCACGGGCTACACGCTCGGCAATGTGGCGTGCCAGCGCATCGGTTGGGCCGCCCGGTGCAAAGGGCACCACCCAGGTCACGGGTTTGCTGGGGTAAACGTCCTGGGCCTGGACCAACGGCACAGCCACAGCCAGACATGAGGCAGCCAGCAGCGACAGGGCAGAACGGCGCATGGATTTGAAGTTCATGGTGTTGTCTCCTTGGGTATGAATCAGCGGGCAGGCATGCCCAGAGCTTTGTCAACCATCTGCGGCGCAGTGCCGAGATAGTTGATGGGGTCACAGAAGTGATCGATTTGCGCCGTGCTGACCAGCTTGGTCACGTCAGACATGGCTTTGAGCACATCGGCCAGCGTGCGCTTGTCCTGCAGCGCGGTGCGGCAGGCGGCGTACACCACGTCGTGTGCCTCGTTGCGGCCCAGGATGGGGGCCAGCCCCATCATCACGGCCTCGGCCACGATCAGGCCACCGGTGGAATCCAGGTTCTGTTTCATGCGCACGGTGTCCACTTCCAGACCACTCAGCATGAAAACAGCTTGCGATACGGCTCCCGCCGTGTGCAGGAAAGCTTCGGGAATGGCCACCCACTCGGCTTGCCATGGGCCAGTGGCACGCTCAAAGTCCTGCACTGCACCGTCGAGGGCCAGACCGGCCAGATGTCGCACGGTCTTGGCGGCACCGATCATGACTTCGCAGCTGATCGGGTTGCGCTTTTGCGGCATGGTGCTCGATGCACCACGGCCCTGCACGAAGGGTTCGAACACTTCGCTGAATTCGTTGGCCATCATCAGCGACACGTCAAAGGCCATCTTGCCCAGTGCCATCGTCACCAGCCCCAGCCACTGTGCGGTTTCGGCCAAGCCATCACGGGCGGTATGCCAGGTGGTCATGGGAACGCCCAATTGAAGCTCAGCCATCATGGCCGACTGAACTTCCAGTCCACGGCTGCCCAGCGATGCCAATGTGCCGCCTGCCCCTGCAAACTGCCCCACGAGCACTCGGGGGCGCAGTTCCTGCAGACGTTCCAGATTGCGCTCCACCATGCCCAACCAAATGGCGCACTTCAGGCCAAAGGTCGTGGGCAGCGCGTGTTGCAGGTGGGTGCGACCGGCCATCGGCGTGTCGCGGTACGTCTTGCTCAGACGGCGCAACTGCACCGACACGGCACGCAGGTCTTTTTCCAGCAAATCCAGACCCTGGCGGATTTGCAGCACCAGTGCGGTGTCCATGATGTCTTGCGTGGTGGCACCCCAGTGCAGGTACTTGCCCGCAGCGCCCAGCCCTTCGGCCACCTGGTGCACCAAAGGAAGGATGGGATAGCCCACGTTGTGGGTTTCCCGCTCCAGACGGTCCAAGTCCAGCTTCACCCCATGCGCGCCAGCAGCAATGGCTTGGGCCGCATCGCCCGGGATCAAGCCCAGCTTGCCCTCGGCAATGGCGAGGGCCACTTCGGTGTCCACATAGCGGGCCAGGGTCGAGGTATCAGCCCAGACCTGGCGCATCTCTGCGGTCGAAAACAGGCTGCCCAGAAAACGGTTGTCGATGAGGGTGGAACGCATGAAATCTCCTTATGTACGGACATATTATATGTTCGTACATATCGACGTCAACCCTCAGATTTCATACAATGTAGCCATGGAACGACAACCCCTCTACGCCCGCATTGCAGACCAGCTGTCACAAGACATCGCTGCCGGGCGCTATGCCGTGGGCACGGTGCTTCCGGCTGAGCCAGACTTGGCGGTCATGCTCAATGTCAGCCGGTCCACGGTACGTGCAGCTTTGTCGAGCCTGGAGAATCAAAAGCTGGTGTCGCGCAAAAAGAATGCCGGCACACGGGTGGAGTCGAAGAAACCTCTGAATGGCTATGGCGCGAACCTGTCGTCGCTGCCGGACCTGATTCAATGGGCCCAGGAATGCGCGCGCTCTATTCAGCGTACCGAGCATGTGGTGATGGACAAGGCGCTGGCCAATGAACTTGGCTGCGAGGTGGGTTCCAAATGGTTGCTGGTGAAAAGCCTGCGCTTTGATGCAGCCGACAGCAAAGAAGCCGTTTCTCTGACGGAGGCCTACATTGAAGAGCAGTTCGCTTCCATCTTGCCCACCATCAAGAAGCGGCCCTCCGCGCTGATGTCAGAGTTGCTGGAAGAGTCCTTTGACTTGGACTTGGCCACTGTCCAGCAACAGGTCAGAGGCTGGAAATTGACTGCGCAGCAGGCCAAGGCATTGAAGGCCCCCGAGGATGCCGCGGCGTTGAAAGTTTTGCGGCGCTACCTGACCCGTGAAGACGAACCTGTGCTTTTGACTGTATCTATTCACCCTGCAGATCGGTTCTCGATCAACACGACATTGACTCGGACTTGAGGCCCATGCGCAGCCTATTTGAGCTGACATGGCTGGAAGTGGTCGTTCGATCCACTTAAGTCACTGACTCCTTTGAGTCGAACCTGGCCTTCTCAACCTTGCAGCTTCTGCAAATAAGCATCCAGCTTCACAAACGTTCCCGTAAAGCCCACCTCCATGCCAGGACGTGCAACGTCAAAGGTCTGTCGGCCGATGTCGTCGCTTTCATGCGGCACCCAGGTGATCGTCACACGCGTGCTGTTATCGTCAACAGCTTCAAACGTGGTGGTGACATGCATGTACTTGGGCCAGGTGGGCGCCATCGGGTGTGTGCCCAGGCCGCCTTCGCGGGTTGAAAAGCTTTGCAGGTGCACCAGGCGCTCGGGTGCAGCGATGTCCAGGAATTCTTGCTTGCCCCACATCTCCATGCCTGCCGGCCCCTCAATGCCGTAGTGGTAACGCCCGCCGACGCGAAAGTCCATGTCGGTGTGGATGTTGTGAAAGCCCTCGGGGCTCAACCACTGCGCGAGGTGATGTGGTTGCGTGTAGACATTGAACACCAGCGGGCGAGGCGCATGAAAGACGCGGGAGATGACGAAGGGGGCGACGGTGGTCATGGGGTATCCAGTGAGCGTTTGGGATAGGTGTTTTCAGATAATACCTTTGCGCACCAAGCCCTCCACCTGCGCCTCGCTCAAGCCCAACTCCTCCCGCAAGGTCTGCACACTGTGTTCGCCCAAACGGGGCGGCGCACGGTGCGCCACGGGCGAGGCAGAAAAGTTCAGCGGGCTGCGCACCACGCGCACGTTCTGGCCCGAGCTGTGGGGCAGTTCCACCACCAGCTCGCGGTGCTGTGTTTGCGGGTCGGCAAAGACCTGGGCCATGTCGTTGATCGGCCCGGCCGGGACGTTGGCTGCACTCAGCTGCGTCAGCAACTGCGCCCTGGGCTGGTCGCGCACCAGCGCCTGCAAGGCTTCGCGCAGTGCGCTGCGGTGCGCGATGCGTTGCATGTTGGTCGCAAAGCGCGGGTCGGCGGGCATGTCGGGTGCGCCCAGCACGGCGCACATTTGCTGAAACTGCCCGTTGTTGCCCGCTGCAATGATGATGCGGCCATCGGCACACTCGAACACTTCGGAAGGTGAGGCGATCGGGTTGGTGTTGCCCACGCGCTGTGGTGCTTTGCCGCTCATCAGGTAGCCCACGGCCAGGTGGCCGTTGAAGGCAACGGTGGCGTCCAGCATGGCCGCGTCGATCATCTGGCCTTCGCCGGTTTTCTGTCGATGCATCAAGGCCCCCAGAATGCCGATGCTGGCGTACAGACCGGTCACCATGTCGGTCATCGGGATGGCCGTGCGCATGGGGCCGCCGCCGGGCTGCTCGTCGGGCAGGCCGCAGGTGCTCATGGGTCCGGCCATGCCCTGCAGGATGAAGTCGTAGGCAGGCTGCGGTGCATACGGACCAGTCTGGCCAAAGCCGGTGATCGAGCAGCAGATCAGTTCGGGCTTGAGGCGGCGCAGGCTGTCGGCATCGAGTCCGTATTTCGCCAGCGAGCCGACCTTGTAGTTGTCGATCACCACATCGCAGCGCAGGGCCAGGTCGCGCACCAGTTGCGCGCCCTCTTCGGTGGCAATGTCCACGGTGACCGATTGTTTGCCCCGGTTGTAGGCCAGGTACAAGGCCGAGTCGTTGAGGGGCTCACCCGTAACCGGGTCGTTCAGGAAGGGGCCCATGCGCCGCGTGTCATCGCCTTCGCCGGGCTTTTCGATCTTGTAGACCGTGGCGCCCATGTCGGCCAGGATTTGCGTGCACATGGGGCCTGCGATCACGCGGGTCAGGTCAAGGACCTTGATGCCTTCGAGGATGGTGCTCATGGTGCATTGTCTTCCGGTGGCGGGGTCAGGACCGAGGCTGGCACGCGCAGCGGCATGTCCAGCAGCATCTGCGCAAACGATTTGCCCAGCGGGTCCGAGCGCAGGCTGCACACGCCACCACCACCCAGGGCCTGGTGCAATACAAAGTTGAGCGCTTGCAGGCCAGGCACCTCATACCGCAGCACCGTCCCTTGCACCAGGTGGCTGAAATGCGCCTGCACCTGCGCGGCCTGCAGTTGCGTGCGCAGCCAGGCCCATGCGCGGGGGTGGCGTGCGATCACACCAATGTTTTCGTCATCGCCCTTGTCGCCGCTGCGTGCCCAGGCCAGGTCGATCAGGCGGCAGTCGTGCAGGGGTTCATCGGGCGCGGCCTCGTGTGGCGCAGGTGTGGTGTCGTCTGCCATGCCGGGTGTGGCTGTTGTGCGGGCAGCCGGGGGCAGCGCAGGGTCGCTGGCCTCTTGCACCGTGTCCCCCAGCTGCATTTGCAAACGCACTTGCGTTTTGGGCACCATGAAGGCGCACAGCTTGATGACCGGCTGGATGTCGGCGCGCCCTGAAAAAGAGGAGCGCGTGCCCGGCCCCATCGAGGTGCCGCTGCTTGCACACTCGCGTTGCAGCACCGTGAGGGCTTTGGCCTGTGCGTGCCGCACCGCGATACGCAGCACCACTTCGCGTGCTGTGTGTGGCTGCGCGTGCGGGCCGTAATGTGACTCGCCGCCCAGCAGTTCGACACAGGTCTCGCTGTAGTCGCCAAAGCCCTGCGCGGCCATCAGGGTGCGCGAGCGGGTCAGCAGTGCCTGCGCGGTGCGCTCGGCCTTGAGCGGCGCGTCGATGCCGCGAATCGCCATCATCAGCTGCAGCTGCCAGCCGTCTTGCCAGGTGGCATTGGCTTTGTAGTGTGTGGGGGCGGGCAAGCCGCGTGCGCCGCGAACGTTCACGGTGTCATGCTGTGTCAGCGTCACCTGTACATGCCGCCAGTCGCAGCACACATCGGGCATGAGGTAGTTCGCCGGGTCGCCCACTTCGTAAAGGATCTGCTCGGCCACCGCGCCAGGGTGGATCAGTCCGCCCGTGCCTTCGGGTTTGCGCAAGTCCAGGCTGCCGTCTTCATGCACGTCGATCACCGGGTAGCCGATGTTCGCCCAGTCGGGCACCTGCTGCCAGTCGGTGAACAGCCCGCCTGTGGCCTGCGCGCCGCACTCGATCAGGTGGCCCGCCAGTGTGCCAGCCGACAGGCGATCCCAGTCCTGCCAGGACCAGCCAAATTCGTGCACCAGCGCGCCCAGCACCACCGCACTGTCCACACAGCGGCCCGTGATAACCACGTCGGCACCTGCTGCCAGTGCCTGGGCAATGCCGCGCGCACCCACATAGGCGTTGGCCGACAGCGGGTACTCGGGCAAGAGTGTGTTCGTCGTGGTGCGCACGCCTTGCACTTGCAGTGTGGCCACCTGTGGCATCAGGTCATCGCCCGTGACCACCGCCACGCGCAGCGCGATGCCCTGCGCCTGGGCCACTTGCAGCAGCGCGTCGCGGCAGCCTTCGGGGTTCAGACCGCCTGCATTGGCAATGACCTTGATCCCGCGCTCGTGGATGGCCTTCAGGTGCGGCACCATGACGGCCTGCACAAAGTCGGTGGCGTAACCCAGTGCCGGGTCTTTGGCGCGGGCCTTGGCCAGAATGGCCATGGTGGTTTCGGCCAGATAGTCGTAGACCAGGTACTGCAGGCCCGGCACCTGCAGCAGCTGCGGCGTGGCCATGGCCGAGTCGCCCCAGAAGCCGCAGGCGCCGCCGATGCGCACGTGCTTCATCGCAGCGTTCATGTTGCCTCCGCTTCGATCTGCAGCAGCAGCGCACCCTTGAGCGCCTGTCCACCGGCCTGCATCTGCAGCTCGCGCACCACGCCGGCGAAAGGCGCGGTCAGCGTGTGCTCCATCTTCATGGCTTCGAGCACCAGCAGGCGTTCGCCCGCCTGCACCGTCTGGCCGGGCGTCACCATCACCTGCAGCACGCGGGCCGTGAGCGGGGCCAGCACGGCGCCGCTGCCAGAGGCCTGTTCGGCCTGGCCTTGTGCGGCGGGGCATTCAAAGGCCCAGGCGCGGCCTCGGTGGAACAGCTGCACCCCGCTGTCGGTGCGGGCCGAACAGACCTGCTCGCGCAGGCCTTCGCACTCCAGCGCCAGTTCGGTGTGTGCGGCGTCCTGCCACTGGACATGCGTCAGGTTCAGGGTGACGGTTTCCGCATCTGTGTCTTGCGCCGTGCTCAGGGCGGTGCATTGCACCTGCCAGCCGCTGCCCTGGGCGGTGATGCGGTAGGCCCAACGCTGCTCGCCCCATTGCAGCAGGCCTTGGGCCTGGCCTTGTGCCAAGGGTGCGGCTTGCAATTGACCGTGCGCGGTGCTGGGCAGGGTGTCGGCTTCGGCGGCCAGGGCCGCCAGCGCCACAGTGTGCGCATCGGGTACGGGGGCGGCCGGGGGCAAGCCCATGCGCTCGGCCACAAAGCCGGTGTGCACGCCCACCCCTTGCACAAACACCGCATCGGCCAGGCAGTCGGCCAGAAAGCCCTGGTTGCTCGGAAGGCCCAGCAGCACGCACTGGCGCATGGCCGAGAGCAGCTTGCGCCGGGCCTCTTCGCGGTCGCTGCCGTGCGCCACGATTTTGGCCACCATCGAGTCGTAGTGCGGGCTGACCTGTCCGCCTTCGCGCAGCGCGCTGTCGATGCGCACATCGTGTTGTGTGGGAGGGTGCCAGCGCAGCACCGGACCGGTTTGCGGCAAAAAGCCTGCGGGCACGTCTTCGGCCGTGAGGCGCACTTCGATGGCGTGGCCCTGCAGGCGGATGTCGGCTTGTTGCCAGGGCAAGGTCTCGCCACTGGCCACGCGCAGCTGCCATTCCACCAGGTCCAGGCCGGTGATGGCTTCGGTGACCGCGTGCTCGACCTGCAAGCGTGTGTTCATCTCCATGAAATAGAACAGCCCATCGGTGTCGAGCAGGAACTCCATGGTGCCCGCGCCCACGTAGCCCATGGCGCGCGCACTGTCCACGGCCACCTGGCCCATGCGTGCGCGCAGCTCGGCGTTCACGGCGGGCGAGGGGGCTTCCTCGATCAGCTTCTGGTGGCGCCGCTGTACCGAGCAGTCGCGCTCGCCCAGGTGCACCACATGCCCGTGGCAGTCGGACAGCAACTGGATTTCGACATGGCGCGGCTGGATGACGGCACGCTCCAGAATCAACTCATCCGAGCCAAAGGCGGTGCGCGCTTCCGAACGGGCCGAGGCCAGGGCTTGGGGCAGCGCGTCGGGCGTGTCCACACGCCGCATGCCGCGCCCGCCGCCACCGGCCGCGGCCTTGCACATGACCGGAAAACCGATGCGCGCTGCCTCGCGCACGAAAACTTCGTCGCTCTGATCCTGGCCTTCGTAGCCGGGAATGCAGGGCATGCCCCAGCCTTGCATCAGGCGCTTGGCGCCAGCCTTGTTCCCCATGGCGCGGATGCTTTCGCCAGACGGGCCGATGAACACCAGGCCCGCCGCATCCACCGCGTCGGCAAAGGCATCGTTTTCAGACAAAAAGCCATAGCCCGGGTGAATGGCGTCGGCCCCGGCCAGACGGGCCGCTTGCAGGATGGCCTCGATGTTCAGATAGGACTGCGCGGGTGCAGCAGGGCCGATGCACACAGCGCGGTCGGCCGCCTGCACATGGGGGCTGCCCCGGTCGGCTTCGGAATACACGGCCACCGAGCCGTAGCCCAGACGGCGCACGGTGCGCAGCACGCGCAGCGCGATCTCGCCGCGGTTGGCCACCAGCACGGTGTGGAAAGGGCGGATGTTTTTCGTTGGCATGGGCGGCTCAGTGGGACGAAGAGGGAAATGGCAAGCCATGCAGACGTGCCATATCGGCGGCCTGCAATGGCACGGCCCAGACCGGGACGCGGCGCTCGCGGAAAGCGGCAATGCCTTCCGTGCCTTCGCCGCGCATGCACTGCGCAAAACGCAGCGCGGCGTCGTCCAGCCATGCACCCAGCGCACCGGTATGGGCACTGTCAGATGAGCCATGGCGTGAGAGCAGCGCCTTGAGCGAACGGTTGGCCTGCGGACCACAGGCCAGGATGCGACTGAGCCACTGCGCCTGCAAGAGGTCAAGTGCATCGCTGTCAGCGGCCAGCGCATCTACCAGCCCCAGCTGCTGCGCGAGGGCACCGTTGACCCGCTCGCCGCTCAGGCCCAGGCGCAGCGCCACACGCCGCCCCACACGGGCCTGCACAAAGGGGGCGATCTGTGCCGGGATCAGGCCCAGGCCGGTTTCGCTCAGGGCAAAGCGGGCGTCTTCGGTGGCCAGGACGATGTCGGCACAACAGGCCAGGCCCATGCCGCCGCCCATGGCCGCGCCCTCGACAACGGCCACAACGGGCATGGGCAAGGCGGTCAGCGCTTGGAGCACACGACCAAACGCGCGGTTGCGGCTGACCACCGGGTCCTCGCCCTCATCCACATCGGCCTGCAGACGAGACTGGAAGTTGCCCACGTTGCCGCCCGCACTGAAAAAGCCCCCATAGCCGCGCAGCACCAAGGCGCGCACCGCGCTGTCCTGCGCCGCTTGTGCAATGGCCTGCGATAGCTCGGCCACCATGTCGGTCGACAGCGCGTTGCGTGTTTCGGGGTGGTGCAGCGTGACCCACAGGATGTCGTGTTCACGCCGGACAAGAAGGTGTTCAAACGTCATCGCTTGCCCTTTCAGCTTGCGGGGTCCATCAGGCCCATCTTGCGGGCGATCACCATCAGCATGACTTCGTCGGCACCGCCGCCAATCGAGCCGAGCCGGTAGTCGCGGTAAGCGCGCGAGACGCGGTTGTCCCAGGTGTAGCCCATGCCGCCCTGGAACTGCATGCACCAGTCGGCCACGTCGCGGCCCAGGCGCCCGGCCTTGAGCTTGGCCATGGAGGCCAGCTCGGTCACGTCCTGCCCCTGCACATAGGCGTGGGTGGCCATGTAGATCAGGCCGCGCAGCGCTTCGATCTCGGTCTTGAGTTCGGCCAGCTTGTACTGGATGAACTGGTTGTCCAGCAGTGGTTTGCCAAAGGCCACGCGCTGGCGCAGGTAGGTGGCGGTCTCTTCGATCAGCGCCACCGTGGCCAGACGCCGCGCCGCGCCGTCCAGGCGCTCTTCCTGGAACTGCTTCATCTGGTAGATAAAGCCCATGCCTTCCTCGCCGATGCGGTGGCGCACCGGCACGCGCACTTCGTCAAAAAAGATCTGCGCGGTGTCCGAACTCCACATGCCGAACTTCTTGATCTTTTGCACCTCCACGCCTTTGGCGCGGCGACCGGCTTCGTCTTTGAGCGGCACGATGATGAGCGACTTGTTCTTGTGCGATGGGCCGTCCGAGGTGTTGCACAGCAGGCAGATCCAGTCGGCCTGCGTGCCGTTGGTGATCCACATCTTGGAGCCGCTGATGACGTAGTCGTCGCCATCGCGCCGTGCCCGCGTTTTGAGCGAAGACACGTCGGAGCCTGCGCCCTGTTCACTCACGCCGATGCTGCACACCACCTCGCCCGCAATCGCCGGAGCCAGGAACTCGCGCTTGAGTTCGTCCGAGCCAAAGCTGGCGAGCGCCGGTGTGGCCATGTTGGACTGCACGCCAATGCCCATGGCCACGCCTTGCGACTTCACATGGCCCATGGCTTCGGCAGCGGCCAGTGCGTAGCTGAAGTCCAGACCCATGCCGCCATAGGCTTCGGGTTTGGTGATGCCCAGAAAGCCCAGCTGGCCCATCTTGCGAAACAGTTCGTGGGCCGGAAAGATTTCGGCGGCTTCCCACGCGTCGGCAAAGGGGTCGATTTCGGCGCTGATGAAGCGGCGGATGCTGGCCATCAGTTCGTGGTGTTCGGCGGTGTAGATCATGCAAAGACTTTCGAAAAATTCAGGTCCATCAGAAGCGGGGCACGGCGAACTGCATCGCGTGCGGGCTGCGGACCGCGGCTTCGCGCAATGTGGCCAGCAAGAGCGAGAGCACATCGCGGGTCTGGCGCGGGTCGATGATGCCGTCGTCGAGCAAATGCCCGCTGGTGTAGAAAGCGCTGGCCTGGCTTTCGAACAGGGCCACGATCTCCGCCTTTTGCGCCTGCAGCCGCGCTTCGTCGACCGCTTTGCCGCTCCGCTCGGCCTGCTGACGCGCCACGATGTCCAGTGTGGTGGCGGCCTGCTCGCCGCCCATCACGGCTGAGCGGGCGTTGGGCCATGAGAAACAAAAACGCGGGTGAAACGCCCGCCCGCACATGCCGTAGTTGCCCGCGCCAAACGACGCGCCGCAGTGCAGGGTGATGTGCGGCACCTGCGAATTGCTCAGGGCCTGGATCATCTTGGCGCCATGCTTGATCATGCCGGCCTCTTCCGAGGCGCGGCCCACGATGAAGCCGGTGGTGTTCTGTAAAAACACGATGGGCGTGCCCGACTGGTTGCACAGGTGGATGAACTGCGCCGCTTTGGTCGCACCAGCGGGGTCGATGGGGCCGTTGTTGCTGATGAAAGCCACCGCATAGCCGTCGATGCGGGCGTGACCACAAACGGTGGCGCTGCCGTAGTCGGGTTTGAAGTCAAGCCAGGCCGAATCGTCGACCAGCCGGGCAATCACCTCACGCATGTCGATCGGCTGGCGGTGTTCCAGGACCATCACGCCCGCGAGTTCGTCCGGGTCCAGCCTGGGTGGACGGGGCACCTGTGTGGGCGGCGGCAGCTGCGGCCGGGGCCAGTCGATGGCGGCCAGCACATCGCGGGCCAGGGCGATCGCGTGGGCATCGTCCTGCGCCACGTATTCGGCCAGGCCGCTCACGGTGGCGTGCATGTCGGTGCCGCCCAGCGCTTCGTCGGTGGCGATCTCGCCGGTGGCGGCCTTGAGCAAGGGCGGCCCCGCCAGAAAGGCCTTGGCCTGGCCGCGCACCATGATCACGTAATCCGACAGGCCCGGCATGTAGGCCCCGCCTGCCGTGGACGAGCCGTGCACCACCGTGAGCACGGGCAAACCTGCTGCCGACAGGCGTGCCAGGTTGTAGAACATGCCGCCGCCGCGTATGAATTTTTCGACCCGGTACTTGCGCAGGTTGGAGCCAGCGGACTCGACCAGGTGCACAAAGGGCAGCTTGTTTTGCAGCGCGATGTCCTGGCAGCGCATAAGCTTCTGGTTGCCCGCTTCGGTCAGAGCGCCCGCGTCGATGCCCGAGTCGGTCACCACCACCATGCAGCGCACACCGCTGACCATGCCAATGCCGGCCAGCTGCGAGCCGCCGGGCACGCAACGCGACAGGTCCGGGTCGTCCATGCCGTAACCGGCCAGCGTGGCCAAGGGCAGAAATGGCGCGCCGGGGTCGAGCAGCCGCGCCAGGCGCTCGCGTGGCAGCAAGGCGCCGCGTTGGGCAAAACGCACCGCCGATCTGGCCGAGGCGTCGCTGGCACGCTGCTCCAGCGCGTGCCAGGCCTCGATCAGCGCGAGCATGCCCTGCCGCTGCGCCGCAAAGGCATCCGACGTGGGCTGGATCTGGGTTTGGAAAGGTGTCATGTCCCCGATTGCAGCGCAGCCGCAGCCCGGTGACCATGTGCGGAAAACCCGGTGTGCATAATGTGCACATGGTGCTTTCCCTGATCTTGACCCCATGAGCAGCCCGCCCAAACCAGAGCCCCGGCCGGGTGCGCAAAGCATCGGGCGGGCCATGGGCCTGGTGAATCTGGTGGCTCGCCACCACGATCAAGGCATCAGCCTGCAAGCGCTGGTGCAGCTCAGTGGGCTGGACCGCACCACCGCCTGGCGCATGCTGACCAATTTGCAGCATGAGGGGCTGGTGGAGCGCGATGCCCAAAGTGGTCTGTACAGCCTGGGTGCACAGGCCACCGCCTGGGGCGCGGCCAGCCTGGGGCAGGCGGCCTTGATCCGCCAGTGCCAGCCGGTCATGAAAACCCTGGCCCGCCTGAGCGGGGACAACGTGTTCCTGGTGCTGCGGCTGGGCGATTACAGCCACTGCCTGCACCTGGAGCAGGGCGAGCATGCGGTGCCGTCCTTTCGCCAGACGGTGGGCGAGACGCGCCTGCTGGGTTTGGGCGTGGCCAGTATCGCCATGCTGGCAGCGCTGGACGAGCCCGCAGTCCAGTTGCACCATGCGCAGCACCGCGAGGCTTATGAACTGGAAGGGGTCACCCGTGCGCAACTCATGCGCTGGGTGCAAAGCACGCGCCAGCGCGGCTTTGCTTACCGCAACACGGCGGGCATCGCGGCGGTGGGGCTGCACTGGCAGCTGGGCGGTGCCGCAGTGGCTGCGCTGTCGATTGGCGGCTCACGCGTGCGTCTGCCGCTGAGCCGGGCGCCGGAGCTGGCCGTGTTGATGCGCCGCCAGTGGCCGGTGTTGGGCGGCGTCTGAGCGGGCGCATGGGCGAGTCAATGGCAGGTTTTGCAAGCGGTTTTGTTCTTTTCAGCCATTTGAGGTGGAAGCTGCGGCCTATACCCTGCGTGGACAAACAAGGAGACAAGCATGAGCACCCAGGCACATTCGGTTGACCGCAGGCAGGCCCTGGTGGCCTTATCGGCCATGGCGGTGGGCGGCACGGCTCTGGCCCAGAGTCGTCCCGCAGACGCTTTCCCGAGCAAGCCGATCCAGTTGGTGCTGCCGTTTCCACCCGGTGGCTCGATGGACCCGATTTTTCGCACACTGGCCGAAGCCGCCTCCAAAGAGCTGGGCCAGCCCGTGGTGCTGATGCACAAGCCCGGCGCGGGCGGCGTCATGGGCACGGCCGCACTGGCCACCATGCCCGAGTCCGATGGCTACACCGTGGCCGTGATGCACAACTCGGTGATCCGTGCACCCTTGGTGCAAAAGGTCAACTTCGATCCGCTCAAGGACTTCACTTACCTGATCGGCCTGTTCAACCTGACGACCGGCATTTGCGTGGCCGCCGACGCGCCCTGGCAGACGCTGGGTGATTTGCTGGCCGATGCCAAAAAGCGCCCCGGCGCACTCAGCTGGGGCACGGTGGGGGCCATCAGCATCAACCGCATCGTGGCCGAGCGCCTGGCCAAAATGGCAGGCACCTCTTTCAACATGGTGCCGTTCAAAGGCGGCAGCGAAGCCTTTACCGCGCTGATTGGCCGGCACCTGGACGTGTACGGTGACCCTGGCTTTGGCGCGCAGGTGCGCGGCGGCAAGGCCCGCTTGCTGGCGACCTTCACGCAGGAGCCGCTCAAGTCCTACCCGGGTGTGCCCACCGTCAAGGCTTCGGGCTTTGACATCACGATCGACTCGCCCATGGGCCTGGTGGCGCCCAAAAACCTGCCGCCTGCCATTGCGGCCAAGCTGGCCGCGGCCTTCCGCAAGGCATCCAGCGATGTGGCGCACCAGCACCAGCTCGACAGCTTTGACATGCAGCCCAACCTGATGACGGGTGAGGCCTACACCGCCTATGCCCGCACGGCCTATGAGCGAGACGCGAAGATGCTCAAGGACATCGGCTTCAAGCCGGAATGAAGAGCCCCACGATGAAGCCAGTCACCTCCGACGATCCGAAAACCATTTTTGCGAAGACGCCCTTCACCCGGCTGGTGGGTATGCAGCGCGACTATTCCGAGGGGGGCAAGGCGCAAATCTCGCTCGACCCGCACGCCGATCTGGGCAATGTGATCGGTGCCGTGCACGGCGGTGTGGTGGTCACGCTGCTCGACGTGGTGATGGCCAGCGCCGCCGTGTCGTGCGTGGATTTTCAAAAGACCGTGGTGACCCTCAATCTGGACACCAGCTTCATCGAGCCCGGTCGTGGGCCGCTGGTCGCACAGGGCGAAGTGGTGGATTTTGACGACGACGTGGCCTGGTGTCAGGCCCGGGTGTGCGATGCGCAAGGCCGCCTGGTGGCCCGGGCGCATGGCTCCTTCCGCTATCTGCCTCGACCCCAGTGAACCGAATGAAAAGACCCGCATGAGCGATACCCTTTCATTGCAGACAGCCCTGACGCGCAGTGCCCTGGTGACCCTGCTCGACGAGGCCATGGTGCAGGTGGCGCTGGGCCGGGTCAACAGCGGCAGCCAGGCGCCGCGCACTGTGGTGGCGGTGGACATGCACCTGTCTTTCATGCGCGCCGTGCACGGTGATGTCAAAACCACGGTCCAGGTGGTGGGCGGTGGCAAGACCATGGTGTTCTGCGAAGCGCAACTGCGCAATGCCCAAGGCGAGGTGCTGGCCCAGGCGCTGGGCACCTATCGGGCTCAGGCGAGTTGACCCGTCAGCGCTTGTTGACCAGCACGATGCCGATGGCCACCAAAGCCAGCGCGGCCAGCAGCGTGGGCGTGGCCGCTTCGCCCAGGCCGAGCGTGCCAAACAACAGCGCAAACAGCGGCGTGAGAAACACGAACACCGAAATCCGGGTGGCCGGATAGCGGCCCAGCATCCACATCCAGGCCAGGTAGCTGGCAAAGGCGCCGATCACGGTTTGTGCCAGCATCGAGCCCCAGGCCATCGCGCTCCAGTCCAGCGACCAGGTCTCACCCAGTGCGAACGAGATCCAGGGCACCGCCACGGCGGTGGTGGCGATTTGGTAGAACAGCAGTTTCTCGGGCGAGATGCGGGTGAGGTTGGTGGCCCGGATCGAGACCGTGGTCAGGCCCCACAAGGCGCCTGCGGCCAGGCCCAGCAGGTCGCCTGTGGCACTGGTTCCGGTGGCTTGCCCCAGGCCTTCGCGCATGGCAAAGACCACGGCCACAAACGCGCAGGCCAGGCCGGTCCACTGCAGGGGGCGCAGGCGTTCGGATTTCACGAACAGCGGCACCAGTGCCGCCACCCAGAAGGGCGAGGTGTACAGAAACACCGTCAGGCGCGAAGCGGCGGTGTGACGCAGCCCCAGGTAAATGCAGGCGAACTCGGCGGCAAACAGGCCGCCCGCCAGCAGCCCGGCCCAGAGGCTGCCATCGCGCTCGAACAGGCGAATGCCACGCACGCGGCACCACACCATGAGCAACACGCAGGCACCAATGCAGCGCAGGCTGGCCTGAAACAATGGGGCCACCTCATTCATGATGGCCTTGACCAGCACCTGCTGCAGGCCCCAGAACATGCAGCACGCCACAAGGATGCCGATGGCCAGCCCGTCCAAGTGGTCTTTGCGTTGGGAGGAAGAAGTCATCGCCGCATTGTGCCGTGCGTGTGCCGGGTGCAGCTGTCGCTCTCAGGGCAGGCGGGCCTGCAAGGGTAACATCCATGCCTTGACTCTTGTGGATTGCCACGCATGTTGTTGCCCCATTTCACCGCGCTGGGCGCGGGCCCGATTGTGTTGTTCCTGCATGGTGCTGGGGGCAGCTACCGCAGTTTTGCCCCACAGGTCGAGCATTTCGCCATTGCCGGTTTCCGGGCCGTGGCCTGGGACATGCCGGGCTACGGCAACAGCACCCCCGTGGAGCCCTATGGTGTGCGGAGCCTGGCGCAAAGCTGTGTGGCCCTGATCGAGGCCTTGCTGCCTGAAGGCGCCACGGGCGCGGCGCGCAGCGTGGCGCTGGTGGGCCACGGCCTGGGCGGCATGGTGGCACAGGAGGTGGTGATGCGTCGCCCCGATCTGGTCAACCGCCTGGTGCTGAGCGGCACCACCAGCCAGGCCGATGCGGTCTGGCGCGATGACGCCGAGGCCCAACTGCAGCAACTCGACAGCGCCGCGCAGGGACACATGGCCCGTTTGACCGAGGCGGTGGTGGCCACACAAATCGGCCCGCTGGCGCTGCCTGAAGGCGTGCAGCTGGCGCGCCACTGCATGGCCCAGGTGTCACCGGTGACCTACCGCCTGGCTTTGCAGGCCCAGGCCAGCTTTGACCGCGAAGCGGCGCTGGCCCACATCCATGTGCCCACGCTGCTGCTCACGGGCGAGCATGACCGCAAGGCCTCTGCCGCCACTGTCGAACGCATGGCCGCGCAGATCGACGGCAGTCGCTGGGTGCAGTTGCCCGGCATTGGCCACCTGCAAAACCTGGAGGCGCCTGATGCGTTCGACGCGCTGGTGCTTGAATTCTTGCGCGAGCCGCGCACCACGCGATTGCATTGACGCGGCTGTATTGATGGAACACCTTTTGCATGTCTGATCAGGATTTTTTCAAGGCCTCATTCACCCGCCGTGAGTGGAGCCGCCGCGCCTTGGTCTTGGCGCTGGCCCCCTGGAGCTTGCCCGCGGCGCAGGCCCAGCTGGCCAGCAGCGGTGATGTGGCCAAAGGCCCGCGCTGGCAGGTGGACCCGTTCAGCCTGGGGGTGGCCAGCGGCCAGCCGCGCCCGGACAGCGTGGTGCTCTGGACCCGTTTGCTGATCGCCGAAGCCGATGCGGCCCACAAGGCCCAGCCGCAGATGGTGTTGTGCGAAGTGTTCGCCGACGAGGCCCTGCGTCAGCCCGTGCGGCAGTGGCGTGTGCAGACCGACGCCAGCCGCGCCCACAGCGTGCATGTGATTGCCACGGGCCTGCAAGCTGGGCGCAGTTATTGGTACCGTTTTGTGTCGGGCAGTGCCAGCAGCCCCGTGGGCCGCACCCGCACCAGCCCGGCTGAAAACGACAGGGTGGCCCAACTGCGCATCGCGCAGACCTCGTGCCAGCATTTTGAGCAGGGCTATTTTGTGGCCCACCGCGAAATAGCCCGGCGTGATGTGGACTTTGTGCTGTTCCTGGGCGACTACATCTATGAGAGCAGCAACCCGCGCTACATGGTGCGCAAGCACATCGGAGGCGTGCCGCAGACGCTCGACGAATACCGTCAGCGCCACGCGCAGTACAAGGGCGATGCCGACCTGCAGGCGTGCCATGCCGCGCACCCCTGGGTCATGACCTGGGACGACCACGAGGTGGTCAACGACTACGCCAACGACCGAGACGTGAAGTTCACCGACCCGCAAGTGTTCCTGCGCCGCCGTGCGGCGGCGTACCAGGCGTACTTCGAGCACATGCCTGTGCGCCTGGGGCCGGACCCGGCACAGCCGCACCAGATGCGCATCCACGACCAGATGCGCTGGGGGCTGCTGGCCGACATCTGGACACTCGACTGCCGCCAATACCGCAGCCACCACGCCTGCCCTGACCCGAACCGTGGCGGCGGCCGTGTGGTGGTGGGCTGCACCGAGTTGCAGGACGCCGAGCGCAGCATGCTGGGGCAGGCGCAAGAGCAGTGGCTGTACCCTGGGCTCATCCAGAGCGCCCGACGCTGGAAGCTGGTGGCGCAGTCCACGCAGATGAGCTCGTCAGGCATCGCCACGCCGCTGGGGCGCAGCAGTTTCACTGACGGTTGGGACGGCTACCCGCTGGCGCGCGAACGCTTTTTGAACACCATCGCGCAGGCGCAACTCAAGGATGTGCTGGTGCTGGGCGGCGATGTGCACATGAACGTGGCGGCCAACCTGCGTGTGCGTCCCAACGATGAGAAGTCGCCCATTGTGGCCAGCGAGATCGTGACCACTTCGATCAGCTCGCGCGGCATGTCCGAGACGCTGCTGGCGCAGATCCGCGAGAACAATCCGGACATCGTGCACGCCCGCTCTGATGAGCGGGGCTACACCTGTGTGGAAGTGCAGGCCTCGGGTGTGCTGACGCAGATGCGCACCACGCCACACCCGGCCGTGCAAGGCAGTCGCCTGCAAACCCAGGCCCAATGGGCGTTGGCCAGTGGCGTGCCGGGTTGGGTGAAGGCCTGACTGAGGGACTTGCGCGTCAGCGCACCAGCAGCACGGGCACCTTGCTCAGTGCCAGCACCTGTGTGGCCACGGAGCCCATCACCAGGTTGCCCAAGGCGCTGTGGCCATGCGAGCCCAGCACCACCATGTCGAATTTGCCGCTCTCGGCTGTTTTGGCAATGACCTCGCCAGCATGACCGACCTTGGACAGGCTCTTGGCGTCAATGCCGTGGCGCAACAGGAACTTCACCACCGGGCCGAGCACCTTTTCGGATTCTTCACGGTGGTAGGTGTCGACTGCTTCCTTGCCCACCACACTGCGGGCATGCGCCGGCAACTGAGGTTGCACGGTCAACAGCGTGAAGCGGTGCGAGGTGCTGAACAACTCCTCGTGCGTGGTCAGGTAGGCCAGCATTTTCTTGGTGTATTCGCTTCCGTCGACGGCCAGCAGGATTTTCATGGGGAGGCTCCTTGTGTTTGAGGCATAAGGATACATTCACTTCAGAGTCCTTTTGCTTGCCGGGATTTGATACCAGTCAAGTTTTGCGTGACCGGGCGTCTGTCTCAGATGGCGACGGTGCGTTGGGCCACAAAACCCAGGTGCTCGTTTTTCTTGTCGTAGCCGCGGGGGTTGGCCACCACACGGCAGCCCGCGTGCTCATAGTCGCTGGGGCAGTGCAGATGGCCGTGCAGCCACAGCTTGGCCTGTGCCAGCAGCGGGTCCAGTGCGTTGCAAAAGCCGGCCGTACCAGGCACCAGACCGTAGCGCGGATCGCTGCTGCGCAAGCTGGGCGCAAAGTGCGTGACCACCACCGTGTCGCCTTCAAACGGCGTGTTCAGTGTGTGCTGCAGCCAGGCCTGGCACACCAGGGCCTGCTCGCGCATCTGCGGCGCCAGCCAGGGCTCGCCAGCGCGTGTGGTGCCGGTCTTGCGCAGGTAGTAGTTGGCAGCGCGAAATGCCTTGTCGCGCGCCTTGAGCTGGCGCGTGTACTGGCTGTTGGGGTGGTGGAAGTGCGCGGGGAACTTGCTTGACGCCGGGTCGGGCAAGGCCTGACCCGCGAGCGGCCCCAGCGCATCAAAGTCGGTCCACAGCGTGCTGCCCACAAAGCGCACACCGGCGAGCGTCACCACCTCGCGTTCCAGCCAGGTGATGTCCAGCGCCTCGCAGGTGCTGCGCAGCCGCGCGTGGGCTTCGTCGAAGTCCATGCCGTCGTACTCGTGGTTGCCGGGCACAAACAACACCGGCGTGGGCCAGCCGTGCCGGGGTGAAAACCGCTCCAGCCCGAAATGCGCGTCGCCTTGTGCCTGCAAGGCCGAACCGGCCTGGTAGGAGCCGATGTCCCCGGCCAGCACCAGCACATCGGCTCCGGGCGCAGGTTCGGCCACAAAGTCCGGGTGCGTCTCCAGGTGCAAATCCGACAGCAGCTGGATGTTCATGCCATGCCCTCTTGCCCAAACGCTTCGCGTGCGACCTGCAGCAGCGCCTCGCGCAGCCACTGGTGGGCACTGTCGTGCTGCACCCGGCGGTGCCACAGCGCCTGCACATGCACGGGCGGCACATCGAGCGGCAACTCGTGCAGCACCAACTGGTCGGCCATGCCCGTGGTGGGCACAAAGTGACGGGGCAGCACCGTGAGCAGGTCCGAGTTCACCACCACGCGGCCCGCCGTGAAAAACTGGTTCACCGTCAGCACGATGCGCCGCTGGCGGCCGATGGAAGCGAGTGCTTCGTCCACAAAGCCATAAGGCCGCCCGGAAAAGCTCACCAGCAGGTGGCGCGCTGCGCAATAGGCGTCGAGCGTGAGTGGCTGCTCGGCCAACGGGTGGCCGCGCCGCATCACGCAGACGTATTCCCCGGCGTACAGGTGCTGGTGCCCGAAGGTGATCGCCTCGCCCGCCTGGGCGCGGGCCGTCAGGTCGGTCAACACCGCCGGGAAGTAGCCCAGTGCCATATCGGCCACCCCATCGGCCAGCAGCTGGCGCGGGTCACGCGTGGTCAGTGGCACCACACGCAGCGACACGCCGGGTGCGGCCTGCTCCAGGCGGCTGGCCAGGCCGCCCATCAGCTCGGCGGCCGTGGCATCGGCCATGCCCAGCACAAAGGTGTTGCTGGCCTGGCCGGGCTCAAAGACGCTGGGCACGATGGCCGACTCCAGCTGGCGCAGCGCCTCGCGCACGCTGGGCCACAGCGCCACGGCGCGCGGTGTGGGGGCCAACCCCTGGCCTTGCCGGCGCACCAGCTCGTCGCCCAAGGTGTCCCGCAAACGGCGCAAGGCGTTGCTCACGGCAGGCTGGGTCAGAGACAGGTTGTGCGCCGCCCGGGTCAGACTGCGTTCGGCCATGACTTCGTCAAAGACCCGAAGCAGGTTCAGATCCAGAGAGCGGAAAGACAGGGTGGGTGCAGCGTTCATGGGTTATTCATCACCAATGTGAATGATACACATCATGAATATAAAGTTGAACAACACGGGTATTAACCCTAATATTCGTTCCATGGTTTTGTTAACTTGAATTCGCAAAACTGGAAATCAATCACAAGGGAAGAAAAAATGAACGCCTCCACACACACCTCCATGAACCCACTGGCGCAGGCGCAAAAGCCCGCCACCTCCTCCAAAGCCCTGGCCAGCTTGCTGCTGGGCGCGGGCGTGGCCACTTTGGTGGTCATGGCCGACCAGCTCATGGAGCCTTGGGCCGAGAGCCATGTGATCGCCGGCTGGATCGCCCTGTGGGCCGTGGCTGTGGTCGCCATCGCGGCGTTGCGTGGTCTGTCGCGCCATCTGGCGCAAAGCGTCATGCAGGGCCTGGACGGCTGGTCTGCCGACGTGGCCCAGCGCCGTTCGGATCGCCGCCTGTGGGCCATGGCCCAAGGCGACAGCCGCCTGATGTCCGACCTGCAAGCCGCCTTTGACCGCGCAGACAAGGAAGACGCCCCTGCCCAGGACGTGGTGGCCCTGAGCCATCGCCGCGCCGCCCGCATCGTGCGCAACCGCCTGCACTACATCTGAGCATTCAGACGCTGTCAGCAAGCCAGCCACCTTCGGGTGGCTTTTTTGTTGCCTGACAGACGGTAGAGGGCTGTGCATGGGTCATGTCTGGTGATTTGAAATAAGTACCATGGAATACATTTATGGCATTTGAAAGGTATTTATGAGCAAAAAATTGGCCATGATCTCTTGCGTGGCGGTTGTGGTGACGGCCTGTTCAACGGCATCGCAGAACATTTCCGGCGAGTACATCTCGCCAGTCCAGTACCAGGGCTACGACTGCCAGCAACTGGCGCAGGAGTCGACCCGCATCCTGGTCAGGGTCAAGCAACTGGGTGTGCGCCTGGACCAAGCTGCACAGAACGACAGAGCCATCGGCGTGGTGGGCGCCGTGCTGTTCTGGCCTGCGCTGTTTGCGCTGGGTGGGACCAAACAACAGGAGGCGGAATATGCCAGGCTCAAGGGCGAATACGAAGCGACCAGCCAGATGCAGATTCAGAAGAAATGCGGGTCATCCACGCCAGCACAGGCGGGCAGTGCGGTGAACGTGGACAAGGATTTTGCGGAGGTGAGCGATGTGGACGCCGTGCCTTATCTGGATGAACGCGGTCGCCAGGGCTACCGTGATTGGTTGACCAAGCCCCATCCGCGCGCTTTTGTGATGGCCCCCAACGGCACCTGGAACGCGACCTGGGGCAACCCTGCAGTTCAAGCCGACGAAAGCCCGGACGCCACGCAACGTGCCTTGAGCCGCTGCGAAAAGCGGGCACAAGGCTGCAAGATCTACGCCGTTGACCGGCGTGTGGTCTGGGTGTCTGGTCAATAAAAAAAACCGCCCCGGTTTGTGGCCGGGGCGGTTTCAAGACTCGGCGCCGGGTGGGCGCTGAATCTGATCTTGTGAAGCGCTTCAGGCGGCCAGACGGGCTTCCAGCGCGGCCTTGGTGTCCAGCAACGCCTTGGGCAGGTGGAACGCCAGTTGGGCAAAGTGATCGTCGTGCAGCTTGAACTCGGCTTGCCAGGCGGCTTTGTCGATGCTGGTCACGGACTTGAACTGCTCGGCGCTGAATTCGATGCCGTTCCAGTTGATTTCGCCGTAAGTGGGTGCCACGCCGAACATGGTTTCTTCGCCCGTGGCTTTGCCTTCGAGGCGGTCGATCATCCACTTGAGCACGCGCATGTTGTCGCCGTAGCCTGGCCACACGAAGGAGCCGTCTTCGCCTTTGCGGAACCAGTTCACGCAGTACATGGCGGGCAACTTGTGGCCAGCGGCCTGGGCCTTGGCACCGGTGTCCAGCCAGTGCTGGAAGTAGTCGCTCATGTTGTAGCCGCAGAACGGCAGCATGGCGAAGGGGTCGCGGCGCACCACGCCTTGTGCGCCAAAGGCGGCAGCGGTGGTTTCAGAGCCCATGGTCGCGGCCATGTAGACGCCTTCGGTCCAGCTGCGCGCTTCGGTCACCAATGGCACAGTGGTCGAGCGGCGGCCGCCGAACATGAAGGCGTCGATTGGCACGCCAGCGGCGTCGTCCCAGGCGGGGTCCAGTGCGGGGTTGTTGGTCGCAGCCACAGTAAAGCGGGCGTTGGGGTGGGCGGCTTTTGCACCGGTTTCCTTGGCGATCTGGGGTGTCCAGTCCTTACCTTGCCAGTCGATCAAATGGTCGGGCAGCTTGCCAGTGTCCTTTTCCATGCCTTCCCACCACACGTCGCCATCGTCGGTCAGGGCCACGTTGGTGAAGATCACGTCCTTGTGCAGGCTCAGCATGCAGTTGGGGTTGGTCTTCATGTTGGTGCCGGGGGCCACGCCGAAGTAACCGGCTTCGGGGTTGATGGCGTACATCTTGCCGTCGGCATGGGGCTTGACCCAGGCGATGTCGTCGCCGATGGTGGTCACGCTCCAGCCTTCAAAGGCCTTGGGTGGCACCAGCATCGAGAAGTTGGTCTTGCCGCAGGCGCTGGGGAAAGCCGCTGCGACGTGGTACTTCTTGCCTTCAGGGTTGGTCACGCCCAGGATCAGCATGTGCTCGGCCAGCCAGCCCTGGTCACGGCCCATGTTGGAGGCGATGCGCAGCGCAAAGCACTTCTTGCCCAGCAGCGCGTTGCCGCCGTAGCCCGAACCGTAAGACCAGATCTCACGCGTCTCGGGGTAGTGCACGATGTACTTGGTGGTGGGGTTGCACGGCCAGCTGGTGCTGTCTTTCTGGCCCGCCGCCAGAGGCGCGCCCACGGTGTGCATGCAGGGCACGAACTCGCCGTCGGTGCCCAGCACATCGAACACGGCCTTGCCCATGCGGGTCATGATCTTCTGGTTGACGGCCACGTAGGCGCTGTCGGTCAGCTCGATGCCGATGTGGCTGATGTGCGAGCCCAGAGGCCCCATCGAGAAAGGCACCACGTACATGGTGCGGCCAGCCATGCAGCCGTCAAACAGGGGCTGCAGCGTGGCGCGCATCTGCGCGGGTTCCATCCAGTTGTTGGTGGGGCCGGCGTCTTCTTTTTTGGCCGAGCAGATGTAGGTGCGGTCCTCCACGCGGGCCACGTCCGACGGGTCAGAGCAAGCCAGGAAAGAGTTGGGGCGCTTGGCGGGGTTGAGCTTCTTGAAGGTGCCCGCAGCGACCAGTTCGGCGCACAGGCGGTCGTATTCTTCTTGTGAGCCGTCACACCAGTAAATGTTGGCGGGCTTGCACAGGGCGGCCATTTCGGCGACCCAGGCGATCAGTTTCGCGTTCTTGACGTACGCGGGTGTGTTCAGGTTCAGGCCCTGCATCACGGGTGAGTTCATGGGGAAGCTCCAAAGTTTGAAATCGTCTTTTCAAAAGACCTGAGCAGACCCTTTGAGAAAACGACCGCGCTGCTGACATACTCCTGTCATCAGCCCCCTGTAACAGCGTGGTAACCGACCGGGAACCCGATTTTAGGGAGGCCACCCCAACCGTGCCTGTCAAAAGCCTGAAAAACTATGCAAAAAATGCATGACTTTATGCGGAACCTGTTTTTGCGGGTCCGTATGCCCAGTGGGAGGCGCACTGCGCTGCTGGCCTGGGGCGTCGTCGCAGCGGGGGCGTCGACCGCTGTGCAAGCTCAAACAGCCCCGGCCAGTCCGCTCAAAGTGGCTGCAGCTGCCAATCTGAAGTTTGTACTGGCTGACATTGAAGCCCAATACAGGCAACAAACAGGTCAGATGGTGCAGATCAATTTCGGGGCGTCGGTGCCGTTGGCCCGGCAGATCCAGCAAGGCCTGCCAGTGCAGCTGTTCATTTCGGCGGACGAAGAGCAGGTGGACTGGTTGCAGCGCCAGGGCTTGACCCAGGACGGCGGCCAGCGCTATGCCATCGGGCGGCTGGCGCTGATCAGCCTCCAGACCCACCCGGTGGCCAAAGCGGCCAGCCCCGATGCCGCATTGCGCGCCCTGGCTCCAACCGACAAACTGGCGCTGGCCAATCCCCAGCTGGCACCTTATGGCCTGGCGGCGCAGCAGGTGTTGCAGAAAATGGGTTTGTGGCCCAGCCTGCAAAAGCAGGTGGTGCTCGGCGAGAACATCGGTCAGGCCACCCAGTACGTGCTCACGGGCGCCGCGCCGCTGGGCTTCACCGCCTATGCGTTGATGCTGGCGCCCGAAACCGCAGGCCGCCTCAAGGTCTGGCCGGTGCCGTCAGAGTGGCACATGCTTTTGAATCAGCGCTTGGTGCTGCTCAAAGGTGCCAGCCCGCAGGCGCAGGCTTTTCGGGATTACCTGCTGGGCCCGCAAGCCAGGGCCCTGTTCCTGAAGCACGGCTATGCCCTGCCACAATGAGCCTCTTTTGATATGACCCTCTGAGCCTTCATGGATTGGTCTGCCCTTCAGGTTTCCCTGCTGCTTGCTGCCTTGACCACGCTGCTCCTGTTGCCGCTGGGCCTGGCGCTGGCGCGCTGGCTGGCGGTCACGACCTGGGCCGGGCGCCCGCTGGTGGAGGCCTTGCTGCTGCTGCCCTTGCTGCTGCCACCCACCGTGATGGGTTTTTATTTTCTGGTGGCGCTGGGGCAAGGCAGCACGCTGGGTGCCTGGCTGGTCGGCCACTGGGGCGTGCGGCTGGTGTTCAGCCTGCAAGGCCTGCTGCTGGTGAGCGTGCTGGTCAACCTGCCTTTCATGGTGCAGCCGATTCAGCGCGCCTTTGCCGCTGTGCCGCACAGCCTGCGTGAGGCGGCCTGGGTGTCGGGTCTGTCGGCCTGGCAAACCTTCTGGCGGGTCGAGTTGCCACTGGCCTGGCCGGGCCTGCTGGCGGGCATGGCGCTCACGGTGGCGCACACGCTGGGCGAGTTTGGCGTGGTGCTCATGGTGGGCGGCAACATCCCGGGCGAGACGCGCACGCTGTCGGTCTCGCTGTACGACAAGGTGCAGGGGCTCGAGTTGCAGTCGGCCCACGTGATGGCGCTGGCGCTGGTGGCCGCTTCGGTGCTGGCGCTCACGGTGGTGCTGGCTTTTGACCGCATCGGGCAGCGCCACCGCGCCCTGCAGGAGCGTTGATGAGCGGCTTGTCTGTGCGCCTGCAGTCCCGTGCGCCGATCCGGCTGCAGGCCGAATTCGACTGCGCGCCGGGCGAGCTGGTGGCGCTGGTGGGCCCGTCGGGCAGCGGCAAGACCAGCTTGCTGCGGGCAATGGCCGGCTTGTGGTCTGCACCCGATCTGCAAGGCCGGATTGTTTGCGCTGGCCAGTCCTGGCTGGACACCGCGGCTGGTGTGCGCGCCCGCCCACAGCAGCGGCGTGTGGGACTGGTGTTCCAGCATTACGCCCTGTTTCCACACATGGACGTGCTGGCCAATGTGGCCCTGGCGGCCGGTGCGGCCTGGTCCACTCAGGCGCTGACCGGTTTGCTCGAACGTTTGGGCCTGTCGGGTCTGCTGCAGCGCAGACCCGCGCAATTGTCGGGCGGGCAGCAGCAGCGTGTGGCGCTGGCGCGTGCCCTGGTGCGGGTCATGCCCGCGCCCGCGCCCGCGCCCGGGCAGGGGCCGGAGGCCGCGTCGGGTGTGCTGTTGCTCGATGAACCCTTTTCTGCGGTAGACGCACCCACCCGCCAGACCCTGTACCGGGAGCTGGCCGCCTTGCGCCAGCAGGTGGCGGTGCCCATGGTGCTGGTGACGCATGACCTGCACGAAGCCCGCCGCCTGGCCGACCGGGTGGTGATCATGGACGCGGGCGAAACCCTGCAGACCGGCACGCCCGAGCGCGTGTTTGCCAGCCCGCGCAACGCCCGCGTGGCCGAGCTGGTGGGCATCCAGAACCATTACAAGGGCCGGTTTTTCAAGCACGCGCCGGGCTGGGGGCGTCTGGCCTGGCAGGGCGAGCGTGGCCAGATCGATGTGCGCGTGATCGACAAGAACAAGATCGACGAGGGCATGCCCGTGACCTGGGTGCTCAACGGCGAAGGGGTCGATGTGCTGCCGCACGACGCTCCAGCCAGCCACGATCCACACGTCAACCGCCTGCGCTGCCAGCTGCGCGAGGTGCTGCCGCTGGGTGAGATCAGCCTGTGCACGCTGGCACCGGAGGGCTTGCCTGACCAGCAGATCACCCTGAACCTGAGCGGGCGGGTGTTGCACCGCCTGGATGTGGGCCCGGGCCAGTGGGTGCAGCTGGAGCTGGCGCCCGAGGCGCTGCACATCATGCCTGTGCGTTAGCACGCCAAGCGGTTGCGCTGAGCCCCAGCAGCAGGCACAAAAAAACCCGCCAAGGCGGGTTTTTTGCTGGGGCCTGAAGGATCAGGCCATGAACACGGCGATGAAGGCCAGCAGGAAGATCAGCAGGGCACCGACGACGGGGATCACCACCGGGATGTGCTTGACCACGGCTTCGACCGGATCGTTGGACGCTTGTTCGTTGTGAGCAGACATGGTGTACCTCAAACTCTGTGATGGCCGCTATTGTAGCCAATCGGGTGTTTCGCCCGCCTGACAGGGCTGCAGCCTTGTTTCTGGGTTCATTCCCCGACGATCTTGCGCTCGCGGATCACCCGGCCCCACATGGCTGTTTCGCTGGCCATGTAGCGGGCCAGTTCGTCCCGGCTCCCGGGCATCGGGGTGAGGCCATGTTTGTTCAGCTGCTCGACCACGTCGGGGGTGGTCAGCACCTTGACCAGTTCGGTGTTCCAGCGGTCCAGAACGGGCTTGGGCACCTTGGACGAGGTGACAAAGGCATACCAGTTGGTGGCATTGAAACCTGCAAAGCCAGACTCGGCCACGGTGGGCACCTTGGGCAGGGCCGACAGACGTTGTGCGCCCGTGCTGGCCAGCGGGATCAGCTTGCCCGCCTCGATGTGCGGTGCCGCGGTGGCCATGGTGGCAAACCAGCCGGTCACGCGTCCGGCCAGCACGTCCTGCAAGGCCGCGGCGCCGCCTTTGTAGGGGACATGCAAAGTGTCCAGGTTGCCCATGTCGTTGAGGAGTTCGCCCGCCAGGTGCGAAGCCGAACCCGGCCCGGTGGAGGCGAAGGTCAGCTTGCCGGGGTTCTTGCGGGCGGTGGCGACGAAATCGGCAAAGGTCTTGATGCCTGCGCCCGGGTGGACCACCAGCACGTTGGGAAAGTTCACCGCCATGGTCAGGGGCGCCAGATCCTTGACCGGGTCGTAGGGCAACTTCATCATGTGCGGCGCGATCGTGAGCGGCCCCACCGAGCCCAGCAATATGACGCTGCCGTCGGTTGGGCCCGTGGCCGTGAACTGGTGTGCGATGTTGCCACCGGCTCCTGCCTTGTTCTCGACCGTGACCGAGACGCCCAGGTTCTCGCCCAGCCGCTTGGCGATGATGCGCGCGCCCGTGTCGGCTGCGCCGCCCGCCACAAAACCCACCACCATGGTGATGTTCTTCTTGGGCGGGAACTCTTGCGCCCAAGCCTTGGGCGCTTGCATGCCTAAAGCGCTTGCCAGCAAGCCGGTGCAGGCCAGCAGGATGTTGCGCTTTGTACAGGAGAGGGATAGGAGATGTTTCATGGGGATATTCTGATCAAAAATTCAGATGACGGCTCGGAGGACTTGTGCAGTATCGATGATGAGCGGAAGCAGCTTTTTAACGATCAATTCTTCACTCCAGATGGATGACTGCAAGGTCATGCTCAATGCAGCCTTGCATTCTCCATGTCGGTCCCGCAACGGGACGGCCACACCGGTGAGCCCCTGATCGAGGTTGCCAACGGAGATGCAATGGTTGTTCTTGCGTGCAGCCATGACGATTTTTTCAAACTTCCTGGGCGTTAAAACGGCGTTCGAGTTGAACGTTGAAAACTCGTGAGTCGCAATCCATGCTTTCAAACTGGCATCGTCCAGGGTAGACAGAATGGCAGGCCCGGCCCCGACAACGTGCGCTGAAACCCGTGCACCAGCATAGAAACCAATAGACACCACCCGCGGACTGTTGCTTCGGGCAACGTACACCAGTTCATGGCCATCCAGAACAGAGACGTTGACGGTTTCCCCAGAAGACATGGCCAAGCGCTGAATGAAAGGCTGAACCAGTCGCGGCAGCCGGGCCCCGTCCAGATAACCTTGGCCAAGCCTCAAAACGCGGGGTGTGAGCCAGTAAAACTTGCCGTCTGTATCGGCGTATCCGAAGTGGCACAGATTGAGCAGATAACGTCGCGCGGCCGTTCTTGGAATGCCTGTTCTTTCGGCAACCTGTGTCACCGTCATGCGGCCATATTCGTCATTGAAGGCCTCAATGACAGCCAGAGCACGACCGACACCCGAGATCAAATCTCCGGGATCGATCGGAAAGTCTTTGCTGCTCGGCTTGGAAATCAGGGCAGATGCACTAGGGGAAACCATGGTTTTCACCGCCTTTCGGTTGGAATTGTCCGTTATTCGGTCAAAGAAAGAAAGCGGGTGATTGAAAGGACGACGTCGAGCACATAAAGTTCCGATCAACCATTCTTTCAATCACGACCGGAGACACCCCATGAACAAACTGCGCCGCATCCTCTCGCTGTCACTGCTGACCGCAGCGAGTGCATCCACAGGCCTGATTCACGCTGCTGACTTTGAAGCACGCACCGTGAAATTCCCTTCTGCCAGCAACAAGGGGCATCCTCAGGTTCAGGGTGTGGAAAAGTTCGCCGAGTTGATGGCCAAAAAAACCAATGGCAAATTCAAAGTGCAGGCCTTTCCTGGCGGTACATTGGGTCCCGATTTGCAGACCGTCTCGGCCATGCAGGGCGGTACGGTGGAAATGACCGTCATGAATGCCAGTTTGCTGGCGGGTGTCGCCAAAGAAATGGCGATCTTCGATTTCCCTTTCATGTTCAACAACGCACGTGAGGCCGATGCTGTATCGGATGGTCCCGTGGGTAAAAAGCTGCTCGACAAATTGCAGGAGCGGGGTCTGATCGGCTTGGCCTATTGGGATCTGGGCTTCCGTCAAGTGCACACCGGCAAGAAGCCCATCGCCAAGGCCGATGACTTCAAGGGGATCAAGATGCGCGTGATTCCTACCCCGATCTATGTCGACTTCATGAAGTCGTTGGGTGCATCACCTGTGCCCATGCCGTTCACCGAGACCTACACCGCGCTGGAACAGGGGGCCATTGATGGCATGACCAACCCACTGCTGAACATCCTGGATGGCAAGTATGACGAAGTCTCGAAGTACCTGACCATCACCAACCACATGTACACACCTCAAGCGGTTGTGGTGGGCAAGAAGTTCTGGGACAAGCTGACGGCTGAAGAGCAAAAACTGATGCGTGAAAGTGCCCAGGAAACGGCGGTTTATCAGCGCAAGATTGCACGCGAAGAAGCCACCAAGGTGCTGGCTGAGCTCAAGAAAAAGGGCATGACTGTTTTTGAGCTGTCTCCTGAAGAAATTGCCAAATTGCGAGAGCGTTCCAAACCCGTGATTGACAAGTACACCAAAGAGCTTGGCCCGATCGTGGATGAAATGTACGCGGCAGTGGATAAAGCGCGCAAAGCCAAGTAATTCAGGAAATGTTTGCATCCCGGAGCGGCGCAAAGCCGCTCCAATGCCTTTGAATGTCCGAGCGACAGCGAGCAAAGGCCCGCATGACGGTGTTCACATCAACGCATAAGTCGTGCTGGCCCTGAACACGCTCTTGCCGTCGTCGGCACCACGCAGGTCGATCTCGCCAAAGGCCATGCTCTTGCCGGCACGCAGCACACGGGCGGTGATCAGGGCGTCCTGACCCGACAGGGGCTTGAGGAAGGTGCTCGACAGCTGCACTGTGCTGCAAGGCTTGAAGCTGCCGAAGTGGCTGATCAGCGCCAGCACCATGGCCGTGTCGGCAGCGGCCATCATGGCCTGCCCGCACAGCATGCCGCCCACGCGTGACAGCTGGTCGCTTTGCGGCAGGCGCAGGGTGGCTTCACCGGGGCCGAAACTCTCCACGCGCAGGTTCAGGGTCTGAACCCAGGGGGCAAACAAATCGGACAGGGCTTGTTGCAATTGCTCAGTGGTGACTTCGGTGGGGCTCATGGTGCGCAGCGGGTGGCTTGGATGCGTGCATTTTGACCGAGAGCGCTGCGCGTGCAGTCTCGTGCGCGCCTGCACAGCGCCGCCGGCCTCTAGGCAGGCCCAAGCGTCTGCGATAAGGTTTGTGCCAGGTTCCCACACAAGGCCATCACCATGACACATGCAGAAGTTCAGGTCAGCCACCAAGGTCCGGTCACCCTGGTGTCGATCAACCGCCGCGAGGCGCGCAATGCGGTGGACCGCATCACCGCGCAGCAACTGGCCGATGCGTTTCGCGCGTTCGATGCAGACCCCGAATCGGCCGTGGCGGTGCTGCACGGTGAGCACGGCACCTTTTGTGCCGGGGCCGATCTGAAAGCCCTGAACGACGACGCCCGCCGCAACCGCCTGGACACGCAAGGCGATGGCCCTATGGGCCCCTCGCGCATGCTGCTGTCCAAGCCCGTGATTGCTGCCGTCAGCGGCCATGCGGTGGCGGGTGGCCTGGAGCTGGCGCTGTGGTGCGACCTGCGCGTGGTCGAACAATCGGCGGTGCTGGGCGTGTTCTGCCGCCGCTTTGGCGTGCCCCTGATCGACGGCGGCACGGTGCGCCTGCCGCGCCTGATCGGGTTGTCGCGTGCGCTTGACCTGATCCTGACCGGGCGCGCGGTGGACGCCCAGGAGGCCCTGGCCATGGGCTTGGCCAACCGCGTGGTGCCCGATGGCGAGGCGCTGCAGTCTGCGCTGGCGCTGGCCGAGCAGCTGGCCGCGCTGCCGCAAACCTGTCTGCGCAACGACCGCCGCTCGGCTTACGAGCAGTTCGGCATGGGCCTGGACGAGGCGCTGACGCACGAATTCGCGCTGGGCCTGCAGACCCTGGCCAGCGGCGAGGCCTTGCGTGGGGCACGCCTGTTCGAGTCGGGCGCAGGGCGCGGCGGCCAGAAGCTCTGACGAGGGGAAACCGTCGATTGACAAAGCCGCCGGGGCTGTGCACACTGCAACAAAGCAAGTGCTTGGTTGATTAATCGCTTGCCTGTTTTTCAGGCAAGCGATGGCACCCCATGGAGACGGCATGACGTACAAAAGTGTGTTCCGCCCCGGCCTGTTTGATGGCCAGGCGGTGATCGTGACGGGCGGTGGCTCGGGCATCGGGCGCTGCACCGCGCACGAACTGGTCAGCCTGGGCGCGCGGGTCGCGTTGGTCGGGCGCAAGATCGAAAAACTCCAGGCCGTGCAGGCCGAAATCGCGGCGGTGGGCGGCGTGTCCTCGATCCATGTGTGTGACATCCGCGAAGAGGCTCAGGTGCAGGCCACCGTGGCCGACGTGCTGGCCGCACACGGGCGCATCGACGGCCTGGTCAACAACGCCGGAGGCCAGTTCCCCTCGCCGCTTGAAAAAATCAGCGCCAAGGGCTGGGACGCGGTGGTGCGCAACAACCTCACCGGCGGCTTCCTGATGGCGCGCGAGGCCTACAACCAATGGATGGCGCAGCACGGTGGGGCCATCGTCAACATCATTGCCGACATCTGGATGGGCATGCCCAGCATGGGCCACTCGGGTGCGGCGCGGGCGGGCATGCTCAACTTCACCGAAACCGCTGCGCTCGAATGGGGCCCGGTGCGGGTCAACGCGGTGGCACCGGGCTGGATCGCGTCCAGCGGCATGGACCAGTACCCGCCCGAGATGGGGCCGCTGATCCGCGGCATGGGCAAGATGGTGCCTGTGCAGCGTATGGGCACCGAAAGCGAGGTTTCGGCTGCCATTGTCTTTTTGCTGTCCGAGGCAGCGGCCTTTGTCTCGGGTGCCTGTCTGCGTGTGGACGGCGCAGCACCCAACGCCAAGCGCGTCTGGCCCGAGGTGGGCAAGGGCGGCAAAACGGCGGCCTTCAATGGCTTTCACCTGGCCACCACGCCGCGTGTGCTCAAGGACGCGCCATGAACGCCAACAAGGAACACATGCTGGCGATGATCGCGCAGTGGCGCGGCATCGAAGAGCGCACGCGTGCGCGCAGCGCACAGGCTGGCCCGCTGTACGCCAAGCGCGGTCAGTTGCTGCCGCGCGAGCGGGTGCAGCGCCTGCTGGACCCGGGCACGCCCTTTCTCGAACTCTCGTCGCTGGCGGGCTGGTTGCAGGACACCCCTGACCCGGACAAGTCCACCGCAGGCGGCGGGCAGATCGTGGGCATCGGCCTGGTCTCGGGCACGCGGGTGCTGGTCGTGGCCGACGACGGCGGCATCGACGCCGGGGCCTTGCAGCCCATGGGTCTGGAAAAGTTCCAGCGTGCGCAGCAGATCGCGCTCGACAACGGCCTGCCCTTTGTGCACCTCGTCGAGTCGGCCGGGGCCAACCTGCTGCAGTACAAGGTCGAGCAGTTCATCCACGGCGGTCGTAATTTTTACAACCTGACGCGCCTGTCGGCGGCGGGCATTCCGGTGATTGCAGTGGTGCACGGGCCGTCCACCGCAGGCGGCGCGTACATGACGGGCCTGTCGGACTACGTGATCATGGTGCGCGGGCGCGGGCGCGCTTTCCTGGCCGGGCCGCCGCTCCTGAAGGCGGCCACGGGCGAAGTGGCCGATGACGAAACCCTGGGCGGTGCCGACATGCACGCGGGTGTGTCGGGCCTGGCCGAGTACGTGGCCGAAGACGATGCACACGGCATCGGCATGGCGCGCGAACTGGTGGCGTCGCTGGGCTGGCAAGCGCAAGGCACGGTCTGGCCCGATGGCCCGGTGCCCTTGCAGGACCCCGAAGGTTTGCTCGACCTGTTCTCACCCGACCTCAAGACCCCGGTGGACATGCGGGAGGTGATTGCCCGCATCGTCGACGCCTCGGCCTTTCTGGAATTCAAGGAGGCGTACGGCAGCGCCACGGTGTGTGGCCACGCGTCCATTGCCGGGCAGCGCGTGGGCATCGTCACCAACAACGGTCCGATCGACCCGGCAGGCAGCACCAAGATCACCCACTTTGTGCAGTCCTGTGACCAGAGTGGTTTGCCCATCGTGTGGCTGCAAAACACCACCGGTTTCATTGTGGGCAAGGACGCCGAGCAGGCGGGCATGATCAAGCACGGCTCCAAGCAGATCCAGACGCTGTCGAACGTGCGCGTGCCGCAGATCACCATCCAGTGCGGGGCCTCGTTCGGTGCCGGCAACTACGGCATGTGCGGACGCGGCTTTGGCCCGCGCTTTCTGTTTGTCTGGCCCAATGCGCGCACCGCCGTCATGGGTCCACAGCAGGCGGCAGGCACCATGGGCATCGTGCTCGAAGACGCCGCCCGCCGCAAAGGCGAAGAACCCGACCGCGCGAAATTGCAGTCCTTGCAGGACAAGATCGTGCAGACCTTCGAGCGGCAGATGAGCGCCTTCTACACCTCCGGCATGTTGCTCGACGACGGCGTGATCGACCCGCGCGACACGCGCCGCGTACTCGCACTCACGCTCAAGATTTGCGCCGAAGCCGAACAGAAAAACCTGCGCCCCATGCAGTACGGCGTGGCACGCCCCTGACCCATTGCAGCCCATTTGACGAGGAAACCCGCCATGCAACTGACCCATGAACACGAAGAGCTCAAGCGCAACCTCAAGCGCTTCATCGACGACGAAATCAACCCGCATGTGGACGAATGGGAAAAAGCCGAAATCTTTCCCGCCCACGAAGTCTTTAAGAAGCTGGGCACGCTCGGTTACCTGGGGCTGACCAAACCCGAGGCCTATGGCGGCTCGGGCCTCGACTACTCGTACTCGGTGGTGATGGCCGAAGCGCTGGGCCACATCAACTGCGGGGCTTTGCCCATGGCCATTGGCGTGCAAACCGACATGTGCACCCCGGCGCTCGCGCGCTTTGGCTCGGACGCCTTGCGCGCCGAGTTCCTGGCGCCCGCCATTGCGGGCGACATGGTGGGTTGCATCGGTGTGTCCGAGCCGGGCGCTGGCTCGGACGTGGCCTCGGTCAAGACCACCGCCCGCAAGGACGGCGACGACTACATCATCAACGGCGGCAAGATGTGGATCACCAACAGCCTGCAGGCCGACTGGATGTGCCTGCTGGCCAACACGTCCGATGGCCCGGCTCACAAAAACAAGAGCCTGATCATGGTGCCGATGAACACGCCCGGCATCACGGTGGCCAAGAAGATCCGCAAGATCGGCATGATGGCCAGTGACACGGGCCTGATCCACTTTGACGATGTGCGCGTGCCCCAGCGCAACCGCATTGGCGAAGAAGGCATGGGCTTCACCTACCAGATGCAGCAGTTCCAGGAAGAGCGCCTGTGGTGCGCGGCCAATGCCATCCAGTCGCTCTCCAACTGCATCGAGCAGACCATTGAATACACAGGCGAGCGCTCGCTGTTTGGCAAGGCGGTGCTCGACAACCAGAGCGTCCATTTCAAACTGGCCGAGCTCAAGACCGAAGTCGAAGCCCTGCGTGCCCTGACCTACATGGCCACCGAACACTACCTGGCGGGCAAGGATGTGACCGAGTGGGCGTCGATGGCCAAGCTCAAGGCCGGGCGCCTGATGCGCACCGTGCCCGACGCCTGCCTGCAGTACTGGGGCGGCATGGGCTTCACCTGGGACAACCTGGTCTCGCGTCTGTACCGCGATGGCCGCCTGGCCTCCATCGGCGGCGGTGCCGACGAGGTGATGCTGGGCATCATCTGCAAGTACATGCACACCCTGCCCAAAGCCCGTTGAGCCATGTTGCGCATTGAACGAAATGGCGTGTGGCAGGTCCTGTGGCTCGATGCCCCGGCCAGCCGCAACGCGCTGAGCGACGCCATGGTCAGCGGCCTGCGCCAGGCCCTGGACGATGCCGCCACCGACCCGACCTTGCGTGCTGTGCTGCTGCGCGGCGCGGGCGGCACCTTTTGCGCGGGCGGTGACTTCAGCCGCTTTCGCAGCCTGATGGCCGAGCCTGCACCTGCGCAAGGCCCCGACCCGATCGCGGTGTTCAACCGCGCCTTTGGCACGATGCTCGACGTGCTGGCCAACAGCCCGGTGCTGACCCTGGCCTGCGTCGAAGGCGCGGCCATGGGTGGGGGCTGCGGCCTGGCGGCAACGTGCGATGTTGTTTTGGCGGCTGACAACGCGGTGTTGGCCACACCCGAAGTCACCCTCGGTCTGCCGCCAGCGCAGATCGCGCCTTTTGTGACGGCGCGGCTGGGTGACCGTCAGGCTTTGCGCCTGATGGCCAGTGGCCAGCGTGTGAGCGCGGTTGAAGCGCTGCGTATCGGCCTGGTGGACGAAGTGGTGCCCGCCAGCGGCATCGAGGCGGCGCTCCAGACCTGGCAAGAGCGCTTGCAGCGCGCCGAACCGCAGGCCTTGCGTGCGACCAAAGCCATTCTGTCCCGTCGCAGGGCCAGCAGTCTGGGCGAAACGCTGGACTTTGCGGCCGAGGCCTTTGCCCGATCCTTGCGCAGCGGCACCGCCAGCGAAGGCCTGGCGGCCCTGGGCGCCAAACGTGCGCCCGCCTGGGCCACACCGAAAGACTTGCCATGAGTGCTTCAACCTTCGCCAGTCAGTTGCCCCTGCGGCCCTTTGACACTTTGCTGATCGCCAACCGGGGCGAGATCGTGGCCCGCGTGGCACGCAGTGCGCGGGCGCTGGGCATCCGCACCGTGGCCGTGTATTCCGACGCCGACCGCGATGCGCCCTTTGTGCACAGCTGCGACACGGCCGTGGGCATTGGCGGCGAGCGCCCGGCCGACAGCTACCTGCGCATCGACGCCATCCTCGACGCCGCGTGCCGCAGCGGGGCGCAGGCCATCCACCCCGGTTACGGCTTCTTGTCCGAGAACGCCGCGTTCGCGCAGGCCGTGATCGACGCGGGGCTGGTGTGGGTCGGCCCATCGCCTGCGGCCATCGACGCCATGGGCGACAAGGCCAGCGCGCGCCGCCGCATGCAACAAGCGGGCGTGCCTGTGCTGCCCGGCACGGTGGACGCCAGCGAAGACCTGGCCGCCTTGCAGGCGCAGGCCGCGCAGCTGGGCATGCCGCTCATGGTCAAGGCTTCGGCCGGTGGCGGTGGGCGTGGCATGCGTCTGGTGCAGGACACGGCGGCCTTGCCCGAGGCCTTGCAGGCCGCGCATGCCGAAGCGCGTGCCGCGTTTGGCGATGGCCGCTTGCTGCTGGAACGCGCCCTGCTCGCGCCGCGCCATGTGGAGGTGCAGGTGCTCGCCGATGGCCGGGGCCAGGTGCTGCACCTGGGTGAACGCGATTGCACGGTGCAGCGCCGCCACCAGAAACTGATCGAAGAAGCGCCGTCACCCGCCGTCAACGCCGCCTTGCGCCGCCGCATGGGCGAGGCCGCCGTGCAGGTGGCCCGCAGCGCAAGCGAATCGGGCTATGTCGGCGCGGGCACGGTGGAATTTTTGCTCGATGCCGATGGCAGCTTCTGGTTCATGGAGATGAACACCCGCCTGCAGGTGGAGCACCCGGTGACCGAGTGCCTCACGGGCCTGGACCTGGCGGCCTGGCAGCTGCGCATTGCAGCGGGCGCCCGCCTGGACGTGAGCCAGGACGAGGTGCTGCAGCGCTTCGAGTCCGGGGGGCACGCCATCGAGGCGCGCCTGTGCGCCGAAGACCCGGTGCACAACCATTTGCCGCAGGCCGGCACCCTGCTGCGCTGGCAAGCGCCAGCGGGCCTGCGTTGTGATGCGGCCTTGCAGTCGGGCATGCAAGTTAGCCCGTTTTACGACTCGATGCTGGGCAAACTGATCGCGCACGGCCCCGACCGCGCGAGCGCCTTGCGCCAGCTGGCCGAAGGGTTGGACCGCACCCTGTGCATGGGCTTGCCGACCAACCGCGCCTTTTTGGCGCAGGTGCTTCGCCACCCGGTGTTTGCCGCGGGTGACTTCAGCACGGCTTTTCTGGCGCAGCATTTGCCAGCACCCGTGGCCCCTTGCGCGGTGCACCTGCATGGCCTGCTGGCCGTGTGCCTGGGCGCCACGCCCGTTGCACCGCTGCCAGCGCTGTGGACGGGCTGGCAATCGGCTGGGCGCGTGGACACGGCGGTGCCTTTGCAAGTGCAGGGCGAGCGCCAGGTCTGGACCTTGCAGGGCCAGGGCACTGCCTGGCAGGCCCGTTGCGCAGACCAGGCGGTGGAGATCACCGACCTGCACACGGCGGCTGACGGCCAGGTCTCGGCGCTCGTCAACGGGCAGCCCGTGCAGGCGGTGCTGCTGCGCCAGGGGGGGCAGTTCTGGCTGCAAGCCGGTGCGGTGGCGCTGCAGGGCGAAGACCTGCGTCTGCAGGCGACCAGCCGTGCCCAGACCACCAGCAGCGGCGCGGTGCTGGCACCCATGCACGGCCGTGTGGTGCGCGTCGAAGTGGCACCAGGTCAGCGTGTGCAGGCCGGTCAAACCCTGCTGGTGATGGAAGCGATGAAGATGGAACACCGCCTGCTCGCACCCATCGCGGGGCAGGTCAAAGGCCTGCATGCCCAGGCGGGCGAGCAGGTGGCTGCGCGCCGTGTGCTGGCCGAAATCGAAACCGTTGTCTGAATTCCAGGAGCCCGTCATGGCCGATACCCATCAGGTGTTCAACCAGTCCACCCCCTTGGTGGACATCAACCTCTACCAGGCTGATCCGTCGCTGCGCGAAGCGGTGACGGCGCTGGCCGGGGGCGACAGTGCCACCCACGACACGCTCGGCGCCATGGGTGCACGCTACGGCAGTGCCGAAGCACAGCACTGGGCGGTGCAGGCCAATGTCAACAAGCCGGTGCTGCGCACGCACGACCGCTTCGGTCACCGTATCGACGAGGTCGAGTTCCACCCGGCTTACCACCAGCTCATGGGCATGGCCATGCAGGACGGCCTGCATGCCTCGCCCTGGGCGCAACCCGGACCGGGTGCGCAGGTGCGGCGTGCGGCGGCCTACCACCTGTTCGGCCAGCTCGAAAATGGTGTGCAGTGCCCCACCACCATGACCTTTGCCGTGGTGCCGGTCATGGCCCGTCAAAGCGGGATTGCGCTCGACTGGCTGCCCAAGCTGCTGGCCAACGATTACCAGGGGGGTGTGGCCCATGTGCGCGACAAGCGCGGCGTGACCATGGGCATGGGCATGACCGAAAAACAAGGTGGCTCGGACGTGCGCAGCAACACCACCGAAGCCGTGGCCGTGGGCCGCAGCGAGTGGGGCCAGGAGTTCCGCGTCACGGGGCACAAATGGTTTTTCTCGGCACCGATGTGCGACGCGTTTCTGATCCTGGCGCAGACCGAGCCGGGCACCTCGGCCGGGCAGACCTGCTTGTTCCTGCCGCGTGTGTTGCCCGACGGCACGCGCAACCGCATCCGCATCCAGCGCCTCAAGGACAAGATCGGCAACCACGCCAACGCTTCGTCCGAGGTCGAGTTCGACGGGGCCAGCGCCTGGCTGGTGGGCGAGGTCGGCCGTGGCATCTCCACCATCCTGGAGATGGGCAACCACACCCGGCTGGACTGCACCGTGGGCGCGGCGGGCATCATGCGCGCGGGGCTGACGCAGGCCCTGCACCATGCGCGTCTGCGCAGCGCCTTTGGCCGCACACTGGCCGAGCAGCCCCTGATGCAATCGGTGCTGGCCGATCTGTCGCTCGAAAGCGAAGCGGCCATGTGGCTGGCCATGCGCCTGGCTCGCACCTACGACAGCGATGCGAGCGAACACGAGCTGGCGCTGCGCCGCGTGCTCACACCGGCAAGCAAATACTGGGTCTGCAAGCGTTTGCCACACTTCATGGCCGAAGCGATGGAGGTGATGGGCGGTGCCGGTTATGTGGAAGAGGGTCCGTTCGGGCGCCTTTTCCGCGAGAGCCCGCTCAACTCCATCTGGGAAGGTTCGGGCAATGTGATGTGCCTGGACGTGCTGCGCTCGCTGGCCCGGGGGCCGCAATGCGCCGATGCCTTGATGACCGAATGGCAGGCGGTGCGCGGCATGAACGCCGCTTTCGACGCGGCGCTGGGTGAATTCGCCACTGTTCTGACGCGTCCACGCCAGGACAGCGACGAGCTGGGGGCACGCTGGCTGGCCGAACGCATCGGGGTGCTCACGCAGGCGGCCCTGCTGCTGCGGCACGCCCCCACGGTGGTGGCCGACAGCTTTTGCGTCAGCCGCCTGACCGGTGGCTGGCGCGGCACCCTGGGCAGCATGGCCATGTCGCAAGCGCGTGCACTGATGGACCGCGCTTTGGTGGAGGCCTGAATGAGCCCCTACACCGCTGCCCACGAAGACTTTCGGGCCACGGTCCGGCAGTTTGTCGAGCGTGAAATCGCGCCCCACGTCAACGACTGGGACGAAGCCGCCGAGCGTGGCGAGTACTTTCCCCGTGCGCTGTACAAGAAGGCTGCCGACATCGGCCTGCTGGCCATCGGCTACCCCGAAGCCTATGGCGGCATCGAGGCCGACAACCTCTACCGCCTGATCGTGAGCGAGGAAATTGCCCAAGCCGGTTCAGGCGGTGTGCTGGCCAGCCTGTTTTCACACACCATCGGCCTGCCGCCCGTGGTGGCGCTGGGTTCGGAGAGCCTCAAGCAACGCATCGTGCCCGAGGTTCTGTCGGGCGACAAGATTGCGGCGCTGGCCATCACCGAACCCGGTGGCGGCTCGGACGTGGCGGCCATCCGCACCACCGCCCGGCTCGATGGCGGCGACTGGGTGCTCAACGGCGAGAAGGTCTTCATCACCTCGGGGCTGCGCGCCGACTGGATCACGGTGGCGGTGCGCACAGGCGGTTCGGGGGCTTCGGGGCTGTCGCTGATCGCGGTGCCGGGCGATGCGCCGGGGCTGTCGCGCACGCCACTGCGCAAGATGGGCTGGTGGTCCAGCGACACGGCGCACCTGCGTTTTGACAACTGCCGCGTGCCGCACGACCACTTGATTGGCGAAGAGGGTGCGGGCTTTCGCGCCATCATGACCAACTTCAACACCGAGCGCCTGACGCTGGCAGTCGGGGCCTGGGCCTTTGCCAAGGTCTGCTACGACGATGCACTCGACTGGGCGCGCCAGCGCAAGACCTTTGGCGCGCCGCTGATCGAACGCCAGGTCATCCGCCACAAGCTGGTGGACATGCAGATGAAGATCGCGTCCTGCCAGCCCTGGCTGGAGCAGCTGGCGCAAAAACTCGACGCGGGCGACCACAGCCCCCGCACGGTGGCCGAGTTGTGCATGCTGAAAAACCACACCACCCAGACCATGCAGTTCTGCGCCGACCAGGCGGTGCAGATCCTGGGTGGCATGGGCTTCATGCGCGGCACGCGGGTGGAGCGCATCTACCGCGAGGTCAAGGTGATGATGATCGGCGGTGGCGCCGAAGAGATCATGAAAGAACTCGCGGGCAAGCAGCTGGGCATTTGACGCCGGTTCAGGCCAGCATGCGCCCCGTGCGCTCAAAGCGGCTGTGCCAGGACAGCGCCTCGTCCAGCAGGTGCGGGGTGTGCAGGCCGCCGTGTCCGGCGCGTGCCTGTTGCTCGGCGCGCGCCAGGTAGTCGTGCAATGCGGGGCGGTAGTCCGGGTGGGCGCAGCGCTCGATCACGACCTGGGCGCGTTGCCGTGGTGACAGGCCGCGCAGGTCGGCCAGGCCTTGCTCGGTCACGACGATCTGCACATCGTGTTCGGTGTGGTCCACATGGCTGACCATCGGCACGATGCAGGAAATGGTGCCCCCTTTGGCCGTCGATGGCGTCATGAACATCGACAGGTAGGCATTGCGGGCAAAGTCGCCCGAGCCACCGATGCCGTTCATGATGCGGGTGCCCATGATGTGGGTGGAGTTGACGTTGCCGTAGATGTCGGCTTCGATCATGCCGTTCATCGAGATCAGCCCCAGACGGCGGATCACTTCAGGGTGGTTGGAGATTTCCTGCGGGCGCAGCACGATGCGCTGGCGGTAGAAATCCAGGTGGTCCAGAAATTCCTTCATGCCCTCCCGGCTGAGAGACAGGGCCGTGGCCGAGGCCAGGGTCATCTTGCCGGACTTGAGCATCTCCAGCATGCCGTCCTGCAGCACCTCGGTGTAGCCGGTCAACCCGTCGAAGGGGCCGTTGTTGAGGCCGGACAGCACCGCGTTGGCGATGTTGCCCACGCCAGACTGCAGCGGCAGCAAGGCCGCAGGCAAGCGGCCCTTGCTGACTTCGTGCCCCAGAAATTCGAGGATGTGCCCGGCCATCCGGTTCGATGTCGCATCGGGCGCATCGAAGTGGGCGAGCCGGTCGGGCAAGTGGGTTTCAACCACAGCCACCACCTTGTCCAGGTCCACATGCAGGCAGGGTTCGCCGATGCGGTCGCCCGGGTGCACCATGGGGATGGGCAAGCGGTCTGGCGGTCGGTGCGTGCCGTAGTAGATGTCGTGCATGCCTTCGAGTCCGGCAGGTTGCCAGCTGTTGACTTCGAGGATGATCTTGTCGGCCTGGTCCAGCCAGGTCTTGTTGTTGCCGACCGAAGAGGACGGGACCAGCCGACCGTCTTCCAGGATGCCCGCCACTTCGACCACGGCCACATTGAGTCGACCCAGAAAGCCGAACCAGACAAACTGCGCGACATGCGAGAGGTGGATGTCGATGTACTCCATCTGCCCGGCATTGATGCGTTCACGGCAGGTGGGGTCCGACTGGTAGGGCAGCCGCATCTCGATGCCTCCGACCTTGGCCAGGGCGCCGTCCAGCTCAGGCGCTGTGGAGGCACCGGTCCACACACCGATGCGGAACTGCTCACCTCCCTGGTTGGATTGCTCGATGTGCCTGGCCAGGGCCGGTGGGATGGCTTTGGGGTAACCGGCGCCCGTGAAACCGCTCATGCCGACGTTGTCGCCGTGGTGGATCAGCGCCGAGGCGGCCTCGGCTGACATGATTTTCTGACGCAGGCCGGGATGAAGGACTCGGGAAGCAGAGGACATGGCGGCCTTTTAAGGGTTAACCCTTATTTGTTGAAAAGCATGTTTATAACAGCTCTGTGTTCATGTCGTGCCTACCTGCATGCGGCAGGGGCCGGGGACATGGACCAGGTGGCGCTGCCCTGAACCAGCGCAGCCGCGGGCCAACGCACAGACCGATGAACGCCAAAGCCCGAGGCTGTGCAGATGAGCACAACCCAGCCCCCCACCACCCTTTCACACAGCCCACAGCACACCCCACCTTCTGCGCCCATGCTGGCGGATACTGCACAGGCCTGGGACCGCAAAGTCAAAGCACCCTGGCTGGCCTTGACTGGCGGTCTGTCGCCCATCTCGCTGGGTCTGGCCTTGGCCGACTGGGCCTGGCATCTGGGCACATCACCGGGCACACGCATGCGGCTGTTGAGCGAAAGTGTGGACCACTGGCTGGCGTCACTCAAGCAGGTGGGTTGCCAGGACCACCCCCATCAGGACAAGCGCTATGCCGACGCGGCGTGGGCCCTGTGGCCATTCTGTGCGCTGGCCAGCACCCACCACACGGCCGAGCAGTGGTGGGACCATGCCACCCACATGCGGGGCATGGAGCACCACCACCAGGACGTGGTGCACCTGATGGCCCGGCAGTGGTTGGACATGCTCTCGCCCAGCAACTGGCCGCACACCAACCCGCAAGTGCTCAAGACCACCTTCGAGACCCAGGGTGACAACCTGCGCCAGGGTTGGAGCCACGCCTGGCGGGACATGCAGCGGCAGCTGGACCCGTCCGCACCCATGGACGGTGATGCGCTGTACCGGCCCGGCATCGAGGTCGCCTGCACACCGGGGGCGGTGGTGCACCGCAACCACCTGGTGGAGTTGCTCCAGTACACCCCCACCACCGCGCAGGTGCAGCGCGAACCGGTGTTCATCGTGCCTTCGTGGATCATGAAGTACTACATCCTGGACCTGTCGCCGCACAACTCGCTGGTGCGCTACCTGGTCGATCAGGGGCACACCGTGTACATGCTGTCCTGGCGCAACCCGGATGCCAGCGACGCCCTGCTCGACATGGAAGATTACCTGCGCCTGGGCGTGCTCAACCCGCTGGCCGTCATCACCGAGCGCACGGGCGGTGTGCCCATCCATGCCGTGGGTTACTGCCTGGGCGGCACGCTGCTGTCGATCGCCGCAGCGGCGCTGGCACGCGATGAAACGATGAAGGACGCGCAGACCCTTGCGCCGCTGGCGACCTTGACCTTGCTGGCCACACAGCTCGATTTTCAGGATGCCGGCGAGATGGGTGTCCTGCTCGATGAAGCACAGGTCGCCGTGCTCGAAGACATCATGGCCGAGAAGGGGTTTCTCACCGGCAGGCAGATGGGCGGCTCGTTCCAGTTCCTGCATGCGCAGGACCTCATCTGGTCGGCCCGCATGCGCGAATACTGGCTGGGCGAGCGCGTCAGCTCCAACGACCTCATGGCCTGGAACGCCGATGTCACGCGCATGCCCGCCACCATGCACAGCCAGTACCTGCACCAGATGTACCTGCACAACGACCTGGCCAATGGCCGCTACAAGGTCGAAGGCCAGCCGGTGTCTCTGGGTGACCTGCGCCTACCCGTGTTTGCCGTGGGCACGCAAAAGGACCACGTCACCCCCTGGCGTTCGGCCTACAAGGTCCACAGCCTGACCCGTTCGGATGTGACTTTTGTGCTCACCAGCGGGGGCCACAACGCCGGCATCGTCTCCGAGCCCGGTCACGCGCACCGCAGCTACCAACTGCTGCACACGCCCTTGACCGCAGAGTCCACCGCACCGGAAATCTGGCAGCGCCGGGCTCCGCGCTTCACAGGCTCATGGTGGCCCGCCTGGCACGAATGGCTGCGCAGCCACGGGGGGGCGCACGTTGCAGCGCGTGAGATCAGCCCGGTGGATGTGCTGGAGCCTGCGCCAGGCAGCTATGTGCAGGTGCGGTACGGGGATTAGAGAGGTCAGTCAGGCTGCAAGCGTGGTGGCCATGATCGCTGCGGGCACCAGCGTGACTCTGGGGCCAAAACTTGAAATGCTCGACAGGTTCACGTTGTGGTGCGCAATGATTTGAGCGGCCGACAGCACCGTGTTGTCCAAAGTGGTGTGGCCATCCGAGACCAGCGAAATGGCGTAGCCCAACGCCAATGCCCGGCGTACAGATGTGTCCACACAAAAATCGGTCTGGATGCCACCGACGATCAGTTCCGTGATCCCTTGCGCCTGCAGTTGCGCATGGAGCGAGGTGTTGTGGAATGCATCGGCGGTATTTTTATGAACCACGGTGTCGGCAGGAGACACCGTCAGCCGATGGGCAAATGCCCAGCCTGGCTCACCGTGCGCAAGCGGCCCCGATGCGGCGGCGTGTTGCACCATGAAAACAGGAGTTTGGGCCTGTCTTGCGGCTTGCGTGATCTGATTGAGCCGGTCGATCACTTCCGTGGCCTGGAAGGCTTTGTGAGGTCCGTCTTCAAACACACGTTGCACATCAATGATCACGACAGCGCGATGCATCTTGATTCTCCGTCAAGGATTTTCAATGGTCATGGCGCGACCACCGCGCCTTCAATCCGGTGCCGTTGCAGTGCAGCTGCTACGAAGCCACTGGTTTTCATGTCACCCACAAAACGGTTGAGCCACTGGTGTGCGCTTGCTGGACGGATTTTGGGCAAACCCATCGCCTGCTCGATCACCATGAAGCGGCCCGGCAACAGGCGCACACCAGGGGTGTTGCGTGCATCAAATTCGAGTTGCTGTTTGACGCCAGCGGCCACATCGTAGGGGCCACCCATGAAGAACGACACCACCTCGGGGGAGGTCGGGGCCCGGACCAGTTGTGCCTGTTTCAGCTCACGCGTGAGGAACAGGTCGTAGGCACTGCCCTTGCCGACCACCACGCGGTGTGCAGGGCGGTCCACGTCTTCGTTTTTCTGCAAAGGCGAGTCTTGCCGCACCAGGTAGCTGCCTTCGATCTGCACATAGGCCGAAGTGAAAGCAATGCCTTGTCCGCGCACGGGGTCGATGGCGAAAAAGCCGACATCGGCCTTTTCCTGTGTGACGAGTTCGACCGATTTGCCCGCCGAGTCGACCGGGATCAGTTTCAGAGGCAGTTTCAACTGCGCGGCCAGTGCACGGGCCAGGTCGACCGACACGCCCACGGGCTCGCCATGCGCGTCTTTGCGGGCGAGGATGGGGTTGCCCAGGTTGATGACGGCACGCAAGCTGCCTGTGGGGGCGATGTCTGCGTGGGGTGTGTCTGTGGCGGGTTGTGCCCAGGCCGCACTGGCATACGCGGCCAGGGCCAGCAGGGCACAGGCTCTTCGACTCAGAAATGGCATGGCGCTCAGAACTCGACGCTCTGGCCTTCGCTCATGGGCACCACTTTCACACTGCTGCCCTTCATGGCTTCCTGGAACTCGGCCAGGGTGCCGGGGGTCAGCGGGTTGGAGTTGTAGTGCATCGGGATCACCATCTTGGGCTGGATCCAGTTGCGCGCAGCAAAAGCCGCGTCGTCGGGTGCCATGGTGAAGTTGCCACCAATGGGCATGAGCACCAGATCGGGCTTGTAGCGCTCGGTGATGAACTTCATGTCACCGAACAGTCCGGTATCGCCCATGTGCCAGATCTTGAAACCGTTTTCCAGTTCGATGATGTAGCCCACGGCTTCACCCGCAGGGTGCGATTCGTTTTTGCCCGTGGCGGGGTTGTTCCAGACCAGCAGCGAAGAATGCTCGGCCTGCACCGCCGTCACCTTGATGCCGGGCAGGGGCTTGACGCTGCCGGTCTTGTTGAAGCGGTGGCCCAGATCGGCGGGCAGCACGCCCAGGGTGATCAGGGGGGTGACCATGTCGGCAGGACCATAGAGCTTGGTCTTGTGCATTTTGGCCAGATCGGGGGCGTCACCGATGTGGTCCACGTGGGCGTGGGTGACCAGCAGCAGGTCCACCTTGCCCAGTGCCGAGATGTCGGTCTTGTAGGGCGCGGGTGTCTTGGGGCCGCCGGTGAGCCAGGGGTCGATCACGATGGTTTTGCCACCCGGGGTCTTGATCCGGAAACTGGCCTGGCCCAGCCAGAGCAGTTCGGTCTTGCCGGTCGTGGTCGGTGCAGCGGCGGTTTGGGCCGATGCGTGGTGTGCGCCAAAGGCCAGCAGGCCGGCCAGCAGGCAAGCAGCGAAGCTGCGGGTTTGCAACCATGTCATGAAGGGTCTCCTGTGGTGTTGGGGCGCAAGCCCGGCGCATGGCCAAGCAAGGCGCATCCATCTTAGGAGCTGGCAGAGACCCCGGTCAATCCGGGGGTATACCGTGGGTGACTCGCAGAGGGTCACCCACGTCACTTCATGTGCGTGCGGGCAGCACGGTGCCGACGCACTCGCCAAAGCCGATGCGGGCAGCACCTTCGCGCTCGCACCAGCCACGCAGCACCACGCTGTCGCCGTCTTCCAGCCAGGTGCGCTGCTCGCCGTTCGGCAGGGCCACGGGGTTCTTGCCACCGGTGGTCAGCTCGATCAAGGCGGCGGCCTGGTCCAGCGTGGGGCCCGACAGGGTGCCGCTGCCGAACAGGTCGCCCGGCTGCAGGTTGCAGCCACCCACCGTGTGGTGCGCGACCATCTGCGCCACGGTCCAGTAGGCGTGGCGGTAGCTGGTGCGGCAGATGCTGGCGTCCGCCTGACCCGCAGCGCGCATCTGCGCGGTTTGCAGGCCCACCTGCAGCTGGATGTCGAAAGCGCCTTCGGCCCGGTTGGCGGGCGAGTCCAGGTAGGCCATGGGCTGCGGATCGCCTTCAGGTCGTGTGAAGGCCACGCGGTAAGGCGCCAGCGCCTCGAGCGTGACGACCCAGGGCGACAGGGTGGAGGCGAAGTTTTTGGACAGGAAGGGGCCCAGCGGCTGGTATTCCCAGCCTTGAATGTCACGCGCCGACCAGTCGTTGAGCAGGCAGATGCCAAACACATGGTCTTCGGCTTCGGCCATGGGCACGGCTTCGCCCAAGGCGTTGCCGCTGCCAATGAAGATGCCCAATTCCAGCTCGATGTCCAGCCGCTTGCAAGGCCCGAACGTGGGTTCGGTGGCACCGGGCGGCAGGGTCTGGCCCACCGGGCGGTGGAACTGCTGACCCGAGATGCCAATGCTCGACGCACGGCCGTGGTAGCCGATGGGCACCCATTTGTAGTTGGGCAGCAGCGGGTTGTCGGGACGGAACTGCTTGCCGATGTTGGTGGCGTGGTAGACCGAGGTGTAGAAGTCGGTGTAGTCGCCAATGCGGGCGGGCACATCGTATTCGGCTTCGGCTTGCGGCACCAGGCAGGCTTGCAGGGCGGCTTGTTCGGCTGCGCCGTCGCGCAAGGCGCGTGACAGGGCCAGGCGCAAGGCGCTCCAGGCCGAGCTGCCCAGCGCCATGAGTGCGTTGAGCTTGTCTTGTGCGCCCGCTTGCGCAGCGCTTGCGGTTTCGCCTTTCAGGACGCCTGACTTGGCCACCGCAGCCAGATCGACGATCTGGTCGCCAATGGCCACGCCACAGCGGAAGGACTCGCCAGAGCCCTTGCGGCGGAACACCGCGAACGGCAGGTTCTGGATGGGGAAGTCACAGCCCGCTGCATTGGCCGAAGCCAGCCAGCTTTTGAGGGCGGGGTTGTGGGTTTCGTTCAGTGGCGTCATGGTCAATCCTCAAGCAGCCATGCTGCCGTCATGCATCCAGGCAGCGTGCTTGGGGGCGCGTTTGGTTTTGCTCCACTCTTCGAGCATGTCCCACTTCACCTCGTCGAGCTTTTGCATCATGGCGGGCGTGCCACAGTCGGCGGCCAGCTCCAGGCGGTGGCCGCTGGGGTCAAAGAAGTAAATGCTCTTGAAGATGGTGTGGTCGACCGGGCCGAGCACCTCGATGCCGCCTGCGACCAGCTTGTCTTTGGCGGCCTGCAGGGCTTCGAGCGACTCGACTTTCAGCGCCAGGTGCTGCACCCAGGCCGGGGTGTTCTGGTCGCGGTCCATCGGTGGCTGGCTGGGCAACTCAAAGAAGGCCAGGATGTTGCCGTGACCCGCATCCAGAAAGATGTGCATGTAGGGGTCGGGCGCCTTGGTGGAGGGCACTTCGTTTTCGGCAATGGCCAGAACGAATTTCATGTCGAGGTGCTTTTGGTACCACTCGACGGTTTCTTTGGCGTCTTTGCAGCGGTAAGCGACGTGGTGAACGGATTGAACGAGCATGGGGTGTCTCCTGGTGTGAATGAGGCGTCAGAGGTCTTGCAGGGCGGCGCTGATCTGTTGCTGGAACAGTTGTGCGTCGGCCAGCGCGTTGGCGTTGAGCAAAGCCAGTTTGACGAGGAACAAAGTGGCCTTGTCCTGGCCTGCTTGGTCAATGGCGGTGGCCAGTGCGTCGTAAACGGTCTCAAGCCCGTCGATGGTGAGTGCTTGTGGTGACATGGTGGGGTCCTTATTGTGGCAAGGCAGTGGCCAGTGCCGCTTGCAGCCGGATGGCGTCCAGTGTGAGCCAGCGGGCGCAGATGTGCTGGTCGGGGCGCAGCAAATAGGCGCCACCGTTGGCGGGCACGCCGTAGCGCTGGCGCAGGTGGCCGTCGGCATCGGGCAGGTGCTTGTCGGCCCCCGCCACAGGCTGGGCCGCGCCGACCGCGATCACGTTCAAAGGCATGCCTTTGGCGCGGGTGGTCTGGATGACTTGTTGCAGCGCCTCGGGCAAGGCGGGTGCATCGGTGAAATACAGCAGGTCAAAACCGCCGCCCAGGTGGTCGAGCAGGAAATCGTTGGCACCCAGGCGCACGTTTTGCGGTGGTGCGCCGTGGGCCGGGCCGCTCTTGAACAGGCCGTTGTCGTCGCCCGCGCTGTTGAGCGCCGAATGGGTGTATTCGTGCGGCCGCGAGGTGCGCCAGTGGTAGAGCGGGCGCACAAATGCTTGCGTGAGCGAGAGCGACAGCACCGCGTCGCGCAGCAGGCGAAAACCCGGGCTGGGCGGCGCCATGAAGCGGGTGCTTTTGCCCGCTTCGGTGATGATCTCGCGGGCTGCGCCCACACGCTCGGCGCTGTGGTTGGCCAGCAGGTTTTTGCCCGCCAGCCCTTTGACCACCAGACCCAGGTGCCAGCCCAGTGACTGCGCGTCCTGAAAGGCGGTGTTGGCCCCGCGCACGCCAAAAATCGGCAGCAGGTGCGCCGCGTCGCCGGTGAAGATGACGCTGCCGTGCACAAAGTCGGGCAGCGTGAGCGTGCGGGCCGAGTAGACCGAGGACCAGTCCATCTCCCACTTCAGACCGGCGTGGCCGATCATGGCCAGCTGGGCATCGATGCGGGTCTTGAGCGATTCGGGGCGCAGCGCCTCTTCGGGTGTTTCGCCCGGGGGCAGCTGGTAGTCCACGCGCCAGATGCCGTTCGGTTCGCGGTGCATCAGGATGGTGTTGCCGGGGTTCCAGTCGGGGTCGAAGTACGCCAGGCGTTCGGTGGGCAAGGGCAAGTCGACCTTGATGTCGGCGATCACGAAGAAGCCTTCGTAGGATGCACCTTCCATTTGCAGGTTCATGGCCGAACGGATGCCCGAGCGCCCACCGTCGGCGGCCACCACCCAGTCGCTCTCCAGTGCATAAGGGCCTTCGGGCGTGTCCACTTCGAGCACGGCGTAGCCGTCTTTTTGCACCACGGCGTTGACCTTGTTGCCCCAACGGAAATCGATCAGCGGATTGGCTTTGCAGGCGTCGTGCAGGTACTCCTCCATGAACTGCTGCTGCACGTTGATGATCGGGAAGAAACGGTCATCGGCATCGTGCGACGCTTCCATGCGGAACACGCGCTGGCCCCGGTAAAACGAGTTGCCAAAGCGCCAGGGCAAGCCGCCCTCGGTCATGCGGTCGGCCACGCCGACTTGCTGCAGGATTTCCATCGAGCGGCGGGTGAAGCAAATCGCCCGGCTGCCTTGCGAGAACTGCAGCTCGGCACTCAGCACCACGCTGGGCACGCCGTGGCGGGCCAGCTCCAGTGCGGTCACCATGCCGGCCGGGCCGGAGCCGACGACCACGACTTTTTGGCGATCCTGCTTCGGGTGCGCCGAGGCGAGCCAGGGCTTGAAAACTTCGTACTGGTAATAAATCGAAGGGCGGGCTTCGGTGGTGGGGGTGTGCATGGGGATGTCGTGCGAGGGGTCAGCGGGGACGGGAAGCTTGGGCAACGCCCGGACGGGCGTGCGCGATCAGTCGGTCGAACATGGTGCTCAATGTGGCTTGTTCTTTGGCGCTCAGGCACCCAAAAATGTCTTCGTTGCGTTGGGCGACCATGTCCATGGCGCCCTTGAAGATCTTGCGCCCGGCGGGTGTGAGCGTGAGCACCACGCCCCGGCCATCGTCCGGATGGTCGACCTTGAGCACCAGGCCCTGGTCCACCAGCGCCTGTGCAGCGCGGCTGGCCTGGCCTTTGTTGAGGTTGGCTTTTTCGGCCAGCGCCTTGACCGACAAAGGCTCGAAGGTGCCAATCGTGGTCAGGCAGCGCCCGTCGCTCATCGACAGGCCGGTGCGCTCCGGATAGACCGACTGGCTGTCCGCATCGGTCAGCTTGTGCAACTGGTGCAGGCGGTAGGTGAGTGTGCGGTCAAGCGGTGTGGACATGGCGGTGGTCCCGGTGCTCAGTCGGCCTTGATGCCGTTGGCTTTGATCAGCGGGCCCCATTTGGCACGCTCTTGGGCCGCGTAGTCGCCCATGGCTTTGGGCGTGCTGGGGATGGCCTCCAGCCCCAACACCTGCAAGCGGGCTTTGATGGTGGCGGTGTTCATCGCCTCCATCAGTGCTTTGTTCAGGGTGTGGATGACTTCATCGGGCGTGCCGGCCGGGGCCACCAAACCTTGCCAGGCATAAGCTTCAAAGTTCTTCAGACCTTGTTCGTTCAGGGTCGGGATTTGTTCAAAGTTCTTCACGCGCTTCATGCTGGCGACGCCGATCGGGCGCAGCTTGCCGGAGGTGATGAACTGGTAGCCGCTGGCGGTGTCCACAAACATCAGGGGCACCTGGCCACCCACCACGTCTTGCACCGCAGGCGCTGCGCCTTTGTAGGGGATGTGGGTCAAGGGCGTTTTGCTCACTTCGCGGAACAACTCGCTGGCCAGGTGGTGCGGGCTGCCCGCGCCGGGTGTGGCATACGCCGTCGGATTGGCCTGTGCCTTGAGCCACTGGGTCAGCTCTTTGAGGTTGTGGGCCGGAACCCTGGGGTTGACCACCAGAATCATCGGGAAACGCACCGTCAAACCCAGTGGCGCAAAGTCCTTCTCGACATTGAAGGCGAGCTTGCTGTAGATGAACGGGTTGGCGGCCAGCGTGGCGGTGTCGGCCGACATGATGGTATAGCCATCGTTTTTGGCGCGGGCCACGTACTCGGCACCGATGTTGGTGGCCGCACCGGGTTTGTTGTTGATGATGATCGATTGCCCCAGCGACTGGCCCATGGTTTGCGCCAAGGCGCGCGCCACGGTGTCGGTGCCACCGCCTGCGGGATAAGGCACGACCCATTCGATGGTCTTGCTGGGGAATTGCTGCGCCATGGCGGTGGACGCGAGGGCCACAAGGCCCACGGCCATCAGCGTTTTAAGTGTGGCGAACATCGGAGTCATCAACGGTCACTTTCGGATTGAAATGGGGGGGGGAGTCAGGCAGGCGATGTTAAGCTCATTTGGTTGCGTTCGCAACTAAGTGGAAACGCGTATGGTTGCGAATGCAACCAAATGCAGCTAAAAAAAGCCTGAGGATCGCTCAGGCTGTTCAAGTGGGCAGCGCTTTCGGTTGCTGTCGCCCATCGTCGTTGCGGTGCACAGAGCCGCGCAGGTGGCGTTCTGGGCGATCCTGGTTCCTGCGCTGTGGAGTTGCGGGGCGATACTTGACGCATCCCCAAGGGAGTTGCGTATGGCCCTTGTGGATCACACCGTGGAAGGCAGCTCTCGGTGGCGGATTCAACCGGTCGATGCAACACATTCGCTGAACATCTCAGCGGGTGTGTGGAAGCCGAGGAACACGACATGCGAAAAAAAACCGCCATGGCTGGCGGTTTTTTCAGACGGTGTGGGGCTTCACTTGGGGTAATCGGACACCACTTTCCAGCGGCCGTCCTGGATTTGCGACAGACGCGAAGCGTTGTTGCCCAGGCGTTTGGTGGCCGAGTAAGTCATGGGGGGGCTGCCAAAAATATCGCTGGGGAAGCTCATGGAATCCATGGCCTTGATGAAGCTGTCCGAAGTCAGGTTGGCTCCCGCCTTGGCTGCGGCTGCGGCGAAATGCATCATGGCTGTGTAGCCGTAGGCCGAGAACACGGTGGGGTCTTCGTTGAACTTCGTCTTGTACTTGTTGGCCCAGAAACGGATCGGCTGCGCGGCTTCGTCCAGGTAGGGGTGCTGGGCCGTCATGGTGGCGTACATGCCGTTCATGGCCGGGCCACCGAGCTTGTGGATCAGGTCGGTATAGGCGGCCGAGGAACCCAGGAACACCGGATTGAAGCCGGTCTTGCGTGCCTCGCCAATGGAGCCCACGGTCTCGCGGATGATGGTGCCCAGCACCACCAGTTCGCAGTTGGCGGCTTTCATGCGCGCCACTTGCGAAGAGAAGTCGGTGGCACCGCGCTTGTAGGAGGTCTTCTCGGTGAAGTCCATGTGCAGGGTCTTGAGGGCGGCTTCGGCACCGCGCATCACCTCCAGACCGAATTCGTCGTCTTGATAAAGCGTGCAGACCTTGGTGACTTTCTTGTCCTTGATCATCTGGGGCAGCGCCAGGCGGATCTGGTCAAAGTAGGTGGCCGCAAAAGAGTATTTGAGCGGGTGCAGCGGCTCGTACATCTCGCGGGCAGCGGTCACGGGGTAGAAGTTCACCACCTTTTTCTCGAACTGCACGGGCATGGCCGCCAGGTTCTGCGCGGTGCCGATGTGGGCCACCATGGCAAAGATCTTGTCCTGGTTGACCAGTTTTTGCGCGGCCAGCACGGCGCGCTTGGGGTCATAGCCGGAGTCCTCGACCTTGAGCGTGACCTTGCGTCCGCCAATGCCGCCTTGCTCGTTCAATTCGTCCACGGCCAGCAGCAGGCCCATGCGCACCTGTTTGCCAAAGCCGGCCAGCGGGCCCGACAAGTCCTGGATGCTGCCCAGCGTGATGTCGGTCTTGGTGACCCCTTGTTGGGCCATGGCGGCGCTGCTCAGGGCCAGTGCGGCCAGTGTGGTGACCAGTTTGAGTTTCATGGGTGCAGTCTCCTTTGGTAAATGAGAGGGGTTCAGTCGCGGTACATCGCGTCGATGCGCTCGCTGTATTTCTTCTCGACCAGTTTGCGCTTGAGCTTCATGGTCGGCGTCAGTTCTTCGTCCTCGGCGGTCAATTGGGTGTCGAGCAGGAAAAACTTCTTGATCTGCTCGACGCGTGCAAACTTCTTGTTGACCCGGTCGATTTCGGCCTGGATCAGGGCCTGCACTTCCGGGGCGCGGGTCAGTGACGCGTAGTTGCTGAATGGCACATCGGCGTCTTGGGCAAATTTCTCCACGTTCTCCTGGTCGATCATGATGATCACGACCAGGTAAGGCCGCCGATCGCCAATCACCACCGCATCGGTCACATAGGGCGAGAACTTCAGCTCGTTTTCCAGCTCGCTGGGCGTGATGTTCTTGCCGCCTGCCGTGATGATGATGTCTTTCATCCGGTCCGTGATGCGGAAAAACCCTTCCTCGTCCACCTTGCCCACGTCGCCGGTGTGCAGCCAACCCTCGGCGTCGATGGCTTCGGCGGTGCGCTCAGGCAGGTTCAGGTAACCCATGAACACGTTGGGGCCGCGCACCAGGATTTCGCTGGTTTGCGGGTCCAGCCGGACTTCGTTGAATTCGGCCGCGGGTCCGATCGAGCCGGGCTTGATGTGGTTGGCGGGCACGCCGGTGGCGGCGCCGCAGGTTTCGGTCATGCCCCAGACTTCGAGCATGGGCACACCGAGTGCCAGGTACCAGCGCACCAGATCGGGCGAGATGGGCGCGGCCCCCGTGACCAGGAAGCGCGAGCGGTGGATGCCGATCAGCTTGCGCACGTTGTTGAGCACCAGGGCGCGGGCGATGTGGAACTGCAGCTTGAGGCTGGCGGGCACGGCCTGTCCGGCCAGCACCTTGTCGGCTACACGCTGGCCCACGCCGATGGCCCAGGCGTAGGCGGCTTGCTGCAGCGCGCTGGCTTCCTTGAGCGTGATCATGACGCCCGAGTAGAACTTTTCCCACACACGCGGCACGGCTGTGAAGACGGTGGGCGCGATTTCGCGCACGTTCTCGGGCACGGTTTCGGGGTTCTCGACAAAGTTGAGTTTGGCCCCGGTGTACATCGAGAAATATTCACCGCCCATGCGCTCGGCGATGTGGCACAGCGGCAAGAAGCACATGCACTCGTCTGTTTCGTCGCGTGCGATCAGCGTGTTGTAGCCGTGCACCGAATAGACCAGACCACGGTGGCTGTGCATCGCGCCCTTGGGCTTGCCCGTGGTGCCCGAGGTGTAGACCAGGATGGCCAGATCTTCGGGGCGACAGGCGGCCACACGTGCATCCAGCTCTTGCGGATGGGCTTCACCGTAGGCGCGTCCCAGCGCCCGCAGCTCGTCCAGGCCGATGACCTGCGGGTCGTTCAGGTCCAGCAGGCCTTCCATGTCGAAGACCACGATCTTCTTGAGCAAGGGCAGCTGGGCGCGCACTTCCAGTGCCTTGTCCAGCTGCTCGTCGTCTTCGACAAACAGCACGGTGGTGCGGGAGTCTTCGCTCAGGTAGTGGACTTGTGCGGCCGCGTCGGTGGGGTAGATGCCGTTGGCCACGCCGCCGCAGCTGAGCACGGCCAGGTCGGACAGCACCCACTCGATGTTGGTGTTGGACAGGATGGATGCGGTCTCGTGCGCAGCAAAGCCCAGCGACAGCAGGCCGTTGCCGATTTCACGTACGGCGACGGCGGTCTGGTCCCAGGTCCAGCTGCGCCAGATACCAAAGTCCTTTTGCCGCATCCACACGTTCGGTCCGCGTGCGCGCACCGCATTCCAGAAGATGGCCGGGATGGTGTCGCCCGCCATCACCACCTCTTTCTGAGGCTGGATGTCCGAGAGGTTCCACAAATTGCTCATGGGTTCATCTCCAGTTCTTCTTTTTCTTCCAGCGGCGGTCGGCGCGCACGCCTTCTTCCTTCATGCCGAGGTAGAACTCCTTGATGTCCTCCTTCTCGCGCAGGTTGGCACAGGTGTCCTCCATCACGATGCGGCCGTTTTCGAGCACATAGCCGTAATCCGAGGCGTTGAGCGCCATGTTGGCGTTTTGCTCGACCAGCAAGATGGTGGTGCCGCGCTCGCGGTTGATGCGCACCACGATCTCGAAAATCTCCTTGGTCAGCTTTGGGCTCAGGCCCAGGCTGGGTTCGTCCAGCAAGATCAGGTCGGGGTTGGCCATCAGTGCGCGCGAGATCGCCAGCATCTGCTGCTGGCCGCCTGACAGCAGACCAGCGTCCTGCGCGGCCCGCTCGCGCAGGATGGGAAAGTAGTTGAAGACCACCTCCATGTCGCGTGCCACCCCGTCGCGGTCCTTGCGGGTGTAGGCACCCATCAGCAGGTTGTCGCGGATCGACAGCAGCGGGAACACTTCGCGTCCTTCAGGCACATGCATCAGGCCGCGTTGCACGATCAGGGACGGGTCACGCGCCGTGATGTCTTCGCCCTTGAACTCGATCGAGCCCTTGCGCGGATCGATGATGCCGCTGATGGTCTTGAGGATGGTCGTCTTGCCCGCCCCGTTGGAGCCGAGCACGGTGGCGATCTCGCCGCGCCGCACCTGCAGGCTCACGCCGCGGATGGCCTTGATCGGGCCGTAGGCGCTCTCGACGTTGAGCAACTTGAGCACGATGTTGTCTGTCGTCATGCAGACTCCTTGGCGTTTTCGCGGCGCAGGCTCGACACATCGTCGATGGTGCCCAGGTAGGCTTCGATCACGCCCGCATCGCTTTGCACCTGCGCAGGTGTGCCGGTGGCCAGCTCCATGCCCTGGGCCATGGCCAGCACGCGGTCAGAGACTTTGGAGACCAGGGTCATGTCGTGTTCGACCATCAGCACGGTGATGCCCAACACGTTCTTGATGTCGCTGATCCAGAAGGCCATGTCTTCGGTTTCTTCGACGTTCAGGCCCGATGAGGGCTCGTCGAGCAGCAGCAGCTTGGGTTCGGTGCACAAGGCACGGGCCAGTTCGACCACCTTGCGCACGCCATACGGCAGGCCCGCCACCGTGGATTCGCGGTGGTGTTGCAGATCGAGCAGGTCGATCACCTGCTCGACTTTTTCGCGGGCTTCGATTTCAGCGGCGCGGGTCTTGCCAGTGAAAAACATCTCGCTCCACAAACCCGTCTTGCGGTGGGTGTGGCGGCCGATCAGCAGATTTTGCAGCACGGTGGCGTGCTCGAACAGTTCGATGTTCTGGAAGGTGCGGGCAATGCCCATGCCCGCCACCGCGTGGGGCGCAGCATCGGTCAGCACCTGGCCGTCGTAGAGTATCTGGCCCGAGGTGGGCGAATAGATCCGGCTGATCAGGTTGAACACCGTGGTCTTGCCGGCACCGTTGGGGCCGATCAGGGTGAAGACCTCGCCGCGCTGGACGTCGAAGCTGACGTTGTTGACCGCCAGCACGCCGCCAAAGCGCACGGACAGGTTTTGAGCAGAAAGAAGGACGTCGTTCATCATTTCAGCCTGTCGGATTTCTGGAAGCTCTTTTGCCGCTTGAACATGCCTTTGCGGTAGAACGGGAACAGCTGGAACCAGGTGCGGATCTTGAGCCAGCGCCCATACAGGCCCAGGGGCTCGAACATCACGAATGCGATCAGGACCAGGCCGTACACCAGGCCTTGCAACCCCGGCGCCTGGCCGATGGCGTCGGGCAGATAATCCTTGCCGAGTGCAATCAGCTGCGGCATGGTGATCAGGAAGATGGCCCCCAGGAAGGCGCCATGGATCGAGCCCAGGCCACCGATGACCACCATCAGCAGCAGGTCCACCGATTGCAGGATGTTGAACTGGTCAGGGCTGATGAACTGCAGCTTGTGGGCATAGAGCGCGCCGCCCATGCCCGCCAGCGCCGCCGACATCATGAACGACAGGGTCTTGTAGCGCGCCAGGTGGATGCCCATGCTTTGCGCCGAAATTTCCGAATCGCGGATGGCCACAAAAGCCCGGCCGGTGGCGCTGCGCAGCAGGTTCAGCACCGCCAGAGTGGCCAGCACCGTCACCACCAGACAGACGAAGTAAAACGATTCGGCGCTGCTGGCCTCAAAGCCAAACAGGTCGATGGCCTTGACGTGCTTGCCCGCGTTGCCCCCGGTCACACTTTCCCAACGGGCCAGGCCCTCTTCGACAATGAAGCCGAACGACAAGGTGGCGATGCCCAGATAAATGCCTTTGACCCGCAAGGCCGGTAGACCCACCACCGCACCCACCGCGGCAGACAGGCCGGCGGCCATGGCCAGCGACACCGGAAACGGCCAGCCCTTGGCGGCCAGCACGGCTTCGGTGTAGGCGCCCACCCCCAGGAAGGCGGCGTGCCCCATCGAGAACAGGCCAGTGAAACCGGCCAGCAGCATCAGCCCCAGCCCGACCACGCTGTAGATCAGCACAAAGGTCAGCTGGGCCAGCCAGTACTCGTCGATCAGCCAGGGCGCGCCCAGCAAAAACACCACCAGCAGGCTGTACCAGAAGACATGCCCGCCGTGCTTGGCCAGGCGGATGTCCTGGTCGTATTCGGTCTTGAAGATGAAGCGCATGGGTCAGACTTTCTTGCGCAGGTTGTCGCCAAACAGGCCATTGGGCTTGAGCACCAGCATCAGCAGCACCACGATGTAGGCGGCAATGTCCTTGAAGCCCTCGGGCAGCCAGAAGCCCGACAGCGCTTCGACCACGCCGATGACCACGCCGCCCACAATCGCACCGGGCAAGCTGCCAAAGCCCCCCACCACGGCGGCGGGGAAGGCCTTGAGACCGATGAAGCCCATGTTGGCGTGCACAAAGGTGATGGGGGCCAGCAGCAGCCCGGCAATGGCGGCCACAGCTGCGGCCAGCGCCCAGACCAGACCGTTGAGCTTTTGCACCGGGATGCCCATGTAATAGGCGGCCAGCTGGTTTTGTGAAGACGCCTGCATGGCGATGCCCACGCGCGAGTAGCGGAACACGATGTAAAGCACCAGCGACAGCAGCGCGGTGGCCGCGACCACCACCACCTGCGTGGCACCGATGACCACGCCGCCCAGATTGAATGAGCTGTCCTTGTAGGGCACTTGCAGGGTGTGGGTTTCGGTGCCGATGTCGGGGATCATGGTGATCAGGCCACGTGCCACATAGCCGATGCCGATGGTCAGCATCACGATGGAAAAAGCGGGCTGTCCCAGCACTGGCCGGATCACGGCCCGCTCGATCAGCCAGCCGATGGCGGCCATGGCCAGCATCGATGAGGGGATGGCCAGCCAGAACGGCAGACCCAGCCAGTTCACGCAGGCCAGGCCGCAAAAGGCCCCCAGCATCATGAGCTCGCCCTGGGCAAAGCTCACGGTTTCGGTGGCTTTGTAGATCAGCACAAAGCCCAGCGCAATCAGACCGTAAATACAGCCCTGGGCGACCCCGCTGAAGATGACTTGCAACTCCTGCATCCTTGCCTTCCTGCCTGTTGAGGCGGGTGATTTCAAAGGAAAGTCAGTTCATTGACAGCAAAGTGGATTTCACTATCATGACCAAACAAGCACTTGCTTTTTATCTTAGGCTGTGAACTTCACACCGCAATTTGGGGAAACCCCTAGGCCATGGCAGAAACCCGCAAACGAGTGAAAAGTCCCGGTGTCGACGGGCAGGACGAGGCCAACCGCAGGCAAGCCCTGATCCGGGCCTCGGCCCGCCTCTTCCGTGAAAAAGGTTTCGAGGCCACCACGGTGCGCGACATTGCGGGCGCGGTGGGCATGCGCTCGGGCAGCCCGTTCTACCATTTCAGCAACAAGCAGGACATCCTCAAGGCCGTCATGGAAGAGGGCTTGCGCCAGGGGCTGGGGCGCACCGAAGAGGCACTCCAGAGCGCCACCACACCGCAAGAGCGATTTCGCGCCATGGTGCGCACGCATTACGGCATCCTGCACGACGAAGGCAGTGAATTCATTGCCGTGCTGCTTTACGACTGGCGCAGTCTGCCGGACGAGCACAAGCAAGACATCATCGCCGTGAAAGACCGCTACGACCTGCTGTGGCACGCCTGCCTGAAAGAGCTGATGGGTCTGGGCCTGCTGGGCGCCAATTCGGACCACGATCAGGCCGCTGCAGGTGATGTGAAAACCGCACGCCTGATGATCATGGGCGCGATCAATTTCACCGTCACCTGGTACAAGCAGCAAGTCGGACGCGGGGCCATGGACCTGGATGCCCTGTCGGACCGCACGGTCCGTTTCTTCATGCGCGAGGCTTCATGAAAACCATCCGCATCGCATCCGGCCTCGGCTTTTATGGCGATGCCTGGGCGCCGATCCGCGCCGCCATCGAGCATGGCGATGTGCAGTACGTCTGCTCGGACCACCTGGCCGAGTTGACGCTGGCGATCCTGCAAAAGGACCGCCAGCGTGATCCATCCACCGGCTACGCCAAGGATCTGATCCCGATGCTGGCCGAGTTGTGGCCTTTGGCCGCAGCACGCGGCGTTCGCTTTGTGCTCAATGCAGGCGGGCTGAACCCGCAGGGCGCGCGTGACGCGCTGGTGCAGCTGTTCAAAAAACGCGGCTGGCAAGCGAAGATCGCCGTGGTGACGGGCGACGCCGTGCTGGACCGCATCGATGCGCTGCAGCAATCGGGCGAGAGCCTGGCCCACATGGACAACGGGCAGCCGATCGACACCGTGCGCGAGCAATTGGTGTTCGCCAACGTCTACCTGGGGGCGCGTCCGATCGCGCAGGCGCTGGACCAGGGCGCGGACATCGTCATCACCGGGCGCGTGGCCGATGCAGCGCTGTTTCTCGCGCCCATGCTGCACGAGTTTGGCTGGCGAAGCGATGAACTCGACAAGCTGGCCCAGGGCATCGTGGCCGGGCATTTGCTCGAATGCTCGGGCCAGGGTGCGGGCGGCAACTTCGGCTCGGCCGGTGCCTGGCAGCGCATGGCCGACTTTGCCCACATCGGTTACCCGATCGCCGAAATCAACGAAGACGGTCGGCTGTTCATCACCAAAGCGCCTGGCACAGGCGGGCGCATCCACTTCCACACGGTGCGCCAGCAACTGCTCTACGAAGTGCACAACCCGCACCGTTATGTCACGCCCGATGTGGTGTTGGACATGGGTGAGCTGGAACTGCGTGACGCGGGGCCGGACCGCGTCGAGGTGGTGGGGGCCAAAGGCCACCCCGCGCCCGAAAAACTCAAGCTGGTGGCGGGTTACCAGAACGGCTGGATGGGCCACGCCGTGGTCGGCTTCAGCTGGCCCGACGCCCTGAGCAAAGCGCGGGCCGTGGCGGACAACATCCAGCAGCAGTTGCGCGACAAGCAGATGCCGCACGACGAGGTGTGCGTGGAGTTTTTGGGGCACAACGTGTTTCTGGGGCCGCACGCGAGCCAGCCCGCCAGCGAGGACGACATCAACGAAATCTGGCTGCGCATGGCGGTGCGCACGCCCGACAAGCGCGTGGCCGATGGGTTTGGCCGCCTGTTCCCGTGGCTGGCGCTCTCCGGCCCGCCTTACATGGGGGGCTTTCACGGGATCGAGCCGGCCAGCCAGCTGCTGGGCCTGTGGCCCTCGCTGGTGCGGCGCGAAACCATCGAGCCGCACATCGTGGTGGATGTTCAGGAGGTCGCATGAAACTGCGTCTGGCGCAAATCGCCCACGCCCGCAGTGGCGACAAAGCCAACCGGGCCGACATCGGCCTGTTCGCCTGGGAGCCGCTGGGCTATACCCTGCTGCTGCAGCACGTCACGCGCGAACGCGTGGCCGCGCACTTTGCGCATGTGATGCAGCAGCCTGGGGTGCAAGCGGTCGAGCGTTACGAACTGCCCCGCATTCTGGCCATCAAGTGGGTGTTGAACGATGCCCTGGGTGGCGGTGCGGCGTCGAGCCTGCGCAGCGACAACCTGGGCAAGACGCTGGGTGCGCTGATGCTGCGCATGGAGATCGAGGTGGACGATGCGGCAGGTGCCGCTGCCGTGCAAGCGGCGTTGCTCGCGCAGCAGGCGCTCTGAACAGCAGGGTGCCTGGAACGGGCACCGGGAGCAGCCTTTAAACTCACCGCAACATCATTGGTGATTTTTCATGCTCTCCACCCAAGACAAAACCCGCATCGACGACACCCGCATCGCCTCGGTGCGCCCCCTGATGACGCCCGCATTGCTCGAAGAGCGCTGGCCCGCTTCGGTGCAGCACCTGGCGCTGGTGGAGCAATCCCGCCAGGACATTTCCCGCGTGCTGCAAGGCCAGGACGACCGCCTGGTGGTGGTGGTGGGGCCGTGCTCCATCCACGACCACGACCAGGCCATGGAATATGCCCGCCGTCTCAAGCTCGAAGCCGACCGGCACGCCAGGGACCTGATCGTGGTGATGCGCGTCTACTTTGAAAAACCGCGCACCACGGTGGGCTGGAAGGGCTACATCAACGACCCCCACCTGGACGGCAGTTTTGCCATGAACCAGGGGCTGGAGATGGCGCGCAAGTTGTTGCTGGACATCATTGACCTGGGCCTGCCTGTGGCGACCGAATTCCTCGATCTGCTCAGTCCGCAGTACATCAGTGATCTGGTGACCTGGGGCGCCATCGGTGCCCGCACCACCGAAAGCCAGAGCCACCGCCAGCTGGCCAGCGGTCTGTCCTGCCCGGTGGGCTTCAAGAACGGCACGGACGGTGGTGTCAAGGTCGCCGCCGACGCGGTGGTCGCCTCCAAAGCGCCGCACGCTTTCATGGGCATGACCAAGATGGGGCAGGCCGCGATTTTCGAGACGCGTGGCAACCAGGACGTGCACATCATCCTGCGCGGCGGCAAGCAACCCAATTACTCGGCCGCCGATGTGGACGCCGCTTGCCAGGCGCTGAAGGCTTCAGGGCTGGCGCCGCAGGTCATGGTCGATGTGTCGCACGCCAACAGCAGCAAGCAGCACCAAAAGCAGATCGAGGTGGCGCACGATGTGGCCGGACAAATCGCCGCCGGCGACACCCGCATCATGGGCCTGATGGTCGAGAGTCATCTGCATGAGGGCCGTCAGGACCAGAAACCTGGCGTGCCGCTGCAGCACGGTGTGTCCATCACCGACGCCTGCATCAGTTTCGAGCAGACGATTCCGGTGCTGGACGCGCTGGCCAATGCAGTCCAGCAGCGCCGGGCCAAACGCTGAAGCTCACGCGCTGAGCAAGCCCGTGAGCTTCTCGGCGACGATGGCCCAGTCTGAATCCTGGGCAATCGCTTCCTTGAGAAAGTCGCGCTGACTGTCGTTCCACAGCGGGGCGGCCACCAACGTGTGCTGGCGACAGATGCCCTGGTGTTGCCGTATGAACCGTTCGATGGTTTCGGCGTCCGAGGGCAGGCCCAGTTGCTGGAACAGGTCCGACATGGTGAAAAAATTTCCGTGCATCCGATGCTCCTTTCGTGTGTCGGCACATGCAGGGAGCATGCGCACCTCCTGAAAGACCATCAGCGACCTGGCTCACAGACCGCTTGTCGCAGCTCAGTCCAGCTTGGTGCCGGCCGCCTTGACCACGGCGGCCATGCGCACATAGTCAGCGGCCAGCAGTTTGCCAAAGTCCGCATTGCTCATGGCTTGCGGCTCAATGCCTTGTTTGTCCAGACGTTCCAGGATGGCCGGGTCCTTGAGCAGCTTGCCCACCGCCGCATTGATGCGGTCAGCCTGTGCATGGCTTGTCGCAGCAGGCCCCACAAAACCGAACCACGAATCGAACTGGTAGCCGGGCAGACCGCTGTCGGCCAGGGGCGGCAGATCGGGCAGGTACTTGCTGCGCTTGGGCGAGGTCACACCCAGCAAGCGCAGGCGGTTGTCCTTGGCAAAGGCCAGTGCACCGATGCTGGCGGCGATCACCGCCTGGGCACGGCCCGAGATGACCTCGTTGATGGCTTCGCCCGTGGCCTTGAGGGGCACGTGCACCATGTCGATGTTGGCCAGGCCGCAGAAATAAGCCATGGCCAGGTGGGTGGCGCTGCCCACGCCGGCCGAGGCGTAGTTCATCTTGCCCGGGTTGGCTTTGGCGTAGCGGATGAACTCGGCCGCATTTTTGGCGGGCACGTCCGGGTGGATCATCATCACGTAGCTGGCGTGCCCGATGTGGGCATAGGGCGTGAAGTCCTTTTGCGGGTCATAGCTCAGTTTGTTGTAGAGCGAGCCTGCGATGTTGTGGCTCACGGCGGCGGCCACCATCACGGTGCCATCGGCCTCGGCGCGGGCCACGAAGCCTGTGCCAATGGTGCCGCCGGCGCCCGCCTTGTTCTCCACGATCACGGTTTGCCCCAGCGCAGTGCCCAATTCGTTGGACAGTGCGCGGGCCAGGATGTCCTGCACGCCGCCAGCGGCAAAAGGCACGACGATGCGCACCGTTTTGGACGACTGGGCACGGGCCAGGTCAAAGGCGGACAGCAGGGCAGCGCCCAGGCTGGAGGTGATCAGTTCGCGGCGATGGATCATCGTCAATTCCTTCAATGGTTCAGTTCACACACAGTTGATCGGCCAGGCGCCGCATGAAGCGCTCGCACCAGGCCAGCTGCTCCAGGGTCACCCATTCGTTGGGTTGGTGCGCCTGGGCGATGTGGCCGGGGCCGCACACGATGGTGGGCACACCCGCCTGGTGGAACAAAGCAGCTTCCGTGCCGAAGGATACTTTGCCCGCCCCGCTGCTCGGGTCAACGTCGGCGCAGTGAAAGCACAGTTGTGCGATCTCGCTGTCGGCGGCCGTGGCAAAACCGGGCAGCACCGATTTGAGTTCGTGTGTGATGCCGGTGCCTGGGGCCACCGCCTGCATGGCGGGCACCAGGCTGTCGGCGAAAGCGTTGGCCTGGGCAAACAGGTCTTCGGGGCTGTTCATGTGGTGGTGACGGATTTCCCAGGTCACCTCACACTGGCGGGGAATGATGTTGAGCGCCGTGCCACCCGCGATCACGCCTGTGTGCACGGTGGTGTGCGGCACGTCGTAGATCGGATCGAAGGGGCCATTGGCCACCAGGCTGCGGTGCATGCTTTTGAGGTGGGCGACAAACTCGCAGGCGATCTCGACCGCGTTGACGCCCAGCGGCGTGAGCGAAGAGTGCGCCTCAAAACCATGCACGGTGGTCTTGTAGGCCCGCTTGCCTTTGTGCGCGATCACCACCTGCATCCCGGTGGGTTCACCCACGATGCAGCCGGCGGGCTTGAAGCCTTGCGCCGTCATGTCGGCGATCATGCGGCGCACGCCGATGCAGCCGACTTCCTCGTCGTAGCTGAAGGCCAGATGCACCGGGCGCTTGAGCTGGCGCTTGAGCAGCTCGGGCACCATCAGCAGGGCGATGGCGCCGAAGCTTTTCATGTCGGTCACGCCGCGGCCGTACATCTTGTCGCCGATCACGGTGACCTGGAACGGGTCGGTGTCCCAGGGCTGGCCGTCCACCGGCACCACATCGGTGTGGCCAGACAGCACGATACCGCCCACCTTGGTTTCGCCGTCGTGCGCAGGCAAGGTGGCCCAGAGGTTGGCCTTCTTGCCACTGTCGTCGTAGGTGCGTGAGCACTGGACGCCCAAGTCGTTCAGGTACGCCTCTGTCCAGTCGAGCAAGGCCAGATTGCTGTCGCGCGACACCGTGGCAAACGAAACCCATTTTTCAATCAAGGGCAGTGCGGCCAGGTCGGTGGCTTGGGCAGAGGCAAGCGCTGAATGGGGTGTCGGTGCGTTCATGGGCAGGGCAGCGGGGTCGGTAAAAAAACCATCATACCTTTCGCATTTTCTTTTGGCAGCCCTTGTGGATTCATCTGTCACTCGCATTACTGGGCACCTGCGGTCTTGGCCCCTATCATGTCCAGCCGCCCAAGGGCGCATGAGGAGACACAGATGCAGAAGACGCTTTCTTTCATGGGCCGCCGCACGGTGCTGGCCGTGCTGACCGGCGCGCTGGCACAGGTGCCCGCAGCCCTCGTTCATGCCCAGGACAAATACCCCTCGCGGGCCGTGACACTGGTCGTGCCGCAGTCCGCCGGAGGCGCCAACGATGCGATCGCCCGTGTGCTGGCGCAGAAACTGTCCGAGCAGACCGGGCAGTCCTTTGTGGTGGAAAACCGCACGGGTGCGGGCGGCAACGTGGGCATCGCTTACGCGGCCAAGACGCGGCCTGATGGTTACACCCTGATGCTCACGGCAGACAGCGCGCAGGTCATCAACCCGGCCCTGTACCCCAAGACGGGGTTTGATCCGGTCAAGGACTTCGATCCGGTGGCCCCGGTGGCCAAGGCGGGCTATGTGCTGGTGGCCAACCCGGCGTTCCCGGGCAACAACGTGGCCGAGCTGGTGCAGCAGGCCAAAGCCCAACCCGGCAAGTTCGCCATTGCCTCGGCGGGCAATGGCACGCTCAACCACCTGATTGGCGAGATGCTGCAAAAAGCCACAGGCATCCAGCTGACCCACATCCCGTACAAGGCGTCGGCCGCCGCCGCCGCCGATGTGGTGGGTGGTCAGGTGCCGCTGTCGGTCCAAAGCACGCCGTCGTCGCTGGCCTTCATCAAGTCGGGCAAGCTCAAGGCGCTGGGCGTGGTCAACGAAAAGCGGCTGGCCCAATTGCCCGATGTGCCCACCATTGGTGAGACCATCAAGGGCTTCGGCACCACGCCCTGGTATGGCCTGTTCGCCCCGGCGGGCACACCCAAGGCCGTGTTGACGGCTTTGCAGGATGAAATTGGCAAGGCACTCGACAGCGCCGATGTCAAAGACAAACTGGCCACGCTTGGCTGTGAGCCTTTCAAGGGCACGGGCGAGCAACTGGGCGCCATCGTCAAGTCCGATCTGGTGCGTTGGGCGCAGATCGTCAAAGACTCCGGTGCCAGAATCGATTGACCCCACGGAGATTGGCCATGCCACAACATCTTGCCGAGCGCCTGTCGCAAGTCACCTACGAATCGCTGGCCCCCGAGGTCAAACCGCTGGCCGATGACATCCTCAAGGTGTCGAGTGCGGCGCTGGGTGGCCCTTACAACGCCTTGCTGCGCAGCCCCGAGATGGCGCGGCGCTGCTTTGACTTCCTCGACTACCTGCGTTTTCGCACCTCGGTCAACAAACGGCTCAACGAATTCGCCATCCTGATCCAGGCGCGCATCTCGAACGCCCAGTACGAGTGGTGGGCGCACGAGACCATCGCCCGCAAGGCGGGATTGTCCGACGCCGTGATGGACGATCTGCGTGCCTGCCGCCGCCCCGCCAGCATGCAGGCCGATGAGGCGCTGGTGTACGACTACTGCGTGCAGCTCTCGCTCAACCACCGTGTGCCCGATGCACTGTGGCAAAAGGCGGTGGACGCCATGGGCGAGCAGGCGGTGGTGGACCTGACCGTGCTGTCGGGCACCTATGTGATGGTGTCGATGCTGCTCAATGCCACCCAGGTCGGCATCCCGAATGGCGGTGCGCTGCCACTCGAGGTGCTGGAGCCGACCGACATTCGTGAACGTTTGCTCAAGTAAAAACGGACCTTCATCATGACCATTCAGATCAAAAAAGTGCTGACCTTGTGCGTTGCCGCCTGGGCGATGCAAGTGGCGGCGCAAGATTTCCCGAGCAAGCCCATCACCATGGTCATGCCCTATGCCCCGGGTGGTCCGGGCGACACCATCACGCGGGTGTTTGCGGGGGCCATGCAAAAAGTGCTGGGCCAGCAGATCGTGGTGGACAACACCGCAGGCGCTTCCGGCTCGATCGGTACGGCCAAGGTGGCCCGCGCCAGGCCCGACGGCTACACGCTGCTCATGATCCATGTGAGCCATGCGACCAACCCGGTTCTTTACAAAAACCTGCCCTACCACCCGGTGGACGATTTCGAGCCGATTGGTCGCGCCACCAATGGCCCGATGCTGATCGCAGCGCGCAACGAGTTCCCGTCGAAAGACCTGAACGAGTTCGTGGCCTACGTGAAAGCCAATGCCTCAAAAATCAGTCTGGCCCACGCGGGCGTGGGCTCGGCCTCGCACCTGTGTGCGCTCATGATGATGAGCACGCTGGGCGTGAAGTTCAATGAGATTCCCTACAAAGGCACAGGCCCGGCGCTCAACGACCTGATGGGCGGCCAGGTGGACTTGCTGTGTGACCAGACTTCGGGCACGGTGCCGTCCATCAAGGCGGGCAAGATCAAAGCCTATGCCGCAGCAGGCAAGACGCGTTTGCCTTCGCTGCCGCAGATGTCGGCGATCTCCGAAGCGGGTGTGCAGGGCTTTGACATCAACATCTCGTTTGGTCTGTATGCCCCCAAGGGCACGCCCAAACCCGTGCTCGACAAACTCACGGCGGCCCTGCAAGCGTCGGTGGGTGACCCCGAAGTGCGCCAGCGCCTGGAGGCCATGGGCATCTCGGCCGTGAGCGTCGATCTGGCCCGCCCCGAGGCTTTGCGTGCCCACCTCAAAAACGAAATCGACACCTTGGGAGGCTTGCTGACCAAGGCAGGCGTCAAGCCGGAGTGAGCGCCTGGCTGCCACTTTTGATCACGCTGGTGATCCAGGCCATGGTGTCCATGGCCTTGCTGACCTTGCCCGTCATGGCCCCTGTGGTCGCCAATGCCCTGGAGGTCTCTCCTGCGCTGGTCGGGATGTACGTCTCGGTCACCTATGCCGGCGCCATGACCGCCAGCCTGCTGGGAGGTGCCACCGTGCGGCGACTGGGCGCGATCCGGGTGAGCCAGTGGGGTTTGCTGCTGTGTGCCGCAGGCCTCTTGCTGTGCATGCTCCCCTGGCTGCCTGCGATGGTGCTGGGGGCCGTGTGCATTGGCCTGGGTTATGGGCCGATCACGCCCGCCAGTTCGCACCTGCTGGCGCGCACCACGCCCAAAGACCAGATGTCGCTGGTGTTCTCGATCAAGCAGACGGGTGTGCCTGTGGGCAGCATGCTGGCCGGGGCCGTGGTGCCCAGCTTGCTGCTGCTGGTGGGCTGGCAGTGGAGCATGGCCGCAGTGGCCGGGGTCTGTCTGGCGTGCGCGCTGGTGTCGCAGCCGCTGCGGCGTGAACTCGACGAAGACCGCGATGCAGGACACCATGTGCATCTGGGCAGCCTGATCCAGCCGATCCGTCTGGTGCTGGCACACAAGGCACTCACCACCATGGCCGCATGTTCGTTCATGTTTTCCATGGTGCAGATGTCGCTGACCACCTATCTGGTGACCTACCTCAACAAGGACTTGTCGTTCGGCTTGGTGGCCGCCGGGCTGTTCCTGTCGGTCACGCAGATGGGCGGCATCGGCGGGCGCATCCTGTGGGGCTATGTGGCCGACCGCTGGCTTGGGGCCCGGCGCATGCTGTTGGTGCTGGCAGGCCTGATGGTCAGCGGTGCGCTGGCCACAGCCCTGTTGTCAGCAGACACACCGGGGGTGTGGATGATCCTGGTGCTGGTGGTCTTTGGTGCCTCGGCCATTGGCTGGAATGGTGTGTATCTGGCCGAAGTGGCCCGCCGTGCCCCCGAGGGCATGGCCAGCCTCGCCACAGGTGGCACGCTGGCGTTCACGTTTTTGGGCGTGGTGCTGGGCCCACCGGTGTTTGGCCTGCTCTCAACCGTGTTTGGCACTTACCGTGCGGGCTTTCTGGCCCTCATGGGGGTGGCCACCTGCAGTGCGGTGGTGCTGTGGTGGAGTCAGAGAAACCGCGTTGCCGTTGCGTGAACGAAGCGCGTTCGTCCGCTTCACGCCGATCATCCACTACCATCGACCGTCACCTTTTACAGAAAGTCAGCCCGTGTTTCGTACCTTAAAGCACCCTGGCGTGGTCGCCATCACCCTCGCTGCCGCGGGCATCCTGATGATCACCAACGGCATCCGTCTGGCCAACGGCCTGTTCCTGGGGCCGATCAACACGTCCACCGGTTTGGGCATTGCCAGCTTGAGTCTGGCCATGGCCATTGGTCAATTTTTCTGGGGAGCCGTGCAGCCTGTCACGGGCGCTTTGTCTGACCGATTCGGACCTCGCCCAGTGCTGTTGGGCGGTGTGGTGCTGATGGCGGTGGCCACCGCGCTCACGCCCTTCATGAGCTCCACTTTGGGGCTGGCCTTGACGCTGGGCGTGCTGTCTGCTGCGGGCTCGGGTGCGGCGAGTTTCTCTGTGCTGATCGGTGCGGCTGCGCAGCGCATGCCGGCCGAATCGCGTGGCACGGCTTCGGGCGTGATCAACGCGGGGGGCTCTTTCGGGCAATTCGTGTTTGCACCCATCGCCCAGAAGCTGATCCAGTCCCTGGGTTGGATGGGGGCCATGTGGTCGATGGCGCTCATCACCCTGGCCGCCCTGCCGCTGGTGGGCAAGCTCACCGCCAACACCCAGGCGCCCCACGCCAGTGCCACGCCCGACGGCGGCATGCGCCAGGCGCTCAAGGACGCGTTCCGCAATCCCAGCTACGGGCTGCTGCATCTGGGCTTCTTCACTTGTGGCTTCCACATCGCGTTCCTGGTCACGCATTTGCCAGGCGAGGTGGACCTGTGCGGCCTGCCGCCTTCGGTGGCGAGTTGGTCACTGGCCATCATCGGCTTGGCGAACATTGCGGGCAGTCTTTATGTGGGAGGGGCTGTGACCCGATACCGCAGCAAGTATGTGCTGGCGGTGATGTACGGCTCGCGCGCGGTGCTGGTGGCCGCTTACCTGCTGCTGCCCAAGACCGCGTGGACTTTCTATGCGTTCGCAGCCGGCCTTGGGTTCACCTGGCTGGCCACTGTGCCCCCTACGGCGACGCTGGTGGGCAAGCTGTTTGGCACACGTTACCTCGCCACGCTGTTTGGCATGACGCTGCTGTCGCACCAGATCGGCGGCTTTTTGGGCGCATGGCTGGGCGGTCTGGCCATCACCCGCATGGGTGACTATTCGTGGATGTGGTACGCCGACATGGTGCTGGCGCTGGGCGCGGCGCTGGTGAACCTGCCCATCCGCGAAGCGGCCATCGCCAAACCTGCTGCTGCCTGACGCTTCAACGCACGCGCTGCTGCAAGGCTTCGAACGACATCAACTCCCCGGCCAGCGCGCTGGCCATCACCGTGGGCGGGCTGGCCAGCCAGACCTGGCCTGGCCCCGAGCGGCCCGGAAAGTTGCGGTTGATGGCGCTCACGGTGACCTGCGCTGCATCGGTGGACGAGCCCGGCCCGCAGTTGGCGCAGGCCCCGCACGAGGGCTGCAAAATCCGCACACCCATGGCCGCGAAAGTCCTGTCGTAGCCTTTGTCGGTGCAGTAGTCCCGCACGGCGGTGGTGCCGTACTGCAAAAACACCTGCACGCCCTCGGCCACCTTGAGCCCGTGTTTCAGGCCCCAGGCCAGCACCGCGTGGTAATGGTCGAAGTCTTCGCGCTTGCCTGCGGTGCATGAGCCGCCGTAGGCGATGTCGATGCGAATGCGCTCTTGCAAATCACTCAAGGCCAGGCCCTGACCCGGATCGCCGGGCCGGGCCACCATGGGTTGCAGGTGGCTCAGGTCCACCGCGATCTGGTGCGCAAAGCGGGCGTCTGCGTCGCTGTGCATCCAGTCCTCGATCTGAAAATCCACGCCGCGGCGTTCTTTCAAAAAACGCACGGTCTCAGCATCCGGGGCCACGATGCCCGTGAGCCCCCCAAGCTCCGCGCACATGTTGGTCAGGGTGGCGCGTTCGTCGGTGCTGAGACGGGCAATGCCCTCGCCCGCAAACTCGAACACCTTGCCCACGCCCTGGCCCTCGCGGATGAAGGGCAGGGCCAACAGGTGCAGCATCAGGTCCTTGGCGGTCACGCCTGCAGGCAGGCGGCCTTGCAATGTCACCCGCACACTGTCGGGCCAACGCAGGCGCACTGCGCCGGTCACGAAGGCGTTGGCCATGTCGCTGGTGCCCACACCAAAAGCCACGCAGCCCAAAGCGCCGCTGTGCGGTGTGTGTGAATCGGTGCCCACCACCACCTGGCCCGGCAGGGCGTAGTGCTCGGCCACCATGGCGTGTGAGATGCCGGCCACGTTGCTGCCGTCGTCCTGTAGCACTTCGGCATCGGTCAGCGTGCGGTGCATGCGCAGACCGTGACGCCTGGCAAAGTCGCGCTGCGCCTGGCTCATGGCGTGCATGGGGGCGATCAGGCCGCCGCGCACATGCGCCGGGCTTTCGTCAACGTAAGAGGTGTGGTCTTCGAACACCACGATCTGCTCGGGTCGCTGCAAGGTGAAGTGCTCACCCAGTGCACTCTTCATGAGTGTGTCGGCCATGCCGGTGTAGTACTCGTGGATGAAACGCCAGTCGGCTTGCACAAACACGCCATCACCCGTTTGCGGCGCGGCAGGCGTGAAAGGGGTGTGCAGCAGGTGGTGCGAGAGAATTTTCTCGAACAGGGTTTGGGGTGAGTTGCCCTGTAGGAGCGACGCCCCCGCCGCGATGGTTTGCGACTGGCCAGCAGATCGCGGCGGGGGCGCCGCTCCTACAGAAGGTGTTGCCAGGTGCTGTTGCCCCCAGCGCAGCAGGCCACCGGCGCGCAGCACGGCAGCGGCCAGGGGGTCGCGATCGGCCACGAGGTCGTCCACACTCAGGGTCTCGCCCCGAGCGATGCGGTTCAGCAAGCCGAAATCGGTCGAGGTGAACAGGCCGATGTTGTCGGCGTTCTGGCGGTAGATGCGCTCAAAGCTCTCGGCAATCACCAGCCGCACGCCCGCCAGTTTTTCGGCAGTGGGGCTGTGCTCGCGTGATGAGCCTTTGCCGTAGCGGCGGCCTGCCACCAGCACGGCAAAACCGGCTTGCCGCAGCGCCCGCCGTGCGATCGGGTTCACCCCGTCACAGCGCAACCCGGTGTGGGCAAAGTCACCCAGCGTGTCGTCGTAATGGCTGAGGATGTGCACGGGCGTGATCTCGTCGGTCGAGACATCGCTGCGCAGGGGCTTGGCCTGTTCGTGCGTCAGGGCCTCACCGGCCAGTTGATGTTGGATCAGGGTCGGGTCCTGGCTGAGGTACAGGATCTTCCAGTTGGTGGTGTTCATGGGCTTGCGGGTGTGTGGGCGGTGGACAGGAATTCGAGCAGCTTCAAGGCTGCAGGTGTGAGGACTTCTTCTCCCCGATGGCAAAGGACAAAGCGCCGTTGCGACCACGGCTCGTGCAACGGCAGCACGGCCAGTCCGTAGGCCTCGGCATACAGGCCCGTCACTTCTCGGGGCACCAGGGCAATGGCCAGTCCGGCGCGCACCACGCGCAGCGCGGCCTCAAAGTTGGTGACGATCACGCGGTGTTGCAGGCGCTTGCCCAGCAGCCCCGCTTCGCGTTGCAGCATCACTTCCACGGCCGAGTTGATCGGCATGATCACGTGTTCAAAGTCCAGCGTGTCGGCGTAGCGCAGTGCTTTCAGCGTGCACAGCGGGTGCCCTTTGGGCACGGCCACGCACAGGTGGTCGTGGCGGTAGGTGCGCGTGCGCAGCAGACCGGTCTCGGCCGCGTCCCAGCAGATGCCAATCGAAGCCACGCCGTCTCGGATGCCCCGCACCACCTCGGGGCTGATGCGCTCTTCCAGATCGATCTGGATGTTTTGATGCTCTGCTTGTTTCAGGAACTCGGCGATCTCGTCGGCCAGCGACTCGGCCATGACCGAGGCCGTGGCCAGCACGTTGACGCGGCCCTGGATGCCCGCCGCGTGGCTGGCCATGTCGCGCTCGATGCGGCTGGCGCTCAACAGCATGCTGCGGGCGTGCTCCAGCAGGGTTTCACCGGCGGCCGTGGGCACCACGCCATGCTTGCGGCGGGTCAGCAGGCTGGCACCCACGGTGGCTTCGAGCTGGGCCAGCCGCTTGCTCACGGCCGAGGCGACCATGTTGGCCTTTTCGGCGACACGGCTCATGTTGCCCGTGTCGCAGACGGTCACGAACAGGCGCAGCGAGGTCAGATCGAGGTCACGCATCAAGTTATTCCTTAATGGAACAAATGGACTTCCAAAATTGAATTGTATGATCGATTGGAAACATTAAACTCGCAGCCAGCACAGAGACAAGGACAAAGCATGAACACATTCCACTGGCCCGAGCGCGTGACCATCCGCGAAGTGGGCCTGCGCGACGGGCTGCAGAGCATTGCCCGCACCCTGCCCACGGCGCAGAAGCTGCAGTGGATTCAGGGGGCCTACGACGCGGGCCTGCGCGAGATCGAGGTCGGCTCCTTTGTGCCACCCAAACTGCTGCCCCAGCTGGCCGACACGGCCGAGCTGGTGGCCTTTGCCAAAACCCTGCCGGGTCTGGTGGTGTCGGTGCTGGTGCCCAACCTCAAAGGCGCCGAGCGCGCCATGGACAGCGGCGCCGACTGGATGCTGTTGCCCCTGTCGGCCAGCCACGCGCACAGCCTGGCCAACCTGCGCAAGGCCCCGGATGACGTGGTGGCCGAGATCGCCGCCATGGTCGAAGCCCGCCGCGTGAGAGGCTCGAACATCCGCATCGAAGTCGGCATGAGCACTGCGCTGGGCTGCACCATTCAAGGGCAGGTCGAGGTCAATGAAGTGCTGCGCCTGCTGAAAGCCGTGCTCGCGCTCGGCGTGGACCGCGTGGGCCTGGCCGACACCGTGGGCTATGCCGACCCGCGCCAGGTGGGTGAGTTGTTTGCCAAAGCGCGTGAAGTTGCGGGTGACAAGCTGGCCTGCGGGCATTTTCACGACACCCGCGGCCTGGGCATGGCCAACGTGATGGCCGCGCTGCAAACGGGCGAAACCCGTTTTGACGCCTGCCTCGCCGGCATTGGCGGCTGCCCGCACGCGCCAGGCGCCAGCGGCAACGTGGCCACCGAAGACCTGGCCTACCTTTTTGCCAGCATGGGCATCGAAACCGGCATCGATTTCGATAAGCTCATGGTTTTGCGCGCCCAGGTGGCGCAGTGGCTCGCAGGCGAATGCCTGCACGGTTCGATCGCGCAGGCGGGTTTGCCCAAGACCCTGCGCACCGCAGAGATGACAGCATGAACAATTCCGACAAAAAACTCCCGCTCGAAGGCCTGCGCGTCGTCGAATTCACCCACATGGTCATGGGCCCCACTTGCGGCATGGTGCTGGCCGACATGGGGGCCGAGGTCATCAAGGTCGAGCCCATCGAGGGCGACCGCACACGCCACCTGCTGGGTTCGGGCGCAGGCTTTTTCCCGATGTTCAACCGCAACAAGAAGAGCATCAAGATCAACCTGCAGTCTCCAGAAGGCGCCGAGATGGCGCGTCGCCTGTGCGCCACGGCCGATGTGGTGGCCGAGAACTTCAAGCCCGGCACCATGGTCAAGTACGGCCTGGATTACACCAGCCTGTCAGCGACGAACCCCAAGCTGATTTACGCGAGCCTCAAAGGCTTTTTGCCTGGCCCCTACGACCACCGCACGGCGCTCGACGAGGTGGTGCAGATGATGGGCGGGCTCGCCTACATGACCGGCCGCCCTGGCGACCCGCTGCGCGCGGGCACCAGCGTGAACGACATCATGGGCGGCATGTTCGGTGCCATCGGCATCCTGGGGGCGCTGATCCAGCGCGGCATCACCGGGCGCGGGCAAGAGATCCAGTCGGCCCTGTTCGAGAACAACGTGTTCCTGGTCGGCCAGCACATGTTGCAGTACGCCATCACCGGCCAGGCGGCCGAGCCCATGCCCAACCGCATCTCGGCCTGGGCGGTGTACGACGTGTTCACCGTCAAGAATGGCGAGCAGATTTTCCTGGCGGCTGTCAGCGATGCGCAATGGGCCACCTTCTGCGATGTGCTGGGCTTTGCCGACCTCAAGGCCGATCCGCGCTACTGCGATAACAACGCCCGCGTGTCCTTGCGCGATGTGATGATGCCCGAGCTGCGTCGCCGTCTGGAGGCTTTCACTGCCGCCGAGCTGACCGCGATTTTTGAAAAAGCCGGTCTGCCCTTTGCGCCTATCGTCAAACCCGAAGAGCTGTTCGACGACCCGCACCTGAACGCCACCGGGGCCCTGGCCAATGTGCGCCTGACAGACGGACCGAGGGCCGGTCAGACCGCCCGCGCAGCCTTGTTCCCGTTCACCATGGATGGTCAACGTCTGGGCGTGCGCCACCAGCCACCCCGGCAAGGTGAAAATACCGACGAACTGTTGCAGGGTCTGGGCCTGAGCGCTGCAGAGATCGAACGCTTGCGCTCGGTCAAGGCGGTGGCCTGATCCCCTGCGTGTATTCCAACATCCATCAAGAGAGACAAAACATGAAGTCCAACATCACACGCCGCACCGCTGTGGCCGCGCTGACATCTGTCGTCGTGACCGCCCCGGGTCTGTCGTTTGCGCAGACCGACCGCCCCATCAAGTTTATCCTGCCCAACGCCACCGGTTCGGGCGTGGACGCGATCACGCGTGCTGCTGCGCCTGCATTGGGCAAGGCACTGGGGGCCAATGTGGTGGTTGAAAACCAGGCCGGAGCCGGTGGCCTGGTGGGGCTGCAGGCCTTGTCCAAGAACCTGCCCGATGGCTTCACGTTGTCTGTGGTTTCGAACAATGTCGTGATCTTCCCCAGCGTGATGAAGAGCCTGCCCTTCGATATGCCAGGCGACTTCACGCCGATCGCCATCGTGGGCAGCACGCCCATGATTCTGGTGGTCAACCCGCAAAAGGTTTTGGCCACCAACAGCCGTGAATTCATCGCTGCGCTCAAGGCCAAGCCCGAAGGCTACAACTTCGGCTCTGGCGGCAACGGCACCATCCTGCACCTGGCGGCCGAGATGTTTCTGGACGAAGCCAAGGTCAATGCGCGCCACATTCCTTACAAGGGCGTCGGTCCCATGGTCACCGACTTGCTGGGTGGGCAGATCGATTTTGCGGTGGTGGCCTTGCCCAGCGTGCAGCAGCACATCAAATCGGGGGCGCTGCGCGCCATCGGTGCCTGTGCTGACAAGCGCACGGCCGCCGCACCCGACATCCCGACCTTTGTGGAGCAAGGCCTGAGCGGCTACACCATGGAGGCTTGGTTCGCCGTCATCGGCCCCAAGGGCATGGCGCCTGCGTTGGTCAAGAAAGTGCACGATGCGGTGGTGGTGGCTTTCAACGACCCTGGCGTCAAGGACACCATGGCCAAGCAGGGCAACACCATCAGCATCACCAGCACCGAGCAGGCCCACAAGGGTTTCCGCACCGAGTTGGCCAAATACGCAGCACTCGTCAAAAAAGCCGGCATCGAGCCGCAATAAAGCGGGTCAGCACGGTTGACAGCCAGTCTGTCAACCGTCACCATCGCAGCCATGTCCATTCAGGTCTTGATCGTCGGTATCCACCTCGCGCGCAGCACGCGGGGCAAGCCGTGCGCGCCACCCGTCTGTTTCCAGTGAAGTTCGCCACCCGCAGCGGTGGCCACCCCCCTTTTGATTTCTGGATGCGATCACATCCCCAGTGATGGGGTGGTTCGCACCCGCACTGGAGTTTTTCATGGCTGATCTGTTTGACAACCCGATGGGTTTGTGTGGTTTCGAGTTTGTGGAGTTCGCCTCGCCTGTGGCGGGCGTGCTGGAGCCCTTGTTTGAAAAAATGGGCTTCTCGTTGGTAGCCAAGCACCGTTCCAAAGACGTGGTGCTTTATCGCCAGGGTGACATCAATTTCATCGTCAACCGCGAACCCAAGAGCCTGGCCGGTTACTTTGCCGCCGAGCACGGCCCTTGCGCCTGTGCCTTGGCCTTCCGTGTGAAGGATTCGCATAAAGCGTATGAACGTGCGCTGGAGATGGGTGCGCAACCGGTGGAGATTCCGACCGGCCCGATGGAGCTGCGTTTGCCGGCCATCAAGGGCATTGGCGGTGCGCCTTTGTACCTGATCGACCGTTACGAAGACGGCAAGAGTATCTACGACATCGACTTTGAATTCATCGACGGCGTGGACCGCCACCCCCCTGGCCACGGGTTCAAGATCATCGACCACCTCACGCACAACGTCTACAAAGGTCGCATGGCCTTCTGGGGCGGTTTCTACGAGAAGATTTTCAACTTCCGCGAAATCCGTTACTTCGACATCAAGGGCGAATACACAGGGCTGACCAGCCGCGCCATGACCGCACCCGACGGCCTGATCCGCATCCCGCTCAACGAAGAGTCGGGCAAGACTGGCGGGCAGATCGAAGAGTTTCTGATGCAGTTCAACGGCGAAGGCATCCAGCACATCGCGCTGCTGACCGACGACATCTTGAAGAGCGTCGATGCCTTGCAGATGGCGGGCATTCCACTGATGACAGCGCCCAACGACATCTATTACGAGATGCTCGAAGAACGCCTCAAGGGCCATGGCGAGCCGGTGCCCGAGTTGCAGGCACGCGGCATTTTGATGGACGGCTCCACCGCCAATGGCGAAAAGCGTTTGCTGCTGCAGATCTTCAGCCAGACGCTGCTCGGTCCGGTGTTTTTCGAGTTCATCCAGCGCAAGGCCGACGAGGGCTTTGGCGAAGGCAACTTCAAGGCGCTGTTTGAAAGCCTGGAGCGCGACCAGATCCGCCGTGGGGCGATCCAGGTCGAGGCCTGAGTCTTTGGGTGTCTTTGTAGGAGCGACGCCCTCGTCGCGAAAAGTTCTGTGATGCAGGTTCATCGCCGCGAGGGCGCAGCTCCTACAGAGCCTCAGCTGCCCTTGCAAACCTTGAGCACCTGCTCACCGTAGGCTTCGAGCTTCTTCACGCCAATGCCGCTGATGCCCTGCAAGTCGACCAGGCTTTGCGGGGCGTGTTCGGCAATCGCGGCCAGCGTGGCGTCGTGGAAGATCACATAGGCGGGCAAGTTGTGTTCCTTGGCCACTTCGGCACGCCAGGCTTTGAGATTGATGTAACGCACCATCGCGTCCTGCCCCAGGTTGGCCGCTGCCGGGCTGGGGGCGCTGCGCGAGCGGCTGCGTTTGTCGGTGCGCTGGCTCGTGCTTTCACGCAGCTGCACCGCCACCTCGCCTTTGAGCACAGCGCGTGAGCCTTCTGTCAGGTGCAGCGTGCTGAAGCCGTCTTCGGTGTGCACGTGCAAGGCGCCAATGGCGATCAGCTGGCGCATCACGGCGCGCAGTTGCTGTTCGCTGTAGTCGGCGCCCAGGCCAAAGGTGCTGAGGCTCTCGTGGCCGCGCTGCACCACCTTGTCGGTCTTCTTGCCACGCACGATGTCCATGGTGTGGCCCGCGCCAAAATTGTGGCCGCTGCTCTGGTGGCAGCGGTACACGGTGGACAGCAGCTTGCGCGCCGCGTCGGTGCCGTCCCACACCTCGGGGGGGTGAAGGCAGTTGTCGCAGTTGCCGCAATACGGCATGTAAATGCCTTGCGTGATGTCCTGCTGGCCTGCATAGGTCTCGCCAAAGTAGCTGAGCAGCCGCACGCGGCGGCAGTCGGTGGCTTCGGCCAGACCCAGCAACGCGTCGAGTTTGCCGCGCATGACCTGTTTGAACTCTTCGCCCGCCGGGCTCTCGTCGATCATGCGGCGCTGGTTGACCACGTCCTGCAGGCCATAGGCCATCCACGCGTCGGATGCCAGACCGTCGCGCCCGGCGCGGCCGGTCTCCTGGTAGTAGCCTTCGATGTTCTTGGGCATGTCCAGGTGGGCCACAAAGCGCACATCGGGCTTGTCGATGCCCATGCCGAACGCGATGGTGGCGACCATCACCACGCCTTCTTCGCGCAGAAATTCGTTCTGGTGGCGTTGGCGCACATCGGCGGGCAGGCCCGCGTGGTAAGGCAGCGCACGCACACCGGCTTCAACCAGCATGGCCGCGACCTCTTCGACCCGCTTGCGCGACTGGCAATAGACCACGCCCGCTTCTTCGGGATGCTCGCGCTCGATGAAGCGCAGCAGCTGGGTGCTGGCGTCTTTTTTCTCGACGATGGTGTAACGGATGTTGGGCCGGTCAAAGCTGCTGATGAACAGCTCGGCTCTTTCCAGTTGCAGCCGCTCGATGATGTCGGCACGCGTCAGCGCATCGGCCGTGGCCGTGAGCGCCACGCGCGGCACGCTGGGATAACGCTCGTGCAGCACCGCCAGACCCCGGTACTCGGGCCGGAAGTCGTGGCCCCACTGGCTCACGCAATGCGCTTCGTCAATGGCAAACAGGCTGAGCAGGCCACGTTCGAGCAGCGAGTCCATCTGGGCCAGAAAGCGGGCGTTGGTCACGCGTTCGGGTGCGGCGTACAGCAGGGTGATTTCGCCGCGCAGCAGGCGGCGTTCAATGTCGCTGGCCTCGTCGCTGGTGAGGGTCGAGTTGAGGAAAGCGGCGTTCACGCCCGCTTCGTGCAGCGCACCCACCTGGTCGTGCATCAGCGCGATCAGGGGCGAGACCACCACCGTGATGCCGTGGCCCGCCCGCTGGCGCGCAATCGCCGGGATCTGGTAGCACAGCGATTTGCCCCCGCCCGTGGGCATGAGCACCAGCGCATCGCCCCCGGCGGCCACATGGTCGATGATGGCTTGCTGCGGACCGCGAAAGGCGTCGTAGCCAAAAACTTCGCGCAGGATGGGCAGGTGAGGGGACAAAGCGGGGTGGGGTGACAGCAAAACAGCTGATATTGTGCGCTACCGATTACCATCCACGCCATGCACACTTCTGCCCTTGTTCTGTTTTCCGGTGGCCAGGATTCCACCACCTGCCTGGCCCACGCCCTGACCCGCTATGAGCGGGTCGAAACCCTGGCCTTTGACTATGGCCAGCGCCACAAGGTCGAACTGGACGCCCGGCTGAACGTGCTCGCCGCGATCAAGACGCGCTTCCCGCAATGGGCCTCGAAGATGGGCGAAGACCACCTGCTCGATGCAGGCATCCTGGGGCAGATCAGCGAGACGTCCCTGACCCGCGACACCGCCATCGAAATGGAAAGCTCGGGCCTGCCCAACACCTTTGTGCCGGGGCGCAACCTGCTGTTCCTCACGCTGGCGGCGGCGTTGGCTTATCGCCGGGGACTGCAGGTCATCGTCACGGGCGTGTGCGAGACCGATTTTTCGGGCTACCCCGACTGCCGCGACGACACTATGAAGGCCATGCAGGTCGCCCTGTCGCTGGGCATGGACCGCAAGCTGCTGATCGAAACCCCGCTCATGTGGATCGACAAGGCCCAGACCTGGCAGCTGGCCTACGACCTGGGTCAGCGGGCCGATGCGTTGGGTGGTGGTCAGGCGCTGGTGGATCTGGTTGTCGAGCACAGCCACACCTGTTACCTGGGCGAGCGCACGCAGCGCCACGCCTGGGGTTATGGCTGCGGCCAGTGCCCGGCTTGCCAGCTCAGGGCTGCGGGCTTTGAGCGCTTCCAGAAAGCCTGAAAAAGACTTGAGATCCGGACTTTTACAATAGGGGCCATGAAAGCCCCTGTTTACACCCGCGCTCAAGCGCTGCCCGAGATCCTGAAAACCCGCATCGCCATCCTCGACGGCGCGATGGGCACCATGATCCAGCGCTTCAAGCTGACCGAGGCCGATTACCGGGGTGAGCGCTTCAAGGACTTCCCCAAGGACGTCAAGGGCAACAACGAGTTGTTGAGCCTGACCCGCCCCGATGTGATCCGTGACATCCACGAAGGCTATCTCGCCGCCGGGGCCGACATGATCGAGACCAACACCTTTGGCGCGACCACGGTGGCCCAGGCCGACTACGACATGCAGCACCTGGCCCGCGAGATGAACCTCGCATCCGCCAAACTGGCCCGCGCCGCCTGCGACAAGTTCTCCACACCCGACAAGCCCCGCTTTGTGGTCGGCGCTTTGGGCCCCACGCCCAAGACCGCCAGCATCAGCCCCGACGTGAACGACGCCGGTGCCCGCAACGTGACCTTTGAAGAGCTGCGCGCCGCCTATTACGAGCAGGTCGAAGCCCTGGTCGAAGGTGGCTCGGACGTGCTGCTGGTCGAGACGATTTTTGACACCCTCAACGCCAAAGCCGCGCTGTTTGCCATCGAAGAATTCTTTGAAGCCAGTGGCCAGCGCTTGCCGCTCATCATCAGCGGCACCGTGACCGACGCTTCGGGCCGCATCCTGAGCGGCCAGACCGTCACCGCGTTCTGGCACAGCGTGCGCCACGCGCAGCCCCTGGCGATTGGCCTGAACTGCGCGCTGGGTGCCACGCTGATGCGCCCTTACATCCAGGAACTCAACAAGGTCGCAGAAGACACCTTCATCAGCTGCTACCCCAACGCCGGCCTGCCCAACCCCATGAGCGACACCGGCTTTGACGAGACCCCGGAAGTGACCAGCCGCTTGCTGCACGAGTTCGCCGCCGAAGGCCTGGTCAACATCGTGGGCGGCTGCTGCGGCACCACGCCCGACCACATCGGCGCGATCAGCCGGGCGGTTGGCCCGCTGGCACCGCGCGACGTGCACGGTGGCTTTTTCTACAAAGAAGCCGCCTGACGGGCCCATGTGGGAGCGGCGCCCTCGCCGCGATAGGGCCTTTGCAGACCACACGCCATCGCCCCGAGGGCGGGACTCCCACAAGACAGCGTACCCCTGCACGAGAGGCGCCCATGTAGGAGCGGCGCCCCCGCCGCGATAGGGCTTTTGCAGACCACGCGCCATCGCCCCGGGGCGGGGCTCCCACAGCACACATTTCCCGAGCTGCCCGAGCCCGACTTCGTCTGAAAAGACGATGTGCAGCCGCAGGCTGTGCGGCACCATGACCCTCAGAACGCGCCTTCAGGCGCCAATGAGGTGGATGTATGGCCGGACCCCTGACGGGCATGAAGGTGATCGAGATGGCCGGGATCGGTCCCGGGCCGTTTTGCGCGATGGTGCTGGCCGATCTGGGCGCCGATGTGGTGCGCGTGGCCCGACCCGATGCCACGCTCGATCCCTGTGATGTGCTCAGCCGCAGTCGCACGGTGTTGAACCTGGACCTGCGCGACCCGCAGGCCGTGCAGGAGGTGCTGTCGCTGGTGGCGCAAGCGGACGTGCTGATCGAAGGCTTTCGCCCCGGCGTGATGGAGCGCCTGGGCCTGGGCCCTGACGTGTGCCTGGCCCACCAGCCCCGCCTGGTCTACGGGCGCATGACCGGCTGGGGCCAGCACGGGCCGCTGTCGCATGCGGCCGGGCACGACATCAACTACATCGCCATCAGCGGCGCGCTGCACGCGATTGGCCGCGAAGGCGAGGCCCCGGTGCCGCCCCTCAACTACGTGGGCGACTTCGGCGGCGGGGCCATGCTGCTGGCCGTCGGCATCCTGGCGGCGCTGCACGAAACCCGGCGCTCGGGCCAGGGTCAGGTGGTCGACGCCGCCATGACCGATGGCGCCGCCCTGCTGTCGGCCATGATGTACGGCTTCAAGGCGGCCGGTCAGTGGAGCAACCACCGGGGCGACAACATGCTCGACGGCGGGGCTTTCTTTTACGACACCTACGCCTGCGCCGACGGCCGCCATGTGGCGGTGGGGGCGATCGAGCCGCAGTTTTATGCCCTGCTGCGCGAGAAATGCGGCATCGCCAACGACCCAGTGTTTGACGCCCAGATGGACCGCCAGGCCTGGCCGCTGCTCAAGTTGCGCCTGGCCGAAGTGTTTCGCACCCGCACCCGTGACGAGTGGTGCGCCATGCTCGAAGGCACCGATGCCTGCTTTGCCCCTGTGCTCGATTGGGACGAAGCGCCCGAGCACCCGCACAACCGGGCACGCCAGACCTTCACCAGCCTGCAGGGCGTGCTGCAGCCTGCGCCCGCGCCGCGCTTTGACCGGACACCGGCCGATGCACCGCACGCCAGCACGGCATCGACCCCCGATGAAGTGCGCCAACGCTGGCAAACCGCCACCTGAAAGGACCGACATGGAAGACATCCTCGACATCCAGCAGCAGGGCGGCGTTCTGCGCCTGACCATGAACCGGCCCGAACGCCTCAACGCCCTGAACCCGGCGCTGGCCACGGCACTGCGCGAGTGCTTTCAGGGCTTGTACCGGCGCAGCGACATCCGCGTGGTCATCCTGCAAGGGGCAGGGGCCAGCTTTTGTGCGGGCCTGGACCTCAAGGAGCAGCAGCCGGGCAAGGAGGTGGGCACCTCCGACATGCTGGCGGTGCAGTACAGCATCCGCGACATCATGCTGGCCATGCGGCGCTGCCCGCAGCCCATCATCAGCATCGTGCAGGGCGCGGCCAGTGGTGGTGGCTTTGCGCTGGCGCTGGCCTCCGACATTCGGCTGGCCACGCCCGACGCCCGCATGAACGCTTCGTTCTTGCGCATCGGGCTCACGGGCTGCGACATGGGCGTGAGCTATTTCCTGCCGCGCATGGTGGGCAGCTCGGTGGCAGCGCAGTACCTGCTGACGGGACGCTTCATGGACGCGGCGCGTGCACATGCCCTGGGGTTGGTGAGCACGGTGGCCCCCTTGAGCGAGCTGCAGCAGGAGGCGCAGGCCCTGGCCGATGACATGCTGCGCACCACGCCACTGGGGCTGCGCTTCACCAAAGAGGCCTTGGGTCTGAGCCTGGACATGGGCAGCCTCGAAGCCGTCATGGCCATGGAAGACCGACAGCAGGTGCTGTGCACCCAGACCGAAGACTTTCAGGAAGGCCTGCAGGCCTTTTTGCAAAAACGCCCGCCGCACTACAGCGGCCGCTGATGCCCCACCGACACTTTGGAGAACATGCGATGACACTGGACGATCTGATCTACAAACCCGGTTTGTTGGCGGGCCAGCGCGTGCTGGTCACGGGCGGGGGCACGGGCCTGGGCCGCGTGATGAGCGAGGCCCTGCTACTGCTCGGGGCCGAAATCCACATCTGCGGGCGGCGCGGCGCGGTGGTCGAGCAAACCGCCAGCGAGCTGATGGCCCAGCATGGCGGGCGCGTGGTGCCCTGGGTGTGCGACATCCGCAGCGACGAGGCGATCCAGGCCATGCTCGACAGCATCTGGCAAACACACGGTCCGCTGGACGGGCTCATCAACAACGCGGCGGGCAACTTTGTGAGCCGCACCGAAGACCTGTCGTCGCGGGCCTTTGATGCGATTGCCAACATCGTGTTCCGTGGCAGTTTCTACATGACACTCGAATGCGGCAAGCGCTGGCTGGCCGAAGGGCGCAAGGCCTCGGTGATCTCCATCCTCACCACCTGGGTGTGGAACGGCTCGGCCTTCACCGTGCCTTCGGCCATGTCCAAGGCCGGGCTGCACGCGATGACCCAGTCGCTGGCGGTCGAGTGGGGCGGGCGCGGCATCCGCCTGAATGCCATCGCGCCTGGCCTGTTCCCGACCGAGGGCATGAGCGCGCGCCTGAACCCGGGCGGCAGCGAGCACAAGGCCGAAGGCAACCCGATGGGCCGCACCGGCCGCATGCCGGAATTGGCCAACCTGGCCGTGTTCCTGATGGGGCCGGGTTCGGACTACCTGAACGGCCAGACGATCGCCATCGACGGTGCGCAGTACCAGGCCACGGGCGGCAATTTTGCGCACCTGGCCAGCTGGAGCGACACCGATTGGCAAAGCGCCCGCCAGAACATCGAAAAAACCAACGCGACCGACCGCCGCCAGCGGCTGTAGGAGCGACGCCTCCGTCGCGATGGTTTGCTGGATCGCGACGAGGGCGTCGCTCCCACAAAAGAGGCGCCTTCAGCCGATCAGGCCCAGCCGCCGTGCAATCGCCACGGCCTGGGTGCGGCTGTGGGCGTCGAGCTTCATGTTGATGTTGCGCAGGTGGGTGCGCACCGTGCTGTCCGAGACGAAAAGTTTCTCGGCCATGGCGCTGTTGGAATAGCCTTCCACCAGCAGTTGCAGCACCCGGATTTCCTTGCGCGTGAGCGGCTCCAGCGGGCCTTGGGTGGGTGCGGGCATGGTGTCCACATCGACCGGCAGTGGACCAAAGGCCTGCACCAGCCGCTGCAGGTAGTCGCCCATCAGCGGGTCGCGCACCGCGCTGCTGTTGTGTTGCGTCTGGAAGCGCTGCACCAGCGCGCCCAGGGCCGGGCCTTCGTCCAGGATCTGCCGCATGAAGCCTTCCTGGCAGGCCCATTGCAGCGCCGTGCCCAAGGTCGACAGGGCGGCCGATGCATCCCCCACGCGCTGCAACGCCAGTGCGCGCAACAAGCGCAGGCTGAGCACCCGGCGCTGGCGTGCAGCGGCCACGGCGGTGTCCAGTTCGGCATCGACCAAGCGCAGGGCGCGGGTAGCATCGCCAAAGGCGGTTTCCCAGCGGATGCGGGCCAGCGCCAGGTATTCGATGTCGTTGGCCAGCAGGCGTTGACCTTGCTCGCGTTGCCACACAGCCGGGTCATCGGCTCGCGCCAGTTCGTCGTGCGCCGCAGCGCCATGGCCTTGCAGCAGCAAGAGGCGCGCTCTTTCGAGTTTGGCGGTGGCCACCACGCGCGGCAGTTTGCGTTGGTGGCCCAGGTATTCCAGCTCGGTCAGGGCCATCCAGGCGGCATCCACATCGCCCTGGACGAAGGCGATGCGCGAGCGCATGGCGTGGCTCAGGATCATGTGGTCGGGCAGGCCCACGTCGCGGGCCACCGGCAAATAGACGTTGAGCAGGTGGTCGGCTTCGTCAAGCCGGTTCGCTTCGTAGACGATGCTGGCGTACAGCACCCCAGCCCAGGCGTTGCCGTGGTTGTGCAGCAAGTTCACCACACGGGTGGCGTCCACTGCCAGCCGAAAGCGCGCACTGGCCTGGCGCAGGCGGCCTTGCAGCAGGTCGAGCAAGCCTTCGGTGGACTCGTTGTACATGCGGTTGAAGGTGCTGTTGTCGCTGTGCTGCTTTTTGGCGGCATCGAGCAAGAGCTGCGCCTGTTTTGACTGCCCAGCCATGGCGGTGGTGTGGGCCATGACATTGAGCAAGGTGGTGATGGCGAAATGGTGGCCTGCAGGCAAACGGTCCAGTGCTTCTCGCCCGGCTGCAATCGCTTCTTCTTTGCGGTCCTGCATGTCCAGCAGAAGCGGGCGCACACACAGCGCGTCATGCCGGAAGCGTTCATCTTGCACCCCGCAGGCTTCCTGCTGCTCCAGCAGGGCCATCGCGTTCAGGGAGCCGTGTGTGAAACCCGTGGCCCAGATGGCGGTCATGGCCAGGCGAGGCCGTTGCTGCAGCTCGGCCGCAGGCAGGCTGCTGCACCAGCGGTACAGCATGCGCATCCGGCCTTGTTCCAGAAAGTCTTCGGCGTGCTGCTCCAGCAATTGCATGGCCATTGGAAAGTCCCCGCCTTCAATGGCGTGGTCAATGGCGGGCACCGGACGGCCCTGCGATTCGTACCAGCCCGAGGCCGACAGGTGCAGGCGGGCTACATCACCCGGAAACTCTTGTTGCAGCAGCTGACGCAGGTGGTCGGCAAACAGGCTGTGGTAACGCCAGGTGGGCGGTTCACTGGCCACAGGGGTCAAGAACAGGTGGTCTGTGTCGAGCTGCTGCAGGATGGCGGCACTGTCGGCATGCGGGTTGAGCGCTGCGCACACCGAGGCATCGAGCTGGCGCAAGATGCTGGTGCGCAGCAAAAAGCGGCGGATGTGCGCGGGCTGGCGGGCCAGCACATCTTCGGCCAGGTAGTCGGCCACAGCCCGGTTGGAGCCTGAAAACCGGCTCACAAAATCCTCCGGATTGACCGCGCCATCGAGCGCCATGGCGGCCAGCCACAGGGCGGCCACCCAGCCTTCGGTTTTTTGGTGCAGGCGAAACAGCTGATCGGCACTGAGCTTGTGGGTGTGAGGGCGTTGCTCAAAAAAGCTGGCCGTATCTTGCAGGCTGAAACGCAGGCGCTCGGCGTCGATCTCGATCAGCTGCCCGCGCACCCGCAGGCGGGCCAGGCCGATTTGCGGCAGGCTGCGGGAGCCGATCACCAGCAGACCTTGGCGTGGCAGGTTGTGCGCAATCTCGCGCACGATGTTCAGCAAAGCCGCTTCGTGAATGACCTCAAATTCGTCCAGAAACAGCGCAAACGGCGTGTCGATGCGCGACAAGGCCTGCACCGTGTCGTTGCCGGGCAGGCCCAGCTGCTGCACGGCGGTGTCCAGACAGTTCAAAAACCGCGAAACGTCGTTGTCCGCCCGGTCCAGCGTGAGCCAGGCGGTGGCGACACCCGCGTCCTCCAGCCGCACACGGGCCTGCATCATGGCCGTGGTTTTGCCAAAACCGGCCGGTGCCCGCACCAGCACCAGTTGGCCCGCGCCCCGGCAGATCGTCTCGCACAGGCCCGCACGCGCCACTTGCGAGGCGTCGTGTGCAGGGGGGTTGAACTTGCTCTCCAGCCCCAGCGTGATTGAACTCGGTGCCGCAGGGCTGGTCAGTTTGTCGGGTTCGCGTGGGGCGGGCATGAAGGTCGGTCTGGGCAAACCAAGGTGGGCTCGAATCGGCAAATTTCATTATGGCCCCAGCCGCTGGGCAGGCCTGGTCGCCGGTTTGTCATGTCACGTCATCCCGGAGGGCGATTTCGTCGCTTCGGACGATGCCGCACGCGCCATGACTTTTTAGACTGGCCAAAAGGCGGCAGTGGTCCGTCATCAGGAGAGTTTCCGTGTTCCAAGGCCAAAGTATCCGTGTTGTCCCGCTGGCCGAAGCGGGCGTGTTTGAGCTGGTGTTTGACCGCGAGGGCGAGTCGATCAACAAACTGGATGATCGCACCGTGAATGAGCTGCGCCAGGCCACGCAAGCCCTGGCGAGCGAGAAAGGCTTGAAGGGCGTTCTGGTCACCAGCGCCAAGGATGTGTTCATTGTGGGCGCCGACATCACCGAGTTCGGCGCCAAGTTCAGCCAGACGGCGGCGCAGATCACGGCAGGCGTTGCCCACAGCAACGAGGTGTTTGTGGCTTTTGAAGACCTGCCGGTGCCCACCGTCGTCGCCATCAACGGCTTTGCGCTGGGGGGCGGCCTGGAGATGGCCGTGTCGGCCAGTGCACGGGTGATGTCCACCGCGGCGCAGATCGGCGTGCCCGAGGTCAAGCTGGGGTTGTTCCCGGGCTTTGGCGGCACGGTGCGCCTGTCACGCCTGGCCGGTGTGGCCGCCGCCATGGACTGGGTGGCCAGCGGCAAACCGCAAAAAGCCGCTGCAGCAATGGCCGCCGGGGTGGTGGACGATACCGCGGAACCCGAACAGTTGCGCGAACGTGCCCTGGAATGGCTGCGCCGCGCCATGCAAGGCGAGGTGGACTGGCAAGAGAGCCAGCAACGCAAGCGCGCGCCAGTAGCCATGGCCGCCAGCGATGTGCAGGCCCTGACCACGGCCCAACTGGACAGCATCGCACGCACCGGTGCACCGCACCAGCCTGCCGCCCGCATGGCGGTCGAGATGATGGCCGAGGCCGCCCTGCGTGACCGAGCAGGGGCGCTGGCGCTGGAGGCCCAAGCCTTTGGCGAAGTGGCCCGCACCCAGGCGGCCGTGGCCATGGTGCAGACTTTTTTGAACGACCAGGCGGTCAAGAAAATCGCCAAACGCCATGCCAAGGCGGGCCGGCCCGTGCAGCGCGCCGCCGTGCTGGGCGCGGGCATCATGGGCGGCGGCATCGCCTACACCAGCGCCCTCAAAGGCGTGCCGGTGCGCATGAAAGACATCCAGCCAAGCGGGCTCGATCAGGGCATGGCCGAAGCGAACAAGCTGCTGCAGCGCCAGGTCAAGGCAGGCCGCATGGACGCGGCCAAGGCCGACAAGGTGCTGGCCTCCATCACCCCGCAGCTGGGTTTTGAAGGCTTGGATCAGGTGGACTGCGTGGTGGAAGCCATCGTCGAGAACCTGGCCGTCAAGAAAACCGTGCTGGCCGACCTGGAAGGCCGCATCGGCGCAGACACTGTGATCGCCTCCAACACCTCCAGCCTGCGCATCGACGACATGGCGGCGGCCTTGAAGCACCCCGGGCGTTTTGTGGGCATGCATTTCTTCAACCCGGTGCATGTGATGCCGCTGGTCGAGGTGGTGCAGGGCAGCCACACGCAGCCCGAGGCGCTGTCCACCGCCGTGGGCTACGCGGCCGTCATGGGCAAGGTGCCGATCGTGGTCAAGGACTGCCCGGGTTTTCTGGTCAACCGCATTCTGACCGCCTACATGCGCGGTTTTCTGGAACTGGTGCGCGACGGCGCCGACTTTGTGAAGGTGGACCAGGTCATGGAAGCCTTTGGTTGGCCCATGGGCCCGGCCTATCTGGAAGACGTGGTGGGCATGGACACGGGCAGCCATGTGAGCGATGTGATCTCGGCCGGTTACCCCGAACGCATGCCGCGCATCGAACACGACGCCCTGCGCCTGATGGCCAGCCAGGGCCGCTTTGGCCAGAAAAACGGCATCGGCTTTTACCGCTACGAGACCGACCCGAACGGCAAACCCCGCCGCAGCCCGGCGCCCGACAGCCATGCCTTGCTGGCGTCCATCCAGCCTCAGGGTCTCAAAGACTTCAGCACCCAGGACATCCAGGACCGCATGATGCTCCCCCTCATCGTCGAAGCTGCGCACGCGCTCGAAGACGGCGTGGTCGGCAGCGCCGCCGAGCTGGACATGGCCATGCTCCTGGGCATCGGTTTTCCGGCCTATGCCGGTGGGCCACTCAAATACGCCGACTGGCTGGGCCTGAAAGAAGTCGTGGCCCGCTGCGGGCGCTGGCAGCACCTGGGCGCGGCCTACACCCCCACCACCCGCATGCGCGAGATGGCCGCCAGCGGCCAACGCTATTACCCCGTTTGAAATTTAGGAGACACATCCATGAAACTCGATTCACAAGTCACCGCCGTCATCACCGGAGGCGCCTCGGGCCTGGGCGCGGCCACAGCGCGGCAGCTGGCCAGCCACGGCGTCAAGGTGGCTTTGTTCGACCTGAACGAAGCGCAAGGCGAAGCCCTGGCCAAAGAGCTGGGTGGCATCTTCTGCAAGGTCGATGTGACCTCCGAAGAGCAGGTCGATGCCGGTTTTGCCAAGGCGCGTGCGGCGCTGGGCCAGGAGCGCATTCTGGTCAACTGCGCAGGCACGGGCAACGCCATCAAGACCGCCAGCCGTGACAAGGCCACTGGCGAAATCCGCTCGTTCCCCACCGCCAACTTCGACCGCATCATCCAGATCAACCTGGTGGGCACTTTCCGCTGCATCGCCAAGTCGGCCGCAGGCATGCTGACTTTGGCACCGCAGGAAGACGGCGAGCGCGGCGTGATCATCAACACCGCCTCGGTGGCCGCGCAGGACGGCCAGATGGGCCAGGCCAGCTACTCGGCCAGCAAGGCAGGCATCGTGGGCATGACGCTGCCGATTGCCCGCGACCTGATGGGCGACGGCATCCGCGTCAACACCATCCTGCCGGGCATCTTCAACACACCGCTCTTGCAGGCCGCGCCCGACAACGTCAAGGCCGCACTGGCAGCGACCGTGCCCTTCCCCAAACGCCTGGGCGAGCCGCCCGAATACGCGCACCTGGCCGAAACCCTGATTACCAACCGCTACCTCAACGGCGAGTGCATCCGCATCGATGGGGCCATCCGCATGGCGCCGCGTTGAAGTCTGCTGCGGTGCAGCACGCTGCCGAAAATCGTCTGTTCTGACGATGCTGGCGGGTGAGGCTGCGCACCAGAATGACCCCTATTTCAAACTTTCGGGAACACCACATGTCTGAAGCATTCATCGTCGCCGCCACCCGTACCGCAGGCGGTCGCCGGGGCGGGCGTCTGTCCGGCTGGCATCCGGTTGATCTGGCCGCCCAGGTTCTGAACGATCTGGTGGATCGCACCGGGGCCGATCCGGCGCTGATCGAGGACGTGTTCATGGGCTGCGTGAGCCAGGTGGGCGAGCAGGCCACCAACGTGGCGCGCAACGCGGTGCTGGCTTCGCGCCTGCCCGAGTCGGTGCCGGGCACGTCGATTGACCGCCAGTGTGGCTCGTCGCAGCAGGCGGTGCACTTTGCCGCCCAGGCCGTCATGTCGGGCACGATGGACATCGTGATCGCGGCGGGCGTCGAATCGATGACGCGCGTACCCATGTTCAGCCCCAACGCGCTGGCCTCCAAGGCGGGCATGGGCTCTTACCAAAGCGAGCTGGTCAACCAGCGTTACAACAACGTGGCTTTCAGCCAGTTCATGGGGGCCGAGATGATGGCCCGCAAATACGGCCTGAGCAAGGACGAGTTGGACCGTTACGCCCTGCTGAGTCACCAGCGCGCCCTGGCCGCCACCCAGGCGGGGGCGTTCAAGAACGAAATTCTGCCCGTGGCGGTGCGCACCGCAGACGGCGCTGAATCGGGCGAGATGCACAGCGCCGACGAAGGCATCCGCGCCGAAGCTACGCTCGAAGCGATCCAGAGCGTCAAGCTGCTGCAAGAAGGCGGTGTCATCACCGCCGCCAACGCCAGCCAGATCTGCGACGGCGCGACCGGCGTGATGGTCGTCAACGAGCGCGGGCTCAAGGCGCTGGGCGTTCAGCCCCTGGCCCGCATCCACCACATGACCATGATCGGCCACGACCCGGTCATCATGCTCGAAGCGCCGATCCCGGCCACCGAGCGGGCCCTGAAAAAAGCAGGCATGAAGATCGACGACATCGACCTCTACGAAGTCAACGAAGCCTTTGCCTCGGTGCCGCTGGGCTGGCTCAAGGCGCTGGGGGCCGACCCGGCACGCCTGAACGTCAACGGCGGCGCGATTGCGCTGGGTCACCCCCTGGGCGCCTCGGGCACCAAGCTCATGACCACGCTGGTGCATGCGCTGGGTCAGCGCGGCAAGCGCTACGGCCTGCAGACCATGTGCGAAGGCGGTGGCATGGCCAATGTGACCATCATCGAGCGCCTGTGATGCAAAGCGGCATGCCCGAATCCGGCCAGCCCCTGCTCCGCATTTCGGGCGTCACGGTCCGGTTCGGCGGCATCGTGGCCCTCGATGGGGTGTCCTTCGATGTGCACCGGGGCGAGATTTGCGCCCTGATCGGGCCCAACGGTGCGGGCAAGAGCACGCTGTTCAACTGCCTCTCGCGCCTGTATGTGTGCGACAGCGGCACCATCGAATGGCAAGGCCAGCCGCTCAACAACTTGCCGCGCCACCGCATGGCGGGCCTGGGCATTGGCCGCACCTTCCAGAACCTGGCGCTGTTCAAGACCATGACCGTGCGCGAGAACGTGCTGGTGGGTTGCCACAGCCAGCACCACGCAGGGTTTTTGCGCAATGCCTTGCGCTGGGGATCGGCCCAGGTCGAGACGCAAGCGGCGGCCAAGGCCGATGAGCTGATCGAATTTCTGGGTCTGCAGGCCGAGGCCCAGCGCGTGGTGGGCGACTTGCCTTTTGGCACGCAAAAGCGGGTCGAGTTGGCGCGTGCGCTGGCCTCGCAGCCGCAGTTGCTGTTGCTGGACGAGCCCGCCTGCGGCCTGAACCACGAAGAGTTGCACAGCCTGGGCGAATTGATCCGTGACATCCGTGACCGCCTGAAGGTCACGGTCTTGCTGGTGGAGCACCACATGGGTCTGGTGATGGGCATCTCGGACCGGGTGGTGGCGCTGAACTTTGGCAAGAAGATCGCCGAGGGCACGCCGGCGCAGGTGCGTCAGCACCCCGAAGTCATCCGCGCCTACCTGGGCGAAACCGAGGAGGCCGTGTCATGAGCACTTTGCTGGAAGTGCGCGATCTGCATGCGCGTTATGGCAACACCCAGGTCTTGCATGGCCTGAACCTGGACGTGGCCGAGGGCCAGGTCACGGCCTTGCTGGGCGCCAACGGTGCGGGCAAGACCACCACCTTGCGGGCTCTGTGCCAGCTGATGGTGCAGACCACCGGCAGCATCACGCTCGACGGCGTGGCCCTGAACAGCCGCAACACCGAACAGATCGCCCGCCTTGGCGTGGGCCATGTGCCCGATGGGCGCGGCACCTTCATGGCGCTGAGCACCGAAGAAAACCTGCGCCTGGGCGCGTTCAGCAGGGCCAGCCGCGAGGGCCTGGCCCAGGACATGGACAAGGTCTACGGTTACTTTCCCCGCCTGCGCGAGCGGGCCAGCCAGCAGGCGGGCACCTTGTCTGGCGGCGAGCAGCAGATGCTGGCGATTGGCCGTGCCTTGATGGGCAGGCCCCGTTTGCTGCTGCTGGATGAACCTTCGTTTGGTCTGGCTCCGCTGGTGGTCAAGGACATTTTTGCCATCATGCGGCGCATCAACCAGGAAGAGAAAGTTTCGATCCTGCTGGTGGAGCAAAACGCCAAGCTGGCGCTGGACATCGCCGACACGGCCTATTTGCTGGAAACCGGTCGCGTGGTGCTGCAGGGTTCGTCGGTCGACATGCGCAGCAACGACGCGGTGCGCCGCGCCTATCTGGGCGAATGAGGAACAAGCGATGAACGAATTGCTGCACCAAACACTCTCGGGCCTGGCCACTGGCGGCATCTATGCCAGTGTGGCGCTGGCGCTGGTGATGATCTACCAGGCGACACAAGACATCAATTTCGCCCAGGGCGAGATGGCCATGTTCTCCACCTTTGTGGCCTGGATGCTGCTGGAGGCTGGACTGCCCTACTGGGGCGCTTTTGCGCTGACGGTGGTGTTGTCCTTCGTGGTGGCGGCGGCCATCGAGTTCGCTGTCATCCGGCCCATGCACAAGGCCCCCGAGTTGTCGGTGGTGGTGGTGTTCATTGGCCTGCTGGTGATCTTCCACAGCCTGGCAGGCTGGTTTTTTGGCTACACCATCAAGACCTTTCCGAGTCCTTTTGCGGCGAATGCCTGGTATGGCTCGTCGCTGATGTCGGCGCACGAGGTGGGGGCCATTTTTGTGGCGCTGGTGATGGTGGCCTTGCTGTTCTCGTTTTTCCGCTTCACGCCGCTGGGCCTGGCCCTGCGGGCGGCCGCACAAAACGCCAACTCCTCGCGACTGGTGGGCATTTCGGTCGGGCGCATGCTGATGCTGGGCTGGGGCCTGGCCGGTGCCATTGGCGCGGTGGCCGGGATGATGGTAGCCCCTGTGGTGTTTCTCGACCCCAACATGATGACCGGCGTGCTGCTGTACGCATTTGCAGGCGCCTTGATTGGCGGCATCGACAACCCGGTGGGCGCGGTGCTGGGCGGCTTCATCGTGGGCGTGCTGGAAAACCTGATCGGCAGTTATGTGGTGGGCACCGAGCTGAAACTCTCGGTCGCGCTGGTGCTGATCGTGGGGGTGCTGATCGTGCGCCCCTCCGGCCTGCTGGGCAAAAAGATTGTGACGAGGGTCTGAACCATGAACACCCGTGCGACCCTGAACACCTCTTTGCCGACCGCCGTGGCGGGTTTGTCTGACCGCACCGTCAAGGCCGGCATGCTGGTGCTGCTGATCCTGGCTGTGGGCCTGGCCTTCGTCGCCAAGGGCTACCAGCTGTTCCAGGCCACCATGGTGGTGGCTTATGCGATTGCCCTGGTGGGCCTGAACATGCTGACGGGCTACAACGGTCAGATCTCGCTCGGGCATGGTGCCTTCTTTGCGCTGGGGGCTTACGTCACCGGCATCCTGATGGAGCATGCCGATGTGCCTTATTGGGCCACGGTGCCTGCAGCCGCCGTGGTCTGTCTGCTGGTCGGGTACCTGTTTGGGCGACCGGCGCTCAAGCTCGAAGGCCTGTACCTGGCGCTGGCGACCTTTGCGCTGGGCGTGGCCATGCCGCAACTGCTGAAATACAAACACCTCGAAACCTGGACCGGTGGCGTGCAGGGCATCGTGCTGATGAAACCCGATGCACCCTGGGGCCTGCCACTCACGCAGGACCAGTGGGTGTATTTGTTTGCTCTGGCGGTGGCCGTGGTGATGTTCTGGCTGGCCCACAACCTGCTGCAAAGCGGCACAGGCCGGGCCATGCGCGCCATCCGCGACCACGCCATGGCGGCCGAGGCCATGGGCGTGGATAACCGGCATTACAAGTCCATGACCTTTGGCGTGTCGGCGGCCTACACCGGCGTCGGTGGCGCGCTGTCGGCCATTGCCGTGCAGTTTGTCTCGCCCGACTCCTTCACCCTGTTCCTGTCGATCTCCTTGCTGGTGGGCATCGTGGTGGGTGGCGTGGGCACGCTGTGGGGCGCTTTGTATGGCGCGATCTTCATCATGTTCGTGCCCAACCTGGCCGAGAAAGTGTCCAAGGCGGCACCTTGGGCGGTGTACGGCGTGGTGCTGATTTTGCTGATGTTTGTGCTGCCCGGTGGCGTGGTCGGTCTGTTGCGCAAGCTGCAGGCCGGGCGGGCCGAGCGCACTGTCTGATTCCTCTTCTGGAGAAAACCGATGGCTGATGAAGCGTTGATCCTGATCGAACGCCAAGGCGATGTGGCCTGGCTGCGCCTGAACATCCCGGAGCGGCTGAATCCGCTGGCTCAAGGCCTGCAAGTGGCCATGCGCGAGCAACTGGCGGCCTTGCGTGAGGACCGGTCGGTGCGGGCACTCGTCATCACCGGGGTGGGCAAGGCGTTTTGTGTGGGGGCCGATCTGGGCGCCATGCGGCCACCTTCCGACAAAAGCCTGGGCGAGCAGACGGCAGACACCATGCAGGCGCTGTCCAACCGCCTGATCGAAGACATCCGCAGCTTGCCGTTTCCGGTGGTGAGCGCCGTCAATGGGCCCTGTGCGGGTGCCGGAGTCGGGGTGGCGCTGGCGGCCGACATGGTGCTGGCTTCGCGCTCGGCTTATTTTTTCCTGTCCTTCATGCCGCGTCTGGGCATCGTGCCCGACCTGGGCAGCACCTGGTTTTTGCAGCGTTCGGTGGGGCGTGCGCGGGCGGTGGGCATGAGCTTGCTGGGCGAGCGCCTGTCGGCGCAGCAGGCCCTGGACTGGGGTTTGATCTGGGCTTGCGTGGACGATGCCGAACTGAATACGCAAGCCCAGGCACTGGCGCAGCGGCTCGCGCAGTTGCCCGCGCATGCGGCACAGGAAATCCGCCGCACCTACGACCACGCAGAAAGCGCCACGCTGTCCGAGCAATTGCACTACGAAGCCTCACGTCAGCGTGAGCTGATCGATCGCCCGGAATTCATGGAGGGCGTGCGTGCCTTCCTGGAAAAGCGCGAACCGAAATTTCCGCCGCGCTGAGGTCGGTTCAATATCGTCAGTTCCGACGATGCTGCCGACAGGGCAGCTTTCTACGATGCAAAGGACTCTGGCGCATGGCTGTTCCCCAGGCATGACGCCGGAGCCTGATTCCCTTCTTTCATAACGACCAGGAGACAACATGTCCAAATCTTTTGATGCCGGTCTGCGCCGGTCCCTCAAACTCGGTGCCGGCCTGCTGCTGGCCAGTGCCTTGCCCCTGGTGGCCAAGGCGCAAAAAAAATACGACACCGGTGCCAGTGACACCGAAATCAAGCTGGGCAACCTCAACCCCTATTCGGGACCGGCCTCGGCTTATGGCACCTGCGGCAAGGCCATGCAGGCCTATTTTGACAAGGTCAATGCCAGCGGCGGCGTGAACGGCCGCAAGATCAACTTCATGACGCTCGACGACGCCTACAACCCGGCCAAGTCGGTGGAGCAGACCCGCAAGCTGGTCGAGCAAGACGAAGTGCTGTTGATGTTCGCCTCGCTGGGCACGGCGCAAAACATCGCGGTGCAGCGTTACCTCAACGCCAAGAAAATCCCGCAGCTGTTTGTCAACACCGGCGCCACCCGCTTCGGTGACCCCAAGGCCAACCCCTGGACCATGGGCTGGCAGCCCACCTACCAGGCCGAAGGCCGCCTGTACGCCAAGCACATTTTGCAGACCAAGCCCAACGCCAAAATCGGTGTGCTGATGCAAAACGACGACTTCGGCAAGGACTACTACAAAGGCCTGCTCGACGGCTTGGGCGACAAGGCCAAGACCATGATCACCCACCACCTGACCTACGAGGTGACCGATCCCACCATCGACAGCCAGATGGTCACGCTCAAGTCGGCAGGTGTGGATGTGTTTGTCAGCATCACCACGCCCAAGTTCGCGGCCCAGGCGATCCGCAAGGCGGCCGAAATCGGTTTCAAGCCGACCCAGTACCTGGTGAGTGTGTCGCAGTCGATGAGCTCGGTCCTCAAGCCCGCAGGCCTGGAGAACGCCACCGGCGTCATCTCCTCGTCCTACATGATCACGCCGTCTGACCCGGCTGCCGCAGGCAACAAGGACGTGGCCGAGTACGTGGCCACCCTCAAGCAGTATTACCCCGGAGGTGACCCCGAAGACACGCTCAACGCCATTGGTTATTCGGCTGCAGCCACCATGGTGCAGGTGTTGCGCCAGGCCGGTGACAACCTCACGCGCGAGAACATCATGAAGCAGGCGGCCAATCTGTCGTATGCCGCGCCCATGTTGTATCCGGGCATTGATGTCAAAACCGCTCCGGATGATTTCTACCCGATCGCCAAAAAGGTGCTGCTGCGCTTCAACGGCAAGGCCTACGAACCCATGGGCCCTGCGGTGGCAGGTTAAGGAGCGACGACATGCTGGGATTGATGCAAGACCGCCCGTTGCTCATTTCTTCACTGATTGAGCACACCGCCAGGTTCCATCCGGATGCCGAAATCGTGTCGCGCCTGCCCGAAGGGCATGTGCACCGCACCAACTGGAAGGGCGTTTGCACCTTGTCCCGGCAGGTGGCCAACGCCATGCAGGCCTTGGGCATTCAGCAGGGTGACCGGGTCGGTACGCTGGCCTGGAACTCCTACCGTCATCTGGCGCTGTATTACGGCGTGTCGGGCAGTGGCGCCGTGTTGAACACGGTCAACCCGCGCTTGTTCCCGGAGCAGATCGAGTACATCGTCAACCATGCCGAAGACCAGGTGCTGTTTTTTGACCTGACCTTTGCGCCGCTGGTGGCGCAGCTGGCACCGTCGCTCAAGTCGGTCAAGACCTTTGTGGCCATGACCGACAAGGCGCACATGCCCGACATCGGCGTGCCCAATGTGCTGTGCTTTGACGACCTGATGGCGGCGCAAAGCAGCGAATACACCTGGCCCGAGTTCGATGAACGCAGCGCATCTTCGCTGTGCTACACCTCGGGCACCACAGGCAACCCCAAGGGTGTGCTGTACTCGCACCGCTCGACCCTGCTGCACACGCTGATGGAGCTGGCGCCTGACACCTTTGGCATCAGTTCAAATGAGACCTTGCTGCTGATCGTGCCCATGTTCCATGCCAACGCCTGGGGCATGCCCTATGCCGCGGCCATGGTGGGGGCCAAGCTGGTCTTGCCTGGCCCGCACCTGGACGGCGAGAGCGTGTTCAACCTGATGAAACAGGAACGCGTGACCTTCTCGCAAGGCGTGCCCACGGTGTGGATGATGCTGTTCCAGTACCTGGACGCGAACCCGCACCTCGATCCGAAAGCCTTGGGCGTCAAGCGGATCGGCATCGGCGGTTCGGCGGTGGCGCGTGGCATGCTCGAACGGTTTGAAAACCAGTTCGGTGCCGAGGTCGTGCAAGGTTGGGGCATGACCGAGACCAGCCCGATTGGCGTGATCAGCAAGCTGCTGCCCAAGCATGAGCATGTGCCCGCTGAAGAGCTGATCAAGACCAAGCTCAAGCAAGGCCGTGGCGTCTGGGGCGTGGACCTGAAGATCGTTGATGAAAACGGCCAGGCTCTGCCCTGGGATGGCGTGGCGTTTGGTCACCTGCATGTGCGGGGGCCATGGATCGCCAGCGGCTATTACCGCCGCGAAGGTGGCGAGGTGCTCGACGATGAAGGCTACTTCCCGACCGGCGATGTGGCCACCATCGACCCCGATGGCTACCTGCAACTGGTGGACCGTGCCAAGGACGTGATCAAGTCGGGCGGTGAGTGGATTTCTTCGATTGATGTGGAGAACACCACCAACTCGCACCCGGGCGTGGCCGAATCGGCCGTGATCGGTGTGTCGCACCCCAAGTGGCAGGAGCGACCTTTGCTGGTGGTGGTGCGCCGTGCAGGCGTGCAGGTCGAAGCCAAAGACCTGCTGGATTACCTGTCCACGCGCATCGCCAAATGGTGGCTGCCCGACGACATCGTGTTTGTGGACGCCTTGCCGCACACAGCGACGGGCAAACTGCTCAAGACCAAGCTGCGCGAGCAGTACCGCGATTACCGCTTGCCAACGGCCTGAGGTTTTGCGCCCTGCCCATGGCCGCCTGCGGGCGGCCATGGTTTTGAAAGCCTGTTTCCCGATTTGAAAGTTCGCCATGCCCATTCAGTTCCGCCGCTCCTGGACCGATCCCGATCTGGACCAGTACCGCGACACCGTGGTCCGTTTTCTTGAAGAAGAAATGCAGCCCGAAGACGAGGCAGCCCGCAAGCGCGGCCATGTGGGTCACGACATGTGGCGCAAGGCCGGGGCGTTGGGCCTCTTGTGCACCGACATTCCCGAGGCCTGGGGCGGCGGTGGCGGTGATTTCCGCCATGAGGCAGTGATGCACGAAGAAATGGCGCGGCGCAGCCTGACCGGCATGAGCTCCTCGGTGCACTCCATCGTGGCGCATTACTTTCTGAACCACGGCACCGAAGAACAAAAGCGCCGCTACCTGCCACGCATGGCCCGGGGCGAACTGGTGGGGGCCATCGCCATGACCGAGCCCGGCGCGGGCTCGGACCTGCAAGGCGTGCGCACCCGCGCCGAACGCACGGCCGACGGCTATGTGATCAATGGCTCCAAGACCTTCATCACCAACGGTTTCCTGGCCGGGGTGGTGTTGGTGGTGGTCAAGACCGATCCAAACCAGGGGGCCAAGGGCACGTCCATCCTGATCGTGGAGACCGAGAACTGTGCAGGCTTTCGCGTGGGTCGCGTGCTCGACAAGATCGGCCTCAAGGCGCAGGACACCTCCGAGCTGTTTTTTGACAACGTGCAGGTGGGCGCCGACCAGCTGCTGGGCGGCAAGGAGGGGCAAGGTTTTTTCCAGCTCATGTCCGACTTGCCCTACGAGCGGCTCATCATCGGCCTGACCGCTTTGGCTGCGATGGAAGGGGCGTACCAGATCACCCTCGACTATGTGCGTGACCGCAAGGCCTTTGGCCAGACGGTGGCCGATTTCCAGAACACCAAGTTCAAGCTGGCCGAAGTGGCCACCGAAATCCAAGTGGGGCGTGCCTTCATCGACCGTTGCGTCGAAGACCTGGTGGCGGGCCAACTCGACACGGCCACCGCCTCCATGGCCAAGCTTTGGGGTTCGGAAGCGCAAGGCCGCGTGATCGACACCTGCCTGCAACTGTTCGGTGGCTACGGCTACATGAACGAGTACCTGATCGGTCGCATGTACAGCGATGCCCGCATCCAGCGCATCTATGGCGGCACCAGCGAAATCATGAAAGAGGTGATTTCGCGGGCGATGTGAGCGACAGGCCCCTGGCAGTCGTCAGGTTGGCTCCAGCAGCCTGTCTTGCAACTCGGCCATGTCTTGCGGGCGCAGTCCGATGGGGCCATGCAGGTAATCGTGCATGCCGCCTTGCTGATCGACGGCTTCAAATGCCGCGTGCAGAAAGGCCGGCTGCACCTGCCAGAGCACCTGCATGACATGGGGTGGGCCTTTGCCCTCCATGTTCGGGTCGCGGCGGTACAGCTGGTTGGTGAGCAGGTAGTCGTGTTCGATGGTGGCGCGGTCCACGCCCAGGGCAGACATCAGCAAGGCGGCGGCAAACCCCGTGCGGTCCTTGCCTGCGGTGCAATGGAACACCTGCGGTGTTGGATGCGCCAGCAGGTGCTGCAGGAACCGCCCATAGGTGGCGGCATTGTGGTTCACAAAATCCCGGTAGGTGCCGCGCATCAGCTCCACAGTTTCTTCGGTGCTGGGCTCAATCCCTTGGGCCACCAGGGCCTGCATCTTGGCGATCACACTGGGCTCGATCGTCAAGGCCACCCGATCCACCCCTGCAATGGCGTAAGGCGTGGCCGCACACTCGGCCACCCCCCGGAAATCCAGGCTGTGCGTCACGCCGATTTGCTGCAGCTGCGCCAGGTCAGCCGCCGTCAAGCCGGCCAGATGGTCGGAGCGAAACACCTGCCCCCGCCTGATGCGTTGACCGCTGAGCGTCAGATAGCCGCCGACATCGCGGAAGTTGGAGGCGCCTTGAAGAAGGGCAGACATGGGATGGGGTGCTTTCTGAGCTGAAGAGGGATGGGTCAATTGTCGCCATCGTTGGCGAGTCATGTGGCTGTAGCGTGAATTTTGGCGGTTTCCTGGGTGAAAAATGCTCCGGTTAAAATCACCACCTTCCCAAGGAGCGTTGCAGCCCGCCGCCGTCAAGGCGCAGCAGGTCAGGCTTGGGGCCTTCAATTCCTGATTGTTTTGCACAACGACGCTCACCTGTAAGCCCAAGGTGAGCCTGTGTCTGTTGTCGCGTCTTCCATCGTGTCTGTTCCCCCCATGAAGTTGTCCGGTCTGGAGCCTGTCTCCATTGGCACCGGGTCGCTGTTTGTCAACGTGGGTGAGCGCACCAATGTGACGGGGTCCAAGGCTTTTGCCCGCATGATTTTGAACGGCCAGTACGAAGAAGCCCTGGCCGTGGCGCGTCAGCAGGTCGAAAACGGTGCGCAGGTCATTGACGTGAACATGGACGAAGCCATGCTCGACAGCCAGGCGGCCATGGTGCGGTTTTTGAACCTGATGGCCGGTGAGCCCGACATCGCTCGCGTGCCGGTGATGGTGGATTCGAGCAAATGGACCGTGATCGAAGCGGGTCTGCGCTGCATCCAGGGCAAGGGCATCGTGAACTCGATCAGCATGAAAGAGGGCTTGGACGAATTCAAACGCCAGGCCAAGCTGGTCAAGCGCTATGGCGCGGCCGCCGTGGTCATGGCGTTTGACGAAAAAGGCCAGGCCGACACCTACGAACGCAAGATCGAGATTTGCGAGCGCGCTTACCGTGTGCTGGTGGACGAGGTGGATTTTCCGCCCGAAGACATCATTTTTGACCCCAATATTTTTGCGATCGCCACCGGCATCGAAGAGCACAACAACTACGCGGTGGACTTCATCGAGGCCACGCGCTGGATCAAGCAACACCTGCCGGGCGCCAAGGTGTCGGGCGGTGTGTCCAACGTGTCCTTCAGCTTCCGGGGCAACGACCCGGTGCGCGAAGCGATCCACACCGTGTTCCTGTACCACGCCATTCAGGCGGGCATGGACATGGGCATCGTGAACGCGGGCATGGTCGGCGTGTACGACGACCTGGAGCCAGTGCTTCGTGAGCGAGTGGAAGACGTGGTGCTGAATCGCCGCCCCGATGCCGGTGAGCGCCTGGTGGAAATTGCCGACAGCGCCAAGGGCGCAGCCAAGGACGAAAGCACGAAGCTCGCCTGGCGCGGCACGCCCGATGCACATGTGAGCGTGGCGCAGCGCTTGTCGCATGCGCTGGTGCATGGCATCACCGACTTCATCACCGAAGACACCGAAGCCGCTTACCGTGACGTGTTGGCCCAGGGCGGTCGCCCCTTGCATGTGATCGAAGGCCCGCTGATGGACGGCATGAACGTGGTCGGTGACCTGTTCGGCCAAGGCAAGATGTTTTTGCCGCAGGTGGTCAAGAGCGCCCGCGTGATGAAGCAGGCCGTGGCGCATTTGCTGCCCTACATCGAGGCCGAAAAACTGGCCCAAGAGGCGGCGGGCGAAGACGTGAAGGCCAAAGGCAAGATCGTGATCGCCACCGTCAAGGGCGATGTGCACGACATCGGCAAGAACATCGTCACCGTGGTCCTGCAGTGCAACAACTTTGAAGTGGTCAACATGGGCGTGATGGTTCCCTGCCACGAGATTCTGGCCAAGGCCAAGGAAGAAAACGCCGACATCATCGGCCTGTCGGGCCTGATCACGCCCAGCCTCGAAGAAATGCAGTACGTGGCGGCCGAGATGGAAAAAGACCCGTACTTCCGCGAGCGCCAGATGCCGCTGCTCATTGGCGGTGCCACTTGCAGCCGCGTGCACACCGCCGTCAAGATCGCGCCCAATTACTCAGGCCCCGTGGTCTATGTGCCCGATGCCTCGCGCAGCGTGGGCGTGGCGCAGGGCTTGCTGTCCGAGCAAGCGGCCAAGTTCATCGCCGACCTGAACACCGATTACGCCAAGGTGCGCGAGCAGCACGCCAACAAAAAACAAACCCCGATCTGGACGTTGGCGCAGGCCCGCGCCAACAAGACGCCGATCGATTGGACAAAGGGTGTGTCCGCCGCGCCCAAGTTCGTTGGCCGCCGCGTGTTCAAGAACTACGACCTGGCCGAGATCGCGCAATACATTGACTGGGGTCCGTTCTTCCAGACTTGGGACTTGGCCGGGCCTTTCCCTGCGATCCTCCAAGATGAGGTGGTGGGCGAGCAGGCGCGCAAGGTCTATGCCGACGGCCAGGCCATGTTGCAAAAAATCATCGACGGCCGCTGGGTCACGGCCAATGCGGTGCTGGGCCTGTACCCCGCCAACAGCGTACATGACGATGACATCGCGCTTTACACCGACGAGTCTCGTCAGCAAGTCGCCATGACCTGGCGCGGTTTGCGTCAGCAGACAGAGAAGCACATCATTGATGGCGTCATGCGCCCCAGCCGGTGTCTCGCCGACTTCGTGGCACCGCAAGGCACAGCACCAGACCATGTGGGCGTGTTCGCCGTCACGGCAGGCATTGGTGCCGACAAACGCGCCGCCGCTTTTGAAGCCGCGCACGACGATTACAGCGCGATCATGCTCAAGTCCCTGGCCGACCGCCTGGCCGAAGCCTTGGCCGAGTGCCTGCACAAAAAAGTGCGCACCGACCTGTGGGGTTATGCCGCTGGCGAGACGCTGAGCAACGAAGACCTGATCGCCGAAAAATACCAAGGCATCCGCCCCGCACCCGGCTACCCCGCCTGCCCCGACCACAGCGCCAAAAAGGCCATGTTCGAGCTGCTGCAATGCGAAGACATCGGCATGGGATTGACCGAAAGCCTGGCCATGACGCCTGCGGCCAGCGTGAGCGGCTTCTACATCGCGCACCCCGAGGCGCAGTATTTCAACGTGGGCAAGGTGGGCGACGACCAGGTGCAGGACTTGGCGCAGCGCAGCGGTGTGGAGGTGAAAGACCTGCAGCGCTTGTTGGCCCCCAACCTGTAAACACCATGCAAACCTTCTGGACCGCCTGCGGCCACCAGCATCTGACGCGCAACGAGCGTGGCTGGATGTGCCCCACGTCAGATTACTGGCGCCTGTGGTTGCAGCGCCCAGAAATGGCGCTGGTGCCCGAATCATGCAAGGAAGAAATACGTCTGCACAAAGCCCTGCTCGATGCGCCTTTGATGCAGGTCTCACCCGCACAACTCCAGGCCTTCAAGGACGACGATGCGCGGGAGAACTACGAACTGTTCCTGCGATTTCGGGACGACGTGCAAAGCGCCGGTTCGCTGGAGTCGGCCTACATGGCCTGGCAGCGCAGCGGCAACATCCAGATGCCCCCGCTGTTCATCGACGTGGTGGTGCAGGCCATCGTGTGCAATGTGCTGGCCAGTATGCAAGACGCCTGGGTCTGGCGTGCGGCCGAGCTGCTGTTTCGTCGGCAGCGCATCACCATCGAAGGCGGCCGCGTGCTTGCGGGCGACAGCGAGACGCTGGACGCTTTGAAGGCCACGGGCGGTCTGGGCGACATGGGCCGTTTGCTGATGGAAGGCGGCGCGCCGCTCAAGGCGGTGGACGTGAATGTGCTGCACCCGGACAACGCCGAGCGTTACTTCGAGCAACGTGAAGGCCTGGGCCGCTATGCCTTCCTGCTCGACATGACGCACGAGGTCCAGAACGAACTGCCGCACGGCCTGATTCTGAAAATGGTCAATGCCCGCTCGGGCCTCAAGGCCTTGTCGGTGGTGTTGGCCCGCTGGGTGCAGCACTTCCTGGGCGTATCGGTACAGATCGAGCCGGTGCAAAAAGTCGACGACCCGGCCTGGCGCTGGCATGTGGGGCTGGACGTCACCGCCACCGCCTTGCTCAACGACCTGTACCAGGGCCAGGTGCTGGACGAAAAGCGGCAACAGCAACTCATCAGCCTGTTCAAGCTGCGCTTTGACGACCCGCAAGACATGCGTGCCGATGTGCAGGGCAAGCCGGTTTATCTGGGCCTGGCCATGAACGATCAGGGTCTGCTCAAACTCAAACCACAAAACTTGCTGCTCAATCTGCCTTTGGCCCGTGAGGTCTGAACCATGAAACCCATCGCCGCCTGGCGGTGTTGACTCATGTCTTCGGGTGCTTGCGCTGCAAAGCGAGGTGCTGCGCTGCCCAAAGTGCGCCCATGCCCATCAGGCTGGCGCACAGCATCCACCACAGGCCGTAGGTGTAGCCCGCTTGGGGCGACCAGAGCACGCCGAGCATCAGCGGCGCTGCCGCTCGCGCCAGTGCCACGGGCATGCCCAGCACACCGTTGAGTTGCCCCACATGTGCAGCGCTGACGTACTGCGCCATGGCCGTGCCCTTGACGATGGTGTTGAGGCCGTTGCCCAGACCAAACAGCACCACGAACACCAGGGCCGCCCAGGGCGTGACGCCGCCCACCACCAGGGCGAGCAAGCCCATCGGAATCAGACTCGGAATCCAGCGGTTGGCAGTGTGTACATTCCAGTGCCGCTCGAACACGAACAGCACGAAGCGGCCAATGACCTGGATCACCCCGATGGCCGCAGGAATGGTGACCACCCAGGTGGGTGAGAGGCCAGCTTCTTGCAGCAAGTTGATCATGTGCGCGGGCAGGGCCGAGGTGACCGACATCATCAGCACCATGAACAGGGCCAGCAGCCAGAACGGTGCTTTCAGGTGCTGGCGCACCGAACGCTGGGCCAGTGGCGCGGCGTGGTGAGGGTTCTGTGGCGCACCTTGCAGGAGCCAGGCGTGCAAGGGGGCACACAGCAGCAGCTGAATCACCGCCAGTGCCCTCAGGGCAGGGCGCCAGCCCCACAGTTCAATCCACCAGCTCGACAAAGGGATGAACACCGTGCTGGCCAGCCCACCCAGAAAGGTGAGGGTGATGATGGCGCGGCGAAAGTCTTGCGGAAATCTGCGCGTGACCACTGCAAAAGCGGGCGTGTACAGCGTGGCCGCCAGGCCCAGGCCCAGCCAGACCCACACGGCATAAAACCCCCAGAGCGTGGAAATGAAGCTGTGGGCCAGCAGACCTGCTCCGACCCACAGCGAACCCAGGGCCATGACGGTGCGCTCGTGACCCCGGTCGATCCAGCGGCCCACCAGCCAGGCGCCAGCACCTTCGGCCAGCAAGGCCAGGCTGAAGGCCACCGAAGACTGGGCGCGCGTCATGCCCAGCTCGGCCTCCAGCGGCGTCACCAGCAATGAGAAAGTGTAGAAAACGCTGCCCCAGGTGATCAGTTGGGGCAGTGAGAGCCAGCCGCTGAAGGCGCCCAGATGGGGGACGGGAGAGGTGGATGGCGATGAACGCATGGCAGAGGCAGCAGGGGACGGTCAACATGCTGACCGGTCCGGGTGCTCCAGAGCATGCCGCAATTTGCGCCCCAGGCCTGTCGCCTGGGTACGCGTTGGCGCTGGATGGAGGCGCTCAGCGGTAGGCGGGCTGCACCAGTTGCCAGCCTTCAGGGCAGTAGGACGTGTAGGGGTAAAACTGGCCTGAGGATGCGCAAAAGTAAGAGGCGCTGGGTGCCGGTTGCGGTGGGTAATACGTTACCGTGGGGGGCACGTAGACGGGGGCAGGACGTGCGGCGGCACTCCACACCGCTCCGGCCACGCCCAGCGCGATCAGCGGGGCGACCCAGTTGCCGCCCGAGCGGTAACCATAAACCCGGTCATCGCCACGGTCGTAGCCATGGCCATGGCGCTGGTGTTCCCAGCCGCGGTGCCCGCCGTCAGCCAGGGCTTGTCCACTCAGGCTGGCCATCACGAGGATCAGGCCAAGGGTTTGCAGGATTTTTTTCATGAGGCACCTCATTTGCGGGGTTGTGGGTGTTCAACGTGCCGCTGGCCTGTGCGTTGACGACCTGCAGCACAGGCGTTGCACACCTGTAACAGCGTGTGCTCACGGAGGCGGTCAATGTTCCTTCAGAACCCGTCGGTATTGCACCGCCTCGGCCACATGGGCGGGCATCACCTGTTCACTGCCTGCCAGGTCGGCGATGGTGCGGGCCACCTTGAGCGCACGGTGGGTGCCGCGACCACTCCAGCCCAATTGCGTGGCGACTTTTTGCAGCAAGGCGGTGGCGGCCTCGCTCAGTTGCACATGCGCATCCAGCGCCTGCCCTTGCAAGGCCTGGTTGCTGCAGCCTTGCCGTGCCAGCGCCTGTTGGCGGGCTTGCAGACTACGTTCGGCAATGGCCTGGGTGCTTTCGCCGGGCACCGCTTCGATGAGTTCCTCGGGTCGCAGGCTGCTGACTTCGATGTGCAGGTCGATCCGGTCGAGCAGGGGGCCGCTGAGTTTGCCCTGGTAGCGGCTGACCTGGTCGGGGGAGCAGCGGCAGGCCCGCACCGCGCTGCCCAGATAGCCGCAGGGACAGGGGTTCATGGCGGCGATCAGCTGAAAGCGCGCCGGGAATTCGGCCCGTCGGGCCGCCCGGGCGATGGTGATGTGCCCTGTCTCCAGCGGTTCGCGCAAGGCCTCCAGGGCAGAGCGTGGGAACTCGGGCAGCTCGTCCAGAAACAGCACGCCGTGGTGCGCCAGCGAAATCTCGCCGGGTCTGGGGGGGGAGCCACCACCCACCAAAGCGACGGCACTGGCCGAGTGGTGAGGTTGCCGCGTGGGGCGCTGTGCCCATCGGCTCAATTCAAAACAACCCGCCAGACTGGCCAGTGCGGCGCTTTCGAGAGCTTCTTCGGTCTGCATGGGCGGCAGCAGCCCGGCAAAGCGCTGGGCCAGCATCGATTTGCCCGAGCCCGGCGGGCCGACCATCAGCAGTGAATGCCCTCCGGCTGCGGCGATTTCGAGCACCCGTTTGGGGCCTGCCTGGCCTTTCACATCGACCAGATCGGCGTAACGTGGAGGCTCGGCGGGGGTGGTGCTGGCCAGGCGAGCCCAGCCGTCCCCGGGCTCAGGAGGCACCTCGTTGGACGGGGGCAGGAATTGCTGCACCACATCCAGCAGGTGCCTGGCCCGGAAAATGGTCGCATCGGGCACCAGTGCAGCCTCTTCGGCACTGCCGGGCGGCAACACCAGGCGGGTATGGATGTGCTGCTGGCGCAGGGCCAGGCTCATCGCCAGCGCGCCACGCACCGGGCGCAGTTCTCCGGAGAGCGAGAGCTCCCCTGCGAATTCATGACCTGGGAGCCGGGACGCGTCGATCTGCCCGCTGGCCGCCAGGATGCCCAGGGCGATCGGCAAGTCCAGTCGCCCCGAGTCCTTGGGCAGGTCAGCGGGCGCCAGATTCACGGTGATCCGTTTGTTGTGGGGGAATTCCAGGCCGCTGTTTTGCAAGGCCGAGCGCACGCGTTCGCGGGCCTCCTTGACCTCCACATCGGCCAGCCCCACCAGCGTGAAGCTGGGCAGACCGTTGGCCAGATGCACCTCCACGGTGACGGCGGGCGCGTGCAGACCCACCAGGGCACGGCTGTGCACCAAAGAAAGACTCATTTTGACTCCCTGCCCCATGCTGGTGCATGGTGTGTGCTTTGACACGCTGTTTGTGCGCATCGCGCTTGTTTGCATGGCATTGAAGCATCCCTCGGGGAAGAATGCACTGGTGAATCCCCGAATGGGCGGTCTTGAATTGAACTGGCACGGTACCTGCTAGATGGAGCCTGTATTCAACTCACTTCTCAGGAGTCGCACATGAAAAAAATCCTCGTTCCTTCCTTGATGGCCCTGGCCATTGGCGCCCTGACTTCTGTGGCCCAGGCTCAGACGGCCCCTGCGCCTGCAGCAGCGCCAGAAAGCACACTGGCTTTCAATGCGGGTGTGGTTTCTGATTACCGTTACCGTGGCATCTCCCAGTCCCGTTTGAATCCTGCCCTGCAAGGCGGCATTGACTACACCGACAAGAGCGGTTTCTATGTCGGCACCTGGGGCTCCACCATCCAGTGGATCAAGGACGCTGGCGCCAGTGCCGGCGCGGTGGAGATCGACCTGTATGGGGGTTACAAAGGCACAGCGGGCGATGTGGCTTATGACGTGGGTTACCTGCGCTACGAATACGCGGGCAACAAGCTGGGCCAGGTGGCGGGTTTCGGCAACGCCAACACCGACGAGGTCTATGGCGCGCTCACTTTCGGTGCCTACACTGCCAAATACTCCCATGCCTTCTCGAACCTGTTTGGCAACCTCAACAGCAAGGGCAGCTACTACCTCGATCTGAGTGCAACCTATGACCTGGGAGAGGGCTACTCGCTGGTGCCGCACGTGGGCTATCAGAAGGTGGCCAATACACCGGATGGCACATACACCGATGTCGCCCTGACGCTGGGCAAGGACCTGGGCAACGGCCTGAGCGCCACAGGTGCGGTGATCGGCACCAACGCCAAGAAGTCGTTTTATTACACCCCGGCAGGCAAGGCCACGGGCGATGCGGGCCTGGTCGTGGGCCTGAAGTACACCTTTTGATCTGAATCACAACAACACAAGGAGCCATCATGAAACTGGTGACCGCCATCATCAAACCCTTCAAGCTGGACGAAGTGCGTGAAGCACTTTCGGGCATCGGCGTGCAGGGCATCACCGTGACCGAAGTCAAAGGCTTTGGTCGTCAAAAAGGCCACACCGAGCTGTACCGGGGTGCCGAATACGTCGTGGATTTTTTGCCCAAGGTGAAGATCGAAGCGGCCGTGGCCGACGAGCTGGTCGAGCGCGTGATCGAAGCGATCGAGTCCGGTGCCCGTACCGGCAAGATCGGCGACGGCAAGATTTTTGTGTACGACCTGCAACAGGTGGTTCGCATCCGCACCGGCGAGACCGGCTCCGAAGCCCTGTGACCCCCTGTGTCTCTGACGGAAAGAGAGTTCAACATGAAAAAATGCATGAAACCCCTGGCCATCGGCCTGGGATTGTTGAGTACTGCGGCATTGGCCTGGGCCCAGACCGCAGCCCCTGAAGCCACGGCTGCCGTGGCTGATGCTGCAGCCACCGCGGCAGCAGCCGTGCCTGTACCCAACAAGGGCGATACGACCTGGATGATGGTGTCCACCTTGCTGGTGCTGATGATGGCCGTGCCCGGTCTGGCCCTGTTCTACGGCGGTCTGGTGCGCAGCAAGAACATGCTGTCGGTGCTGATGCAGGTCATGGTCACCTTCTCGCTGATCCTGGTGCTGTGGTTCATCTACGGCTACAGCCTGGCGTTCACCGAGGGCAATGCCTACATCGGCGGTTTTGACCGGCTGTTCATGAAAGGCATCTGGGACAACGTGGCGGGCACCTTTGCCAACGCAGCCACTTTCAGCAAGGGCGTCTACATTCCCGAAATCTCGTTCGCCGCATTCCAGGCCACTTTCGCAGGCATCACCTGTGCACTGATCGTGGGTGCTTTTGCCGAACGCGCCAAGTTCTCCGGTGTGCTGCTGTTCATGGTGCTGTGGTTCACCTTCAGCTACCTGCCGATCGCACACATGGTCTGGTTCTGGATGGGCCCTGACGCCTACGCTTCCAAGGAGGTCGTGGACGAAATGACGTCCAAGGCGGGTCTGCTGTGGCAGTGGGGGGCGCTGGACTTCGCCGGTGGCACCGTGGTGCACATCAACGCCGCTGTCGCGGGTCTGGTCGGTGCCTTCATGATCGGCAAGCGCGTGGGCTATGGCCGCGAGTCCATGGCGCCTCACAGCCTGACACTGACCATGGTGGGCGCTGCCCTGCTGTGGGTGGGCTGGTTCGGTTTCAACGCCGGTTCTGCCCTCGAAGCCAACGGTTTCGCGGCCCTGGCCTTCATCAACACCATGGTGGCGACGGCCGCTGCCGTGATCGCCTGGTGCATGGGCGAAGCCCTGATGCGTGGCAAAGCCTCCATGCTGGGCGCGGCTTCGGGTGCCGTGGCAGGACTGGTCGCCATCACGCCCGCTGCGGGCAACGTCGGCATCGGCGGTGCTCTGATCATGGGTTTCATCGCTGGCTTCGCCTGCCTGTGGGGTGTCAATGGCCTGAAGAAGCTGCTGGGCGCTGACGATTCGCTGGACGTGTTTGGCGTACACGGCGTGGGCGGCATCCTGGGGGCCTTGCTGACCGGTGTGTTCAACTCGCCGAGCCTGGGCGGCCCTGGCTTTGTGGCCGACTGGGTCACCGCCACCATGGTGACGCCTGCCGACTTCTCCATCGGAGCGCAAGTCTGGGTGCAGGCCAAGGCGGTCGGTGTGACGGTGTTGTGGTCTGCTGTGGTCTCCGTGATTTCTTACAAGATCGTTGACCTGACCATTGGGTTGCGTGTCTCCGAAGAGGACGAGCGCGAAGGTCTGGACATCACTTCGCACGGTGAGTCTGCTTACCACGGTTGATCGACGAGCTCATCGCAGAGGTGGGATGAACCACCGCTTCCCAAGGCCCGCTCACTCAGGTGTGCGGGCTTTTTTCATGCAGTGACGCCGTCGCGGCGGGGTCTGTCGCACCGGGGCGAGGCAAAGGGTGCGTGGTAAAGTGAAAAGTCCTTTTTGCTTTTTTCATTCATGTCACACCACCCGGAATCAGCACCTGCTTCTTTGGAAGACGGTGCCGCCATCGAGCAGGACGAGAACACGCGCGTGCCTCTCCAGATCGAAGACTGGCTCACTGTGATCGTGATGGGCCTGCTCTCGCTCATCACCTTTGCCAACGTCATCGTCCGTTACTTCACCGACCAGTCGTTCGCCTGGACCGAAGAGTTCTCGGTGTTCCTGATGATTGTTTTGTCGCTCGTGGCCGGCTCGGCATCGGTGGCCCGCAACCGCCAGATCCGCATCGAGTACTTTGCCGACAGCGGCTCTGACAAACGTCAGCGCGCTCTGGCCCGCTTTGGCGCCATCATGGTGTTCCTGTTGTTTGCGCTGATCGCCGTGCTCAGCGCCCGCGTGGTCTGGGACGACTACCGCTTTGGCGAGACCTCGCCGGGCATTGGCGTACCGCAGTGGTGGTACACGATCTGGTTGCCAGTCATGTCGGTGGCGATTGCCGGGCGTGCGCTGGGCCTGTTCATCCGTCGGGGGCGCCAGCCATGATCCCGACCCTGCTTTTTGTCGCCTTCGTGGTCATGATGTTGCTCGGTGTGCCGATTGGCGCGGCCCTGGGCCTGGCCGGTGCGGCCTGCATCGCGCTGGCCAACTCCGATGCGCAGTGGTTTGGCCTGCTGGCCGTGCCGCAAAACTTCTATGCCGGTCTGGGCAAGTACCCGCTGCTGGCCATTCCCATGTTCGTGCTGGTGGGCTCCATTTTTGACCGCTCGGGCGTGGCGCTCAGGC